>MAAC01009532.1_pt1 | contig 427523 bp, 362 predicted proteins | sample 1115981 | NCBI WGS metagenome assembly MAAC01 (sample SAMN04961126, study PRJNA320927) | seawater metagenome | isolation source: sample BD02T64 sea water enriched with oil for 64 days | place: USA:Gulf of Mexico | collected 2013-07-27 | reverse complement strand
CCTCAAAGGCCTCCCTGACCTTGCTATGCAGCTCAACCCGATCAGACGACAGTTGAGGTGAGCGCCCTGCCCAATATTTGTAACTACTGCGATTAACGTCAAAAACTTCGCAAACCAGAAATACCGAGTGGCTCCCTTTGATTTTATCGACTAACGAGAACCTCTCATCGAGTCGGACATCAAGAGAGCTGTAGCCTTTTTTAATATCTCCTTCTCTTCTTCAACCCTCCTGAGTTGTTTTTCCAGCTCCGCACCCACTTGTCCATGGTTGATTTACCAACACCCATCGCATCCGCTGCTTCACGGATTGAACGACTTTGGTCAACGACAAGCTGGGCTGCTTCAAGTCGGAATTCAGGGCTAAAAGTGGGTCTAGTTCGTTTATTCATTGATCACCTGTTTTTCTATTGAAGTGATGCTATCACCTCTTATCAGGTGGCCAAATTCACTATGCCACTACATACAAAGCGCTGAACACCCTCGAGCACTCCCTCCTCACGAACCCCCAAGCCAACAAGCTCCTCGCTCTTTTCATTCTTCAAAACCAAAAAACCGAGTACCACGCAGTCGCGCTTGCCTACTTCACCGATAACGCGGCGTCGATTAAACTAGCCAGCTGCTAAACATCACAAGGTTAAAATCAAAATGAGCTCACCATCACTTCCCAAATTCGATCTCTCCGGCAAAGTCGCCCTCGTTACTGGTTCCACCGCTTATATCGGCCGCGCTAGCGCCCACAAATTGGCCAGCCTTGGCGCTACCGTTGTGATCAATGGCCGCAATAAAGAGGCTGGCGCGACCGTGGTTGAAGAAATTACTCAGGCCGGTGGCACTGCAATTTTTGAACAGGCCGACCTCACACAGGCCGAGGCTCTGGTGCAAATGGCCGATAACATTATCGAGCGCCTGGGGAAGATTGATATTCTAGTCTCCAGCGGCGCAGGTGCCAGCCAGGACTCCCTGCCCTTTCGCCTGTTTCAGGAAATGAGTATCGATGATCTCGACTATTACATTAAAACCCACTGGCTGACCCGCGCCTATGCCTTGAAAGCCGTGGCCCCCCACATGGCAAAAGCGGGCGGCGGCAAGGTCGTGCTGGTTGGTACCGATGCAGGACGTATAGCAACTGTCGGCGAATCGATGATTGGCGGCTCAACCGCTGGCATGATGCAAATGTCCCGGGCACTGGCCCGCGAACTAGGTCGCGACAAAATTCGTATTAATGCGGTTTCAATGAGCTTTATCTCCGATGCCATCCCACGCTGGGGGGAAAGTTCAGAGCCTCTACAGGACGAAAAAGATGCTGCGGGCAATCACAAAAAAGGCATGCTCGATAAATTAAAAAAACGCATGATTTTTGATGTGCAATGTGAAGATATCGCCGAGACTATTGCCTTTTTTGCCAGCCCCGCATCGGATGCTATTACTGGGCAAACCCTCAGTGTGAATGGTGGCTTGTCGACGCCGGGCTAACAGTGCTAGGCTCCTCGCCACTTATTGTCCACGGCCCTCAAGCTGCACATCACAACAGAGTGAAAACAGGATAAATGATCCCTCTAAATCACACCGGAATCAAGATAGCGCTTATAAGCATGTTATTGCTTATAGGGCAGCTTGGTGTGGTTACTCACTCTCTTGAGCACCTCTCCCATGCTGATGAGCAGTCGTGCCAAATATTTTTACAGTGTGAGAAATCAGACAGTAGTTTAACTTCTCACCAGCTACAGCTCGTCTCTCTGGCTAATAATCAGCAGCCACCCGCTCGCTTACTTAGGGCATTATCAAGCCTAACAATAGTTCCCTACCTCTCACGCGCCCCGCCTGTTCTTTCGTAAATACTCACACCTTTAACCACCGCCTACGCTCTTGCGTTATGGCGCATGTTTTTCGTTTACGAAAGGAATACCCATGCTTAAAATATTACCCTTGGCTGTAACAACAGCCATTTTATTCAATTCAAGTCCAGTCTTCGCCAGCAGTGAAACCGACGCTATACAGCAACAGTTGGAGGCCATTAAAAAAGAATATGGGCAGGCAATTAATGACCTGGAAAACCGCTTATTAAAAGCAGAAGAAAATGCACAACAGGCGAACGAGCGCGTCCAGGAAGTCACGGTAAAATTAGAAGAGAGCAAGACTTCACGCCCGGTATCCTCAGGACAAAATAGTTTTAATCCAGCCATTAGCCTCGTTCTTGACGGCCAATTTGCCAGCTTCGACAACGACCCTGAAGATTATGAATTACCGGGCTTTTCCCTGGGTAATGAAGCAGGCTTAGGAGAAAAGGGCTTGTCGATAGGCCATAGTGAACTCTCGATGAGTGCCAATATTGATGATAAATTTTTTGGCAAAATAACACTGGCTTTTGATGAGCACGACGGCGAGACCGAAACAGAGTTAGAAGAAGCCTTTATTCAAACGCTGGGGCTAGGCAATGGCTTTACCTTAAAAGCCGGTCGTTTCTTTTCAGAGATTGGTTACCTTAACCAACAACATGGACACGCATGGGATTTTGCCGATGCACCCTTAATTTACAGGGGACTGTTCGGTGACCAGCTAGTTGACGATGGCGTGCAAATGACCTGGCTTGCCCCGACCGATACCTTTCTACAGTTGGGTGCGGAGTTATTGGGCGGCAATCGCTTTCCTGCAGGCGGCAGAACAAGTGGTATCGGCGCCTGGACGGCATTCGCTGATATAGGTGGTGATATCGGTATAGAACACAGCTGGCAATTGGGTTTAAGCCATTGGCAGTCAGATAACATAAAAGACCGAAAGAGTGGCGGGCATGCCCATGGCGGTGGTGAAGCAGAGACGCCTTCATTTAGTGGCGACAGCAAAATCAGCGCGCTCGACCTGGTGTACAAATGGGCCCCCAACGGCAATCCAAACAATCAGAGTTTCAAATTTCAGTTTGAATATTTTGATCGTCAAGAGGACGGCAACGTGGTCATGCTTAATAGCGGCCCTCCCCTGGAAACAACAAGTTATGACGGCGATCAAAAAGGCTGGTATGCCCAGGCGGTTTATAAATTCAAACCCCAGTGGCAGGTAGGTCTTCGCTACGACTGGTTAGATAGCGATAACCGCGGCTCGGATGCTGATGTGCTGGCTGAGGCTGGGTTAGATAATGAAGGCCACACACCCAAACGCTACAGCGCCACGCTGGAATGGCTACCCAGTGAATTTAGTCGCCTGCGCCTGCAATATAATCAAGATGAATCCTACGAAGAGACTGACCATCAGCTTCTCCTGCAATACACCATGAGCCTCGGTAGTCACGGCGCTCATCAATTTTAGGGGAAAACAATCATGTTTCATCAATGGAAAAATAAGGTTTGGCTCGCAGCACTACTATTAACGCTGTGCGCCAACACGGCCTACGCTCAACCTAACATGCATGGCCAACTCAATATATTTGCCTGTGAGCCGGAATGGGCAGCCTTGACGCGGGCGTTGGCAGGCGATGCTGCCAAGGTCTACAGTGCCACCACTGCCCAGCAGGACCCCCATCATATACAGGCGCGCCCTAGCTTAATTGCCAAGGTGCGGCGTGCAGACTTATTGGTCTGCACAGGGGCAGAGCTGGAAGTGGGTTGGCTACCCTTATTACTGCGCAAATCAGGCAACGCCAAGATTCAAACCGGGCAAGCGGGCTACTTTATGGCAACGGATCACGTATCCCTGCTGGAAAAACCAACCGTGCTTGATCGTAGTTTGGGTGATATTCATGCTGCGGGTAACCCTCACATTCATCTTGACCCCTTCCGCGTGCAGCAGGTTGCCGAGGCATTAGCCGCCACCCTGGCAACAATTGACCCTGCTAACAAAAAGAACTATCAGGAAAACTTGCAGAGTTTTGACCTTGAATGGCGTCAAGCTATCTCTCAATGGCAAAAGCAAAGTGAGAAATTGCGGGGCAAACGCATCGTCGTCAGTCACAACAATTGGGTTTACCTGGAGCACTGGCTAGGATTGGAAAGGCTTGCCGTGCTGGAACCTCAGCCGGGTATTCCTCCCAACAGTAAGCATTTAGCGAAGGTACTTGCCCAGTTAGAGCAGAACCCGGCCGACATGATTCTGCACGCCAGCTATCAAAATGACAGACCGGTTCTTTGGCTATCGCAAAAAACAGGGCTTCCCGTTGTTGGCGTGGACTTTAGCCCCTCCGATAAAAATAGTTTAATCCAGTGGTTCGACGGGGTTTTAAATCAGCTCTTACGTACTGAGTCATGAGCGTTGAAGGTTTGGAACTTTCTATCCTGGGGCCCGCTTTTATAGCGGGCCTGTTAATACTGGCAACCCATGTGCCGCTAGGGCAAGAAGTTCTTAAGCGAGGTATTATTTTTATTGATCTGGCGATTGCCCAAATCGCTGGACTGGGCGTCATTGCTGCCTATCGCTTTGGCGGGGATATCCATGGCTGGGAGGTGCAACTAGCGGCGCTAGGCAGTGCCTTAATTGCAGCTGTCGTTTTAAACACGCTAGAGAAGTACTATCAGGCGTATCAGGAAGCCCTCATCGGGGCGATATTTGTCCTCGCCGCAACTGCCAGTATTTTAATTCTGGCGGACAACCCCCACGGTGGTGAATCCCTCAAAGATTTACTGGTGGGGCAGATTCTCTGGATCACCTGGGAGCAACTCCTGCCGACGGCTTTGGTGACAGGCTTTATTTTGCTGGTCTGGTTTAGCTTCCGACAGCGGCTTAAATATCTTGGTTTCTACCTGCTGTTTGCATTAGCCATCACCAGCTCAGTACAGTTAATCGGTGTTTATCTGGTTTTTGCCAGTCTGATTATTCCCGCTCTCGGCAGTGTTAGCAGCAAAAACAGATTGTTAACAGCTTACCTGATAGGTGCAACGGGCTATGGGCTGGGTTTGATTTTATCTTCGCTTTTAGACTTGCCAAGCGGCGCCGTGATTGTCTGGAGCATCGCTATCGTGGCGTTGTTGTCTACACTCACAACGGGGACTAAGCGTCAGCCTTCTAATAATAGCCCTATGTCCTAGTCTCGGTGGCTAGAACGCCACGTCTGATCAAGCCACCGGACTACATAGGGGCTCCGGGGTCAGCTCTCGCATTGAATCAACTGGAGAACTGAGCCCGAGCTGTGCTGGTTTTTTTTATGCTTCCACGGATCGTTGCACGACATTTTCACCTGTCATTGTGCTTATAGTTGTACTGGCTTATATTGAAAAAAACCGCCTATTTAATGGCTAGGAAACCTGTCAGACTCGAGCTGTACACTTTTAAAGACCCAGGGAAACCCTAGCAATGAGTGCAGAAACAGAAATCACCAACACCTTTAAAGACCTCGAGTTAAAAGGCTGGAATCAAAAAGCCCGAGACTATGGCGACTATATGGGGCAAATAACCCGGCAAGCCATTGAGCCTCTGCTCGATGCCGTCGGGGTTGAAGCGGGCAGTGTTTTTCTCGATATCGCCACCGGGCCAGGGTACACCGCAGGTACTGCGCAAGCGCGTGGTGCCATCGCCACAGGCGTCGATTTTTCGGCAAAGATGGTTGACGAGGCCTCGCGCAATTACCCCAATGCTTTGTTTTATGAAGGCGACGCAGAACACCTGGTTTTCCCCAGCGGTTTTTTCGATGCAGCCACCTGCCCTTTTGGGCTGTTACATATGGCCGACCCCGACCGCGCCATCAGTGAAGCCTGGCGCATACTTAAACCCGGCGGGAAATTCGCTTTTACGGTGTGGGCACCGCCGGAGAAACATGCTTTTTTCGAGTTAGTCCTCGGGGCTATTTCGCGCCACGGCACAATGGATGCCCCCTTGCCCGATGCACCACCTTTTTTCCGTTTTAGTGAACCTCGCGAAAGTAAAAAAGCCCTTGAAACAGCGGGCTTTATTGACATCGACATTAGTGAACTCACCCTTCACTGGCAGCCCGCTTCGGGACAAGAATTACTTGATATCATTTACAAGAGCACCGTACGCACAGCCATGTTACTGGAGGCACAAGACGAAACGGTGCGCGAGAAAATCCACAACGACATTGTCGCGGCTGTTGATGCATCGAAAAATCCCGTAGATCTGCCCTGGCCTGCCGTTATCGCCGTTGCCCGTAAGCCTTTATAAAAACTGATAACACACGGCTGCACAAACAAGTGGCCAAAAAAAAGCCCTGCGCTATAACAGCCAGGGCTTTTTTTTATGACTGTTAAAGAGGGCTTAGCCCACCGTTTTTTCTTTAACGTATTCGCCGATGCGGGCAATTGCTTTGCGGCCGTCCGTCAGTTGCGGGAAGAACAAATGCCATACATGGATCATGTCCTGCCACTCTTCAAGAATCACCTCAACACCTGCCGCTTTGGCATTTTTAGTCAATGTCTCGGAATCACTGTATAGAGTTTCGGCAGAACCAACTTGAATCAACAGGGGCGGCAAACCCGTGAGGTCGGCGTGAATCGGTGAGGCCGTCGGTGCTTGAATATCACCATCACCAATATAAACCTTACCCATTGGCGCGATGAGGTCGTAGTTGACCATGGGGTCAATATCTTTACGGCTTTGGTAGGTTTCACCCGTCGCTTCAAGGTCAGCCCAGGGCGAGATACAAACGCCAGCAGCAGGCAGCGGGTGCTTACCTTCGCGCAAGGCAACCAGTGTGCCAACGGTCAGGCCGCCACCGGCGGAATCGCCAGCAATAACAATTTTATCAGCGCTGTAGCCGTTACTCAGCAACCATAAATAAGCACAAACAGAATCATCAACGGCTGCGGGGTAAACGTGCTCTGGCGCCAAACGGTAGTCAACGGCCAGCGCCTGACAACCCGCGGCACGGGCCAGCTCGGCAACCACAGCGCGGTGGCTGCTAAGCGAGCCAATCAAATAACCACCACCGTGTACGTACATAATAATGCGTGAGGTATCGGCACCTGGGGGCGTGTGCAGCTCGCAGGGCACGCCAGCTGCTTCGATGGCTTTAACGTCAACATCCTCTGCCACAGGTGAGGCCATGCCATCAAACTGGGCCCGCATTTCATCGAGAGTACCGCCCAGTGGATTCGCTTTTAATTGCGTAATAAGTGCTTCAATTTCATTCGCCGACATAATTATTCTCTTCCTGTTTAATTAAGATTAATCGCTATTCATTACCCCGCCATGCTAACCCGCAAGGCCGAACTGCAGCAAGAGCATTACCTACCTGTAATGCCAAAACGATTAAAATTCTGATTTTTAGTGCAGTTAACTGTTTCACCAAGGGGATCACTTCATTGTATGAATCACTCTCAAGCACCCCTCCATCGAGTCACAAAAGAGCCTTACAGAGAAGTCTTCAAGGGTGCTAGTATTCGCCCTCACAATTTAAAAAGAGGCCGTCAAACTCGATATTCCCTTTTATTGACAAGGTTTTATTCGCGCTTGATTAGCACTCAAAATATAAAACAGCGACTCCAAGAAACCTAACAAAAACAATAAGGTATTACCATGACAGAGACAGCACTCGATCATGTCCTCGATCTACCGCCGCAGACAGAAAAACCTCTAATTAATTACGAGACTGTAATTATCGGCTCCGGAATTTGTGGCATCGGCACCGGTATTCGTATGATTAAAGAAGGCCTCGGCGATTTCATCATTCTTGAAAAAGCCGACGATGTGGGCGGCACCTGGCGCGACAATACCTACCCCGGTCTCGCCGTCGACATTCCCTCCCTTAGCTATTCTTTTTCCTTTGAGCAAAACCCCAACTGGTCTAGCCTCTACGCACCGGGTAAGGAAATGAAAGCTTACGTCGACCATTGCGTACAAAAGTACGGCATTCGCCCTCACATGCGTTATAACGAGGACGTTACCGAGTCCATTTACGACGAGCTCAACAATGTCTGGATCACTCGCACACAAGCCGGTAACACCTATGTTTCCCGTTATATTGTCAGCGCCACCGGTTTTTTAACCCTGCCTAAATTACCACTGATTAAGGGCATCGAAAAATTCGAAGGAAAAACCATTCACACCGGCCGCTGGGATCACTCTTACGACCTCAACAACAAGCGTGTCGCTGTTATTGGCACCGGTGCCACCAGTATTCAGCTGGTGCCAGAAATTGCTGACAAGGTAAAATCACTCAGCGTTTACCAGCGCACTGCCATTTGGTTGCTGCCGAAAAAAGAACTGCCTTTTGGGCCAAAAGTACAAAAAGCCTTTGCAAAAATTCCCGGCCTGCAGAATCTCGCTCGCCAGCTGACCATTTTGTTTACTGATGTGGTGATGATAAATCTGCTTATTTTCAATAAGTACTTTTCACCAGCCGGAAAACAGCTGCAAAACATTTGCATCAAGCATATCCGCAATCAGGTCAACGACCCTGTCACTCAAGAGGCATTAATTCCGAAATATGATTTTGGTTGTAAACGACCCAGCTTTACCACCAAGTTCTACCCCGTATTTAACCGCGACAACGCAGAACTAGTGACCACGCCGATTAGCGAAATCACTGAAAATTCCATGATCACCAGCGACGGCACCGTACGTGAAATTGACACGCTGATTTGCGCCACCGGCTTTGAAGTTTTCCAGAAAGGCAGTGTGCCTACCTTTAAAGTAGAGGGTAAGAACGGTGTGGATCTGAGCGACTTCTGGGAAGAAAATCGCTATCAGGCCTACGAGGGCTCAACTGTCCCCGGCTTCCCCAACTTCTTTCTGATGTTCGGCCCCTATAGTGTCTGCACTGCCTCCTGGTTCGGCATGGTCGACACCCAGTCCAAGCATTTAGTGCGCTGTATCAACACCGCTAAAAAGCGTGGTGGTAATTATATTGAAGTAAAGAAGTCATCCAACGACCGTAACTTTAAAAAAGTACAAAGCCGCACTCACTTAACTATTTTCAAATTTGGCGACTGCGCGAAATCAAATAGCTATTACTTTGATCGTCACGGTGACAGCCCGACCATTCGCCCCACCATGGGCTTTGTACACTGGCTGGCCAGCCGATTTATGAGCATCGATAAGAATTATAATATCGATGCTAAATAGTCATTTAGCTATCCCTGAGTTAAAGTAATAAAAAAACCAGAAAATAATTTATTTATTTCCCGGTTTTTTATTGGCACGGAAAGCTTACCCGCCTAATCTCTACTGAAAAATTTATTGGTATATTTTTGCCGTAAAACCCATATCCAAACCTAGTTCAATCGCCTTGCCGATGGGTAGGTTTTCTGCACGGCGCAATGTTTTCCTGGTCAAACAAAGGGCATCGTGATTAAAATCTGCCAGTCGTTCAGCCATTTTAGTCGCTGCCGCCAACACCTGATCATCAGACGCAACACGATTAATCATGCCAAAGTTTAAAGCTTTCTGTGCATGAATATTTTCATATAAAATGAGTAATTCAAAAGCAGTTTTACGGCCCACTTTACGAGTAAGAGTCGGCGCCGTTTCCGCTAAGCCAAAGCAGGCCCCTGAACACAAAAAATCACCGATTCGCTTGCCACCACCAGATCACAACTAATTGCCCATAAAAAGCCCTAACCGGGTTAAGCCCGCTGATAACAATCACTGAAACAGCTAGGACAGTGTCAGCTACGCGTAATTTTTCTGACGATATATCGACAAGCCCATCACCCGTGGCATTTAATTTGCCGGGGAATTCATTGAAATAAAATGGATGGCACCCTGCTCATTCGTAAGAATAAAACCACTCATGGACACTCCTTGTTATTTTGATAATAGAAAACAATATTTACAAAGCCACACCAACTTCAAATGGAATTCTGACAATCTCATTACCAGGGACAACCCCGCCTCCAAACTCTATCACGAGGGTATAAAACCCGGCTTGTGATAAATCGAGGCGACTTTGAATAAGTCCCTGAGGAATACCCTGCTGGAAGCTTTCATTAATAATCTCTCCACTGGCCAGTATCTCCACAGAAGGACTGGCCGCTTGGTGGCGAATAAACTTAAGTGCCACTGAGTGCTCACGCAAGCCCTGATCGATAAAATCTAAAGTGATTATAGTCGCCCCCAGGCTAGGTAATTTTTCACAAAAGGCGCGTTGGTAATCAACCCCAACCTGTTTAGTTTCAGGCCGTTGATAGGCCGAAAAACGCACTTCGTAAGGTACGCTACCGTAAATACAATCAAGCGTAACTTCATTATCATTAGTAAATTCAAACTGCGCAGTAACAGAATTTTTTTCAGCCACTACGGTCTCTTTCTGCGGACTTAAACTATGAACAATGGCATAACCGATAATCAGAGAAACTAGAGCCGTACCAATTTTTAAAGTATTAATTTTCATGTATTCATCTCAAATCAATTTAGTATTTTGCAACCTTATACTTTTCAAACCCAGTAATAACTATTTACTCTTACTGCTTAAATTGAGCACAAAGTGGATGTTGATTTTATAAATAAGAATAAAGTGAGACTGACAAACATACTGCTAGCCCAGTAACACCAACCGATCAAAGCCAGCCACCCATTATTCAACCAAAGACATGGTACTGGTTTCAATGGCGTTACAGAAGGGTAGATCTTGCTCAAAAGCACCAATACTGCCCACAAACGATTACAGAATTGCTCAACGAGTACACTCCATCACGGCCATTCTCGACTGCGACGGCAACATTCTACCTACCAACGATATACCCTTAAAGCCCACCGAAATCACCATCAACGATACAAGTACAATATAAACCGTCACTACAGCCAAAATTAAAACTTAGAATATCGACACACCCCTTATATAAAGCCAATTCAGACTTTGTTTCTTATTTTCAGAAAGCATCTTTTAAAAAGCTTGCTTATCTTAAAACACTGGATAAAATACCAGTGTATATCTACACAGCACGCTCTATATAAGGAAAGCAATAATGGCTAAAGACCTGACCACTCGGCAGAAACAAATTATCGAGCTTATTCAACGCCATATTGATGATACAGGGTTCCCTCCCACCCGCGTGGAAATCGCTAAAGAGCTGGGGTTTCGTTCAGCCAATGCTGCTGAAGAGCATCTACGTGCGCTACATCGTAAAGGCGCCATTGAAATGATCCCTGGTGCCTCCCGTGGCATTCGCATTATCAGCAATAAAAACACACCGAAAGGTATTCCCATTGTCGGACAAGTTGCTGCGGGCAATCCTATTTTAGCCGAAGAAAATATTGATAATTACTGCGAAGTACCCGCTACTCTTTTCCATCCCGCAGTAGATTTCTTCTTGCGTGTACGTGGTGAAAGTATGCAGGAAATCGGCATCTGCGATGGTGACTTACTGGCTGTGCACAGCACTCCCGTCGCCGAAAATGGCCAAATTGTCGTCGCCCGAATTGGTGATGAAGTAACGGTAAAACGACTCAAAAAAACTCGCAGCCGCTATATTATCAACCTGCTGCCAGAAAACATTGATTATGAACCTATAACAGTCGATTTACGCGAGCAGGAATTTGCAATAGAAGGTGTTTACGCCGGTATTATCCGTACACACTAACGCTTATAAATCGCACAGTAGAGGGTAAGGCCATCACGCTAAAAAGTTGAATAACTGTCACATTATAAGACGGCACTGATGGCCGCCCAAAAGAAACACTTAGTGAAGAACTCGCTGCTCCAGCTCTTCATCATCTACAGGGAGCTCATGACCAAACTCTTCCACAGCATCAATCCCTGCATCTATCATTGCCTTGGCAACATCCATACTACCTTCGCGCAAGTAATAAAGAGCCTCTTCCGAAAAGTTGATACGTATCAACGGCTCGCCCTTTTCATCAGCGCGTTGTAGCACGACTTCACCGTCGGGCAACATGACGATTTCATAAAAGGAGGATGACATTTAAGTTCCATAAATAAGAGTGGCTTCGTCCGATTATAGCAGGAAAAATATGCCCCGCATGGCCTCACGCGGAATGACTTATAGGGACGTGAAATAGAACCAAAAACCCAGCCGCGAGCTTAGAAATAGACGGCAGTTTACAGCGACCTAAATAGCTAAGGTTCGGTCGAAAAAAAACCAGGCATTAAATAGCGGAAAGGCTGACTATTAATTTTCTCAAAGAGAAAAGATTTGTAGCGATAATGGAATGATATTAAGAAGGTAAAACTTAACTTTAGATGGCGGACCGGACGGGACTCGAACTAGTGCTTGATGGTGGGTGGTACAGGGGTCGAACCTGTGACCTACGGCTTGTAAGGCCGTTGCTCTCCCAACTGAGCTAACCACCCCTTGAAGCGAGATGCGCATTCTACGCAAATCTGCAGTTGAGTCAAACGATTTAGCAGTTTAAGTTATAATTAGTTAGGATTTTTTTCACCTTCGTTTTCATCCAGCTTATACGAGCCCATCAATACTATGGAAATCACCAAATCTTTTTCGTTTGAAGCCGCCCACCTTCTTCCCAATGTACCCGAGGGGCACAAATGCGCCCGCCTCCACGGTCACTCCTTTCATGTTGTCGTAACGGTGTCTGGCCCAGTGGACAAACACCAGGGCTGGGTAATGGACTTCGGAGATGTCAAAAAGGCCTGCAAGCCAATATACGAAGCGCTTGACCACCACTACCTCAACGACATTAGCGGCCTCGAAAACCCCACTAGTGAAAATATTGCACTGTGGGTTTGGGCACGACTAAAACCTGAACTGCCGCAATTGAGCCAACTGGAAGTGCGTGAAACCTGCACCAGTGCCTGTATTTATCGCGGCGACTAATATGTATAGATTTATAGCGAGACTAGCCGCCGCCAAAACCTCCATGCTTGAGCGCTTCGAGCGCATCGCGAACTACTGAAGCCTCTTCAAACTCCAGGTTGCGCGCGTGCTCGTACATTTTTTCTTCCATGGTTTTCAGGCGCTTCGCTAGCTGAGCGGGGGTAAGGCTATGGGCTTCGCCACCCACTTCATATTGCACATTTTTCTCAGCAACCGCGCGTTGCTGCTTACGCTTGCCCCTTGCCGAACTCATTGCGCCTTCGAGTACGTCGGGGATAGCTTTAACGATGCCCTGAGGAACCAGGTTATGGGCTTCGTTATGGGCTTCCTGTTTTGCCCGACGCCGATCCGTTTCATCCATTGCACGCCGCATGGAGCCGGTAATCTTATCCGCATAAAGAATGGCTTTACCGTTGATGTGTCGAGCAGCACGGCCAATGGTTTGTATTAAAGCCTGTTCCGAACGCAAGAAGCCTTCTTTATCGGCATCAAAAATGGCCACCAGAGAGACCTCGGGCATATCCAGGCCCTCACGCAAGAGATTGATCCCCACCAGCACATCAAATTCACCACGACGCAAGTCTCGAATAATTTCCACCCGCTCCACCGTATCGATATCCGAATGCACATAGCGCACGCGAATACCGTGCTCGTCGAGAAAATCAGTCAAGTCTTCTGCCATGCGCTTGGTTAAGGTGGTAATTAACACTCGCTCATCGAGAGCCACGCAACGTTTAATCTCATTCATCACATCGTCGACCTGATGAGTGGCCGGGCGAATTTCAATCTGTGGATCAACCAACCCTGTCGGCCGTACCACTTGCTCTACCACCTGCCCCGCGCGCTCGGCCTCGTATTTCCCCGGTGTCGCGGAGACAAAAATAGTTTGCGGAATCAAACCCTCCCACTCATCAAAACGCAGGGGGCGGTTGTCCAGCGCCGACGGCAAGCGAAATCCATAATTGACCAGCGTTTCCTTACGCGAGCGGTCGCCTTTATACATACCGCCAATCTGGGGAACAGAAACGTGAGACTCATCGACCACCAACAAGGCATCATCGGGTAAATAATCAAACAAGGTCGGCGGCGCATCGCCGGGCTCGCGGCCCGATAGATAGCGGCTATAATTTTCGATACCCGAGCAATAACCCAGCTCCTGCATCATCTCAATGTCGTAACGCGTACGCTCGGCCAAGCGCTGTGCCTCAACCAATTTGTCATTACTGCGCAGCTGTTCAAGCCGCTCGCGCAGCTCCTCTTTTATATGCTCAACAGCATCCATAATGGTCGAGCGCGGCGTAACATAGTGAGATTTGGGATAAACCGTCACCCGAGCCAAGCGCTGCAACACCTCGCCAGTGAGAGGATCGAAGAGGGAAATATTTTCCACCTCTTCATCAAAGAGTTCGATACGCACCGCATCTTTTTCAGAGTCGGCGGGGAAAATATCAATCACGTCGCCCCGCACCCGATAATTAGAACGTTCAAAAGCAATATCATTGCGGGTGTATTGCAGCTCGGCGAGGCGACGTAGAATACTGCGCTGATCAATAATGTCACCGCGCACCACATGCAGCAGCATTTTCAAATAAGAGTCCGGGTCACCCAGTCCATAAATCGCCGATACTGTCGCCACCACAATCACATCACGACGTTCCAGCAAGGCTTTCGTAGCCGACAAACGCATTTGCTCGATGTGCTGATTGATCGAAGCATCCTTTTCTATATAAGTATTCGACGCTGCTACATAGGCCTCGGGCTGATAATAGTCGTAGTAGGAAACAAAATACTCCACAGAGTTTTTCGGGAAGAACTCCTTCATTTCACCGTAGAGCTGGGCAGCCAGGGTTTTGTTGTGGGCCATAACAATAGTGGGCCGCTGTAGCTCCTCAATCACTTTGGCAACAGTAAAAGTCTTACCCGACCCCGTAACCCCCAATAGGGTGAGGCCCGCAAGGCCCGCTTCCAGCCCGGCAACCAGCTGTTTAATAGCCTTTGGTTGATCACCTGCAGGCTGATAGGGGCTAACGACGTCGAAACGTTTTGACTGAGAAGAAATAGAACTAATTGAACCCATGGGACTATTTAGTGGCCTGATAAGAAATAAATGCAAAAACTCGTAATAAAGCCCTCTAGAAGGCTTGACGGAATATAGGTCGGACTATACCATGGCGGCCGCTTTTAGCGATTCCGTCTTAGCTCAGTTGGTAGAGCAAATGACTGTTAATCATTGGGTCGCTGGTTCGAGCCCAGCAGACGGAGCCATACAATGATAGAAGAAGGCCTGTAGAAATACAGGCCTTTTTTCTTTTCAATTCCTACCTTTTCCCTTTCTGATCTCTAATAATACACGCCCGGGCAACACCCCTTCTAGCACTCTCAAAATATAGTACAAGCCACTAGCGGTAATATCAGTCTCTAAGGCACTCAGCGCGCCAAGTTTAGATACTCCAGCCAACTTACAGCGCCACGAATCACCATCTAAACATGGCCCTCACCTATCAAATTATGGTAGTTTACGCAGCTCTATAAATTTCCTCATCAACTAGGAGTGCAGTATGTTGCAAGCCATTAAACTTCTCCCGAAAGTAGGCCTTATGGCTGTCTTTTTTCTTTCTGTCACCGCGTGTTCCGAGAAAGAACAAGTCGAAGCCAAAAGCCAAACTGAAGAGAAAAGCAGCGGCTATAAAGCCCCCCGTAACTCTCTCGGCCAACCCGATCTCCAAGGTGTTTGGGATTTCCGCACACTGACGCCACTCGAGCGCCCCAAAGAGCTAGGCAATAAAGCGACCTTTACCGCAGAAGAGCAAGCAGCATTCAAATCAAAGGCTATTGATGTACTCGATGTCGACAAGGCCAGAGACGAAGATGCCGTCACCGATGCAGACACTGATATTGAAGGTGCTTACAACAACTTCTGGTTCGATTACGGCACCTCGATGAGCGAGGACAGAAGAACCTCCTTGATTACCGACCCCGCCAACGGCCGCCTACCGGCTTTGACCGAAGAAGCCGTAACCCGGATGAAGCAAAACCATTTGCGCGCCTTTCCCGTACGCGACATTCTTTCCATTGGCCTGGTCGATTTTCGTCCCGCTGGACCCGAGACCCTGGGCCTCTCCGAGCGCTGCCTGCTAAGCTTCAACGCGGGCCCGCCACTCACACCCAGTGCCTACAACAACAATTTGCGCATCATACAATCACCCAAGCATGTCGTGATATTCACTGAAATGATTCATGATGCACGGGTTATACCTATTGATGGCAGCGCACACTTGCCGGCAGAAATGACCAAGTGGACAGGTGACTCACGGGGCCATTGGGAAGGCGACACCCTAGTTGTTGAAACAACAAACTTCACCGGAAAAACACCTACGTTCCAAATGCCTATTGACCTTGTCGACCCGTCAATGAATGGCGTCGTTGGTACTGGCGAGAATTTCACCTTGATAGAACGCTTCACTCGTACCAGTGACTCAATCATCATTTACGAATACACCGTGACCGACCTCAGCACTTTCACCAAACCCTTTACCGTGGCCATTCCCTTAAAAGCCAGTGACAGCCAGCTATTTGAATACGCTTGTCACGAAGGCAACCATGGCGCAGCAGGTATGCTATCAGGTGCCCGTCACGTAGAAAAAGAAGAGGCCAAGGCCAAGTCCCACTAACGTCTCATACAGTCCGTAGCCATTGATTACTTGATTATTAACAATGGCTACGGACAACTTCTAGCTCACCAGAAAACCCGTCATCCCAGGCAGCCCTCTCTTCTATAGAGAGCCAAGAAAAACATCGGGGACTTCGTTCCACGCATCCCGCTCAATGTCATAGGGAGCACTTTCTCTGCGACTGTTTTCACCAAAAACATAAGTACTTCGACTTGCTTCATCGTAAGCATCCCAGCCCGGGTTGCCATTACGAGCAAATGCCACCCAGGCATCCATTGTTTGTTTAGCTAATGTATCTGCCGCTGGCCCCTCCCCGTAAAATTTTGCGGCTCCCTTCTTTTTGTTAGTTCCAAATACATAGGCTAATTCGACGGCGTGACAAGATTTCATCACCCCTTTGGCAGCAGGTGATTGCCAGTCGAACAAGTAAGAATAAACCTGACTATTATGCTTTTTCTGGGCCTCGAGCAAACGCAAGGCTGGCATGCGGAAAATACGATCCGTCTGAATAGCGATAAAGATTTGTGGCGGTGTGGGCTCAATACCACGCTGCACCAGTGCTTCTTTATAGGCCTCGACCAAGCCCGGAATATAAGCGGGGTCAACCAGGTAGCCGAGCCGCTTCGCCATCGTCTCATCATCCAACTTGGTGATTGCTGACTGAAAAGCCCCAAACAACTGCCATTCATCGAGGGTGCTGCCTGCCATAATCGGCACCTGGGCGACAGAGCCATTACGCACAGCCTCAATGGGTAATTCGGGTAAGACCTTGCCATCAACAACCGGACGAAATGGCAAGCTGCCGATTTTTGATAGGGGGTAGCCTTCAACTTTACCGCCTTCGATACGACGCTGAGTACGTAACAGGTCGTCCATATTCGCCGCCATCAGGCCCTGGGCATCGAGCTCAGCAAATTTAATAATCGCTTCGCCGACCAAAGTGCCCGATGCTTTGGTAGCGACCGTGTGGCAGGCACCCGACTGAGGAATAGCCTTGTGAAACAGGCCTTTCGCTGCTGGCAGTCCCAGCAGCGCACCAATACTCATCCCCCCAGCGGACTCACCAAAAATAGTGACATTATCGGGATCACCACCAAAAAACTCAATATTGTCCTGTATCCATTCGAGGGCTTTCACCTGATCAAGTAAGCCCTCGTTACCGGTGGCGGGAATTCGCCCACCCGTTACCTCATTCAAGTTGGCAAAACCCAGTAAACCGAGGCGGTAGTTGATAGTAACTACCACGACATCGCCGTGCTGACTCAGCTCGCGGCCCTCATAAACCCCCTGACTACTGGCGCCAACAGTGAAGCCGCCTCCGTGTATCCACACCATCACCGGGCGGTTGGCAAAGTCGGCAGCGGGTGTCCAGATATTGAGGCTCAGACAAGCTTCATCTTGCTCACCCAGATCAGCACCCATAATCGCCACCATGTCAGAACGATTCTGCGGCGCCCACTTGCCGTATTCACTGCCATCGATAACACCACCCCAGGGCCAGGGATCCTGCGGTGGCTGCCAGCGCAATTCGCCCATGGGCGGAGCCGCATAGGGAATGCCTTTAAAGGCCAAAACACCATCTTGTTCCTGCGCTTTGACTTTGCCAAACGTGGTATCAACTACTGTCATTTCATCATTTCCTTTAGATTTAAAATTGGGATTAATAATTAAGTAAACTCTGAACTTTAAGTGTAGAGACAGTACAAAAATAACGGGGCGCGTTAGACAAAAGTCTATTTATCTTTAATGACCTGGTATTACTAATTATTTTTTATAATACTTTTTATTAATTATTTAGCAGTGATTCGATGATTGACGATAATTACTTAATAAGCATTAATTTTTCAGTTGGTTTTGCAATGCCTTGAAAAAGCTTTCGATTCGCGCCGCATTTGCACCCAGGTCAGAAACGCCAACCCGCGACACCGAGCGCATATCAACGACAACACCTTTGCTTGCTGATGATTTCTCACTGCTCACATTATCACTGGTATTTTCATCATCAACATCAGTGCTAATACGAATCACAATATCATCGGTAAAACCCATCATCCGCGTGATGGCCACAGCTTCAATATGACCCTGTGCTCTATCCTCTCCCAACACGTGCCAATTATTTTTAACGATCACTGTCATGACTGCAGCCCAGATATCGATTTTACTCGCCGATAAATGCAGTGATGTCAATTGCGGATAGCCCTGGCGCTGCTGTTCAGCCAGCACCTCTCCCTCGTGATCGAGACTGTTCTCGCCCGGCCCTCTATCAACCTGAGCGAAAACAAAAACCGGAGGGTTTGCGAGGTCAGTACTAATATCGTGAATGGGTGGTGCCTGAAAACCCGCCAGGCCAATCTGATTGACGACTATAGCTACCGGCAAAAAACAAAGAACCAGGTAAAGCGGCAGTTTTGCTAAAGCCTGCTTTCTTGCCAGTCGTCGAGCAATCAACGCCCCGGCTGCTGCCACCAACATCGCACAGCCAACGAGACCCAAACCATAAGTCGCAAAACTAAGGCCAAACGGTAGTACCCCGAAACGTATACTCAAAGCGCCGACGAGCACAAATACCAGGCTCATCAGAGTGGCAAAACCGATCACCTGCAATTAACTCTCGTCAGCGTCTGGCTCAAACTTCAATGACAAAGAGTTAACGCAGTAACGTAGGCCCGTGGGTTTCGGTCCATCGGGAAAAACGTGCCCCAAATGGCTACCGCAGTGGGAACACATAATTTCGGTGCGCTCCATACCGCGAGAAACATCCGTCTCGGTATCGATACTTTTCTGATCAGCCAGTGCAAAAAAGCTCGGCCAGCCGCTGCCAGAATCGTACTTGGCGTCAGACTCAAATAATGTATTTTCGCAGCAGGCACACACATAGTTACCGGGCGATGTTTCGGTGTAATACTCACCCGTGAAAGGCCTTTCCGTACCCTTCTCGCGACAAATTTCAAATTGTTCGGCGCTCAACTTGTCGCGCCAATAGTCTTCATCTTTCTCTTTCCAGTCTGTCATGGTCTTTATTTCTCTTAGTTTGTTTTTCTCAATTTGTTAAAGTCTCCGCCCTGCTAAGCGCCTGCAGTCGCAGACAATACGCTACAATTCACCCTCGGTTCAAAACTTAACTACTTTATCATTCGTCTGGAAGCAACTCGCATGAGGCATATTCAAAAGTCTACCAAATTAGACAATGTTTGTTACGACATTCGTGGGCCGGTGCTCGACCAGGCTCACCGGCTTGAAGAAGAAGGCCACCGTATTCTCAAACTGAATATCGGCAACCCCGCGCCCTTTGGTTTTGAAGCCCCCGACGAAATTATTCAGGATGTGATTCTCAACCTGGTTGAAGCCCAGGGCTACAGCCACTCCAAAGGCATCTTCAGTGCTCGTAAAGCGGTAATGCAGCGCTGCCAGATTCAGGGCATCGCCAATGTCGACATTGACGACATTATCCTCGGCAACGGCGTCAGCGAACTGATCGTCATGGCCATGCAGGCCCTGCTGAATGATGGCGATGAAATACTCATCCCCTCCCCCGACTACCCCCTGTGGACAGCCGCCGTGACCCTCGCCGGTGGTAAAGCCGTGCATTACCGTTGCGATGAATCCAACGACTGGCAACCCGATCTCGACGATATGGTCAGTAAAATCACCCCCAACACCAAGGGCATTGTGGTCATTAACCCCAATAACCCGACCGGGGCGGTGTACAGTAAAGATATCCTCCAGCAAATTATCGAACTTGCCCGAGTGAACGATCTGGTGATGTTTGCCGATGAAATTTATGACCGCATTCTCTACGACGGCGCGGTGCATCATCCTATGGCCAGCCTCGCCGATGACATCCTCTTCATTACCTTTAACGGCCTGTCGAAAAATTACCGCCTGGCCGGTTTTCGCTCTGGCTGGCTAGTCGCCAGTGGTGCCAAACACCGCGCCCGCAGCTATATTCAAGGTATGGAGATGCTTGCTTCCATGCGCCTCTGCGCCAACGTACCCGCCATGTACGCCATTCAAACGGCTCTCGGCGGCCAGCAGACCATCGACGACATGGTGCGCGAAGGCGGCCGCTTCTACGAACAACGCAATCTCGCCTGGGAAAAGCTCACCGCCATTCCCGGTGTTAGCTGTGTAAAACCCAAGGGTGCCCTCTATCTCTTCCCCAAACTCGACCCGGCGGTTTACTCCATTATCGACGATGAGCAATTCGTGCTCGACCTACTTCTACAGGAAAAAATGCTACTGGTGCAGGGCAGCGCCTTTAACTGGGATGACACCCAGCATTTTCGTATTGTCTTCCTGCCCCGCGAGCATGAGCTAAACGATGCCATCGAGCGACTGGAACGCTTTTTGGAGCGGATACGGGGGGAGTAGTAAACCGGAGCCACCCAGATTAATTTTTATTGTCATAAAGCTGTGCTATTTTCAGTCATCAATTACCGAACATATTGCACAAGGGACGTAGACAATGAATAAAGAAACCCCGATAAAAAAACGTGAAATTGGCCCACTCAATTTTGATGGCGCTACCGTTATTAACCCCGATGGCAGTGAGACGCCCATCACCGATGAGATGATTGAAAAGGCCTGCAATGCGCTTGAGCCCTCCTCACAGAAAAATGATAAAACGCACTAAGTAAGCCAGCGCCTTTTACATCGTTCATCGATAGTTCGTGTCGTTAACGCAAAATCACGCTCTAAAAAGACTCGTTAGCTAGCCGGTTTTAAAACCCAGCAGCTCAAGCTCTGTATGACAGCTCTGCACACCCGCGCCACTCACCGCGTAGTGGCTAAACTCGCGGCGCTGAGCATAGTGCTTGCGCAGCCCGTCAAACCAGGTGCCCACACCTTTACTGCCTTCAGCACCGCTGCCAATAAGTACACTACGCATTTGCCTGTCGTCTTCAGCTATTGGATAGGACGCTAAAACAGCATCATCGAGGCCCTGCCCCTGCGCAAGAGGGATTAATCCGTGGTGCTCCACAGTCTCTGCTGTGAATAAACCATCCGTGGAACCTTCAACTGCCAGCCCAAGATGGCGACACATGCCATCGCGCACCATCAGCGTTCCCCGCAACCGACCTTCGAGGCTATAGCCTGCAATATGAGGTGTCGCCAGATTGACCGCTTGCAACAGCTCCCGATTGATATCCGGTTCGCCTTCCCAAACATCGAGCACCACATTTAAATCAGCACCACCCTGAAGGTGGGCGAGTAATGCGCCATTGTCGATAACAGCACCACGACCCGCATTGATCAACAACGCACCCGGACGAATGCATCGCTCTAAGACCTGGCGATTAATCATGTGCTGGGTCGGAAACGGGCCGTCTCGCGTCAACGGAGTGTGCAGGCAGATGATCTCGGCACTGAGCACGGTTTGTAAATCTGACAACGAAGAACATTCACTGTCATTTAAAAAAGGATCATAGACCTGACAGGCCACGCCCAAAGCTCTTAAACGATTAACGAGCCGCCCACCCACATTACCGCAACCGATAATGCCTATGTTTTTATTGCGCCACTCGGGCTCAAGGGTGCAGAAAACCGAAAACATATACTGCACTACGGCCTCGGCATTACAGCCCGGCGCATGGGCAAAATGAATACCTTTTTCCTGTAGATAGCCAAGATCAATATGGTCGGTACCGATGGTCGCCGAGCCGACAAATTTAACCCGGCTACCCTCGAGTAATTGCGCATCCACATTCGTCACCGAACGCACTAATAAGATATCCGCAGCAGCCACACTGGCCGTAGTCATAACGCGGCCTGCCATTGTCTCCACTTCGCCATAGGGAGCGAAAGTCTCGCGCACGGCACTCATATTTTCATCGGCAATAATTTTCATTGCTGTTTACACCCCTGTAGTGCATCGAGGGTGTAGTGCCTATCCGCCAGAGGCTCAACGCTACCGTAGCGTTCACTCAAAGCTAAAAAGAACTGCTGGGCGCGAGACGGTAAAGCACCTTGTCGATAGCACTGTACTTGAGTCGCAACTGTACTTTTGAAAGTATCACCCTCTTCTACCTTATTACCCAAGCCCAATAAATTATCACGACTAATACGAAAAGGCGCACCTGCGGCAACGGATAACATCCACTCAACTGCCTGGGGTTTAACTTCAACAGATTCAAAGGCCCTCTGCTGCTCCGGGCTGCGACCATCGGAGCAATACCAGTAACCCCAGTCTTCCTGTTGGCGACGTTCGACACCGGCAATGCACCAGTGGGCAATTTCATGCAGGGCGCTAGCGAAATAATCGGCACGATAAAAAAGACAGTGGGGTTTATCCGCTGAAAATGCCGGGCGGTACAAAGGTTCGTCAGCCCCGCCGATTAACAGAGTTTGATAATCCTTGTAAAAACACTGCTTAAACAGTGTTTCAAGATCAACACTACAATGAGCTGGCGTGGGTTGAGGGGTGAGCTGAATAGCGACTTGTAGCGATGTCATTTATTGCCGACCCGTGCGCGCCCAGTCGACAGATTCACTGCCTAGGGTTCGCGTCGGATTAATATCAAGCCCACCCCTGCGCGTATAGCGTGCACTCACCACCAGGCTCGAGGGCTGGCAGCGCTTGAGAATGTCGAGAAATACCCTTTCTACACAGTGTTCGTGAAAGCCTTGATGCTCGCGGTATGACACGATATAGCGTAGCAAACTGTGGTGGCAAATTGGCCGCCCTCTGTAGCGCACAACAATTGTCGCCCAGTCAGGCTGGCCGGTCACAGGGCAATTGGATTTCATTAAATGGCTGTACAGGGTTTCACCGACGGGCTCATCGCTGCTTTTAATACTATCAGCAAGCTTCAATAAATCTGCATCGGGTTGATAAACAGAACAGTCCACATCCAACTCATCCAGGCACTGCCCGCCAAATACCGTCAAACCTTTGCGGGCGTATTCGTCGATACTGTAAAGCTGCACAACAACTGGCGAGCCGGCTACACGGCTTAAATCATCGGCGATGGTTTGTCTCGCCGCCTGCAGTGACACAAAGCGATGCTGATTGAGAGAGTTAAGATAAAGCTTTAGGGATTTAGACTCGACGATAAAGGGCGAATCACAGGGCAATATAAATTCGCCGACAACGACCTGTGGCTTACCCTGAAAATTACACCAACTTATTTCATAGGCCGTCCACATATCCTCGCCCGCAAAGGGCAACACATCGTCGACTTCATGACCGAGAGAAAGACCCAGTTCAGTACGACCCGCAGCCCGAGGAATGGCAAACAGTAATTCTGGCGCATAGGCGGAGGGGTAATCTACCGCCTTGCCGAGCGCTGTGTCCGTAGTATTTGCGAGATTATTAATATCGTCAGTCATCATCAGGAACGCAGGTTTTTACCATTTTTAAGCAGGTGCAGGGCGAACAAAAATAGCCCGGCAATAAATACCGACAGCATTAAAAATGCCCAGCCGACGTGGATATCTGACACCCCCAACAAACCGTAACGAAAGGCATTCACCATATAAAGAACAGGATTTAACAGTGAAACCTTTTGCCAGAACTCTGGCAATAAACTCACTGAATAAAAAACACCACCCAGGTAGGTTAAGGGCGTTAAAACAAAGGTGGGAATAATTGAGATATCATCAAAATTTTTGGCGTAAACCGCATTAATTAAGCCGGCCAATGAAAATAATATTGAGGTCATTATCACTACGCCGATAGTGACCCCCAGGTGTTGAATTTGTAGCTTTGTAAAAAACAAGGACAGAAGCGTCACAATAAAGCCCACCGTCAAACCACGAGTCACGCCACCCAGTACGTAGCCCGCAAGAATAATGTAATTCGGGGTTGGCGAAACCAGTAGCTCTTCAATATTGCCGGCAAATTTACTGCCAAAAAAAGACGACACCACATTGCCAAAAGAATTAGTGATTACCGCCAGCATAATTAAGCCGGGCACCACAAATTCCATATAAGTAAAGCCAGACATTGTGCCAATACGCGGGCCGATCAAGGTGCCGAAAATCACGAAATAAAGGGCAATCGTAATCGCCGGGGGTAATAGCGTCTGTTGCCAGATTCGGGAAAAACGGCGAATTTCTTTCACCATCAGCGTCATAAAGGCGATCCACTGCTCGCGAGCACTCATTCGCTGTCCTCCGCTGACACGCTCTCACTTTGCCCCGAGCCACCATTCACTAATGACAAAAACAACTCCTCAAGTCGATTCGCTTTATTGCGCAGACTACTGACGTGTATACCCTGAACCGTGAGCGGCGCAAACACGTCGTTCAGTGACTGGCCTTTTTCAACCACCACTTCAAAGCTGTGGCTGTCGATTAATGCCGTTGCATAACCATCAAGTTGTGGGCAGGTGTTAAGCACCTCCTGAGTATCAATCACAAACACCTCCTTATCGAGCTGGGACAATAGTTCTCGTGTCGTGGTGTTCTGAGTGATGAGTCCCTGGTCAATAATCGCGATGCGGCGACACAGGCTCTCGGCCTCTTCCAGATAGTGGGTGGTAAGGATAATCGTTGTGCCCTGCTCGTTAATCTCCCGCAGGAAGTCCCACAGAGAGCGTCGCAGTTCGATATCGACACCGGCGGTGGGTTCATCGAGAATCAGCAGGCGCGGCTCGTGTACCAGCGCACGGGCAATCATCAAGCGGCGTTTCATACCGCCAGAGAGCATGCGCGAGCGTTGATCCTGTTTGTCCCACAAACCGAGCCGGCGCAAATATTTTTCCGCGCGCTGTTCAGCCACTTTGCGCGGTAGGCCGTAATAACCCGCCTGGGTGACGACAATATCGAACACCTTTTCAAACTGATTAAAATTGAATTCCTGAGGCACCACGCCGACATCTTTTTTAGCGCGGGGGAAGTCCTGGTCAATATCGTGGCCAAAGACGGCAACAGAACCTGTGGTCTTTCGCACCAACGAACTAATAATGCCGATGATGGTCGATTTGCCGGCTCCATTGGGGCCAAGCAGAGCAAAGAAATCACCGGGCATGACATCTAGGTCGACACCCTTCAGCGCTTGAAAGCCGTTGTCGTAGACCTTGGTCAGACCTTTAATACAGAGAGCGGGAAGTTCACTATTCATTTCAATACCGGCTTGCAGAGCAAAAACATTACCCGGCGAAATTGACGCTCAGTCTGGGCATGACGTTCAATTATAAGGGTACTGGCAGTGCTTTTCGAGGCGACAGGTAAATTTCTAGCGGCAGACCGAACTAAACCCTATCGATGGGACGAAGGGATTTTATTCGAGATAAAAACAGCGGTAAAAAAAGAAGCGCTCTACTATTTAAAGAGTAGTCGCTATGCAGAGCCACCTGCGACTCATTAGCCAGGAAGACTAATGAGGAAAAATGGAGCGGGAAACCGGGTTCGAACCGGCGACCTCAACCTTGGCAAGGTTGCGCTCTACCCCGTAGGGGAGTCGAACCCCTGTTACCGCCGTGAAAGGGCGGTGTCCTAGGCCTCTAGACGAACGGGACGAGGCACTCTCAAACAAGCTAATCATTTAAGAGGCGCGCATTCTATGAACACAGCCCCTTAGTGTCAAGCGCGATAACAAAAATAGCTGCATTAAAGTGGTTTTTCTCGGTATCGGCGCTTAAATGAGAATAAAGGGCCCTAAATAACAACGTTTTATTTACCCGTCGGCCACTAAGCTCTAGACACAAAAAAGCGGAGCACGCTCCGCTTTTTTGTCAGGCTCACTGCCAAGCCCATTTCACACCGCGCCCTGCCTCAGGGAACATCAACCGTATCACCAGGAGGCCCTTCGTGATGAGGATGCACTTCATGCGCTTTCTGCACCGGCTCACCCGCAATGGGTACCGTGCGCGACAGAAAATCAATAACACTCGTACCGAACACATCATTGCGATCACCGGCCACCATATGCCCGGCGTCGGTAACATTAACGTACTCACTGTGAGGGCAGAGCTTGAGAAAGCCCTGGGCACCCTCTTCGCTAAGCACATCGGACAAACCACCGCGTACTAACAATGTCGGCAGTGACAAGTTACTGGTACAAGCCTCGAGCCGCTCTTTGCGCTTATTCATGTCACGGCGGATAGAGCGAAATTTGGGATCCCAATGCCAGCGATACTTGCCGTCTTCACCCTCACGTACATTTTTCGCCAGACCATTGAGGTTTTTTGGCGCTTTACGATGGGGCTGATAGCTACCGATAGCATCGGCTACTTCCTGCAAGGAGCTAAAACCCTCAGGCTTCTGGCCCATAAAGGCCATAATTTTATCGACTCCCTCGGGTTCAATTTGCGGAGCGATATCAACCATCACCAACGCCGTCGCATCAATGTGATCTTCACCGGCGGCGACCAAACTGGTGCCCCCACCCATAGAGGCACCAACCAGCACCGGGCGCGACCCCCCGAGGGCTTCGATGACACACTTTAAATCTTCAACCATGATATCCATGCCATAAACGCCATCGGGTGCCCAGTCAGAATCACCGTGGCCACGAGCATCGAAGGCCACGGCGTAATAGCCCGCAGCACCCAGAGCTTCGCCCGCACCCTTCCAGGCATGGCGAGTCTGGCCACCGCCGTGTTGCAATAATATTAACGGCCCCTTGGGATCGCCCCATGAGTCACCCGCAATGGTCACGCCTTCGGCGCCCGGCCAGCGGTGCATGGGTTCCGGTGTACCCGGTAATCGTTTTCCTGCGCTCACGTTACTACTCCTGTATCAATATAAATAGTGGTTAAATGCCGCCCAGCCCTTGCCGCTCCGTCTTTAAAGTCCACTTAAAGCAGACGCTGTAGATAAACTTAAAGCCAAACCATCGGTCTCTTGCTGGGGTGCATTCGCAATTAGTTGCAAGAGATTATAGGCGATACCGCCACGATAAGTCGTTTTCAGGGTACACAACACTTCCACATTTTTGAAAGGGTCATCCACCAGTATCAGAAAATCAGCGTAGCGCCCTCCGCACAATGACACCGGCATCATCTATTCACAGGTAATACGTCGCAAGGTAGGTCGCCGCACGCAGGGTGCGTCATATTGCCAACGACCTAAGCCAGCAGCTCTATTTCTCACATTTTAAAGAGTGCTGTTTTATTAAGACCATGTACTGATATTCAAATATTCCTCAAAAAGATAATTGAATATGTTTTTATTATTTTATTTAACCATCATCGAGACTACACAAATTGATTATCGAAATAGCAGAATATTTATTACTGCTAAATACCACTAACAGCTTTAAAACAACCAATAACGGCAAGCTATGGGCTTATTTTCTTGACAGCAATTAAATCTTGTCCTAGCTTGAAAGAGCAGATTTTTAAACTTTTAAAAGACAGGCGCTTACAATGCGCCTTTTATTTTCCATACTCTAAACAAATAATAATCCAGGAGTTAACAATGTCGAACACAAACCTTTATCATGAAATTGAAACCCTGCCCAGCGGTGAATCCCTGGTTTATATGCGGGAGAATTTTTGTCAGGACGTCGATGAAGAAGACAGGATCATTTACATGTCCGTCGCACGAAAAATGGCCACTCAAATTAAATGTGATCTGGCCGTTGCAGAAAACACCCTGACCTTTACCAAGCAAGACTAAAAAACCAGACCTCAGCAAAAATTGCTCTCAACACGAGCTGGAATAGCCAGTGTTGAGCGTGCTCCAATCTAAATCGCAAAGACAAGCCTGAACAGCACAGCCCAAATCGGGTCATCTCTCACCACCCCCTTAAAAACACTGATATAAAGCAATACTTCCCATATCCCCGCCATCAGGTTAAATTAAGTCACTGGCAAAGGCCTCTTATACAACGCCTTAAAAATAGCGTTAAAACACGTATATCCAGCGCCCAAACCCTGCCCTTTTGATAGAAAGCACAAACCCACCCATTTATCTATTAAGGAACCACCAATGTCTGCAATCGGCGAGTATCAAGATATACAGGTCACCCTGGAACAGCATGTCGCAACCGTGACCATTCAACGTCCACCCTTTAATTACTTTGACTACAACTTGATTTGTTCCATCGCCGATGCTTTTGACGACCTCGATAAACTCGATGATTGCCGCGCTATTGTTCTCGCCGCTGAGGGCAAGGCCTTCTGTGCCGGCGCCAACTTCGGTGGTGGTGATGCTATCAATCGAGACGACGAAGAGAACAAATCTGAAGAGAGCGCCTTTCGACGCCGTTCGGGCCGCCTTTATGGCGAGGCAGTACGCCTCTTCGGCAATAAAAAACCCGTGGTTTGTGCGGTACAGGGTGCAGCCATTGGCGGCGGCCTGGGGCTAGCCCTAGTCGGCGACTTCCGCGTCACCTGCCCTGAGGCGCGCTTTGCCGCCAACTTTTCACGCCTCGGCTTCCACCCCGGTTTTGGCCTGTCTCACACACTGCCGGCATTAATTGGCCAGCAAAACGCCCACTTAATGTTTTACACCGGACGTAGAATTAAAGGCGAACAAGCCCTCGACTGGGGCATCGCCGACCAAGTCGTGCCGCAGGACCAGGTGCTGAAAGCGGCGACTGAGCTAGCCAGCGAGATTGCCAGCTCCGCCCCCCTCGCAGTGCAGTCTATCCGCGCCACCGTGCGTCGCGGCCTGGCCGACCGAGTGCGCGCCGCCACCGATCACGAGCTCAACGAGCAGGAATGGCTGATACAAACTGACGATTCTGCCGAAGGTATTAAAGCTACTGCCGAGCGCCGCGAGCCCGATTTTAAAAACAAATAATAAGGTAATAAGTAGCGAAGCTGCCATCAGTGCAGTTTCGCTGTCTGACTCTCGAGGTAAACTTTGTTTAAGCTAGCCCCGATGAAGACATCACCCTAATTGTCGACGTGGTGCAGCACTTTGCCACCGACATTTTCAGCCAACAATATCGCAACTTCAAAACTAACAAAGCCCTGCCAGAGGCGGCACTCAACAGCTATGCAGCACTTGGCTGGGTGTCATTGAATTGCCCGAGACGCTCGGCGGCTCAGGCCTAGGGAGTCGAGCCAAATGCACCGTGCTTGAAGAGCTTGGCGGTGGCGACCCTGGCGCTCGATGATATTGGTTCAGCCTTTTGCGCAATCCCCGAACTCGGTGGCAAAGCCTATTACGAAAACCGCGCAACCTTTCAAAGGGCCGATGACAACCCTCAATGCCACCCGCCCATTCATCGCGGCATCCCACTGAATAAACCCCTGACCTTAGCCCGAAAAACCAGATGCTCGACGCCCCCTCCCATTCGCGACCCGCTCAAGCGGGTTATTTATAAACTACGCACTGCGCGCTTGTTGTGCCTGAAAGCCGTCTGATTGGCCCACCACCAACAGCCGAATATTATCGAGGTGTCGAGGTCGAAAGCTGTCACAGCCACTGCGGCTTTTGAGGCTACTAGTCTCGGCACGGAGCTGCAGGACATGATTGACGGACGCGGCGACCACCTCATTGAAAAGCTATTTTGATATGTTAAAACGATGGATATTGTGGAGAGTATCGGGCAAATACAACGAGTTGTCATGCGTGGAAATTGATGTGACACTCTCATTAAAAACAACATTATTACAATAATTATCAAATAGTTAACGCAATAATCTAAAGTTATTTGTTAAAATATTACAAGTACACCTTTCGAAAACAAACAGGCTCATCTGACCGGCTTAATCAATCAACAAACCAAGCCACTGTTCAGGGCCAGAACAATGCCAGCCACTTATTAAAAACCCAAAACCCACAGGCAAATAACATATTAAAACAACAGGTTACGAACTAGTCGTTAAGTAGAAATAGTCTTAACGACAATACTGCCCTCCTTACTTGCCACACGCGTACTTAGCGGCTGCGGCACTGACTCAGAACCAGCAAAGGCTTACTCAAAGACAGCTGCACCAAAGCCCCCTATTTGATGCAATAGCGGGTATCCGGTTCAGGCCTCCTTAGCATTCACTACATTTCTTTTGACAAGGAGCGCAACATTTACACCGACAGCGGGATGGGCCAATGCATCCACGGCATCGCCACCCTGCGCCAGTATTGAGCTGATATGAGTCAACATCAGCTGGCTAATGTCATCAATTAAGACCATAAGCTAAACGGCTCTGAAGGCAGCACACTTCAAACCCATTATCACTCTACAGAAAAAGAGATCGTCGTTTCAAGTCGCCTACCTTGTCGAACCGCTGTTCATAAAATACAGGACATAAATGTAGAATTAACATTTAAAGATACGCTCAATCTATTGTTTATACTAGATATTAATGAACTATAGCAAGGTGCTTACCCATTGGTATAAACGGTTACTGAAAATTGGCATGCAGCTGCCAATAAGATACACTGAGCGCTCACCAACAGGCGGCCAACGACAACAATGAGCAAAACTAACAAGACGCGCTGGGGCAAAACCATTCAAAGTAAAGATGTGCAGCACGAGCTCAAACGCACTGCCATTCTCAAAACCGCTGCCCGCCTGTTCAACCAGAACGGCTTCCGCGAGACTTCGCTCAACGATCTCGCCCAGGAACTACAGGTCACCAAACCAACGCTGTATTACTACATTGAAAACAAGGAGGATATCCTCTTTCAATGTCTGCTCACTGCCATTACCCAAATGCTCGAGCAAACCGCCGCCATACAAAACACCGAACTCACGGGGCTCAAAAAACTGGGCCGTTTTATCTATTTATTCACCTCTATTTTCGATGACGAATTTGGCCGCTGCCTCTCCCGCCCCGGCCCCGACCCCCTATCGAACAAATATCTAGAGCAAATTGACCCTCTTTATCAACAGCTTGATGCGGCGATGCGGCAAATTATTAACAGCGGTATCGAAGACAAATCCATCCGCCCCTGCAATCCCAAGATCACCGCTTTCACTATATTTGGTGCAATCAATCGAATGACCAAGTGGTATCAGGTCGATGGCGAAATGACCACACGCGAGGTCGCGGACGAAATGGCCGAAATGTTTACCCGTGGGCTGGCCGGCTAACATCGCCACCAACACAGGGTATTGTGCATTTTAGGATTGAAAGGTACTGTATGTAGCGTCGGCTGGCACTTCTTCCAGACTGATATGGCTTAGCCCATCACGAGGAGTACGTTATGACGATCACCGTACCCGAGCACAACAGTGACAATGTTGTGAATATCTTCACTGGCCAGACCTGGTCGCCCGCACTTGATTCTCCATTTATTCGCCTCGCACCCGAGCTCGATGGGCTCGAAATGCTTTATACCAATCGCGCCCACCCAGATACCCGTTTCAGCATTAAAATACTCTGCTGGGGCCTGCGAGAGGATGGCGATATTGTTGGTCTAGTGCCCTGGCTTAACAACATCACCCCCTGCCCCGATATCAGCGACCCGCTGGACGGCAAGTGGGAGGGTTACTATGACCCCGGTACGGAAGAACTCTTCCACGACGCACCTCTTCACAAGGCGCTAGAGCTGGAGATGGCTGCCGAGTACTACGAGTGTGATTACGAAAATAAAGACGATGTGGTACAGGAGATTCCCGATAGTATTGGCACCCATGCGGTGTTTTCCAATGACGGCTTTAAAACGCTGTGTTTAAAAGAAGTGGTCAGCTGGCGCTTGCTCAACAACGGCGAGATTCACGCCCTGGTAGCCGACGAGAAAAAGGTGGTGGCTACCCCTGTTTTGCCCGGCGATCCCAGTCTCTACGCAGCGGATACCGATGGGGAATTCCGCTATTTCTTTCAACATCACATCGCCAATAAAATTAAAGCCAAAGATCCCGAGGCGCTGGCGGCCATCGCTATACTCTCTGAAACCTAGCTCGCTTCATTAATATCGCCAGCCCTGTAAAGAAGGACTTATACAGGACTGGTAAAAACAAAGCCGCTTTATCGTCCTGATTCCGCAATGCAAACCTGCTCGACCAGCCTCTGCATAAACTCACGACCAAAGTTCAAATTCGCCAGCGATATTTTTTCATTGTCGCCGTGAATCCCCCTGGCCTGCTCTGCATCTAGTATCACGGGAATAAACCCATAAGCGGGGATGCCTATCTCGCGAAAGAAGTGACTATCCGTAAAGCCCGCAGCCATACGCGGAACAATCGTAGCCGCGGGATAACGTTCAGCCAGGCTGTGCTTAATTCCTCGAAAAAGAAAATTGTCTTGCGCTGATATGCCCGGCTCAAAAGACAATAAAGGCGTAATTTTTAAACTCTCGTCATCAAGGGCCGCTTTAATACTTTCCAATGCCTGCTGCGGTTTATGGTTGGGCAGCAAGCGGCAATCAATTTCAGCCCAGGCCTCAGCCGCAACCACATTAATTTTGTCACTGGCCTGTAAACGGGTAATGGCACAAGTGCTACGCAATTGCGCATGCAGACGATGGTCGAACTCACGTAGTTCAGCCATTTGCTGAGGTGACTCAATCAGAGCCTCTACATTCGACAGCCGCTCATTCCACGGCGGGGGAAAGTCGCCAGCCAGTTTATTGAGATAGGTTTTTACGCCCGGCAATAGTTGGGCAGGGAACGCAAACTGTTCAAGCTTTGCCAGCGTACGAATCAAGCGCTGACTGGCACTATCACTCCGCGGTATAGCGCCATGCCCCGGCTCACCGCTGGCGTTAATTTTCAGCCACAACGGTAGCTTTTGCGTCACTTCAATGCCAAAGGTAATCTTGCCACCCCGCACATCACCCCTGCCGCCTTCGTTGAGCACGGCGCCAATGCCCTGGAACAATTCAGGGCGATGCTCCATCAACCAGCCGACGCCGTATTGACCACCGGCCTCTTCGTCAGCCGTGGCGAGAAAAATCAGATCACGGTTTAAGGGCTTGCCCAGCGCCTTCAGTGCCAGCATCGCCTGCAGCTGAAAAATACCCAGTGACTTACTATCCAGCGCACCCCGACCATGAAGATAATCACCATCATTAAGCCCCGCAAGGGGCGCATGCTGCCAACGCGCGGGGTTTGCAGGCACGACATCCATATGGTGAAGTAGCAGCAATACTGGCTGCTCACCACCGGGCAGGCGCGCCCAAATATTGGCACGGCCGGGTGCAACCTTAATGATCTCGTGTTCGATACCATGGGCGGCAAAAATTTCGGCAAAAAAAGCGGCACCCAGGGCTTCATTCCCCGGTGGGTTAGTGGTATCGAGGCGAATATAGTCACGCAGTAAACTGCTGGTATCTCGCTCCGCAGACCAGCAAAGCTGGCTACACAACGACAATAAAAATCCTACAGATAATTTAAGAACGCTTGATAAAAAATGACTTTTCACGCACACGCTGCCAATTATTTTTATACTGAGTAGGTTGCTTAATCCTGCCAGTGTTTTGATCAGAAAACACTTGTGGCAAGGGCTATATAGGCATTAATAAAGTGCGAAAAAGCAGCCCATGCTGCTGACGCCAAACACCTCTTTACCGTCCACCGTTCGCGCTTCGCTAATATCGGCCAGTTGATAATACACACTGCGACTGATCAGCCCTTCCATGCCACCCCGCAGCAATATATAGGGTGAGGGTTCGCCGCTGACGACATCGACAGCAACTCTGACCGGGTGATCTGCACCGGCAATAATTTGATCATCCGTTGTGCTGCCAAACACCAAAGCCTGCACATTACCCTTGCTCTCTATACTTAATTCGGTAATAAAAAAGGGGGCATCTTCCACCTGTATGCGCCACTTTTCCTCTGGTGTCACCAAAAAATAGTCGTCATTTTCACGTTTGAGAATACTAGAAAAGAGCTTCACTAAAGACTGCCGCTTAATTTCACCACCTTCGTGAAACCAAACACCCTGACGAGTAATGCGAATATCGATATCGCCTAACAGGGGTGGATTCCACTTTTCTATAGGGGGCAACCCCTGCCCAGTAAGCTGGTTTTTTTGTAATTCTTTAGACCACGCATCCAGAGAGTTATCGCTCATCAATGCTCACGAAATTGGCCACGGTTGCCCATGGTCACACCGATATTGGCAATAAAATTGAGTAACTTCTCTTTATCGTCGAACTGATCAGCAAAGCCCTGGTTAAAGCAGACATCAACCGCACCCTGCGCCAGCGCCCAGCACGCCAGGTAGTGATAGTGTGGCGGCACATCTTCCAGCAACCCCCGCTCAATTAACCTGGAGACCATATTGTTCAAGGTCTCAACCATTGAGCGACGAATTTTATGCAAGCGGGCCATTTCAGTGGCAACAGATTCATCGGCTTCGAGACGAAACTCGAGCTGCTGTACCAGGCGATCCAGTGCTGGATTAGCCAGGCGCGATTCAAAATAGGCCTTTGCTGCCGCCCCCGGGTTACCGCTTTCCGTCGCCTCTATTCCCGTATTCACATTGCTGACCAACATCTGCTCGTAGTCAGAGACTATGCGCATCATGATTTCCGCTTTGCTCTGAAAGTGTTTGTAGACGGTACCTTTACCAATACCCGCCTCGGTGGCAATAGCTGACACGGTGACTTTTTCCACGCCATCGCGAATCAACAGACCCAAAGTGGTGTCTTTAATGAGTTGCTCTCGTTCAAGAAAGCGCTGTTTTTTCAGCCGTATCCTGTCAGTACTTGTTGTTGTCACAATGCCACCAAAAGAAGGTTTCCAACATTGTCGCACCGCTTGGCAGAGCTAATCAAACCTTCCTTCTGCTAGTGCCTGAAAATGTACGACGTGATTGACCTCAGTTTAAGAAGCCTGTGCTAAGATTTAATTTTTCTCCGGCCAAAAATAACGATGGCAGAAATACCAAAAATTTATAGCTTTGCTCGCTTCATCGGTGCCGCCGGAGTTGACCGAAAAGAGAGTCTCGCCGCACGGCGCACAGGTATAGTGCTAGAGATACCTATGCTAATCGCTTCGCTGTGGATATTGCTCAACTGGATAAGCGGGCATACAACAGCATCCTACAATGTCTACGATATTTACCTGTGGAGCTTTTTTATTGTCGAAACAGTGGTGCTCGCCTTGCTGGTCAACAACACTCAGCGCTATTTGCGCGGCAACTGGCTCAACCTAATTATTATCGTCACGGGCATTCCCATGTTACTGGGCTGGCCCACCCACCTGGGGGCTCTACGCCTATTACGTCTGATCATCGTGTTCGCCCTGCTAATGCACATAGGCGGCAGAGTAAAGAAAATGCTCTCCCGCAACGAGTTAGCCGCTACAGGATTCGCCTCGTTAATTGTCATCGTTATGGCGGGGATTTTGATGTCTGCCCTGGAGCCCAACATCAATGGCCCCCTTGAAGGAATCTGGTGGGCCTGGGTCACAATTACCACGGTAGGCTACGGCGATGTAGTCCCTGAAACCCATACTGGCAGAGCCTTTGCGAGTATTATTATTTTTCTCGGGCTCGGTCTTTTTGCGGCACTTACCGCGAGCTTTACCTCTTATTTTATCAATCAAAAAGAAGAACAAATCATCAGCTCAGAAGAAGGCGTACACAAACGCTTAAGCGCCATAGAGCGACATCTGAGTAAGCTTGAAGAAAAAATTGACTGCCTAAATACTCAGAACGAACAAGGCAAAAGCGATAAAGAATAGCCCCGCTAGTTCGTCCAATGAGTTACTAAGATAGCAAAGATTTGATCTGGCTAAACACGACTGCCGGCTTCAAAGGCTTGCTGAAATAAGCCTTCACTCCCAAGCCATCGGCCTTCAACTGGTCCGTTTCACTATCATTTTTTGTCAGCACAAAAACCGAAGCATTTGAACTCGACAGAATTTCTCGAGATAACACGGCGCCATTAACGCCACCAGCACTCGTATCAAGAATGACCGCCAGGGCATCACGCTCTCCCACCCACGGCAACACAAAAGAGCCATCGGTTAAACCGTGGGGCGTAAAGCCCTCCTCTCGACAACAATCACTCAAATCCCCAAGTAGCTGCGTGTCACTGACCACAATCAATATATTTCCCATCCTGATTCCCTCTCAATACTGTCGCCAGAGTATACAATCACTCTCTACGCAGTAAATAAAGCCAGTGCTGCAAATATGCCTTAGGTCACATTTGCGCAAGCTCTTAGATAGGCGTGAATGAATTAACTAACAAGATCGTGGAGTCAGTAAAAAAACATGTGTGAACTACTCGGAATGAGTGCCAGTGTGCCCACGGATATTTGTTTTAGCTTCGCCGGACTCATGCGCAGGGGCGGCGACACCGGCCCCCACGAAGATGGCTGGGGTATCGCCTTTTACGAAGGTAAAGGTTACCGCGCCTTCCACGACCCTGGCGCCAGCGCCGACTCGGAAATCGCCCGCTTTGTACAAAGCTACTCGATAAAAAGTAACAATGTGCTGTGCCATATCCGCAAAGCCAATCGCGGTAAAGTAAGTCTGGAAAACACTCACCCTTTTGCTCGAGAGCTATGGGGGCAAACTTGGTCTTTCGCCCATAACGGTCAGCTAAAAGGCGTCAAAAAACTCACGCTTAAACACTATAATCCTGTCGGTACCACCGACAGTGAACACGCTTTTTGCTGGCTACTTGGCGAACTGCGCGAGCACTTTCCCAGACCTCCTGGCCGCCAACGAGCACTGTGGCAATTTATCCAGGAAAAAACTGAGACTCTCAGCGAGCTTGGTATTTTTAACATGCTGATGAGTGACGGGCGCTCACTCTACACCCACTGCAGCACCAAACTAAGCTGGCTAACCCGACAGGCCCCCTTCGGCAATGCTCAGCTAATTGATGCCGATATGACAGTTGATTTCGCCGACCACACACAGGCCAACGATGTAGTTACTGTGATTGCCACCCAGCCTTTAACCTCGAACGAACAATGGCAAGCCATGGATGAGGGAGAGTTTTCGGTTTTTCAACAAGGACAACGCGTTTGGCCACGACAAAATAAAAACAATTCGGCAGGAAAGTAAGAAAATAAAGGCAAAAAAATAGGGGTACAAAAGTACCCCCAAAGGACAGAGACTACAAAAACCTACAAATTCATAAACCTTAAAACTACATATCCGCTAAACGAAAAGCCGCCCGCGACAAGCGATGGCGTTCGTTATCTTCCAACTTAATCAGGCTTTTAAACACGGCCCGCCCCTCGTCGGAGTCAACCTCATCAGCCATACGCTGATAGAGCTTAATTAAATATTCATCCACATCGAGGGCAACAGCAATAATATTATCGACATCCCCTAAATCGACACCACGCACCTTGTCGACCAAATCGTCAGACTGCAGCTCTGGTACATCTTGCAACCAAAGTGACGCAATGCTTTGCGCCATATCACCTTCGTACTTATCCATCGCCTGGGCAAGGTTTTGTTCGTGGCGATTTAAATAATCCAACATCAAACGCGCACGCTCAGAGCTGGATAGCTGCTCCAACTCGGCGTACTGATCAGACAAGGCGGCATGTAGCTTCCTAGCAAAATCGACCACATCCTGAATAGTTCCAAAGCGCATAAGTGACTCCTTTGATGCGTATTTTCCAAGTTTTAGTTATCTGTAGTATTGACGCTAATCAATTGCTTGTCATATTCGATTAGAAATTAATTGGGCGTAGAATAATAGAACGATAAAATACCCTACAACGTATTGCTTGATGTCCACCAGTCAGCACGGAACAATCATTGCCGTGAAAGCAGTCGGTATTTATGCCAACACCACTTTCCCAATAAGGCGGGCAATAATGACCCTGATTTCGAATAATAAACTTGAAGCCATACTCACAGAAGCCATTGATGATGAATACAAAGCGCAAGCCATTTACCGGCGAGTAATTCGCCAGTTTGGTGACATTGCGCCTTTTACCAACATTATCGAAGCGGAAGGCCGACATATTGAAGCCTTGTTAACCCTGTTCAAAAAATATGGCATCCCTGTTCCCAAAGATGAATGGACAGCAAAAGCAGAAGTACCCGGCACTATTCTCGAAGCTTGTGAAACAGGGGTTAGCGCCGAAATAGAAAATGCAGCGATGTATGACAAGTTATTAGACGCTGCCGTGGATTACCCCGATGTACAAGCCGTATTAAAAAACCTGCAAAGAGCATCCCAGGAAAATCATCTGCCAGCCTTTCAACGCTGTGTAGAACGCGGTGGCACACCGGGGGGAGGAAAGGGAATGGGCAGACGGCGTCGACAAGGGCGTTGCGGCAATTAATGCCTTTTTTGAATTTCCTGCTTGCCCGTAGAGACACCGTATGACGGCGCTTACTAATACCCCGTGTAGCAACATCCCATGTCGTAATACCCTATGAGCACTTTGGCCTGGATCATTTCCAGTAGCCTGGTGATGAGCTGCATCGCCCTGGTGGGTACCGTCACGCTAGTATTAAAGCAGCAAACCCTTGAAAAGATTATTTTGCCCCTTGTTGCCTTTGCCGCAGGTTCACTGATAGGCGGCGCTTTTCTACATATGATTCCCGCAGGCATCGACAGTTATGGCAATACCACAGCTTTTTATTTGTGGATACTGTTGGGCTTCATCGTTTTTTTCTGCCTCGAACAATTCTTGCACTGGCATCACTGTCGACATCAAACGTCAGATCAAAAAAGGCCCTTAACCTATTTGATTTTAATCGGTGACGGCCTGCACAATTTTATTGGCGGACTGGCCGTGGCCGGTACTTTTCTAATCGACATCCGCCTCGGCATCATGGCCTGGCTGGCGGCAGCGGCCCATGAAATCCCCCAGGAGCTGGGTGACTTTGCGGTGTTAATTCACGGCGGCTGGGAGAAACGACGAGCGCTGCTATTCAATGTGCTCTCGGCACTGACCTTTTTACTGGGGGGCATCACTGCCTACATCGCCTCATTTCACCTCGATGTCGCCTTTCTACTACCCTTTGCCGCGGGCAATTTCCTTTATATCGGCGCCTCCGACCTCGTCCCTGAGGTTAACAAACAAAAGAACACGGGGACTGCCCTGCTGCATTTCGTTGCTTTTTCCCTGGGCATCGGCCTCATGTGGCTGATCAAGATTATGTTTGCTGCGTAGTCTAGCTCATCCAATAAAGCACTATCGCCCCAATGCCTGAAAGGCTGCAGATACACAGTGATGCCATACGAATATGATGATTGGAAACGTGCTCTACATAGCGCGTCGCCAGCCAGTAACCCAGCAGCATTGCCGGAATAAGCGGTAAGGTAAGCATAAAATGATGCCAGCTCATATGGCCCGTATAGCCCTGCACCAACAGTGAAAGAATACAACTGACAATAAAGAACGCAGACAAATTTGCACGAATAAGGTTAGCCTGCTCGTGCTGTAATAACAGCGCCAACGGGGGGCCACCGATGGCCGTACTGGTACCCATAAAACCCGACAGGAAACCAGCCATTAACATTCGCGGTGTGGTGGGTGCGATGCGCACAGGCAGCAAGCTCACTGCCACGGCAATCAATACGCTCAGGCCCAGGAACAGTGAAAGCGACTTCGCATCAACCCATAGCAACAAAGCACCTCCCGCCACCGTGCCAGGAATACGGCCAATAATTGCCGCACCCAGCCCCTTTAAAGAAATATTACTGCGATAGCGATAGGCGTTGGCAATCGATAGTACTAGCGCCACAAGTGTTATTGGAGCCGGAACATAGTCAGGAGAAAGCAGAAATAAAAAGGGGGCTGCAACAATTGCCAGACCAAAGCCGATAGAGCTTTGTACAAAAGAGCCAATGAAAATAATCAGTGCGGCTAGAAAAACCTCAACATCTATCATTGCAAATATACTTTTAAATTTAAGAAGCTAGTAACGAGACAATTTTAAAGGAAACGCCATTGCGCCAGAACAACTAGTCGAGCCCGTCAACACTACGCATGCGATCCTGCACCCCCTTATTGAGCATATCCTCTATACCCTTTGCTTGATCTAATTGCTGCTGGTAAGGCTTGAGTGGTTGAGCCGTCTCCGCATTAACTTCCACAGCAGTATCGGATAAGGCATCCATTTGCTTTGCCTGTTCTCTAAATATAAACAGGTATAAAAGCCCCATTATCAATAGTGTAATGACCAGGCCTTTCATTTTATATTCCTATAATTCTATTAAAGGCCTATTCCCACTCGATCATCAAAAAGGCCATTAAATCCAATGGCGTCACGGGTCTTGGGAAAGCCGATAGCGTTAACATCATGAAAAACACTCTGGTCAAAAAAAATACAGATAGTTTACATTTGCTTGGCCAAGAAGCTAAGTATCGTACAGCACTTTTCATTCAGGATTGTCTTTTAGCCGCCAGCTATACATTACCAAACCCGCGCAATTTGAAACGACCGGCGATTGCCTGATTTATTCGTGACATCATCGTGCGTCATCTAATCTACCGCCTCATTTAACCCCACTGATTCTTGCTTACAGGTCTTCCGGCAGTTTATGGCCCTTGCGGCGTTTAGAGCGCAGGTATCGGATATTGTGGTCGTTAACGCCGCTTACCAACGATACCGCCTCAGCAATAACCTGGCCGTTGTCTTCCAGCTGCTCTCGCTTTTGCGGATTATTTGACAGCAAGCGAATCGGCCTGTCGTTGAGCAAGTAACGCAGGACAGAAGCTGCGTCGGAAAAATCCCGGGGATCTTCCGGCAAGCCCAAAGAGACATTGGCTTCGTAAGTGTCCTGACCATCATCCTGTAAGAGGTAGGTCACTGCCTTTGCCCATAATCCGATACCACGGCCCTCGTGCCCCGACATGTAAACGACCGCGCCACCACCTTCCTGTTTCATCATGCTTAAGGCGGCCTCGAGCTGTGGGCCGCAGTCGCAACGCATGGAGCCAAAGATATCGCCGGTTAAACAGCAGGAGTGGATACGCACCAGCGGCTCGCTTTTATCGCGGAAGCCCGGCAGGGCGAACACTGAATTAACCGACATATTCGTTTGCAGCAGTGTGCGAAAAATATCACTTTCTCCGCCGTTCACGTCCTTAGCTACCTTCAGGACGCGGGTCAATTCAACACGACGTACGAAGGGATACCATTCCAGGGGGACTTCCTCTCCGTCGATATTGCGTGGGATGGTGACTGGCCCAAGAAGGGATATAAAGGGCGTTCCAGCGTCGCGGATCTCCCGGCCAGATCTGTCGAGGTCGACGAGTTGATGACTATCGATTAGCAACTGCCGAATAGATGGGTCTACATAACTAAACATGGTAATGGGCTCCAGATAACAGTGGAAATAAAAGAGTTTACTGATTGTTACAAAGAAAATGTTATGATACATCCTATCATATATTCCATATGGCCTATACAATAGCGATCGTCGACTTTTACGCCGTGATTATCTACGCCTTAGCTGACTGTTCGTTTTCGAGACAGGATCGGCAAGGCAAAAGCAGGCCATATCAGAACGTTTATCTTTAACCAAGAATCTGCCAGGAAAAATACAGAGGTGAAATTTGAGAAACAATGCGAAGTACGTGTATTCGGCAACGACCATCGTCGCCGTACTGTCTATGCTTTCAATAGGGCTTAATGCGGAATCATTAGATCATGACGACCATCGTCAGCAGGAGGCCCATCTGCATGGGCTGGTAGAGATGACCCTGGCAATTGAGGGCAATACGATCGAGCTGAACCTGGAATCCCCGGCTGCCAATATCGTCGGATTTGAGCACCCCGCATCGACCCGGGAACAGCATGCTAGCGTCACTCGCGCAAAAATGATTCTCGACATGCCGCAACAATTACTGACTTTCATTGGCACCCCCTGTCAATCCATAGCGCAAGAGATTGACCTTTCCGCCGTACTCAAGCCGGCAGAAACGCATCATAAAGAAGAGGCGCACAGTGAGCACCAGGAACATACTGATGAGGGCCACGAGGATCACGAAACACACAGTGAAATTTCAGCCCGTTACCGCTTTCACTGTACCCAGGGCACTAAACTGACGGCAATTAACGTCCTTTTGTTTGATTTATTCCCCCGTATTGAGACAGTGCATGCCGCCTGGGTAACCGATAGTAATCAGGCTTCCGCAGTACTCACAGCGGGATCAATAACAATAAACTTGGAAGGCCGGTAGTGAACACACACAAGATCATTGAGCGAGCCGAACAGCGCTGTAAAGCACACGGCGCCCGCCTCACCGACAAGCGTAAACAGGTGCTTTCTGGCCTGTTGCAATCGGAAAAAGCATTCTCTGCCTACGAGCTGGTGGACTATTGTAAGAGCGAGTTTGGCGAAAAAATCCCAGCCATGTCCGTGTACCGGATTTTGTCTTTTCTCCAGGACGAACAGCTGGTGCACAAGCTCAAATTGGCCAATAAATTTGTTGCCTGTATTCACATTGCCTGTGATCACGCTCACGGTGTATCCCAGTTTTTGATCTGTGGACAGTGCCAACGCGTGAAAGAGATCGCCATCAAGAAATCAACCATCAACAGCTTACGACAAAGTGTCGAGGAAGCAGGCTTCCATTTGCTTAGCCCTCAGCTGGAAATGGACAGTCTTTGCGAACACTGTATGAGTAACGCAGCCTGAAGCCGCCTACCTGGAGATAAAAATGAATAACCTACAAAGCCTGTCTGATAAATCGGCGATAGGCCTCTCTCTATTGTGCACAATACATTGCCTGGCAATGCCTTTGGCCGTTGTATTACTACCCTCAATCGCCGGTCTGCCGCTGGCGGATGAAGTGTTTCACTATTGGATGCTGATTGCCGTGCTGCCGATTAGCGCCTATGCGCTGACGATGGGCTGTAAAAAACACCAGCGCTACCGCTTGCTACTCATTGGTGGTGTGGGACTGTCTATTCTTGTTTTCGCAGCCTACGCTGGACACGACGTGCTAGGAGAAACCGGAGAAAAGGCCCTGACGGTGGCCGGCACTATAATCCTGGCACTTGGCCACCTCTGGAACTATCGCCTCTGTCATCATCAGAGCCGTTGCGACTGTACTGAGCCAAGCGAGTCTGACCCGCAAGCCAATCAGCTTTAATGAAGCGAATGTTCTTTCAAAACCTCGAGCATGCTGCTTGCAATCACACACTGCCGCTCACCACGCTTATCGATGAGTTGGCTTTTAACGAGCAGGGGCTGGTGCCCGTTATTGCCCAGGATGCAGACAGCAGCGAAGTGTTGATGCTGGCCTGGATGAACAAAGTGTCACTAGAACAAACATTGGCGACTGGGCGTATGACGTACTGGTCCCGCAGCCGACATGAACTCTGGATCAAAGGTGCCACCAGCGGTAATTATCAGCAGCTACAGTCGCTGCGCGTAGACTGTGATGGTGACGCACTACTGTGCCGGGTCATTCAACAGGGGGCCGCTTGCCACACCATGCGAAAAAGTTGTTTCTACATCGAAGCAAACCCAGCCAACTACAGCGCGGTCATCATTAGCTCAGCTTAGGGCCTGCCCACACGCAAAGCAGTACCAAACAAATGACCACCGAAATCGGTGAACAGTGAGAAAACAGTCATGCACTTGTGTACAGGTCTCGGGTTAACGGGCTACTCGCTATAGGCTTCAAATTGCGCCAATTCCATCACATAGGCCGCGGTGGCGAGATCATTCTGTTGAATCGACGTCTTCACCACACCTGAGACCCAAATCGGTTCATTGATGCTAGTAAACTTAATGCCTTGCGGATAATTCACCAGAACAATCTGGTTGGGCGGCGGTGGTGGCATATGAATGCAAGCGCCAAAATAGGGTACGAGGAAAAACTGAGTAATCGCCTGATCGTCGTTATGTTCAAGCGGCACGACAAAACCAGGAAGACGAATGGCCTTACCATCCATTTCGGCAACCACCCGGGTCGACACCAGAGCCTGCTGATAGCGGTCATCGCTGGCGGCGGCAATTTGATTGCTGATCTGGTCTTCGAAAGAGCCGTCTTCTAAAGAGCCATCTTCAATATCGGTGATTGACTGAGGTGGATTAAGCAACACCTCCAGATCATCCTTCGGCATCAAGTCGAGCCATTCGACTGTCCTGAACGAGGCCTCTTTAGTTGATGGGGCTTGATTTGACGAGGCTTTACTTGATGGCGCTTCGCCTTCGGCAGCACTGGCACCCGTCGCCTCAAACGAGGCCAACAAAACCGTAGCGACCACGAGGGGGACAAAGCCACTGAGGCGCTTGTAAAAAAAACTGTTGAGAACACTTATTATCGACATATCACTGTGATCAGACGTTGAATATTGAGCGCAAAATGATACAGTATATCTTATGCTTTTACACCGTAAGACTTTCTATTCTCGCTACGGATTCTAGATGGCTATTCACTTACAAAACGTCAGCTTCGCCTATCCGAAAGCACCTCAAAAGAAGGTGCTTGATATTCAACACTGGTCGGTTGCCCCGGGCGAACAGGTGTTTATCCACGGCCCTTCCGGCGGCGGTAAATCGACGCTGCTCAATCTGCTGAGCGGCATCCTTCAGGCAGACCATGGCGAAGTATCGGTGCTCGGCGAGCGGCTGGATCAAATGAGTAACCGCCGACGCGACCGGTTTCGCGCCAATCATATCGGCTGTGTATTTCAGCAATTTAATCTCATCCCCTATCTGGATGCCATCGACAACATTCGGCTCGCCGCTCACTTTGCAGCAACGAAGCAGGCAACACTGAATCAGGAGATGGGCGAGCTGCTCTCCGCGCTGGGTATTGCGCCTTCAGACCGCTGTAAACCCACCGCCCAGCTCAGTATTGGCCAGCAACAGCGGGTTGCCATTGCCCGGGCCTTAATCAATAAACCCCAATTATTGATTGCCGATGAGCCCTCCTCCTCTCTCGATCAACACAACCGCGATGCCTTTATTACGCTGCTCATGTCGCTGGTGAAAGAACACGAAATAACGCTGCTTTTTGTCAGCCACGACCTTTCCCTTTCACATCATTTTGGACGGGTTGAAGCCCTGTCTGATATCAACACTCCCGATAGGATGTACTAATGTTCATGCGACTGGCCTGTAAAAGCCTGCTCAATCGAAGAGGCTCCGTCGTACTGACCGTGCTGGCGTTAACGGTCAGTCTTGTTGTGCTGTTAGGCGTCGAACATATCCGCCAGCAAGCCAGGGATAGTTTTGGCAACACCGTCTCCGGCGTCGACCTCATCGTTGGCGCAAGAACCGGCAGCCTTAATTTACTGCTCTATTCAGTATTCCACATGGGATCGCCAACCAATAACATCAGCTGGGATTCCTACCAGAAGATTGCCTCCGGCAAACACGTCGCCTGGGCCGTACCCATTGCACTGGGTGATTCTTACCGAGGCTACCGCGTCATGGGTAGCACGCCTGACTATTTCACCCACTTTAGTTACGGCGGTAAGCGCAAGCTTCAGTTCACTAGCGGTAAAGCCTTTGCTGAGGTGCTCGACGTAGTATTGGGGTCGGAAGTGGCCAAAAAACTCAGCCACAAACTTGGCGATCAGGTGGTGCTCGCGCACGGCATCGCGAGTACCAGTTTCAGCCTCCACGACGATAAACCGTTTAACGTGGTGGGCATTCTCGCACCGACGGGTACACCGGTCGATCAGACCGTACATGTCAGTCTGCAAGGTATCGAAGCCATTCATATCGACTGGCAGCAGGGCGTAAAAATGCCTGGCAACACCGTATCCACTGAACAGCTGGCTAAGATGGACCTCCAGCCCGCCAACATAACGGCTTTCATGCTCGGCTTGAATTCAAAGATAGCCACTTTCCGCGTGCAGCGGGAGATCAACAACTATTCGCGTGAACCACTCACGGCGATACTGCCCGGTGTTGCTTTGTCGGAACTCTGGCAAATGATGGCAACCTTCGAGCATACGCTGCGTCTGATATCAGCTTGCATTCTAGTCTCCGCCCTCCTCGGGCTAAGCGCCATGTTGCTGGCTTCGATCCGCGAACGTGAGCACGAAATTCAATTACTCCGGGTCATCGGTGCGCCACCGATGTTCCTGTTTTTACTGATCGAACTGGAAGCCTTGTTAATCAGTTTTGCTGCGATTGCGCTCGGCAGCTCACTGCTCTATATGGTGTTAGTCGTCGCAGGAGATCTTCTGGCATCAGAATTTGGGCTGCATATCAGCACCAATATAGGCTCTGAAAGCACCGCGTATATTATGCTATTGATGATTTTTTCGACCGTCATCGCGGCAGCCATTCCCTCCCTAAAAGCCTATAAAAATGCCCGGCGAAAATAGAGCCCCAACTTCCCTTATCTAAAATTGCCCACTACAAATCTGATGGCGGCTTCCATGCCCTTCGTGCTCTGTAGAGGCGATCAACTAAATTTAATGAAACTTCGTTCTGCCTGTTGCGCAGGTTAATAGCAGGACTTATCCCTATATGCCAGCACTCAAAGCCATCCCCACCAATGTCATCACCGGTTTTTTGGGGGTTGGTAAATCCACCGCCATTTTAAACCTTCTAAAAAATAAGCCGGGCAGCGAACGTTGGGCTGTACTCGTTAATGAATTTGGCGAAGTCGGTATCGACGGCAGCCTATTCAGCGGCAACGCAAGCGAGGAGTCGGGAATGTTTATTCGCGAAGTGCCCGGTGGTTGTATGTGCTGTACCGCGGGTCTGCCCATGCAGGTTGCCCTCAATATACTGCTGGCCCGCGCCAAGCCCCATCGTCTATTGATAGAACCTACGGGGCTTGGCCACCCCAAGGAAGTACTGGCTGTGCTGACTTCTGAATATTATCGGGAAGTGCTCGATCTACGCGCCACCGTTACCCTGGTAGATGCGAGAAAAGTACAGGACGATCGCTATACCAGTCACCCTTCGTTCACTCAGCAACTGGCCATCGCCGATGTCATTGTCGCCAACAAGTCAGACCAGTACCAACCCGAGGATTTCCCTGCACTGCTGGATTTTCTGAAAAGCACGCCGGAATTGAATAGCTCCTCAGTATTCCAGGTGAGCCAGGGGGCTTTACAAGCAAATTGGCTATTAGCGTCTACCCGCTACCGCGATAACAGCCATGCTCATCACCACAAACAAGAAGATTTTCCGGCCCTGCTTGAGACACCCGAGATTCCCAGTAAAGGGTACTTGAGCATAAAAAATGAAGGCGAAGGATTTTACAGCCAGGGCTGGATATTCACTGCCGAGTGGATTTTTGATTCAGACCAACTTTTTTTGCTTTTGTCAGGGCTGGAAGCGGAGCGGATCAAAGGCGTTTTTTCCACATCCCAGGGCGTTATTGCTTACAACATGGCTGATAACATCCTCACTACAGTCACGCTGAAAGACTGTATGGACAGCCGCATTGAATGCATCAGCAGCGAAAGGTACTCGCTGGAACCCCTTGAAGAAAAACTCCTAAGCTGCGTTATAAGGCAATAAAATTTACTTTTCGCTACAAGGCACGATCTGATCTACTTTAATGGCATAGGCAGCAGTGACCTGTTTACGAAAGGCGTAAGCGGCGGCTAGCTAACGCTTCCCTGCTGTCCCTTAATGGTAGCTTGCCTGTGCTTCCATCGCGTCTGCAAGATTTCTGAGATAAGCAGCCATCATGCTGCTTGAGTGATTGACTTGAGCCACGGATACAAGTTCGAGTGCCAATGCTTCAACGATGAGTGGCGCCTCGATCCACTTGTCTTTGGCGGATTGAACCCCTTGTGCGACAGCCTTGCGAGCTGCTTCTCTATCGGAGGTTTGGATTTTGGCGATATGCTTGGTCGAACTTTCTGATGTCTGGGCCATGAGCAGTTCCTATAGGCTTGTACTGGATTTAAGAAAATTACACCGAACGAAAGATACGTTATAACATATCTTTCGTTGCAGTGAAGCAAAAAATATAGCGCAGCTGTTTGCTAGAAATAGCTAACGTGACACCCGCGCCAATAGATGGGTTTGCAAAGGGTTTAGTTGAAGGTCGCACTCTCGCCGCGGCAACCCAAAGTGCTGAGTGGTATTCCCACATCGCGATCCACCCTGTAGTCGTTTGGCCGGGTGGCTCTAGAACTCAACGAGGTTCAGCTTGAACTCGGGTGAATATTTTCTTCTCGCTCCCACAAACATCTATATAAAAGATGTTCTCAGGTACACCCTGAGGTGTGGTGTCTGAGAAATCCAGCGGTTCGCTAAAAGTACTCACAACGAACTCGTCCCATTTCGGATCAAGATAAGTCTAGCTAAAGGTCATGCGGGGCTTGTCTGACAGTGAGATATGCAAGCCTAGGGCTCGAGCGTCGCTGCGGCCATCACTTCGCACGAAGTAGTCTCCGCAATATCCAGGTGAATACTTAATGCTTCATCGCCCTTATCTTCGATTTCAGCAGCGTGTCACTGCAATCACTTATGTCGCCCGCAACAACTTGTGCGCCATGCTTCGTACGATGGATTGCATAGGCTCGTCCCAACCCCTCCCCCCACAGCGCCCGTGACGATTGCAACTTTGCCGTTCATTTCTGTCATGTTTTACCAGCCAAGCCTTTCTTTAAGATATGATGTATCATATCTTTTTATATCAAATAAACCCAAGGAGCCAGAGATGCTTTCAGAAGAGAATTTTGTTGTTAACCCCCTACCCAAGATCATCTTTAGTCGTAGCGCCAGCCAGGAGCTGAGCCGCCATATAAAATCGCTTGGAAAGAACGCAGCACTCGTTGTCACAGACAAAAACCTGGCGGCGAGTGGTGTTCTACAACCCATTCTGGATGCGCTCAAAGCCGCGAATCTGCGCGTCGATGTGTTCGACGGCGTCGAGCCCAATCCAACAGACCTGAACGTGGAGGCCGGTGCCGAGAAACTCAAGATGCTGGGCGACGCTTGTGTTGTCCCCATTGGTGGTGGCTCTTCCCTGGACTGTGGTAAATCGATCGCGCTACTGGCGACGAACGGAGGCACCCTGGAAGCACTCCAGGCGCCTGTATCCGCACTGGTGGCGGGCAATGACAGCGGCGAAGAGAGATCCAGGCCCACAGATGCACAAGCACCGATCATCGCGGTTCCTACCACTGCGGGGACTGGCTCGGAAACCAATGGCGCCTGTGTGATCACAAACACCCGTTTGGGCCGTAAGACTTATGTGATACATCCGAGCATCATGCCAGACTTCGCCGTACTCGACCCCGACCTCACCATAGGGCTACCTGCCTACCCTACCGCGACTTGCGGATATGATGTTTTGACCCACGCGATTGAAGCCTATGTATCGCTTGGGGCCTGTAACTACTCAGATCCGATCGCGCTCGATGCGATTTACAGGGTTGGGAAGTATCTGCGCAAAGCTGTCCAGGATGGATCAGATATAGAAGCACGGTCGCAGATGCTATTGGCATCCGCCAGGGCGGCAATAGCCTTCAACGTTGCCGGGTTAGGGTCTGCGCATGGAACTGGCCACGCTCTTTCGGCCAGGCTCAATGCAGCCCACGGCCAGACACTGGCAACGATGCTGCCCCACGTGATGGAATACAACATGTCGGTACGGGCCGATAAGTATGCAGAAGTGGCGAAGGTACTCGCACCTTCGGGGCTAGCCACCGCTACCGGTGCAATCGATGCCGCTCTTCAGCTTCGCAGCGACATTGGTATCGATAAATCTATATCAGACCTGGGCGGTGAAGAAGACCTGCTTCCAGCGCTGATCGAAGATGCAATCGCTGACTCGGTGAACTTCACTAATCCACGTCCCGTTGATCCAGCAGCATTTGAAGCGCTTTATCGCGCCGCTTGGTAGATGGAGGTACTAGTAGGCGTACGGATAGTCTCTCCTGGCGTGCCATAGCGCGCCAGGGAACCAACAACCTTTGCTCTTTTTATACCGCTACTGGTTATACCGCTACTGGCAGCAAATGGTGAAACTCAATGGGGTCAGGTTAAACAGGTTCCGGCCTATGGAATTGGCGGCCTGGCTGCCTTCTTGCTACTCGTACGAATTAGTACTTTCTGAAAAATCCGACTTGCCGCGGGATTCAGGGCGAACACATAGGTTCGCCCCTACGACGACGTTTTAAATAATGAAATGAAGTTGATTGGCTATGGTATTCATTTAGGTGGGTTTTAATAATGCTGGGATAGGATCACAGGAATAGGCTCATACCATCAAATTCTCGATTTTATATTCTCTTTTGAACTCTATTACCCGATTACCGGCACCATCATTTAATTTGTCATCATTCCAATCATTTTTAATTTTTAATTTTTACAAAAACATGATTTAAAGGGGATGCCACCTTGAAAGACACCAAAGGTGGTATTTCGCCAATGCAGCGATGATCACACTGCCTTAATTCGCCTACGGAAAATACTGGAAGAATTTCACGACCAGGTTTTTTAACACCTCCTTTAGACTCATTACTCAGGCAAAGCCTTTTTCACCATCGTACGACCTCTACCTCTACCTTTACCTTTACCTTTACCTTATTGGCAATAGTTTCAAGAATCTGGTCGCCACATAAGCGTAGCGTTAATACTGGCATTTCAACTTAACCGTTTAAGTGCTAATCCATCCCTTAGCATTATTCCTGACAGCTATTAGCAGCAGTATGTTTACCCAATATCCCGACATTGAAAAAATATGCCCATCTACTTTGAGGGTTTTTAATAGTGCCAAAACAACTCGCCAGCCTGAATTTTATTAGGCCCTATGTCGATACAGCCTTCCACTAAAACACACCGCAAGTAGAGTAAGGCTTTGCCTCACTTGATTGCTCTGAATTAGTGCTGATACACCGCTATGGTTTTCACGGCCTGTCCTATGAAGATAGGACAGGAGTGCACTTGATCCTGCCGTGGTCATCTATTTGCAACAACAAGGGATGACACTGGAAACATGTTTCCGACTTGCTTCCAATCAGGCCTGCCGGGTCTGTCCGGAGAAAGCAGCAATATAGCCGACCTGCTTTAAAGTCAATCACGACAGGAGGTATTGATAACACTCTGCCAGTATTTACGAAACGATTTGTCAGCGCCGTGAATAGCTGGAGCTGAAACTCAGCAGCGCTGCCAATGCGCATTTTGGGAGTCTCGATAAGACTCCCAACAAGAGCCATCACGCCGCAAAAACCAGACAGGCAGGCAGCCCATTGTAAGCCCAGGTAATTTGTACCGACGATGAACAAGTCGTCACCGAATATAGTTTTGTTTTTTAAATCAACAGACATTAAAGAGTAAATCAGGGAAATAACAAAATGATCGAAAGCCATTTCACAATCAACGATGCACCGCTAAACGATGCCGAACTTGAATTAATTCATGCTTGGTGGCGCGCCGCAAATTATCTGTCGATAGGGCAAATTTATTTGCTGGACAACCCTTTGCTGAAAAAACCCTTAGAACTGGCACACATCAAACCGCGATTACTCGGGCACTGGGGAACAGCACCGGGACTAAATATGATTTACACGCATTTGAACAGAGTCATTAATGCCCGCCAGCTAAATGTGCTGTATATCACCGGGCCGGGCCATGGGGCACCGGGGATTATTGCCAACATCTATCTCGAAGGCACGTATAGCGAGGTCTACCCCAACATCACCCAGGATGAAGTCGGCCTGAAAGCATTGTTCCGGCAGTTTTCTTTTCCCGGCGGTATTCCCAGCCACACCGCGCCGGAAACCCCTGGCTCTATTCACGAAGGTGGCGAGCTCGGTTACTCACTCAGCCATGCCTTTGGTGCAGCCTTCGATAACCCCGATCTGATTGTTGCCTGTGTAGTCGGTGACGGCGAGGCGGAAACCGGCCCCTCTGCGGCTGCCTGGCATTCAAATAAATTTCTAAATCCAGAAAAAGATGGTGCTGTTCTGCCCATCCTGCATTTGAATGGTTACAAAATTGCCAACCCGACGGTGCTGTCACGTATTAGCCGTGAAGAATTACTGGCGCTCTTTGAAGGCTATGGTTACACACCTTACCTTATCGAAGGTTCTGACCCCCTCAGTGTTCACCAGGCCATGGCGGCAACACTGGATAAAATCATGGATGATATTCAAGGCATTCAAAAACAGGCGCGTAGCGGCGGTTCCTTCGAGCGCCCCCGCTGGCCAATGATTATTCTACGCACGCCCAAAGGCTGGACCTGCCCCAAAGAACTTGACGGATTGCAACTCGAAGGTACCTGGCGATCTCATCAAGTACCCTTTGCCCAACTCGCAGAAAAACCCGCGCACATTCAGGTGCTTGAACAATGGATGAAAAGCTACGAACCCGAAAAGCTGTTTGATGATGAGGGCACGTTTAGGCCTGAAATCGCTGCGTTAGCGCCTGAGGGCGACCTTCGTATGGGCAGTAACCCCCATGCGAACGGCGGACTACTATTGCGTGACCTCGTGCTGCCTGACTACCGAGATTATGCCGTAGACCTTAGCGAGCCTGGCGAAACCCTCGGTGAGGCTACCCGCAAGATGGGTGATTATATGCGCGAAGTCATGACACTCAATGCTACCCAGCAAAACTTTCGCGTAATGGGACCAGACGAAACAGCGTCCAACCGCCTGGGGGCTTTACTCGATGTCACCAACCGGGCCTGGAACGCCGAAATCTATGAGGGTGACGATCACCTGGCGGTGGATGGCCGAGTCATGGAGATTCTATCGGAGCATACCTGTCAGGGTTGGCTGGAGGGCTATCTATTAACCGGCCGCCACGGGTTTATTTCCTGCTACGAGGCCTTTATTCATATTATCGACTCAATGTTTAACCAACACGCCAAGTGGCTAAAGGTGAGTCAGGACATTCCCTGGCGGCGGCCCGTTGCCTCTCTGAACATCTTGCTGACCTCTCACGTCTGGCGGCAGGATCACAACGGATTTTCTCACCAGGATCCGGGCTTTATCGATCACGTCGTCAATAAAAAAGCCAATATTGTGCGCGTCTATCTGCCAGCTGACGCCAACAGCGCCCTCTGTATTACCGAGCGCTGCCTGAAAAGTCGCGACCGTATCAACGTTATTGTTTCCGGCAAACAGCCCGCTCTGCAATGGCTGGACATGGACAGTGCCATCAAGCATTGCCATGCCGGCATCGGCATCTGGGAATGGGCGAGTAATGACCACGACAGCGAGCCCGATATCATTCTGGCCTGTGCCGGTGATGTGCCGACCCTCGAAGTGCTCGCAGCGGTGAAAATACTGCGTGAATATTTACCCGAGCTAAAGGTACGCGTTATTAATATTGTCGACCTGATGACTCTGCAACCCCCGGAAGAACACCCCAGCGGTTTGAGTGATCATGACTTCGATACCTTGTTCACCACCGATACGCCGATTGTCTTCGCCTTCCACGGCTACCCCTGGTTGATCCATCGCCTGACTTATCGGCGCAATAGTCATCACAACCTGCATGTACGTGGTTATAAAGAAGAAGGCACCACTACCACGCCCTTTGACATGACAGTACTGAACGACCTGGATCGTTTTCATCTGGTCATTGATGTGGTTGACCGAGTAGAGGGTCTGGGCTCTAAAGGCGCGTATTTAAAACAAGCGATGCGCGACACGCTGATTGAACATCAACAGTACATTATCGAACATGGACAGGATATGCCGGAGATTCGTGACTGGCGCTGGTCATTAAAGAACCCGTCTTAATAAAAGTCTAATTTGGGAGCGTAAAAAATGAAAATTGCAATTAATGGTTATGGCCGAATTGGCAGAAATATTGTCCGTGCAATATTCGAAAACGGTCTCGATAAGAAGATAGAAATAGTGGCGATTAATGATTTAACACCACCGGGGGTCTGCGCCCATCTCACCCAATTTGATACAACCCACGGCCGTTTTGATGCCGAAGTGAGTTTCACCGATCAAAGCCTGACAATCAATAATCAGACCATCAAGTGGTATCAACACACAAAGCCCGGCGAAATACCCTGGGGCGACCATGATATTGATATTGTGCTGGAATGTGCTGGCAAATTTAAAACCCACCTGGCGCTTGAACAACACCTTCAGGCCGGTGCACCTAAGGTACTGGTGGCACATCCGGTTGCCGACGCCGACTATACCGTTGTCTACGGCGTTAACCATGCCGGTTTAAGCGCCTCACATCGCATTGTTTCTAATGCATCCTGCACCACTAATTGCCTGGCACCAGTTGCCAAAGTGCTACACGAAGAAGTGGGCATTGAAAGCGGCTTCATGACCACTATTCACGCTTACACCAACGACCAGAACCTGATCGACAAAGCACACAGTGATTTATACCGCGCCCGGGCGGCGGCAATGTCGATGATCCCAACAAAAACCGGTGCTGCCGCTGCCGTCGGCAAAGTGCTACCGGAACTGGCGGGCAAAATTGATGGCCTTGCCGTGCGGGTACCCACTATCAATGTGTCACTGGTGGATTGTGTTTTTAATACCAGCCGCTCTACCAGCGTTGAAGAGATCAATCAGCTGATGCAAAAGGCCAGTGCTGAGATGCCTGCCGGAGTGCTTGCCTGTAACGAATTACCACTGGTTTCAATCGATTTTAATCACCACCCGGCTTCATCTATCTTTGACCTGACCCAAACCCGGGTCAATGACAGCATGATTAAAGTCATGGCCTGGTATGACAACGAGTGGGGATTTTCCAATCGCATGCTCGATGTTGCAGCGCTAATGGTTGCGGCTAAGTAGGCCCGGATAACATGACGATAATCGCGAACAAAAAGTCGATTAACATATTGCTCGCTACCAGCGAGATTTACCCTTTGGTTAAAACCGGAGGCCTGGCCGATTTTTCCTACGGCCTGGCCCGTAGCCTGAAACGCCTAAAGACCACGCCAATCGTCATATTGCCTGCTTATCGACAAGTCTTACAGCAATTGCCCAAGGCAAAAAAACTCGTCACTGTCGATGCAGCAATCGCTGGCAAGCAGACCAGTGAAATTCTACAGGCCTACATTCCTGGCACTCAGATCCCCATTTGGTTGCTAGCCACAGAAGAACTCTTTGACCGCCCCGGCTCACCTTATGCAGAGGCAGGCGGCAGTGACTGGCCAGATAATGCCAAACGCTTTAATCACTTCGCCAAAGTGACAGCCGCTATTGCTTGCGGCCAAATTGATCTGGGCTGGAAGCCCGATATTGTGCATTGTAATGACTGGCAAACCGGCCTAATACCGGCCTATATCAATAGCTATTCACCCAGCGAATGCCCACGACGCCCCGCCACCGTATTCAGCATTCATAACCTCGCCTATCAGGGCAATTTTTCACGCGAGACCTTTGACCGTCTGCAGCTACCCTGGCACTGGTGGAGCTTCGACAAACTTGAATTTCACGACCAACTGTCATTTATTAAGGGCGGACTGGTCTGGGGCGATAAAATCACTACCGTCAGCCCCCAATATGCAAAAGAAATTATGACGGAAGCGTCGGGCTGTGGACTCGATGGCCTACTGCGCCATCGCCGCACTGATCTCAGCGGCATTCTCAATGGCGTCGACTACAAAACATGGAACCCTGCCAAAGATCCTCTGATCCATCAGCGCTACAAAAAAAATGCCTTACATAAAAAAAGCATGAATAAAAATTTCTGGCTAGAAACACATTGGTCAAAATCACCCAAGCTCAACATAAACAAGCGGCGCTACAAAAACCAACCCTTGTTCGGCTTTATTGGACGGCTGTGCTATCAAAAAGGTATTGATCGCTTACTGGCTGCCATCGAGCACACAGCGCCGACGGGTGCCTGCTGGGCTATTTTGGGTTCGGGAGATCAACATCATGAACAAGCACTCGCAGAAATTACTGCTCGTTACCCGGCACAAATTTCACTGACACTCGATTACGACGAGGAAGTCGCCCATCAGATCGAAGCCAGCAGCGATATTTTTCTCATGCCTTCAGTTTACGAGCCCTGTGGGCTCAACCAGATGTACAGCCTGAAATATGCCACCCTGCCCATCGTCAGTAATACCGGCGGACTAGTTGACACAATTATTAATTACAACGGGAAAAATATTGGAAGCGCCACTGGGTTTGTATTTGATGGCCCAAGCCTTAAATCACTGCTCACCACACTGGATCACGCCGTGACCTGTTATCACGACCAGTCCTTATGGCAGCGTTTGCAAAAAAATGCCGTTAACTGTGATTTTTCCTGGGACCGTTCTGCCGAGCAATACTTACAGCTTTATCAGAGTTTATTATCTCCTGCCGAGGATCCCGTGGTAGCGCATCCGTGAAGATTATATTCTTCAGCAGCAAACGCTATGATGAAGAATATTTTGCCTTATCAAATAAAAACTATAAGCATGATATTCGATTCATTGAGTCTAAATTGACATGCGACACAGTAAACCTTATTAATGGAGAATCAGCAGTCTGCGTCTTTGTTAATGATATTATTGACAGAAAAACCCTACTATTATTGTCTAAATCAACGGTAAGACTTGTCGCCCTTCGATGCGCAGGATTCAACAATATTGACATCAATGCCGCAAATGAATTGGGTCTTAAAGTAGTTCGAGTGCCTGCCTATTCACCTTATGCCGTGGCAGAACATACCGTTTGTCTCATGCTTTCTTTAAATCGAAAAATATACCGCGCCTATAATAGAGTCCGTGATGGTAATTTTTCTTTGGACGGCTTACTTGGCTTTGACTTTTCGGGAAAAACAATTGGGATAATAGGTACAGGAAAAATAGGCTTAATTGTAGCTCGTATTATGAGCGCCATGGGAATGAGGGTCCTGGCGTATGATCTAGCACCTAGCCAGGAATGCATGGGTTTTGGCGTGGAATACGTCAGTATTGAGCAAATTTTCAGGGCGTCAAATGTCATTTCATTGCACTGCCCTTTGAATTCAGAGACAAGGCACCTGGTAGACAAAGAGGCCATCGAAAAAATGCGCGATGGGGTTATGCTAATTAATACCAGCCGAGGCGAGTTACTCGATTCATGTGCCGTCATTAACGCGCTTAAGTCCAAAAAAATTGGCTATTTAGGACTTGATGTTTACGAACAGGAAAGTGAATTATTTTTCAAAGATCTATCATCTGAAATAATCCAGGACGATATTTTTGAAAGACTTCTCACCTTCCCCAATGTATTAATAACCGCACACCAGGGGTTTTTCACCGCTAATGCACTGGAAAATATAGCCGATACAACATTGAAGAGTATCAAGCAGTTTTCTGACGGCTTAGATTTACCCGATGACGTACTGGTATCCACGCCTTAATGGAAAACCCGGGTAGAGCCTTACTCTTTAAAACTGCAGTTTAGACCACCGCTTAAGATAAATCGCTGCCAGCGGTGGTAGAGATAAGACAAGACTGAAAGGGCTACCCATGTGCGGCACCGCTTCGGTTTCAATTGCGGTACCATTGGAAACATTACTACCGCCATAATAGACCGAATCCGAATTAAGCACTTCACGGTAAATACCGGCTTCGGGCACACCAATGCGGTAGCCATGACGTGGTACCGGGGTGAAGTTCAATGCGATCAATATAAAGTCCCGATCTCCACGCCGTATTAATGAAATTACCGACTGCGCAACATCATTACAATCAATCCACTCAAAGCCCTGAGTATCGAAATCATATTGATGCAGGCTTTGCTCGCTACGGTATAGCTGGTTTAAATCTGCCACTAACTTTTGCACGCCCCGCTGAGCATCGTGACCCAGCAAGTGCCAATCCAGTTCGTGGTCATGATCCCACTCCCGACCCTGAGCAAATTCGTTACCCATAAACAGTAGCTTCTTGCCTGGGTAGGCATAAAGGTAGGTATATAATAAACGCACATTGGCAAATTGTTGCCAACTGTCACCCGGCATTTTTTCGAGTATCGAGCGCTTACCATGCACCACCTCGTCGTGAGACAAAGGCAGTACAAAATTTTCGCTGTAATTGTAAAGCATGCCGAAGGTTAATTTTTGGTGGTCATAATGACGATACACCGGGTCTTGTTCAATATAAGCCAGCGTGTCATTCATCCAGCCCATATTCCACTTCATGCTAAAACCCAGTCCACCCAAATAAACCGGCCGTGACACTTGCGGCCACGATGTGGACTCTTCGGCAATCACCACAGCGCCCGGGCAGTGTTGATGTGAAAGCGTATTCAGGGTGCGTATAAATTCAACTGCCTCCAGGTTTTCGTTACCGCCATAGCGATTGGGTGTCCAGTCACCCTCTTCACGGGAATAGTCGAGATAAAGCATTGAGGCCACGGCATCAACCCGCAGGCCATCAATATGGAACTCACGTAACCAGTAGAGGGCGCTGGACAACAAAAAATTCTTAACTTCACTGCGCCCGACATTAAAAATCAGCGTCCCCCAATCCCGGTGCTCACCCTGACGGGGGTCGGCGTGTTCATACAATGCGGTGCCGTCAAATGCCGCAAGTCCGTGGGCATCTTTGGGGAAGTGAGCCGGCACCCAGTCGAGGATCACGCCAATATTGTGCTGATGGCAATAATCGACAAAGTACCGAAAATCATCGGGCGAACCAAAGCGGCTAGTCGGCGCAAACCAGCCTGTGACCTGATAACCCCAGGATCCGTCAAAGGGGTGTTCGGTTATCGGCAGTAATTCGATATGGGTAAAACCCAGCGCCTGTACATAGGTAACCAGCTGATGGGCTAATTCACGGTAGTTAAGAAAACCACCTTCATCGTTGCGACGCCAGGAACCAAGATGCACTTCGTAAATAGAGATTGCCTGATGCAGCCACGATGCTTCTCTGCGCGCATCAAGCCAGTGTTGATCAGCCCATTGAAACGCATCAGCACTAACAGGTTCAGAGTCAACGATCAAAGCCGCTGTATCGGGGCGCAGCTGAAACTGCCGTCCGTAGGGATCAGACTTTAATACCACGGCCCCATTGCCACCGTTTTTTATTTCGAATTTGTAAAGTGATCCTGTCACTAGCTCGGGAATAAATAGCGCCCAGATACCACTGCTCCCCAGGTTTTGCATCGGGTGTAGAAGACCGTTCCACTGATTAAAATCACCCACCACGCTGACTCTCTCGGCATTGGGTGCCCATACCGCAAAAGCTACGCCTGCCACTGACTGGTGAGAACAGACCCTCGCACCCAGTAATTGCCAGGCTTGCCAATCATTACCCTGAGTAAAGCGATGTAATAGAGTCTCATCCACACAGGGCAAAAAACTGTAGGGATCAATATAACGGCGCGTCAGTGAATCTTTACCGACTTCGACAAGCTGGGGATGTTTAGGCAAAGCGCCATGCGCTATGGCAAGCACGAAAAAATCCGTACCAATAACACGTGTCATTGCCAACAGCTTTTTATCAACCTGCATGGACACACTTTCCGCACTGGGCCTAAAAACCACATAGCTACCGTCAGCCTGATGGCCCAGCAAGCCAAAAGGGTCGTGACTACAACCACCCGCAACACCTTTCATTAACGGTGTATTCAAATTGAATTTTTTTGACGAGGGTTCTGTATCCATATACCGCAGGAAAACATATTTATATTAAGAGAATATGAAATTTTCAGAACAAACAATCACGTACTCAAAGAAAATATTCGCGATTAATCAATTTAACCGCTATCGACTAACTGTCACATCGACGAAACAAGAATGTCATGTTGTTACGATAAGTTGATAATTCTATTTAATGATGTGGCGACATCAAGACCATGACAAATATATCAGCAATCAAGCTACAGGAATCAGAGAAAAAAACGCTCGCCGTTATCCTGGCGGGCGGCAGTGGATCTCGGCTCAAGTCTTTGACTAACTGGCACTCAAAACCTGCCGTACCATTTGGCGGAAAATATCGCAGCATCGACTTTCCATTATCCAACTGCATTAATTCAAATATTCGAAAAGTCTGTATTCTGACTCAATACAAATCCCATTCTCTCAACACCCATATTAACTGGGGATGGAGTTTTTTACGCCATGAGATTGATGAGTATATCGAGCTGGTTCCTGCCCAGCAGCGTATAAAAAACGAGTGGTACCAGGGGACTGCGGATGCAATTTATCAAAACCTGGATATTATTGAGCAACATCAACCAGAATATGTCCTTGTTCTCGCTGGCGATCATGTCTACAAAATGGACTATCGCCTAATGCTAGAGCAACATATCGATACCGCATCAGATATCACCGTCGGCTGTATTGAAGTACCGCTGGCCGACGCAAGTAGTTTTGGTGTACTTGATATTAATGCCGAAAACCGTATTACCGCCTTTGTTGAAAAACCCGACCGGCCGAAACCCGCACCCCATAATCCAGCACTCGCCATGGCATCGATGGGTATTTATATTTTCAACGCAACATTTTTATCGGATATATTAAAAAATGATGCCGGCCAGATTTCATCCAGTCATGACTTTGGTGCAGATATTATTCCATCGCTGATTAATAGTAGCGACCATCGTGTCAGTGGTTATAATTTTGTCAACACACAAACTGGCGAGGCGGCCTACTGGCGCGATGTCGGTACGGTCGATGCCTATTACAACGCCAACATTGAACTCTGCAGCGTGACACCTCGGCTCAACCTCTACGATCAAGACTGGCCGATTCTGACCTATCAAGAGCAGTTACCCCCCGCAAAATTTGTCTTTAATGACGATAAACGCCGTGGGTATGCCGTCGATTCGCTAATATCTGCAGGCTGTATTATTTCAGGCAGTAAAATTGATAAATCTGTCATTTTTAGTCATGTTAGCGTCAATAGTTATAGCGACATTAGCCAATCGATCATTCTGAATAATGCCCGCATAGGCCGTAATTGCCGTATCAGACGAACCATTATTGATCGTGACTGTAACATCCCGGCGAATACGGTTATTGGTTACGACAGAAAAGCGGATCAACAACGGTTTTTTGTTTCACCAGAGGGTATTACTCTGGTTTCAAAGGAAATGCTTGAGGCTAATTCAGATGCAACCACCCAGCAAACCTATCGATGTAGTCCTGATGTGGCATATGCATCAACCTCAGTATGAGGATTTAATTAGTAAAGAATTTTATTTACCCTGGGCCTACCTACACGGCATCAAAGACTATTCAGATATGGCCTTTGCGCTAGAGCAAAATATCAATGCCCGTGCAGTCATTAATTTCAGCACTGTGCTGTTACAGCAAATCGACGAGTACCGTACCCAGCTACAGCAATTTTTCGACCAGGACGAAGCCCCTCGTGATCCATTGTTGGCTATGCTCGGGGCAACGAGCGCACCACAGTCTCCTGCGGAACGTCTAAAAATTATTAAGCAATGTCTGCGTGCCAATCAGAAAAATCTGATTGAACGATTCCCCGTTTATCAGGGCCTCTGCAGTATTGCACAGCAAGTCATCGATGACAGACTGCCCCTGTCCTATTTGAGCGAGCAATTTCTTTTTGATCTGGTGACCTGGTACCACATTGCCTGGATGGGCGAATCCATACGTCTCCACGACCCACGTATTGCCAGACTTGTTGCACTCAACAGTGAGTTTTCACATGCCAGCCGCTACCAGCTACTGGAGGTTATCTTTGAAACGATTGATTCGTTGACAGCCCGTTATCGAAGGCTGTACGAAGCAAAGCGTATTGAACTCAGTTTTACGCCACTCGCCCACCCTATTATTCCCTTGCTACTGGATTTCGACAGCGCCTGCCAATCACAGCAAGGCACTCTTGTTCCTACACCCAATTATCCCGGTGGTGAGGCGCGCAGCCGTGTTCATATCGAGCAAGGCATCGCCGTGTTTAAACGCCATTTTGGCACAGAACCCACTGGCTGCTGGGCTGCAGAGGGAGGCATTTCAATGGCCACCCTCAAATTATTTGATCAATACAATTTGAAATGGACGGCAAGTGGTTTAGGCGTTTTGAACAAAAGCCTGCAACAACACCAACGTGATGACGAACCCCATCAGGCCTTTCAATTTAATGGCTGCCAGATTCGCTGTTTTTTTCGCGACGATCACTTATCCGACCTGATTGGCTTTACTTATCATGACTGGAACGCCACCGATGCAATCAGCAATCTGATTAGCAAAATTGAGCAGATGCATCAGCAACGACCCAATAGTAAAATGATCGTCGCCATCATTCTTGATGGCGAAAACTGCTGGGAATATTACCACCACAATGGCTACTATTTTCTGCAGGCGCTTTATGCCTATCTGGCCGACCACGAGAAGATTCAGCTCACGACCTTTAGTGAATACCTTGAACGTCAGCCTGAGCACCCACAATTGCCATCACTAGTACCCGGCTCCTGGGTCTACGGTGACTTTTCGACCTGGATTGGCCACCCAGAAAAAAACCGTGGCTGGGCATTATTAATCGGTGCCAAACAAGCCTACGACCAAATCATTCAAACCCTGCCCGAAACGGAGCAAGAGCTGGCCGCAGAGCAGCTCGCCATTTGTGAAAGCTCCGACTGGTTTTGGTGGCTGGGGGACTACAATGCGCCCGACTCTGTACGTAGTTTCGACCACCTATTCAGACTACACCTAAAAAATCTGTACCTGAGACTCAAGCTGACGCCACCAGCAGAACTCGACCAGCCTATTTCTAAAGGCCACACTGGCGATGCTGGCCCCGAAAACGATGGCGTGATGCGCCGTGGCGAATACGCGTGACGGAAAACCATTGCGAAACATCAAAACCATTTAAAATGCAGCGTGGCGCAGGTATCTTATTGCATATCAGCTCACTACCTGGCGCAAGTCAAACCGGTGATTTTGGTGACTCCGCCTACCGTTTTGTCGACTTCTTGATTGAAGGTGGTTTCCGCTATTGGCAAATACTACCCATCACCCCCACCCAAAGTAACGGATCACCCTACGATAGTATTTCAACATTTGCGGGCAACCCGGCATTTATTTGTTTCAAACAATTGGCCGCAGAAAACCTGGCCGATAACACGCTATGCGAAATGCCCTTGAATCACCCACAGCGGTGGTCGACATTAGCTGACTATTTTACAAGTAATGCCAATACCGAATTACAAAATCAATACCAGAATTTTATTCAAGAGCAGAGTTACTGGCTAAATGACTACGCCCACTTCCAGCTATTAAAACAGCGCTTTGAGCAACAAGCCTGGACATGTTGGCCAGAAAAATATCGGGATAAACGTTACATTCCAGAAACCCCGGAAGATGAATCCACTATGGATACTTACCGTATCCAGCAATTTTTATTTTTTCGCCAATGGCGGAAGTTAAAAAACCACGCCAATAAACACGGCATTCAACTCATTGGTGATCTGCCCATTTTTGTCGCCCACGATAGTGCCGATTGTTGGGCCCACCGACCGCTTTTCCAGTTGCATGCCGATGGTCAAACTAAAACCGTCAGCGGTGTGCCTCCGGATTATTTTTCGGCGCAGGGGCAACGCTGGGGTAACCCTTGTTTTGACTGGCCCCAACACCAAAAGGAGAATTTCAACTGGTGGTTACAAAGGATGACGCACCAGCTCGGTTTATTTGATCTGCTGCGTATCGATCATTTTCGCGGCTTTGAGGCCTATTGGGAAATTGATAGTAAAGAAAATACAGCGCTTAATGGGCAATGGGTTAAGGCACCGGGTGAGAAATTATTTCAACATTTAATGAAGATAGGCAAGAATAAAAACGCCTCGGCCCTACCCATTATTGCCGAGGATCTTGGAGTCATCACCCCAGAGGTTGAAGCCCTGCGCGACCAGTTCGGCTTTCCCGGCATGAAAATCCTGCAATTTGCTTTCGATAGCGACAGCCAGAACCCTTACCTGCCGCATAACCACTGCATCAATAGCGTGGTCTACACGGGCACCCACGACAATAACACCACACGTGGCTGGGAAAGCGAATTATCTCCAGAGCTGCATGCGCACATTCGAAACTATTTTGGTGCGGACGACGAAGCAATGGTAGACATTTTGCTACGCGCCACACTCGCCTCTGTCGCAGATTTGGCGATTGTGCCCTTTCAAGACATTCTCCGACTCGGTGCCGACCGCCGCATGAACACGCCTGGTACCAGCCTCGGTAATTGGAATTTTCGTTTTGACTGGAGCGAAGTTAATAATGGCCTCTGCAAAAAATTGCACCAGCTGAACCGCCTTTATGGGCGCTGCTGAAATGCAAAAATAAATTTCTTCGCAAAGGGCTACTTTTTTGGGGGGGGGCCGCTAACCGAGATTCCTATCTTTAAAAAACGCCCTGCTTCAGCCTTATTTTGGCAATGAATGTCAATCTCGGGGTCGATGATCAGTACAAGGTTGCAGCAGTGATCTATCGCCCTATGTTGACCCTATATTGAATTGCGGCGCTTGATTACTCTTATAGTCAGCTCCCTCAAAATTAAGCCCCGACCTTACCGTTATGGATATAGGCCTCGATAGGGCAGCACGCATACCGCACATTCAATATGAAAACGCCTGTTAATCAGATCAGGATTCAAGGGCACTGGCAACCAACGCTTCCAGTTGCCTGAACCCAGCTTCAGCATCTTTACCCAGATGGACACGCAGTGCCCGTCGTTTACGTTCAGCGAGTACAGAAAAATCCCCCCGTGCCTGGGCGGCTTTTACCACACCAAAGCTGTATTTATGGTTAGGAACCAGCAGGTCATTCGCATCATCATAAGTGATTTGCAAAAACACACCGGAATTAGGGCCACCCTTGTAGGCCTGACCGGTAGAGTGCAGGAAACGCGGGCCAAAACCGAGACAGGTGGCCACCTTAAATTTATCTCTTACACGGTGGCGTATAGCCTGCATCGACTCCTCATACGCCAAATTCAGGCGATTCACGTAGCCCAGTATGGCAAAATAATCTCCTGTGCCCAGCCGACCAAAATGGGCCTTCAAATAATCTGTCAGACCGGCATTTTCCCCGACCAGCGAATGCAGCTCATCTGCATTACGCGCATCCGTATAGAGCGCGATGCCATCAGCTTTGAACATCGGTGTTTCTGTCGGCAGGAAACCGGTTTTTTCATATTCAGTGGTCAAATCACGGCTGACCACTTTACTGGCTTCCACATCGGGTTGATTAAAGGCATTAATACCAAGAATAGAACCGGCCACTGCGGTAGCAATCTCCCAACGAAAGAACTCCTGACCGATATGGTCGATGCTGGGCACATCAATGCGTAATACCGGATGTCCGGCTTGCACGAGCTTTTCAAGCGCAGCATCCTGTGTCACATCGGGCGCGGAGGTCAAACGAAGGTAGGCGAATACACGGTCATTACCATAATAATCCGGGGCTGCCAGTGTTTCACCGTCTACCGTGATCAGACCCTTACCTTCTTTGCCGGTTGATTCAGCCAGTAATTGTTCCAGCCAGGCACCCATGCAGCGAATACCGGGGGAGGCAACAAGTGTTATTTTATCGCAGCCATTGTTAGCTGCTGAGCCAAGTATTAAACCGAGCAAAACGCCTGGGTTTTCCTGTACCGGCACACAGGTGGCGCAGGCCTCTACCATGACTGCCGTCAGTTCAAGAAAACGCTCAATGTCCATTCCCATGGCAGCGCCTGGCACCATACCGAAATTGGAAAGCGCAGAATAACGCCCACCGATGTCAGTGACACCATGAAAAACCTGTTGAAAGCCGTCGGTCTCAGCCAGCTTTTCCAGGGCTGAACCGGGATCAGTGATGGCGAAGAAATTATTGCCCGCCGCTTTCTTTGAGCCAAGAGCTTCAGCTGCTCGGGCAAAAAAGTATTCCCTGAAGACGTTCGGCTCCAGCGTGCTGCCTGACTTACTGCATACCAAAAATTGGGTATGCAGGTAATCAATCCTTTCCTCTATCTGTCTGATCTGTGCGGGATCGGTAGAATCCAGTATCAAAAGTTCCGGGTGGTGCTCAATTTTACCAAAGGTGTGGCGCAACACGTCGGGTGCCAGGCTGGAGCCACCCATACCCAACAGGACTAAATGCTTCGTAGGGTTCCCTGTATTTTCTTCAAATATTCTTTTCAGATTTTTAATGTCAGCAATCTGGCTCTGGGCAATATCGAGCCAACCCAACCATTGCGCTTCGTCCATGCCTGTCCACAGCCCGGAATCACAAGCCCAAAGTGAACGTACCTTGTTGTTTTTCTGCCAATCATCCAGTGCCACAGCCACATGCTTGTCCAACTCTGCGGGTAGTGATGATGTCTGCGCTCCAATGACATGGCCTTTAGATGTTCTGACCGCATCAACAGCATCAAGTAATTTATCGAAAGCATCGACAAATAAGCGCAAGCCGTCTTTAAGCAGCTGAGCCATGACCTCCTCCAAATCGATGCCGGAGTCCTTGAGGGTAGCAAGCACATTGTGCGCTGTTTCAACATGCTCATCGAGAGAGTTCCTCGGCTGGCCATGATCACGAAAGGCATTCATGGTTGCTGGCGGCACAGTATTGACTGTGTCGGGGCCGATCAACTCTTCTATATACAGGGTGTCACGGACAGCCGGGTTCTTTGCACCCGTACTGGCCCATAATATACGCTGGGGTTTTGCACCTTTATCGACCAGAGCCTGCCAGCGCTCACTGCTGTAAATCTGCTTGTAGCGCTGATAACTTAACCTAGCATTGGCAATTGCCACTTTGGTCTTGATGCCCTTGAGCAATACAACCTGCTGGGGATCTTCCAATTCGTCTAGGCGTTCATCAATCAGCTTGTCGACCATGGTATCGACGCGGCTGACAAACATACTGGCAACACTGGCAACAGTCGAAATATCGCTGCCATTGCTCAGCCTCGTTTCCAATCCCCGAATAAAAGCATCGGCAACCTCCTGATAAACATCGGTAGCAAACAGCAGCGTAACATTGACATTAATACCTTCACTAATCAGGATCTCGATAACGGGTAAGCCTTCGGGCGTTGCCGGGACCTTGACCATAAGATTTGGCCGATCAACTGCCACCCACAAACGCCTGGCTTCAGCAAGGGTCGCTTCCCCATCATGGGCAAGCCGAGGAGAAACCTCCATACTGACATAGCCGTCTCGATGATCAGTGGCCTCGTATACCGGTCTTAGGATATCGGCAGCCTGCTGTATATCGAAGGTCTCCAGGGATTCGAATATAGCCTTGGCATCGACATCATCGTTAGCCGAAAACGTGAGAATAGCATCCTGATAATCGGTACTGCCCGCAATGGCTTTTTCAAAAATTGAGGGGTTTGAAGTGACACCCGTAATGCCATCCTCTGTGACTAGGCGCTTTAGTTCACCGCTAGCAAAAAGATTACGCCGAATGTAGTCAAGCCAGATTGACTGGCCAAATTGATTTAACTTTTGCAAGCTGTTCATAATCTCTCTTCAGTAATTAGGTGATTTAAAAGAGTATTTCGCTATTTTTGGCCACCGTAACCTCAGCCGTTGTGAAGACAAGCCAGCGTCTGTCGAGCAATTTCCAGTTCTTCATCAGCAGGGATGACCAGAATTTTAACTGTGCTTGAATCACTCTGTATTTCTGTTGCAGAATTAATCTCTTCACTGTTTTTTTCAGGGTTAATGCAAATACCAAAATGCTCAAGTCCTTGACAGACCTGCAGGCGAACGATTGAGCTGTTTTCACCAACGCCAGCGGTAAAAACAAGCCCATCAAGACCCCCGAGGATGGCAAAATAAGCACCAATATATTTTTTAATACGATAGCAGTACATATCAATTGCAAGTATGGCCCGCTCATCACCCTGCTTAATCAAACGCTCAATTTCTCGTAGATCGTTTGAACCACAAACACCCAATAGACCTGACTCTTGATTGAGTAATCTTTCAATTTTTTCATAACCGTACCCAGAGAAGTGAGTCATATAAAATATTATGGCTGGATCAATATCACCACTTCGAGCGCCCATCATTAGACCTTCCAGCGGCGTCAAACCCATTGAGGTATCAATAGAACGGCCACTTTTAATCGCCGCCGCACTTGCACCATTTCCGAGATGCAAGGTAATAAGATTGAGCTTTGACAGGGGCTTGCATAACAATTCAGCAGCACAGTTAGCCGCATATTGATGCGAGGTGCCGTGAAAACCATAGCGACGAATCCTATATTCTGTGTATAGCTGCTCTGGCAGAGGATAACGGAAGGCTTTGGCTGGCATAGTCTGATGAAAAGCAGTATCAAAAATTGCCACCTGTGGTATTTCGGGAAACATCTCTAGAAAAACATTAATTCCTGTCAGGCTTACAGGATTATGGATTGGCGCCAGTGGAATATTTTTTTTAATAGCTTCAATAACAGGCTCTGTAATCAGAGCCGATTGCTTAAACTGCTCACCGCCATGAACAACTCTATGTCCGATAGCCGCTAAATGACCTGGGTCTTTAATAAAGGGCCGCTTGAACAGATACTTAATAAGAAGCTCAAATCCTTCTCTATAACTACTAAGAAGATGCGCTTCTTCCTGCTTTGCATTAATCTCCCCTGCCTTATAAATGTGACAGCTTATCTTGCAATCTGGGGTGCCTATGCATTCGATGATTCCAGCAACAATAGTAGAGAGATCCTGTTGTTCAACAAGCTTGAATTTTATCGATGAACTTCCCGCGTTTATGACAAGAATTTTCATTAGGCCACCAACTAATAAAACACACCCAAGTAAGAATATATTTGTAATTTATGGCAACAAAATTACACGCAGATGTATTCGTGTAATTACGAACCATACAGCTTCTAAACCCTGCAGAAGTTCTCGGTAGTTACAAAGAACCACTCACTTGAAAAATCGACCGTAGCTGTCTATTTTAGCTGTCTGCTTTCTTTCTAAATTTTGTCTTGTATCTGGCTTGATTCAGTTAATTTCAACAGTCTGCCAGATCAAACCCACTTTAAAAAACCCATTTCAAAGCGATGAGCTAGCAATGAATGATAGGGAAAAATACGCAGCATATAACTCTGGCTACCCGAACTATCCAGGCTGATCGACAACGAATATTCAGCCTGACCTGCCGAATTAAATGACTGGAACTCTAAAGCAAGCACACTGTGCGGCGCAAAAGAATCCTCAGAACCTTCGCCAAGCAGGCACTCGACAATGACATCTTCCGGTTCCAGGCCATCCAGAGCAACGTTCACTAAAAGATGAAACTGCTCATCGCGAAATAAACTCGCTTGTGGTTGCTGAGCCAGCTCAATATGAATACCGTGCCAATGTTCGCGAATTTTTGTTTTCCACTGGGTCAACTCTCGGGCTTTCTCAAGATTAACACCCTTACTTAAGCGTCCGCCCTGTGCTGAGGCGGGAACATAAAAACGACGGATATAATCCACCACCATGCGCTGGGAGTTATATTGGGGAATCAAGGATTTCATGGCGTTTTTACTTTTTTCAATCCAGCCCTCCGAATAACCACTGCCCTCACGATGGTAATAAAGAGGTACTACCTCTTGCTCCAGGCAAAGTAACAATTCCCTCGATTCTTCAGCATTGCGAAAATCTTCCTCGAACGAAGCATCATGGGCAGAAATCTTCCAACCGTTGTCGCCGTTATATCCCTCATCCCACCAGCCGTCGAGCACACTCAAATTGAGCACACCGTTGATACCCGCTTTTTGCCCGGACGTACCACTAGCCTCTAAGGGAAATGCAGGCGTATTCAGCCAGACATCAACACCCGTTACCAGCTTTCGCGCCAAAGACATATCATAGTTTTCAATGAGAATAACCTTACCTTCAAAGTCCGGCATCAAGGAAATTTCATGAATACGCCGAATCATGTCCTGACCCGGTTCATCATGGGGATGCGCTTTACCTGCGAAAATAAATACCACCGGGCGCGTTGAATCATCCAATAGCTTTTTTAGGCGCTCGAGGTCTGAAAATAATAGCCAGGCCCGCTTGTAGGTAGCAAAACGGCGTGCAAAACCCACTGTCAGTACATCTGTGTTGTGAGGGTTTATAAAACGTGTCAGCCGCTGTATTTGCGAGTCATTAACACCGTTACGGCGTAATTGCTCCGTGTATCCACGGTTAATTAACTCAAGCATTCGCGCTTTCATCAGCCTGCGCACACTCCAGAAATTATGATCGGGAATAGTGTCGATAACACGCCAGTAATCGGGTGTTAGCAAATTATTTCGCCAGCCGCCGCCGAATTGCAGATCAAACGTGGTATTCCATTCGTTACTGATAAACGTGGGTAAATGAATACCATTAGTCACATAATCGACAGGGTTTTCATCGGCGGGAATGTCTGGCCACACGTAAGCACTCTGCTCTGATGCAACGCCGCCATGAATACGACTCACGCCGTTGTGAAAGCGGGATCCCCGCAGTGCCAATGCCGTCATATTGAAACCATTCTCACTCGTTGGACTGCGCCCAAGTTCAAAAAACTCGGCCATACTAATGCCCAGATCACAAACCATATCCCCCAAATTATGACTGATCTGCTCGTGGTCAAAAACATCATGACCTGCGGGTACCGGCGTATGACTGGTGAAAACCGTATTCGCCGCAACCGCTTCAAGCGCGGTAGTAAAACTCTCACCCACAGCAACCAGTTCACGACACCGTTCGATGATTTGAAACGCTGCATGACCTTCATTGATATGCCACACCGTTGGTTTAAGCCCCAGTGCCCGGTGTGCCCTAACCCCACCAATGCCGAGCACCACTTCTTGTAACAAGCGATTATTATTATCGCCACCATAAAGTTGATGCGTTATCGCACGGTCTGTCGCCGTATTTTGCTCAATATCGCTGTCCAACAAATAGAGTGATATATGACCGACCTTGGCCAACCACAGCTGCAGGAAGATTTGCCGACCGGCAATGGTTACTATCACCATTATTCGTTGTCCATCGGCATCAAAAACGGGCTTGACCGGTAAATCAGAAAAATTATTGGCCGTATATTCCGCGATCTGATTACCTTCGCCGTCTATACGCTGAATAAAATACCCCAGGTGATACAAAATACCCATAGCGACAAACGGAATACCCAAATCACTCGCCGCTTTACAATGATCCCCTGCCAAAATTCCGAGCCCACCTGAATAAATAGGCAAGCTTTCATGCAAGCCGAATTCAGCACACGAGTAAGAAACAAGATCGTCGGAATGAAAACAATCGACAACTTCTTTTTGCAGCTCACCTCCCAAATAACTATCGTAACTTGAACAAGCCCGAGCATACTCTTGCATAAACGTGGTATCTGAAACTGCATTTTCAAGTAAGCGCTGATCAATTCGACGCAAAAATATTGTTGGGTTGTGACCACAATCCTCCCAAAGCCTGGAATCCAGGCGTGGAAATAAAGAGCGTATTTGACGCTCCCAGCTATAGATTAAATTATTTGAAAATTCATTTAGTCGTTTCAATTCAACCGGGATGCGTGGTTGAACCTCAACAAAAAACCGCTTGCCTGACATAAAAGAAACTCCCTGGCGACTACTTACAATCCCCACAGAATACCTGATAAAAGATGACAATTTAGAGTACAAAGAAAATATCTAATCATGATTAGATACGAAGAAATATTTTCACGATCAGTATTTTTATTGCCACAAAGCAGCAATAAAATCTGTGTTAATCTAACGTTTAATGAATGGAAACACCCCACTATGTTTTTATGTGCTGACATCGGGGGAACAAAAACCCGACTGTGTCTGGTTGCAGATAATGCTTCATATAAACCCCTGCATCTACAAACCTACCTCAATGCTAAATTTTACGACTTTAACGAGATTCTCTCTGACTTCTTACAACAGCATAAACCAGCAATAACGTTTGCCTGCCTGGCAACAGCTGGCCCAGTGCATAACAATCATTGCGCCATGACCAATCTTAATTGGCAAATTAACGGCGCAGACATCTCCCAACATTTTTCGATTAAATCGACAATCTTGATCAATGATCTTTCGGCAACCGCACTGGCTGTACCGCTATTAAACAAGGACGATTTTATTGTCTTACAAAATGCCCCACCTAAGCTGCATGATGGCCCAATAGCTGTCATCGCTGCGGGAACCGGTCTCGGCGAATCTGTACTGGTGTGGGATCACAATCTTAAACACCACCACACAATTAATAGCGAAGGCGGGCACAAAGATTTCTCTCCCCACGATGCTATTAGCCGCGAATTAAATGAATATGTATTAACAAAAGAAAGTTGCGGATTTTTGAGTATTGAGGATCTGTTATCCGGTCGCGGCCTACAGCGCATGTACACGTATTTTACTCGCGAACATAAAACCCAAGATCTCAATGAAACAATCAGCCCAGCACAAATTTTAGACAAAGCTAACGCCGGCCACCCCGCTGCCATCGCTACGGTGCAATGTTTTATTAGACTAATGGCGACCGAGGCATCGAACGTTGCGATGCAGTACTTCAGCACGGGCGGTGTCGTCATAGCCGGAGGCCTGATGCCAAGGCTGCTAGCCTATCTTGATGTGACCCGCTTTCTTACCTGCTTTACAGACAAGCATCAATTCCATGACTGGCTAGCCACTATTCCCCTGGTGATCTGCCACAACACGGATGCACCATTAATAGGTGCGTTTTACTATCTTCAACAATTTATCAGAACTGAAAACCAGGACTTAAAACAGTAGCATTTTTTCTTCGGATCCAAAGCCAACTCGATTACCTAAAATATAAGCGGTTATCTTTGTATCCCCTGTTATTCAGGACACCTCTGACCAGTGCAGCGAACACATACGTGGCGTTTTTTTGTGTTGGTGGTTTTGCATACGCCCAAGCACATCACACAGTGTATGTACTCCCTCAACAATATAGGGCCCTTTGTTAAGCATGACACAGTCGGCCCGTCCGGAGGCAGCGGCATCGGTCATTTCAGGCCGCGACAATCCGCCCTCTTTCACCAGTGTCTCCAGCACCTGAGTCGCCCATATCACCGGCAGGTGCGCCGCTTCGCATAACCATAACAACTCTTCCTGAAGTTCAGCCATGCGTGCACCACCCACTTCTACCGCCAAATCTCCCCGTGCAATCATGACTCCCAGATTATATTTATCCATACTTGCCAGTAGAATGGTCGGCAAATTAGCGATACCGCGCTCAGTTTCAATTTTTAAAATAACCGGCAACTCATCACCACGTTTCTGCATTTCACTGATCAGCCGCTCAACATCTTCAAGCCGCTCGGTAAAGGAAAGTGCCACCAAGTCAGCGTAAGCCACCACAAAATCAAGATCCTCTAAATCTTTTGAGCTAAGGGCAGACAAACCCAGATCAACCCCCGGAACATTAATACCTTTATCTGGACCCAGCTTGGCACCTTTGGGTGGTGCGTGATCTATCAATATCATGACACCTTCAGCACTGGATTTTTGAACATGACCGCCAAGTTTGCCATCGTCAAACCAGATCCGAGTTCCAGCAACAAGGCGCTCCAGGATTTCGGGCACCTGAATAGAGATACTGGGCACATTGTTTTGGGAATTCAGGGGTTCACTACCATTGCATAATAAAAATATATCCCCTTTAAATAAGCGCAATGGCACCGTAAGCTGAACAAAACGGAGGCAGTGAATACGATGTTTTCGCACTTTATTTTCACCCTGTTTTAACAAGGTAAACTCTGTATTCAAGTCGATGACAGCATTGCGTTTACAGACGCACCAATAGCCAGCCCCGTCTACCTTTTCAATAATTTCCAGGTGGCGCTTTTTGCCACGACAGTCCTGAAAAAGAAGCTGATCGCCAATGTTAAACAGCGCAAAATCCTCTTGCTCCATCAACAGGCCTTGTCCAGAATGGCATTCTAAACGTTCACGCTTATCGGTGATCAATACTAAATCGGGCGCATCAAGACTCGCGCCCAATGCCTTATGGCCACGCAGCTCAATGTTAGAAGCACATTGCATTAAATGACCTGTCCTTAATTTGGGGCCAGACAGATCCATTTGAATCCGGCAGGTGCGACCATGGCGTTGTTCAGCCGCACGTACGCCTTTGATCATAGCTTCCCATATTGCCACGTCATCATGAGCACAATTAATACGAACGCAACTGGTACCCGCTAATAGCAGGGCATCAATCAAGGCATGATTTTCAGCCGCTTCCCTTGGTAAGGTCACCATAAGGTGTATCGGGCTATCGGGTTTTGGCCCCAGCACCTGTTCTATATGGCGTGCCAGTAGCTGCTCACCCTCTCGTAGAGATACCGGCGTTGCACCCATCGAGGGAACAGCGCGATTCACCGCCCGGCTCAATAAACGAATCAGTGTTTCCAGTGTTTCCATCACATGGGCCTCACTGCGACCCAAAGACGATAGCGAAAAATGCGCAAGTTGTTCCTGCAGTGGCCGCAGATCCTGTTCACGCAAAGCAAGATAATTCGCAAGGTTACAGAGGCTTGCCGAAGGCTCTGACATATCATCAACCTCGGTATTCTCGGCCATTAATCGACAAGATTCAGAACAAATTATTTTTTTCAACGCGACCAGCTGTTCGCAAAGGTCGGTCAGTGCCGCACACTCATCCAATTCAGCAATCATCAGAATATCCATTCAAAGGTTTACAACTAAACGCTATGGCCGAGCATTGCCCTTAAACATACACCTCGCATATTTCATTTTGGTTAACAGCTTGAATATCAGTTTTTGTATCCACGCATACCTGAAGCGGTGGCTGGTGATTAGGGAAAAGTGATTTTGATAAAATTGACAGTACGAAATGTAGCATTGCAGTAATTTTCAACACACCGCTAACGATAGTGCGCGTCAATACGTTCAACTTTGCTACCGGCATCAAATTCCGCCAGTGCTATAGCCGACTCATCTATCACCGGTTTGTAATAGAGCCTGATGGCGTTAACACCCGTACAGGCATCAAGCAATTCGAAGTGCAGGTCTGGCATTTTTCCAACACTGCTCATCAGTAATCTGCAATTGCAGCCTTGCCTACTAACGAACCCGTATCAACACCTTACTGCCGTGAGCGAGAATACGCTCTAGATCATGGGCACTCCACACCGCCACCCCCGCTTGGCGAAAGCCTGCGCATCAATATCCAAAAGCAATACCTCATTATTTACTAGAAAGTCGGAAATAACGAATACTCTTACATAAAATATAATAATGTCAGTATGAAATATGATGCCAGGAAATTATCGACAAGCGAGCAAGCCTTATTGCCCTCCTTAGCGGCACACAGGGTACTCGATAGTGAAGCGCCATCAAAAATAACGCGCTGCTATGAGCTTGGCGACAAAACCATCATTCATACCATTTAAAAAGCATGCTTGACGGTGCCTGGTGTTGCCAGACAATATAATAAAATTATCTTTAATTACGGGGGGGGTACGTGCAGATATTGCCTTTAGTTGCCCAGTGCCAGACGTGGAATTATTCCCACTCAATCGTCGCCGGTGGCTTGCTAGAAATATCATAAGCAACACGGGAAATGCCCGATATTTCATTAATAATACGACCTGAAACCAGCTCGAGAAAATCGTAGGGTAAGTGCGCCCAGCGTGCGGTCATAAAGTCGATAGTTTCAACGGCCCGCAGTGATACCACGTATTCATAGCGTCGAGCATCACCCACTACGCCGACGGATTTAACCGGCAAAAAGACAACGAAGGCCTGACTTGTTTTGTGATAAAGATCGGCGCGATAAAGTTCTTCAATAAAAATCGCGTCGGCTTCGCGCAATAAGTCGGCGAATTCTTTTTTTACTTCACCGAGAATTCGTACGCCCAGCCCGGGGCCAGGGAAGGGATGGCGATAGACCATGTCGTAGGGCAGGCCCAGTTCAAGGCCTATTTTTCTCACCTCATCTTTAAATAATTCACGTAGAGGCTCGACCAGTTTCAGGTTCATATCGTCGGGCAAACCGCCGACATTGTGGTGGGATTTAATGACGTGGGATTTGCCGGTTTTTGAGGCTGCCGATTCGATCACATCGGGATAAATCGTGCCTTGCGCCAACCAGTTAACATCCTTTAAACGCGTCGCTTCCCGGTCAAAAATATTAATAAAGGTGTTACCAATTATTTTACGTTTTTTCTCAGGATCGCTTTCACCGGCCAGGGCATCGAGAAACTCGTCCTCGGCATCCACCCGAATGACTCGCACGCCCATATTGCGGGCGAACATATCCATCACCTGGTCGCCTTCGTTTTTACGCAGTAAACCATTGTCGACAAATACGCAGGTCAGCTGATCGCCAATGGCGCGGTGTAACATCGCCGCCACTACGGAGGAGTCAACGCCGCCGGATAAACCCAGCAAGACTTTTTCACTACCGACGGTTTCACGTACTCGCGCAATGGCATCGTCGATAATATTGGCCGGTGTCCACAGGGTTTCGCAACCGCAAATATCGATAATAAAGTGGGCAAAAATACGCTGCCCTTGTAGGGTATGGGTCACTTCAGGGTGAAACTGTAAGCCGTACCAGCGACTCTCCGGGTGGTACATTCCAGCAATGGGACAGGATTCTGTCGAGGCCAGTAGCTGAAAACCTTCGGGCATGGTGGTGACTTTATCGCCATGGCTCATCCACACATCGAGCTGAGCCCGGCCGTCTTGTGGGTGAACATGATCGCTAATATCCCGCAGTAATGTGCTATCGCCACTAACATCAACTCTGGCATAACCGAATTCATGCACATCGGAGGACAGTACCTTGCCGCCCAATTGGGTCGCCATGGTTTGCATGCCGTAGCAAATACCGAGTACGGGCACGCCAAACTCGAAGACGGAGTCATCGGCCTGAGGCGCTTCACCCTCCGTTACGGATTCGGGGCCACCAGAGAGAATAATGCCCGCCGGCTTAAACTCGCGCAGCTCATCCGCGCTCATATCGTAGGCGCGAACCTCACAATAGACTCCCGCTTCTCTCACTTGCCGGGCGATTAGCTGGGTGTACTGGGAACCGAAATCGAGGATCAGTATTTTGTCGGTGTGAAGATTTGCGCTCATGGTATTTCCTTCAAAACTGGGTTTTGCTTTCAACAGCTTGTTAGCCAATAAGAAAACGGAGCCCATTGGCCCCGTCTCTTTTTAAATATGAATCTTTTTTAATCTACATTAAGGGCGGCAATAAATTTAGCCGCCACTCACCGGATAATTCGGCGCTTCTTTCGTAATGCTGACATCGTGTACATGACTCTCGCCCATACCGGCACTGGTGACACGAACAAACTCGGGCCGGGTACGCATGGTTTCAATATCGGGGCTACCGGTGTAACCCATTGATGAACGCAGGCCGCCCATCATTTGATGAATAATGACCGACACTGGGCCTTTGTACGGCACGCGGCCCTCAATGCCCTCAGGCACGAGCTTTTCAGCACCGGCCGAAGCATCCTGAAAATAGCGGTCACTGGAACCCTGTACCTGAGCCATCGCACCTAGCGAGCCCATACCGCGATAAGCTTTGTAGGTTCTACCCTGATAGAGCTCAATCTCGCCCGGTGCTTCTTCAGTGCCCGCAAACATAGAGCCGACCATAATCACATGGGCACCGGCGACCACGGCTTTGCAGATATCGCCCGAGTAGCGAATGCCGCCATCAGCAATTACTGGCACATCGCGATTTTCTAAGGCTTTAACGACATTGGCAATGGCTGATACCTGGGGCACACCAACGCCAGTCACGATGCGTGTGGTACAAATCGAACCGGGGCCAATGCCCACTTTGACAGCATCGGCTCCGGCATCCGCCAGAGCGATGGCCGCTTCGGCCGAGGCAATATTACCGCCAATCACCTGCACATCGGGGTATTGGGTTTTGATGGAACGCACGCGGTCGAGAACATTTTTGGAATGCCCGTGGGCCGTATCAACGACCAGCACATCAACTCCGGCATTAACCAGAGCCTCTACACGCTGATCAGTATCAACACCCGTACCAACCGATGCACCAACACGCAAACGGCCCTGCTCATCTTTACAGGCATTGGGATAACGGGCCGCTTTATCAATATCTTTAACGGTAATCAGACCCTTGAGGTCGAAGTTTTCGTTAACCACCAAAATTCTTTCAATGCGGTATTTATGCAGTAAGCGCTTCACTTCCGCAGCGCTCTCGCCTTCCTGCACCGTCACCAAACGCTTTTTCGGTGTCATCACCGTTGCCACAGTAGCATCGAGGTCGTTTTCAAAGCGCACGTCACGGCGTGTAACGATACCCAGCAATTCACCGTTCTCAACCACGGGTACCCCGGAGATATTGTTCTCCTGAGTAATCGCCACCAGCTCACGAATACTGGCTTTGCCGCTGATGGTAATGGGGTCTTTAACCACGCCACTTTCAAACTTTTTCACCGCCCGCACTTCAAGAGCCTGCTCGGCAATAGTCAGGTTTTTATGGACGATACCAATACCGCCCTCCTGGGCCAAAGCAATGGCAAGGCGTGATTCGGTGACGGTATCCATGGCAGCGGACACCAGGGGAATATTGAGAGTAATGCCCCGCGTTAAACGGGTTTTCAGGCTGACGTCAGTCGCCACCACCTCGGAATATCCGGGGATGAGTAGTACGTCGTCGAAGGTAAGTGCTTCCTGAGAAATTCGCAGCATAAAGCTTGATTCCAAGGTCGGTGGAAGTGAGGAAGCAGCGCATTGTATCGCGCCCAAATGGCTGGGTAAACTCACTCACGGGATGTTTTTAACCACCGCCAAGAACGCTATTCATTTTAACGCCCTAAAACACCACGCTCTCACAGCATTTTAAAGCTGCAAAATCGGTATCTCACCCCTTAAATAAGATCGACCGTCTAAAGTAGTTGACACCTCAATAATTACAAATGATAATAATTATCGATAGCATTAGCGTTAGATTGTTTCGGATTAAACAGCGCCCACGGGCTAAGGAGAAAGCGAATGAAAAAAATAAAATCAGACAGTAACCCAGTCCTCGCACCGACACCGCCTACCTCGGAAACAAGTAAAGCATCACCGCCAGGCAGTCAGCCCAAGGCGGTAAACCATGAGCTGACACTCGACGCTAATAAAGCGCAATCGCCTACCCAGCAGGACAGCAGCACAAAGGGCCCCACCCAGGAAACACTACAAATGTCCTTGTTGTTTTTAATGAGTAAATTTGCCCTCACCCAGGAGAAATCCTACGCCGAGGCCGCTTATCAACACCTACACATGCTCGCTGTTCGTTGCGACACCGACTCAAAGCCGCGCTTTTTATACCGCTCGCTAGCCATGGATTGGGTGCAAATGTGCCGCGGACAAATAACAACGGACGACAGACCCAGAACGGGGCCACACTAAATTATACGTCTCTATATAAACACCACCTTTAAACAATACTGGAGAAAAATATGAATTTAATTGGTCAACGCGCACCTGAATTTTCCACTCAAGCTGTTATGGGCGACGGCACTATCAACGAAGACTTTAATCTGCATGAACAACTGAATGGCGATTACGGTATATTATTTTTCTATCCCTTAGATTTCACCTTTGTTTGCCCTTCCGAGCTAATTGCATTTAATCATCGTCTTGCCGCCTTCGCCGAGAAAAAAACCCAGGTTATCGCCGTCTCTATCGACTCGCAATTTACTCACCTGGCATGGCGCAATACGGCTGTCGAAAACGGTGGTGTTGGCCCGCTGGGTTATCCGATGGTCGCCGACTGTTCGCACAAAATCATTAACAGCTATGGCGTGCAGGCCCCCAGTGAAGACGTCGCGTTACGTGCCACCTTTCTGATTGACGCCAACGGCATTATTCGCCATCAATCAATCAACGACCTGCCATTAGGCCGCAATGTTGATGAATACCTACGATTAGTTGATGCCTGGCAATTCCACGAAGCCCACGGTGAGGTTTGCCCCGCTGGTTGGCAGGCTGGAGAAGACGGAATGGATGCAAGCCCCGAAGGCGTTGCTAGCTATTTAAGCGAGCACAGCAAGTCGCTTTAACAAACCAGGGCGACGTTTAAAACAGTGTAAAGACATAAACAGCAAGTCCGTTTATTTGCCACAACCCTGCTTTTAATCCTGTTTAGCAAACTCACTGAGTCAAACCCTGCCTGACAAAGTACAGCCAGGGGTTTTGACCACATCACTCTTAAATAAGGGTTTTAGCTGCCCCCGCGGCCCCAGCCCTCTATTTCAAGGTCAGTATTTAAATGATAAAAAGCTGGTTATTTCCGTCGCTATTACTCATATCACACGCCCCGGTACTGTTCGCCAATACAGCGCCATCAGAACACAAGATAATGGAGGAGGTATTTACCACCAGCGTTTTAACCCGCTATTCCGCCACCAAGTCTGACACGCCCATTATGGAAACCGCCCGCTCTGTCAGTGTTATCACCGCAGAGCAATTTATCGAACGGGGCGCACTGACTCTGGACGATACACTCAACTACACCGCAGGTGTTGTGGGCGATACATTCGGGTATTCAACACGGGGGGATTTCCCGCGGATTCGAGGGCTACGAGTGCCTGAATACCTCGACAACATTCAGGTTTTATTTGGCTTTTATAACAATGCGCGCACTGAAATATACACGCTCGAGCAAGTTGAAGTGCTCAAAGGCCCAGCCTCCGTTTTATACGGCGAAGGCTCACCGGGTGGCATTGTAAACGCGATCAGCAAACGCGCAGGACGCGATAACCTGGAACGTGAATTAGTGGTTAGCGGAGGATCCCACGACCGGATGGAAGTGGCGACCGACATGGGCTTTGATTTGTCAGGTGACGGCAATTTAACGGCACGGCTCGTCGCCCTGTACCGTGAAAGTAACACCCAGATAGACCATATTGAAGACGATTCATTAGTGCTTGCCCCGTCAATTACCTTTGAAAATGACAGAACCCTGTTGACCGCATTAGTAAATTACACCGATCGAGAAAGTGATACGGCACATCAGTTCTCCCCCCTAAGCGTCACTGGTTGCGCCAGCAGTAGCGTATCCGTATCCAACCCGGCAATGTGTGCCGGTGCAAGCGGTCAGGAAGTTGATGCTTATTTCTACGCCGGAGACCCCCATTTTAATCGCTACGACACGGAGTCGACATCGGTAACGCTGTTTGGTCAGCATATGATTAATGCGGTCTTCTCGGTAGAAGGCTCCGCCCGCTACCGCGACAGTGAGGCCGACTATAGCCAGTCATGGATCTCCCCTCAGGGCGGCAATCCAAGTACTTTACCCAACGGCACCGCCATTGGCAGAAGCTGGTACGATGCGCCAGCCTCAGCGGAACAGATCGCTATCGACACACGGCTTAGGGCACATTTCAATACCGGGGCGATATTCCACGAAGTATTGTTCGGCGTAAATTATCAAAAAATAGATACCGACAAAAAAGTTGCCTACCTTAATTATCCTTCGCTAGCGGCAGCTGCCCAATTTTTCCCAATGGGCCTGCCGAGTACCTTCAATGTGTTTTCGCCGGCTTATAGCGGCAGTGAAATTCCACCGGATGCCTTTTTTGAGGCCGTAGGTAAATCAAGCGAAAGCAACATAGATACGCTTGGCATCTACATTAATGATCAGATAGAAATTGGCAACCTGATTTTCAACGCTGGTCTTCGCTACGACGAAGTCGAAAATGATAATGGCACATCCCAACAAAACGATTACGCCACAACGTATAGCGTTGGAGCGCTCTACAGAACGTCTATTGGCCTCAACCCTTATATTAGTTATGCCGAATCCTTTGATCCGGTCATCGGCACTGATGCATATACCAACAAGCAGTTTGACCCGCAGGAAGGCAAGCAAACAGAGATCGGACTGAAGTACCAACCACAAGGTACACAGACTTACGTCACCCTTGCCTTTTTCGACATTGAACAAACCAACTTGCCTGACCCGCTCGCCTTTCCCGGCTCACCTGCGCAACAAAAAGGCACTGCAAAAATCAAAGGTATCGAAATAGAAGGGCAAACTGTGATTGGCGACTTCCACTTACAGGCCAACTACACCCTGCTAGATACAGAAGACCCAACGGGACAAAATGTCGAATATGTTCCCGAAAAACAGGCCTCCGCATGGCTTACCTGGGTGCCATCAAGCGACCGACTTTCTCGACTGCGCATTGGAACGGGCGTGCGCTATGCCGGTAAAAACGAGAGCAATGGTAATGCTTACCTGTTTCCAAACCCGCTGGCACCTTCGGTTGAAAGAATCACAACGGATAGCTACACGGTTATCGACGGCCTAATTGCCTACGACCTGGACGCTATTAGTTTTGCCCTCAATGTTAGAAATTTGTTCGACAAAGAATACTACGGAACCTGTTCCGTTGGTGGCGCTTGTTTTGCTGCAGAAGAGCGGACTGTCGTAGGTACAATGAGCCTTAATTTTTAGGGGCTAATCACTCGATAACGATCCCGCTCGCATCGACTTCTTTAAGCGGAAAAACGCGGGCGATTTCCCCTCCTTTACGCTCCACATACAGGCCCACAGAAACATTGATGATCACAGAACTACTATCCACACTGCCCCTGCTGTTGTGCGGCGGGGCCATTTTAGCCTTGCGCACAGGCTGGAGAAAGCAAGGGCTTCAATATCGAATACTGATCCCGTTCGCCAGTTTAATGTTACTGGCTGCTATCAACATTTGGGCTCACCAGGTGGGCATCGAGTTTGCCGTCATCTATATGCTTCTCACATCGACGCTTACAGCCTGGCTTGTCATTGCCTGCGGACTTGAATTTCGTGCAGTAAAACCAACAGCCCCTCGCTTGCCAGCGCGTTTCTCCGACACATCCCTGACGCATAAACTGGCAACCTTCACCGTCGCCGGCCCTCTCGCTTTAGTAACAGGCTGCCTGACGACAATAGCCTTAACCGGCCTGCTGCCCATTGCCCGCAATGAACAATTAGTCGTGGCTGCACTGGTCGACCCCATCCTCACTGCTTTAATCATCTACTGGATCTGTAGCAGCGAGAAATTGGCGCGCAACAGTTTGCTCCTACTATCAGCTGGCGGCGTATCTAGCGCCTATTTATTCCTATGAAAACGATAGCCTCACCTGCACAAATAAAAGCGTCACTGGATGCCCACTCGATCATTGGTTTGTGTGCCGGTGGCCTGCTGTACCTGATTTGCTTAACCGGCACGCTGGCTGTTTTTGCCGACTATTTTGAACGCTGGGAACAACCCCTAGTTACAGAGTTTACTGACTACGACGGGCAAACGATCACCACAGCCATAGAGTCCTACCGCCAACGTACGGGGCAGTTTGCGGACAGCCTGCATGTTGTTCTTCCCAGCGAAAGTCAGCCACGCATGCACATCTCCGGTGACCATAAAGAATGGTATTTACAAGCCGACGGCTCACTCGGCGAGCCTGTGCGCGAAGGCTGGACGCACATGCTGCGAGAGCTGCATTATTATTTGCACCTGCCCAAAACCATCGGCTCGCTCATCACCGGTACGCTAGGCGCCCTGCTAGTGGCCCTGATCATTAGCGGCATCGTCGCCCACCCGCGTATTTTCAAAGATGCGTTTAGCCTACGTCTCGGTGGTACACGCCGCCTCGAACAGGCCGATATTCATAACCGGCTATCCGTCTGGGGCCTACCTTTTCATTTAATGATGGGTATTACCGGTGCCTTCTTCGGCCTCGTAGGGCCATTAATATTCGTCAGTGCCGCCGCCTTTTATGCGAGTGACCGGCATGCGCTTATTGATGACATCTACGGTGCTGACCCCGTGCTTGACGCGCCCGTGGTCGCGCTGGATATAGCGCGTATTTTAGACACTCAAAAACAACGCTTCCCACAGGCCCAACCGATTTTTATTGTCGCCCAAAAGCTGGGAACAGCGCAGCAATTTATCGAAATAGGCGCCACCTTACCCGGTCGACTCATTTACGCCGAGATGTATCGCTACTCAGTCGACGGACAGTACATCGACACTCAGGGTCTAGCCGATGGGCCCTTGGGACGACAAGCCCTCTATTCAGTCTATCGCTTACATTTTGGCCAATTTGGCAGCCTGTGGGTATGCGCGGTTTATGGCGTGCTGGGCCTGGCGCTAACCATCATATCGGCCAGTGGCATTAATATCTGGCTGGCCCGCCGGGGTGGTAGAAACTGGATCAATGATATCTGGACAGCCACTGTTTGGGGCATACCTCTGGCGCTTTCTTTGTCTGCCTTCGCCAGTGTTGTACTCAGCCTGCCCGCCCTAAGCAGTTTCAGCGCCACAAGCATAATCGCAGTGTTATTTTGCTTGTGGCGCAAAAACGAGCAACTCAGTGCTTTTCACTTACAGGGTGCTCTCAGTTTATCGTTGCTAGTGCTTAGCGCAGGCTTTTTCATCCGCTTTCCCGACGTCATCGCTCGCCCATTGGGCTTATCGATGGCGGCCGTATTTACCTGCCTGGCGATCGGTGTATTTCTTGTAATGAGAGCCCGTAGCAATACGCTATCACGATCCTGATGAAGGGCTAAAAAGTAAAACCGTGAGATCCCACAACAGCACCGAGTACGGCTAATACGCTCAGTGTTAAAAGAACCTTGTGCATTCTATGCAGCAATGCAAATGCTTTATCACTATTGATAAGTGCTCGCTCTCGAAACCAGCGGTGTAAAAAAAGCGGTTCAAATAAGAATAAAACCAGTGTGAAAATAACCCAGACCAGGGTCATTAAGTGCATCCACCAGAATTGTGGTTGCGAATACCGTTCCCATGCATTCATAAACTCGAGCATGTAAAAACCACTAATCCCCGTGAGCAAGGTAGTGATTTTAGCCTGAAAAGAAAAGCGCCCTTCAAGCTGCTCAAATAATTCTAATTTATCGTCACCAGCCGCTATTTTCTTGAGAGCAGGAATAAGTACCGTCGTCACAAAAGCCACGCCACCGATCCAGAAAACGACCGCCGCTACGTGTAGTGAACGAGCAAAAACAAAATAGCTAAAGTCCTGCATACCGCCCCTTCTCCTTCACACAACCCCTTCTCAATACGGTCTAAAATCGCGTACCGGCTGAATTAAAGCCGGGGGCTACATTATCCTCGATCTCCCATACTGGCAAGCCTAAACTATCGACACGCAACTGGCGTAGCGGCTTATTACTCTTCAAGTTTTTCTGCTGGCAGCAGGTTTTTGAACATAAGCCAGCACATTGCTGCGATGAATGGCCGAGACCTTCCAGTAACAGGTTCCAGACACATTGTTTAGAGCCTTGATCAAGACAACGAAAATTATTGACAGAAACCAGACCGCTATTTAAAAGTTTTGACAGTGTCTCTGCAGACAGCTCAAGTCGCACTTTATCTTGTACTGCCAGTCGATAGGGCCCTACTATTTTTATCTGTTGCATATCAGCTTTCCTCCGTTATCGAGCGACCTGCCACCCCAGCTAATCAAGCCGCAGAGGTCAGGCTATAGGCTGGAAGTTCAGCCAGTATATCTTTCCATAAAGTCTGCTCTTCCTCACCAGGCCTTCGCTTCCCAAATAGCGTGGCGATTGTCTCGCCATCACTATTAAATAACTCCAATGCCGACACAACGCCCTCACTTGTTGGCTTACGGGTTACCCAGCTACCGGCGACATTATCGGTATTCAAATGCAAGTTGAATATAGGGTCGAATACATTAAACCAACCAACCGATTGATTGAGTTTTACGACAGGCCCCGTATGAATTTGAATACAGCCACGATTACCCACAAAAATCATAATTTCGCAATGTCGATCACGAACCATTTCCAAAACACGGCACATTGCATCGTTACTGACTCGCCGAGCATAGTCGCCACCGACATTACGGAAGCCTTGTTCACGCCCCACTCTAAATTGTTTTAATAAGGATACGAACTCGTGGGTATCTTGCATTGCATCCCAGGCTAAACGGAAGCCCTGCCAATCAACGGCAGTATCGGGCCTGACAGCAGGTTTGGCTTCATAATTTACAAAACTAATAATCTCATCCGGTTCATCGTGCTGAAATTTTTTCACCAAAACATCATAAGCATATTCGTTAGACTCTGGCGTCAAATACACTTTATGTACAGCCATACCCGATTTATCAAAAAACTGAATACTCTTACGTATGCCATCTTTGGAAGGTTCCGCACAGGCGAAGCAATATTTCCAGTGATCCATAAATAAACGCAGGTCTATATCAGAATTAACAAACAAGCCGAGTGACACATGATTTTGATGAAAGAAACTGGGATTATTGTAAATACCTGTCCGCTCATGGACGCATTCTTCATTACGCGTTAGAGCCATAACCTGACCCAGTAGAATTAATTGATTCAGAATTGTTTCGACATCATCAAGCAAACGAACAACACCATTACCCTGACGACAGGTAAGCAGTTCACATTCTGATATGCCTAAATTTTTAGCAGCATCTCGCGCCAAAATCTTCGGTTTACATATTTTTAATTGTTGATATTTCTCTTTTTTAATCGCTTTATTTATAGCTACTTCATTAACTGACATATCCATGACATTCTCCAAAAACAGTTGCCAAAACGTCCTAAACAACTAATGACTGGCTGCCTTGCTAGAAATGAAATTTCATAGCTTGGTGGCTTGCTCTAGCTTTCACTTCGTTAATATGAGTTTATTTCTACTGGTAATTCGCAATTGATATTGATCGTTATTATGAACAATGGTTAACACCTTGCATGATGCTATTAGCGAATCCGTATTCACCGTATTGCTACTCACCGGGACTATTCGCAGTTTATTTTCTTGCACTTTTTTACGGGGTAATAACTCTAACTCAGGCATCCTTAACCACTCCTACAAATACGAATGAGAATGAGAATTATTATCATTTAATGCCTGAGTGTCAAGCGTTTCTTGCCTCAAATGAGGAGCGCATCCGCAGTCATATTTGAAGCTACCCTCTCAGCAATATGTACTCACCAGCAGTGAGCACATACAGTAATCCCCAAACAATAATTTCACTAAAAGCGCTCACATCTCTCTACAAAGACCAGGCTTTTATCTACAATCCAAACATGAAAAATAGACGCCCAACCGCTACCCCACCGTCAGCTGCCAACAAGCCTGAAAAACAGGTTTTCAGCGTCAGCCAGCTCAACCGACGTGCACGACAGTTACTGGAAACCCACTTATCCCTGTTGTGGGTCGACGGAGAAATCAGCAATCTCTCCCGCCCGGCATCCGGGCACTGGTATTTCACCCTTAAAGATGACAAGGCACAGATCCGCTGCGCGATGTTTCGCAATCGAAACCGGGGTGTTAAGTTCAAACTAGAGAATGGCCAACAGATTCTGATTCGAGGTCAGGTTGGGCTTTACGAAAACCGCGGCGACTACCAATTAATTGCCGAACATATTGAGCCTGCGGGTATTGGTGAATTACAACGTCGCTTTGAGCAATTAAAGGACAAGCTCGTCGAAGAGGGACTTTTTGATACCGAGCGCAAGAAAGAGCTACCAACATTCCCCCGACACCTTGGCATTATCACCTCACCCACGGGCGCAGCACTGCGCGACATACTGCACGTACTTGAACGCCGCTTCCCTCTGCTGCCGGTCACTATCTATCCTTGTGCCGTACAGGGTAATGCCAGCGTTGAGGCCATTGTAGGCGCGCTGCAACAAGCCAATCAGCACAGCGAATGTGATCTATTAATTGTCGGTCGCGGTGGCGGCTCTATTGAGGATCTTTGGTCATTTAACGAAGAGGCCGTCGCTCGCGCTATTACTGCAAGCAAGATCCCCGTTATCAGCGGCGTCGGCCATGAAACCGATACCACCATTGCCGACTTTGTCGCCGATGCGCGAGCACCCACTCCATCAGCGGCGGCAGAAATGGCCAGCCCCGATGGCGATGAATTACGGCAAAACCTGCAGGCCTATGACAACTGGTTTCGCCAGCAAGCCAGACTCACTTTATTCAACGCCGCCCAACAATTAAATGCCCTGCGCAAACGTTTGCGCCACCCCGCCGACATTATCAACACTCATAGCCAACACCTCGATAATCTCGACATTCGTTTACACAAAGCAATGGAGCGCTGCCTCCACCAGTTACAGGCTCGCTTGCTACAAACTCAAACCCGGCACCAGGCGCAAACACCGCAGTTACGGCTATCAAAACTGACGATGCAAGTGGCCTATCTCGAAGAACGACTGCATGCCAGTATGGGTAAAGCAATGGATGATAGGCGTCAGAAGCTAAGTTCCACCGTCGCACTACTACAGGCGATTAGCCCTTTAAATACCCTCGAAAGAGGTTATGCCATCGTGCAAAATAAGCGCGGACAAGTGATAAGCCATGTCTCAAATACTGCCAGGAACGACGCAGTGGCCGTGACACTCAGCGATGGCGTGTTGCATTGTATGATTGAAGATATTGAACAGACACCCGCTATAAAAACTTAACGCTAGCAACAGAATGAAACGAGAGCGAAACACTATGCCCATCACTGTAAACGCATTGTTGAACCTTAAAGCACCGAGGCTTCTATTACATATCGCACTGGCGTTAACACTCAACTGTAGTTTATCTGCGCTGGCAGCTGCACCCGAAACAAACAACCCCGAGCTGATAACACTCACCGTAGAACCGGGCCTATGGGATTTAACAGAGCTCTATTCCGACACTGCTAGCTGGGAAGAAGAGAAAGCGAAAATTCCGGAGCAATTCACCAGCCTCGAAGAATGTCGCGGAAAACTGGGTAGCAGTGCCAAACGGCTAGCCCGCTGCCTGACGATTAATGCCGATATTTACCGCAACCTGGCACGCCTTTACACCTATAGCTTCCTGAATAAAGACACTGATCTGGGTAACTCACAAGCCCGTGAACAGCATGCACTCATTGAAAATTTAATGACGCGCTACGAAGAAAGCAGCAGTTTTATTGCCCCGGAGCTACTCGCCGTTGGCAAACATCGGCTGGAGAAATTTATGAATGCCGATACCTTTGTCAGAGGCAAGAACTCACTGGAAGACTACGATTTTTATATTCGCAATATTCTCCGCCAGTCACCCCACGTACTTTCAGAAAATGAAGAAAAATTGCTCGCGTCAGCCGGTAGCCCTCTCGCCACTGCCGCAGAAACTTACAGCATACTCACCAATGCTGAAATCCCCTGGCCTGAGCTCACCCTGCCCGATGGAGAAAGTATTACATTAAACCCTGCGGCCTATACCCGCTACCGCAGTAACCCTTCACGGGAGCTGCGCAAAGAGGTGTTTGACAACTTTTTCGGTAGCTATCAAAACTACGCTCAAACGCTTGCCGTCACCTTAGAGGGCCAGGTAAAAGCTCATATCTTTGAAGCCAAAGCCCGGAATTACCCATCCGCTCTTGAACGTGCATTAGCCGCTGACAATATTCCCAAACAGGTCTATTTGTCCCTGGTATCTACCGTCAATGAAAACCTCGGTTCACTGCACCGCTATCTTGCACTACGCGCCAAACTAATGGCCATTGAAGACCCTGGCTACTACGACGTTTATCCCCCGGTTAGCGCCATCGACAAGCCCTACACCGTACAGGCCTCCCAGCAAATACTAATGCTGGCCCTAGCGCCCCTGGGCGGAGACTACCAACACATTCAGCAGCAAGCCGCTATGCAGGACTGGATGCACATCTACCCTATGCAGGGTAAACGCAGTGGTGCTTATATGATGGGCGCAGCCTACGATGTGCATCCTTATTTACTGCTCAATCATAATGACAATTTTGAATCGCTATCGACCTACGCCCACGAGTGGGGCCATGCCATGCACTCGCTGCTAGCGAACCAGGCCCAGCCCTTTGTCAAAGCAGAATATGCTACGTTTATCGCAGAAATTGCTTCGACCAGCCATGAAGTCCTGCTGATGAATTACTTGCAGAAGAACGCCCGAAATAAAGAAGAAAAATTATTTTATTTACTGCAGGAATTACAGAGTTTGCGCGGCACCTTCTTTCGCCAAACCCAGTTCGCGGAATTTGAGCTCGCCATTCACCAGCGCGTTGAAGCCGGTGAGGCTCTATCAGCCGACCGGCTCAACACCCTTTACGGTGACCTGTTAAAACGCTACTACGGCCACGGTGAAGGCGTGATGAATATCGACCATAAATACACCGTTGAATGGGCTTACATCCCCCACTTTTATCGCAACTTTTATGTTTATCAATATGCCACCTCAATTTCTGCGGCCTATTATTTAATGGAAAAAGTGCAACAAGGTGGCGAAGCAGAAAGGGATAATTATTTATCGATACTGCGCGCTGGTGGATCTGACTACCCCTACGACATCCTTAAAAAGGCCGGTGTCGATATGGCCTCGTCTGAGGTGTACGCAGCGGTGATTCGGCGCTTTGAGCAGGTAATGGATGAAATTGAGGCGCTATCGTTATAAATAATCTACTAGTAAAAATAAAAACTTTTTTGCACGAGAGTCATCATTTCAACTCTCTCGACAGCAATTAGCCACCTTCTTTATTTGCTAGTAAAACCTGATTCTATCTTGTTAATAATTTCAGCAACAACTTCCGAAGGAATCCCCATAAAGCGAGCACCCCCACTTGGGGCTTGCTCTAAGTCATAGCCCTCAACCCCAAGAAATTCACTGAGTTCATCAAAAACCTCTCTAGCTCGCCCAATGCCAAGGTTGTGGCTCCCTGATTTTCGGTAGCCAACATAATAAGTTAAATTAGTTTTATCACTAAAAAAAGTGGGGCCGCCTTTTCTAATGCTCGTTCTTAAAGGAGTTTGTAAAAGCCCTGAAATTTCACCAAGTAAAGCCTGATTAGATACAGACTTTGATGCGCTCTCTTTTTCTAAAACTTTTTTTGTATATAAATCATCAGTCCCTTCTATCTCAACAGCCGTTGCGCCCAAAAGGGCCATCATAGGCTGCATTCGTTCAACCATGGTATCGTCTTTATCAAAGAACCATTCACCTTCAACTCGGCTGTCATCAAGCAGCAAATGCATTGCGTTTTCAATTGCCCTGGCATCATGATGCTCCCACGCGGCAATACACTGGGCTTTTATTGGCGACTTCGTATTACTTATCTGCTGTAATCGCGAGGTCAACGTTGAGTTCCCCGCACCCGTAATACCCACCTTTTTATAGGGTATTTCAATGTGACCACCGATATCGATATGACGCATTACATAAATTATTGAATGTTGATTACTCATCATTTTTCTCGATATAAGTAGAATCTATCTTTACATATTGCAACATAAAAACTACGGACAACACACAGACTACTCAAATACCATATATCTACTAACGCGAAGGCCTATCTTTCTTACCACGCATTAAATGCCGCTTCTTACCCGTCTCTTTGGCGCTGACTTTTTTGCGCCCTGCATAGGGATTATCACCCGAGCGCAGTTCTATTTTTATCGGTGTGCCATGTAAGTCGAGGGCGCGGCGAAAGGTTTTTTCGAGAAAACGTTTGTAGTGGGCCGGCACTGATTCTGTCTGGGTGCCGTGAATCACAATCACCGGCGGATTGCGGCCACCCGCGTGGGCGTAGCGTAGTTTAATACGACGACCTTTAACCATCGGCGGCGCGTGGTCGCTGACGGCATCTTCCAGCACCTGGGTTAAGCGATTGGTACTGAGGCTGTCTGTTGCGGAGTGATAGGCTTTGCGCACCGATTTATAGAGGTGGCCAACGCCGGTGCCGTGTAGGGCGGAGATAAAGTGAATATCGGCAAATTCGGCAAAACGCAGGCGACGCTTGAGTTCTTTTTTCAGCCACTCCCGTTCGCCGTCTTCCATGCCGTCCCATTTATTGACCGCAACCACCAATGCGCGACCCGCATCAATAGCAGCACCCATTAGGTGCATATCCTGCTCAACCAGCCCTTCGTGGGCGTCAATTAATAAAATCACTACGTTGGCATCGTCAATCGCCTGTAAGGTTTTAACGATGGAGAATTTTTCGACGGTTAGGGAAACATTTTTACGACGCCGCACACCGGCCGTATCGATGAGTGTGTATTGCTTACCATTGCGCTCGTACTCGATATAAATACTGTCACGGGTGGTGCCGGGCTCGTCGTAAACCACAACGCGTTGCTCGCCGAGCAGGCGATTCACCAGTGTCGATTTACCGACATTGGGGCGACCCACAACGGCCATTTTAATGCCGGAAGCTAATTTATTATTGCTCTCGGCAATTTTTGGAAAGCGGTCGAGGGCTTTGGCCATTAAGGTTTTAACACCGCGACCATGGGTGGCCGTGGTCGGGTGAACCTCGCCAATCCCTAAACGATAAAAGTCTGCCAGGGCGACATCGGGATCAACACCGTCAATTTTATTCACCACCAGCAGCACCGGCAGTGCTTTTTGCCGCAGACGCTGGGCAATGGCTTCATCGACCGGGGTTAAACCGGCACGGGCATCAACAATGAAAAAGATCAGATCGGCCTCTTCCATCGCCAGCTCAGACTGGCGTGCCATCTCGGAATCGATACCCTCTTCCTCGCCGGTAATACCGCCGGTATCGACAATCATATAGCGCTGTTCGTCGATCACTCCTTCGCCGAACTTTCGGTCACGGGTCAGGCCGGAGTAATTAGCCACCAGTGCATCGCGACTACGGGTGAGTCGATTAAACAGGGTGGACTTGCCCACATTGGGACGTCCGACAAGTGCGATTACAGGTAACATAGGCGGTGGCTATCAGAGAAATAAAAGGGATTACTAGCACTCGAATAAGCCCAGATTTTCTAATCCAGATCTATTCCTGTGCTACAGGTACAGATTAAACAGGGGGTATTTTACACGAAATACACGCCTAAAACGGCAATATGAATATTGCCGTTTTAGGCCGGTGTTTATTTATCGATTATCCGGTAGGCAGTAAGATCACTGTCATTGTCTTGCACAAAAATGATCTCACCGTCAGTCGCCATTGCGATAGCGACACCGTCACCATCCACTTTAACGCGACCCGCGACAGAACCATCAACCTGAGACAGAGCGTGCAGATAACCCTCGCCATCGGCTACCAGCACATGGGTACCGACCACCACAGGAGGTGTTAACTTGCGACGCAGAAAATCAGTATTTGTCCACTCTGCCCGTCCGCCGGAAGATCTCAAACGTAGAACCTGATCTTCTGTATCAACAACAAATAAGCGACCCCTTGCATAAGCCGGCGGGAAAAAGCTGGAGCTTTTTTGTGCCCACAACTCTCGTCCTGTACCGCGGCTAAAGCCCCCGGCACGGCCCTGATAACTGGTGGCATAAACCACTTCGTTACCCATCACGGGGCTATTCACGTCTATCATTTTTTCAAGTTCGGTCTTGCCTTCACCCGTCGCTAGCTTTGCTTCCCAAATAAGCGCACCCGTTTCCGTATTAAGTGCAACTAGCTTGCCGTTGGCAAAGCCCGTTATCACCATACGCTTGGTCACCAATGGTGTCGCCGTACCCCGGAGGGTCAGCACCGGAACTTCGACGGTATAGCGCCAAAGCTCTTCGCCACTACTCACAGAAAGACCATAGACTTTACCGTCCTGTGTCTGTGCCACGAGCAAGTCATCCTGCACCACAGGTGCTGAGAGAATCTCACTGCTCAAGGCCACGCGCCAACGCTCTTCTCCCGTTGCTCTATCAAGCGCAATGACCTCACCCTTTGGCGTACCGACAGCGACTAAATTCCCGCCAACGCCTACACCACCAGAAAGTGACAAGTCGAGATCCCTACGCCACAGACGATCGCCCGTCTCCACGGACCAGGCGCTAACGCGGCCTTTATTACTCGCGGCGTAGACCATGCCATCGGCCACTGCCGGGCGCAGTGTTTCCTGATAGACATCGTCCGTGCCGCCAACGGAATTACGCCAAACTTTTTTAATTTTTACGGTGGCATCAATGTCGAGAAGTTCTTTTGGCTCGAGATCTACTTTTTCCTCATCATCAAGGGGCAGCTCTTCGGTGTTTACTGCCTCATCGCCTTCAAGCTGATTACCTTCGCCAGTATCATCAGTGCCTAGCCCGCTACAGCCATTTAACAATAAAACGCAGCACAGAATGCCGAAGAGGCGGATCACGAGTCATCCTCGTCATCAGGCGCTTTGCCTGAACTACTTTCACTCGCCGCACTTTTACTCACGGCAACAGGGCTGGGCAAAACCTGATTAAGCTTAAGCTCCAGTAAAGCCCTAAGACGCTGATCATTGCTACCAACGGCATCAAGTGCTTGTTGATAAGCTGCCCGCGCCGCCAGGTTATCACCAGCAAACAAATGAATATCACCGCGCAGCTCTGCTACATTGGCCAATATGGCCGGCGGTATATCGCCTTCAATAATCTGTAAAGCCTCGGGATAATTCTTTCGTCCCATCTCCAGCCGAGCCAAACGCATCTGGGCGATATAGGAGAGTTCCTCACCCTCTGTGTTTTCTATCACCGCCTGCAATTCTACAGCCGCATCATCAAGGCGTTTTTCAGCCACTGCCAGCTTGGCCAACAGCAAGCCCGCATAGTTAGCGTACTGTGTATTCGCAAAATCTTTTTTCAATACTTCTGACTTTTCAATCATCGTCTCACGCTGCTCATCAAGCAAAGCACTGAGCGGCGCCTTAGAAGCAATGTCCATCATTTCAATATAAATCAGCGAGCCCATTTCGGCTTTAGCTTTCTTATTCCCCTGCCACTGTTGCCAGGCATACCAGCCACCTACAGAGAGAGCGACAATCAGCACTAGCTGCATGCCGTTTTCCTTCCACCAGCGCTTTAGGGATTCGAGTTGTTCTTCGTCGGTAAGATGTTCAGCCACAATTTAATTCCATTACATTTTTTAGTGTGTACTGGCAGTACATTTAAAAACAGACTGCCCGTTTTTTCATTCAATCAATATTTATGAAGTTTCAGGCTTTATTTAATAGCGCGACTGCTTCATCGAGTGAAACCGTCACCTGGTCTTTACTCTGGCGCAAATACTTTATTGTTAGCCTGCCTGCCTGAGCTTCGTCTTCACCCAAAATTAGCGCAATATCAGCACCACTACGGTCGGCCTTCTTCAGCTGGTTTTTAAAACTGCCACCACCGCAGTGGTTTTGTAAACGCAATTTCGGACACTTACTACGTAGGTCTTCACTCATCAGCAATGCCGCTGTCGACACATCACCGACCGCGACCAGATAGGCATCCAGGTGCCGGCCGACACTATCCGGCACTGCTCCTACTGCGTCAAGTAACAAGGCCAAACGCTCCTCACCAAGACCAAAACCTACGGCCGGTGTTGGCTTGCCGCCGAGCTGTTCAACCAGGCCATCGTAACGACCACCGGCACAGACTGTGCCCTGAGCACCCAGTGCGTCGGTCACCCATTCAAAGACAGTTTTGCCGTAATAGTCGAGACCACGAACCAACTTATGATTAATTTCATAGGCCACTCCCGCCGCATCGAGCAAGCCACACAGTTGTGCAAAGTGAGCCTGGGATTCCTCATCAAGAAACTCATCGAGCTTCGGCGCGTCGGCAAGAATATCCTGAGTCTGTGGGCTTTTACTGTCGAGTATGCGCAGCGGATTGGTATCGAGGCGACGCTGACTATCAGCGTCGAGCTGCTCTTTATAGGCACTCAAATAAACCACGAGGGCTTCGCGATAGGTGGCTCGACAGGCCGCAGTACCCAGCGAATTCAATTGCAGTGTGAGGTGTTCACTAATGCCCAAATCGCGCCACAGGCGGGCTGTCATCGTTATTAGTTCAGCGTCGATGTCCGGCCCCTGTAAACCGAAGACCTCGGCACCGAACTGGTGAAACTGGCGCAGTCGACCCTTTTGCGGGCGCTCATAGCGAAACATGGGGCCGCGATACCACAGACGTTGTATTTGATTGTAGAGCAGGCCGTTTTGCTCACTAGCACGTACACAACCTGCGGTGCCCTCTGGTCGCAGAGTCACGCTCTCATCATTGCGATCAGCAAAGGTGTACATTTCCTTTTCGACGATATCGGTAACTTCGCCGATTGAGCGCTTAAATAACTCGGTATTTTCAAGAATGGGGAAGCGAATTTCCCGGTAGCCGTAGCTCTGCAATACTGTCAGGATTTTATCTTCGAGATATTGCCAAATCGCCGATTGCTCGGGGAGCAGGTCGCTCATGCCCCGTAGGGACTGTATTTTACTCAAGGTGGTGGCTCTCTTTCGTCGTTATCAGTTTAATCGGTGGCGGCGTTGTCGCTCGCTATCAATTGCTCCCGTGCCTGGGATTTCTCTTCTGCCTTAGCACGAATAGCGCGTTCAAGATCTTCTATCAGGTTGTCCGGCTCGATTTTTGTAAAGGGCTTACCATCAATATAAAGCAGGTTTTTCGGCGTGCCACCGGTCAAACCCATGTCTGCCACTTTCGCCTCACCCGGGCCATTAACGATACAGCCAATCACCGCCACATCCATCGGCTCTCTAATATCGTCGAGCCGGCTTTCGAGAGCTTCCATGGTTTTAATGACATCAAAGTTTTGCCGCGAGCAGCTGGGGCAGGCAATAAAGTTAATGCCTTTACTGCGCAAGCGCAGGCTTTTTAGCAGGTCCCAGCCCACTTTAATTTCTTCCACTGGATCTGCCGCTAGCGAGACTCGCAATGTGTCGCCGATGCCATCGAGTAAAAGCGCACCGATGCCCACGGCTGATTTCACTGTGCCAGCGCGCAAGCCGCCGGCTTCGGTAATGCCCAAATGCAGGGGGCAATCGGTTTGATCGGCGATCAGACGATAGGCCGCCAGGGTCATAAAAATATCTGAGGCTTTAAGGCTTAATTTAAAGTTATCGAAATTCATTTTATCGAGGATATCGATATGGCGCAGAGCAGACTCGACCATTGCCTCCGGTGTTGGCTCACCGTATTTACGCTGTAATTCCTTACCCAGAGAACCCGCATTAACGCCAATGCGAATCGGGATATTCAAGTCTCGCGCTTTTTCAACCACGGCGCGCACTCTGTCATCGCGACCGATATTGCCGGGGTTAATACGCAAACAGTCGACCCCAAGATCAGCCACTTTAAGGGCTATTTTGTGATCGAAATGTATATCGGCAATTAAGGGCACGGCCACCTGCTGACGAATCAAACCAAAGGCATCGGCAGCGTCCATCGTCGGTACAGAAACGCGAACAAGATCAGCACCAGCATCGACAATACGCTGTATTTGCGCAACCGTAGCCGGTACATCGCAGGTATCAGTGTTCGTCATGCTCTGGATAGTAATCGGTGCATCGCCGCCAATGGCAACATCACCAACCATCACCTGACGGCTTTTACGGCGTTTAATAGGGTTTTCTGCAAACATGTTAAGCCTGTTAATTAATGCTAAGTGCAGCGCTCACTGAATCTTAAGCGAGTCCTTTTTATCAAGCGTGTCTTTAGCCGTAGGAAATAGGCTTTGCACACCGTCCTCACGGCTTTTTAACCACGCCTTGTATTCAAGGGCTTGTTCCGAATAGGGAAACATATTTTTCAACGCCATGGCCTTGCTAGCCTCGCCATCTTTATTGCCAAAAGCATATTCAAGACGAACTGCCAGCCATAGAGCGCGGGGCGCGGGTTTGCTCAACTTTTCATATTGCCCAAGATAGCGCTTTGCCTTTGGGTAATCACCCATTTTGAAATAAAGATCGGCAAGCTCCAGAAACGGGCCTGCTAACTGAGGGTTTAATTTGACGGCTTTTTCCCAGGATTTTTTCGCCTCATCGGGTTTACTTAAATGGCTGGAAATCAAGCCAAGGCTGTAAAAAACCCGGGCTCTACGACCATAGTTAATATCCTCAGCCGCAATAGTAAATTGCTCATAGGCATCCTCATAACGATTTTGGCGCAGCAGGAAAACACTATAATTATAGCGATACCGCGTCATCTCCGGTTCATGGAGCATTGCCTTTTCAAAGTGCTCTTCCGCCAATTCAGCTTCATCTTCCAACTGAAGAAGCAAAGCCATCGCATTATGTGCAGCACCCGAACTATCATCTTTTTCAAGCGCTTTCAGTAAATTGGTGCGGGCTCGAGTACGATCACCTTTACGCAGATAACCTAAACCCAACTGCACGTAGGTTTCAGCAGCCTCTTTCTTTTTATCCCGGCTACCATCATGTCGATTCGCCGATGCTTCACTGGCCGAGCTAGTACCAATGGATTTGCTGTAATCCATTTCTGTTACGGTACAAGCCGCACTCAAGATCATAACGATGGCTAAACTTAAAGCTGTTATTAATTGCCGAGGCATCTTATCTCCGTTGTTAGAACCGCTAAACCCAACCAATCAGCTGGGAATAATACGTACAGCTTCGAGGCCTTTATCTTGCTGCTGTCGATAACGCTGACTGCGCTTTGTTCTATCATTCACCTGCCCCGCTAATTGCCCGCAGGCGGCGTCAATATCATCGCCACGCGTGCTCCTCAACGTCACAGTGTAACCCGCTTCAATAAGGATATCGCGGAAGCGGTAAAGGGCATTATTCGACACCCGCTGATAGTCCGACTGATCAAAGGGGTTGAAAGGAATAAGGTTGATTTTACAGGGTGTATCGACAAGCAGAGCCGCCAGTTCTCGCGCGTGCTCGGGGCGGTCGTTGATCTCGCGCATTAAGGTGTATTCAACCGTAATTTTGCGACGCTTATCGGGTAGCTTCTCCAAATAGCCCTGGGCCGAGCGCAATAACTCTGCAATGGGATATTTACGATTCAGCGGCACTAATTGATTGCGCAGCTCATCATTGGGCGCATGCAAGGAGATCGCTAGCGACACATCAGTGACATCACCCAGCTTATCAAGCGCAGGCACCACGCCGGCCGTACTCAAGGTAACTCGCCGCTTCGACAGACCATAGGCACAGTCGTGCATCATCAGGTTCATGGCATCGACAACGTTATCAAAGTTGAGCAGGGGCTCGCCCATGCCCATCAATACAACATTGCTGATAACGCGATCTTTTGTGGGGTCGAGGGAGTCCATGGCTTTTGCCGCGACCCACAATTGACCGACAATTTCAGCCGTAGTGAGATCACGATTGAAGCCCTGCTTGCCCGTCGCACAAAAACTGCAATCGAGAGAGCAGCCAATTTGTGAGGACACACACAGCGTGCCGCGATTACCTTCAGGGATATAAACCGTTTCTATACAGCTACCGCCAGCAAGGCGCACCAACCATTTGCGGGTGCCATCTTCTGAGGTTTGTTCGCTGACCAGCTCGGGAAGCGTGATTTCCGCCACAGTGGCGAGTTTAGCCCGTAGAACTTTTGACAGGTCGGACATAGCGTCAAAATCAATCACGCCACGCTGATGCATCCACTGCATCACCTGTTTGACGCGAAAGCGTTTCTCGCCCAGAGATTCAAAAAAAGCGGCGAGCTTCTCCTCACTCATACCGAGTAAATTGACTTTTTCCACGTTCACTTCAGAGTCGTCGAGCACCGCGTCTTTTGTTGTCATCGTTAATTCTCAGCGTATCCGTGTTGCCGCTTTATGTCCCTGTATTTTATAAATACGGGGACATAAAAAGCCGCCATTAACGGGGGCAAATTTCTCCGGCTTCGAAGAAGTAGGCAATTTCTCTTTCTGCAGAAGCAGCCGAGTCAGAACCGTGTACCGCATTGGCATCGATAGTTTCAGCAAAATCAGCACGAATAGTGCCCGCATCCGCTTCGGCTGGGTTCGTTGCGCCCATCAAATCGCGGTTCGTGGCGATGGCATTTTCACCTTCGAGTATTTGCACAACAACGGGGCCAGAGGTCATAAAACCCACCAAATCGGCAAAGAAGGGACGCTCTTTGTGCTCAGCATAAAAACCACCGGCTTTTTCTTCAGACAGTTGCATCAGCTTGGCACCAACAATGTTGAGGCCCGCTTTTTCAAAGCGAGCGATAATTTCACCAATAACGTTTTTTGCAACAGCATCGGGTTTGATAATGGACAGCGTGCGCTCAATTGCCATGAATTTTTAACTCCAGAAAGTAACTTCCGCCATCAGCAGCAGAAATAAAAGGGGTCGCATTTTACTCTTACGGGTACGGGCTTACAAGAAAGGGATGGGGATCAGGCGGCCAATAGTGAGCGAAACTGTTCCACCGGTACCGGCATACTGAAATAGGCGCCCTGATAGGTATCGCAACCCACCGTGCGTAACACTTCGAGGGAATCAATATCTTCCACACCTTCGGCAGTAACCTCCAGTCCATATTGACGGGATACGGCGAGAATAGCCTCGACCACGCCTCGGCTATCGGGGTCGTTGTGAATATTGCGAATGAACTCTCGATCGATTTTCAGCAGATCAAAAGGCAGACGTTTGAGATGAACCATCGATGAATAGCCAATGCCGAAATCATCGATTGAAAATTTCGAACCCAGGGCCTTTATTTGCGTCATCTTTTTGATGACCTCATCAATATCTTCAATAATAAGATTTTCAGTCACTTCAAAATTAAGGTACTTGGGATCAATTTCATAGCTGCGTAAGCTATGTTCAATAACGTCGAATAATTCGGGATCATTAAATTGCCGCGGGCTGATATTAATGCTCATTTGCATGCTGTCGCCCCACAGACCCGCATCGAGAAAGCTGCGCACATATTCACAGGCGGTGCGAATCACCCAGTGGCCAACATCGACAATCAGCCCCGAGGCTTCGAGCAGCGGAATAAATTCCGCCGGCATGTTGGTCACCCGGTCGGAATTAATCCAGCGCAATAGCGCTTCGCCACCGACTACGCGACCATCGTCAATGGCAATTTTCGGCTGCACATAGAGAGCAAACTCCTGATTATCGACGGCCTTGCGCAGACGGGTATTCATGTTCACCTGGTGCTGAGCCTTTTCACTGATACTGCGATCGTAAACAGCAATGCCATTACGGCCTTTGCACTTGGCTTCATACATTGCCGTTTCGGCGTATTGCAAGGCACGGTCGGGGGAGAGACCACCCTCATCCAGCAGGGCGATGCCGATACTGGCCGTGAGGGTAAATTCATTCTCACCATCAGAAATTGGCTGCGAAATTAAAGACTGCACTTTTTCAGCCAGGCTCTGCCCATCGGCCATCGACTGCTCTGCATTGTCGCCAATACGCTTCACCAGCAGCACGAACTCATCGCCACTCATCCGCGCCAGCAACATATTCTCATCGATGAGGGAGGAGATAACGCGACCGACTTTAAACAGCACCCGGTCACCGACATCGTGACCCCAGGAGTCATTAATATCCTTAAACTGATCGAGATCGATCAGTAATAGCGCCGACAACTGCAACTCGCCGACACTATCGGCCAGGCAATCCCGCAGACTGTCTATCAATAATTGACGATTAGGCAACTGGGTCAGAGCATCGAAATAAATCCCCCTGTCCAGATCGGGATTGAGGGGGTGGTGAGGGGCATAAATTTTTTGACCGGCCAACTTTTCCAAAACTGCCGAGCGACTATCGAGCTCATCCGGCGCAAAGGCTTTTTTAATGACCGTTTTCAGCGCCTGTCCATCCACGCAAGTAGGCGAATTTTGTACCGCTGAAGAACCTTGTTCTGCTAAAGACTCTTGCTCATTGTTAACAGCCTCATCAAAGCCAGCGACATCGCCACTGTCTTCCTCGACAGCACCCAATGCAAAGATGTCAGGCTTAACGCTCGCGTCAGCAACGGGCACGAAAACCTCCGTCACAGCCATCGCTTCGTTGCTAGCGTCGGCTCGCGCTTCAATAGAGGGTTCAGGCGATTCTACGTCAGGCAGAGCACTGACTTGCTGCTGCTCTAGTAAGGTAACAATAATCTCGCTAGTACCATTGCCGGTCAAGCGAATATCCAGTGAAATATTTTCTTCGCCGTGCCCGAGGCCCGGGTGCCATTCGAAACGTTCAATGCCCTCTTCCAGAGCCGTATTTACCTGTTGCTTGAGGGCAATCAGAGCCAGGGGCTCATCGAGAGGGTTTTCCTCCAGAGAAGAACCCAGTAGCGCGCGGCGCTCACAGGCAAGAATCTTTTCGGCACAAGGATTACATTCGACACAAACGCCGTAAACAAAAACCAGCGTGCCGAAGGGGGAATGCTCAAGGAGTGACTGGTAGAGCTCTAATTTATAATTATTGGTTGGGGGGCTAGACGCAAAACTCATAGGTATCTACCGTAAGTACAAAGCCATATTTGTTGATGCTGCATCCTGGCTGCGACGTCAGTCTATCTCAGCTCGTCCATCCATGCCATTTGTATGGCTTCCAGTATTTTTTCGCCACAGCGACCGGGATCATCATCGAAGTCCGGCAGAGCCATCACTTTCGTTCGCAGATCAACAAAGTTAATCGTTGTCGGATCAACATCAACCCAGGTTTCACTAAGCTCAATGGCAATTTCGAGCACGTCTACCCACTTTAATTGCATACTAGCCTCCCCTTATGGCTATAAATCAAAATCGTCAATGTCGCTCTGACACCATATTGAGCGTGTATTTCGGAATTTCTACCACCAGATCTTCATCACCCAGCGCTACCTGACAACTGAGGCGTGAATCGGGATCGACACCCCATGCCTTATCCAGCAGGTCTTCTTCCAGATCATCCGCTGGCTCAAGATGCTCAAAGCCCTCGCGCACATAGACATGGCAAGTGGTGCAGGCCGCGGCCATTTCACAGGCATGCTCAATTTCAATGCCATTGCGCAGTGCTGCAGAGCAAATCGTTTCACCACTATTCGTTTCAATCACTACGCCATCGGGGCAAATATCCGGATGGGGTAAAAATACAATTTTTGCCATGTTATTTATCACCTTCGAATTCTTCCAGACGATGTCCCGATAGTGCACCTTTAATCGCCAAATCCATGCGTCGGGCCGCGAAGTCTTCACTGAGTTTGGCAACGCTTTCAATTTGGCGCTGTAACACCCGGTGATCACTGCTCGCCTGCCGCACCTGGCCCAGCTCACCAACAGCCTGACTCAGGCAACTCAGTTCGCTTTCATCCAACAAGCCTTCGCCATCTTGCGATAATGCCGCGCTTATATCTTCAATTAATCGATCGGCTTCCACCTGTTGCTCGCGCAAGGCACGGGCTTTCATATCGTCTTTAGCGTTGGCAAAAGAATCGAGCAACATTTGACTAATTTCATCATCAGCCAGACCGTAAGAGGGTTTCACTTCAATCCGCGCCTGCACACCACTGTTGATTTCCTCCGCAGCGACATTGAGTAGACCATCGGCATCGACCTGAAAAGTAATGCGTATTTTCGCCGCACCAGCGGCCATCGGCGGAATATCGTGGAGTTCAAAACGTGCCAATGAACGGCAATCACTGACCAGTTCGCGCTCGCCCTGAACGATATGTACCGCCAGCGCCGTTTGACCGTCTTTAAAGGTGGTGAACTCCTGGGCTTTGGCAACGGGGATGGTGGTGTTGCGATGGATGACTTTTTCCACCAGGCCACCCATGGTTTCTAGCCCCAAAGAAAGAGGGATAACGTCGAGCAGCAACATCTCATCGCCGGGCTTATTGCCCACCAGCACATCGGCCTGCAGGGCAGCACCGACAGCCACCACCGTATCGGGGTTGATACTCACTAGCGGTGGTCGAGCAAATAGCTGCTCAACCTTTTCACGTACGCGCGGCATCCGCGTCGAACCACCCACCATCACTACGTCGACGATCTCATCGGCACTGACACCGGCATCCCGCAAAGCCCGTTTACAGGCTCGCAGGGTTTTATCGATAAGGCCGTCAACTGCGTTGTGTAGCTGGGCTCTGTCGAACTCACCCTGCCAGCTTTCAAAACTAAGGCTCACCGAGCCTTCCTCAGATAGGCTCTCTTTGGTATCGCGGGCAATATCCAGCAGGCTTCGCTGCTGAGATGCACTGAGCGTATCGGGTAAGCCTGCTTGCTGCTGAATCCAATCAACGATGGCCCCGTCAAAATCATCACCACCGAGAGCTGAATCCCCCCCGGTTGCCAACACTTCAAACACACCACGCGACAGGCGCAAAATGGAAATATCAAAGGTGCCGCCGCCGAGATCGTAAACGGCAATCAATCCAGAATCATTTTTATCCAGCCCGTAGGCAATAGCGGCTGCCGTGGGTTCGCTCAGCAAGCGCAGTACTTTAATGCCCGCTAGCATGGCGGCATCTTTTGTGGCCTGGCGCTGGGCATCATCAAAATAGGCGGGCACGGTTAATACCGCACCATCAAGGGGGCCGTCGAGCGCCTGTTCTGCGCGACGATTAACGATTTTTAGTATCTCGGCAGAGGCTTCCACGGGGCTGATATTGCCGGCACGGGTGGCAAAGCGCACCATGCCCTCACCCTCGGCAAAGTCATAGACGCTGTCGTCGATGCTTTCACGGCCGCGACCCATAAAGCGCTTGGCCGAGACAATGGTATTTTTGGGATCACTACTGGCCAGCGTTTTTGCAGCGGCACCTACGGTGACACCCTCCTCGCCATAGCGTACGACGGAAGGCAACAGCGCTGCACCTCCGGAATCAGGCAGCGCCTCGGCACTGCCACTGCGTACCGTCGCCACCAGGGTATTGGTCGTACCTAAATCAATGCCGACACCCCGACGTTGTTGGTGCGGTTCGGGCGACTGACCGGGTTCAGAAATTTGCAGTAGTGCCAAGGGGATTACCTATTGATTACCTAAAGAAGGGGTAAGGGGGTTAGCTATTCTAGAGATCTTTTGGCGGGAGGGACAAGGATTAAGCATCTTCCAGAGAATCTTCCAGCTCATCCACCTCAATCTGCAGCTTATTGTAAAACTGCATTTTAATCAGCGTTTCAGCTGCTGTTTCAAAAATTTTCTGGCCGTATTGCTCACCAAATTGCTGTTGCAGGTTTGCCAGCTGACGCGCGACTTCAGTGGCAACAAGATCTAGCTCAGCAAAAGGATCAGCCGCCGAGGAGACGGCACCGAGTTGTTCACGCAGCTGCATTTGCGACATTAAAAAAGTCACATCGCTAATCGTGGTGTTTTCGCCAGAGCTATCCAGTCCGCGCAACTTGAGTAAATAAGCCGCACGCAATAGTGGTGAACGCAAAGTATCGTGAGCCTGATTAACCACGGAGGCCATCTGCACGGCCAGGCGCTGTTCCTGGGCTGACTTGTCGGCAAAACGATCGGGATGAAACTGGCGCTGCAGGTTGAGGTAATGCTCGCTCAAGACTGCGCCGTCGACTTCATAAGCTTCCGGCACTTGCATGATTTGAAAATAGTCGTCGCTTAATTTCACGCGTTTACTGCCTGCAGCTGTGTCGATTAAATATTAAAACTCTCGCCACAACCGCATTCGTCTTTGACATTGGGGTTGTTGAACTGAAAGCCTTCATTGAGGCCTTCTTTGACAAAATCTAGCTCGGTGCCGTCAAGGTAAACCAGGCTTTTCGGATCGATAAAAAGCTTGACGTCACCAGCGGGAAACACCTCATCACCGGGATCAGCCTCGTCGACAAACTCCAGTACATAGGACATACCCGAACAACCGTTAGTGCGTACGCCAAGACGAATACCCTGCCCTTTACCCCTGTTCTTCAGGTGGTTAGCAACGTGCTGCTGGGCAGCTTCACTCATTGATATAGCCATTTACTGCCTCCTCGCCTATCTCTTCTTGAAACGATTCAGTCTTCGCCGCGCTTTTTACGGATATCCTGAATCGCAGCCTGAATAGCATCTTCAGCCAATACCGAACAATGGATTTTCACTGGCGGCAGCGCCAGCTCTTCGGCAATTTCGGAGTTTTTAATCTTTGCCGCATCTTCCAGAGTCTTGCCCTTAACCCATTCGGTAAGTAATGAGCTTGAGGCTATCGCCGAACCGCAACCGTAGGTTTTAAATTTGGCATCTTCAATGATGCCTTCATCGTTAATCTGAATTTGCAGGCGCATTACGTCACCACAGGCCGGCGCTCCGACCATGCCAGTACCGACATTCAGTGCCTTATCGTCCAGCACACCCACATTACGGGGGTTGTCGTAATGATCGAGAACTTTATCACTGTAGGCCATAATTTATTTCCTCCGTTGAAAGCCCGAATACACCAGGCTTAATCACTACTTTATTAATCGAAAATTTTAGTGGGCAGCCCATTGCACCGTACTTAAATCGACGCCGGCTTTGAACATGTCCCACAACGGCGACAGCTCTCTCAGCTTGGTAACAGCTGTCAATACTTTCTCAATGGTGTAATCGACTTCTTCTTCCGTGGTAAAACGGCCGATGCTGAAGCGAATGGAGCTGTGCGCCAGCTCATCTTCAAGACCCAGTGCACGCAACACATAAGAGGGTTCAAGGCTGGCGGAGGTACAAGCTGAGCCCGATGACACAGCCAAATCTTTCAGCGCCATAATCAGTGACTCGCCCTCAACAAAGGCAAAGCTGACATTAAGATTGCCCGCGACATGTTGCTCAAGGGTACCGTTGAGGTGGGCTTCTTCCATATCTTTAAAGCCCTCCCACAAACGATTGCGCAGGGCGAGAATACGTGTATTTTCGTCGTCCATTTCTTCACGGGCAATGCGGAAGGCTTCACCCATGCCGACAATTTGGTGGGTCGGCAAAGTGCCCGAACGCATGCCGCGCTCATGACCGCCGCCATGCATTTGAGCTTCGATGCGCACCCGGGGCTTGCGGCGCACATACAGCGCACCCATGCCTTTAGGGCCGTAAATTTTGTGGGCCGAGAAAGACATTAAATCGACCTTCATTTCGGTCATATCAATTTTGACTTTACCAGCACTTTGCGCGGCATCGACGTGAAAGAAAACACCGCGCTCGCGGCAAATCTCGCCAATCGCGGTAATATCCGTAATAGTGCCGATTTCATTATTGACGTGCATCAGCGATACCAGCGTGGTGTCGTCGCGAATCGCATCGGCAACGGCCTGAGGTTCAATCAAACCACTGGCACAGGGGTCAAGATAGGTAATTTCATAGCCTTCCCGCTCCAGCTGCCGACAGCTATCGAGCACCGCTTTATGCTCAATTTTAGAGGTAATGATGTGCTTGCCTTTACGCTCGTTAAAATGCGCACAACCTTTAATTGCAAGGTTATCCGATTCGGTGGCACCCGATGTCCAGACAATATCTCTTGGGTCGGCATTGATCAAATTAGCGACCTGCTGACGAGCATCTTCAATCGCTGCTTCTGCCTGCCAACCAAACGAGTGGGAACGCGAGGCCGCATTACCAAACACGCCGTCCATAGTCAGGCATTCTGCCATGCGTGCAGCCACCCGTGGGTCAACGGGCGTTGTAGCGGAATAATCAAGATAGATAGGCAACTTCATTTCTAACACTCCACGAGCCCCCTTGATTTGCAATTTAATCCGAGGGCAAAACTAATTTGAGACCTTTTCATAAGAGCTATTTTGCTCCTATGCCACGTCGACTTCATAGCGCCTACTGTCGGTAAAACGCGCTCAATCGATCATTTATAACTGTAAACGCCCTCTCTGCGCGCATTTTTGTCTTGCCTGAAAGAAAAATTATCTCTCGCGCAAAGGTATCAATTTTAAATTCAAATTCTTTACAGGTTAAGCGCTTCCGCATTAACTACGGTTTCTTCAGCAGCGCTAATCTGACGCTCGCTCACACGCCTTACCTCATTCTGCTCAGTCAAACTTCCGAGAGAAATACCGCTCAAAAAATCATGTATCTGGTGACTCAAGCCGTCCCACAGGTGGTGGGTCAAGCAGGCCTCGCCTTTTTGGCAATCACCTTTGCCCTGGCAACTGGTCGAGTCTGTCGACTCATTCACCGCACTGATAATGTCAGCAACATTAATTTGTTCGCGGCAGCGGCTCAATCGATAGCCTCCACCAGGGCCTCGCACACTGGCGACCAAATCATTCTTGCGCAGCTTGGCAAACAACTGCTCAAGATATGACAGGGATATATCCTGGCGCTGAGAAATTGCGGCCAAACTAATCGGCCCTTTATCGCCATTCAATGCTAGGTCAAGCATCGCCGTCACGGCGTAACGTCCTCGAGTTGTTAGCTTCATTTGCCCGCCTCCACGCAATCCGCGCATCAAGATTCATTACGGCGATTATCGAATAACCAAGCTTTTTAGTCAAGTAAATAACCAAGCTTTTTAGTCGGGTAAACAAACCCGTATCGAGGCTTTAAGGCTTGCGCCTGGAAGAACCATTACCACCTGGATGAGACTCCTTTTTTGTCAGCTCGCCCAAACGGTGAGCTGCGTTTTGAATGCCCGTCAGCACGCCACGCATAATCGACAACTCCATAGCGTCGAGCCGAATACGACCAAACAGGCGACGCAAGCGCTGCATCGTTTGACGGGGATTATCACGATCGTGAAAACCCAGGTCGACCAGGGTTTGCTCGAGATGGGCATAATAAAGCTCCAGCTCTTCGACCCGCGCCGGCGGCACATCCCAATCACCACCGAGCAGCTGATCTCGCGGCTTTTCGCTGTCGGCCAGAGCCGCCATTCTCACCTCGTAACAAAGCACCTGAACTGCTGCGGCCAAATTGAGAGAACTGTAATCAGGATTAGAGGGAATATGCACATGGTAGGTACACTTGTGCAGCTCTTCGTTTTTCAGCCCTCGGTCTTCACGACCAAAGACGATCGCCACATCGTGTACTTCCGCCTCATGCCACAGCTTTTCGCCACATTCGCGCGGATTGAGCAGGGGCCAGGGGATGCGGCGGTCGCGGGCACTGGTGCCAACCACCAGGCCACAGCCACTAATCGCCTCATCAAGCGTCTCAACCACCACGGCATTGTCGAGCACGTCGACCGCACTGGCCGCGCGCCACACAGCACGATCGGCTGGAAAGTCCTTTGGCGCAACCAAATAGAGCCGACTCAGGCCCATGTTTTTCAGCGCACGGGCAGCAGCCCCAATGTTGCCAGGATGACTGGTGTTAACCAAAACGACACGGATTTTATCAAAACGTTGATTCATAATACGGATTCATATTGAGCCTAATTTTCGGCGCGCAGTATAGCAGAGAGGATGGCCCACAGTGCCATATAACGGTAGCTATATATATACACAGCGCGCACTGTTACAACGCTGAGGTTTTGGTACAATGCGCGCCTTTCAAAATCCAGGCGCGGAAACCTTATGGAACCAATGGTCAACATCGCACTACGTGCGGCACGCAGCGCCGGAGATATAATCGTCAAGGCATCTCAGAGAATCGACCGCCTGCAAATTAACGAAAAAAGCCAAAACGATTTCGTGACTGAAATCGACCACATGGCAGAAAGCGAAATCATTAACCAGTTACGCAGCGTCTACCCCGACCACTGCTTCATTGGCGAAGAGTCCGGCACCATAGCGGGCAAAGACGCTGACTCCCAGTGGATCATCGATCCTCTCGATGGCACCACCAACTTTATTCGCGGCATACCCCACTACGCTATTTCTATTGCCTTTCGCCACAAGGGCCGCATTGAACACGCCGTTGTGTACGATCCGATAAAGCAGGAAGAATTCACTGCCAGCCGCGGTCGCGGTGCGCAACTTAATGGCTCGCGGATTCGTGTTTCCGGCCTTGAAGTACCCCACGGCGCACTCTATGCAACCGGCATCCCTTTCAGTGGCAAACCCTTTGAAAATATGCAGCCCTACTTGAAGTGCATGGCAGACCTGGCCGATCAATCATCCGGCATACGCCGTATGGGCGCAGCCTCTCTCGACCTCGCCTATGTTGCCGCCGGGCGCGTTGACGCCTTTTGGGAAATGTATTTACAGCCCTGGGATATCGCCGCTGGCGTTTTACTGGTGAAAGAAGCCGGTGGCAGAGTCGCCGATTTTCAGGGTGGCGATGACTACCTTAATAATGGGCATATTGTCGCCTGCACGCCTCGCCTGCTAAAACCGACACTCAAGACGGTTGGCAAACACCTCGGTCATTTGCGCTAGAGCCCAGCCGACAAACCTGTTCACCGTTCAAGATACACTTGGGCGGTGTACACTACCTGCTGTTATTGAGGGGGCGTTATGAGCTCAGAACAGGACTCCGAAAAAACCACACACTTCGGCTTTAGCGAAGTGGCCGTGGAGAAAAAAGCCGAGCGCGTCGCCGACGTTTTCCATTCAGTTGCGGCGAAATACGACATCATGAACGACCTGATGTCCGGCGGTATTCATCGCTTATGGAAGCGCACCACAATTGAGCTATCGGGCGTACGCCCCGGCCACACTGTGCTCGATATCGCAGGGGGTACTGGCGACCTCAGCATTAAATTCTCGCGACTGGTTGGCAATCAAGGTCACGTCATCCTCGCCGACATTAACGCTTCGATGCTCAATGTCGGTCGTGACCGACTGACCGATAAAGGTGTGCTCAACAATATTAGTTTTGCACAGGCCGACGCACAGTTCCTGCCCTTTGAAGATAACAGTATCGACTGCATTACCATCGCCTTCGGTCTGCGCAATGTCACTGACAAAGATCTCGCCCTACGCTCTATGCTACGCGTACTCAAACCTGGCGGGCGCTTGCTAGTACTCGAATTTTCGAAGCCAAAAAACCCCTTGCTAGCAAAAATTTACGACACCTATTCTTTCCAAATTTTGCCCCGCGTTGGCAAGCTGGTCGCCGATGATGCCGACAGTTACCGCTACCTCGCTGAATCCATTCGCATGCACCCCGACCAGCAAACACTCAAGGGCATGATGAGCGATGCCGGCTTCAGTCATTGCCAGTACTACAACATGACCGGTGGTATTGTCGCCCTGCACCGAGGTATTAAAGGGTGAACGATACGGCCATCGCCCTGGCTTGCGAGGGCATAGCCAAGGCACTCAACCGCGCACTTGAGTACGATCCGCAGACCCCGCAAAAACTGGGTGCACTTGCGGGCAAAAGTCTGTTGATTGAATCCACCGCGCCGCGCTTTACGGCTTCTATTTTATTCACCGATAGCCAAATCATCATTATGCCCAGTGATGAATGTTTAGCACCCGCCATGCTGAGCGGCACCGCGCCTGCCCTCATCCGCTTCCTGATGGCCGCTGATGTAGACGCAGCAGAAGAGTGCGAAGTAGAGCTGCATGATGAAAATGCACTAATCACAACCCTGCTAACATTTAGCCGCGAAACCGACATCGACTGGGAAGCTCTACTCGCCGAACATACGGGCGATGTCGCGGCCCACCTATTTGGCGAATCGATACGCAAGGCACAGCAATTTCAGCAAGATATTGTCTCTCGAGGCAAGAATGGCTGGGCCACCTATAAAACAGACAACAGTAACGATAACGACGCCGATGACCGCAGTGACGACAGTAGACCACAGTCACCGCTAGATTTTATTGGCGCTCAACTCAAAGTGCTGCTGCCGTGAGTACGCTTTAATGTCACGCTTAACACGGGCCCTGAAAATTGCGCGCGTCAGTCGGCGCTACCGGCTCGACACCTTTTTCAACAGCTCGAACTTTAGCGATTCCAGCCGCCAGTCTTCACCTTTATTGTTACGTTTTGCCCTCTGGATAGCGGCACTTTTCCCTGAACCTCAAGCACCTAGAGGCGAACGTCTGCGTCAGGCGCTGGAAGAACTTGGCCCGGTATTCGTCAAATTTGGCCAGCTACTCTCTACCCGCCCCGACCTTATTCCCGCCGATATTTGCCAGGAACTCGACCAACTACAAGATAACGTACCGCCCTTTGAATCGACGCAATTTATCGCCATCGTCGAACAGGCTTTGGGCCAACCCGTCGACCAGCTATTCAAAAGCTTTGACTCCGCGCCACTGGCATCAGCATCCATCGCCCAGGTACACGCCGCCGTACTCGAAGACGGTCGAGAAGTCATCGTTAAAGCGGTGCGCCCCAATATTAAAATCACCATTGAGCAGGACTGCTCATTGATGCTAACCCTCGCCCGTCTGGTCGAAAAATACTTCGCCGACGGCAAACGACTACGTCCGGTTGAAGTCGCCCGAGACTATCGCACGACGATTATTGATGAATTAAACCTGCAGCGCGAAGCCGGTAATACCGCTCTGCTACGCCGCAACTTTGAAGACTCTGATCAGCTTTATATCCCCGAAATCTATTGGCCCTATACCTGCGAAGATGTGCTAGTGATGGAGCGTATTTACGCCACACCTGTTACCGACGTCGAAGCACTGGAAGTCGCCGGCACCGATTTCAAAGTACTGGCCGAACGAGGCGTGGAAATTTTCTTTACCCAGGTTTTCGACCACAATTTCTTTCATGCCGATATGCACCCTGGCAACATCTTTGTCGACACCACAAAGCCACGCCAGCCCAAATATATCGCCATCGACTGCGCCATTATTGGCAGCCTATCCGCCGAAGACCAGTTCTACCTGGCGCGCAATCTACTCGCTATTTTTCGCCGTGATTATCGCCAGGTCGCCGAATTACATATTCTCGCCGGGTGGGTGAAACCCGATGCGGCTCTCAGCGAGGTTGAATCGGCAGTGCGCACCGTTTGCGAACCCATTTTTCAACGCCCTTTAAAAGATATTTCCTGCGGTCAGTTATTGGTGAGTCTGTTTCAAATGTCCCAGCGCTTCGACGCAGAAGTTCAGCCTTCGCTAATTTTATTGCAAAAAACACTGCTCAATATCGAGGGCCTGGGACGACAGCTCTACCCCGACCTCGACCTCTGGGCCACCGCCCATCCCTTTCTGGAACGCTGGATCGTGCAACGTTTTGAGCCCGGCCAGGTTTTTAAGCAGGTTAAACGCCACGCCCCCGACTGGCTCGAACAACTACCTCACCTGCCACAGCTGGTGGTCGACTCGATGGAACAGGTTAAGCGCATCGACAAAACACTCAATGCCCACCAAATAAATAACCAGCCCGCTTTACCGCCCCGTCAGCACAATAAAGCCCTGACAGGCACACTACTCGTGGGACTCGGGCTCGGCAGTACTTACAGCGGTCTGAATGAAGCGGCCCAGCAATCATCATCACCCGCCTTATTGCTGATCGCTCTCGGCGCCGTACTGTTACTACTGTCTTAAGACTGGCATAATCGCGCGCCTGACAAAGCCCCAGTGTCATCGCGCTAACAAAGAGCACGTCAATCAGCATGAGTGAATCTACCGACATCCAATGGCTCGACCAAATCACCTGGAATGACCAGGGTCTGGTGCCCGCCATCGCGCAAGATAAAACCACCAATGAAATTTTGATGGTTGCCTGGATGAACCGCGAAGCCCTTAGCCTGACTGTTGCCGAAGGCCGTGCTGTCTACTGGTCACGCTCGCGCACAAAATTGTGGCGCAAAGGTGAAGAGTCGGGGCACGTGCAAAGTGTCAGTGAGATACGCCTCGACTGTGACGACGATGTGATCATCCTGAAGATAGAGCAACTGGGCGGCATTGCCTGCCACACCGGGCGACGCAGCTGTTTCTTCAAAGTGCTCAGAGACGGACAGTGGCAAGCTGTTGAACCTGTACTGAAAGACCCCAAAGCTATTTACAGTCAATCAACATTAGACCAGAAAAAATCATGAACGATATATTGACCCAACTCGACACTATTCTCGCCGCACGAAAAAGCGCGGACGCCGACAAATCTTATGTCGCTAGCTTGCACCACAAAGGGCTGAACAAGATTCTCGAAAAAGTCGGTGAAGAATGCACCGAAACCCTAATTGCCGCCAAAGATGCCGAGCAAAGCGGTGACAATAATGAATTGATAGCAGAAACCGCCGATCTCTGGTTTCACTCACTGGTAATGCTCTCCCACTTGGGCGAAAATGCCGACTCAGTTTTAGCGGAGCTTGCGCGCCGTTTTGACATTTCCGGGCTGGATGAAAAAGCTAGCCGTAAAAATTCTTAGCCAGCTTTTCCTATACAGAGCGTCTGTAAAAGCACGGCAATTTGAAAGATAACGAAAGAGGTAAGTATGGGACTGGGCGGAATTAGTATTTGGCAACTGTTGATAGTACTGGCGATCGTAGTGTTGATTTTCGGCACCAAGCGACTGAAAGGCATGGGTACTGACCTCGGTGGCGCTCTAAAGGGTTTTAAAGATGCCGTCGCCACCGATGACGATGCTGACAAAGAGCAGAACCTGGAAGCCGACAGCGCTGCAGACGCCAGCAATAACACCGTCAATAAAGAGAAAGCTGAAGCCACGAGCAGCAGTGATAATTCAGACAAGAGCGCTTAATAAAGCCCTTCGCACTGACTAGCCCCGTTTCAACCTGGATCAAACACCATGTTCGATATTGGTTTTACCGAAATAATACTGATCGCCGTGGTTGGCCTGGTTGTGATTGGGCCAAAAAGGCTGCCTGAGACGATCCGGTTTTTGGGTTACTGGCTGGGTAAAATCAAGCGCTCCGTACATGGCGCTCGACAGGAAATGGAACGCGAATTCGGCCTCGATGAAATACGCCGAGAACTCTACAACGAAGAGTTATTAGGCCGCATGGAAGACGAGCGAAAGCAAATAGAACAACGTCTGAGCTCACCCTCCACCCCAGTCGACGAACCCACGCCCGCTAGCCATCAAATCCCAAATGAAGAAGACTTTATTGACGACGGACCGAGCGAACCGCAGCCCCCTGCCGAAGCGGCGATAGACTCAAACCCAGCTTCCAATAACGAATCAACGCCAGAAACTACCCCCGACAAAACCCCCTAGAATAGAGCCGTGCCCATCAAAGAGCGGTACCCATAAGACGACTTATGCCAAACGAGCCAACAGAACAAGCAAACGAAGAAAAAGAAGGCGCTCTTAGCGCTGCTCAACCGATGGTCACCCATCTTATCGAGCTGCGCGATCGCCTACTGCGCACTATTGTTATTGTCCTCCTTCTTTTTGTTGCGATGTTTCCCTTTGCCAACGAAATTTACGGCTTCGTTTCAGAACCATTGCGGGTCTATTTACCCGAAAATTCGACCATGATCGCCACACAGGTGGCCTCGCCCTTTCTCACCCCTTTCAAATTAACCATGGTGCTATCCGTATTTGCGGCCATGCCCTTTATTTTGTATCAAACTTGGGCCTTTATTGCCCCGGGCCTTTACAAGAAAGAACGCTTTATTGTCCTGCCTTTATTCGCCTCTAGCGTGATGCTTTTTTACGCCGGCATGGCCTTCGCCTACTTCGTAGTATTCCCTCTAATCTTCGGCTTTTTCACCAGCGTGGGGCCAGAGAACGTCACCGTGATGACGGATATATCGAGCTATCTCGACTTTGTCCTAAAACTATTTTTCGCCTTTGGCGTTGCCTTTGAAATACCCATCGCCACCTTTATTTTAATCTGGACAGGCATGGTCACACCCTCTTCACTGGCAGGCAAGCGACCCTACGTGCTGGTTGGCTGCTTTGTGCTCGGCATGCTCCTCACCCCACCTGACGTTATTTCTCAGTCACTACTCGCAATCCCCATGTGGCTATTATTTGAGATCGGCATACTCTTTGGTCGGCTGGTTCATCGTTCATCACCAGAAGACAGCAGCAGCGAAGAGCCCTCCTCCTAATGTCTCGGACAGCAAATAACCATTCGACCCGTAAAAAAAGCGATAAAGATAACCAGCACACGCCAATGATGCAGCAATTTATGCGCATCAAGTCCCAGCACCCCAACACCTTGCTGTTTTACCGCATGGGCGATTTTTACGAGCTGTTCTTTGACGACGCCAAGAAAGCGGCGCACTTGCTGGATATCACCCTCACCTCACGGGGTAAATCAGCGGGGCAACCCATTCCCATGGCGGGGCTGCCCTTCCATGCTGCTGACAACTACCTGGCCCGCCTGGTTAAGCTCGGTGAATCCGTCGCCATTTGTGAACAGATCGGCGACCCTGCCACGAGTAAAGGCCCCGTTGAGCGCGAAGTGGTACGTATTGTTACCCCCGGCACCATTACCGACGAAGCATTATTGCAGGGCAGCCGCGAAAATCTACTGGTCGCCGTCAGTTCTATCGATGAGAATTTTGGTATCGCCAGCCTGGATATCGGCAGCGGGCGATTTCTAGTTTTAGAGGTCGAAGGGGAAGATGCCCTGCTCGGTGAGTTGCAGCGCCTTACTCCCGCTGAGTTATTAGTCAGCGAAGCCCTTGCCGAAAGTGGCCTGGTCGATAATTTCAAAGGACTACGCCGCCAGCCACCCTGGGATTTCGATCTCGACACGGCGCGTACCAGCCTTTGCGAGCAATTTTCAACCCGGGATTTATCGGGCTTTGGCTGCGAGCATTTGAGCCTGGCATTGATGGCCGCTGGCTGCCTGCTCAACTACGCCAAAGAAACCCAGCGCACCGCCATGCCCCACGTGCGTGGCATTCATCATGAAAACCGCGATGAAAGCGTTATTCTCGATGCCGCTACTCGGCGCAATCTTGAGATCGACACCAACCCCAGCGGCGGACAAGAGCACACACTGCTAGCGGTAATGGACAACACCGCCACCGCGATGGGTGGGCGATTATTACAGCGCTGGCTCAATCGCCCCCTGCGCCAGCTCGAAACCTTGCAGGCACGACAGCAGGCCATACTCGAATTACAGGCCGATTATCTCTACGAAAGCAGTGCAGCCGTGTTAAAAAACATTGGCGATGTCGAACGCATTCTCGCCCGCGTTGCACTGCGCTCGGCCCGCCCTCGCGATCTGGCACGACTGCGTGATTCACTGGCCATTCTTCCCGAACTACACAGCACACTGGGGGCTCGCTCAGCTCCGCTTTTAACAGTATTGAGCACACAAATAGCCACCTTTCCCGAACTGGTTTCATTGCTTAACAAAGCAGTGATTGAGAACCCTCCGGTGGTGATTCGCGAAGGCGGTGTTATTGCCGAGGGCTTTGACAACGAGCTGGATGAACTGCGCGCCATAAGCACCAATGCTGGCGGCTATCTCATTGCGCTGGAAAAGCGCGAGCGTGAAGCCAGTGGTATCGCCACCTTAAAAGTGGGTTTTAATCGTGTGCACGGCTACTTTATTGAAATCAGTAAGGGCCAGGCCGACCAGGCACCCGCCCACTATATTCGCCGCCAGACACTAAAGAATGCTGAGCGCTACATAACGCCAGAACTCAAAGGCTATGAAGACAAAGCCCTGAGCGCTAAAAGTCGTGCGCTGACTCGCGAAAAAGCGCTGTACGAAAACTTGATTGATACCCTCAATGAAGCGCTTGCCCCGCTGCAACAAAGCGCCAGCGCTATCGCCGAACTGGATGTACTCATTAATCTTACTGAGCGCGCCGAAACACTGAATTTAGCCCCCGCGCAGCTCTGTGAAGAACCCGGCATTCAATTCACCGAAGGTCGTCACTTGGTAGTTGAACAAGTACTCGACAAACCCTTCGTCGCCAACGATCTTGAATTCAACGCACAGCGCCAAATGCTGATTATCACCGGCCCCAACATGGGCGGTAAATCGACCTATATGCGCCAGGCTGCGCTGATCGTACTGCTTGCTCACATTGGCAGCCATGTACCCGCTGCCACGGCTCGCATTGGTATGGTCGATAGAATCTTTACCCGCATTGGCTCGTCCGACGACCTCGCCGGCGGGCGTTCAACTTTTATGGTCGAGATGACGGAAACGGCGAATATCCTCCACAATGCCACTGCGCAAAGCCTGATATTGATGGATGAAATAGGCCGCGGCACCAGCACCTTCGACGGCCTATCGCTGGCCTGGGCCTGCGCCATCCATCTGGCTGAGAAAGTGGGCGCCTTTTGCCTGTTCGCCACCCACTATTTTGAGCTCACCACGCTGGCCGATAGTATCGACAATGTCGCCAATGTCCATCTCGATGCCTCTGAACATAATGATGACATCGTGTTCCTGCATCGCGTACAGGATGGCCCCGCCAGTCAAAGTTACGGCATACAGGTCGCGCGGCTGGCAGGTTTGCCAAGTGAGGTGGTCGACAGTGCCCGGCTTGAGCTGCAGCGACTCGAGAGTCCATCGAAAGCCGTCAACACTGTCGCCCCATCATCATTAGCACCAGCACCACAACAAAGCGATCTGTTCAGCGCTGCGCCTGACACCCGGTTGTTCGACGCACTCAGTGAACTCGAGCCCGACGACCTTTCACCCCGGGCTGCACTCGAAGCGCTTTATAACCTAAAGCTATTAAGTCAGGAAAAATAGACTGAGCACGTTCTGCAATCAGCCCTTATTTTCAGCTATAATCCTCCGCCTTTTGATTCTTTAGCTCGACTTGGAGAGCACAACCATGACATTTATCGTCGGGGAAAACTGCATTAAATGTAAATACACAGACTGTGTAGAAGTCTGTCCTGTCGATTGTTTTTATGAAGGACCAAACTTTTTAGTTATCCATCCCGACGAATGTATTGATTGCGCACTGTGCGAACCCGAGTGCCCCGCCGAGGCCATCTTTGCCGAAGATGAGATTCCCGAAGGTCAGGAGGTTTTCTTTGAGCTGAATACCGAGCTGGCCGACGTCTGGCCCAATATCACCATTAAGAAAGACCCTCCTACTGACGCGACAGAGTGGGACGGTAAAAGTGGCAAGCTGGAATTACTCGAGCGCTAAACCACTGTCACGCCTCACCGGCACTTAACATTGCTGGTGCTTTAAGCTCCACTGAATAGCATATCGCTTTCGATACCGAGCTTTTTCATGGCTGACTGAAGCTGGGCCAATATCTCGATCTGAATTTGCCTGACGCGCTCGCGAGTCAGGCCCACCGCTTTACCTACTTCTTCCAGGGTTGAAACATCGTAGTTTCGCAAACCAAAGCGACGGCAAATAATCTCCTGCTGCTTGGGCGTTAACTCAGCCACCATATTGTCGAGAGTCTGGGCAATATCGTCATCACTGCTCAACTCTTCTGGATCAGAGACATGCTCGTCGGCAATAGTGTCGACCAAACTCTTGGCATCGTCGCCAATTAACACATCAACCGAACCCACTCGCTCATTGAAGCGGAAAAGCTTTAAGACTTGCTCAGGTGTTTTATCCAGCTTATCGGCAATATCCTGTGCCGTTGGTATATGGTCGAGGGTCTGGCTCAACTGTCGTGTCGCTCGCACACACTGATTAAGTTCTTTCACCACATGTACCGGCAGGCGAATAGTGCGGGTTTGATTCATCAATGCACGTTCCACATTTTGACGAATCCACCAGGTGGCATAGGTCGAGAAGCGAAAGCCCAATTCCGGATCAAACTTTTCTACCGCGCGAATAAGACCAAGATTTCCCTCCTCAACCAGATCAAGAAGATTTAAGCCCCGATTGACATAGCGACGCGCGATTTTAACCACTAAACGGAGGTTGCTTTCGATCATCCGTTGTCGAGAAGCCTCGTCACCCTTACGCGCCAAGCGTGAGTAATAGACCTCCTCTTCAGCAGACAGTAGGGGTACATAACCAATTTCACGAAGATAAATACTGGCAGAATCAATGGAACCAGTAGCCCTTTTATTTGGCTCAGGACGAGTGCCAGCCACTTTAGTTGAAGCTACTTTCTGATGCTTTTCTATTTTTTTTGACGTGCTCTGTGACGTTTTTTGTGACGACATCTGCGACATAGTGGACACCTTATTGTAGTTATAGATAAGAGCCTACCCCTGTCAACAGCTATAGGGCCTTCCACCCTGCCATCATAATCCTGACCTCGCAAGTTCATCTTGACCCAAAAAAAACACGCTATATTCCCAAAGAGAATATAGCGTGAGTAAAATTTATTCGTATTTAAAAAGCGCCATACCTACTGACATTCGTTTCAGTGGGATTTTTTAATGCACGCCCCTATCTCAGCTCTTAAATTGAAGTATAGATTTCTGCAAACTCATCAATACACGCAACCGGCTGATATGCCAGCAGACGCTCGCGGGAGTGAGCACCGTAGCTCACCGCCAGGCGCGGCACCTCCGCTGTCCTTGCCATTTCCATATCGTAGCTGGTATCACCAATCATCAGCGCTGCCTCCGGTGCCACTTTGAATTCATCCAGCAAGGAAAACAACATAGCCGGATGGGGCTTTGATGCCGTTTCATCGGCGCAGCGTGTACTGTGAAAAAAACCGGTCATATCAACAGCATCGAGTACTCGATCAAGCCCTTTACGACTCTTCCCCGTTGCCACCGCCATACTAAAACCCTGCTCACGCAGCTTTTCCAGATGCTCTCTGACACCGGGGAAAAACGCCGACGGCGTACGGTCCTCGCGAATAAAATGTGCCGAATACGAAGCACGTAAATTCGCTGTCATGACGCTATCAACTCCGGGAAACAGCTCTATCATCACCTCGTCAAGGCCGAGACCGACGATATTTTTTGCCGCCGCCAAACTTGGCTCAGGCAAACCGACATCGGCAGCTGACAATTGCAGGCATAGGGCAATCCGCGACAGGGAGTCGCACAGAGTGCCATCCCAGTCGAAAATCAGTAATTCAGGCATAAAGCCTCCATTAATTTATACAAAAAACGGTGGGATAATTAGTCAAAAACCATTGGAACCACGCCCCAGGCTTAAAGCTGCTTGAGCAAGTTTTCTAGCTCATCCGGCAATGGTGCCTCTACTTTGACTCGCTCGCCCGTTGCTGGCGACGTAAAGGACAACTGAGCAGCATGTAGAAAAAGGCGTTTCAAACCAATAGTTCGTATCCCCTGGTTGAAGTTTTCGTTGCCGTATTTGGGATCACCCGCCAGCGGATGCCCAACCAGTTGGCAATGCACCCTTATTTGATGGGTACGCCCCGTCTCCAGTTTCACTTCCAGCAGGCTCGCATTAGCGTAGTGCTTCAGCAATTTAAAGCGTGTTAACGACGGCTTACCCTCGCTATTGGCCCGCACAATGCGTTCACCGGATGCCACTGTCTGCTTCAGAAGAGGTGCATTCACCTCTCGCCTCTCTTTGGCCCAGCGCCCCGACACCAGAGTAATATAGCGTTTGTCCATGGAACGCTGGCGCATCTGATCCTGTAAATGCTTTAGCACACGACGACTCTTGGCAATTAACAAACAACCGGAGGTATCGCGATCTAGCCGGTGGGCCAATTCCAGATAGTCATGGGGCTCACGCATCGCCCGCAGAGACTCGATAACACCGAGGTTAATCCCACTGCCACCATGCACAGCAAGGCCAAAGGGTTTATTAATCACCAGAAATTCTTCGGTTTCCAGCAATATACTTTTAGCGAGGATACCGCGTAGGGAACGACCCGGTGCGACAGTCTCTTTTTTAGACACACGAATAGGTGGAACTCTGACGATATCGTCTTCGATCAAGCGATATTCTGGGCGTATACGGCCTTTGTTAACCCGCACCTCACCTTTACGTAAAAGCCGGTAAACACGCGACTTGGGCACACCCTTTAAACGACTTAATAGAAAATTGTCGATTCGCTGACCTGCCTGGTCAGCGCTGACCTCAAGATACTGCACCTGATCAAAAGCTGATTCTGTTTCGCTCACCACACCCAACCCAAAAATGAATCTGCGCATTCTACCAATATGCCGCAATTTATTCTTTCAATTGAACAACTTACTAAATATTGCTATATTCGCGCCCGAGCATAGCTTGATAGATCTTGCTATCTGCTCAAAAATCATCATGGCCTGCCAAAAGCCAGCCATGATACGACCCTTAGACTGGGTCGGCACCAAGGATATTAGGGTGCAACTTTTGTTAAAGGGCGAGCGTTCTAAAGCTCCTCCAAAAACTGAATTTTACCGAGTACCTGACTCGAATTAGAGAAGCAGGTACTTTTCGTCAATCGTGTTGAAATGCACACGATATGTTCGGACACAAAGTACAAACAAGCAAAACTGTTACTAGCAAATTATGGCAACCAGAAACTAAAATAATGATGTGCTTTCGGCTCGCAATCAAGCGACTGAACAAGACAGAAAAGCACACATTAAGCAGGCAATTTATAGCCACTGTTTAACACAATCCACAAACTGCTAATAACAAATTTAGGTCACGCAAAAGTATTCGAAGCTAGCTTTAATCCAGCCTCAGAACTGCACTCACCCTACGTAGGTGTTTAAGCAAAAACAACTGACCTATATTACGTCGTAACAAAGGATTTAACGCCTTAACACGGAAAATCCCGCCTATTTACAGGTAGTTACGACGAACACGCTTTTTGTGCCGACTCCGAGCATTTTCGCTGCACCGATACACCGCAGGAAAATGAAGGACTACCATGAAAAGAATGCTTATTAATGCCACTCAGCCCGAAGAGCTACGCGTGGCACTCGTCGACGGACAACGCCTCTACGACCTCGACATTGAAAACCGCACCCGCACCCAAAAGAAAGCCAATATCTACAAGGGAAAGATCACCCGTGTAGAACCCAGCCTGGAAGCAGCTTTTGTCGAATACGGTGCTGACCGCCACGGCTTTCTCCCCCTCAAAGAAATTTCTCGCCAGTACTTCAAGAAAGGTTCTGGTGGCGGCGAAGGTCGCCCAAAAATCAAAGACCTGGTCAAAGAAGGCCAGGAAGTCGTCATCCAGGTAGAGAAGGAAGAGCGCGGTAATAAAGGTGCCGCACTAACTACTTTTATCAGCCTGGCTGGGCGCTACATGGTACTGATGCCCAACAACCCTCGCGCCGGTGGTATTTCACGCCGCATTGAAGGCGACGAGCGCACTGAGTTGCGCGAGGCAATGCGCAACCTAAATATACCTGAAGGTTGCGGCATTATCGTTCGCACTGCCGGTATTGGTCGCTCCTCTGAAGAACTACAGTGGGACCTCGACTACCTGCTCCACCTCTGGGAAACCATCGACACTGAAGCGCAGCAATCCTCGGCACCCCACTTCCTGTTTCAAGAGAGCAACGTTGTTATTCGCGCTATTCGCGACTATCTGCGCCCTGACATCAGCGAAGTCATTGTCGACAGCCCTGAGGTTTTCCAGCTCGCCTCTGCCTTTATTCAGCAAGTGATGCCTAACGATCACAACAAGGTGAAGTTTTACGAAGATAAAATCCCTCTGTTCAACCGTTATCAGGTTGAAAACCAGATCGAAACTGCCTTCGAGCGCGAAGTTAAATTGCCGTCAGGCGGTTCTATTGTTATCGACATCACCGAAGCGATGGTGTCTATCGACATCAACTCTTCGCGCGCGACCAAAGGCGCAGGCATTGAAGAAACGGCCTATCAAACAAACCTTGAGGCAGCCGATGAAATCGGACGACAACTACGCCTGCGTGATGTCGGCGGCCTGATTGTTATCGATTTCATCGACATGCTGGCAAGTAAAAATCAGCGTGACGTTGAGAGCCGCGTCCGAAAAGCGCTAGAAATTGATCGCGCTCGCGTACAGGTCGGTCGTATTTCTCGCTTTGGCTTGCTCGAAATGTCTCGCCAACGACTCAAACCCTCGTTAGAAGAAATGACCTTTAAGGTCTGCCCCCGCTGTAGTGGCCAGGGCACCATCCGCGGCACACGATCTATCGCCCTTTCCATTCTTCGCCTAATGGAAGAGGAAGCACAAAAAGAAAGCAGCAAAGAAATTCGCGCGATCACACCCGTTCCCGTTGCCACCTTCCTGCTCAACGAAAAACGCAACGAAATTAGTGAGATCGAACAACGCAACAATATTCGTCTCACTATTCTGCCTAACCCCTCAATGGAAACACCCCATTTCGATGTGCAGCGTATTCGCGCACAAGATGAAACGGGAGATGACAAAGAGTACAGCTATAAACTCGCGGCAGAGGCCTCTAAAGAAAATGCCATCGAACAAATAGAGCCGTCCAAGCTGCCCCCCATCCCAAAGCCTGCGGTAGAAAATTTACCACCACAAACTCAGGCGCCAGCCCCGATTGAGAAGACGGAGACTTCAAGTAAAGAAACCAATGCTAAAGAACCGGCGCCTAAGGCCAAATCAGACGGCATGCTGAAACGCCTTTGGCGCACACTCTTTGCAATCAGCGAAGCACCCGTTGCCGAGCCTGCTGAAGAGCCAGCCAAAGAAAAGCCTGAGGCACGCAAACCTCGTGACGGTGACAAGCGCTCGGATAGTCGCAATCGCTCGTCCAATAACCGCAATCGCAGCCGCTCCTCCAATAACCGCAATCGCGATAACTCCCGTAACAAGGATAATACTCAGAACCGCGATGATGCGGGGAAAAGCGACACCAACCAAAGAAACAACCGCAACAAAACACCGCGCCCTGATAGTAAAGATCAGCCAGAACGCTCGAGTAACAAACGCACACGAACAGAGCACTCTAACAAAGAGCAGAAAACAACAGATGCTCCCCAGGCGAATACCGAGAAAGCAAAAGACACAGCCATCAAAAAACTGGCTCGACGCCCAAGCGGTCATCAACAGGCCCCGAAGCGCCGCCGCGAGCGCCAGGATATTCCTGAGCATTTCCTCGCCGAGCCCGCAGCACAAGAAGCCAATAAAGCTGAGGTCGACAACCAGACGTCAGCCCCAGCCGCACCAGAGACAACAAGCCCTAGCCTTAAGAGCGTTGAAGCTGACTCAGTAGAGGCATCTCACCCACAGGAGTCCGCTGTAGAGCAACAAACCACTCCTGCTGAAGAAGCTGCAGCGACAGCGAACCCAGCGGCAGAAGAGACATCGTCTGAACTCAACGAAGTACAAAAAGCAGATGAAGCACCGGTTGATCAACAGCAAGCACCCGCTCATACGGCTGTCAGCACTAGAGAAATGGAACAGACACCTGAACCCGCAGCCACGGATGAAGGAAGTGCCACAAAAATGCCTGAGGGCTCGACAGCAGAGCTCGTGGTAGAGCAGACAGTAAGTGAACCAGAGGCCATCTCGGAAACTGGGCAAATTGGCTTACCTTTTAATGATCAAGGAAATACCGAGCTACCTCCTATCGAACAGACGAGCTCCGATCAGTCAGTCGCTCAGCAAGCAGAACTCAAAAAGGAACGTATTGAAAAACCAAAGTCACCATCTGCCAGAGCCAGCAATGATCCGCGTTTAAAAAGCAACAAAATTGAAACAGTCGTTAGCTCCAATGCCATAGACTTGGGTTTGTCTGCACCACTGGATACCACCCAAAGTACACCGCTAGCAAAAACATCGGCTCCACAGAAACGGGCGAAAAACGACCCTCGCTACAAAAGTGAGCCCGCAAACAATGCAGAAACAACAGAACAGGAACAGGCGGTATAATCCCGCCTCGAAAGGAGGGGTGGCTGAGTGGCCGAAAGCACCGGTCTTGAAAACCGGCGACGGGAGACCGTCCCAGGGTTCGAATCCCTGCCCCTCCGCCATTTTTGTTAAAAGCCTTTTATACCTTTCTACTCGTCATCGGGCATTCGCCCGCTGGCGCTATAGATATTTACTCTCCTAAAACGCCTTCACACCTAAAAGCCATCCATTTTTGGCAATGACTCACTACAAGCCTAGTTTCTTCGAAAGCGGGTTTGTGATAGCTTGTGCGCAATAAAAATTATTAATAAATATGGAGCATAAAATGACTCGAGTACGGCAATTACTCCCCAAAATAGGCCTCATGGCTGCGTTGGTTTTTTCTATAGCGACTAACTCTGAAGCAAAACAAACAGAAAGCACAAGCTATGAGCCACCACGCAATTCCTTAGGGCAACCCAACCTCCAGGGCGTTTGGGATTTCCGCACCCTGACACCACTCGAGCGCCCCAAGTCTTTAGGTAATAAAGCAGTATTCACAGCAGCAGAACAAGCCGCCTTCAGAACCGCCGCCGTTGATGCCACTGATGTTGATAAACTGAGAGAAAAAACGGCCAAAACAGATGCCGCTACCGATATCGAAGGCGCCTATAACAATTTCTGGATGGATTACGGCACCACAATGAATGAGGATAGAAGGACCTCTTTAATCATTGATCCACCAAATGGGCGCATGCCAAAACTGACCAAAGAAGCTGTAGCTCGAATGAAGGCCGATCAGGCCCGCATTCCACCCGTACGAGCCATTGTCTCCATCGGCATCGTCAACTTCCTGCCCGCAGGTCCAGAGACCTTGGGCCTTTCTGAGCGCTGCCTACTGAGCTTCAACGCCGGCCCACCGCTAATACCTAGCGCCTATAACAACAACCTGCGAATCATACAAACACCCAAGCATGTCGTCATTTTCACCGAAATGATTCACGATGCGCGCATTGTTCCAATCGATGGCAGTCCACACCTACCAGCAGAAATGACGAAGTGGACAGGTGATTCACGCGGGCACTGGGAAGGTAATACCCTGGTTGTTGAAACAACAAACTTTACGGGAAAAACACCCACTTTCCAGCTACCACTAAACCTCAACGAACCTGAAATGAACGGCGTGGTTGGTACTGGCGAAAACTTCACCTTGATCGAGCGCTTCACCCGCACCAGTGATTCACGCGTGATCTACGAGTACACCGTAAAAGACTCGAGTACTTTCACCAAACCATTCACTGCAGCCATTCCTTTAAAAGCAACCGAAGACCAGATGTTTGAGTACGCTTGCCACGAAGGTAATCACGGCGCGGCTGGCATGCTATCCGGTGCACGTCAGGCCGAGAAAGAGGCCGCTGCAGCACTGTAATAACCACTTGTAGCAAGCTCTTAATTATTGCCTGGTCGAATGAGAAATTGAATTATCATTCGACCAGGCATTTACCCCAACCGAAGCTTGTCTAGGTTCATTCTTACCAACACCCTTCAGCTAGACACCTAAACCAGCCGCCCCTTCCATCCAGCTGGAAAGCCTAACGACCTCCATCGTAATTAGATCGCCCTACGCCTTCATCTTTTACTAGGCTCGCCTCTAAAGTCACCCCTTGCTTCAGCCAGCCATTAATTTTTCTTAGCCCAGTACTAAGCTGTACTAGCTGTGGACGTCAACTAAGGCAGGCTTTATAGCATTCTGTAAAATTTCTACTCATCAGCAATCGTCATCAAACACGGCACGGCAGGCGAACAGTAGAAAGCCTGGTATGAGAGCGCCAATATGTATGGTTCAGTCAATTTACGGACGTGATTTTGAAGAACAAGGAAAGTAAAAAAAAGGGATGAAGCACACCGAACCACGACAGTAATATGAAAAGCCCCAAAGTCGAATATTTCACGAAGGACTATGCCAGGTTAAAAAATGCTTCTTTTAAGAGGGATTTCTACGACAGATAAAACAGACAGGGGGCAAAAGCCTTGAGTAGAGCGGCCCAAAATTAGCAGCCATTAATTTTCTGGCTACTAATTTCAGGTAAACCTGGAGGGCCCAGGCACCGATATTAATTACATATTTTCCAGGCACTCAGGCATGTCTATTGATTCGGAGGCTTCAAGTAAGCACATCGTATCCTGTACCTGAACACCCCAATAGATACCCCAGCCGATAATAATAACGACTGAACAAAGTGCTGCAATTTTTCCTAATGTATTCGTAGTCATAATTATTCTCAACAAAACCTATGAAAAACCAATCCAGCGACCATTTGCCGCCACACTAAACCAAATAAACAAATGAGCCACCGCTACTAACTTAACAACCCAAGCATCCACCGGGTCAGACTGCGAGCCATTCGAGCCAATCACTTCAGGAGCTCGACTATAAACGGCGCTGCGAACACTCAGCATAAATATAATACCCATAGCCAAGCCGGCCATTTTAGCCCAGAAAAAAGAATTGGTAGCCAGCTTCATTGCAATGGCAGAGGATTCATAGATACCGGAGAGGATAATTCCGGCCAGCCCTATATAGATCCACTTCTTTGTATTCTGAATAATAACCGCAGACGGGACTCCAGTAAGTACGACATTAAGCATACGCAAGTCGCCAAGTATGATCATGCCACACAGCATAATCATACTAAGTATATGTACTGCCTGTACCATCGAGAATAAACCAGCCGATGTTCTGGCAAGATCAGACAACCAAGAGGCATCTAACCATTCAAAAATAAAAACAATATCCATCTTTTTCCCCTTAGGGCTTTATATTAAAAATTCTTCGCTGAATGCGTGCTCTTAAACCTTCTAAAGCTACTTATTCAAACGCTGCTAATTCATTGACACAGCCAGCCGCCCAATACATAAAATGCGGCATCTCTTTATGGCAATCCCACCAGTCATAAGCCATGTTACGACCCGAGGCCACGACCAGAATCCAGAGGCCAAGAGACATGGCCGCACCCACGCGTATGCGTTTCGGCGGAACGGGGTCGTTATCCCAGCTCATATCCGATGCGCGCGTCATATTGCGAATCAATAAAGCATTAATGCCCGCAGCGAGAATGAAAACAACTTTAACTCGAAACCAAATACTTTGGGTGGAACGCACAGGGATGGCATAAAACAACAGAGCGCCACTAATTAACATAATCACAAAACCTACCATCATAGGTTTATCAAGCCGCTCAACTAAGGTTGAAGCCGGCAGCTCTTTAAAAGCCACACCCAGTAAACGCAGGTCAATGACAAGCAACATACCGAGAAAAAGTGTCAGGGTGAGCACGTGTGTACCCTCGACCCAACCATAGGCATATATGGCTTCATGGAGGTTGGTACTCGATTGAAAGCCATCAAGCCATGTTGCAAATTTAAAAAGAAGCTCGTTGAGCATTGTTTTTTCCTCAATATTTTGAGGCGCGATACTACGTAAATAACTGATATTACGCAATTGATGTAAAGCAATTAACTTACTGGAAAGCAACATTGCAGGTGAGCTGTCTCTTCAATCATTAGGAAAGATTCCTACGATCTACCCTTCAACTTATACCTGGATACAGCTGCTTACTTCCCATGTGCGCCTTAGGTGGGTTATGCTTGGTTATTCGATAAAAACTATGGGAAGCTTAACTTGTGAACTTTAATTCTATGCGGAAAATAACTCTGCTCTCAGTACTGTCCGTCTTATCTACTGGCATTCTTGCGGCAGACAGTGCTTATAAAGCACCGCGTGCCGCTGATGGCATCCATCCTGACTTCAATGGCATTTGGCAGGCCATGAACGAAGCCAATTACGATATTGAAATGCACATGGCTCGGCCTTCTATGGCCCTTCGTGACGGCCCTGCTGGCCCCATCCCTGCAAAAGAGACAGTAAAAATAGGCGCTGTAGGGGCAGTACCCCCAAGCCTGGGCGTTGTTGAAGGCGGCAAAATTCCCTATACAGTAGAAGCACTGGCCGTTAAGAAAGAAAACCAGCGCCATTGGCTCGAGCGTGACCCGGAGATCAAGTGTTACCTTCCCGGTGTGCCACGGGCAACCTATATGCCACAGCCCTTTCAAATATTCCAGGGCGATGACTCTGTCTTTATTACCTACCAGTACGCCGGTGCAGATAGAGACATTTTCATGAAAGATCCCGGCCCAGCCCCTGTTGATAGCTGGATGGGGCAATCTGTTGCATCCTGGGATGGCGACACTTTGGTTGTAGACGTGACAGGCTTAAGCCCAAAAACCTGGCTCGACCGCTCAGGCAACCACCACAGCGACCAGCTACATGTCGTCGAGCGTTACACGTTGATTAGCCCCAACCACATTCAATATGAAGCCACGCTGACAGATCCAAAAACTTATACCAAGCCTTGGAAAATCAGCATGCCTCTATACCGTCGCATGGAAGCCAACGTACAAATACTCGACTTTAAATGCGTTGAGTTTGTTGAAGAATTGCTCTACGGAGAATTGCGCGCCAAGCCCCTCGACTAATAATTAGGCGAGACACGAATAACTTACTTGATCAGTATTTAATAATTTTGTAACCCGAGGTCACTCTTATGTCTTTTAAAAAAATTGCTACTGTTGCCGGATTAGCACTGGGCTCTTTAGTCTCAGCACAATCCTATGCTCACCACGCCTTTGGCGCCGAGTTTGATGCCAATGCACCGCTGACTTTAAGCGGCAATGTCACCACAATTGAATGGGTAAACCCTCACGCCTGGTTCCACATTGAAGTTACTAAAGCCGATGGCACCAAAGAAGCATGGAGAATCGAAGGCGGCACCCCAAACACCTTGCTGCGCAGAGGCATTAACAAGCGCTCTATCGCCATCGGCACAGAAATTGTCGTTGAAGGCTACTGGGCTAAAGATCGCACTAACAGCGCCAATGGTCGTAACATCACCCTGGCCAACGGTAAGAAAATGTTCATGGGATCATCCGGTACTGGCGCACCAGAAGATGGTGCGGACAAGTAAGCAGCAACTAAAGAGACACGTGCTTATATGATGCATTCAAAACTCGTACTCGCTTCGCTTTTACTTGCGCTGGTAGGCTGTAGCCCATCAGAGCAAGCCTCGACGCAAGCGGCGCAAGCAGGAGTTAACCCTTTCAAGCCTAGCGGAGATGTTAAGCACATTATGAAATGGGTAGTGGATCCCGCTGCTTTTGGTATTTGGGATTCAGCAGGCAGCATCATTACAGCTGCGGGTACTCGTGAACTTGCCCCGACTACAGACGAAGGCTGGCTCGCCGTTGAGCATAGCGCGGCTGTAGTGGCGGCAAGTGGTAACTTACTGCTAATGCCCAGCCGGGCGGTCGACGATCAGGGCTGGCAGAGTATTGCACAAGGTCTTGTCGATGCAGGCTTACTCGCCCAGGAAGCCGCCAAAAACCAGGACTCCGATGCACTGTTTGATGCGGGTGGTCAAATTTACCGCGTTTGCAAAGCTTGCCACTCGGTTTATGTTCGCGGCGATGGCGCGCAAGATATTCTGTAATCAGGAATTTCACATCTGATCAAATTACACCTCTGTGTAATTTGATCAGTTTCCACCCCCATTCAATCTATCACTCAATACCCTCTTTATTTCGGCAACGCCTGCTTTATCATAAAGCCATCTCTAAACTCGAAACTCTCCGAATAAAATCCTGTCGTATTTAAGGTCACAGTCACCGTCTCTGAGCCATGGTTCGCCCAAAACCAACCATGAATACCGTTAAACGGCGCTATAAACGTACCATTTTCATGATCACCCTCACCCAGACTATAACTCTCCACATAGCCCTCAAGCTCATGGGACTCACCATGAAAATCAAAAGAAACGGGGCTAGCCCCACCCACTCTGGCTTTACTGACAGTCCAGCTATAAAGCATGCCACTACCTTTGCTGAGCTGGTATTTATATTCCACAAACTCAAAAGGCATCAACTGGAACGAAGCACTATTTTCGTAAAAGGCACTCGCCTCTTTATGTACTGTTTTAGCACTCATAGCAGCCGGCTTCGACAAGCCAGAAATACCCAAAACTTCCCCCACCCCAAGTGGGTCTTTATTAAACTCAGCGGGTAGAATAAACGCGACTAAAGTGGCGACAGCCAGAACCAGGGCCAACAAAGTAGCGATTAAAATCCTCCGCTTACTCGTTTGAAAAACCACTACTTCCGGCACACTTGTATTCATAACGACGTCTCTCTAATTTCTTAATCTCAGGCCCATAACGCTTAATCTCAAGCCCATAAATAGGCGGAGAGCTGAACACCCGCTAGCATAAAGCCCAGGCTCATCAATATCGTATTCGCCACAAATGCCTGCAGACTAAAGCTACTGCGATGCCGCCATTGACTCAGCACTAACACGATACAGGTCAATGCAATGGCCTGACCAATCTCTACCCCAACATTAAAACTCAGCATATTAACCACTAGACTATCTGCCGATAGCGATAAATCCTGTAATTTCGTCGCTAGGCCCAGCCCGTGAAATAAACCAAAAACCAACACTGCAAGCCTCGCGTTCAACTGAAATCCAAAGACCTGTTTAAAGCCATTAATATTTTCAAAGGCTTTATAAGCTACGGAAAGCCCGATGATAGCGTCAATTAAATAAGCATTAACGTTCCACTCAAGTATTACCCCTCCCATCAGGGTAATACTATGGCCCAGTGTAAAAAGACTAACGTAGAGAAGGACGTCCTTCAGCCGTTGCAGAAAAAACACCACCCCAACCAAGTACAACAAATGGTCGTACCCAGTCACCATATGTTTGGCACCGAGATACATATACGGGATAACGGCTGGGCCTTCGAGGCCTTCCACAAAGCGTGCATTGTCACCAGAGATATTATGGGCAGCCGCAAATATTGGCACCAGCATAAGTATCAGAGCTATCCAAAGGCCTAGCGCTCTTGTATTTAGTAAGTGCTTAATTGAGCCACTGTAAGCACAGAATGTTCGCATTGCTATCTTTATAACCCCATATAGTTCAGTAACAGCACCATCAAGCAACGGTGAACGCTCTTTCATTTGTATTACATTCTACCAGCACTGCGGTAACAGATAGAATACGCGTTAAACCCTGTCTATTTTCAGCGCCTCTCTAATGCTAAGCTCTAGCACTACACAAGAATAAATCTCGAAAACCAGCAGAAGATGAGGCGCTCAGCATGAGCAACACTGTCAACTCAATTGTTATGACCCAGCAGGGCTACGACCAGCAAGCGACGAAATTTGAATCTGTTGAAGCCGAACGCTTACACCGCAAACAACGCTTAACCGCCGCTTTTCGCCTGTTTGGTAAATTGGGTTTTGACGAGGGTGCCGCTGGCCATATCACCGTACGCGATCCCGAGTACCCCGACCGTTTTTGGGTTAATCCTTTTGGTGTTTCCTTCAAACAAATAAAAATGTCACAGCTACTCCTCGTCGATCACCACGGTGAAATTATCGAAGGCGACGGCCTGCTAAACGGTGCCGCATTTACCATTCACGGCAGTATTCACGCAGCTCGCCCAGATGTTATCGCCGCTGCTCACGCTCACTCCATCTACGGTAAAAGCTGGTCAACCCTGGGTAAAAAACTCGACCCTATCACTCAGGACTCCTGCGCTTTTTATGAAGACCACACCTTATTCGATGATTTTACCGGCGTGGTTTTAGACATGAACGAAGGCAAACGCATTGTTTCAGCCCTCGGCCAGAACAAAGCCTGCATCCTGCAAAACCACGGCTTGCTCACGGTTGCTGGTAGCGTCGACGCCGCCGCCTGGTGGTTTATTACAATGGAACGCAACTGCCAGGCTCAATTATTGGCCGAAGCTGCGGGCACACCCAAATTAATACGCCCCGATATCGCACGACTCACCTATCAAACCGTTGGTAAAGAAGAGTCAGGCAAATTTGCCTTTCAATCCCTCTACGACGTTATCGTTAAGGAACAGCCCGATATGTTCGAGTAAACAAGCCTCTTACTCGGCATGGTACGGCTCATCCTTAATTCACCTTCCTCGACGAGAAAACACCCCTTGCTGAGATATTTCTCATGGCAAACACCGTTTAAGAAAACACCGGGGCTCCAGCCCTTTTTCTTTGTAGGGATACAGGAATGAATCAGGAACAACTTATTGTTACGCTTTGCCTGGCGGGCATTATTATCGGCCTGGCGGCAACACGTATTCGCCCCGTATTCCTGTTTAGCGGTGCCATTTCTCTGCTCTATCTATTGGATATGATTAGCTTGGGTGACGCGTTAAAACACTACACCAACGAAGCCCTGGCCACGCTCGTATTACTGATCACTCTGGTTCTCGCTATCGAGAAAACACAACTTTTCACACGGCTTGGGCAGAAGGTACTCAGCGGCAGCTACCACCGCGCCCTGCTCAAACTTGGGCTCACCGCCGGGCTCGTTTCATCCGTCAGTAACAATACCGCTGTCGTCGCCTCGTTTATGAGCGCCGTCAAAAACCAAAGCCAACTACCTCCTTCACGGCTACTTATCCCTTTGTCCTACGCCTCAATTTGGGGAGGAACACTTACCCTCGTCGGCACATCAACCAACCTTGTGCTCAACGGTCTGGTGATTGAAAATGGCCTGCCGCCACTGTCCATGTTCGATTTCACCGCCATCGGCCTGCCTATTTTTATCGGCTGTATGGTTTTGCTGCTGCTGATTGCCCCCCGTGTTTTACCAAGCCGGGCCGTAGATAGCACAGAGAGCAAAACCTACTTTCTTGAAGCAAAAGTACAGGACGATTCACCGCTGATTGGCAACTCACTACTCGACAATGGCTTCCGTAATTTAGTTGATCTCTTTCTCGTTGAAATCATCCGCGACAAACACGTCATTAGCCCGGTTTCGCCAGAGGAGATTATCGAAGCAGGAGACCTATTAATTTTCGCCGGTGATATTGAAAACATTCAAACCCTCAATCAATTTAAAGGCTTGAGCATATTTGATGATGACCAAACTAACCTCAGCAGAAATCTGAGTGAAGTTGTCGTCAGCCACAACGCCACTATCACCGGCCGCCCCCTGCGAGAAGTGAATTTTCGCGCTATGTTTGACGCCGCCGTGGTCGCCGTACGGCGTGGAGATCAACGTCTCGCCGGGGGACTCGGCAAAATAAAGCTGCAATCCGGTGACAGCCTCGTACTGGCGACGGGACACGACTTCCACTCGCGCCACAACCTGCCACGTAACTTCATCGTACTCGGCGGCGTCAACACTCGAGAACATCTGCCGGCACAAACTGAATACACCATTATTGCCAGTTTTATTGCCGTTATTGCCCTCTCCGCCCTCGCCATACTTCCGTTGTTTAAAGGCCTGCTAGTCATGCTCGGCGGCCTCATCATCAGCAAACTGCTCAGCGTCAATGAAATACGCCGTCACTTCCCTTTTGAACTGATCATCGTTATTGGCGCTGCCCTGGGGTTTGCACAAGTTATGCAGGACTCCGGTGTCGCCAGCTTACTCGCAGACTTTATTCTCAGCGCACCGGGTACACAGGGTGCCTACCCGGCCCTCATCGCCTGCTTCATACTCACCCTGCTGCTCACCGAGATGGTCACCAATAATGCTGCCGCCGTACTCGTCTTCCCCATCGCCCTCAGTATGGCCAGCCAATATCAAACCGACCCCATGCCCTTTATTATGGCCGTCGCTTTCGGTGCCAGTGCCAGCTTTATATCGCCCCACGGCTACCAAACCAACCTGATGGTCTACAGTGCAGGCAACTATCAACTGCTCGATTATTTAAAAACAGGCCTGCCGATTTCCCTGCTTTATTCGACCATTGCACTCATCACAATCCCCATGGTCTATCCGTTTTATCCTTAAATAAAAGCACCAGGCCTGATTTCTGTTGAGTAGCACGCCCCCTGCCGTTAAACTGCCCATCGCACAAACGATGCCTGCATCAACTGCCCCGGTGGCACAGCTGGATAGCGCGGCCCCCTCCTAAGGGGCAGGTCAGAGGTTCGAATCCTCTCCGGGGCACCAACACAACATCCAACACAGTCCAATAAAGCCCGCAAAGCCCAGTATTTACTGGGTTTTTTATTGCCTGCTCATCCTATACAGTCCTATAATGTACCCCCTAATCCAACACTAAAGCGGGGTACTTCTGGGGGTACATCAAGGTTTTGAAAACACGTACCCCCAAATACTAGCCATGGCACTGACTGACGCGAAGATAAAAACAGCAAAGCCTACCGATAAAGACAGGAAGCTCTCTGATGAGAAAGGACTGTTCCTGCTAATCAAGAAAAACGGGCGTAAATACTGGCGAATGAAGTACCGAATTGACGGCAAAGAAAAGCTGTTAGCTATTGGTGTTTACCCTGACGTATCTCTAGCAAGCGCAAGAAAGGCCAGAGACCAGGCCCGTACCTTGTTAGCCGAAGGTATCGACCCGATGGCTCACAAGAAATCCCTTAAGCTGGCCAAAAATGAAGCCGCCGCCAATAGCTTTGAAGTTGTCGCTATAGAGTGGCTAGAAAAACGAGGGGCGAAGTCCACCACCGGAGACAGGCGATTAGCAAGGATTCTTGAGAAAGATTTATTCCCTGCTCTGGGGAAACTCGCCATTAGCCAGATAAAGGCCCCGGAGGTATTGCAAGCCCTCCGTAAGATAGAAGGTCGAGGGGCTATAGAAACAGCCCATAAAGCAAAGCAGGCAGCCGGGCAGATATTCCGCTACGCAGTCGCCACGGGTAGAGCAGAGCGAGACCCTACCGCCGATCTTAAAGGCGCACTGCAAACTAGAAATACAAAACACTACGCTTCAATCATAGAACCCAAAGAAGTCGGCAAGCTCATGCTGGCTATTCACTCTTACCAGGCCACCCCCGTAGTAATGGCAGCCCTTAGCCTTGCGCCTTTAATATTCTGCCGTCCTGGAGAACTGCGTCAGCTTGAGTGGCAGGAAGTAGATCTGGAAGAAAAACAAATAGAGCTACCCGCCGAAAAGATGAAAAAGGGAGAACCTTTAATCATTCCATTAAGCAACCAGGCAACAAGCATATTAAAAGAAATCCAGCTTCACACTGGCAGCGGTCGCTTTGTATTCCCCAACGCCAGAAGCCTGTCAAAACCGCTTTCTGAAAATGGTCTACGTATAGCACTAAGAACGATGGGGTACACCAATGAAGATATGACCGTTCACGGATTTAGGGCAATGGCACGCACCCTGCTGGACGAACAATTGAACTTCCCTGTGGACTGGATAGAACACCAGCTTGCTCATACTGTTAAGGATGTAAATGGCAGAGCTTACAACCGAACTAAACACCTAAGCCAACGCAAAAAGATGATGCAAACCTGGGCTGATTATTTGGATAGCCTGCGGCTTGGTCTAAATAATGTTGTGCCATTTCGCGCAGCAAACTAAGTATTACCCTACCCCCCTTCTAAATCGATGGGAACAGTGGGAACAACGGGAACAGCACACATAACTTATTGATTATATTGGGATAATTTGTTCCCCTTTTCAGTTTTTGGGGTATTTCTTAGTTTGGGAATACTTTAGGAAAGGGAACAGAAAAACCGGGCCGTGCTATCCTGCTTTGCATGGTAAAAAACGGCGCTGGACTTTCTTTTGCTTCAAGCATAAACACAAGAAGCGCAGCGTAACTATCGGGCTGAAAGCTCTCTAAAGGCTGCCACCTGTGGAGACAAGCAACCAAAGCAGAAGGGTTATTAATGACTAAAAAGGGTGGTAAAAGCGATGGCACGACAAAGCCGTCTGGATTAGTTTTTGATCGTAAAAGTAAAACTATGTCTACTCTGCCTAAGGTAAAGATAACGGACGAACAATTAGCCCATAGCCTTAATGCAAGTAAGCCCGCCGCCGACTTATTAAAAGAGCGGCTTCCAGACCTGTCTGCACTTGGAGCACTTGGAGCAACTGGCGCATTATCATCACTAGATTTAGCTGTTGGCAAAAGCACCTCAGACCGAGTGCAAGAATGCCTAGCAAGTATCCCCAACATTAGCGGGGCTGGTGGACTGACAACAAGCGATCGCGCTACAAGTCAAATTACCGCCGACCTAATTAAAAAGCAATCTTCTGCAATATCAGCACTTGGACTATCAAGTAAATCATCATTGATAGATTTAGCTATTGGCAAAGGCATCTCTAGTCAAGTACAGGAATACCTAGCAAGTCACCCCAGCATTAGTGACGCAAGCGAATTAACAGCGCTGGCTCTTTCCAAGTCTACGGGCCGAACGATTTCCGAAATGTTAAAAAATCAGTACGGCCACTTACCAGACTTGGGGTCTATCGGTGAATTGGCCCTCCCTCATGCGGGTGTAGCCGCGTCAGTCGCTGCCGTGATGGGCGAGTACCAGTCTTTTTTCAAAGAGGCAGACCAAGCAATTTTCGGGCTTAAGGCAAAGGCAGCCTGGCTTGATTTAACTGCCGGGGCTGCCTACGGAACCCTTGCTGACCTACAGGATACCTTTACAAAAGATGTCCAAGACTTGCCCCCTCAAACAAAAACAGACGCATTTTTAGAGCTTCTTTCACGAGTGGAGCCCGGTGAAAATTGCAATCGGGAATCTATTGACGCTCTAAATGAAATCAAAAGAAAAACCGAAGAACTCTCCGACCCTGAGCGCGGCGAGGAAGCAAGCGAAACACTTTACAAAGCACTAACCGTAGGGATGCTAGCTGGAGTATTACTTGCTAGCGAATTAGTTACTGAAGAAGGCAGCGAGCTAATAAGGCTTATGGATGAAACTCTAAAAGAAATTGTCGAATCAGTCATCAGTCAATCAAAAGACGAAGTGCAGTCATCCACACGTTCACAGGGTGGGATAGAGGCAAGAAAGGCTCGCACAAAAAAAGAAGACGGCACTCTGAAAGGTGAGGTTTTAAAGATCGGGAAAAATCTGTGGCTAATAGAAACAGAAAACGGAACGATGCCCGCTAGAACAAGGCCGCCAACAATGGCGAGAAAAATCCTAAAAGATTGCCTTGAGGACTTTACCGAAGCCACCAGGTATGAAGGGTGCGAAATGCCGACCCAGCAAAAGGCAACTGACTGGCTAAAACTGATTGCTCCAGAAGAAGTGCGAAAGAAAGGGGGGCGTCCAAAGAAAAATAATTAAGACCTACGCGTAGAAACCAGTTTTAGCGCGCAAGGGATACTTTTTTAATTTAGCACTCCATCGCATCCTATCCGCTCACTTAGATTAGAGAGCGACAGCATGATTCAACTCCAAGAAACAGGCCTTCTCCGTATTCGCCAGATCGTAGGCGACCCCAAAGCATCACCCCCAATACCCGCTATTATTCCGGTTTCCCGTAGTACCTGGTGGGCTGGTGTTAAATCCGGTAGGTACCCCCAGCCCGTTCGCAACCTTGGCCCCAGAATAACTGCCTGGCGAGTCGAGGACGTTCTCAAGCTCGCCGAACAGGGAGCGGCATAAATCATGGACAAAAAAATAGGCCAACCAATGGCCAGCCCTAAATATTGTACGCGCCCCCATTATACAAATAATCACCGCCGGCAAGTGACTTTAGCCAGGCTTTTAATGTGGGGGCAAAAATGAGTATGAAACTTTTCCGCTTTGATTATTTATTCCCCTGTTACGAAGGCGTTCTTGTTTACGCCAGAGACCCGGAGGATGCGCGAGTAAAGCAAATGATGGCTACCACAGCCGATAGCAATAACTCCTCCAGGCATGACGTAATCATAAAACCTTGCCGTACCGCTGGAGGCGTTGTCGAGGTTGATTACAGAAGCGCTATTGCAGGCACCATTGAGGAAACAAGGCTATTAAACTCTGAATTAACTGTCTTGAATTCGAAATTTGAAACTGCCTATCAAGTGGTGGAAATAAATGATTAATCCTCAAGATTTTCATGCCCTGTCCGAGCCTTTAAGTATTGATGGAGGCGCACCTAAAATTGCGAATGTTCTGTATTTCCTTACCTGTGGCGGAACCCTTAACCGCTTTGAGGCAGAGCGGAAAGTTCACGATCACGCACTGAATAGCACTGTCAGCGAATTAGCCAACAAGTCCGGTATCGGCATTTTAAGAGAGTGGGAGACAGTGCGAGGCAAAGACAAGAAAAAGACTCGCTGCAAGCGCTATTCTATTGATCCAGCACCAGGCAATCTCTACAGGTGTTATTGGTTATTGCGCGACGTCTGGGGGTTTACAGGTCGCGCCATAGACCCGCCCTCCCTGCCAGCTCCGGAGGGTGTTTAATCATATGAAAAACCACGATCTTTCCCACGATAAAAACCCCGATCACGCTTTATTCAGGGTAGCTCACCTTGGCAATCCTGAAGGGACGCCGTTACAAGTCCGGCTTGAACCAACGCCATATGGCGAAACAAATACGGAGGACGAGGCCCTACTTGCAGCCATCAAAGTGGTTAGCCGATCTCTTGAATTACCGTCACGATCAGAAATGCGGGCCGCACTAAAATACATACAGCCGCCACCTGTGCTCAAAAAAGATGGTTCCAATTACAAAGCACAGCACGCTTTACAGCGGCTTGCTTGTGGAGAGCTTGCGAGCATTACAGCGGCAGTCAGTAAGCCTATGGCGCGATATACAAGCGCGCTCCTCGTAAAGCACGACGACCCCCCTGGGAGTTACACGCTACCTTTTACACAGGCCAGCCTACTCGCTGTTTTTCGTGAGCTTCTATCCGCTGGCTGGGGCTTCCCTTCTCCTGGCGAGACAGATTTTAAAGGGTGGCAGCGCACCTTTGTCCCGCCTTCCGGGGGATGGGGCGAAGATGGAAGAGGTGTAAGCGATGACCATTAATAAACTGGATTTTAAACAGGTTGCCTCACTTGCCCTGGGCAGCATTGACGCCGTTCTCTCTGCCTGGGTAGGCGATGGCAAGCGTCAGGGGCATGAATACGTAGCGCTGAACCCTACCCGCTCAGACCAGAGCAGTGGCAGCTTTTCAATCAACATGAATACCGGGCAGTGGGCGGACTTTTCCACCGATGACAAAGGCGGCGATCTTGTTTCGCTTGTGGCTTACATCGACGGAATCACTCAAGGGGAAGCTTGTAAAAACCTCGCTAATTTTCTGGGCATTACCGAAACAGGCGAGAACAGCGCCACTAAAGCAGGGCCAAAACCAGCCGGGAGTCAGTTGCCCCGGCCTAAAGCCACAAGCGCACCCCGCCCTCAGTCCATGCTGAACAAGCCACGGAGTAAAAGCGCGAACGGGTGGCAATCTATCGTCCCCGTTCCAGATCCGGCGCTAAGGGATTGCCCAGCTCTTCACCCTACACTGGGGCAGCCTTCTCAAACGTGGGAATACCTCGATGCAAATGGCCTTCTCTCGCTTAAAGTTCTGCGCTTTGACATTGCAAAAAACGGCGGGCGGAAAAAGGAATACAGGCCGCTCACCTACGGCGCTGAAAACGGCAAGCCCCCGGCCTGGAGCTGGAAACAGCCAGCACAAAAAGGCCCGCTCTATCGGCTGGATTGCCTGGCTACGGGGGTGGTGACAGCCCCTATTATTTTGACCGAAGGCGAGAAAGCCGCCGATGCGGCACAACTGTTATTCCCCAATGCGGTAGCGATGACCTGGCTCAGTGGGTCAAAGGCCATTGGCAAAGCTGACTTTTCACCCCTGCGCGGGCGGGAGGTGTGGTACTGGCCCGATAATGACAAAGCGGGCCGGGACAGCGTGACACCGCTGGCAGAACAGCTACAAAAACAGGCAGTAAAAAGCCTGGCCATTATTAATATTGCTTTATTTGAGCAGTATTCGCCAAGCCGGGATGATGACAAGGCAAGCCTGGGAAAAACCGAAAGCAACGCCAAAGGCTGGCCAGTAAAAGCCGACGCAGCCGACGCCCTGGCTATGGGCTGGACGGCGGATCACATCGCCTTGCTGGTCAACAAGGGGCTTATTGGTGATGCCCTACCTCAAGGCAGGCAGGATAAAGGCGAGCAACGTAAACTGGCAGATTCAAAACCTGACGAACAGGACGTTGATAGATTTAAGTCTACAAAAGAAGGCTTATTCTATTTTGATTCCAAAGCGGACGCTTATCGCCGTATGGGGGGTAGGCTTGATGTGCTTGGGCGCTCAAGAAATCAGCAGGGCGATTCCTGGGGATTGTTAGTTTCTTTTGATGACTTCGACGGCGAGTCAAAAGAGTGGAATATTCCTGCATCTCTGCTGGTGACAGACCAAAATAATGAGCTATTACGCGGTTTGGCTTTTAAGGGGTATCACCTGCTATCCGGGCGAGAACCTAAAAAGCAATTAACAACATATATTAACGACCACGCCACAACCCGACGCATTCGCCTGGTGGAGAACCTGGGCTGGCATGGCGATGCCTTCATGACACCGGCTCAAGTGATTGGTAAAACGTCAGAGACTTTACAGTATTACAGCGGTTCGCCAGCACACTGCAAAATCAGCCAAAACGGCACCCTTGACCAATGGCGCGACAATGTGGCTTTTTATGCTGTTGATAATAGCCGTCTTACCTTTGCTATCTGCGCCGCTTTTGCTGCGCCGCTGCTGGATATTATCGGCTCAGAAACTTGCGGCTTTCACTTTGTCGGGCCTTCTGGAAGGGGGAAGTCGGTCATCTCGAAGGTTGCGGCATCGGTCTATGGCCACCCCGAGAAGTATCGCAAAATGTGGCGGACAACTGATAACGCTCTTGAGGCCGTGGCCGCAGAGCACAACGATGTACTGTTAATTCTCGATGAAATCAGCCAGATAGACCCACGCATTGCTGGCGAGGCGATATACCTTATCGGTAATGGGCTGGGCAAAATGAGGTCACAAGAAAATGGAACTGCGAGCAAGGTTAAGCACCAATGGCGGCTTGTGCTTCTCTCTTTTGGTGAACACACGCTGGCTGAGCACATGGCCGAAGCCAAGAAAAAACCCAAAGCAGGCATGGAAGCGCGGCTACTATCAATACCGGCGATTCCCCACAGCGACACAGCCACGGCAGAGCTGCTTGGCGTACATGAGTCGAGCAAGGGCTTTGCCGGGGGCGCTGCGCTTGGCGACCACCTGGAAGCTGAGGCCGTTAAGCAGCACGGCACCGCTTTTTTAACCTTTATTCAGAGTATTGCAGGCCATAATAAACGCGGTGATATGGTGAAATACATTACTGAATACAGGGAATATTTTAAAAAGCAGGTAGGTATTAAATCAGGGGGCCATGCTGACAGGGCTGCGGACAAGTTCGCGCTGGTCGCAGCGGCGGGCGAATACGCCACACAGGAAGGCATTACGGGCTGGCAAAAGGGCTGGGCCACCAGCGCTGCAAAAACCTGCTTTTATGCCTGGGCCGACCTTCGTGGTGGTACGGGTGGCCTTGAAAACACACAGATTCTCGACCACTTGCGCCTACAGTTTATTAAATACGGAGAATCACGGTTTACTCGATGGCCCGGCTCAGACGCCAGCACCGACGATCACGCGCCCCGCACCATGGATAGACTCGGATTTAGAAAAACAGAAACAGAGCAGTCTAGCGACGTAAAAACCGGCAAAACGACCGACTCCATTTTTTACCTTGCTAGCGTAGGGTTTAAAGAGCTTTGCGAGGGGATCAATTCCAGAGCAGCCGCGCAGTTGTTAAATGAAATGGGAGCACTGGAGACGGACAAAGGCAAGAGGCTCACTAAAAAGGTTCGGCTACCTGGCAGCGGTGACAAGCCGGTGAATTGCTATGTTATTAGACTCTCTGTTTTGATGGGCGAAAAAGAAACGATGGCACCTTCCAGCATGCCAGAAGTTGACCTGGATAAAACGGAGGCATTTTAAACAAAAAAGCATAGAGCGATAGCAGGATATGACTCGCTCTATGCTTGATGATAAGGAGTACAGCTATAGATAAAGACCAATCCAAAGGGCAAGCCAAGCGCGAGAGGGAGGGTCGCGACAGTAAGGCCATTAATCACGCCTAAAACAAGAATAGTATTATCTATCGCCTTTCTGGAACTCTACCTCAGGGGGAAGCAGCGCTAAAGGTTCGCCTTTATAGCTAAAATATTCGAGCGGCCACCGCTTGTAGTTCCGCTCCATAGCTTTAGTGAATTCAGACTCCTTGATAGCATCAACGGCTAACACTTCAACCCCGGAAACAGTTGCCAATATACTCTTTAGTCTTTCAACAAGCTCTGGGCCTTCTTTCAGGTTGAATTCACGATAGCGCTTATTATCAACAGTGTCGGACACGGCAATAAATACTTTAACTTTGTAGTCATCCTCATCCTTGAGTTCACTGAAAGGCTGAATATCAAAATACACTCCAGAGCAGCAGGTCACAAATGCATCGCGCCTCCAGAGCTTCTTAAATAGCTTCTCCTTTGCTTTTAGGCGCGTATTCCACGAGTCAGGGAAAGTGGCCTGGCGGTACCTCTCGGACACCCAGTTAAGGAGAATGTCCAGCCCGTGCTCAGGCCACTCAATTTCAGGAGACGGCGTCTCCTTGAGGAGTTGTTTTCTATTCAGCTGCCAGAAGCCGACAGCTGTAACATCCAACTCAAGCCGGCCTCGCTCTGGGCAAATAACTGGAAAGTGGAGCTTCCTTGGGTTCTTTCCAAAAGCATAGTCACCCTTGCTATCGCAATCACAAGTCCAGCCAACCAGCACCTGAACCCATGGCTCTATTTCGAACCGATGCTCCAAAAGGGCACAATCATAAAGCAAGGGAATAAGGTAAGCGGCTGGCTTATCTTCAATTTTTTGCAAAATCTCTTGTGGGAGCTGTGCCTGTAAGTCAGCAGAGGTCTTAATATTTATAAAGGCCCCGCGCTTCCAGCCCATTTCCAGCAGGTGATTTCGATCTTTAGGATCCGCCATCTACTTAACTACCTGCAAACTCCATCAGCCCCTAGCCACTTTATGTTTGTCTCGCTTGTAGCGACCATCCAATTCAGAATAAAGGTTATTGTAGTGATTAGTAAGTGCGTCAAGTTCTAATGGCTCACCTGTCAAAGTTTTAGCTAAAGCTATGTTAGGGCGTCGCCCAAAGGCGGCTTTAATAATATAAGGCCCATGACCAGGGTCAATCTCACCTAGAAACGCCTCTAATACCTTAAGCCGCGCATTATGACGAAGCTGGGGCCGCGTTTCAGGGTTCTCTTTCCAGTTATATATTGTTTTCCTTTCCACTTTAAGCAAAGCAGCCCACTGAGCAATATTGCAGCCATAGCCTGCCTGCAATCTAGAACTTAAGTGCGCAATAGACTCAGACTCTGCGTCTATACAATTAGCATTAGCCAAACTATAGGTATGCGGCTTCTGCTGTACTGTAAGTTTTCGAGTAGAGGCATCAGAGAAACCTGGCTGGGGTGTGGGCGGCAAAACAGTAATTGCCACAGCAAAGAGAGCAGATGCAATTCGCGAGGACGTAGTCGTGCGGTCCGTTGTTTGGTAGCCAGAGCTTACGCTGCTCGATACATGCCGGCTCTCGTCTGAAAGCTTTGCATACATAATAATTCCCTTTTTAGCTCACTGGTGGTGTAATAATTTCTTGATATATGGTTTTAACACAAGCTCTAAGTTCAACTAGTACTGACAATATATCTTCGCGGCTAAATTCAACCATATCGTCAAAGTTGCGAAAGGAATCTAAGTCTAAATGCGCCCAAGGCCCTTCTCGCTGCTCATTGGCCATATTCAAATCTACAGCCAGCTCTAATAAATCGCCAGGTATAATTCGCTGATCAACCGCCACGCCAGAGTTTATAGAAAGCACTCCTGCATCTGTTACGTAAGCGCAGGATAAATTAGAACCCGCTTTACTAGGCGCACCTTTCAGGGTAGGTTGTAAAAAATCTAAGCGTGCAAAATGTGAGCTAAAATCAGTATTAGCATCCCATTCAAACTTATTCACGTAACGAATGCCCACGAACTTAGTGTGATAAATAGGAATATTTGCACCTAAGCACTCAAGAAGGTCCGACATGCGGGACTTGAAGTCCTCAAAGGAAACATAGTTTTTAGTTTGTAGCAAAGCATGCTGAGGGGTGATCCTAACCCCCCAATCGCCAGTGGCTGACACTAGCGCAATCATTGGTAGCTTCTGCTCAACAACATCCTGACCCTGCGGTGTAACCTGGACCTCAAAAACCCTAAACTCTTTCTTCTGGTCGAATATAGGGTATTCCTTGCGAAGGGAATCTACCAAAGGATCCATCGCATCCCTAAATGCGGTCTCTGTCACCTCTCCAAATTGAACTTTGGATAACACGTAAACTAGATTGCTGCTCATCGCTGCCTCTTGCTATGCCCGACCGTTCCTGAGGTAAGAGCGCTAACGGTCACGCTCTACAACCTTTATAGCAACTATTACACATATTTCCATATTTTAGCATTACTTTTACACACTCTTGCTTACTTTTACACACCTAAAGTGTATTTGCATCCAGAACCACCTATGAACAGCGACTCCTTCAGCAGATAAAAGCCTCAAGACTACACAGAAACTTTTTAGGAGGTTGCGCTTGGGCTAAATCAGCCCCATCTGTGCAAAGCTGGCGTGAGATAGTCCACCGACAATAACATGATCGAGCACGCGCACATCAACCATCGTCAAGGCGGCTTGAAGGCGCTCTGTTATCCGCTCATCGGCATCACTTGGCTTAGGTACGCCAGATGGGTGATTGTGGGCAAAAATAACAGCCGCCGCATTCAGCTTGAGAGCGCGCTTAACCACTTCCCGAGGGTAAACAGAGGCACCATCAACAGTCCCGGTAAACAGCCTTTCAAACGATATTAGCCTGTGCCTTGTATCAAGAAACAGTACGCCGAAAACTTCCTTCTCTTCTTCCGCTAAAGCTAACTTAACCACGTTTATGGCAGCGCATGGATTGGTGAGAGATTCCTTTCCGCCTTTACGCAGCCGGGTTCTAAGAATGCTTAAGGCCTGATTGACGATCTTCTCTTCTTCGAGGTATTTCTTGCTACGCTTCCGCACTGGGGCGCTATACTCTGCTGGCATTTCTCGCATGCTCATACTCTCGCTCCTGCTGCGGCGGTTTGCTTAATAAAGGCCTTCGGGGTTGTCTGTTTCACCAAGGCCAGCATCTCTTCGGCTTCTTGCCTGGCATTGAATACCTGGTTGAGTAGCTGAATATTACAGCTCTTTGTTCTCCAGCCGGTCACTACGTCAGTGTGAATAGTGAATTGTTCAGCTTCGGGGGTGGTCTCTGGCTGTAGGGCTTCAATGCTGGGCTTGTCTGCGCCCTGGTGGATATGGTCGCAAAAAGCCTTAAACAGAGCGGTCATTGCTTCTGAGCTTTCAGCAATAGCCGTTAGCTGGGCATAAGATGCGCGCCCTGCGCGTGAGACTGTAACGTCATCGCTGTAGCTGTAGTACCAGTCGTGAGACTCCAGCATGGTGAGATATTCGGCGGGGGTGATGGTAGTATTTGCAGTAGCCATGTTCCGTACTCCTTAATCTGTGTCGGTTTGTGGTTAGGCCTTGATGGGTGTTGGCGCACCTTTCAGGGCTGCTTTCGTTAAGACAGGTACAATGTACCAGTCTTAAGGTTGATTTGTCAATATATGTTTGTACAATGTACCAATCTTAATCAGTTGTTAGGCTTCCAATGCTCCCCGTACAATGCAAGATGGCACGCGCCGCTATTGGCTGGTCTGTCCGTGACCTGGCGAAGGTGTCCGGTACTTCAGCCAACACTGTCAGCCGGTTTGAAACTGGCAAGGACTCGTACACCAGCACGGCTCAGAAGCTAGAGCGTGCGCTTATTGAGTCCGGAAAAATTGAGTTTATCGACCAGAATGGCGTTGTTCTTATCGACGGCTAGCCGTCTCCCTTCTTTTTAGTACTATCTATCCAGTAATGCCCGAAGCCGTCTAGCGTCGAGCAATACCGACCTGCTTTTCTGTTCCCTTTAATTGTTCGTTCCCAAAGCCAGAAACACCCCCAAAACCGAAAAAGGGAACAGGTTATCTTAATATAATCAATAGGTTACAAGCATTGTTCCCGTTGTTCCCTCTGTTCCCAGTGATTTACAAGGGGGGGGGGTGGCATAACCTTTTAATCCCGCCCCCCGATTGTTTTAAAAAAGACTGCGCCAGGCAAATCATTTGCTTGCTGAGCAGATGTTCAAACCGACCAGCTCAAGCCTGTTCAACCGGCACGAAACTAAGCAGACCCCCTATAGGTTCTTCTGGGTTTTTTAAACATGCGGGTAATTCGAAGCCTGTATTTTTTGCAGACCGGGTGAACCTATGGACTTCCTTCCTTTGCTATTGGGTAGGGGGTACTCAGAAGTCCAGGGCCTTATCGGTATACACCGCCACCTAGAGACATTTTTATTCACGCTGAATTGAATAGAGATTCACCAGCTAGGCAGGGGGTACCCTAAAGTCCAGGACATTGCCGGTATACACCGCCACCTAATTTACTTATTACGAGCACTATTTTTATAGGGGGGGGTATAATCGCTGCCAATGAACAAACGAACGAAACCCTCTCAGTCATTTAAATGGGTAAGCACAACATACATATGGGGGTACTTCTGGGGGTACTTCTAAAAACTGCCTTTAATAATCCGTTGCCTGTCAGTAGCTTAGCTTGGTTATTTAATGCCTCTCCGGGGCACCAAATAGCTAACCAAACTGTTCCACAGAAATAGCTACGCAGACAATTCATCCAGCCACTGCGTAATACAATGAACCTCCTACTCCTTACCCCAGATGATTTTATTAGCAGTGATCGCGTGCAAATCCGCGGCCGACGACTGCTGCATCTGAATAAGGTCATCAAAGCCAAACCCGGTGACTCGTTAAGAGCAGGCCTGCTCGATGGCAAGCTGGGTACAGCTGACGTTATTACGATTTCTCAACAAGCTGCCGAGTTACGCCTCGCCCTCACTGACCTGCCACCCCCACCACTGGCGCTAAACTTGATACTGGCCCTGCCCCGGCCAAAAATGCTGCGACGTATTTTGCAGGCGACCACTAGCCTGGGCATTAAACAGATACATTTAATGGGCAGCTGGCGCGTTGAAAAAAGCTATTGGCAAAGCCCTTTTTTAGCCGCTGATAAAATACACGAGCAGCTAATTCTGGGACTGGAGCAAGCGATCGACACCCAGTTGCCCGAGGTTTATTTACACCCTTATTTCAAGCCCTTTGTTGAGGACAAACTCGACGCCATCGCCGGTGACTCTACACGGCTCGTCGCCCACCCCGTCGCAACACAAGCCCTGCCATCAAAGCCGCTAGATGATCTCACATTGGTTATAGGCCCCGAGGGCGGGTTTATCCCCTACGAGATAGAAAAATTCGCTGAACTCGGTTTTTCAGCCGTTTCCCTCGGGCCAAGAATCCTCACCGTTGAGGTCGCGGTCAGCAGCTTATTAAGCCGACTGACTGTCAATCTGGAAACAAGTCATAGCGACACGCATCATTGAAATCACACGCTAAGCGACAGGACAAATCATGACAGACACGACACCGGACCCCATTGAAGGGGCAGATATGCCGCTACCACCGGCCATCTACCCTTTAATTTGTGTGGGCGGCAGCTATTTTTTGAACAAGTACTTACCCCTCGCTGTGCCTGATTTTTTGACCGGAGAACCCGCCATTAATGGCAAACTCGCCGTCGTCGTTTTGATGGTTTCACTGCTACTGATTGGCTGGAGTATTCGCACGCTTCGCGCCCACAAAACCACCTTACTACCCCACAGGACTGTTGCTACTCTGGTGACCAGTGGCCCCTTTAATTATTCGCGCAATCCGATATATCTCGGTTTCAGCCTGCTATTAATCGCCATGTTTTTTTCTACACTTAACCTCTGGCTGGTGATTCTTCTACCTTTAAATATCGGGCTACTACAGCACTACGTCATTTTGCCTGAGGAGAAACACCTCGCTGAAAGCTTCAGCTCAGGCTACAAAGGATACAGACTAAAGGTCAGGCGCTGGCTTTAACTGATTAAAGTCAATTGAAACCATGGCAGGCTTCTTGATTTAACCTTGCACAAGGCTTAAAATTAACCGAACGTTCGTTAAGCAAACGACCTTGAACCGCTAGAGCCCGCCCAATGCCCAAGTCCTCCCGCAAGTCACGAGAAGATATTCTCGGCCTCGCCATCCCTTTATTTGCGAAGTCCGGTTTCGATGGCGTGTCCATACGTGATGTCGCTAGCCAAATCGAACTCACGCCTGCTGCTTTGTACTATCACTTTAAAGACAAAGAAGAGCTGTACCTCGAAACCGTTAAATATGCCTTTGAAACCAAAACTAGCGCCGCCAAAGAACTGATTGAGAGCAGCGATGACCCCATCGTCAATATAGAAGGTTTTATTAACTGGTTTGTCGACACTCTGAATAAAGAAAAAGACTTTCAAAGACTATTACAATGGGTGTTACTGGATAGCAATCCGGCCCGTATGCAGAATCTGGTTAAAGGTGTTTTTTCTGACTTATTTATGGCGACAAGAAAACTGGCCGAGCGATTTAGTCCACCCTACGACCCTCACATGCTTTCAATTTCTATTATCGGTTTAGTGCTCTGCCATTTTCAAAGCCAGCAAGGCCGACAGTTTTTACCCGGTAATAAAGCCTTACATGACAGGCCAAAAGTAATTAGTACGCATATTCTTAATCTTTTGAAAAATGGCTTGCCAGCGAGTTGATAACTTAGTCTACCGTTAAACCTACCTTTCACGTTTCGCAACATTCTTCAGGAAAACGGGATCTTATGTTCACTCCCCGCTCAACACTTATCAGCCTTATTATTGTATCCAGCGCACTGTTGGCCTGTAATGAAAAACCAGCAGAACTGTCTCGCACCACAAAAGAATGGACGCGGCCTGTCATCACATTGATCGAAACGCCACTGGCGAATGAATATACAGTGATCGGCTCGGTCATCTCCGACCAGCGCATCGATATTAGCTCCAAGATTATTGGCTATATTAAAACGCTCACCGTGCGTGAAGGTGACCTGGTCAAACGCGGCCAACTGTTGCTCAATCTGGATGATGTCGGCATTGAAAATGCCATCCTGCAAGCACAGGCCGGTGTTGATTCAGCCAGCGCACTCACTAAAGACCTCTCCTCCGATGTACAACGCTTCAACAAACTGTTTCAAGAAGGCAGTATTTCTGAGGTTAAACTGCGTAAAACCCGCCTGCAATACAACACCGCTCAAGAAGGACTCGCCAGTGCCAGAGCCGCTCTCGCCACGGCGCAATCTCAACGACAGTACAGCCATATTGAAAGCCCGGCCGATGGCATTATCTCTGCCCGCTACAAACAGGCCGGCGATCTGGCTTCCCCCGGAACTCCACTGTTAACACTGGAGTCCCGTGATCAGCTATTATTTGAAACCTACGTTGCTGAGTCACAGCTATCTCATATTGATGTTGGTGATACGGTCGGTTTAACGATTGATAATGCCCCAGAAGACCTCATTGGCACCGTGGCACAAATTGTCCATGCCGGCGACCCTGTCTCCCGCACCTACAAAATAAAAATCAAGTTACCCAAGGTCATCGGCCTGTATTCAGGTATGTTTGGCCGCGCCCACTTTAAGGTTGGCGAAGCACTGAATCTCACCATCCCCCGCAGTGCAATTATTGAGAAGGGTGGCCTTGATGGTGTCTACGTACTGGATGAAAACAACCGCATACATTTCCGCTGGGTGAGACCCAAACGGCAGTGGTCCGAGAGGGTGGAAATAGCCGCGGGCCTAAAAATTGGTGAACGTATAGTTGTCACTGCTTCAGCGGGGCTCAGTGAAGAAGACCTCATCATTGTGGAGGGTGCCAACGGTGAGTAAGCCTCGCCTCAACCCCGCCGGACTGCTGGCTAGCTTTTTCGTCCAGTCAAAAATCACGCCTCTGTTCGTCGTGGGCTGTTTATTATTGGGCATCGTTGCCATTGTCTACACGCCCCGCGAGGAAAACCCGCAAATTATCGTTCCCGGCGCCCATGTCATCGTCACCCTGCCCGGTGCATCACCTCAGGAAATCGAGCACCTGCTGGTGCAACCGCTGGAAAATATCGTCAAACAAATCACCGGCGTTGACCACGTTGTGTCAACGTCAATGAATTCCGTCGGCATATTGATGGTGCAGTTTGAAGTCGGTGAAGACAAACAATTATCTCTGGTCAAACTCTATGACCAGATACTCGGCCAGCGCGACACGCTGCCCGCAGGCACATCCATGCCGCTGATTAAAAGCATTGATGTCGATACCGTGCCCATCGTTACTGTGACGCTGGCCTCGGCGAAGTACGACGACTATCAACTCAAACGTATTGCCGATCGCGTACTCGAAGGCCTACACAGTTTAAACACTGTATCTGCCACCTCGGTGCGCGGCGGTCGCGACCGTGAACTGACGATTGAGATTGACCCCGGTAAAATTCAGGCCTTTAACGTATCCCTTGACCTGGTAAAACAGGCTTTAGTTTCTGCCAACCTGTCCGCGCCTCTCGGTGACAAGGTTAACCACAACGGCCTGTCTCAGGTCATGTTTCAGGGCGACCTCTCCAGTGCCGATGCGCTGAAAAAGCTGATTATCGGCACTCACCGCCAACGCCCGGTGTATTTAAGCGATATCGCCACCATCATCGACGGCCCCACCACCGAGCGCGACACCCTGAGCCGATTCACCTTTGGCCAGGCTGACCCTCGTTTCGATCACTACGCTGACCCCGAGCTGGCAGCCGTAACACTCGCCGTGGCAAAAATCACCGGCAGTAATGCTGTATTTATGGCCGAAAAAGTATTGGCTCGCATTGAAATAATGAAGCGCACCATTATCCCCGCTGACATTGAAGTGGTGGTCACGCGCAACGACGGTAAAAAAGCCAACGACGCCGTGAACTTACTTATCGAAAACCTCGGTATTGCTCTGGTTTCCGTCTTTATCATTACCGTGTTTTTTCTTGGCTGGAAAGAAGCCTCCATTGTCGGTCTGGCCGTGCCGCTTATTCTCGCCCTGACCCTGGGTGCCGATTACCTGTTTGGCCCCACCATTAACCGCGTTACCTTATTCGCGCTAATTCTCGCTCTCGGTATGTTGGTCGACGGCGCCATTGTGGTGGTCGAAAATATTCACCGTCACTACGCGGCACTCAATGGTGGCGACAAGGCGGCCGCAACGATTCTCGCCACCAATGAAATCGGCAACCCCACCAACCTTGCCACCTTTGCGGTGATGCTGGTTTTTGCCTCGCAATTTATTCTCAGCGGCATGGTCGGCCAGTACTTTTATCCCCTCGCCTTCAATGTGCCCATCGCCATGTTTGCCTCGGTGATTATCGCCTACGTAGTCACCCCCTGGGCCTGCTTCCGCTGGATTAAAACGGGCAATGGTGAGCAAAGCGCTGAGATGAACGAATACGATACCAGCTCTCGTCTGACGCGTATTTACGAGAGAATTCTCAAGCCTCTCATCGACAATCGTCCTTTGCGCCTGCAGGTTTTTGCGTTAATTATTATCGCCATTGGACTGGCCGTATTACAGCCAGCCTGGCAGTTCCTCCGCCCCTCCGGTATCTCCGGGCCGCAATCTTTTCTCGGTGTGGAACTGGCCATGCTACCGAAAGACAGTAAAAACACCTTTAACATCACCATTGATATGCCCGAAAACACCGCCGTTGAAATCACCGATCAGATTGCCCGAGACATTGGCAAGGTACTGCGCAACCAGCTTTACATTACCAATTACCAAACCTGGATAGGCCAGTCCGGCGTTATCGACTTTAACGGACTGTTACGCGGTGCTGCCAATAAGGAAGGCCCCCATGTGGGTGAAATACGCGTCAACCTCAGCGATAAGCACGACCGTGATACCACCTCAATCACCATCGTTCGTGAGCTTCGCACGCTGCTGCTACCGATTCAAAACCGCTTCCCCGGTAGTCTTATTCAGCTGGTCGAAGACCCTCCTGGCCCACCCATGCAAGCCACCGTGCTCGCTGAAATTTATGGCCGCGACCTCGACGTAATGGAAGATATTGCAGGTCAGGTCAGCGCCGCCTTCCGCAATACCTACGACGTGGTTGAAGTACACGATTCTCTGCCCGATAGCATCGAGCAATACCATATTAGCGTCGACCGTGAAAAAGCGGCATTGGCCGGTGTGAGTGCCGCCCAGGTAACAACCCTGTTGCGTCGTATTACGCTGGGTGAAGAAGTCGGTCGTATTCATCTCAACGGTGAACGCAAAGCTGTCGCCATTAGAATGATGGTTCCTCGGCGCTTCAATATTGAGCCCGAAGGTCTATCTATGTATTACGTGGGTAATACACAGGGAAAAAGTATTCCCCTGTCTGAATTAACGCGTGTCGAAAAAGTTATTGCCGACAAACCCATTTCTAGAAAAGATTATGAGCGCGTTGTTTTTGTCGCCGGTGAACTCACCCAGTCGGCACCGCTGTACGCGATTTTACATATCAACAAACAACTGGAAAATATCGCCGCCAGTGATGGCCAGACCATCACTACGGGTCTTAATTTCAGTCGCGTTAGCCCCAATACACTCGAAGGTTATCGCATTCTCTGGGATGGAGAAATCCGTCTTACTCTCGATACTTACAACGATATGTTGAAAGCGTTTGGCCTGGCGGTATTGTTTATTTATATTTTATTAGTCGCCTACTACCAGTCTTTTAAAATCCCCTTAATCGCGATGTCCGCCATCCCACTGGGCCTGATTGGTGTTTTTCCCGGTCATTGGATAATGGGCCAGTCGTTCACTGCCACATCGATTATCGGCATCATTGCCCTGGCGGGCATTGTCGTCAGAAACTCACTATTAATTATCGATTTCGTTATCGATTTACGCAAAGAAGGCAAATCACTGCGCGACGCTATTCTTATCGGCACCTTGCTACGCCTGCGGCCCATACTACTGACCGCCCTGTCGACCATTCTTGGCAGCGGCATTATGATCAGCGACCCCATTTTTGGTGGCCTGGCAATTTCACTCATTTACGGCACTGTCATCTCAACCATATTGACCGTTATCGTCGTTCCTCTATTGTTTTATCAATTTCTGCTCAATGAAGACAAGCGTGCAGCAATCGCCTAAAACAAGAACTGAAACGTTATAAAGGCAGTATTCAACAAGTTTTTCTGGAGATTTTTTGTGGCGATTTTTTCATTTAATAAAGTACGAAGAAATAGTGTGTTAGCCCTGTTTAGCATCATAGCTACCGTCGCAGCCACCGGGAGTTTTGCAAGCCTCCCCGCCACCGCTGAAAACCTCAACACCGCATGGCAAATGGCCTTGAGCCAAAATAAGCAAGTCGAAGCCGCTAAACAAAGTCAACTTGCGGCCCTTAAGCAAGTCGATATTGCCAAGGCTGCACGATTGCCAAGCCTGGCCCTGACCGCTGAATACATTAATCTCGACAGCCCGCCCACACTCAACGGTAACTCACTGGCATCCCTTCCCAATGCTCCCCCCGGGCAGGGACTCGTAAGCGTGCCCTTTGAAATGCAAATTGCTGAAGATGAAGCCATGCTCTACAGCGCCGTGGCGACCCTGCCGATTTACACCAGTGGCAGAATTAGTGCCGGTATTAGTGCGGCCAAATCTCAGGCCTCTGCGAGTCATGATAAACAGCGACAAACAACACTCGATATCAAGCTGGCCGTTGCCGAAGCTTATATACACGTATTAAAAATCACTGAGCTCAATACTATTGCCAGCGCGCATATCACTGCTTTAAGCAGCTATAAAAAGGATGTCACAAACCTGCACAAACAGGGGCTTGTGTCGCGCAATGACCAGCTAATGGCTAGCGTTGCCTTAAGTCATGCCGTACAAAATGGCATTAGCATTAAAAACCAGTTAGCCATTGCCAGTGCTCGCTACAATCAACTGCTTAATCGTCCCCTGAGTACCGCCTTTACACTTGAGCCTCTGCCTCTTCACGGCATGACAGAAGAGAGCGTCCAGACACTAACCGCTAGAGCAATAACCACCCGCCCCGAACTTTCGGCAATCCACCACAAAATCGATGCCCTCGGCTTTACCGCAAAAACCATTAAAGCGGTGACCTTGCCGCAGATCTATCTCAGTGGTGTCTATCGCAATCTCGATAACGACCTGCTACTGGACGATGAAGTCATCGCCTATGGCGTTAATCTTGTTTGGCCCATCTTTGATGGTGGTATAACCCACCACAGAAGCGGTGAGTTACAGCGTCAGGCTGCGGCATTGCAGGCCCAACTCGACGACTACCATCAGCGCATCGAATTGCAAGTAACACAAGCCTGGTTAAATCTCGACGAGACCCAGCAACGCATTCGCGCCCTGGGAGAAGTGCTCGAGCAATCGGCAGAGAATTTAAAAATGACGGAAAACCGCTATCGGGAAGGTTTAGTCAGCAGCAGTGAAGTCCTTGAAGCACAAAACCTGCGTCAGCAAAGCCTCGGCAACCATGCCAGTGCAAACTATGATTCAGCACTGGCGTGGATTCGACTACAGCGAATGACAGGCGAGCTTTAAAAAGAAAATTCTTTCGCAAAGGGCTGCTCAGCCTTAAGCGACCGAGCCTACGGCCAAATCGGCCAGGTATAAAACCAGGGCTTAGCGTAGTCGATTTAAAACCAGGCTACTTTGCCACCAGGGCCAGCTGATCAAAGCGTATACCCTGCCAGCCATGACGCATAAAAGTGCGAATATTCGCGTGATCCGTACCATCGGGATGGGCAATAACATCTTCACGGAAGTATTTACCGAAGCAAACGAGGGTCTCCGATTCATTCAAACCATTCAACTGAGCAAAAGCAAAAATACGACAGGAGCCTGCATTTTCACCCGCTGCATTTTCAACCCGGTCGTCGCCGACACCATTACTGAAAGCACTTTCTGTGTAGACATAACAGGCATCGATCACAGCCATCACCTGGTCGAACTCGACCGTATTAGGCCTGTTTTTTATCTGTTGAATAAGGTCACTTAAATTCATTTTTATCTCACTTAAAGTTTTAATTATCGGCCAACAAAACACCCAGTGCAGTAACAAAGGGCTTCATAAAAAAGCTGCCTTCGGGCATAAAATCGACACGCACTCCCGCCGTCTTCAAGTAATCAGCCATCACCGGGCCAATAGCACCGACAATTGTCACCTCCAGGCCTGCAGTCAGTAGCAATTCAAGGCCTTCTTTTTTAGCCACACTTTCCAGGCGTTTATATTGTGGCTGGCTAGTAAATAGCAGTGCGTCGATAGCCCCTTCCGCGAGTTGATGAATAAGAGCAACAACCTGCTGTTGTTCTGATTCTGTGGCATAAATATAGGGTGCAACCGTTGTCACTTCTGCACCTTTATCGCGTAAAAAGTTAATCAATTTTTCATTGGGATTACTGCCGTAGAGCTGCACGGCAATGCGCCGCCCCGCCAAATCCGCGTCTTGCAAAGATTCAATAATGCCGTCAGTGGTGGGTGCCGCACCTGCCAGATCGGCGTGCAACTGCAGCTTACGCAACTCACGCACCGGCTTGGGGCCGCGGACAATTTTACGTACTGCGGCCAATGCGGTGTGCCATTCCTGCTGACAACCAAAGCGCTCAGCAAAGCCTTCAAGGCGGCGCATGCCCTCACCGGTAAGGATAATAAAGTCATCGAACTCACCCGCTATCATTGCTGCCAGCCATTGCTGCACGGTATCGGCTGCGGGTGTGTCTTTGATCGCAATCAAAGGGCAACGCAACACGGTAGCACCGCGACGCACCAGCAAATTTGCTAATACATCCTGCTGGCGAGACTCGGGTATGGCAATTGTTTTATGGCGTAGTGTGGCTTCGGGTTCTGACATAGATGGCGCTTATCTCTCAGTAATTTATCGATCATTAATCAGCTACGTAATTTTGGCACAAGCGGGTCAGAGTCACCACATACGAGCTCTTAATCCACCGCGTCTTGATCTTAGTTTATTCCGTAACACTGGCAGTTCATATTGGAACCCCATTGCCCGTAGTCTCGCTGATGGATACTGCCTTGTTTAGCTGATATAAAAGCCCGTTCTAGTAATCGCCAGTAACAAAACTCACAGCAACGCCATCGATATTCACCACTCAGCCCGCTAGAATAGCGCTTCTTTTTGATAGCGTGTTCTACTGTAAACCATGATCACCGACCCCTTCTTTTACCTTTGTGCTATTCCAGCCGTACTCATTTTCGCCATGGTTAAAGGTGGTTTCGGCGGCGGCATCGCCATTATTTCCGTCCCCCTTATGTCACTCGCCGTACCGCCCGTACAGGCCGCCGCCATTTTGTTACCACTGTTAATTGTTATGGATGGGGTCGCCATCTGGAGCTTTCGTGGCCAATGGAGCAAAGAGAATATCGAGCGCACATTACCCGGCGCCATTGTCGGCATCATCGCCGGTGCATTTACCTTCCATTATTTATCAGAAGCGGCCATACGCCTGTTGATTGGTTTTATGTGCGTCACCTTTTACCTTAATTATTGGTTGCAACCAGGGCTTAAAGCAAAAACGAAAGCGGGCATCGTCGCCGGCAGTTTTTGGGGGGCTATTGCCGGTTTTACCAGTTTTGGCATACACGCTGGCGGGCCACCGATGAGTATTTATTTGCTGCCCCAACGTCTGGATAAAATCGTTCTAATGGGCACCTTCGCCCTCTTTTTTGCCGTTGTAAATCTGGTCAAACTCATTCCTTACACCTGGCTTGGTCAGTTCGACGGTACGAACCTGCTGACGTCTCTGGTGCTAATTCCCCTGGCGCCCATCGGCGTTCGACTTGGCTATTTTTTACTGCACAAAATCAGTGAAGTTCTAATCTATCGTATTTGCTATTTCTTTCTGTTAATCATTGGCCTAAAACTGCTCTACGACGGTAGTCATGGCCTGCTAAGCCCCTGATCCACTCAGTGGCCACACCGCGTCTAATTTTCGTGAAATAGTCTTTGGCAATTGGCGTAAAAAACACTAAGGTCAACTTAAAGAATGGATGCTTGCAAAACACGGCGGTAGATTGTGCCAATTAAATCTACCTGACCACACAATATAATAAAGCAGACCGTCCCCATGGCAGATCTAAAGACAGCGAATCAGCAGGCTCTCCACACCGTTTTCGACGCAATGCAAACCTTCGTTTGTTTACTCGACAGTGATGGCACAGTAAATTTCATTAATAAAACACCCCTCAAAATTAGCAATCTGCTTCGCGACGATGTTGTGGGGGAAAAGTTTTGGAAGTGTTACTGGTTTAACGACGATGCCAGGGTACAAACCCTGATACAAAGCCTTATCCTCCGAGCAACGGCAGGAGAACCGGTCAATGCAGAAGTACTCGGCCGCACAGCACATAGTACGATGTGGGTTAGCCTGCATATAGAGCCCCTACTAGAACAAGGGGAAGTCAATGGACTCGTTGTCGAAGCCCACAACATCAATGAGCAACGGCGACTACGCGAAGATTGTCGAATGGCTCAGCAGCGCTTACAAGACCTGTTTGACGATATGCAAACAATGGTCGCTATTCTCGATACTGATGGTCGCGTCACCCTCACCAATAACACCCCTCTTCTTATCGCGGGCCTCAAACAGGAAGACATTATTGGGCAGAAACTCTGGCGTACCGCCTGGTATAGCGACGACCTGAAAACCCAGGCAATTCTACAAAGTTCGCTACAGGATGGCCTGGCAGGTAGAACAGCCCTGGCGGAAATTCAGGTACTGACCCTCACAGGGCGTATATGGGTAGAGTTTTGCCTACACCCGGTATTTGATAGCGACGGCCAGGTTATCCAACTCGTTGCTGAAGGGAGAGACATCAATGAACAATGGCTACTGCGCGAAACATCTCGCGTCGCACAGCTGCGCCTACAAGCGTTGTTTGATGACATGCAAACCATGGTGGCCATTCTTGACACCAAAGGTATCGTCACTCTGACGAATAACACGCCCCTGCTTCTGGCAGGTCTCGAGCAAAAAGATATCCTCGGACAACGGCTCGATCAATGCCCCTGGTTTACTGATGACCTTCAATCTCAACGTATTATCAAAAAGATCATTGACGATGGCCTTGCTGGACAAACCAATACCGGTGATATTCAGCTACTCACCCCCGAAGGGAGAATATGGGTAGAGTTTAGCCTGCACCCGGTATTTGATTGCGATGGTCAGGTCATACAACTGGTCACCGAAGGCCGTGACCCCAGTGCTCGTCGGCAAGTCGAAGATGAGCGTGAACAGGTTCTAATTGAACTTAAAGAAAGAGAACAAAACCTGGCTATTACCCTCGACAGTATTGGCGATGCCGTAATAACGACCGATGCCCAGGGCTTGATTAGCCGAATGAACCCCATCGCCGAACAACTCACTGGCTGGACATTCAATGAGGCCTTTCAACAACCCTTGACGAGCGTATTCGCCATATTCAATGCCAACACTGGCGAGCCAATTGCCAGCCCCATTGATAAATTGCTGATCAGCGGCGAAATCATTCATCTGAGCAACCACACCACCCTGCGTGCCCGTGATGGCCAGGAATACCAAATTGCCGATTCTGCAGCACCCATCCGTAATGTTGAGGGCGAAATACTGGGCGGTATTTTGGTCTTTAGTGATGTCAGCGAGCAATACAACTTACGCGAACAGGCCCGGGCGTCACAGGCACGATTAGAAAAACTCTTTGATGATATGCAAACCATGGTCGGTATTCTTACCACCGACGGCACCGTGAAGTTCGTCAATAACACCCCCCTTCTAGTCGGTGGCATACAGAACGACCAGGTGCTCGGCAAAAAACTCTGGGATACCCCATGGTATGAAAGCCAGGCCTTAAGTGCCGCCACTATTGAGCGTGACGTTGCCCTTGCCGCCACGGGAAAAAGCACCCTGTCAGACATACAACTCAATGCACAAGAGGGGGAAATCTGGATCGCCTTTAGCACCCACCCCGTATTTGATGACAGCGGCAATGTTGTTGAGGTCGTTGCCGAAGCGCGGGATATCTCTACCAGCAAAACGGCTGAAATGGCATTGCGCTTCTCCCAGGGCCGACTCCTGCGTTACCGTGACCAGGCTCCCCTGGCCACCATAGAATGGGATACCGAACATCGTATCGTGGGCTGGAATGATGCCGCCGAAAAACTCTTTGGTTACACCCATGCTGAAGCGGTGGGGCTACTATTCTCCAGCCTGTTACCGCCCAACCTTCGCATTGACCTGAATATTCTATGGGTTGATTTAGTTACCAATAAGAAAGGCGACACCCTCACCAGCCAGGCGCTCACCAAGAGCGGAGAAGTCATTTACACTCGCTGGCATAACGCGCCCTTTTTTGATGACGATGGACAGCTTATGGGGGCCGCCTCAGTCATTCTCGACCTAACCAGTGAACGCGCCGCTCAACAAGCGCTTCTCATGAATGAAAAGACACTGAGAGAAGCCTTCGATTCCATGGTCGAAGGCATTGTTGTTACCAATCACCTCGGTGTCATCGAATCAGTCAATCTCGCCGCCGAGAAAATGACCGGCTACGGCAAGGGTGAGCTTATCGGTCTACAAGTCACCCTTTTAATACAAGGTTTATCCGATAAATTGTTCAAGGGACATATGCAGCGTTATTTTGACTCGGGTAATTTACAGCACATTGGCATGGGTTCAGCTCTCAACGTAGTTTGTAAAAATGGCGACGCTTTCCCGACGGTATTGGCCGTTGCTGAGTTGGGGCATCAAGACAGTTCAAAGCAACGTTTTATCACTAGCTTTCGCGATTTAAGTGAAATAAAACAACAGGAAGAGCAGTTGCGCCGCAGTCAGAAAATGGATGCCCTCGGTAAACTCACCGGAGGCATAGCCCACGACTTTAACAATATGCTGGGTATTGTCACCGGCTATGCCGACCTGCTGGAAGGCGCCTTAGCCAACGAGGAGAAACTGGCCAAATACGCCCATGAGATTCATCGGGCTGGTGAGCGAGGAGCCAATTTAACCCGCAAATTACTTTCCTTCTCACAACAAACGACCGCCAGAGAACACTCGCTTAACCTCAATGCGTTGATTCATAACCAACAACATATGCTCGCCACCTCCCTGACACCACGCATTAAACTAGTCTACGACTTAGCCGATGACATTTGGCCCGTCTGCCTTGACAGTGATGACCTGGAAGATGCCATTATCAATATCAGTATCAATGCCATGCACGCCATTGAAAGCAACGGCCAAGTCACTATTCACACCAGTAACATACAACTAGACGCAGCAAATGCGCGACGGAGAAACCTGCCGAGTGGCGACTATGTGCTACTCAGTATTTCTGATAATGGCAAGGGCATGGATGAGGCCACCAGACAGCGCATCTTCGACCCCTTTTACACCACCAAGGGTGAAAAGGGTACGGGACTAGGCCTAAGCCAGGTTTATGGTTTTGTCGAACGCAGTGGTGGCGCAATCGAGGTTACCTCGTTACTAGGGCGAGGCACCCGGTTGCAACTGCACTTCCCCAGAGAACAGGTTCGCGAGCCCTTAGTGACAGCAGAAAACAGCGCTTTGACAAAAAGCCTCGCGGGTAATGAAACCCTTCTTGTCGTCGATGATGAGGACAAACTCCTCGAACTGTGCACCGAAATACTTAGCCAGCAAGGTTATAAGGTGCTCGGCGCCAACAATTGTGCTGAAGCGCTACAATTACTCGACAATCATAAAATTGACCTGATGTTCAGCGATGTAGTGATGCCCGATATGGATGGCTATGAGCTAGCCCTTATCGTCACCAAGCGATACCCCGAGATAAAAATCCAAATGACCAGTGGCTTTACTGATGATAAGCAAAGTGCAATGACTGACGCCACACTGCACCAAAATTTGCTCACCAAGCCCTATCGTTCACAAGATTTACTCGGCAAAATACGTAAGTTATTAGATACATAAGACTTGCACCTACCCAGAACCACCGGACATTCATGACTGATAAAACAAATGCGACCGAGAACACCCTCCAAGCTCTGCTCGAAGCCATGCAGACCTTTGTTGTCATTCTCGAAACCGATGGCACTGTGCGTTTTGCCAATAAGACGCCACTTAAAATTGCCGGCTTAGAGCTCGACGATGTACTTGGGGAAAAATTCTGGGACTGCTTCTGGTTTAACTTTAACCCTGACACCAAGGCCAATATACAGCGCTATGTACACCTCGCAGCTGCGGGTGAGCAGGTACGTGAAGAAATTGAGGTTAGAATCGCCGATAACCTACTCTGGATCGACTTTAAAATTCAGCCTGTTATCGAAAATGGAAAAACCGTCCAATTAGTCGCCGAAGGGAGTGATATCACTGAACAGCGCCTCCTTCGAGAGAAAAACCGCCTGGCTCAGCAACGCTTACAGGGGTTGTTTGACGATATGCAAAGTATGGTCGCCATTCTCGATACAGAGGGCCGCATTGAACTCGTTAATAATACCCCGCTGAAAATAGCAAAAATTGATCAAGAAGTAGTTCTTGATCAATTTCTTTGGCTCACCCCATGGTTTCAGGGTAATGCTAAAACCCAACAGAACATACAGCAAAGCATTCAATCTGCCGCCACAGGCAAAGCGGCACGGTGTGATGTGCAATGCCAGACGGCCGAAAGCCTCATTTGGCTGGAGTTTAATGTCCATCCGGTATTCGATGATGAAGGTAATGTCACACAGCTGGTCGCCGAGGGTGGCGACCCCCGCGCCCGAAGAAAAGTCGAAATTGAGCGGGAACAAGTTTTACTCGAGCTAGAGGAAAGGGAGCAAAACCTGGCCATTACCCTCGACAGTATTGGTGATGCGGTTATTACTACCGACGCTAGCGGTCTGATCACCCGTATGAACCCCATTGCAGAGCAACTCACTGGCTGGTCATTTACTGAAGCCCAGCGAAAGCCACTGGCGGGCGTTTTCGCCATTTTCAATACGAGTACGGGAGAGAGGTTAGCCAGCCCCATCGACAAATTAATGCTTACTGGCGAAATCGTTCACCTGAGTAATCACACCACTCTGCACGCCCGCGATGGCAGGGAGTTCCAAATTGCCGATTCTGCCGCACCCATTCGCAATAAAGACGGTCAGATTCTTGGCTGTATTCTGGTGTTTAGTGATGTCACCGAACAATATCGCTTGCGAGAACAAGCCAGAATGAGCCAACAACGCCTACAGAGTTTGTTTGACGATATGCAAACTATGGTTGGCCTCTACGACCCCGATGGCACCACCGCTTTCCTCAACAATACACCGATGCTGGCGACAGGCTTTACAATGAAAGACGCCATTGGCAAAAAACTGTGGGAAACGCCGTTCTTTAGTTATTCTAATAAAGCCATAGCTCAGGTGCGTCAACAGATGCATAGCGCAGCCCAGGGCAATAGCACCCTCTTAGATATTCAAATAATGACGCAACAGGGTGGCATGATATGGACCGCGCTAAGCTTTCATCCTGTCTATGACGAAAGCGGCCTTGTTATACAGATTGTTGGTGAAGCCCGAGATATCACCGCACGAAAGAATACCGAGAATGAACTCCATTCGTCCGAGCGACAACTCAAGCGCTATCGCGACCAGGCCCCTCTTGCTGCCATTGAAATGAACACAGAGAGGAGGTTCGTTGCCTGGAATACCCAGGCAGAGAAAATGTTTGGCTATACCTTTTCAGAGATTAAAGGCCAACCCTTTGATCTCCTCTTGCCCAATGACAGTATTCGCACAGACGCAAGACGTATCTGGGATGAACTGGAGAACACCCGAGACGGAGCCACCGTCAGTAGTGAGTTTCGCCATAAAAACGGCAATACATTCTTCGCCCAATGCAACACCGCTCCCTTTATTAATGAGGCAGGTGCGGTCATCGGAGCCTGCTCTATTTTCCAGGATATTACTGCCGAGCGCACAGCACAAAGAGCCTTACGCACGAGTGAAAAAACACAACGAGAAATTCTCGACTCCCTGGTAGAAGGTATTATCGTAAACGACGAAGCCGGCACCATATTATCGATGAATTTAGCTGCCGAAAAAATGCTTGGCTACAGTGCCAACGAACTTATCGGTCAACATGTATCCATGCTATTACAGGGTCAGACTAAAGAAATTTATCACCATAATATGCAATGTTATAAGGATACGCGTGATCTCAGATATATTGGTATGGGCTTAGAAGTTGTCGCAATCCCTAAAACCGGAGCTGTTTTCCCAACAATATTAGCCGTAGGAGAATTAAGCCAAACGGCCGATAGCAAACAACGTTTTATTAACAGCTTCCGAGACTTAAGTAACGCCAAACAACAAGAAGAGCAACTACGCCGCAGCCAAAAAATGGACGCCCTGGGCAAGCTCACCGGTGGCATTGCCCACGACTTCAACAATATGCTCGGCATCGTCACCGGTTATGCTGACTTACTGGGGAATGCATTAAACAATGATGAAAAGCTGACCCAATACACCCATGAAATACGCCGTGCTGGTGAGCGAGGTGCAAACCTTACCCGAAAATTACTGTCTTTTTCCCGGCATGCGAGTGCGAGTGCGAACTCGGTAGATATCAACACCCTAATCACCAACCAGCAGCATATGCTGGAAACCTCCCTGACGCCCCGCATTAATATCATTTATGAATTAGGCAAAGATATCTGGCCCATCTGTCTCGATAGTGATGACCTTGAAGATGCCATTATTAACATTTGTATCAATGCCATGCACGCCATTGAGGCCAATGGACGCGTCACCGTCAGGACTGAAAACATCCAGCTACGCTCTTTTAGCGCCAAGCAAAAACACCTGCCCAGAGGCGACTACGTACTCCTCAGAATTACCGATACGGGTAAGGGCATGAATGAGGTGACAAAACAGCAAATCTTTGATCCTTTCTATACCACCAAAGGTGAGCAGGGCACGGGCCTGGGACTCAGCCAAGTTTACGGTTTTATTGAGCGCAGCAAAGGCGCAATAGAAGTCAGTTCAGCACCTGGACAAGGCACACAATTACGCCTGTATTTCCCGAGAGAACAGATAAACACAGGGATTAAAGAATCATCAAACACAACATTTCAGACAAACATGAAAGGCAATGAAACTATTCTCGTGGTTGATGACGAAGCCAAACTGCTCGACTTAAGTACCGAGATTCTCAGCCAGCAGGGCTACCAGGTTTTAGCAGCCAGTAATTGTGGCGAAGCCTTACAAGTACTCGCCAATAATAAAGTCGACCTGATGTTCAGCGATGTCGTCATGCCCGACATGAATGGTTATGACCTCGCACTTATTGTCATCAAGAAATATCCTGACATAAAAATACAGATGACTAGCGGTTTCACCGATGACAAGCAAAATACTATGGGTGACGACAGCCTGCACCAAAACTTACTCGCCAAACCCTATCGCGCACAAGCTTTGCTCACCAAGATACGCGCACTGCTAGACAAGCCGGAATAAAACCCTCAACAACTGACGATTAAGACCTTTAACGAGAAGCACTGCAGAAGACACTGTATAATCAAACTCCTTTCCGCAGTGGTCAAACCCATGAAATTACTCGTTCGCAAACTTGCCCGCAGCACCACCGAAGTAGAACTCCTCGCCCTGTTCGAACACTTCGGCGTGGTTCAGTCCTGCTCTCTGGTTCTCGACGCTGAAACCGGCACCTCAAAAGGATTTGGCTTTGTTGAAATGCCAAAATCCGGCGACGCTCGAGCGGCCATGAAACAACTCAACGGTAAAGAGATCGCCGGCAGTCAGATTCGCGTTAAAAAGGCCGAATCAAAACCCGATGAAAAACCGGACCCCGGTCAATAAAGTCATGAGCAACGACCCCCTTCACGGTATTACGCTGAAAGAAATACTCACTCTGCTGGTCGATAAATACGGCTGGCAAGAGCTGGGGCAGCGCATCACGATTAAGTGCTTTACCAATGACCCCAGTATTACGTCCAGTTTGAAATTTTTGCGCAAAACCCCCTGGGCAAGAACAAAAGTTGAAGCGCTTTATATCGATACCGATTGGCACCCGAATATAAACAACAAAAACATCTGGTCAATTGAGCGTAGTGGCCACAACGATTAGACCCTTGTTTTTAAGGGCTTTAGCTATTCTTTTAATAGGTCTATGGCCAGTGCCTCAGCCACTTTAATGCCATCAATCGCCGCCGACAGTATGCCCCCCGCATAACCAGCACCTTCGCCCGCTGGATATAAACCCAGGGTATTAATGCTCTGCAGGTCTTTACCCCGGCGAATACAAATAGGTGACGAGGTGCGTGTTTCAACACCGGTTAATAAGGCATCGGCCATAGCAAAGCCTTTTATCTTTTTATCAAAAGCGGGAATCGCCTCGCGAATCGCCGCCACGGCAAAATCTGGCAGCGCCTTCGATAAATCACAGAGATTCACCCCCGGCTGATAAGAGGGCGACACCTTGCCTAATTCCGTTGAAGGTTTATTGTTTAAAAAGTCGCCGACTAATTGAGCCGGGGCGCAGTAGTTTTCACCCCCTAATTGATAGGCCAAACTTTCAAGATCACGTTGTAAATCAATGCCTGCCAGCACGTCACCGGGATAATCCTGCTCCGGTGTAATACCGACCACGATGGCCGCATTGGCATTGCGTTCGTTGCGGGAATACTGCGACATGCCATTGGTCACCACCCGCCCTTCTTCAGACGTCGCCGCCACCACAGTGCCACCCGGGCACATGCAAAAACTATAAACGCTGCGACCATTGGCACAGTGGTGTACCAGTTTGTAATCTGCTGCACCAAGAATGGGGTGCCCCGCCTGCTCACCAAAGCGCGCTTTATCAATTACCGATTGCGGATGCTCAATACGAAAGCCAATGGAAAAAGGTTTCGCTTCAATATAAACACCTTCAGCCAACAGCATTTCAAAACTGTCACGGGCACTGTGGCCAACGGCGAGTACAACATGACGGCTGTGTAGTGTTTCACCATTACTCAAAGTAACGGCTGTCACCTGTCCACCATCAGCGCTACCTTCCACACTACCGTCCACCCCTACGGCATGACTGACTTCACGATGCAGTGTGTCTACTTTAGTGCCAAAACGAATTTCACCGCCGAGACGAATTATCTCCTCGCGCATCGTTTCGACCATTTTAACCAGCTTAAACGTACCGATATGGGGCTTGCTGAGGACGAGTATTTCCTCCGGCGCACCGGCTTTTACAAACTCCTCCATCACCTTGCGACCAAGATGGCGCTTGTCTTTCACCTGGCTGTAGAGCTTACCGTCGGAAAAGGTTCCCGCCCCACCCTCGCCAAACTGCACGTTGGATTCGGTATTTAACTTACCCTTGCGCCAAAGATCCCAGGTGTCTTTGGTACGTTGACGCACCTCTTCACCACGTTCGATAACAATCGGCTTTAAACCCATTTGCGCCAGTAGCAAAGCGGCCAAAAGCCCGCAGGGGCCAAAGCCAATAATAATGGGCCGCTGTTGATCTGATGTGGGGAAATCAGCTTGAGCCTGTGCGACAAATTGATAGCGAGTATCCGGTGCAATACGCACCGTGGATTGTGCAGAAAACTGTTCCAGAGCCGCTTTTTCATGCGCCTCACTGAGCACAACATCTACTTGATAGATGAGCAAAATATTATGCTTTTTCCGCGCATCGTAGCTACGTTTAAACACCGTTAATTCGAGTAGGTCTTGTTCTGCAAGCTCCAATCTGGCGGCAACGGCCAGAGATAGATCGGCATCGCCATGGTCGAGGGGGAGTTTGATTTCAGAGAGTCGAAGCATAGGAAGGGGAACGCAAAGGCTGCGTTTACACGATTGAAAGACAGCCATTTTAGCACGCGGGAAAGCTGACTAAAGGTCGCCCCTAAACAAATTGTCCGGCGCTATACCCCGATGACCAGGCCCACTGGAAATTAAAGCCGCCCAGGTGGCCACTAACATCCAGCACCTCACCAATAAAATAGAGTCCGGCCTGTTGTTTCGCTTCCAGTGTTTTGGAGCTGATGCTATTGGTGTCTACCCCACCCAAAGTCACTTCCGCCGTGCGATAGCCCTCCGTTGCTGAAGGCTTTAAACACCAACGGTTCAGTTGTTCGCCAATTGTCTGCAAGTGCTTATCACTGAATTCTGCCAGTGGACTACTCGCCAGTTGCGACCACCAAAGCGTCTGTAGTTCATTCACTAGTGCTTTGGCCAAATGCTTATTCAGCAGTGTATTTAAGCGACTTTTCCCTTGCTGGCATTTTGCTGACAGTAGCCACTCGGTGGCATTAATCTCTGGTAATAGGTCGATGTTGATTTCATCACCGGGCTGCCAGTAATTGGAAATTTGCAATATCACCGGGCCACTCAGCCCCCGATGCGTAAACAGTAAATTCTCAGTAAAGGCCTGCCCCTTGCAACGCACCTCTACCTCTAATGCCAGCCCCGATAAGCGCTGACATATTGGCTTCATAAAATCGCTGAACATAAAGGGCACTAAGCCTGCACGACATTCAGTCAGAGGAAGACCAAATTGTCGGGCAATATCGTAACCAATACCACTGCCCCCCAGCGTTGGAATAGACAGCGCACCCGTAGCGACAACCAGTGACTGGCAATACACGTTTGATTCCCCGCCTGCAATACCGACTTGATAAGTCGCCTTTTTATTGTCCGACCGATTCAGGTCTGAAAAAACAGCGTCATCATCTGCATTGACACATTTAATCGTACTGGCTTCGCAACGGGTTTTAATCTCAACACCCGCCTGCTCACATTCGCCAAGCAGCATATTCAAAATATCTTTTGCCGAGTCCTGACAAAATAACTGGCCGTGTTTACGCTCTTCATAGGCAATGCCATAGCGCTCTACCAGGGCAATAAAATCCCACTGGGTATAACGGCTTAAGGCTGATTTACAGAAATGGGGATTATGGGAAATATAATTTTCAGGCTCGATGCTGTAATTGGTAAAGTTACAACGCCCACCGCCGGACATTAATATTTTTTTGCCGACTTTATTGGCTTTTTCCAATACCAATACACGCCGCCCCCGCTGAGCAGCTGTCGCCGCACACATCAAACCGGCGGCACCGCCCCCCAAAATAATGACATCGTAATGTGTTGCTGTGTTTTGCACTAAGTTCAACCGCTATACTGTAAAAAGAAACAAGGCAGTATTTTATGATCTATAGCTTACAGAGCAAGCTTTATTGCGATATGTCTCTCTGTCGCACTGATGCAGAGAAGACGCCGGAGGGGCCATGCCGATACGTATCGCAACACACATTCCAACGCTAAAGCTACGCCGCGTCGCGATAGACACCTATAAAGAAAACGTCGTTTACCTGCATCGTGACTGCGCACTCTATCGCAGTGAAGGCTTTCAGGCCCTGAGCAAAATTGAAATCCATCAGGAAGACAACGGCCAGCAGATTATCGCCGTGCTCAACGTGGTTGATGACGAAAACATTATCCAGCCCGGCCAGCTGGGTCTCAGTGAGCAAGCTTACGCCCAACTCAATTTACCCGAGGGCACGGCGGTACGCGTTGTCCACGCCACGCCACCGCAATCACTACGCGCCGTGCACCGAAAAATTGCCGGCGAGCGCCTGTCCTACGATGAGTACCTGGGCATCACCCAGGATGTGGTGGAAAACCGCTATTCCAAGATCGAAATTGCCGCTTTTCTGGTCGCCTGTTCCGACAATGGCATGGATCGAGATGAAGTACTGAGCCTCACCGAGACCATGGTTAAAACCGGCGAGCGCCTCGACTGGGGCGAAGCCCTGGTCGCCGACAAACACTGTATTGGCGGCATACCTGGCAACCGTACCACGATGTTGATGGTGCCCATTATCGCCGCCCACGGCATGCTCATTCCCAAAACATCGAGCCGCGCCATTACCTCCCCCGCCGGTACCGCCGACACCATGGCAGTGCTTGCTGAGGTTGAGCTAAACCCGCAGCACTTACTCGATATCGTTCACCAACAACGGGGCTGCCTGGCCTGGGGTGGCACGGCAAAACTGGCACCCGTAGACGATATTTTAATCGCCGTTGAGCGCCCCCTGTCGATGGACTCGCCCGGCCAACTGGTCGCCTCCATCCTGTCGAAAAAAGTCGCTGCCGGTGCCACGCATTTATTGATTGATATTCCCGTTGGTCCGACTGCCAAAATGCACGACCAGGCCAGTGCCATGCGCCTGCGTAAATTATTCGAATACGTCGGTGATCGCATGGGCCTGCATTTAGTGGTGGTTATTACCGATGGTCGCCAACCCATCGGCCGCGGTATTGGCCCGGTGCTTGAGGCGCGAGACGTTATGCAGGTGCTCAACAATGATCCGCTGGCACCCTGCGATTTACGCGAAAAAGCCCTGCAACTCGCCGGGCGTATTCTTGAATTTGATGCCGATGTGCGCGGTGGTCAGGGCTATATTATCGCTCGGGATATTCTCGAATCCGGCCGGGCACTGGCAAAAATGCAGGCCATCATTAAAGCCCAGGGGCAAAACGAGACCAGTATTAAGCCCGGACATTTACAACACTCCGTACTGGCTGCCTGCGATGGCGTGGTAGGGAGCATCGACAACCTGCAAATTGCCCGCATCGCCCGCCTCGCTGGCGCACCTCTGGATATGGGCGCGGGCGTCGATCTGCACTGTAAAGTCGACGACCCCGTAACAAAGGGCCAGGCCCTGTACACAATTTACGCTGAGTTTAATGCCGACTATAACTTTGCCCAACAAGCGGCCGAGGGCGACAATGGCTTTACGATTGCGTCACCAAGCCGCTAATATTTAACTAAAACAACAATCATAATGAGAAACGCATGACCGATATCTATCACCCCGCTAACCGTGAACTACAGGATGCCTTCGGCACTCGCCCGCTGGCAGACCGTGTTAACGAGCTTATTATTCAGCCAGAAATTGGCGATGAAGAGCGTGAATTTATCACCTCTCGCAATATGTTCTTCCTCAGCACCGTCGATCCCGATGGCCAGCCGACCGTGTCTTACAAAGGCGGCGACGTGGGTTTTGTTCAAGTGCTCGACAGCAAAACCATTGCCTTCCCCCTTTACGATGGCAACGGCATGTTTCTCAGCGCGGGCAATATGAAAGCCAGCCCCAAGGTCGGCCTGCTGTTTATCGACTTTGAAAACCCTCACCGCCTGCGCCTGCACGGCAAGGCCACGGTCAGCGCCGACGATGATCTGCTGGGCAGCTACCACGAAGCCCAGATGATCGTCAGGGTTGCGGTGAGCAATACCTTTATTAATTGCCCGCGTTATATCCACCCCGCCACCAGCGACGAGCAATCCATTTATGTGCCGGTTGAAGGTAAAGAAACGCCCGATCCCGAATGGAAGTCATGGGAAGTGGTGGCTGATGTGCTGCCTGAAAAGAAGCCTTAGCAAAGCCTAAACCGCCCTTCAACCCCTGCCAATAAACAAGGTATTTCCGCCCATGAATAAAGCAGCAAAAGTCATCGGCAGCATCGATGCCCTATGGCGCTATCCCGTAAAAAGTATGCGTGGGCAAGCCATCGAACAGGCCTTTATTGGTTACGCCGGCATTTATGGCGACAGACTTTACGCCTTTAAAACCAGTGCCGGGCCCGGCTTTTTCCCCTACCTCACCGGGCGTGAAACACAGGACATGCTGCTCTACACGCCGCGCTTTCGTCACCCCGAAAAAGCCGAACAACCCATCAACTGGGCGGAAGCCGAAGCCCTGAGTGTTGGCATTACGCCGGTATTCAGCAGTGCCCACGAACTGGCGATGGATGTTGAAGCACCCAATGGTCAGGTCTATGCCATCGACGACCCCGCCCTGGCACAACAGCTCGCCACTAGCGCTGGTGTAGGACACGAGGTTTCCTTAACCCACTCCCAGCGCGCAATGACCGACTGCCGCCCCCTGTCATTAATCTCATTACAAACAGGACAACAGCTCTCTGAAGAAACCGGCATCGACATTGATAGCAGACGCTTCAGAGCCAACATCCACATCGACTTAACTAGCGGCCAGGGTTTTGGCGAAGACGACCTCGTCGGTCGCAGTCTTAAGCTGGGCGACAAAGTCGTCGTCACCATTGTCGAGCGCGACCCGCGCTGCGCGATGATCACCTACGACCCCGATACCGGCGAAGCCACACCGGAAATTCTACGCCACGTCACCCAGCAACATGAGCGCAACGCCGGTATCTACGCCGCCGTCGTGGTTGAAGGCATGGTCACAGCGGGCGACCCTGTTGTATTAATAGCTTGAGTCATACGTTGAATTGATACCCCGTATTAAAGTACGCAATAGCCTATTTTCTTTGACTAACTTCACAGAATGATGTTAATTAGACACCCTTAAAGGGCTCCTCAATAAGAACAGGTTTTAATGGCCAAACTCGGCGTTTCTCCACATCTCATTTCCATCGTTGCCGATTTATCGCGCGAGCTGCCCGACCAATTGCGTTACTGGCGCTTACTTGATGCCATTCTCACCACCCTGCCCTGCGATGCCGCCGTGCTGATGGCACTTGAAGCCGACCACGCTGAGGCACAAGTATTGCGCCCGCTAGCCATTGACGGCCTTGACGACAAGGTGCTTGAACAGCCATTTACTGTTGCGCAACATCCCCGCTTGACCCAGTGCCTGCAATCGCGAGAGCCCGTATTCTTCCCCGCTGACAGCCAACTCCCCAACCCTTTTCAGCCCTTTCTAAAAGCAGGGGATCGACGCACCGGGCCACGGGACAGTCTCGGTATCGCCCTGCAAGCGTCGGGTCAGCCCTGGGGGCTACTGTGTTTAAACACCCGCCAGGCAGACACACTGAATAAAATTGATACCCGGGAATTACGCAGTTTTATTCACTTTATAGAATCGGCTATCGCCGTTTTACTGCGGGGTAAAGACCAGCGAGCTAAATTGGCCCGCCTACAGCAACTCAACAAAGTGCTATTCACACAGTCGCAAAGTCAACAATTACTCGGTGAAAGCCCGGCATTACAGCGAGTGAAAGATGAAGTCGCCATTATCGCCACCTCTGAATTAACCCTTCTTTTACAGGGCGAAGACGGCGTTGGAAAAAGTGTAACAGCCCATAACATTCATCAAGCCTCCACCCGCAGCGAACAACCCTTTATTAGCGTCGACTGCGCCAAGTTCGATGAAGAAACAATCTACACCCAGCTTTTTGGCTGCACTCGTAATAACGAAAGGGACGAAAAAACAGGTCTCTTTCAACTCGCCGACCGGGGCACAATTTATATGAAAGAAGTCGCCCATCTGTCAGATGAGGTCCAGATACAGTTAGAAAAAATACTAAAAATGCGTTGTATTCAGCCACTCGGCGATGATCAGGTTCATCCTCTGAATGTTCGACTTATCGCCGCCACCCGCTGCAATCTTCAACAAGCGGTAAGCCGGGGGGAGTTTCGCCCGGAGCTATACCGGCTGTTGATGCTCTACCCCCTGCCCGTGCCACCCCTGCGTGAACGCGCTGAAGATATTCCCTTGCTAAGCAGCCACTTTCTCGAACAGCAACGCCGACGCCTCGCCCTATCCACCTTACAGATCGACACCGATGCTCTCCACCTACTACAGCACTATGCCTGGCCGGGGAACATTCGCGAACTTGACCAGGTACTTCGACGCGCAACACTCAAAGCAGTAGCCGAACAAGGACGCGCCACAAAAACCATCATCAAAGTTTCTCAACTGAGCATTAGCTTTGGCGAACTGCCCCGCGCCGCTCAGACAACACTCACAAATTTGCCTGAACAAATTAATCTAAAAGAAACAGTCGACAATTTTCAGCGCCAGCTAATTAATGACAAACTCAAACTACGCAACGGCAACCTCGCCGCGACCGCCCGCGACCTCGGCTTAAATCGCAGTAATTTTTACCGTTTATTACAACGCCTTGGTATAAAACAAAGTACGCCATAGCTAATCCAGCCGGCGAAACCCCTTAATTAAATGTACAAAAAAATAACACTAAAACAAATAAGGCCTTTTTGAAGGAAAATAATTTAAATAAAAATAATAGTTTAACAATACTGATTTCGCTGTTATATTCCGCAACAACTCTCGGGGAGCCTTAAAAACAAGGCTGAGATGCTACTAGCTGATCGACTTTACACAGCGTAGCGAACCCGTTGAACCTGAACCGTCTAGTACCGGCGTAGGAAAGAGCAATGTTTTTAGTGCCATTTTTAGCACCATTAAAAATTAAAATGCAGTTCTCCCTGCAGCTCTCCGCCCGGCTATCCCCAAGTCAGCCTCGGAGGCAAAATGTCAGAGCAATTGCAGAACCAAACCACCACTCAGTCTGGTACAAACCCGCTACAAACCATTACCCAAACACCCCTGCCCGCCAGTAAAAAAGTTTATATTCCTTCGCCCAATTATGCCGATGTGCGGGTGCCGATGCGCCAACTCACGCTAACCACGGGCGAACAGGTTCATCTTTACGACACCTCCGGCCCCTATACCGATGTCGATGTCACCATCGATATTCACCGCGGCCTGCCTGATGTGCGCTCAAGCTGGGTAGAGGGGCGCGGTGATACTGAAAGCTACAGCGGTCGTGAAACCCGGCCTGCCGACAATGGCGTAAAGGATGCCGACCAGGCGACGCGTTTTTACAACCCCGCCTTGCAGCGCAAGCCCCGCCGCGCCGTCAATGGTGCCAATGTGAGCCAGCTACACTACGCCCGTAAAGGCATTATTACCCGGGAAATGGAGTACATCGCCATCCGCGAAAACGAATTGCGCGGCGCTCTGGCCAATGAATTCAACACCCCCGAACGCGTCGCTCGCCTCAAAGGCAATAGCATGGGTGCGGGTTTTGTCGACCTGGTGACGGCAGAGTTTGTGCGCAGCGAAGTCGCTGCCGGGCGAGCGATTATCCCCGCCAACATTAATCACCCGGAGTTGGAGCCGGTAATTATCGGCCGTAACTTTCTGGTCAAGGTCAATGCCAATATCGGCAACTCGGCGCTGAGTTCTGGCATCGATGAAGAGGTGGAAAAGCTGGTGTGGTCGATCCGCTGGGGTGGCGACACGGTGATGGATCTATCGACCGGCAAACACATCCACTCCACCCGCGATCATATTATTCGCAACTCCCCGGTGCCCATCGGCACGGTGCCGATTTACCAGGCCCTGGAAAAAGTTGGCGGCGTTGCCGAAGACCTCAACTGGGCGGTGTTTCGCGATACCCTTATCGAGCAGGCCGAACAGGGCGTCGACTACTTCACCATTCACGCCGGTGTGCTGCTGCGCTATGTACCAATGACGGTCGACCGCCTTACCGGTATTGTCTCGCGCGGTGGTTCCATCATGGCCAAGTGGTGTATCGCCCATCACCAGGAGAACTTTCTCTACACCCACTTCGAAGACATTTGCGAAATCATGAAGGCCTACGATGTCAGTTTCTCGCTGGGTGACGGCCTGCGCCCCGGCTCCCTCGCCGATGCCAATGACGAGGCGCAATTTGCGGAGTTAAAGACCCTCGGTGAACTCACCAAAATTGCCTGGCGTCACGACATTCAAACCATGATAGAAGGCCCCGGTCATGTGCCGATGCATATGATTCAGGAAAACATGGATCTGCAATTGGAGCACTGCGACGAGGCACCCTTTTACACCCTCGGCCCGCTCACCACCGATATTGCTCCCGGCCACGACCACATAACCAGTGGCATTGGCGCGGCGATGATAGGCTGGTTCGGCTGTGCCATGCTCTGCTATGTCACCCCCAAGGAACATCTCGGCCTGCCCAATCGCGACGATGTTAAACAGGGCTTAATCGCCTATAAAATTGCCGCCCACGCCGCCGATGTCGCCAAAGGTCACCCCCACGCCCGCCACCGCGACGACCTGTTATCCAAAGCGCGCTTTGATTTCCGTTGGGACGATCAATTCAACCTCGGTCTCGACCCCGACACCGCACGCGCCTATCACGATGAAACCCTGCCCAAGGACTCCGCCAAGGTGGCCCACTTTTGTTCGATGTGCGGCCCCAAATTTTGCTCGATGAAAATCACTCAGGATGTGCGCGACTACGTTGCTAAGGGCATGCATAAAAAATCCGACGAGTTTAAAGACCAGGGCAGCGAAATTTATATTGAGAACATCACATAACGCCGCGCTGACAATGCGAATTGAGATTCTTGGCAGTGGTGTTAGTGGCCTGTGCTGTGCCCACGCTTTTGTCGAACGTGGCTGTGAAGTGACGGTCATTTCTGCCAGCGACGCCCTCGATAGCACTTGCTGTTCATGGTGGGCTGGCGGCATGTTAGCGCCCGGTTGTGAAGGTGAAAATACCGAGCCATTGATTGCGTCACTGGGTGCCGAGAGTATGGCATTCTGGCAAAGCATCGCCCCCGACTACGCCACGGCTGGCACACTGGTGGTGGCCACTTCCCGTGACCAGCCGCTACTCAATAATTTCGCCCGCAATACCCAGGGCTGGCAAACGATTGAAGGCGAACAAATGGCAGGCCTTGAACCCGACCTTGCCGAGCGTTTCAACAAAGGCCTGCTCTTTTCCGACGAAGCCCATCTCGACCCGCGACAGACACTCAATCAATTAATTGACGACTTAAAGAATAGCGGCGTGAAATTTGAACAAGGCCAGATCGACGATAGTCCGGGCAATGACTACAGCAGCTCTGAGCTTGCCAGCGATGTCGACTGGGTTATCGATTGTCGCGGCCTCGGTGCCCGTCATCACTTAACAGACTTACGGGGTGTTAAGGGGGAGATGCTGCATATCCACAGTCGTGACATCCACCTTAGCCGCCCGGTACGTTTGCTGCACCCACGCATTCCGCTCTACATTGTGCCCCGCGCCAATGGCGTATTTATGATCGGCGCGACGATGATAGAAAGCACCGAACGCAAGCACGCCAGTGTGCGCTCGGTACTCGAACTCTTATCGGCGGCCTACGCGCTGCACCCCGCTTTTGGTGAGGCTGAAATACTTGAAATTGGCGTTGAAGCGCGCCCCGCTTTTACCGACAACCTGCCGCGCCTGCGCCGCCGGGGCAAGACTCTTTCGGTCAATGGCATGTACCGCCATGGTTTTCTCGCCGCGCCTGCCATGGCACGGCGCTGCGTCGCATTTGCCCTCGACGGCATTATTCCCACAGAGGTAATGGATGAAAATACAGCTTAACGGCACACACCTGGACACCGAGCACAACGACCTCGCCGCCCTGGTTAGCGCTCTCGGTCACGACGCCGATAAAGTCGCTACGGCCGTCGATGGACTGTTTGTGCCACGCACAGCACGCGCACAAACGCCGCTGCATGAAGCCTCTGCCGTAGAGATACTCGCACCCATGGAGGGCGGCTAATGCCAGCTTCGCTAACAAGCCCTTCCTCTAAAGGGCTGCGCTTATACGGCAGTGAATTCGCATCGCGCTTTTTAATTGGCAGCGCCCAATACCCCTCCCCCGCTATTTTGCTCGACGCCATTGCCGCCAGTGAGGCAAGCATCGTTACCGTCTCCCTGCGCCGTGAAGCGGGTAACAGCAAAGGGGCTCATAAAGAGGCTGGCGAGGGTGCCGGGCAACAGTTTTGGTCGCTTATCCAGCAGTCTGGCGCTCGCCTGCTACCCAATACCGCCGGCTGTAAAAGCGTCAAAGAGGCCGTCAATACCGCCCATATGGCGCGGGAATTATTTTCCACACCGTGGATAAAGCTTGAGGTGATCGGCGAGGACGACACTCTGCAACCGGATGTTTTTGGTCTGGTTGAAGCAGCACGCATTCTCTGTGCCGAGGGCTTTCAGGTCTTCCCCTACACCACCGATGATTTAGTAGTCGCCGAGAAGTTACTCGCCGCTGGCTGTGAAGTGCTAATGCCCTGGGGCGCGCCCATTGGCAGTGGTCGCGGCTTGAACAACCCCTTTGCCCTCAGAGCCCTGCGCGCCCACTTCCCCGACGCCACGCTGATTGTCGATGCGGGTATCGGCCTACCCTCTCAGGCGGCCCAGGCTATGGAGCTGGGCTACGACGCCATATTACTGAATACCGCCGTGGCTAAAGCCAGTGACCCCGTAGCAATGGCCACTGCCTTTGCGCAAGCCATTGACGCCGGGCACCGTGCTTTTAACGCCGGGGCCATTGAACCCCGCGATATGGCCTGCCCCTCCACGCCCGTGTTGGGCAGTCCTTTTTGGCATGCAGATCATGATTAACGCCGTAAGCGACGACGCCAGACGACAACAAAAGCCCCGCGCCAGCCTGCTGCATCCCTTTTATCTCATCGTCGATAACAGCCAATGGCTGGAGCGTTTCCTGCCCCTCGGCTTAAAGTTGGTGCAATTACGTATTAAGGATGTAGACGGCGAGGCTCTGCGCACCGAAATAAGCAAAGCCAAAACCCTCTGCGCCGCCTACGATTGCCAGCTCATTATTAATGACCACTGGCAGCTGGCATTAGACTTGGGCTGCGATTTTATCCATCTCGGCCAGGAAGACCTGATCACTGCCGATGTAGCGCAAATTCACCAGGCGGGCGTCAAACTCGGCATTAGTACTCACGACGGTAAAGAACTCGCCTATGCCTTGAGTCTCAATCCCGACTATATCGCCCTCGGCCCGGTGTATGCGACACAGTTGAAACGTATGCCCTGGGCACCTCAGGGTCTTGAAAAGCTGGCCCGCTGGCGACAGTTAATTGGCGATATACCCCTCGTTGCCATCGGCGGCATGAATGTCGAACGGGCACCGGGGGCCTATTCTGCCGGTGCCGACACCATTGCCGTGGTCACCGATGTGCTTTGGCATCAACAGCCCGAGCAACGTCTGCAGGAGTGGTTGCAACTCAGCGCTCTACTCGCCACTCCACTCGCCCACCCACTCACCACAAAAGAGCAGGGCAATAATGATGAGTGAAAACCGCTATGCCCGGCAGCTCGCCCTGCCCGAAGTCGGCAGTGCCGGGCAGGCAAAGCTCGCCGCTGCACGGCTGTTAATTGTCGGTGCCGGCGGGCTCGGTGTACCTGCCCTTACCTATCTCGTCGGTGCGGGCATCGGCCATATACGCCTGGTCGATAACGACCGCATTGCCATTCACAATCTCCACCGCCAAGTGTTATTTAGCGAGGCCGACCAGGGGGAATACAAAGTGGATGTCGCCGCCCGTAAAATGGCCGCTTTAAACAGTGAGGTTATTGTTGAGCCGATTGCTGAACGGCTTGTCTCCAGTAATATCGAGCAACTTATCGGCGGCTGTTACTGTGTGATTGATGCCGCCGATAATTTCACCACCACCTATTTACTCAGTGATACTTGCCAGAGTTTAAAGCGCCCATTGATATCGGCATCGGCGGCAGGTATGAAAGGCTACATGGGCGTTTTTTGTCACCCTGCGCCCAGCTATCGCGCCCTCTTTCCCAGCCCCCCCGACCAGGGTTTATCCTGCACCCGCGACGGTGTACTCGGCCCCGTCGTCGCGGTGCTCGGAGCCTTGCAAGCACAGGCGGCGATTAAATTACTGCTCGCCGAACCCAGCTCTTCAACACTCGACCCCGCAACACTCGAATCCGCAACACGCAACCCAGCAACACCCGAGCCCGCAACACTGATTAATATCGATCTTTGGACTAATCACTTTTCGAGCATTCATTTTTCCAATGCCATCGAACCGGAAGTACAAGCCCCCATCGCCGTGTTGAAGAGCGATGAAATCACGCCCAATGACATCCTCATCGACGTCCGCAATGCTGACGAATTACATGCGCCCTCACTCAGCCGTGCTCAACACATTCCGCTTGAAGAAATCGCCAAACGCTGGGGCGAAATCCCCCATGAAACACGGGTTGTGCTGTGTTGTATGAGTGGCCGCAGAGCCCAAATTGCGGCACAGGCACTGGCCGAACAAGGTTTTCAGAAGCTCGCCATTTTAAGCCTTGACGAGTAAGACGCAGTAAGAGGTAAGGCACTAATGAAAACACCAGAGCCAATAAGCCGTATTAAAAACGTCTTGAGTATCGGTGGTTCCGACCCCAGTGGCGGTGCGGGCATTCAAGCTGATTTAAAAACCTTCGCCAGTAATCGTGTTTACGGCATGGCTATTATTACGGCCCTTACGGCCCAAAGCACTCGCGGTATAACGGCCATCCACTACCCCGATCCCGGTTTTATCGAAGCGCAAATTGATTGCTTGTTCGAGGACATTCAACCCGCAGCGGTAAAAATCGGCATGCTCGGCAATCGAGAAATTATTAGCCGCGTAGCAGCACGGCTAAAACACTATCGGGCGCGTAATATTGTGGTCGACCCCGTGATGCTGTCTTCCAGTGGCCAGCGACTGCTAGACCCCTCTGCACTCGACGTTCTGGTCCGTGAGCTGCTGCCTCTGGCCCGCTTATACACACCCAATTTAAGCGAAGGTGCCTGTCTACTCAACTCAAAACCGCCAGCCACAAAAGAAGACATGCTCACCATGGCGATACGCTTACAGGCACTCGGCCAAAGCCCTGTATTGTTAAAAGGTGGGCATTTATCGGCAGACGAAAGTCCCGATCTACTGGTAGATGGCAGTGGTGATAAGTGCTGGTTTACCTGCCAACGCATCCCTGCCAATAATAATCACGGCACTGGCTGTACGCTCTCTGCGGCCATTGCCGCCAATTTGGCAAACGACAACCGAACGTTAAATGATGCCGTTTCAGCGGCTAAAAACTATGTTAGCGCCACGCTGACAGGCGCTAAGGCGCTCAATGTTGGTGCTGGCCCGGGGCCACTTCATCACTTCGTTGATCTCTGGCGTTAACAAATAAGAATAAAAAAAATTATCGTTAATTATTGCGATATGAGAACACTAAAGAATTGATCTATCTTCTTTACTTATGTTTTAAATTCAGCAATATTATGTCAATGCATTGATATTAATGAATCGAGGCAGTGTAATGAAATTATCCTCTTTTTTACCAAAACCCAGAGAGCTACCGACAGGGAAAATTCCCGGGTGGATACCCGGCTCCACCACTATCAATGAATTTCTGGATTGGCCCGATGAAGCTCCAAAGCCAAAGATGTCACTGGGATCGATAGCCATGGTTGGCGTTGATGAAGCCCTGATGGTCGGCCTGGGAATGGCCTCGCGCTTGCGCTTCCCAACGCCCGGTTTTCGTCAGCGTTGTGCCGACGAAATGGAGGATGCACTGGAGTTTTACGAAGCAAAGGGTTGGCTAGAGAACCCCAGGGGCTACCACCAAACACCCCCTGAGCTTGATAAAATAAAGTTTAAAAAGGCGACATCGCGAGGTGTGCATTACGAGCACATGTCATTTGATAGTGGCTATGTGCCCCACATGGGCGAAGCGGGTCGCCACCGCTGGCTCGGTTACACGCCCAATCATACCGCTCACTGCTGGGTGCTTCGCCACTCGGGACCACCGCGACCCTGGTTGATTAACATTCACGGTTATCGCATGGGCGTACCCTATATGGATTTGCCTTTTTTCCACGCCAAGGCACTGCACGAAAACAAAGGACTCAATATTCTGCAATACGTGCTGCCCTTACACGGCCCACGAAAAATAGGCCCAACCAGTGGCGATGGCGTGCTAGCACCGGGCTACGTTAATTTGATTCATACCGAAGCACAGGCGATGTTTGAATTAAGACGCATCATCAACTGGTTGCGCAAAGAAGAAGGCGCGCCAGAAGTTGGGGTGCATGGTATTTCGTTGGGTGGCTATACCACAGCCATGCTGTCGGGCCTGGAAGGCGGACTTGCCTGCGCCATCGCCGGTGTTCCCGCCGTCAATCTGGTGCGTGCTGCGCGGCGACTCGGCCAGCGAAACCTCTTATATTTTATGGATAACATAGGCATGCCCTGGGACGACATCGAGAAGATGACCAAGGTTATTTCACCCACCGCCTTAAAGCCTAAAGTCGCTGCAAAAAGACGTTATATCTACGCGGGCTTACTAGACCGACTGGCCCGCCCCGAGGACCCCATCGATTTATGGGAGCATTGGGGGCGACCAAAAATTGAGTGGTATCACGGTAATCACATCACCTTCCCCTGGGAAAAAACCGTCAATACTTTTATTGATGAAGCCCTCGATGAATCCTTTACTGATTTAAAACCTCTGTCAGGCAAGATAAAGTCAAGCAGGAAAAAACCAGTTTCAACATAAGATCACTTTGTGATATATCTGTTGTATATAATTCAAACAAATACTAAACGAGCATAAAATTATTACTCGCTCGAATAACTTTACTGGCCCAGTCTGTTCTGATTAAAAAAACAGCAACATCAGTATTCAAAATAAAGGAAGCCATCACTATAAAAAACAACCATTCACACTAATTATGCCTAACAGTCACTGCGGGACAAGGAGCTAGGCATAATGGAAGAAAATATTATGAATAAAGATAATAAAAAACGCACCTCATCCCGATTGAGCGAGGCATTCAAAAATGCCTCCGTAATAGCCCGTTTTGGTCGCTTGCAAGCAAGAACAGGTACCGTGTATTACGTTGCCCACGAAAGTGCAAATTACCGTTTACGCTGTTACGAAATAAAGAAATCGAAAACCAAACGCATACCGATTATTTTAGTCCCGCCGTTGATGATTTCAGCCGATGTCTACGACATGTCCCATGAGAGCAGTACGGTTACCTATTTAACGGAACAGGGCTACTCCGTCTGGGTTGTTGATTTCGGCTCACCCGAGCACCAGGAAGGCGGTTTAGATAGGGACTTTAGCGACCATATTCTCGCGGTTAATGATGCCATCGACTACGTCTATTCAAAAAAACAGTTGCCGGTTCACCTGGGCGGCTATTCCCAGGGTGGCATTTTCTGCTATATCGCTACTGCCTATCGCAACTCAAAGAACGTAGCATCAATATTTACCTTTGGTGCCCCGGTCAATATTTACAAAAACTTCTTTCCCGGTGTTCCCGATGAAGTGACCACTAAGGTTTTTGAGAGCATTGGCAAAGCTATTCCCAAAAGTCTGGCACCCACGGTGATCCCGGCATGGGCGACAAAAAATCTGTTCAAATTAATGAGCCCGACTAAAGAAATAAAACGCTGGATTTCTTTTTTGGGTTCTTTGCATGATCGCGATGCGCTATTGCAAACTGAAGAGGGCAGGAGTTTTCTCGGCGGTGAAGGCTTTGTTGCCTGGCCCGGCCCTGCATTAAACGAATTTCTACAACAAATGCTACTCGGTAATCGACTGGTCTCCGGCGGTTGTATTATTGAAGGCCGTGCCATTTCTCTAACAGAGATCACCTGCCCCATTCTCGTCGTCATTGGCAGTAATGACGAAATAGCCCGTGCCGGCTCCGTTCGTGGCGTAGCAGACGCAGTGCCCAATGCCGAGCTGTTTGAATTACCTGCAAAGGGCGGGCACATGGGTATCGTCGTTGGCTCCGGCGCAATGAAAAACACCTGGCCCGCTGTCTCACAATGGGTTCAGTGGCGCGAAGGTAAAGCCGAGCAACCCGCGTCTATTTACGCCCTGGGTGAATTTGATAACACAGAAACACCTGACGATAGCAGGAACGATGCACTACCAACCGCCATCGCAAAGGCTGCATTCGGCATAGGCAAGGGCGTGTTCACCACCACTGCTGATTTACTGGGTATTACCAAAGATTCAGTACAAGCAATTGGCAGCAATTTCGGCACACATCTATCCCACTTTACCCGTCTCGAAAAACTCAACAGTGACAGTAACGTCGGCCTGGCACTGGCGCTTGAAGAACAAGCGGTAAAAGCGCCTAAGGACACCTTCTTTCTCTATGATGGTAGAGCCCACAGTTACTCTGACGCCAGTAAGCGCGTCGACAATATCGTCCGCGGATTGATTTCAATGGGTGTGCGTACGGGAGATCATGTCGGTATCATCATGCATGCTCGACCCTCTTCGCTAGCAACAATCATGGCGGTTAATCGCCTTGGCGCCGTCGCGGTATTACTACGCACTATGCGCAACAAGGGGCAGCTCGCCACTGAGCTAAAGCTGGGTAAAGTACAGTATCTAATATCCGATCCAGAAAATGCGGACACCGCGGTAAATAGCTATCGCGGCCAAGTCTATATATTGGGTGGTTTTGGTCGCTCGCAGCGTGAATTGCCCGAAAGCGTTATTGATATGGAAGCGATTAACCCCACCAGTGTCGCCCTGCCAGATTGGTATCAGCCCTCACCGGGGAAGGCCCGTGACATCGCCTTTACTATGTTTTCAAAACGCGGTGATGAAACACACTGCTACAGTATTACCAACCAGCGCTGGGCCTTGTCAGCCTTTGGCACAGCTTCATCCACTGCTTTGATGAAATCAGATACGGCCTATTGCTGGACGCCTCTCCATGACCCCACAGGCCTGCTAGTCTCGGTCAGCGCTTCACTCGTCGCCGGTGCCCGGGTCGCTGTAGCCAGAAAGTTTGATGCACCCACCTTTTGGAAAGAAGCCCGCAGCTATGGCGCACGAGTCGTTTTTTATTCAGGTTGTATGTTGCGAGAACTTGTCGATGCTCCTACGAATAAGCTCGAAAAAGGGCATTCCATTCGTCTTTTCACTGGCGTCGGAATGCCAGAGGCACTGTCGAAAAGAGTCATCGACCGTTTTGGATCTGTAAGAGTAATGGAGATTTTTGTCGCCAGGGGCAGCAATGCTTATCTCGCTAACATTTCAAGCATAAAGCCCGGCCCTGTGTTTCAGACGATTCCCGGTAGTAGCGAAATCCGCTTAGTCTACTGGGACTATGAAAAAGACCGCCCGTTTCTGGATGCAGCCGGCTACCTCTGCCCCGTTCCCGATGGGTCCATGGGTATGCTGCTCAGTAAAATCAATACAAATTCTGAACATCACGGCGAACAACCCATCTATAACGCCTTTGAAAAAGGCGATTGCTGGCAAGTTTCCGGGGATTTATTCAAAGTCGATGAAGATGGCGAGTTCCGCTTTATGGATATGGTCAAGAACCTGATTCGAGTAAAAGATGATTGGCTGCCCACCCTCACTATGGAGAATATTGTTTGGGAGCTTGAGTGTGTCAGCATAGCTGCAGCCTATGGTCTAAGAATTGAGGGCTATGAATACGACATACCTGCCGTAGCACTTCAGCTAAAACCTAAAACAAAGCTGAATGCTCAAGAACTTAGCGATATCGTCAACCAGCAACCCGACCCCAAAAATCGTCCGCTAGTGATACGAATTATGGACAACCTTCCCATGACACTCGGACAGCAAGTGAAGAAGTCCCTACTGCAAAGTGAAGGCATTCCACAAACAGCCCTACAAAGAGGGAAATCTTTCTGGTTTAACGCTAAAACGGATAAGTATGAGCCGCTTAACAAAACCTCTTTCACGAAGCTTAAGAGAGAATTGAGTGGCAAAAATATTGGGGCTAAAGGAAAAACTGGAAAGCCTGGAAAAACGGCTGTAAAAAAAGTAGTGGCCCGCAAAGCTAAAGTCGTGAAAAAAACAGCGCCTAACGGAAAATCACCCGTAAAAAATGGGGCCGATTCTTTAATGGCGGATAAGAAGGTCGCAAATAAGGTGCGTAATGGACACGCATCACCTGAGAACAAAAATTCAGGATTTACACCAGAATCCACTGGTAAAAACACCTCTAATTTACGCAAGTTAAATTAATAGATTAGGCAACTTACCCGACGACCAATAACGTCTTTGTAACAAACAACTCCGCCCATAATAAAAAAACGACCACCGGAAATCCGATGATCGTTTTGGCCCTCACCCTTTAAAGGGGGCTGAACTTAACTTTTAAGATACTGATCTACATCAACAGGCGCGCTAGCGGCTGTGGCTTCGCCTATCGGCAAAGAGGCCTGTTTCGCCGCTACTTTCTTTGGTGCTGTTTGCGTCGCAGCGGGTTTTTTAGCGGCAGGTTTTCTTGTCACTGTTTTCTTGGCTGCCGGATTTTTAGCCGCTGGCTTTCTGGCTGCAGGCTTTTTAGCTACAACTTTTTTAGCAACAGCTTTCTTAACCGCAGGCTTTCTGGTCGTCGCCTTCTTGGCAGCGGCCTTCTTCGCAGCAGGCTTCTTAGACTTTTTATCGGGTGTCGTATCGACATACTCTTCAATCAGAGCATTTAAATTCTCAACCTGTTCAGCCAGTGACTGAAGGGCGTTCACTGTGGGCATAACACCAAGACGCTTTAGTGCTTTAGCTACACGAGAATCAAAGACGTCTTCAATTTTATCAGAGGGATTAGGGATTTTATCAAACAGCTTTGAGACCTTTTTCATGGCTGATTCACTACTGTCATCAACAAGCTGCTTGTACTTATCTTCATACTTTTCACCGCTTTCAATCAACTTGTTAAACAGCTCTCCACTTTCATCGCGGGCCTTTGAGAAAGCACCCAGACCGGCAAGCCAAATATCTCGATTTCGATCCAGAGCCTTCTCAGTAAGCTCGTGGCTTTTATCAACTGCCTTGCCAACAATCTCATCATTTTTATCAAGAATTTTACGAATTTTTTTATGGTCAAGCGTTTTTGAAGTAGCCATATCACCTATCTTCCTCTGTATTAATTGATTAACATTAGTCAGATTACAGACTGGCCCATAGCGTTATGGTGCCGGCAGTTCTAACCCTTGAAAGCAAGATAGCAATTTTTCTTAGAGTAAAAAAACTAACTCTCTGAAATCTTCCAGATTGGACAATTTGCGGGAGGAGTACTTTGGCAAAGCCAGGCACCAAGCAACGAATCTTGAATACCAGTTTGGACTTGTTTAATCAACTCGGCACGCCCAACGCGTCAACCAATCACATCGCCCTTGAGCTCGATATTAGCCCCGGCAATCTCTACTACCACTACCCCAACAAAGAGCAACTCATTGAAACGCTATTCACAAACTATGAAGTTGCCCTTCAGCCGTTAATCAAACAGACAGTGGCAGAAGAATTAAGCATTGAGGATATCTGGTTTTTCCTGCATCTCAATTTTGAACTCGCACTCGAGTATCGCTTTATTTATCAAGACACCGATTACATCACTTTAAAATGCCCTTCGCTGGCGGCAAAGTTTCAGGGTCTATTAACAGCGCTCTTCCGGATATTAGTTCGGCTACTCACAGCGCTTTCCGAAAACGGCACGTTGCTAGCCCCGGCCAAGACCATCATCAAAGATATTAGCCTCAATATGCTGCTCATTTGCACCCAATGGATACATTTTAAGAAACACCTCGCCGGTATCACCGAAGCCAATATTGCCGGTGATCATTTCAATCAAGGTATATACCAGGCTCTATCACTACTACTGCCCTATCTTGACCAGGCACATCAGGAACACCTGCATCATCTTCAAGATGCCTATCAATAGACCTGTCTCAAGCTAATATTTTTTAGACTAGAGAACCTGCACTTAGCATCTACTTTTAACAATAGCGATCGATGAAGGTTTTCATCTTTTGTACTGCCAGTTCACTTTCAGGTAAGCCATCCATAATAGGATGCACGTGAGTGGTCTTATACCATTCGCAAAGCTCACTGCTTGCACCCTGCTGCCGCGCTAAATCGGCGATACGTACGCCGTCATCACGCAAAATCTCATTGCTGCTGACATGAACCTGTAACGGTGGGAAGCCACTTAAATCCGCATAAACGGGCGACACCATGGGGTCGGTGCAGAGGTTATCGCCAAGTACCATATCTTTCATTAACGGTATGAGTTGATTACTTAATAATGGATCAGCGGCTTCATTGGTAAAAACTGATGGGCTACCAAAGGAAAAATCAGACAGCGGTGACAGGGCAATAGCGCAGGCAGGGTTGGCTAATTCAGACTGCCCAATACGCAGCAAGGTTGCCAGAGTGAGGTAGCCCCCGGCTGAATCACCCGCAATAATTATAGTGTCGGGGCTAATACCCTGCTCTTTTACCAACCATTCATACGCGGCAAAGCAATCGTCATTCGACGCCGGATAAGGGTGCTCCGGTGCCAAACGGTAATCAACCAGTAAGACTCTGGCATTAACGGCAGGCCCAAAGCGCTGTGCCCACTGTTTATACAAACCGGGCACATGAATGATCATGCCCCCGCCATGCAAATAAAGAACGGTACGTGTAACGCCCGGCGTATTGTTAATCCACAAATACGAAGGATGCCCCTCAATAAAATCGACAGGCACTGGCGAGGTGTGTTTTCGCGTCAAGAAATTATCAAGCTTAACCACCCAGCGGCGGAGCTTATCAATCGTCGCCTGCTGTTGCCCCGGCTTACTTTGTCGCACCGCTCTTTTCACAAAGGGCTTGACGATAATTCGGGACGAAAGATTCATCAGTCTCATTTGCCAACTCATTTATTTTTCCTTAAATTGATTTCAGCAAAGAACCCCACATTATCAGACAATATGGGGTAGAGAGAAGCACGAAGATTGACACCCCTCTGTATCAATAGACCAAACTTTATCGCTAGAATAGACAGACAAAGCGACCCGACCTTCGATACAGAAATAGACTCAGAAATAATGAATCCAGCCCCCGAACAATTTGAATTACATCTGCCCGTCACCGACCAGGGCGAATCTGCCATTACCTTGTTGGCGACGGCTAGCGGCCTGTCAAAACAGAACATAAAGCAGGTCATGCAAAAGGGTGCCGTGTGGTTAAGCCGCAATGGCAACACCCGGCGTCTGCGCCGCGCCAAATATCAATTGCTCAGCGGTGACGAGCTGCACATCTATTACGATCAGGCGATACAAAATACCGTGCCACCTGTGCCGCAACTCATCGCCGACGAAGGCGATTACAGTGTCTGGTATAAACCCCAGGGCATGTATAGCCAGGGTACAAAATGGGGCGACCACTGCGCCATTGGCCGTTGGGTTGAGCGCCATCTTGATCGTACGACGTTTACGGTTCACCGCCTCGATAGAGCCGCAACCGGCTTAATTCTGTTAGCCCATAAAAAAAGCAGTGCGGCCAAACTCTCTTCACTCTTTGCCGAACGGAAAATACAAAAACACTACCGAGCAAGGGTTCGCGGCGAATTCCCCACCGAGCCACAGCTGTTTGAGCAAAACATTGAAGACCGCGAAGCCCGCAGTCATGCGCGGCTAATCAATTACGATGACAAACAAAACTGCTCACTGGTAGAGGTCAAAATCGAAACCGGGCGCAAGCACCAGATACGTCGCCATCTCAGCGTTGCCGGCTATCCTATTATTGGCGACCGCCTCTACGGCAGTGTTAAAGAGGGCGATCAAGAAAAAGAAGACCTGCAGCTACTGGCCTATCAACTGTCTTTTATCGACCCCAACAGCGGTGAGGAAAAATATTACGGTGTACCCGATAATGTGCAGCCGCTGCTCACAACTCAAGCCTCAACATAGCCATCAATCATTATCGTCATGATACTGTCTGACATGGGTGCTTTCGCTACGCATCCGATGGATGACAACACCGACGACGGCACGAACACAGGAAGCCTGTGCCAAGCTTACAGAAAATTATTTACAGTGAGTCATGAGTAAAGGGGCTTTGTTACCCTTCTACCGCCATTAATAACGCCTATTTTTGAGAGCAATTTATGCAATTTACCTTTACCGATGAACAGGAAGAATTCCGCCTGATTGTTCGCCGCTTTATGGATGACAAATCACCGCGCACAGAAGTCCGCAAACTGATGGACAGCGAACAAGGCTACGATGCCGCCGTGTGGAAACAACTCAGCGAAGGCCTCGGCCTGCCGGGCATTCATATTCCTGAAGCCTACGGCGGCCAGGGTTTTGGCTTTGTCGAACTGTGTATTGTGCTCGAAGAAATGGGCCGCGCCCTACTCTGTGCGCCCTTCTTTTCTGCAACGGCGCTCGCCGCCACGAGCATTATTCATGCGGGCACGGAAGAACAAAAACTCGCCTTATTACCTGGTATTGCCTCGGGCCAAACCTTGGCCACCCTTGCGCTTAGCGAGGCCAATCGCGATTGGCTACCCTGCAATACGGAAACAAGCGCCACCCCTAGTGACAACAATAGCGGCGATAATAGTGACGACAATTATTTATTAAATGGCGAAAAAAGCTATGTTGTCGATGGACATATTGCCGACCTGTTAATTGTTGTCGCCCGCACACCTGGCACCGCAGGCGATGAAGGTTTGTCACTTTTTACCGTGCCCAGCGACGCACCGGGACTACAGCGCCGCTTATTAAAAAGCCTCGACCCAACCCGGAAACTTGCTCACATCGAATTCAAGCAAACACCGGCAACACTACTCGGTGAATTAAACAGGGGTGGCGATACCTTGCCCCCTATTCTCGACCTCGCCGCTGTCGCCCTGGCCAGTGAGATGGTCGGCGGCGCACAAATGATGCTTGAATCCGCCCTCGACTACGCCCAATTGCGCATGCAGTTCGGGCGTTTAATTGGCTCCTTTCAGGTCATTAAACACAAGTGTGCCGATATGCTGCTTGATGTTGAACTGGCCAAATCGACCGCCTATTACGCCGCCTCAGCAGCAGCCGATGGCGCACCCGACTTGCCCACCGTCGCATCACTGAGCAAAGCCTATGCCTCGGATACTTATATGAAATCCGCCGCCGAGTGCCTGCAAATTCACGGCGGTATCGGCTTCACCTGGGAAAACGACACCCACCTTTATTTTAAGCGAGCCAAAAGCTCCGAGGTCTTCCTCGGTGACGCCAATTATCACCGCGACCAAGTGGTCCTGCGCTGGGAGAATCAGGCATGAGCGAACAAACAGTAGAATCAACAGAACAAAGCCTACGCACAGACGTTCGCACCTGGGTCGAAGCCAACTGGAACCCCGACGCCAGCCTGCTCGAGTGGCGCAATAAATTGATCGACTCCGGCTGGGGTTGTTCGTCATGGCCAGAAGAGTGGCACGGACGAGGGCTGAGCATTGGCCTTAGCGAAGCCGTGGACGACGAGCTGCGCAAAGCCGGTGCCGTCGGTGTTGCCAAAGCGGGGGCCAGAATGCTCGCAGCCGCAACCATTCTTGAGCACGGCGACGACTTCCACAAAGACAAATTTCTGCGTCACCTGTTAACCGGTGAAGACACCTGGTGCCAGTTATTCAGTGAACCGGGCAGCGGCTCAGATCTCGCGGGGCTCACCACGCGTGCTGATTTCGACGGCGAAAACTGGGTATTGAATGGCCAGAAGGTATGGACTACCAGTGCTCACCACGCGCAATACGGCATCGTATTAGCCCGCACCAATTGGGACGTCCCCAAACATCAGGGCATCACCTACTTTTTGATGAATATGGAACAAGCCGGTGTCGAGGTTCGGCCCCTGCAACAAATGAATGGCCATGCCTCCTTTAACGAAATCTTTTTCACCGATGCCAAAATAGCCCCCGAATTAATGCTCGGCGAAGAGGGTAAAGGCTGGAAAGTGGCGATGACCACCCTCGCCCACGAGCGCCGCCTGGTCGATGGCATTCGTTCCTGGGGGCGCGGCGCAAAAGGTCAGGGCCGTATTTACGACGAATTAAAAGCAGAAATTGCCAACGTGATGGAGCCCTATAAATGGTATCCCCAGCGCGCTGGTCGTGTTGACCTGTTAATTGAGCGCGCCAAAGCCACCGGCAAATACGACGACCCCGCCGTGCGCCAGTCCATCGCCAAGGTATTAATGATGGCCAAAGCCGCCGAGTGGACGGGGCGTCGCGTCAAAGCCGCACAAGCGTTGGGGCGACCACCCGGGCCGGAGGGATCACTGGGCAAACTGGCCGGTAGCCAGGTCGCCCGCCTTGCCGCACAAGCTCACACTTTAATTGCTGGTCACGATGCCATGTTGACGGAGGAAGATGGCGCACTGAATGGCATTATCAGTGAAGTACTCATCTCCACCCCGGCCGAATCTATCGCCGGTGGCACCGATGAAATTCAGCGCAATATTATTGCTGAGCGTAGCCTGGGTCTGCCCAAAGAACCGCGCACCGATGTCGACCGACCGTTTAGGGATGTACCGAGGAATACGGTGAGTTAATATTTCCCACTCGACTCGAAGGCCTCCGCCATTCGAGTCGAGTTTTTGTTTGGTGACATCCTGAGCAGGGCCTCACTTCAAAAAACACCCTCACCCATCTGTTAAACCTTCATCCCCATATTGATTAGCAGGACCTGCCCCGCTCCCACCAAGCCTACCCAACTCACCAAAATGCCCCTTACCGGGCACATAATTAAACTCAACGCGAATACCGTCCGGGTCTTCAAACAAAAACGAATAATAACCGGGAGCGAAACGCGAGCCATCGTCGGGGGCGTGAATAATATGAGCCTTGAGTTCGGTGCGGACAAACTGATAAATACTGTCGATGTCTTCTTTGCTACGCGCACGAAAGCAAAAGTGGTGTAGGCCACTGGTATTTTGATCGAAGCTTTTAGCGCGACTGCCTTCGGGTGCTACCCGCACCAAAATACCGGTGCGACTGCCAATGCAATACACCGTGTCGTCATTGCGAATCAGGGTTTCCATTTCGAGAAAGTGACACAAGCGCTCCCAAAAAGGTAAGCAGCGCTCGCCGTCATTGACGGTGAGTTGAATATGGGCGATGCCGTTGACGTCGACTGTCATTGTTTCACCTGAATGTTAATCCTTGTTATTAAACCCCTTAATTTTAAGCCCAGCAAAGCGGGGACTTATAAATCCGGGTCCTGCTGAAACTCCACCGTATTGCCTGCCGGGTCAGCAGCAAAGATGAACTGATCCATACGGTGGTACACAACACCTTCCCTGGTTAGCTGGGTTTCCACCGCTTCAATATCTTCCACATAAAAAGCCGTGTGCGGGCCCATGGGGTCGAGGGGCTTACCTGCTAATTCAGGCAGTACTTTGCGCTCGCCTTCAGAATCGTCACACTGAATGACGTGCACCTGACCATTGGGAAATTGCATCCAGAAGCCGGGGATCAAAGCTGCCAGTTGCTCGGGTATATCCCGGTCGACGGTATTAACCCCCAGCACGTCAACGTAAAAGCGGCGCATGGCGTCAACGTCAACGCGGCAACCGAGGGCACTGTGATTTAAACGGGTGATTTTTATCATCGTGAACATCCTTTTATTTATGCATTATTAATAGATTGAGAGCATATTACCGCAAAGGCTTTGTAGCCTATAATCACTCGCTGAATAAATAACAAAGGAAGCCACTATGGGTTCTCTAGGAATTATCGCCAACCCCATGTCCGGCCGAGACAGCCGCCGACTCACCGCTCGTGCCGAATCTGTCAGCCACGAAAGTAAGCGCAATCAAATCAGCCGCATTGTGGTTGGCGCTGTCGCCACCGGCTGTACCCGCATATTGGCACCCTACGATACGCGCCGACTGGTGCTTGGTGCCCTCGAAAACATGAACATTGGCGCTGAGGTTGAAGAGATTAGAGGCCCCATCACCCACTCCGCAGAAGATACCCGTTTTGCCGTGCGTGAAATGAAAAAGCGAGGCTGCGATGTCATTATTGTTATGGGCGGTGACGGCACCAGCCGTATCGTCACCCAGGTTTGGCAAGACGTCGTGATGATGCCCCTCTCGACCGGCACCAATAATGTCTTCCCGATGTGGATTGAACCCACCATCGCCGGCATGGCCGCCGGTCTGGTGGCCAGTGGCAGACTGTCGAAAGAGGAAACGACCGACCGGGCGAAAATCATTTCGGTCGCTCTCGAAAACGGCGAAACAGATATTGCTCTGGTCGATGCTCTGTTTTTACAGGGCGATAGAATCGGCAACCTCGGCCCCTTCGAGCCTGAATTTATGAAAACCCTGGTGCTGACCCGCGCCGAACCCAATGCCGTGGGCATGTCGCCCCTCGGTGGACTGCTCTGCCCCGCCAGCGCCAGTGACGACTTTGGTGTGCGTGTCGACTTTTGCGGCCACAACGAAGGCGGCCGCCTGTTGCGCGCTCCCGTGTCACCGGGCTTATTTCGCTCAGCCCACATTCTCAGTGCCGAACGTTTGCCGCTCGACGAAGAGACAACAATAAACGGCCCCGGCATTCTCGCTTACGATGGCGACCGCGAACGCAAACTGGCAGAAGGCGAAAGCGCAAATGTCACTGTTAAGCGCAATGGCCCCTGGGTTATCAACCCCCAACGCACTCTGCAATTAGCCGCTGAGCGCCAGTTAATGGCCGATTTACCCCCGTGGGTCGACCCCTTTGATGGCGCCATTACCGGCGAATGCTGTGGCTGCGCCAACACATTGGGACATTTGATAAAACCGGACTAGTTTGGCCGGCAAACCAAAAACTCTGCACCTATTAATAATCCCGATAGAGCTGTTCCATGCCTGACGCCACACCCGAAATGATACCTGCAGAGAATACTGCCACCTCCAATATCCGCTGGTACGGGCTGGTCGGCGGCCCTTTGCTGGCCCTGCTGATGGCTGTCATTGTGCCCGAGCAGATTACCCAGCCCAGCGGCGACATACTGGTGCTGGGCATGGCGGGCAAGGTCACCGCAGGCCTGGCGATATGGATGGCGGCCTGGTGGCTGACCGAAGCAATTTCTATTTATGCCACCGCCCTGCTGCCGCTAGCCGTGCTACCCCTCACCGGTGCGCAATCGATTAAAGCCTCCGCAGGTGCCTACGCCCACCCTTTAATCTTTCTTTTTCTCGGCGGCTTTATTCTTGCACTGGCGTTGGAGCGCTGGCATTTACACAAGCGTTTTGCACTATTTGTACTGCGACTAGTAGGCACCTCCCCGCGTCGGCTGGTCGGTGGCTTTATGATCTCCGCCGCCGTGATGAGTATGTGGATCACTAACACCGCCACCACCATTGTCATGCTGCCCATCGCCCTCAGTGTGATTGCTATGGAGAGCGACGACTCACCCCACAAACAGCGCTTCGCCATTTGCCTGTTGCTGGGCATTGCCTATGCAGCCTCCATCGGCGGCATTGGCACCATCGTTGGCACCACCCCGAATATGTTCGCGGTTTCGTTTATCGAAAATGAGCTGGGGCAAACCATCAGCTTTGCCGAGTGGATGATGATTGGCGTGCCGCTGGTAGTGATTTTTATCCCCATCACCTGGCTGCTACTCACCCGCTTTATCTTCCGCTTGCCCGCCACCAGTGCCGACAGTGACTACAACCTTGATACCACAGCCGAACCCTGGAATCGCGGTTCCGTGTTTACCCTTATTATTTTTGCCCTCACCGCCTTTGGCTGGATGGCTCGCCCCCTGCTCGTCAAACTACCGGCGCTGACCCACCTCAGCGATGCCGGTATCGCCATCGGCGCAGCATTATTGTTATTCGCCATTCCTGAAAATATTAAAGAAAAACGCTTTTTAATCGACTGGGAAACGGCGGTAAAAGTCCCCTGGGGCGTACTACTAATTCTCGGTGGCGGACTCTGCCTGGCCGGTGCCATTCGCGCCAACGGCGTTGCCGAACTACTGGCGATTCAATTAATCGCCATCGGTGAAGTGCCACCTTTAGTCATGACTTTAATGATCGTCAGCCTGATGATCTTCCTCACCGAACTCACCAGCAACGTCGCCACCACCACCGCACTTATACCCATTGTCGCCGCCATTGCCAGCGCACTGGGTATCGAGCCTTTAAAACTCGTCATCCCCGCCACCATGGCCGCCAGCTGCGCCTTTATGCTGCCCGCTGCGACACCACCCAATGCGATTGTTTTTGGTTCGGGAATGATTCGTATACCGACGATGGCTCGAGCAGGAATATGGCTTAATTTAGCGGGTGTTCTTACGGTTACGGTGGTGTGTCACTTTATGCTGGATATTGTTTTAGCCAAACTTTAGTCGCCTGCCTGCTAGAATAAACAGACACCTACAAATAAATCTCAAAGGGATTAAAACTTACCCTCTCGAGGGAGCGACCCCTATTGTGTTTCACCCTTTTATATTTTGGATGCGACACAATAAATTTGGCATCGTTAACAAGCCTTTCAAGCCTTATCACCTAGCGTCTGTTTTATTCGCCGAGCAAGATCCACCTGACTGTAAGGCTTGCCCAGTACACTTGCACTAAACTTGGCCTGCCCATTATGGGCAATTGCTTTTTCGGTATAACCCGATGTAAGAAGAATTCTGACATCGGGTCTCAACGTAGTCACATGCTCCGCCAATTCATAGCCATTCATACCACCAGGCATCACAACATCGGAGAACAGCAGGTTAATATTCGGATTCTTATTTAGAACGTCCAAAGCCTGCTTGCCACTAACTGATGTTAAAACCTCGTAGCCCAATATCTCTAGTGAGTCTTTGGCTACCTCCAATAATCCTACCTCATCATCAACGACAAGTATGGTTTCACTACCCCGGGGAAGCTCTTCCGGTTGAGTATCAAGACTCTCAATGGCTTGTCGTTTAGAAAAAGGCAGGTAAATATTAAAGGTAGTGCCGATGCCCTCTTCAGAATAAATTTTGATATATCCCCCAGACCGACTGACAAACCCATATACCATTGATAGACCCAAGCCAGTGCCTTTACCGCGCTCTTTTGTGGTAAAGAAAGGCTCAAAAACACGCGATTGCAACTCTAGCGGGATACCTTTGCCCGTATCACTCACGGACAGTTTTATGTAACGCCCTGGAGTAGCATCCGGATTAAGAAAGCAGAAGGCATCATCGAGAACCTGGTTATCGGTCTCGAGGGTGAGATGCCCACGACCATCCATCGCATCACGAGCATTAATAACCAAGTTCAGTAAGGTGTCTTGAAATTCTCCTAAATCGATTTCAGTTGACCAAAGGTTTTTCGAGAAATGATAAATTACCTCAACTTGCGGCGTGACTGAGCGACTGATTAAGTCAGTCATCTGCTTGATCGTTTGGTTTAGGTCAACAACCGTTATCTCTGTGCTTTGATGACGCGAAAAACCAAGAAGTTGTTTGGTTAATGCAGCCCCACGTTCAGTTGCCTTTTCAATTGATTGCACCCATTTCTCGACTTTCTCATCACCGCCAACTCGCGTCTGAAGTAGCTCGGTATTTCCAAGAATAATGGCAAGGATATTATTGAAATCGTGTGCGATACCACCCGTGAGCTGCCCCACAGCATCCATCTTCTGGGAACGGCGTAGAGCTTCCTCAGACTGCTTTTGTTCTGTGACATCCTGTATCGACCCGACAAAACGCTGTGCTTTACCGCCACCATCGTAGACCGCCTGACAACGTAGATTGACATATTTAATCCGGCCTTCTTCAAAACGCAGCCGGAGAATAATGTCTAAGGGCGTTCGTTCGGCTATCGATTGGTTGTACGACTGCTTTACAAAACTCTGATCTTCAGGGTGGATGCGCTTGAGAAGCCCGTCAAAGGAAAAGTCAGAATTAACCGAATCAACTTCTAGTATGTTGCAGGCCTCTATTGAACACTGCATGACATTACTTGCCAGATCCTGACTCCAGCTCCCAATTAAAGCCATATGCTGAGTTTTTGCCAGTAGACTCTCGCTTGCCTGTAAGGCCTCCATATCATCTGCCCGTCTATTTTCATAGCGCTGCAAAAACCATCCCATGAATATAGCCAATGCCCCGAGGGCAATAATCAGCCCCCATTGAATTTGACTAAACTGTTCTAACTCTCGGTTCATTGCCCTCTTTTGTGCAAGGACCACATCATCTGCAGAAGCAAGAAATTTATTGAATGTCTGATCGAAAAGTTGATCGATATCGGTTCCCACACCAGACTTATCTTTTTCCCTCCATCGTTTCTGAGCAAAAAGCCGAAAGGCATGAATACCCTCAATGGTCTGTTCAACTTTTTTACGTAACTCGGGATCTTCCAGAGGAATAAATTCACCCTCTGAATCTTCGCCACCCACAAGCATCACATTGGCGTACCACTCCGCCTTATCAATGTGCCTCCAGACTTCTTCATCAATATCCACATAGCTGTCACCCGATATAGCTTCTTCAAACCAAAGGTGAGCAATGGCGGCCTCTAGCTTGACCTCCAGCGCAGCACTCATATGTGGCACATACCGCCTTACCATATTCTTCCCAGAATAAAAGGCATAGAACATAACGAGCAAGATACACAGAGTGACTGGCAAGACCCAAATAATAGGTGTGTTCTTCGTTTTCATTGAGACCCCATCCTTGCAACTATCTTGTATATAAGGCAAACACACATTGACTAAACTTAAGACTCACCTGACCTGTGCAAGCTCTTCACTTTTTTATAATAAAAGAAATCTTAGCTATTTTTCACGCTAAACGTCATCAAGTCATATTTAAATAACTCTTTATGTAGCATCCGTCAAAAATTACGATGAAAGGTGGTTAATTATATGCTGGCTTTAAAAACTGCTTAAGCACTCGAAAAATCACACCTACAAGCACAAGGCACCGTTCGCATAGCCACCCACATAACTTTGTTCTCGCCTCGCTATCAAGCTAAGCTTGCCAGCATCAAAATACGGATCAAACAAGCTATGCAAATATGGGTCGATGCCGACGCCTGCCCTCGGGTGATAAAAGACATTCTCTATCGCGCTGCCAAGCGGGCGGAGGTGATGACCCTGTTTGTCGCCAATCAATCTTTGAACCTGCCAAACTCACCCTGGCTAAAATCCGTTCAGGTGCCCGGTGGTTTTGATGTCGCCGACGACTACATTGTTGCCCACCTCGACAGTGGGGATCTGGTGATTACCGCTGATATCCCTCTCGCGGCAGAGGCTATCGACAACGGAGCGGAGTGCATTAACCCCCGAGGTGAGCACTACACCAGGGCCAATATAAAACAGCGCTTAACCATGCGTAATTTGATGGAGGAGTTGCGCTCCACTGGCGAGGTCCACGGTGGCCCGGCCAGTTTTAATCAAAAGGACAGACAAGCTTTCGCCAATGTACTTGACCGGCTGCTGGCGAAGGCCGCGAAAGGCCTTTAACTTATTGTTAACACAACACAATTTAGCCTAAAGCAAGGCCATCAATACATAGACTAAAGCCAACAACCTGCGTATAATCTCGCGCCCCTGTGAGGCAGCCCTATACGTCTGCCCCCTCTTGCGCCAACTCCCGAGCGCTTCTATTAGGCACCTCCTATGTCAGCATCCGATGTAAAGCCAGACGCCAATTCAAAAACCAGTCAGGACGCGAGTTCTGCTAGCAGCGAGAACAAGACTGAAGAGGTCACTTTTGCCTCTCTCAACTTGTCCGCTCCAGTTTTAAAAGCCGTCAACGAGCTGGGTTACGAGCAACCCTCCGCCATTCAGGCTCAGGCTATTCCTTTGTTGCTAGGCGATGGCAATCTACTCGGCACAGCGCAAACGGGTACTGGTAAAACCGCTGCCTTTGCACTGCCGCTGCTCAGCAAGCTGAAAACCAGCCAGAAAAAGCCGCAAATTCTGGTGCTGGCACCGACTCGTGAGCTGGCCATTCAGGTCGCCGAGGCCTTTCAGACCTATGCCCGCTATATGAAGGGCTTTCACGTATTGCCCGTTTACGGTGGTCAGGATATCAGCGGCCAACTCCGCGCTCTGCGCCGTGGCGTAGATGTTGTCGTCGGCACCCCCGGACGTTTGATTGATCATATCAACCGTCGCAGCCTCGACCTGAGCGAACTCAAAGCGGTGGTACTCGACGAAGCTGATGAAATGCTGCGCATGGGCTTTATTGACGATATTGAAAAGATTCTCAGCAAAACGCCGGACAACGCTCAGCGAGCGCTATTTTCAGCCACCATGCCCCCGCCCATTCGCCGCGTTGCCAATACGTATATTGGCGATGCCGCAGTGGTGCGCATTGCCAATAAAACCAGTACCGTTGAGAAAATTGATCAAAAATACCTGATCGTCAACAGTCACCAAAAACTCGATGCCCTGACCCGTATTCTCGAAGTTGAGGATTTTGATGGCATCATTATGTTTGTGCGCACCAAATCGTCCACGGTAGACCTGGCTGAAAAACTCCAGGCCAGAGGCTATGCTGCCTCGGCCTTGAACGGAGACCTCAACCAGGCCTTGCGCGAACAGACCATTAGCAAACTAAAAAAAGGTGTGCTCGACATTATTGTCGCCACCGACGTTGCGGCGCGGGGCCTCGATGTCAAACGTATCAGCCATGTCATCAACTACGACATCCCCAACGACAACGAATCCTACGTCCACCGCATCGGCCGTACTGGTCGGGCCGGACGCGAAGGCAAGGCGATACTTTTTGTCGCCCCCAAAGAGCGCCGTCTGCTGCGCTCCATTGAGAAAACCACCCGCCAGCCATTAACATCAATGGAAATACCCAGCGGTGAAGAAATTAGCGGGCAGCGTATCGAACGCTTTCAAAACACGATACTCGAGGCCCTTAAAAAACAGGACCTCAGCAGCTTCCGTGAATTACTGGCAAAAATATCTCACGATAACGAGCTGGACATTGCCGATATCGCCGCCGCCCTCGCCTGGCAGGCTCAGCAGAAAACCCCACTCTACCCCTCAATGAAAGCCTTCGCGGCCCCGGCAGAGAAGCATAAGGGGCGCTTAAAGAATACTGAAAAGAACAAACGCTCTCATCGCGATAGCGACCGTAACGAGAGTGCCCATCGCGACAATGCCCATAACAAGAGTGCCAGCCACGATAAGCCCCGTCGCGAGAAAGCCCCGCGCAAGCCAAACCCCAAAGGTGACGGCGACAAGCCTATCTCTCAATTGCGCCAGCACCCCGATGTGGAGCTGGTGCGCTATCGCATTGAAGTCGGCAACAACCACGGTGCATCACCCGGCGATATTGTCGGCGCGATGATTAATGAAGCAGGTATTGAGAGCGAATTTATCGGTCATATTGACATGCAGGATGAGCACAGCACTGTTGATCTGCCAGACGGTATGCCGAAGGAAATCTTTCAGCATCTCAAACGTGTCAGGGTGCGCCAACAAGCGATGAAGATCGAGCAGGTCAGCGGTCTCGGCGATAAAAGCCGCAGCAAGCTGGAACTCAAACGCACCAATAAAAAACGCCCTAAAGTTGATGGTGCAGGTAAAAAGCGCGGTGACAAAAAGCCATCACGCCAACCCCGTACACCTAAGCCTGAAGATTTCAGCTGACAGGTAATTTCATCGACCACTGGCTGACATCCATTCCCGGTTTTTAACGCGGCCCATTGCTGGCAAGCCCGTTAAAAGCCTGGAATAAAGTAGCCATCCACAATAAAAATATTGGAGCAACGTATGAGCACTGTCCTGACGAATTCAAATATTATTGCCCAGCGTTTCGGCCCTATTCTTGGGCGCATGTTGTTTGCGGCGCTTTTTATTCCCGCAGGTATTCACAAAATAATCGGCTTTAGCACCGTCGCCGGTTATATGACCAGTAAGGGCTTACCCATGGTCGACGCGCTTTTGGTACTGACTATTATTATTGAGCTGGGTGGCGGCATTATGCTGCTACTGGGTTGGCACGCACGTCTTGCCGCGCTGACCATCGCCCTCTTCCTGATACCTGTTACGGTGATTTTTCACCCCTACTGGAATATCGAAGATGCTCAGCAGATGCTGAACCAGCAGCACATGTTTATGAAAAACATGGCCATTATCGGCGGCCTGTTATGCATGACCGGTTTGGGTTCAGGTAAGTTCAGCCTCAAGGCCTCTAAATTTAAGTAAGCTCAAGCCATTAATTTAAGCAACGCCTCCTCATATTTTCATCGCCCTCGGCGGGGCTACGAAGCCCCGCCAGGCCAACAAGTGCAATAGACAGTCTTTAGCGAACTTATCTAGCCCGATATAAAGCCCTCATTAAGTCCTTTTGTTAAAAGCCTCCTCATTTCCACCCTTTCTTTTTCACCCCTGTTATCACCCAGCATTCCGCCTGTCTGCAGTGTTAGTATGCCGTGCTTAGCTTTTGCCCAAACGGACATCATTCAATACACGGCGAAAACCCAGGGAATCATTAATGAATAAACAGCTTTTCACCCTAAAAACCACCTTATTTAGCAGCCTGCTTTGTCTGCTATTACTCAGTGGCTGTGACAACAAAACGGTTGATGAGAAGCGCAGCCCCTCCGGTCTCGCCTTGAAAGGCATGGATAAAAACATTCGCCCTCAGGATGACTTTTTTGCCTACGCCAATGGTCGCTGGATGGCTGAGACTGAAATACCCGCCGACAAATCATCCTGGGGGTCATTTAACATCCTCCATGAAAAAAGCCTCGATCAGCTGCAGGTGATCATTCAAGAAGCTGCTGACAGCGACACCCAAGATGAAACCCAGCAACGTATTGGCAACTACTACAAAGCCTTTCTCGATACCGACGCCATCATTGAGCTCGACCTGGCCCCCCTCGCCACCGAGCTGGTACTGATCGAAATTATGGAAACCCACGCCGATGTCGCTACCTATTTTGGCCGCAGTAATGCGATCGGTATCGACTCGCCCCTCAACTTCTGGGTCGATCAGGACGCAAAAGATTCCACAAACTACATTGTCTATTTCACCCAGTCGGGCCTGAGCCTGCCCGACCGGGATTACTACTTTGATGACAGCGAACGCGGTCAGGAAATACTCGAAAAATACCGCCTGTATATTGACCAGATAATGACACTGGCAAAAGCGAAGGTCAGCGACAATACCGTTAGCAATATCATCGCCATTGAAACGGCACTGGCCAAGGAACAGTGGACCCAGGTCGATAATCGGGACAACGACCGCACCTACAACAAACTCAACGCTGCCGCCTTGCAACAATTATTGCCCGACTACCACCTCGACCTCTTTCTCAACGGGCTCGGCATTGGTGAGCAAGGTGACGTTATTGTTCGACAGCCTTCTTACGCTCAAGCCCTGAACCGTATTTTTAACGAAACCACGATTGAGCAATGGCAGGATTACCTGCGCTTTAAAGTGCTCAACGCCTATGCCGCCTATTTACCCGAGGCCTACGAGCAGCTGAACTTTGACTTTTACCAGCGCACATTGAGCGGCCAACCCGAACAACAACCTCGCTGGAAACGGGCCATCAGCAGTATTAATGGCAATATGGGTGAACTGCTCGGCCAGCTTTATGTTGCCAAGCACTTCCCCCCCGAGGCCAAGGCACGCATGGTTGAACTGGTCGATCAGTTGATCGCGGCTTACCGCGTTTCAATCAGCGAGCTGGAATGGATGAGCCCGGCAACCCGTACCAAAGCCCTGGAAAAACTCGCCAACTTCACGCCAAAAATTGGCTACCCTGACAAGTGGAAGGATTATTCCAACCTTGAAATAAAGGCCGACGAACTCATCGGTAATATTCGCCGAGCCAATCTATTCAACCATCAACTACAAATCGACAAACTCGGCAAACCCGTCGACCGTAGCGAATGGTTTATGGCTCCGCAAAAGGTCAACGCTTATTACAACCCGGGAATGAACGAAATCGTCTTCCCCGCCGCCATTTTGCAACCGCCATTTTTTGATATTGATGCCGACGACGCCGTTAATTACGGAGGCATCGGCGGTGTGATCGGCCACGAAATTGGCCACGGCTTTGACGACCAGGGCAGTAAATACACCGGCGAAGGCAACCTTGAAAATTGGTGGACCGATGATGATCGGAAAAATTTTGAGCAACGCACCCAACGCTTAATTGCCCAATACGCAGCATTCGAACCTATCCCCGGCCTGCCGATTAATGGTGAATTAACCCTCGGAGAAAACATCGGCGACCTGGGCGGACTGAGCATTGCCCTTAAAGCCTATAACCTATCGTTGAAGGGTAAACCTGCGCCGACAATGGGTAAATTCACCGGACAACAGCGAGTCTTCCTCGGCTGGGCACAGGTCTGGCGAGTGAAGCGCCGCCCTGAATTAATAGAACGCCTGATAAAAACCGACCCCCACTCCCCACCCGAATATCGCGTCAATGGCGTGGTACCAAATATCGATGCTTTCTATTCAGCCTTCGATGTCAAAGAAGGTGACAGCATGTATCTATCCCCCGAACAGCGCGTTAGAATTTGGTAATCAAGGATGATTTAAGAATAATAAACAGGGATTAATTACGGGAAGAAAAACAAAAAACTTAATATCTATAAGCACAGTCAATCATAGAGGATGACTAATGAAGCAATCTATTGTCAAGAAAATAGCACAGACTATTATCGGCTCATCACTACTTTTAGCGAGCGCTGTATACGCAGAAGATATATGTACAACAGGCTCTGCCGTACGGGTTAAAGGCACCATCATTAACAATGGTCAAAACGCAGAGATCGTCGGTGTTAGTACTTTGGGCGTCGTAAAGCTAAAACTGGGTAAAAGACCCAACGTTCTCGCTCGCATGAAATGCGGCATTATCGGCATCAATGCAGCAACAGAGGATGAACCTTTTGCCTTTACTCACACCTTAAGCTGTAATGACGATAACGTAATCTATCTCGGCCCTGACTTTGGCTTTCAAAATTCCCACTCGCAGCTGACCCTCGATACCCATGGCGATTTAACCATAAATGGAAGCTGTGCCCCCATATCTAACGGTATTCAAGGTTCTTTTGTTGAATATTCCAGCCCCTCAGCAGATAACACGGGACGAGGCTTATTTGCCGGTGTGACTGAAGGTGAGCTTGTTATTGAAGGAGATATCAATTGCCTTGGCTCTATCGACATGACCTTTAAGGGCTATATTTGCATGATCCCCCCTGGCGAATAAACGATACAACTTAACCCCATTAAAAAGCCCGCTGACATAGCGGGCTTTTTAATGGCAACTCAGATCAAGTCATTTATTTAAGGCAAACCATCAAACTCCACGCCTTCTTTCTCCGTCGGCATTAAGTCCTCTCGACTAATATCCATCGCCAACAATATATTGGCCGCCACATAAATCGAAGAATAAGTACCGACGAACACGCCGACAATTAGCGCTATTGAAAAGTTGTGGATGAGCTCGCCACCAATAAAGAATAAAGCCAACAGCACCAACAGCGTGGTTAACGAAGTAATAATGGTGCGGCCCAGGGTTTGGGTCAGTGACTCGTTAATCACTTCACTGGCATCGGCAACACGCAGCAGGCGAAAGTTTTCACGAATGCGATCCGATACCACGATGGTGTCATTCAATGAATAACCAATGACCGCCAATACCGCTGCCAGTACGGTGAGGTCGAATTCAACATTAAACAGCGAAAAGAAACCCAGGGTGATAATGACATCGTGGATCAAGGCGCAAACAGCAGCGATGGAGAATTTATATTGAAAGCGAATCGCCACATAAAGCATCACTACAGCCAGAGCGGCGAGCATACCCAGACCGCCGTCATCGCGTAATTCTTCACCGATCTGTGGACCGACGAATTCAATACGCCGCAGTTCAACCGCAGGGTTGGCGACCTTAAGCACGGCCATCACCTGGTCCGACAAACCCGCTTCGGGCTGACCCTGCAGGCGAATTAACACATCGCTTTCAGTACCAAAGTGCACCACCACCGGGTTTTTAAAGCCACCCTGCTCCAGCGCCGAGCGCACTTGCGTCAACTCAGCAGCCTGTTGATAGCCCACTTCTATTTGCGTACCCCCGGTAAAGTCCAAACCCAATACCAGGCCCTTCGTTGCCAGCGAGCCGATAGCCACAATCAGCAGCACTACCGAAGCTATCGCTGCCAGGCGGCGGCGTCCCATAAAATCGTAAATAACCTGTTCATTCATAATCGCGTTCCAGTTGTCTTCAGGGCACCTCTAAAAATGCGCTTTTTCCGCGATAGCCGCGTCAGCTCCGTACTCGAATCCTCATGTATGATTTATACACTGTGGTTCTCCGTGCGGTGCTTTCTTGCTCTCACGAAAAAATCACTATTTTTAGAAGCACCCTCAATAATTAGCAGTCCAGCTCTCTATTGACCGAGAGGGATTAAATCCAAAGCTTCTCAACATTGCGGCCACCATAGACCAGATTGGCCAGCGCCCGTGTACCCATAATCGCTGTAAACATAGAGGTCAAAATACCCAGCGACAATGTCACTGCAAAACCCTGTACCGGGCCAGAGCCAACGGCGTAGAGAATGACCGCAACGATAAGCGTTGTAACGTTGGCGTCGACAATAGAGACGAAGGCACGGTCGTAACCAGAGTGAATAGCCCCCTGTATCGTCTCGCCATTTTTTAATTCTTCACGAATACGGGAGAAAATCAGCACGTTGGCATCCACCGCCATACCGACCGTCAACACGATACCGGCAATACCCGGCAGCGTTAGCGTAGCGCCCAGCAAAGACATCGCTGCAATGAGCAATACCAGATTCAAGCCCAGCGCCAGATTGGCAAATAAACCAAAGACCCTGTAATAAACCAGCATAAACAAAGCGACAATCGCCAAACCGAGCTGAACGGATTTAACACCGATGGAAATATTTTCCGCACCCAGTGAAGGGCCAATGGTGCGCTCTTCAACAAAATACATGGGGGCAGCAAGCGCACCAGCGCGCAACAATAAAGCCAGTTCTGATGCTTCCCCAGGGCTGTCGAGGCCGGTTATGCGAAATTGCACACCCAGGGCACTTTGAACCGTCGCCAAACTAATAATTGTCTTTTCAACATAGGGCACGGCGACAGAGACTTCTTCACCTGCCTCATTCTTCTGCATTTCAAGCCGCGCTTTTGATTCGATAAACAACACGCCCAAACCACGTTTAATATTATTGCGTGTGGCGTAGTGCATGGCCCGGCCACCGCCTGCGTCGAGAGTAATGTCCACCTGGGCGCGGCCATTTTCATCGTAACCGGCATTCGCATTGGTGACGCTGTCGCCACTGATAACGATTTTCCTTTCTAACCAGGCCAGGCGACCCTGGTCAGATTCACTGCGAAAAGCGAACTCTTCCCGACCCGCAATTTGCCCCGGCTTCGCTTCAAGGCGAAATTCCAGATTGGCCGTTTTACCAATAATGCGTTTTGCTTCGGCAGTATCCTGCACACCGGGCAATTCAACAATGATGCGATCTCGCCCCTGGCGCTGCACAATCGGCTCCGACACGCCCAGCTCATTCACCCGCTTACGCAGCGTGGTGATATTTTGCGAAACCGCATACTCTTCTTTCTCTTTTACCGCTGTAGTCGACATGGTTGCGCTGACGACAAACAAGCTGCCATTCTTGCTTTGAGTCGGTAACAAGTCGCGGAACTCTTTACGAATCAGCGAAGTCGCCTGGTCTTGCCACTCTTCTTTGGTAAAAGTGAAGGTCAACACCTGATCTTTAAGGCTGGCTGATTTATAGCGAATGCGCGCTTCACGCAAAGCCGCTTTGGCCTCACTCAAACGGGTATCGAGATGAGTACTGATGACTGATGCCGTATCGACCTGCAACAAAAAGTGCACACCGCCACTTAAATCAAGACCGAGCTTCATCGGCGTACCACCGAGATCGGCCAGCCACTCTGGCGTATTCGAGGCGAGGTTCAAGGCCACAACGTAGTCAAGGCCGAGAGCCTCTTGCACGACACTTTTGGCAGCCAGTTGCTGCTCTGCATCACGCAGGCGAATGAGTACACTTTTGCCATTCACCCGCTCACCAAAATAGGCGATGCCGGCCTCGTCTAATGCGGCGGTGGCCTGCAGCATTAAGCTTTCGTCCATGACCATAGAGCCACTCTGCCCGGACAACTGAATAGCGGGGTCGGGGGCATAGCGGTTGGGCAGTGCATAAATAAAGCCAGCAATGACCACTAGCAATATGAGCAGGTACTTCCAAATGGGGTAACGATTCATTAATTTACGCTTCTTTTATCCCGTAACGGTGGCGCATTATAGGGTAATTCGCCACTTCTCTCATCATCAATGCGAGTGTTTATCAGCAGATTGTTGTTGATAAAAAATATCCGTAAATTCATCGAGGCGATGCGCCTCAATTGCGCCGCGAATATCGGCCATTAAGGTTTGGTAATAGCGCAAATTGTGGATGGTATTCAACTGCGCCCCGAGAATTTCTTTGCACTTGTCGAGATGGTGCAAATAAGCGCGACTGAAGTTCTCACAGGTATAACAGTCGCAATTAGCATCCAGCGGGCCAGTATCGTGGCGATGGGTGGCATTGCGAATTTTGATCACCCCACGGCTAGTGAACAGGTGGCCGTTGCGAGCATTGCGCGTCGGCATCACACAGTCGAACATATCAATGCCACGGCGCACCGCTTCGAGAATATCCCCCGGCTTGCCGACACCCATTAAATAGTGGGGTTTATCGACGGGCATTTCTGCTGACAGGCAATCGAGCACCCGCAGCATATCTTCTTTCGGCTCCCCCACTGACAGGCCGCCAATGGCATAGCCGTCAAAACCAATGGCTTTTAAACCGGCGATGGACTCGTGACGCAGGGACTCGTGCATGCCCCCCTGCACAATGCCAAACAGTGCCGCCGAGTTGTCGCCGTGGCCATCTTTACTGCGCTGGGCCCAGCGCATCGATAACTCCATCGACGTACGAGCCTCGCTTTCAGTCGCCGGATACGGCGTGCATTCGTCGAACACCATCACCACATCGGCACCCAGGTCTCTCTGCACCTGCATGGATTTTTCCGGATCGAGAAACACCTTGCTGCCATCAATGGGCGAACGAAAAGCCACACCCTCCTCGGTAATTTTACGCATCGCCCCAAGGCTAAAAACCTGGAAGCCCCCAGAGTCCGTCAAGATTGGCCCCTGCCACTGCATAAAATCGTGCAGGTCACCGTGGGCTTTAATTACCTCAGTACCGGGGCGCAGCATTAAATGAAAGGTGTTGCCGAGAATCATATCGGCACCAATCGCCTCGATATCTTTCGGTAACATACCCTTCACCGTGCCGTAGGTGCCAACTGGCATAAACGCCGGAGTCTCGACCACGCCTCGGGGGAAGATCAGACGCCCACGCCGGGCAACGCCATGGCTTGTTGTATCGGTGGTATCGAGTTCAAATTTCATAAGCTTTCTTTAAATAGCCTTTCTTTAATAAGTCTTCTTTTAAAGGACGGTTTTCATTTTAAAAAGAGGGGCAGACTAACTAAGCTCGCGCTAAGACTGCGGCTTATCTGCATGTGGATTGCGTGTCATCAGCATGGCATCGCCGTAACTGAAAAAACGATAGCGCTGTTCGACCGCTTCCTGATAAGCCTGCATAACCCCTTTATAACCCGCGAAAGCAGAAACCAACATTAACAGCGTCGACTCGGGCAAATGGAAATTAGTAATCAACACATCGACCATTTTAAATGTATAGCCGGGGTAAATAAAAATATCTGTCTCGCCCTGCAGCGGCTGCATGGTGCCACTGGCACCGGCAGTTTCCAGACAGCGCACACTGGTGGTGCCGACGGCGATCACCCGCTTGCCTGCGGCGCGAGTCGCTTCCACCTGGGCACACAATTCAGCGCTAACTTCTAAGCTCTCAGAATGCATTTTGTGATCGAGAATATTATCAGCCCGCACCGGCTGAAAAGTGCCCGCCCCTACATGGAGAGTGCTAAAGCCCGCATTCACGCCCTTAGCCTCTAAACGCCCGAGTAGCTCAGCGTCAAAATGCAGGCCCGCCGTCGGCGCTGCCACCGCACCAGGGCGCTGGGCGTACACGGTTTGGTAACGCTCTTTATCGCTCAAGGTATCTTCACGATCAATATAGGGCGGCAGGGGCATGTGGCCCACTTGCTCAAGTACCTGCGCAACCGTCGTAGCACTGCCAAATTCAAGTACAAACAGCGCGCCCTCCCGCTCCACCATACGCACAGTAAAGCCACCATCGAGAATAATATCGCTGCCGGGTTTTGGTGATTTACTGGCACGTACATGGGCCAGCACACGCTGCTCGCTGAGCACCCGCTCGACCAACACCTCAACCGCACCACCACTGGCCTTGCGACCAAACAACCGGGCGGGTATCACGCGGGTATCGTTAAACACCATCAAATCACCCGGCTCGACGAAATCGAGAATATCGGGGAATTGCCGATGCTGAAGCTCGCCCGAAGGCCCATCGAGCACCAATAAGCGACTGCCCGTACGTTCAGCGGCGGGCTGGCGGGCGATCAAATCATCGGGCAGTGTGTAGTGAAATTGCTGACGGTACATAGGCTTTAAAGAGACGTTCCGGAGGCTGGCGAGAAAACGCGCAAGCCTAACGGAAAATGCCGCCCTGCGCCAACACAATACAGAGCCAACGCACTGGCCTTACTTAAGTAAATAAGTCATCGCGAAGCAGCGAGTTTCGGTTGACCCCGGCCAAGCCGCTGCTATAATCCCCCGCCTGCGCCACAGCGTGCAGACCTTTCGATAGCTCGGAAGACTACCAGGTAAGATATCCCTCTGTGCCGGAGTGGTGGAATTGGTAGACACGACGGATTCAAAATCCGTTGCTAGCAATAGCGTGCCGGTTCAAGTCCGGCCTCCGGTACCATTTATAAATCAAAGTGTTAGTCGACCTTATATAGCTCTGAGTGCCTCAGCCGCACCCTATACTTGCGAAAGAAAATTCCTGCGCAGCAAAACAGACATCTCTTTTTCCAACACCTCGCACTTTATACCGTATAAATTCCTGACCGGCTTAGCATTAAGTCCGCGGTAGTTAGTCGACTGTACTAGCCACAACTAACGCAAACGCTTTGCTGCAAGATCCGAGCTCGTTATTTCAATTGCGACTTAAGTATGGACAAGGCGGAGGTTTTTCCAAATACAGAATTACAGAATTACAGAATTACAGAAAGGCTGCAGACGCTTAGTTTATTTATTGCTAAGAACGGGCATCCTATGTTTATTCTTTTACTCTCCGTATTTCAGTATCAATTCAACCCGCGTGCTTTTCCCCAACTCTTCCAATATGGTGACGGCCTCATAATATCATTATCAATAAATTCAATTAGCCTGTCATACGCACTCCTTATATCACTAATTGTCGCTCCGTTTTCTAGCCTTGGTTGCACCCATTTGCATAATGCACCCAATTGCTCAGATGTCACTTGTACTGACGGCTTTGTTCTACCAAAAGAATCACAAAACAAAAAAGGCAACAAAATAGTTTTTGAAACTCGTTGCGGGATATTAAATAAGTATGACGCTCTTATTTTAACGTCACCCTTTAAATATAAATCATTCAATTTCAAATCACCCCATCCATCTTCAAAATTTAACAAAAAACGCTCATTTGCCTGAAAACTTGAAGTGGCATTTGCTAAACCTACTGCCAATGCTGGCTTGCTGTATAGAGGTTGATCTTTATTTTTTAACCGATAGCGCAGGGTACTGCTAGCATCCATATCATTTTCAGCCCCAATAATTTGAACTGTATTTTGATCGCCTTTCAGCCATTCTTTAACAATAATATGACTTGTATATCCTGAGCTACTCACAAGTAAGTTACAGCCTGAAACTTGAAACTCGTTATTATGCGGCTTGATACCAAACACCCACTCATCATTCTCAAATAGATTTTTATACGTTTCATTTTCTTGACAAGATAGCCCAAGCCAAGATTTCTCAACTCTACTAGCCAGATCACACCATTCCCCACCATAATGCAATGCCATTGCTTCGAGAAAAAATGAATAAACAGGCTTTTTCTCCGAGCTAATGCTTTTTAAATCTTCTGAAACTTGCTTAAAAAGCACTGCTAAAACAGCACTTTTAAACTCATCTTCAGCAGTAGCTACTAATTTTTCGCGATTTGCCGTTAGCCAATGTCCTGCCTTGCCAGATAACAAATCTATTACAATATTTACATTTGGAAGATAAAGAACCTTTTGCTCAAAAGATTGGCCTCGATATAACGTATCAATGCGTGCCGGTAAAACCAATACTGTCGGCTCATATTGCAATGCAATTTGATAGCCATTTAATTCAATGAAGCTCCAGCTTTCCATATCACCACTAGAGACACCATTATTCATCCCTAAAGGAAAAGAAATTGTTTTCTCTACAGTTGATAATTCACCATAAATAGGCAGGCAAGAATTTTTTACAAATTTCTGAATTTCATCCCCCAGCTGCATTGCCTCAAGAGGAAGGCTTTCATCTAAAACAGGATCATAGGAGTTAAGAAATTGAGCTTTAAATGACGTCCTATCTCCTAAAGACATTGACCACGATCGCGAAATCTTCTCGAAGAGAAGATCGATTTCAATTGTTGTTCCATAAGGATAAGAAATGTCGCTTTCTAATAACCTTAATAATACCAATCCTTCTTTATCGCCAGTCGGATTGTGCATGGTTATTTCGAATATTTCATTGGTAAAAATACATTTAGTGGTTAGCTTAACGACATCGCAAATCAAAAAAACGCTTTGGAATCCAATCCCAAAATCTCCAGATGGCTTCATCCATTCTGGCATGCTTAGAATTTTTTCTTTCCGAAATAGGTTTCTCTGTGACCCGCGAATACAAAGCATATAACTCAAATCATCACGACTAATACCAGTTCCTTGGTCGACAACCTTTAACGCCCAAGGAGTTTTATCATTAGGAATACTTGAATCTCTAGGCTTTTCCACCAGTATAACTTCAATTTTTTTACTTTGAAGAACTTTCTTTGCTCGCTCGGAATATGGATTATCCCACGTCAATTTAGCTTCAGACTTCTCATTGACAAGCCATAAATGAAGCAAAGTGGCATCAACTGCATTTTGTAGCAACTCCCGAATACATGCAAAGTGAGAACTGTACAGGTTGTTACCTTGCAATAGTTTAATAGCTTGCTTTCCATCAATACTAAATTGAGGGCGCCGTCCTTCTTTTAATATCTGAAGCTCGCCACTTAAACGAACCTCAATGTCGCCCAGTGTTGGCAACAAACCAAATTCACGACTGGGAACAATATCTCGCCAATGTGTCATTTGGTCTTGCATTTCTTGCTTAAGCCAATCAAACCATTTAAATGTTTCTAAATAACCATCAATAGTTTTACATTCAGCCGTGATTTCAATCCTTTCACGGTCAATACGAAGATGATATATACCCGCGTGTTTATCTTCATGAGACTTACTAAGAGAAGAACGGTTTTCTCCTGCAATACACTGCATAACAGGACAAAAACGATTATCATCGAGATCAAGCAAATCCCCCATTCGCAATAGACAGGCGACAAAGCGAGGATGGCAGTCTTCCTGAGCCAACCCAGCCTCGCGATAAGGTAATCCATTTAAACAAAGTAAACTCTTAAAAGGCAGGCCATGCATATGGCAAACTCGACCTAATAACTTAAACAACCTAGTGGGGATTAATTCTGTGCGTGGAGAGCTTATCCCTGCATTTTCCCAAGGGTCTTGAACAATTGCTTTTGCTCTCGTCGCATGTTGTTGCCGAAACCATTCTGCCATCAGTTGACGAAACTTATCCATTGCTTCAATAGGCGTATCAGCACCAGAAAAACATTGCGACATATCACTAAAACTAAAATTTACAGAGAATTGGTGTAATTCATGAAGAGGGTTGTTGCAAATTTCTTGAATATACTGAGAAAACCCAGGATGATTAAGTGCCTCCTCAATATCTTTTTGGGGCACAACCATCCCTATATCATGCCAGTAAGCTGCCTCTAAAAGAAGCCATGTATCAGTTGCAGTTAGTTTTTCTATGTTTTTTTTACCCAATAAGCGTTCGATATTGACTAAAATTTGTCTACTATGAGATTCGTCGTGCCTACTGTAATGAGGAAAAAGGTTGCCAATAGTTTGTAATGCCTTTGGGATTAATTTTTCATCAAAGCCCCATTGGTTTACTAGCATTTCTAAAGAGGAATGTTCTTCCGCTTTCTTTTTAAGGTGCTTAATCAAGAAATCAGCCACAAATAACTCCTTTAGATAAAATATAGCGGTAGAAATAGCTTACAAGAAAAGGGGGCAATTATCATATTGGCTGCTTGAATACCCATTAGCTACGAGGCACGCCCGCCCAAGGCGGCCTACTATTGGTGCCATAAACGCTGACAGACCCATAACATGCTAAAGGTGACGCTATCCGTTGATTTTTCTTTGTCGTTACCTAACCCCTTAAGCTCCACTCTGATTAAACCCCGGCTATAGTGAATCACAGCTACAGTATAGAGGCCGTCAGTTTTTACCAAGTAGATAGTGCGGCAGTTCTGAAAAAACAATTCAAGTATATCCTCTCCTCCCACTTCTGGCGCTTAGCGCCCCCAACATTTTCCAGTCCCTTTACCCCAAACACGCACCTCAGGTGTAAGATCACCCAACAAAAAATAGAGCATTCGACCTGGCAATGACACTACAAGAACTTCTCGATATTGAACTGCCGATTATTCAAGCACCCATGGCCGGTGTGCAGGGTAGCGCGCTAGCCATTGCGGTATCTGAGGCCGGTGGTCTTGGCTCACTGCCCTGCGCCATGCTGGGTACGGATGCCTTGCTCGAAGCACTAACAACACTGCAAGCACACACCCGCAAATCGATTAACCTTAATTTCTTTTGCCATACTCCCCCGCCACAACAACCGGAACGTGAAGCGGCCTGGCGCAAGTTGCTCGCACCTTATTACGAGCAATATGGCATCGATCCACAAGCTCTTCCGGCCGGGCCACAGCGCAGGCCTTTTAGCCATGAAGTGGCCGATGTATTGGAGGCATTCCAGCCACCGGTACTGAGCTTTCATTTTGGTCTGCCTGATAAGGCTTTGTTGGCGCGCGTTAAAAGCTGGGGCAGTAAGATGATTGCCTCTGCCACCACTGTCGAGGAGGCGCTTTGGCTAGAGGCTGCAGGGATAGATGCCATTATTGCCCAGGGGCTTGAGGCCGGCGGCCACCGGGGACATTTTTTAAGTGATGATATTAATCTGCAGATGGGAATATTCGCCCTGCTGCCGCAGATTGTTAAGGCCGTAAAATTACCGGTGATTGCCGCTGGCGGCATTGTTGATGCTCGCGGTGTTACAGCGGCGATGGCACTTGGCGCTGCCGGGGTACAAGCTGGCACTGCCTATTTACTGTGCCCAGAAAGCACTACTAGCGCACTGCATCGTGCAGCACTGAAAAGTAATGGGGCCTGCCACACGGCATTAACGAATGTTTTTTCAGGAAGGCCGGCTCGAGGCATCGTCAATCGAGCAATACGCGAGCTCGGCCCGATCAATCATTCAGCCCCCGCGTTTCCATTAGCCAGCGCAGCCATCACCCCTTTGCGAACGGCCGCAGAAAAACAAAACAATGGAGGTTTTAGTCCGCTATGGTGTGGGCAAAATGCGAGTGGCTGTAAAGAGGTCTCCGCCGCAGAGCTGACCTTATCTCTCGCAGCAGGCCTGCACTTGTAACAAGGTAAAGGAGTAATAAGCCTGTCTCTATTTTCCCTTAAGCAAGTCATGTACGTAGCGCACAGGAATGGCGTAACTAATACCCGAGGGTTTTTCCAGCACGGTCTCTTTCGATCCTTTGACAAAAACACTATTAATAACGCCAATCACCTCGCCGGTGTCTTTCTTATAAACAGGGCTACCGCTGTTACCCGGATAAGCCGTGGCATCGAGTTGGTACACTTCAAAGGGTTTGCGCAAACGCTTCATTTGGGCAGCGGTAATACTGCGTGACGATACTGAGGGTATCGCAATTGGGGTAATCGCAGAAATAATACCTCTATGCGTAACGGGGAAGAGGCCCAACACCACGCCAATGGGGAAACCGGTAAAAGCAATATCTGAGCCCTCGCGTATAAACGCCGCATCAGCCAGGCGCATAGCCGGTAAAGAACCACCGATAATTTCAAGTAAAGCCAGGTCGTGCTCCTGGTCTTTACGCAACACCTTCACGGCCATTACTTTGCCCGCTTTCCCCCGACCCACAAAGATAGCCAGACTTTCCTTTGCTCCTCGATCTAACTTTTCAGGCAGTACGTGATAATTGGTGATTACCTGGCGACCATTGCCAACAACAAAACCAGTACCTCTAAAATCGGCAGCAGGCTTTTTGCCACCTCGGGCAGGCCGAGCTACGCCAACGCCCACGACACTCGGGCGTAGGCCATCGACAACATCGGCGAGTTCGGCGGCGCTACTCGACAGCGAGAATACGAGAGCGATGTAAAAGGCTATCCCTAACCTGACTTTCATAATGTGACTCCAATGACATGTGTTTTCGATGGTAAGGTGAGCGCACTTTCTGTGGTAACAAAGTACGCGAACAAGGCATGCGATAACAATAACCCAAACACATTAACAAAACCCCTACCCGTATAGCCCACAACACCCACTAGCAAGGGTATAATCTCGACTTTCACACCACCTTCATAAAACTGAAGTAAGTTACTTACACAAGGATTTGTAACGTAATGTCCTCGCACCAACCTACCTACACTCAACACGCTTATCAGGTTTCAACACGATGAAAATATCCATATTTGGTACTGGCTATGTCGGCCTGGTCACTGGGGCCTGCCTGGCTGAAGTAGGCCACGATGTGATTTGCATGGATGTCGACCAGGGCAAAATCGACCAGCTCAACAATGGCATTCTGCCTATTTGGGAAGCCGGGCTGGACGACATTGTGCAGCGCAACCGCGACGATGGCCGCCTGCGCTTCACGACGGACGCTGATCTGGTTGTCGCCCACGGTTTAATTCAGCTAATCGCTGTCGGCACGCCGCCCGACGAAGATGGCTCTGCCGACTTACAATATGTATTGGCCGTGGCGAAAACCATCGCCGAACGGATGACTGAACAACGCATCATTATCGATAAATCTACTGTGCCGGTCGGCACTGCCGATAAAGTCAAAGCACAAATACAGGCGACCTTGCAGGAACGCGGGCAAGACATTCCCTTCGCTGTTGTCTCCAACCCCGAGTTTCTCAAAGAAGGGGCGGCGATTAATGACTTCATGAAACCCGATCGCATTATTATCGGCACCGACTCCTCAGAAGCGGAAGAGCTGCTACGCGAGCTCTACGAGCCCTTTAATCGCCAGCACGAGCGTACGGTATTTATGGATATTCGCTCTGCCGAGCTGACCAAATATGCGGCCAATGCGATGCTCGCCACCAAAATCAGCTTTATGAATGAGCTGTCAAACATGGCGGAATTACTCGGTGCCGATATTGAAGCGGTGCGTAAGGGCATGGGCTCAGACCCCCGCATTGGCTACCACTTTATTTACCCCGGTTGTGGTTACGGCGGCTCCTGCTTCCCCAAAGATGTTAAAGCCCTGGCCAAAACGGCGGAACAGCTGGGCTATGATGCCGAGCTACTAAAGTCTGTCGACCAGGTGAATGAACAGCAGAAAACCCGCCTGTTCAGCAAACTGGCCCACTACTTTGGCGGCAGCGAAAACCTCGCCGGTAAAACCATCGCCCTCTGGGGGCTGGCCTTTAAACCCAATACCGACGATATGCGCGAAGCACCGAGTCGCACTTTAATGGAAGCCCTTTGGCAAGCTGGCGCAACGGTAAAAGCTTTCGACCCAGTAGCGATGGAAGAAACCCAACGTATTTATACCGATGACGAAAAGCTGCAACTTTGTAGCGATAAATATTCCGTATTAAATGACTGCGATGCGCTGGTTATTTGTACCGAATGGCAACAGTTTCGCGCCCCGGACTTTGACGAAATAGCCCTGCGATTAAACAACAAAGTCATTATCGACGGTCGCAACCTCTTCTCTCCCGAACGACTTGAAAAAGACGGTTGGGCCTACTACGCGATTGGCCGCGGCAGATCCTAACGGACTGTTAAACAATACATTAGAGATTCCATCAAACAATGAAAATATTAATTACTGGCACCGCAGGTTTTATCGGCTCCCACCTCGCCCTGAAATTATTGGCGCGCGGCGATGAAGTGGTTGGCCTCGACAATATCAATGACTACTACGACCAGCGGGTAAAATACGGCCGACTTGAGCGAGCAGGCATCGCGCAAAGTGACATCGCCTATAACCACTGCGTGGGCAGCAGCAAGCACCCCAACTACCAATTTATAAAGCTCAACCTTGAAGATACTGAAAACCTGAATGCTCTGTTTGCCGAGCAGCAGTTCGACGCCGTCTGCAACCTCGCCGCACAAGCGGGTGTGCGTTACAGCCTGACTAATCCTCAGGCCTATATCAGCAGTAACATTGTCGGCTTTTGTAATATTCTCGAATGCTGCCGCCACAACGGCGTGAAAAAACTCAGCTACGCCAGCAGCTCTTCCGTTTACGGTTTGAACGAAGCCCAGCCATTTTCCACATCGGCCAATGTCGACCACCCCATTAGCCTTTATGCCGCCAGCAAAAAATCCAATGAGCTAATGGCCCACACCTACTCGCACCTCTATCAGCTGCCCACCACCGGCCTACGCTTTTTTACGGTGTATGGCCCCTGGGGGCGACCCGATATGGCGCTGTACCTGTTCACTAAAGCCATTCTTGAAGGCAAGCCCATCGACGTGTTCAACCACGGCGAAATGCAGCGGGACTTTACCTATATCGATGATATTGTCGAAGGTATCACTCGCGTTATCGACAACCCACCCCAAGGCAATAGTAACTGGGACGGCAAGACGCCCGACCCATCCAGTTCACCCGCGCCCTACAAAATCTACAACATCGGCAATAACAATCCCGTGCGCTTAATGGATTTTATCGGCGCTCTCGAAAACAAACTGGGTAAAACTGCGAAAAAGAATATGCTGCCCCTGCAGCCCGGTGACGTACCCAGTACCTATGCCGATGTCAGTGATCTAATTAGCGATCTCGACTACCAGCCACAAACCTCTATACAGGAAGGCATTAACCGCTTCGTCGACTGGTATACCGAGTTTTTTGATTGCAAATAAAACAACTAGTGCCGGGCTGGCAATTCAAATTCCATACGCTTATTAAGTTCAGCCCAAGGGCCTAGCTGGCTAGACGCTCCCGCTTTCACCGACAGATTGCGGGAATGGGCCAACCACAAATCATCGGCATTAAAACTGTAGACCGGTTTTAGATCCTGCCGTTGATCTGCTGGAAGAATACGTTTATTAAGATTATCAAGAATAAGCGGTATCGCGCCGGGAGAGGGGTAGAAACTGAGCACCATGTGAGCCTGATTTAAGCTCAAAGCCTTGACGTACGAAATACGCAATTTACTTAAATCCACACCCATCGCCTTCAATAGAAAGTACTTGGCAATTGAAAAGTCCTCACAATCACCAGCGTCCTCGATTAAAAACTCGAGGGGTGTCGCCCAGTAATCACGCTGTTGCCACTGCTCCATATCAGAGGTGAATCGAGCATTATTTAAAAAGTCGTTAGCCTCTTTCAACTTTTCCTGCTCTGTCATGTCAACGCTGCTATCAACCAACTGCCGCCATTTTTCAACTCGAGCGGCAGTCACTTTACCGTGTTGCTCAGCTATTTTTTTTATCAGATAGTCACTAATACCACTGTGATAGGCATTCGTACCCACACAGAAAAGCAGCAGCAAAAAAAGCCATAAGCCTAGGCGAGTATTGTTAAGAGTGAGTAACGGAGCCTGCACGGTGAAATCTACAACCTGTTTGTTAAGGGTAATTCAAACATCTTTAACCACTCTAGTGAAATTGACAGCTCAGGGCTAGCATGGAAAGAAACACTTAAAATCATCGCATTGGCATAATCGATAGATTAAATTAAAATCCTTCTGTTGATAATAATTCAAAAGGTTTCCTGTGACGCTATTTCGCCAGTTATTAATAGCAATACTTATTGCTACGGCACTGCTTTATGTGGGGAATATCGCAGTGGGTGCGCGTAATAGTAAAACACTGGTTGAAAAACAAATGCAAACTCACGCCCAGGATACAGCGACGTCTATCGCGCTATCGATGACACAAGCGGCAAGTAATCAGGACATCGCGACTCTTGAAACCATACTCAATGCCGTTTCAGACACTGGCTTCTATCAACGAATTTACCTTCTCGATACCAATAAAAAATTACACCTCGATCGTAGCTTTCCGATAACGATAGAGTCGGTGCCGCCCTGGTTCATCCGTCTGATGAAGCTACCAACGTATAAGGGCGAAGCAGAGGTCAGTACGGGTTGGCAGCCGTTCGGCACCCTGGTCGTTGTTAGCCACCCCGGGCAGGCCTACCTCAATCTGTGGCGAGTACTCGTCGAACAGCTGCTCTGGTTTGCCCTGGTTAGCCTTATGAGTTGCCTGCTCATATCTCTCGCCATTAAACACTTGCTTGTCCCCTTAAAAAGAGTGGAAGCGCAGGCCAATGCCATCTGTAGGCAGGACTTTACACAGCAGAAAATCATTCCCCATACACGCGAGCTCGCCACCCTTGTCGAAACGATGAATCATATGTCGGCTCAGCTTAGTCAGCTTTTCGAACGTCAACTGAGCCTGATTAGCGAGTTGCGTCAAAAGACACGCCGTGATGAATTGACCGGCCTCGCAAATCGCAGTGACTTTGATGCCCAGCTCAACAGCTGTGTGCAAGATGAATCAGGCGAGCATTGCGGCGTTTTAATGATTTTTGCCGTACGCCAGCTTGCTCAACTTAATCAATTGGCGGGCCGGGTCGAGGGCAACAAACTACTGCAGTCGATTGCTTCGCAGCTTTCGGCTTCGCTACAGGGTCACGAGCAGGCACTTATCGCTCGCCGCCAGGGTGCTGAATTTACTGTTTTTATCAGTGATATTGAACGCGCCGATGCCCTTACGCTAGCGGATCATTTATTCAGTAACGTCCAACAGTTGAGCTGGTTTCAAACGAGCGAACAAAACCTGTCATCGAAAAACCCCATTGTGCAAATGGGCTATACCTACAGTGCTTCTATCTCCAATGGCCCAGAACTATTAAGCGAGGCCGATATGGTGCTTCGCTCAATGACCGATAACCCCAGCAACGAATGGGGGCAGTTTGCAGATATTTCGAGACCCGCGACGGCAACATCCATCGCCACTATTGATTGGTCTGGGTTCGTCAAATCTGCCATCGCCAAGAAAAATATTCGCCTCAACATACAGCCTATGTACGGTGCGCCTGAACGTAATTTATTAGCTTACGAGGTGTTTTCGAGTTTTCCGAGTGACAAGAAAAATGAAGAGTTTGCTGCAGGAACGGTCATTCCAGCCCTTGAACGTGCGGGCCTTGGCAGCGAATTTGATCAACTGGTACTGACTGAATTACGCAATAAATGGCAGGGACGTAGCGAGCCCTTAAGTGTGAACATCTGTTTGAGCTCATTCCGCTCGGAACCCTTCCGTCATTGGCTCACTGACTTTTTAACACAGGATCCTGATTTCGCAGCGCTCTTAACCTGTGAATTACCGGAACGAATTTTACACTTCGCAGAGCACGAAGTACGCAGCTTTGAAGCCTTGCTCAGTCAGTGCGGCACGGGTTTGGCTATCGACGGCTTTGGGCTGAACGCCTCAAAATTTGCCTATCTGGGGAGCTTGCCCCTGCGCTACCTGAAGGTACACCGCAGCTTCACACGAGAAATTAATTGCGAAAAAGACAACCAGTTTTATATCCGCACACTGGTTCAACTGGTCGCTATTCGGTCTCTACCTTTAATTGCCGAAGGTGTTGAATCTGAAAGCGAATGGCAGTCTTTAATCGAGCTCGGTGTCAGCGGTGCCCAGGGCTACTATCTCGCCAGGCTAGAAAGCCTGCCTTAATTCAAGTAATAAATTGCATGCAAACAATCGTAAAAAAATATCTGCTTTTAAAATTTAATGCGGCATTTAAGCCCTGCGGGCAAGCTTAAATCCGGATTACTGACCTTAACGCGAAAACCAAAGGTATTACTTGCGGCATCAATGACACGGTCAACCACCACCACCGTGCCTTCAACATCAGTCTCGCTACCGTCCCCGGCAGGGTGTACCAGTTGCACCTTTACTTTCATGCCTTTACTCACCTGACCGTAACTATTGGAGCGCATCACAACCTCGGCATATAACGGGTTGAGCGCCATCAATTCCATCACCGGTTCACTACCCACATATTCACCGATAGAGACATGACGCTTTACGACAACACCCTTAATAGGGCTGCGAATATCTCGCTGTTTCAAACGTTCTTCTGCTTCTGCCACTGTTAAACGCGCTAACTCCTGCTCCGTCACCAGCTCATCGCGCTCATAATCCGACAGCAAGCCCTGCTCCAGCAATTCCTGATTGCGCTCCAGTTTACGGCTGGCAAAATCTGCCCGTGCCCTCACTGTTCTCAACGCCGCACGCTCCAATTCACTTTCGAGAGAGACTAATATCTGGTTCTTTTTTACCAGACCACCCCGTTCAGCGTTGACGCGACTCACGATGCCCGAAACGTGGCTACTCAGCAGAATTTCACTGGAGGGCTCGAGTAAGCAGCTCAATTCAGAACTCGATAATTCGGCCTGCACCCGCGTACTTGCAAATAGAAAACATAAAACCCCAATAGCCGATACTGCAAATTTCATTGTCGCCCCATTAATTTAAAAATCATTCAACAGCTTGCAGCGCAAGCCCTTAATTTTAACTCTGCACCATTATATCGACCCGGCAGTAAAGGCTAGAATATCACCCTGCCGTGCATCCACTTTTAGCAGTTGCTGACGTAAACGACTGTGCTGTGTCTGCAGCCTGGCCTGCCCGCGTCGCATGAGCAGCAAAGCCAAACGCTGCCCCCAGGAATATTCACTCACCGCCATCAACAGGCTTCTATACCAGGCTCGCTGCAGCCACTCATCATCCATAGATACTATTAATTCAACACTGCCGGGGTCACCAAAACGCGCACCACGGCCCGCTAATTGGCGGTCAATACGCGAGGCTTCCTGCAGCTCCGTTAATATGACATGCAAACCACCGGCTGCATGTACGTCTGTATGCAGCTTAATATCGGTACCGCGCCCCGCCATACTGGTCGCAATAGTGACCTGCCCGGGCTGGCCCGCCGCCGCTATCATTTCCGCCTCTTCGGCGTCCTGCTTGGCATTGAGCAAGCGACAATTCACACCTTTTTCTGCCAGTGCTTCTGCGATGATTTCCGAGCTGCTCACCGTACTACTGCCCACCAGTACCGAGCGGCCAAGCGCCACTTCACGGGCTACCGACTCGGCTATACGCGCCTGTTTATCAGCATCGGTGGCGCACAGCGTATCGGGGTAGTGCTCGCGGCGCAGGGCATTGTGCGTGGGAATATCCACCACCGCCAAACTATAGATTTGCCAAAACTCACCCACCACCTCACGGGCGGTACCGGTCATTCCCGCCAGCCAATGGTAGCGGCGAAAAAAATTCTGATAACTAATTTTAGCCAGTGTTTCTCGAGGTGCGGTGAGTTCGCAGCCCTCTTTGGTTTCAATGAGCTGGTGCAGCCCTCTTTCCCAGGTGCGGTCGGGCATGACTCTGCCGGTATGCGCATCAATAATCTGCACCTTGCCATCGCGGACTAAATAATGACGATCGCGTTCGAAAAAAATAAGCGCTGTCAGCGCCTGACGAACTATTTCATAGCGCCGAATACGCCCTACCCAGTAAGCACCCAGGTTGGCAGAAGCTGTATCAACCGCACTCTCGCCCTTCTCAGTCAATTGAATATGGCGGCGTAAATCCTGCTGTTCAAAGTGGGTATCGCGCTGTAGTTGCTGAGCGAGTGTTACCGCCTGCTGATAAACCTGCTCCTGACCCTCGTTATGATGTGTTTCACCCGAGATGATCAGCGGCGTGCGCGCTTCATCCATAAACACGCTATCGGCCTCATCGACGATGGCAAAATGTAAACCACGCAACATTAATTGCTGATCCATTTCCACATTGCCCTTCAAGCGTTCGGCGTGGCGATGCATTGTCGCCGCAGCGCCTTTAAGGACGAGATGGTCTTTCAGGTAATCGAAAACCAGTTCTTTATTGGTGCAATAAACGATGTCTTTGGCGTAAATATCGCGGCGCTCATCCCGGGACATACCCTGCTGTATGCAACCGACACTGAGGCCCAGGTACTCGTATAAAGGTGTCATTTCTTCGGCATCGCGAGCCGCCAGATAATCATTAACGGTAATCACATGAACGGGAATACCCCCAAGGGCAGCGGCGGAAACAGGCAGCGTCGCGGTCAATGTTTTACCCTCGCCCGTCGCCATTTCTGCCACGCGGCCCAAAAACATCGCCAGGCCGCCCCGCAGTTGACTATCAAAATGACGCATACCCAAAGAGCGACCCGCTGCTTCACGAATCAGCGCAAAGGCCCAACACAGGCTATCTCGATCAAAACCCTTGCACAGTAACTGTCGCCGCAGTTCAGCCACGGCTGTATGCAATTGCTGGTCGCTATAGGCTAAAGCGATTTCATCCAGATCGACAATCCCTTGCAAATAGTCGTCAAGCGGACGCCCTTTGCGCCAACGCCAGCGTCCCACCCAGCCTTTTAGTTGATGATGCGGGCGCTCGAACCAACGCATGGCTGGCGGCAAGGCTTGCTCGGGCCGTAATAATACCGATGTCGGCTGTCGACCTGGCCCGTCAATCGTCCTTATGACAGGCTCGTTTGGCTTTAAGCCTCCCACACCAAAGGTGGCTAAGTCAGACATTCAGCTGTCTCAGGAAAACACGGCGCAGATCACGTAACCAACGCCACAACAAAGGCTCTGGCTGATGCTCAAACAACACGTGCACGCGCTCATTCAGTCGCTCCCTCGGTGCATCCGGCACGTCGAGCACCAGGCGGAAATAATGCTTGAAGGCCTGGGGATGCTCAGCGCCCCCATCGGGACGCGTCACAATTAACCCCCCTGCCTCAACCGCTAAAATATCATTGGGCAGCATCTGGGTACTGGCTGGCACAATCCGGGAAATCGAAGCGGGAAAGGCACGCTGTTGCTGCGAAACCATACGCACTTCCACCGAGCGAGTACGATGACGCACACCGTTAATACGGTCTTCATCGACCAGCACGGTGACGGGTAAGTGATCGAAATTAACGATGTTACCCAGCAGATCACCACGGGAAAGATAGCGCCCCTGTAATGAAGCCGCATGGGGCAAAATAAAGGTGCCACTCTTTTGCGCCACCAGTGTTAGAGCAGCCTCTTTGTCACGAGCACGGCGGTATTCCTGACGCCGAAAATTCAGCAATTCCTGCTGAATACCCGCTTCAACACGGTTACCCATGGCCGCGAGATAACGTGCTTCCGCTTCGCGCACCTGCGCTGCTAACACAGCCACTTCAGCACCCAGTGTCGGGTCTAGCAAACGCAACAAGGGCTGCCCGGCCTCCACTTCATCGCCCGAGTTCGCCAACAGTTGATCGACAAAACCGCTACTACGCACCCGCACCTGAGAATTTTCAGAGGCCGATAAAACACCGTGGGTGTAGGTGGCATAGGGGAAGGGGATAACCCCGAGCAAAAGAACCAGCACCAAAACCAGTGCGCTAATCACTGCCCATGTGCGCTTAGGCTGCTGCTTTAGCTGAGCATCACTAAAGGGCTTAGCCAGCAATTTGGCCAGGGGTTGTAAAATACCACCCCAGAGCGTCCACAGTGCCAACAACGTACCGATAAACAAATATTCGGAGGCAATGAACAGGGCTATCGACATCATAATAACGATGCGATAAAGGTAGGAGGTAAGGGCGTAACCCATCAGCCATTTCGCTTCCCGGCCCGAGGCGGCGGGCGACACCAGTCCGCGCACGCCCATCAAAGTACTTTTAACCCAGTAACCCACATAGCTGCCGGAGCGCTTGGCCAGGTTGGGGATTTCAAGCCAGTCAGCCAGCACATAATAAGCATCGAAACGCAGTAGTGGATTGCCGTTGAAAAACACTGTCGACACACCCGAAATCAGCATGGTATTAAACGCCAGCGCCCGCACCAAACCCGGCTCGGCCTGCGTCCACACCAGCATGGCCAGTGCCGCAATAAAGCCCTCAATAAGAATGCCAATCGCACCCACCAGCATCCGTTGGTACTTGCTACGAAATGCTGTTGCTGCGCTGGCATCCACATAGGGCACGGGAAAAAACACTAAAAACATAATGCCAATTTCGTGTACCTCACCGCCCCAGCGCTTCACCGCATAGGCATGTCCCAATTCATGCAAGGTTTTCACAAAAGGGTAGACCAGCGCCATTAACAGCAAGTTTTCTGCGGCTAGAACCCTGTCGCTCAAGTTGCCCGCCAACGCATCCCAATGCACTGCTGCCAACAAAATACCGAGACCAACAACCAGCACCCATAAACCTGCCATCCAACGACTAAAAAAAGGCGCGACAATCGACATGGTGTTGTTCAGAAAGCGTTCGGGGTCCAGCAGGGGTATGCGCACCGCTAGCGGTGATTTGATTTTTTGTATTAACTTTTGCCGTGCCAGCATAGAGTGACGACGATCCAGCGCTTCCATATCCGGCATGGTATCGGAGTGCAGCACATTGGCGCTAAACAGCTTTGAAACCAGGCCGATAATATCGTCCTGCGAGGGCATGTCGTCGCCCAATAGTTCGCAGGCCTCCTCCCATATTTGCTGCAAACTGCGCTGGCCATCCATCTTGCCAATAATCAAATAGGCCTGTGGCGTAAAGCGATGAAACTGACCCGAAGCGTGATCCTGCAAGACATACCACACCTCACCCCGGTATATATGCCGGTGGATGGCGGTGTGCCGCCGCAGCCGTGGCGACAAAGCCGAGACCAGATACCAGGACTGGCTGAACAGCGAAGCGTTGACAGACACCCGTTAACCCCACCAACGCCAAAAACGCAGGCGCAGCCAATCGCGTAGTTCGCGAGTCCAAATGGCAAACAGGTTGCGCTCGTCGATAAAGACTTTGCCGATGCCTTCCATGCCCGGCCGCAAACGTTCGTGGCTATCGTGCAACATCGCTTCCACGACAAAAAAGGTGGCGGCGTCTTGATATTCAGTCACTGGCGTTATATTGCTCACCGTAAATTCAAAGGCCATTTCAGGCAGAGCCGACAGGTACAGGCTGCCGGTTTGCCCGAGGTTGAGATCGGCAATACGGCTTTCCTTAATTAACAAATCGACGCGGTAGGCGCTTACTGGCGAGATTTCGAACAGCACTTCGCCGTGGCTAACCACACCCCCGAGACGCTGACTGAGATCACCGCTTACCACTAAACCATCAAATGGCGCGTAAAGGGTGGAGCGCTGTAATTGACTCTCAACCAGATGCAGTTGCGCCCTGGCCTGCTCTAACTGGGCATCGATAATGGTAATACGGGCACGGTCGTGAGCGGCTGTGGCCTCCTGATACTGGCGACTCAGCTTGCTCTGCTGACTGCGCCACTTGAGCTGCTCGAGTAGTAGGTCGCGGTCATCCAGATGCAGTAGCGCATCGCCCTCCTTCACCACATCGCCAGCACGACTGAGGGCATCTTTGATGTAGCCATCAAACGGGGCTGCCACCACCTGTTGACTCAAGGTTTGTAACGAAGCGGGGGCTGATAAACGATAATCCCCGTTAACCAGCACGCCCAATAAGGTCAATATTGTTGCTATCGACAACAGTAGTTTGCGACCCAGATAACCCGGCCCCCAAATACGTTGTAGCTGCTGTTTACCGGCGTCACGAATTTTCTGATGCAACGGTCGGTCGTTATCGCGCTTACCCTCTAGCGCACTCACTGCCAGGGCCACGACACTTTCACAATACTGTACATCGTCGAGGGTAAAGGGCTGGTCAATATCGCGCTGCAGGGTAATCGCCCCCACCCAACGATCATCGACCTGTAGGGGAATCGTCAACAGGGATTCACTCTGCTGTAATTCTTCAAGACTATGGTGCGCCACCATCACCAAGTTTGCGGACAGGCTAAGCAACGCCGGTAAAACAATGGCCGCGCGCTGATCTACCGCTTCGTCCATAGCGTTTTCAAGGGCTCGCACCATATTCATCTGACTGCCAAAATCAGCACTGTGCGAGAGATGCGCCAGCTTGACACCTTTGTCGCCAACCAGACCCAGGCTCACCAGATTGCAATTTACGTTAATCGCCAACTCGGTGACCAAACGCATCGCGGCACTGTTAAAGCCGGGTTCGGGTAACACCCGGGACAACAAATCAACACTGGTGCTAAGGCGGGTAAACGCCGACTCGCGCTGATCATACAAGCGCCGCATTTGTGTTAGCTCTACCCAGGCCGCCCCCCATTGCAGCGCATTCATAGTGGCGGGCAATTCGGACTCTGCACTAATATTCACGGCCACGGCGATCACACCAGAAACTTCACCCCCAACATGAATGGGAAAAGCGACACCAAAACAATGTGCCTCCGTGCCGGTCTGTTGCTCGCTTGCTGGCAGCTCTGTCACCAGACCGCTGCCCTCTGCCATGACTTGCTCAATCAGATCCGACAGGCTATCCATAGCCTGATTGGCATCGGGCCATACGGCTACCGGTTGAAATTGCCCGCTCTCACGTATGGCTAATACACCGCTATAAACGCCCTCAATCAGACCGCACTGCAATTCCAGCCAGGATTGCAGGTCCATGTTGGCAGACAAACTAGCCATTTTCTGCCAGTTGTCCTGAGCCATACCTGCAGGTTTGGGGGTAGCAGATGCCTGAGCTGGCACCGACTCCGTATCAGATGATTGAACTTGAGAAGACATTGGGGTGCTCTAGGCAAACTCACTTTGAAAACAGGACAAGCGACGATGCCAGAATGACACCGAAAAGAATAGCCCCCTTGCGGGGCCCGTTAACCCTTATTTAAGGGGTATCAACACAAAATGCAATAAGACGGGGCTTACCAAAACCGCGAATTATCCCAACGTTGATAGCGTCGACTTTCCGCCGCTTTGCCCAATTGCGCCAGGTTGGAACGGTCCAAACGAGTAACATCCGCTTTGGGCTTACTGGAAAGTTTCCAGCCAACAGCGCCCGCCATCATCGCCGCCATTGCCGGCGTGTTGCGGGTATCAGCCGTCGGCACGGTCTCAGACGCGTCAGTATCAATAGCATCTTCGTCTTCGTCCACAGCATCCTTGGCTTCCGACTCATCACAGGCTTCTGGCTGCTCGGTATTTTCAGCGTCAACACCCTCTTTTGCCTCTACAGTTTCAGCATCAACATCCTCGCACCCCTGTACGGGTACACCCTCGCCATCAGTATCCTGATCCGCTGATTCCGGATCACCCGCTGCAGAATCCGTCGGCAAAACGATATCAATACCCGCAGAACGCTCGCCGTTAAGTCTATCCGCACCCAAGCGTGCCATCAGGTCTGCCGAGGCACCAACACCACCCCGATTCGTCAGAGCAGAGGGATCGGTCAGACTTTGGTTACTCATACCTGTCGAGGTTTCATCAATAAATGATCCGACAGCACCAACAGAGACATGGAACTGACCTTGATCAACCCCTCGCAAGGTATCAAGACTCTGGCTGAGAGTAACCACCGACGCCACCCGCTGCTGAGGAGCAGAGGTATCAATCGTGATACGGGCAAATTCTCCAATCAGAACATCAAAGGTCAAATCACCGTGGAACACGTCGTTAGTGAAGCCGCCGAGCATGAAGTCAGCACCTTCGCCACCATCGAGCTCATCCATATCACCGATCAGCAAATCAATGGTTTCAAATTGAATTTGCTGCTGCTCAGGATGGCGCGTGAGCTTCGCACCGTCACCCGCAAGCAGGTCGCTACCATCACCGCCACTGAGATAATCCTGACCGAAGCCGCCGAGCAGAGCATCACGATCGCTACCACCCATCAGGCGGTCATCGTCACCCAGCTGAGGATTACCCGTTGCTGCCACCAGCCAACGACCCGCTGCGTCACTTTCAATGTAGCCGTCATCACCAATAATGATGGTTTCACCACTATCGTTAGTCACCGTGTCGCTGCCGACACCGGCAATAGCCTGGTCATTACCCGCACCCAGGCTGATGACATCGTCACCCCCGGTACTATTAGTCACGTCAGTACTCTCTGCACTGGCGCGGAAACCGTTGAGGAGAGTCACTCTACCGTTGTCGCCAATAACAAGGTCGTTGCCAGAACCTGCATTCACAGTATCCGCACCGAAACCGGCAATGATCACATCATCACCACTGTCACCATTAATAAGGTCATCACCACCCTGGTCGTGCAGGACGGTATGAATCTCCGTGACATTAGCGGTCGTTAGCAAGCGCAAGTCGTCAGGCAGGTTATTGCGCTGCTGAGTAATAACGCCGTGGTCACTGAGAATAATATCGTTACCACTGCCCCCGTTAATGCGATCAGCACCCACCTGTAAATTGTCTAAGGTGCTGAGGTTAGAGCTGTTAACGGTGACAATATTAAGAACCGTGTTGTCAGCATTTGTGCGCAAGCTGATGCGTTCTGCAATATCGATATTAAGGCCAGAATCACCGTAAATATGGTCGTTGCCACCTTCACCGTTGATGGTGTCGTTGCCAGAGCCACCCAAAATATGATCACCCGCCTGACTGCCGATTAAAGTATCGTCGCCGGCACCGCCGTAGATTGTTACACCAGCACTTGAGGCAGAGGCATCAATCACATCGTTACCGCTACTGGCGAAGGCCATAGGCTGATCTGTCGTTGGGTTCAATGGGTCATCGGTATAGCGACTGCCGTCCTGGGAGGTATCACCAAAGATGATGACGGGGATCGTACTGCCATCGCCGTAGCCGGAACCACTGACCGTAATCGTGTCACTACCGCCACCACCGTGTACCACGGTAATCGGCAATGTGCGCATAGCAGTAACACCGACGACATTAGTCCCAGGAGTAAAACTGGCACCCGCCAGCTGGATCGCCAGACCATTGGAAGAAATATCACTAATAATGTAAGTACCGTTGTTACCCGCGGCACCACTGATAGTCATTTCATCACCAATACGGAAGCCATCGGTGTACCAGGTATCGGCACTAATATTACGCTGAAGAGTGTTCCCACTATGGAAGCTCATATTGACCGTTATGGACTGAGCCGTAGTATTAATCGCCGTCGTATCGTTGAATTCACCCTGCATGAGCTCTAGCACTTCGAGGCCGTAGTGGGTGATATCAGTAAGTACATTCGCACCATCAAGACGCGTCACCTTCTTCGATGACACGGCCCAGCTTTCAGCCGCCAGGGCATGGTCGCGGAAGATAAACAGCTCATCGGTTTCGATGGTTTCGTTCGTCAGGTCGTCAATAACGAGAGGATCACTTGGTGTCTCGCTGGGCAACATCACTGCCGTGCGCAAGAGACGAGGGGTATCGGACAGGCCCCCGTTAACCAGTAATACACCATCAACACTATCAATCGTGGTATTGGGCGTACCGATACCGGACAGGGTTTTAGTCACATCGCCGGTAATAATAAAGTCGTCGCTGCCATTACCGCCGTACAGACTGGTAACCACATCGCCGCCCTGTAGACCCTGAACATAAAAGGTGTCATCACCCTCCATGCCGTCCACTTCAATCAACTCACTATTTTCAATATTAATAGTCAGCCCGGCACCAAAGACACCGTCTTTATTGATGAGGAAAACATCGTTGGCTTCGGTACCAATAATAGTCACCGTATCGTACCCGTCACCGCCGTCGATAAAGACGGGGGCATTAATGTTGTACTCGACATTATCCTGGCCCGAACCGCCATTCACATTCAGGTTATGAGTGGAGATAAAGGCACGCAACTCAAAGTTGTCATCGCCATCATTACCCTTTAAAAAGAGCACGGCTTTGTTGCTATACACCGAGAATTGGTCATTGTCATCACCACCCATCAGCGTGGTTTCGTGGCTCGTACCAAAACTAAGGAAACCGCGAGTCACAGCGTTACCCGCAATTTCATCACCCGGTTTAACGCCGTCAGCCGCCGTCGGCTCATGGCCAAAGACCTGTCCGACAATGAAGCTGTCCTGACCCAAACCACCGTCGACAGTGAAGGTGGTGCCGGTATCGTCAAACACAAACTCATCATTACCCAGCAGGCCATTAATAGTGATGCCCGCTTCGACAACGCCGTTGACATCACTGGCGCCATTGAGGCTGTCATCATAATTAATACGCTCCACCGCCTGACTGCCGATCATGCGGTAGTCGGCAATGGTGTCGTGCATGCGAGCCAGAAAGTTTTCACGAATCAGGAAGAGGTCACCGTCGTTGGTACCATCAACAACCAGAGCATCAATACCCGTAACGCCGCTGTCAAAGACATTAATGACGTTGTCGGTTTTTGTGCTGCCATCAGCGTCGAGGTTGCGGGTCTCAATATAATAATCATCCGAACCGTCACCACCGTCGAGGTCGAGATCTTCAACACGGGTGTGTAGCTTGATGATATTAATGTCGTCATCACCTGTGCCGCCGAGGACTTCAGTACGCCCGGTGATTTCAGTGGCATCGAGGGTAATACTGTCGTTACCGGCACCGCCATCGATACGGATAATACCGATATCGTTATCGCTAGTAGCGTCGCTATCACGCAGTGAACCGTAGATATTAATGCTGTCGTTGGATTCACTGCCGGTAACAGTAATCGACTGCGCTAGCCAACCACCGCGCAAGGTAATAATACTCGCGGTAACATCGCCATAACCGCTCGGGTCAGCTGAGGGAAGATCCGAACTACTGACATGAATACTGCCCTTAGCCCTAATCTGTGCATTGTCATTAACGGTAATATTATCGCCTGCACTCAGGAAGATATTACCGTTATTAGATGTTATAGAAATACCGGCATTAACGGTCAGGTGATCATAGTTGGGGTCGGCACTTTCGCTAGCGATAATATTAATATCACCTTCGGCGTAAATATCTTTGTCGACAACAATAGGGCTATTGGCAACGAGATTAACCGAGCCGCTGGCCTCCACACTCTTCGCATTGTTTAAGCCACCTGCAACCAGTAGTCCGCAATTCGTTACCCAGACACTGCCCGTTGTCGAGCGGCCTTCCAAATAGCCAACTTCAGTTTCAAGGTTCTTCGACGCGCTACCAATATCACCCACTGCAAATAGCTGGACGCGACCGGAGGTGATATTTGAGCCCGATACTCTGCCGTTAAGAATTTTTCCGTAGGCAAGAATATAAGCTGTCTGCGTGCCACTAATACCACCAGAACTGCCTGCCCCTATGGTGTTAATCGACAGGTCACCAAATGTTTCAATGATATAAGTATTGAGGGCACTGCTTGCGGTTAATACACCCGCTGCTGAATGTGAGGTATCGATATCGAGGTCATTCCCCGTCATACCGATGGTGCCCGTGGTGGTACTTAAATTGATGTTATTTGCGATGACATCCGCTTCTGGCAAACCGGTTATATACGCGCCCGGCGTTGTACCCGGAACAACAGCTGCGCCCTTATCAATAACATCGAGAATGGAAGTCTGTGCCACCAGCGTGACATCTCCGCTATCGGCCAGAACACGTTTAATGTTCATATTGCCGACTTTTTCTTCCAGATAAACATTACCCGTAGCCGTGTAAATATCCAGGAAGTCACCGATACCAGCCACATCACCTTGCATATCCAGCTCGAGGATATCGGAGGCTTCACCCACACCCGTTGCCGCTGACATGACCAGCCAGGTCTGAGCACTAATATTGGTATAGCTATGGTTGAGTCCATCAACGATAGCACCATTTTGCGCGACTAAATTGATGCCACCCTGCTCTGAATAAAGCGTTGCCACAGCCATGTCACCGGCAGTTTCAACCAGATAAATATCACCCGTTGCGCGTGCGGTAATCGTACTGCCCGCCTCAATATTTAATAATATTCTGGCAGCATCTGTACCAATAAAGCCCGTCGCAGCTTCCAGTACAATATTTTCACCCGTAACATTGACCGTTGATTGGTCGCCCGTCCCGTTGGTTATACTCCCCGTTGTTTTAATACGAACAACACCACTCGATTCAATCTGCGATAAAGAAATATCACGGGTAGAACCGATATAAATCGAAGCCCCGTCAACTGCACCCGCCGAATTCGCCGTTGCATTCAGCGCACCACCAACAACTTCAACATCAACATCATCTCGCTGATCGACAAAGATTTTTTTAATCTCAACCGCTCGAGAAACAGTTATTCCCGACTCACTGCCAGCAGTCAGTTCAGTCGCCAACGATAGAATAAGCACATCGGCACTAACGGTATCGATGATATAGAAGGCATCTGTAGCAGTATTATTACTAGCGCTTCCCGACATGGTAATTCGCATACCATCTCTGAAGCCATCGGCAATCCAGCTTCCACTAGAGCGGCTAATGACATCACCTGTCGTTTCATTGTGGGTATAAGTAAGGTCGAGGATAAAATCGTCGGTGCTTAGTGGATCGACAACCACCTCAGCAAATTTAAGTGCACGGAGAACCTCATCAACAACCGCATCAGACGTACGTAAAGTAATCGTATCCTCAGTCAAAGATTCGATTGTCAGGACGCTGCCACTCTCACTGGTGTTGCGCGTAGAACCATTATTAACCGTCGTTTCAAAAATGCGAATAACGTCACCGGCTACAAAACCAGCGGCAAACCAGCTACCGCCATCCGTGCGAACAATGGTATCGCCCGCACTCTCGTTATGAATAAAATTAACGGTGGCATTAACAAAGTCACCTGCCAAATAATTAATATCTAGCCGCTCTGCGGTTAACAACGCAACTCGTTCATCATCAGTAAGCTGTACGGGTTTAGAAGAAAGATCAATTTCCACACCGTCGAAAGGTGCCCCCATGCTGTCATAGCTGCGGATAGTCACATTTCCCGCAGCGTAAACATTCTCTGCCTCAATGCTCGTCACCGTATTTGTCACGGGCATTAGAATACCCATACCAAACAGGCTTAGCAGTTCATCCTGCGTCCATATCTTTATGCTTTCTTCAATTTTGGCGTTTTCTGTTGTACTTAAAATGTAGGTATACGCGGCATCATAATTTGCTGTAACGGAACCCCAAACCTGATGCAAGTCATGATATTCCGTTGTTCTTTTATTCACTAAAGTTTCAATAGCGCTATCGGCATCTGCACCATCGGGATCGGCATATTGATTGCGATAATAAGTCTCTTCATCTGTCGTCAGACTAATAGTCTGTGATGAGTCATAAACACCGGAGAAGCTATTGCGATAATTCCAGTACGCCTGATATTCAGATTCTTTGGCGTAGGTAAATGCATCTTTTGCTTCATCCCATTTAACATTGACACCGATAGCGCCATCATCTTCATCACGCAGTTCCAATGCCTGCCAAACGCCGAGCAAGTCATTGATGGTATCTATATCAACTGTTTCTTCAGAATTCCCATCGATGAAACTGCCATTGAGCACATCAATCCACACATCACCCGAAAGAGACGCAACTCTATCAGCGCGTAAATCACTACCGGCTTCTGTGAGATAAACATCGCCCGTCGCACTCGCATTTAAGAGACTTGTATGACTGTCGGACGTCGAAATTAATAACGAGGAAATTATACTTTCACCAATGGTGCCAGCATCAGCATTTAAGGTGATAGCACCACCCTTAACATTCACGGCACCGGACATACTGGATGCCTGTGTAATGCTGTTGGCCGATATTGTAATCACTGAATTGTTAGTCGACTCCACTCGATCCAACAACAAGCCACCGGTTTTTTCACTGATATGAACTTCGCCAGTTGCACTAATGGCAAGCAAACTGGCGGCAGCGGTATCGACCTGTTCGGTATAAACCGCCTCAACAACCCAGTCCTTCTCATCAACAACCCCGTCAGCGTTGACGTCAGAAGTTGACAGGTATTGCGAACCAATAGATCCCGTCGCTAATAATTGAATATTTACACCACCAACCGTTGCCGCCTCACCTGAAACAATGGCGCCATTTGTAATAACACTCGTCGTGCCCGTTCTATTAACAAGGGATTCGGTCAATATAAAATCGGCACCATTAGCGGTCGACGTCAGTGAAATATCACCCGAAGATTGATCCCCTAAAAAGGAGATTTTAATTAAATGATCAGCCTTGAGTGTATGGGTATGGGTCAGACTCTGGCCGACCGTACGCTCAAGTTTTGTGTGATAAGTCTTTTTCCCATACCAGGTACTGGTTTCCCACTCTCTAACCACTCGCGTTTCGTCAGTCAGTGTTATGGGTGTACTGGCGAGATAAGTGTATTCATCGTCAATAACACCGGTGCTTTTATCAATATAAAAATACGGCCCTTCATCGGACAGCGTTGATGACAACGAGATAGGCCCATGATCCCAATGGACATCTTCAGGATCTTTCGCCAGCCAATCGATACCCAACCATGAAGATTGTGATTCTTTTGTATAGTAATAAGTGCCTGTTTCCTCATTAATCACATAGCCATAGCGCACACCGGCTTCAGGCGAATAATAAAATGGCTGAGACGTATCGGTGTTATAGCTACCGCTATTCATTCTCACACCATTTTCATCCATGGTGTAAATAGTAATCAGGGGGTTAGCATCGCTGCCCCTGAGGGTGTCTTTAAGGATTAACTTGCCCAGCCCTCGGCTGGAATTATCAATACGACCGACGACAACATTATGGGCAGTGGTATTAGTGATATTGATGTCACCATAGCCACCCAACACACGAATTTCACCAGCACCAATGTTGGTAATATTACCGGTGATATCAATATATCCACCGGTGATTGCCACATCATCAACTTCTATATTGCCAGTGTCGGTATCATAGAAAACATTGAAATTGTTATAGAGACTTTTTTGCACCTGGTCGGCGCTATCGATTATTCCATCATGGTTAACATCAAAGGTTGCCTGCTCCCATGTAGACATCCAGACTCGACCCGACTTCTCACCCAGGCCATTAATAAAGCTATCGGCCTCCACACCAATCGTTAATGATTTGGCCTCTTCACCACTCTGCAGCACACCATTCAAATGAACCCAGGCGGCATCAATAACAATGCGATCGGCAATCACTACATTGCTGGGGGAGCTTGCCTTTAATGCGGCTAAAATCTCAGCATCTGTTTTTGTATCATTTGCCGAACTTGAGCCATATTCGCCATTGAGATTAGTACTGGTGAAGGGATTAACGACTGAATAACCTTCACTACCAGTTTGAAAACGTGTCACGCCGGTAACGTTCAGAGTTCCGCCCGCGGTTATCTGCAGGTTAGCCGCGCCAATATTACCTTCAATGTAAATATTACCGGCACCGTTATTGTCAGTATTGGTGATATTAACTTCGCCACGATAATTAAATACATCGCCGCCCAGCGTTATATCGGGCTGTGGCCAACGACCGATACTGGGCTGGTTCAAAATGGTAATCAGCGGCGAGTTATTGGTTGCGTTATCGGTAATTATCTGGAAATTAGCCGAGGTATTACCCGTGTTTTTATTGGCTATTTCTGTATTCGTCGCGACAACTTCACTGTTAAAACGCACCCCACCAATAGTATCCGGAATATTAATATCGGACAGTATTAAGAAGGCCGAGGTATTGTTGATAATGCTCACATTCGCATCACCCGGAGCATCAAGCACACCCGAACCAGAGCTAACCAGGCGATCACCGATTACATCGATATAACCTGCCTGCGCTAAAATCGGCTCCACAATAATAGTGCGTACATCCACTTCCGAATAGGTATCGCTGACACTGCTCCACAAGCCCAGGTCTTTTAATTCCTGTTCAAGACGCACAATTTCGTCCTGGTAAAAAGCCTCAATATCGGTAACCGTCGATGTTCCATCGCTATATTTCGCCAGCATTTCCTGAGCAAAAATAAGATCTTTTGCCAATGAAGATTCATTCTTCATGACGCCTTCTTCAAAGCCAATACTACCCGTGGCTGTAATCGCCTGTGTTGCATCCTCAGTAAGACTCAAGCCGACATTTCGGTTAATACCCGTATGCACTTCACCATCAATTTGTACAATTCCCGTACCGCCAGATGAAGAAGTACCACCGGATAATGTCGTGCCACTCATCCAGTCATTCAAAGCACTAGCCCAGTTGCTACTGTCAGACTGGCCCTTCATATCACCCGTGCCGCGCTCCTCGGCATAAAGGCGCGCTACACCACCTGTTTGTAAAACAGCACCGCTATTAATCGTGACATTATTTGTCTGACTCAGCGTGGCGTCTGCATCAAGGTCACTAATGGGGATCACGCTTACAGAAAAGTTCTCGAGCGTCGAATGCAGGCGATAACTATCGCGGTTATAGAACCAGTCACTGCTGGGGGCAATACCTGCGCCGATACGTAAATCACCATCGGATTTCACGTCTGCACCGCTATTGAAGATCACATCATTATCAGGCCTTAGGGTAATCTGAGACGTGCCTACGGCAAGGGTCCCTGCTCCGTGGGATTCCGTATAATTTTCTATTTCTATATCAGCATTACCACGCGCACTGACATTTATCTCGCCGATCGAATCGAGTTTCGCAGACCCGACTGTCACGCGTGAAATATCTTGCGAGGCAATAATTTCTACATAGGAGCCGACGCCCGCTAAACCACCCGCAGCGACAAACAAGACCTCATCATCAAGATCAAATTGATTGAGGGTGTGTAACTGAATATTACCGGGGTTATTTTTCGAGCCGCCAACTAATAATTCAGCCCCATTATCAATGAGCACTTGTGTATCAACATCCAGCCTGACATCCGTATCATTACCTGCTGCTGCCACGCCACCGACGGCATAAGCGTCAACATTTCGACCGCTAACGCGGTTTTTATTAACATTTGTCGTGGCACGAACATCGATATCATTCGCAGAGATAATGACGTTTTCACCGACCCGTGATTCAGTATCTAATTCAATAACATGATCAATATTGGTGCCAGAGCCTGACAGCATGCCACCAGAAAGGACTAAAACCTTGTGGTCAAAATCTGCCGTATGCTGGGCCAGCATATTAAATTCACCACTTGTACCATCCGTATTTTGAAGCTCACCCGTTAAGGTAATCTTGTCAAAGGCGCGGTTGCTGCCCCCAGGGCTAACATTGCCCACCCAGGTTTTTGTGATAGCGGTATCCGATGTTTTCGCTTTTACTCCAGCACCACTGTAAGAAAGACCAATCGCCCCGGCGATCAGGTCTACAAAGTTATGATTATTGCTCAAGGCCTGAATCGATAATGAACCCGCATCAACTTCAACATTATTATCCAGGTAAGCATACGTCTCTGTGGCCGTGCTGATTTCTGCCTGAGCAACGCCCACAGCAGCCGTAAGACTACCCGCCCCACTGCCCGCTTCGGCTTCATGTTTAGTTTCATTTTGCGCCAGCACCGTGACGGCACGAGCAGCCTCAAGCGTGGCATTATCAGCAACGCCTGCACGCACATAAGTGTTGTTTTCAATAAGGTTAATCGAGGCATCAATGCCGAGTAAGAGACCAACAGAGGCTGATGTACTTTCCGTTTCAACCGTTACGTTATTCGCACCTATCAGGTTTTTCGCGTTAACCGTGATATTACGCGCGCTGACATTAACCCCGACACCTGAAGTGTCCAGATCAGGATCACCCAATGAAGCAACAATATTGGGGCTAATAAAAACATCGACAAGAGAAACGCCTACCGTTGCTGCGCCCGCAGAAACCCCGGTAATTTTCGCTTTAATATAAGGTGTAGCCTGGGCCGTAATCGTAAGATCTTTTGTCAGTGCAATATTACTGCCATCGGCAATATAAGCCGTAATATTTGAATTAAACGTAGCATTAGCAACATTAGCAGAGCCAGCACCAATACCCGCCGAAACCGTCCAGACCGACTCTTCGATATCCACTTGCGAGAGTGCAGAAATACTGAGATAGCCAACCGAAACAGCCACACCATTTTGCGTACCGACACCCACTTGTGTGAATGACCCTAAATACGCTTCGGTGCTTCCGCCTACCGTCACATCACCAATCGCAGCACCGGCGGCAAGACCACCCACAGCCACGCCTTTGGCTTCAACCTTAATATCGCGAATCCCTTGCGCGGTAACTGAAACACTATCGGCCTTCAGTATGTCGACACCATTACTCTGAGTAGCGCTGTCTGCCGTATAAGCCGACTGATTGCTACTGTCATTGACGACAGCAACCTGGGCACCAAGACCCACTGCCCCTGCAGTGCCGCCGTAGGCATTCAGGTCGACATCGTTGGTATAGGTGGCGCTAATCACAATGTCATCACCCGCACTCAGCGCTGCGTTAGCGGCAATAAATGCCGACGTTTCGCTACTTAAACTGGCAACGGCTACCGAGCCACCAATACTGTAACCTCCGCCAACGGCCCCAGCACCCGTCGTGATATCGAGATCGACATGCTCATCGGCAACAACGGTAATATCGCCATTTGTGGTATTCACGCTAGCATTGCTACCAATAAAGGCGGTGGTACCGCTCACATCAACACTGGCATCCAGATCGACCGTAAACAAATTACTGTTAGCGGCGGAGTCTCCACGAGAGACAACGGCAGAGGTTCTATCCGCTTTGCTATCTTCAGAGTTATCAAAAAATTTCTGTTGCTTACCCAGATCCAGCCACAGTGTGTCATCACTAAAATCGACCGCATCCCAGCCACTCACGACCAACGTCGTATCGCCGATATATTCGTAACGATTGCCTATAATCGCAGCCGTATCGCCGGTGCCCGTGTAGGCCGGCTCAATATCAACGGTTGTATTTTTACCGATATTTGTCAGTACATCGGTGGAGTGATCTGCCGCACCCGTAAATAGCTTACTGGCACTATCGCTCGCCGTTTGACTGTCTCCTGCCAGCTCCCAGTTAGAACCCGATGGGGCTACTGCCAGATTTAAAGTGGTATTGTCGTCACCCACAAAGCGGTAGCGCAGGCCGTTTGCCGCATCGAGCGTATCGCCCTGCAGTAGTGACTTAGAGCCATCCAGATGAGTGTAGCGTGATGCCGTACTGTAGCCCGAGGTAGAACCGGTCAAGACAGCGTCGATAGAATCTTGAGCGGGATTAACAGAGTCAGCCCCATCACCAGTGACCCCAGCGCCGACACTGATGACCGATACTGCACCACTAATTCCGAAGGCAGCACCGGCGGCAAAAGCCACAACGGTAGAAGCTAAATTACGATCGGCATTCGCATGAATGTCGACATTGCGAACTGCAGAAATATAAGTATCGCTACCAATAAATGCCGTTGTGCTGTTGTTAACCGTAATCACATCCACCGAGGCACCAACGCCCACCCCGCCTAAGGCAACAGCACCCACTAATTCAAGACGATCACCCCGTTGATTGACATCGGTACGACTATCGGCAGTCACCAGCACATCATTGTCAGCCCGCACATCGGCATGGCTGCCACTTACCGTATCGTCGCCAATCCAGGCGGAGGTGTCAGACGCAATAACCAATACACCCACGGTACCGGTCAGAGCACCAACCCCTGCTGAACCGGCGGCTGCAATCACCGAGGCTTCTTCGAAGGCATCGGCATGGACAGAAACATCATTACCCGCAACCAAGGTAGCGCCGGCAACATAGGCATTAGTGGTACCTTCAAAAATACCCACAGAAACCGTGCCACCGACCCCAACAAAACCAACGCTCACAGCTCCATCATCAATAGCGCCGTAAACATAAGACAGCGCATCGACATCGATATCTTGAGTCGCGGTGATATTAGCCAGTCGAATAAAGGCATCGGTACGAGAAGTGCTCTTCACTACCGAGGCAACACCCGCACCACCAAAATAGAGGCCCACACCAACACCAACAGCCACACTATTCAGGGTTTCGCGCGACACCGAAGTGACATCAACCTGCCGTGCAAAAATGCTATCAATGTCGGTTGCCACGTCATCATCGGCGATATAAGCACGAGTCGTATTGTTGACAATACTGGTATCTATCGCCACACCCAGGCCGACTTGTCCTCCGCCCAGGGCACCACCGCCACTGTCAATATCGGTGGTTTGATGAGCCATCACGCGTAGGCGTTGATCGGTATTAATAGAGGAGTCGCTGACGTAAGCCTCGGTGGTAGTCGCGACATGGTTAACCACCAGATTACCGGCAATACCCACGACACCGGCAGCGCCGATGGTCACGGCAATAGCGTCGATATCATTTGCCGTATTGGCAACAACAACCACACCCCTGACGCTTTCATCATCAATAAACGTTTCGCTGCCGTCGCCATTATCGGCCCAGTTGTCGACAACCCCGGCATTGACACCCAGGGCAGTAATACTGGAATCATGACTAATATAAGCACTGGTCGTCGAAGACAGCAGATTTACAAAGGCGGTCACACCCGCACCAACGGCACCGGAGGCGGCAAGCGTACCGCCGTAGGAGGCAATGGTATCGGCTGACTCGGCAAAGACAGTTAAGGTATCGGGGGTAGAAACTGTAGCCCCGGAAATATAGGCCGCTACCGTATTAGCGATTAAAGCACCGCCGCCAGAACCCGCGACGGAGACAGTACCGGAACCCGAAATCCCGGCAGAAATAGTGTCTATCGTTGCCGCAGAACGCGCTTGCAGCGCAATATTACCGGCAGAGACATTGTCCACCGTGATATCACTAGCGCTGTCTACCGCGGCCGTAATGGTGTTAGCGATATCGTTATAAGCGACCGCAGCACCGACGGCGACGGCTCCAGCACCGGTCGCCTGGCCCGCAATAGCATGTATGCCCGAGTTGTCTGTGGCATTAATGTCGACATTACCCGTGACGTTAATATCAGCACCGCTGACACGTGCATCAATATTTTTACGAATCCAGTTCAGTGACAGAGCACCGGCACCGGCAAAGGTGCCTGCGCCGCTACCGGCAATACTGAGGTTATTAATATCAGAGGTCGAATCCGCCGCAACCGTCAGACTATCCGCATTAATCGTGGCGTTATCGATGTAGGCTTTAATCTGGTTTCGACCTGCTGAATCAGGGTCGTCCGGATTGCCGCCGACATAGTTATAGGCAATGGACGCACCAATTGCCGCCGCGCCTGCGCCTGCGCCAGCACCGGCCAGGGTATTCATCGTAGACTTGTCGTCGGCACGCACAGCCACAGTCGCACCATCAGCGGTGGCATTCGCTGTCGCGCCATCCGATATATGTGCAGTTATGTTGTTGCGTATCCAGTTCAGCGACAGGGAACCGGCACCCGCACCCGTACCTCCGCCAGAGCCACTGACAGCGAACGACCAGATTTGCGCATCAAATTGCGTATCTTCTGTACTAGGGTCAGCGTCAGAAGACAGCGTGACACTTGGCGATGTATTGTTATCGATGATGCTAGCGACCACGAAAATATCGCCGGTGGCGGCTGTTACATCGGTTCCAGCGCCTTCTATGCTTGCCTCAATATCAGACACCATGTCATTGGTGGCAGAAGCCAGGCCCACGGCACCCGTGCCCCCGCCAGATCCTGCACCCGCGACAATCACCATTAAAGGGCTCGTTGTCGCCAGCACGTTGACGCTGTTATACGCGTCGACATCAGCACCATTTTTAATCTGTGCCTGCACCACATTGCGCATAAAGTTGATGGAAACGGAGCCGGCAAATGCAGCCGTCCCGCCACCAGCACCGGCAACAGAGACGTTAACAATCAACGCATTGGCATCGGCAAAGACATTGACACTACCAGCCCGGGCATCAACTGTTGCCCCGGAAATATAAGACAAAACATAGCCGGCATTATTTGCCGCTGGGTCAGAAGGCACTTCACGGGATGGATTACCCGGATCACCGCCGATGTAATTGTAAGAAATTGCAGCACCACCGGCAGCCGTGCCGCCACCCGCCACACCCAGAGCGATACTAATAATGCTGGCGTCATCTTTGGCCTTCACATTAATATCTTTGCCGGCGGCCGATGTGGTGACGACAGCACCGTCGTCAATATAGGCTTCAACGCGATTCTTCAACCAGTTAAGGTTAATCGCGCCACCGGCAGCGAAGTTACCACCGCCAGCACCGGCTAATGCAACATTAATAATTTGCGAACCCAGGTCTGTATCATCTGGCAGGGCTGCGACATCAACGCCCAGTGCATCAAGATCCACATCATCAGCTCGTGGCGCAAAACCTGCCGTTACATCGATACCGCCAGCCGTTGAAGTGACATTAGCGCTACTGATGTAAGCTTTAATAGTGCTCGCCACTTCTGTCGTGGCAATAGCGGCACCAACAGCAGCTTTACCCGAACCTGCAGCGCCCCCCGCAACCACAACCATCGTCGTACTGTCTGCGGCAGCGATGAGCACATCACCAAGTGCAGATACTTTATTGTCATCCCAATTGTCAGAATCGGTAATTGAAGCAGTGGTGTTATTTTTCACTTGATTGACGGAAATAGCGCCACCAATCGCGAGATTACTCGCACCAGCCCCGCCAATGGTAACGCTGACCAACGTGGTGTCAGAGGTGGCAAAAACATTAACCCCCCCATTGTCTGAAGTGACATCAGAACTATCGATATTGGCCGTAATTTGATTGAAGATCAGGTTGGCACCAATCGATGCCCCCAAAGCACCTTTGGACGAAAAGGCAAGGCCGCCAGCGACATTAACTGTCAAAGAGCTATCAGCAGCTTGTACGGTCACGCTGTCGGCAACATCAATAATGCTACGCCCGCTAATATAGGCTTCAACAATATTCTTTGTTTCAGTAACGGCAATACCACCCGCAAGCGCCAGCTTTTCCGACCCTGCGCCACCAACAGCGGCCGTAGCCGACCAGCCATTTTCTAACGCATGCACCGTGACAGAACCGGCATTGCGTAATATTGAATTATTGATTTTGGCAGTAATAGTATTGGCGAAGTAATTCATCGCAAACGCAATACCCAAGCCTGCATTTTTACCAATACCAACACCACCCGCAAAGGCAAACATAGCGGAATCATCAGTGGCAAACACCTCAACGTCACCGGTCGAGGTATCTAGACTTTCAACATTAACCATCTGAGCAGTGATGGTATTAGCGATAAAATTCAGATTAAACGTACCCGCTATACCGTAGCCCTTAGAACCTCCGCCGGTAGACACACCTGCCGAACCCGTAACAGAGACGATAAGATCATCGCTCTCGGCTTGAACACTGACATCACCGCCATGCTCTAAACTCTCGATATTTTCTAGCGTCGATTCGATAGTGTTGGCAATCCGCGCAAAACCAACAGAGGCTCCAACACCTGTCTTACCGCCAAAGCCACCAGAACCAGCAATCATCACCAGATCAGTTCCATCCTTGGCAAGTAGATCAATACTACCGGCGATATTGGCATCAGCACCATCATCCACACTGTTGCCAATATTTTTCATTGCGGTTTTTATAATATAACTGGCATTGTTAACCGATACAGAACCCGCCATTGCAACGCCGCTTCGACCCGTAGCGGCACCAACACTGGCTGAAATAGCGATGATGCTCCCCGTACGGGCAGCATCCAGATTCAACGATGCCGCTGTTAGCAGCTGAACATTATCGATGACGGCTTCGGTACTACCCCACAGTACATTGACGCCAATAGCGCCTGCGATAGCTCGCGAACTCGTAGTACCACTACCTTTTGAATACGACACTGCACCCGCAACAGATGCCATATTTGTTATGTTTTGGGCATTTAATGTTACATCGCCAGCATCAATTACATCTAAATCGTGAATGTAAGCACGCGCATCATCATTAGTGACATTAACAGTAACCGCACCCGAGACACCCCAACCTGTCTTGGACCCCGACGCTTTACCCGCATCACCCGCATCCTTAAACTTTTCACTGGTTTTCATTTCGCCAATCACAGAAGCCCAGTTACTTTGCCAGCTCGCTAAATCCTGGCTGCTCTGTTTTGAACCATCGCTACCTTGAGTGCCCCCCGTTCCATTGGCCGGTGTTTTTCCAGGATTAGATGAGGTTACCGCACCAGAAATAGCAAAAGCACCAATAAAACCGTCGTTGAGTGCAGAGACATGAATGTCGCCCTCAACAGTAACGCTACCCAAGGTGCCAACCGTATCGTTATCGTGCTTATTACCAATAACCGCATCTGTATTGCGCAGCACAATATTGGTTGCGACTGAGGCGCCAAAACCAACAGATTCAGACTTAGAAACCGCCCCTGCAATACCAATCAAATATGCAGAGTCTTGAGCATTAACTACCAGAGAAGATGTGCCATCGCTGGCTTTATTTGAACCAACAACTATTGTCGCACCGTTATCTATTTGTGCCAGCGTATCGTTATCTATAGCATTGAATAGGAGAGAGCCGTTATAGGAACCACCATCACCTGCTGCACCGCCGGCCACAGCCAGATTAACGGTTAGCGTAGTCGTATCAGCATCAAGCTCGAGGCTATCAGCATAGAGCTGTACCCCATCATGAATTTTGGCGTTTATATCGGCGATACTAACCACGACAGTTACTGATACGCCCGTTGCACTACTACTGTCTTTAGTATCCTGGCCTGATCCAGTCGGCAAAGAAGGGAAAACATTACCCGCTGCAACGATCGCGTGATTAATACCTTTCGCCTGCAGAATCACATCACGATTACCGGTGTCAAAGTCATCAGCATCACTGACACCATTGTCATCCTGATTTATTTTTGCGCCATCATAAATACGCGCATCAGCCTCTTCCGTTAGTACCAGTACCACTACGCTCCCTGCCTTAGCAGACTTTTGGCCTTCACTGGACGAACTTGCGAAGCCATCGAAGGTCGCGTTAAACCCAAGATTATTATTGATATAGCCAGACAAATTTCTAACAAAGGTCATGCCCGTATCGAAAGAGGCATTGCCCAGATTTTCCCAATAGGTCTCATTGGTAAAATCTTCCAGGGACAAGTCATTAATTACTCGATCACTCAGGCCAATATACTGGTAGCGGCTGCCCTGCTCGCCTTTGCCCTCCGCGATATTCCCCTTCACATCAACAGTTTGATCGGTAGATATTGTTTGTTCCTCTGCATCCTCAGTCGTGAAATCGGCTTCACGATTAGAATCCAGGAATGGCGATATTAAGTTAGCACCCCACAAACCCCAGGGGTCGATCTCATTTAAGGCTTCCGCTTTCAGTGTGATTTTATCTTTCGCATCAAGTTCAGCATTAACACCAATACTGGCATCTGCGTCATTAATTAAAGTCTGGTGGGCAATCGCCACAGCAATACCAGTAGAAGCTGGCTCCTTACCCTGTGAATGCCCATCATCAGTGGATGATGCATTGGCCGCCACTTTGGGGCGGGCTTCTATAGTGGAGACAACAAAGACTTGTCCGTCGGCCTCAACATCAGCATATTTCCCATTATTATCGTCTATCGTTTCACCAATGCGGGAATCGGCTCTGTTGATATCAATAGAAATTGCCAGGGATGCAGAGATGTCGAAATCCCACGCACTGTCTGACGTCGGAAAAAAGCCTTTCAAGTAGGTAGCAATAGGCGTAGTAGCCCACGATGTCGCTTTCTCAATAACTGACGACTTGGCATCATCCAAGTATTCACCGGTTTTATCATCACCAACAATGCTCGTTGCCTCAACACCGCCAGCAGACGCCGGAATAAAAAATAGTCGATTAATATCTACATTTTTCTTCTCATGCTCGGTACTTACCTCGATATTGCCGGTATTTACAGCCCCGGCATTAACATCGACGACACCATCAATATATGCATTCGTTTGGGTGTCTTGGTAATCAATCGCCAGAGCAATGCCAATAGCACCATCTTTACCCGCCGTAGCACGGGCCATGTTGCGCGTTTGGTCGACTGAATCAGCATTGAGGATTAGATTGCCATCGGTAACCAACACAGTGGAGTTGTCAGTCAAATGAATTTCAGAAAGAGAGTCCAGCACGGATATTGCAACCGCACCTGATGCCGTTGCAATTGCACTGGCATCAGCAACAACATCCATAATATTGTGAGTACTGGTTGCCAGCGCCACATCGCCAGCGGTGGAGTGCAGGGAGCCACTAATATCGATTTTTGCTCGGGTGTCGCCATAGCCCACAGCAATGCCCGCGCCAACGGAAATTGGTGCCGCATTAACAGCAATATTTGCTTTTGCATCAATATCAATACTTGAGCCGGTTATGCTTGCACCGCTAGCAACGTCAATATCAGCATAAGATTTTGATACCGATATGCCGACAAACAATGATGTTTCTGAAGCTCCAACAACACCATTAAAACCTGTTGCTAATAAAGCCCCAGCATCGCCGCCGCCGAAATCATCCGCATCAAAATACTTCTGACTATCGGCAACAGCCTTAATAACGATTAAGCCACCAGATATGGATGTGGCTGTTTCGATATCTATATCAACATCAATATAATCGTAATCGTAAAAACCGCTGGTCCAGATCGCTCGGTCATTAATGGCTTCAAGTGTGACATCACCCGTACCCGCATTAATAACCGTACCACTCTCGATTTTAATGTGGTCGGCTTTAATGGTAATGCTACCGTTGCCAGCAGCAGTATTCAGATTATAACCCGCTGATTCAAACGTATATCCGTCTGAATAACCATTTTCATTTTCAGCATTAAAGACAAGCTTGCCAGAACCGTATACCAGGTCTTCTTCCAGGGTAATACCACCGTGGTGCTTCAGTTCGTAGATACCAGCGCCATTGGTAAACGCAATCCAACCTAGTGAACTTTGCGCCACCCTACCGGTACTCGAAAAACCTTCGATGACAACGGTATCATCGGTCGCGCCATCAAGGTCGACTGTAACTTGATCCCCGGCATTCAGGTTACTCGCATCAACGACAAGCGTATCAGCATGCGTACTATCAACCTTAAGAGTATCTAAGCCACCACCGGTCGCAAGGATCACCGAGCCTAAATTAAAGCCGCTACTATCAAGAGTATTGGCGTCGACACCCCCGGTAAGAACAGCGTGCTCGATACCTACCAGAGCGTCCTCAACACCACCAATAGTTAGCGTACTATTTGTAAGCGTTATATCTGAATTGTCGATTTCAACGACAGTATCGCTACCATCGCCGCCGCTGATACTATCTGCACCGGTACCGCCGGTAAGCATGTCATCACCCATCGATCCGATGAGATTATCTGCACCACCCATGCCATCCAAAATGACGCCACCCAGCGTAATAACGCTGCTGTGAAGTTCTGTTGCCGTCCCCGTTACTGACAGCCCGAGGTCCAAAAATGCGGTGGAGCTGTTAAGCGCTGCAATCGTGAGTACACTACCTTCATCTTGCGCATCAGAAATAACAATTTTATTCGTGCTCAGATCAAGGCTTGCACTTAATCGCAGGTGAGAGTCAGTAATGATTTCGATGACATCTGAGAGGGTCAAAGCCTCGGTTAAATCTATTTCAACAACCGTTGTACCATCGGATAAAGTAATTGAAAAATCTGCACCCTCCTGCCGCTGAACACCTTGTGCGTTGTTCAAATCTTGCAGATAAGTCGAGCCTGAAAGACCACTAAACGTCGAGGCATCCAGAGTATTATTACTTACACCACCGGTCAGTTCGGCTTTTTCTATACCACTTAAAGTATCAGTTTCTGTACTACCACCCACGTACGTCAATACCAGGGTCGTATTGCCCAATACCATGCTGGCATCGCGCGTTGCACGCAGAGTGTCTATGCCATCCCCACCGGAAAGAAGATCGTTACCGGCACCGCCGGACAAAACGTCTTCACCCGTACCACCCAGTAGCACGTCATTACCACCACCACCGAGCAAGGTATTATTACCACCAACACCGAGGAGAACCACGTCACCGCTGAAACCACTGGCATCTAAAGTGGTGTCACGGTTGTCGCCGGTAAGCTCCGCTTTGTCTATTGAAGTAAGGGTATCTGTATCGCTGTATCCAGCAAGCACACCACGAATAATAACCGAGCCATCAGTATTGTCTGACACAAGAATAGTATTCAGAGCCTGGCCAGCCAGTGCACCTTTAAAAGTCACCTGCCAACCACTGCTAGCGCTAGAAATATCAATATCATCATCGCCAATACTGCTAAGAGCGCGTAGAGCAACACCCACCTCAGCTACCGAGGCGTCAAAAGCAATATCAACCGTTTCTTGCCCACCAAAGGTCAGTTTAAATGTACCGGCGGTGACGCCATCCAGTTCAATATATTGGATTTCGTTGACCGCGTGAACCAAGCTCGCGTCAGTAAGGATAAAGTGTTCCGTACCCTGCTCAATTAAGGTATCGGTACCCAATACGCCGTCGATGGCATCGGAACCCAAACCACCGGTGAGAATATCGTCACCTTGAGAGCCATAAATAGTATCGTTGCCAGCACCGCCATCTATCGTAATACCGGCAAGGGTAAAGCCCGATGCATCAATCGTATTCGCGCTATCACCGCCCGTTAAGATGGCTCCGTCAATGTTCGTCAGCGTATCAGCACCATCAGTGCCAATAGTGAGAGAGGTATTTAAAAGAGTGAAATCGGCATCACGGCTTTCCACCACAATATCAGTGCCGCCGGCACCACCATCTATTGAATCCTGACCTTCGCCGCCAGTCAGAAAATCGTCATTGCCAGTACCCGTTAAGGTGTCATTTCCTGCGCCACCATCGATGATCGCCGAGCCTGAAAATGCGGATGCATCAATGACATTAGCGCCATCGCCACCCGTTAAAAAGCCAATTTCGAAACTGTTGATATCATCTTCTTTAACACCATTTATCTGCAGCTCGCCATCCAGCAAACCTTGATCAGCATCACGTTCGACAATAAGAGTATCGCTATCCTCGCCACCCCACAGGCTGTCGGCTCCCAGGCCGCCCTGGATACTATCGTCACCCTTACCACCAAAGATGACGTTGGCCTGATCATCACCCACCAAGGTGTCATCGCCATCAGAACCAATAATGTTTTTAAAGCCCGCAACAGCAGAGAAACCTGTCGCTTCATCAATCGATAAATCGACAGAAACGCCATTATCGGCATAGCCAGAATAATCAAGTGTCGCATTCGCATCGGCATTCAAGTTTTCAATACCAGAAAACAGAATTCCGTTTAGCGAGAGACTATTTGCGCCTGAAACATTCCAGGTACTGGCTGCTACACCGTCGAGGAAATCGCTGCCATCACCGGCATTAATATTTTCCACGCCCTGAAAACTAAAGCCCAGGTTACTGGCCGTGCCATCCAGGTCAGCAGCCCCCTCGCCATCAGCCGTTAAGCTCCAGTCAATCAAAGCATCCGGATTATGGGTATCATTCGTTAATGCCGTGGGCGCATTAATCGTGTCATTACCACCCTTGGCATCAAAGGTAATCATCAGAGGTGAAGCGAGATCAGTAAGGCTACTGTCCAGTGTCAGAGACTGGTCGCCATCGGTACCTGTAACCGTGATAGTGCCGTTAAAATCGGAGAGGGCGACTTCCTGCAATACATTAAAGTTGTCAGCGTTGTCGATGATTTGAACCAGTGTCGTTTGGTTTTCATCTTCGCTCAGTTTGATGGACAGATCGGCATCATCGGCCATCATCACCGATAGCGGATCGGCAGAGAAAAGCAGTCGTGGCTCAAGGCTTTCCAGCGAGAAATGATTGCGCAGCGGTTTACGCGCCTTTTTAACAGCCGAGCTCAATGGGTTCGCCCTCACCTTTTTAAAAGGGGAGCTGACATCGTTAAGTAAACTACGCCCCCGAATGCGAGAGTGGCTTGCTACCTTTGACCAAAGACCCTGCTTAGGTGCCTTTAAGAATGGAAATGCCATGACAATCTGCTCAGTTATTCGCAGCCATCAAGCCCTGAATTTACTCAAGGGCTGCCGACCCTGGCTGCCTATTTTCGTTGTGTATTGCAAAGGGATATATCCGCTAGCGCTGAAAGCTCTGGAGCTTCCCTCACCACTATTACAGCGGCATTTCCCTTCCTTTAATAACCTGATAAAGCCCATGCAAACCAGGTTATTCCTCGCCTCTTAAAACACAAAAGGCCTTCCCGACGGTAGCAGGAAAGCCGTACTTTCCAAGAACAACAGTCGCTAGCACATCGTGCCTTATGCGACTGTTTCTACCTCTTCTTCTGATACACCAGCATCCGACTCTTCAATACCGATCTTACCCAGCATAGTGTTGAAATTACGTAATGAATGCAGGTGCAAATAGATCAATTCCATACCGTCGTTCTTAACTAATTGCTCGAGCTCTTCCGTCGGCAGCTCTTTCAGTTTCTGCCGGTTAACCGCGTAAAAGCCGGTTAAGGTGAGTTTCTCACCCGATGGCTGCGTAAACTGCGCGCCCATTGGCTCTAGCAAACCTAACTCTTTCAATTTTTTGCTGAAAGCCTGGGTGCGGGCAAAGTGCACTTGATACTCTTTCAAGAACGCCAGCACGCCTTTCAAATACTGCGTTTGCTCACCTTCCGAATCAAACAGGCGCTCACCCACATTTTCCTGGTTGCAGCCACTGAAGGTTTCATCAATACACAAAGTAAAATTATTGCCATCATCCTGACTGGAGAAGACGAAAGGGTAACGACGCAGAAAGGCTGGCACGTAGGTCGCATCAAGCTTGCCATCGGCATCAATGAACAGGTTTTCTTTATCTCGCATTCCCATCACCGCAAGGGGCATGAGCTGCTCGTCAGAACCTGCAAAAACAATGGGATATTCACCGGCAGCCGACATAAACTCCACTGCGGTTAGAGGAATGGAGTTCACCTCACGTGCAAACTCGTAAGTACCACCCGACTTGACTGACCATTCACGGTGACGCTGACTAGAAACTGCTTGTGCTCGGGTATAAATTAATAATTGTTTAGACACTTTCCCTATCCTAAAAGCCTGTAAAGGCTAGCAATTAACGACTGTTGTTGTGTGTACCATCTCCGTCGCCCAACGCTACGAAAAAAGCAGATTGTGACGCACCCCTCAACAATAGCAAGAAATACTAGCAGTCGCTATTTTCAAGCCAATCAACCCCCAGTAAAACCGAAAGCTCTCCGATTAAACCGACGAATTTCCCGACGACCGGGCAATTAAGGCACCATCGCGCACAGGCGATAACAGCGTCTGCTCCCAACCATATTTCGCGGTGTAAGCGTCATTCAGCCCCAGACACTGGAGGGAGGTACACTCTTCTCGATAAACACATTGATGGAAACCATTACGATTAAATTGATCCCAGAAGGCGGGGTCAATCAATAACTGCGGTTGGTCGTTATCCAGCAAATGGCCTTTATTGCCCAGCAGACATTCGGGAAAGTTTTTAATTTCCACCACACGACCCAGCGCTTGTGCTCTGGTGATAGCGACTTCCAGCGCCGGCAGTACATCCGCTACCCGCGGAATCAACTTTTTGTCATCAAGCTCCGTCATCGGCCAATAGTGCCAAAACTCCATTTGTCGCAGCCGCTGCAAGTGCGCAAGGCTAGTGACAAGTTCAGGTAAAAGGGCATAGCTAAGCTGAGTGACAACCGTATTGGTAATCAGGGTGACATGGTCAAATTGATCAAGGTAACGTAGCCCCTCCATCATTTTGTCAAAAGAGCCATCGACCTGAGTAATGTCGTCGTGGGTGCGCGCGTCGCAACCCGCCACGCTCACGAAATACTCATCCACCCCGGCCTCAAGCAAGTCATCGCAAAAACTGCTTTGCCCCAGGTGCATACCGTGCGTTTGAATACGCACATGCTTAAAACCCGCGGCCTTGGCAGCCTGTACCATGGGTATTAACTGCTTATGTAAAGTGATCTCGGAGCCAGTGAGAATAAGCCCCTGCCAACGCTGATGGCGAGCCTGTTCGGCCAGCACTTCTTCAAAAACCTGGTTCGACTGGGGCTGCAAGACATCCATCGTGCCTTCGATCATGCAATGCACGCATTTTAAATTGCAGCGAAACTCCATCGTCACCGATATGTAGTCGTCGTGCTTGAAGCAGCCCACCTAAAACACTCCGTAATACGCCGCTTTCAAGCGCTGGATTTCACCATTATGCATCCGGTAATCGACACCTACATCAAACAACAAGTGGTCGAGGTATTGGCGATTAGCCTCGACATAGTTCACCAGCGCAGGGGAAAAATTCATTCTCTGCATAAACCACAATAAATGTTCTACCCCCACACGGGAAAAATAAACCCCATCACACTCGCGCTTGTTGGCCACAACCAGTATTTCGCACTCGCGCAGTTGCGGCCACAGGATCGCATCCAGCGCTAAACCGGGCGAGTCAAGATGGGCCGAGCAGGCAAGTTTTTCCTGAGCGGTCTCGTACTCGCTTTGCGCGTCAAAGAAGTAATAGAGATTGTCGAAATCTAAACCCGATGGCGTTAAGGCATAGCTAATACCTGAAGATACCTGACTACCGATATTGCCCACGTAGATATTCACTTCGTCCAATGTTTTATCGGGCTGTGCCCAGCTTTCATCAAGATCGATAGAGAACATAAAATAGGGTCGCGCCTCGGAGTATTGCAGCTCGCAGTGTACAAAGGGCTTGAGGGTTTCTAATAAGCTCGTTAGCGACACCTGTCGTTCAAGGCGCTCGTAATCGTAAAAATAAAACTCCCAGGACAATGTGCCATTCGCGTACTTAACACCCCACACTGTGCGGTTGTTACCAATAGCCCGCCGAATAGCCTCGCAAACAGGGAGTAAGGTTTCAGCCAGGCCCGCTACTGCAAAAGACTGAAACAGTAAATTACTACTGTGCCACTTGTCTTTGGTGGTAACACGAGGCGGGTATTCCCACAGGCAATAATCAAAAAACCGATCACCCGGGCGGCATAGCTCAACGTCAACGGGCGATTCAATAAGGGAGCCATCAGGCATTAAAACGTCCTCTTTCAACAACGCCAAAATAAAGACTGAGAAATAGTTTGCCATTGCGGGCGACACCCCCCGCAACATGCCCCAGGGCCTCATCAGCCAGAGGCAAAAGAATAGCGTTAATGTTTGAGCGCTCTGCACCGACATCAACAAGCATAGCTTCGAGTATAGATTGAACATCGGACAACGACAGGCAAGCATCGTAGAGATTTAAGTCAAAGGAGTTACGAATACTGTCAGGCTCACTCACCTTGAGTAACTGCAAATCTTTCGCCGGCACTTTTCTACAGGCGACCGCCAGAAGATCGGATAAGGCTTTGCGAGGTACTGTCGGCCACAAATTGGCGATGCTATGCAAGAGCGCCTGACGGTCAGCACAAGGCAGCCAGTCGTATTGTGTTTCCAGCAGGGAAGACTCAGAAGAGTTTTCAGACCACCACTTCAAGGCCCGATGCACCCTCACGGCCCCATCAGGCTCGTTGCTCGCAGACGCCCAAAGCTGCCTGATATGGGCTGCGTTTTCGACATAAAGCTTACAGACATAAGCCGTGGCCTCGCCCTCAAAACCGAGATGCAGGATGTCACCCTCGGCCAAAAACCCCTGTAAACGCGGGGCCCCTGCAGCAGGGAAATCTAACTGTTCTAGTAAGCCATCCAAATTTGCACCAAGAGTCAGCGCCAACTTGGGAAAACTCACTAAAAAGCGATCACGGTAAACCTGTTGGCCGATAAACTTTATTGAACGCTCATAGCCATAGGGGCCTGGCAAGCCGTCAGCAAAACTAAGGATTCTTTGAGCGGCATCGCTCGCCGTTAACACCCTCCTGCCTTATTACAGCCCACTGGCGCGTAAAAAGAGACTTTGATCTCTTTGCCCGTAAGGTGCTTATTAACATTTTCCAAGTCCGCCAAGGTCAACAAGCCTACCGCTCGCTTTAATCGCAGCCGGTTAAGAATGTAGCCATAGCGCGCGCGAGCATATTCACTGCGGGCAAAAAACAAATCTCGCTCAGCATCCAAAACCGTCAAGCTATTCACCAGGCCCGATTCAAAACCAATACTTTTTGCCGCCGCCGCCAGCTCATAAGCTTCCACCGATTTTTGCAAAGCTTCAACTTTACTAATATCGGTTAACACGCCGTCAAAAGCCGAAAAAGTCTGTCGCTGTACTGCTCTTTCCTCTAGCTCCAGCTGATCCTTTGCCTGATTAAAAAGTTGAACAGACTCGCGAACACGGGACGAGACCATGCCACCAGAATAGATCGGCATATTAAAGTTCAAAGCCAGAACCGTCTCTTCAACCTCGCTACCACCACCAAATACCGTTCCATCTTTTTCCTCGTTACTAAACGAAACCTCGAGGTCTAAGGTCGGGTAGTGTGCACCTCGGCGTGCCTTTACTTCTTTCTCTGCGGCACTCAAGGTGAATTCACGCACCCTGATTTCTGGATTAAATTCCTTAGCCTGGGAAAACCACGCTGCCGGATCTGCAGGTTCTGGTTGAATCAATGGTAAATCCCCAACCAGAATTAAACCTTCCGGAGACCGCCCCGTCATCTCGCGCAGCATCTCCAGCGAATCCTTGAAGCGACTACGAATCTCGAGCTCTCTGGAAACTGTCTGCATATAACGCGCCTGAGCATCCAGCAAATCTGTTTTACGCGCCTGACCACTTTTACGTCGGGCCTCCACCAGCGTCAAGTGCTCCTTAACAGCTTTCATTTCACTTTCAATCGACGCCTGATCTTCCTGTACCGCCAACGCTGCAAAATAGCGTTCAGCTGTACGTAGCAAAAGGTTTTGCTCAACGGCATCACGCTCGGCATCAACCCTTTTTATTTCTTCTTTCGCCTGACCAAAACGTCTCCAGCTCGTATAGTCATAAATGGACTGAACTAAAGAGAGCTCGTAGCGATCCGTTGGAAAGTCATCGGTGCCTTTTTGAAAAAGCGTGTTATCAGAGCTAACAATTTCCTGCTCGGTTTCAGAATGCATCGCAGTAAAATTAGCGCTCGGCAAGAGTGCGGATCGCGCTTGATAGTAAATTTCCGACGAGGCCGCATGCTGATGAAGCCCTGACTGATAGGTCGGATCGTTAAGCTTTGCCTGACCATAAATATCTAGCAGGTTTTCAGCTGTTGCATTCATGCCTATTGAAGCAGTCGCAATCGCTAGCGCAAACCGTGAAAAAAAAGGTCGTCGTAACATGGTGCATCTCCTATGCAAATAACTTTTTGTGGTACTTCACAAACGAGGGTGAATTCATTTTCCTTCATGACAACGCTAAGAACGGCGGGATACCCTCGGCCTTAGGCAGGCTCGCTAGCGATTACAAATATTGACTCACTTAGCAAATTCCAGCGAAGGCAATTCTAATGCGCGACACAGATGTGACGCAAGGGTCTTTATGGCATCCACCGTATACACTTTGAAGCTGCGTTGTGGCCTGGGTGAATATCACTAATGCTGTAATTACATGGGTAAAACGAAGGAGGCCGGCTGGGTAAAAACAAAAATACCGCGTCAATAACGCCCAGACTATTCGTTAACTGAGCCTACGAATGACGATAATGACTCCAAGCAACACCCAGGCCTACGGCACTGGAAATAATAGCCTTCCTATAAAGCTGAAAGTCGTCACTATAATTCAACAAGTGAGGCTTTAGCGTAGGTAACGAAAGCAACGTCGCGGGAAGCTGCGAAATTTACATGGCTAAACTGAATCAAAAAAATGATGGATGCGTACACTTACGTCAACTTAAAGAGCAATAAATAATTTAAAAACCACTGCCAACTTCAGATGAGTTTTGGAGTAAGGCACAGCACAATCTTTATATTTAACAGTTTAATAATACGACTCATGGCCTTTCAGGCACGCTCAGAATAGGCGGCCCTTACTACCGAGGGCGCTGACGGTGGTGAGTACCGCACGACACCTCGACAATTGACGTTACTCGAAGCGCTGGGCTTTCTCGCGACGGGGAGCATTTCTATGTACAAAAGAGAGTTTTATGGCAGGGGAAGTCAGTCATAAAGGCAAGGGATTACAAATGCTAACACAACGACTTTCCGCCGTCTTTTCAGGAAAATAAAACCGACTATTACTTTCCTTAAAAAAAGAAACCTGATTACGGCAAGCAGAATGGCACTTCATCCCCTTTCCCTGGTCGCACAAACACAAAGAAAGACGACTCAACCCGAGATCGAATAAGTACAAGTTGAGGAAAGTTTTTTAAATCTATGGGGGGAGACTAATTTGCGAGAAAAACGACAGCGGGCGCTATCGTTACAAACTTAGAAAATGGTGGGCCGTCCGGGATTCGAACCCAGGACCAATTGGTTAAAAGCCAACTGCTCTACCAACTGAGCTAACGGCCCTCAGAGGAGGCGCACATCTTACTTGCCAGAAAAAAAAGGTCAAGCGTAATTTTGCATTTTTAAGCGTATCTTGTCGGATCAGGCACACCAGCTGCCAAAAAGCCGTCTGTTCTTAATCGGCAGCTGTCGCAAACACCGCAGGCGAGGCCATTGTCACTGGCCTGGTAGCAGGAAACCGTCTGCCCATAGTCCACGCCAAGGGCGATACCACGGGTAATAATGTCCGCTTTACTGAGAGACATCAGAGGCGTGTGTATGCGCATTCTCTGCCCTTCGACACCCACTTGCGTTGCCAGGTTCGCGACGGTCTCAAAAGCCGCTATAAACTCAGGGCGACAATCTGGGTAGCCGGAGTAATCGACGGCATTAACACCAATGTGAATCGAGTTAGCGCCGAGCACTTCAGCCCAGCCCAGTGCTAGCGACAGGAAGACTGTATTGCGTGCGGGCACGTAGGTGACGGGGATGCCCTCGGCCTCCGCTTCAGGTACGTCGATACTGTCATCCGTCAGCGCTGAGCCACCGATGGTGCGCAGATCGAGGGTGACGACTTTGTGAGTCTTGCAACCGAGGGTAGCGCTAATGTTTCGCGAGGCATCCAGTTCTGCGCGATGGCGCTGACCATAGTCAAAAGCCAGGGCGTAACACTCATAGCCTTCGGCGATAGCCATGGCGAGTACCGTGGCGGAATCCAGCCCGCCTGAGACCAGTACGACCGCTTTATTTTTTGCCTTCATTTTGGTGGCATCCTCTCTATCAACTTTTACAAATTAGCGCTCAATATTAAGAGGCCTATTAAATGCCCTGCTTATCGCCCCAGAGCTGCTTGTGAAGCTGCATTTGCAGGCGTACGGGCAAGTTGTCCTCTATAATCCACTCGGCCAACTGGGCCGGCTCTAGCTGCCCCTGGCTGGGCGAGAACAGAAGCTCGAAGCGACCGTCACTCAAACTGTATTGATCGAGCTTGAGACGCACCCACTCGTAATCGGCACGATCACAAATGACAAATTTAATTTCATCACCCTTTTTTAGATGGGGAAGGTTTTCCCACAGGTTGCGCCCTGCCTCCCCCGAAGCTGGGGTTTTCAAATCAAGGATAACAACCACCCGCTTATCGACATCAACAATAGGCAGCGCACCACTGGTTTCCAGTGACACCCGGTACCCGGCATCACAGAGCTGTTCGAGTAAAGGCAAGCAATTGGGCTGGGCCAAAGGCTCACCACCTGTCACCGTCACATAACGGGGCTGGTAGGTTTTCACCTGCTCGAGCACCTGGCTTAGGGGGTATTTATCACCGCCAAAAAAGGCGTATTCGGTATCGCAGTAATTGCAACGCAAAGGGCAGCCCGTAAGACGAATAAACGCCGTCGGTAAACCACTGGTCGTGGTTTCACCCTGCAAGGAATAGAATATTTCGGTAATACGAAGTGTGGTTTCTGACATCGCTGATCCTGACACTAACACTAGGCCTGACACTGATCCAGCCCGGTGCTGATCGACCTGGATGCCGTGCAGCACAATAAAATTAAGGCGGGGAGTTTACCGGATTCAAAGGGCCAATGAGCAGAACAGCACTTAGAAGTTTGCCTTGAGATAATTGCGCGCCAGTTTGCCGGCACTACTTTTGGTCGCAGCAACACGGTTTAGGATAACTTTGGCTTTTTCATCCTTGCCCTGCAGGTGATAAACCTTGCCGAGCTTAAAGCTGGCATCCAGCATTTTTCGGTGCGCTGGGTATTGCTCAACAATAATGGAGAAAGCCTCACCCGCCTCCTTTAACTGGTTATCGAGCATGTAGATTTCACCCAACCAATATTGCCCATTGGCGACATAGCGACCCTTTGGGTATTTGGCAATATAGGCTTTAAAAGACTGCTTTGCTGCGCCCACCTCACCGGACTTTAATACGCCGTAAGCCTTATCATAAGCTGCTTTCTCAGCATCATCGACATTGCCAGGACGCGAGGACACACCCGGTGTGCGCGTGTTCGCTTTGATCGCACTGTTTGCAGGCCCCGTAGATGACTTTCCTGCAGCACTGCTGCCTCCAGCCGCAGCCACTCCGCTCAAGCGACGATCAAGATCAATATAATCATCAACCTGACGCTGCTTGAGTAGCCGAATCGTATTGCCCTGCTCCTCAACCATGCCGCGCAATACACGCAGCTCATCGCGCAAACTTTGCAGTAGGTAATATGTATCCATCGATGCCGTGCCGGCAGTTGACGACTGAGGCGCCGCTTTAGCCACCTGAGCTTGACCGCCTCCCGGCATCACCGTTGCCCCGCCGATCTCCGCGACAGGGGCTGCGGCACGAGCAGTAAGCGCGAGAAAGACCAGCACCAGGCTGGCCACCGCGATGAGGCCTGCGTTCCATTTCACCGTGCGCTTACCTGCTGATTTAACATTGACTCACTCTTATCAAGGGGCTGGTATTTACTGAGAACCGGGACTATTTAATTTCAACGCGACGATTTAATGCCCAGCTGCTATCAGCGCTGTCTAGAGAAGCGGGACGCTCTTCGCCGTAGCTAATCACTTCCAGCAAGCTGCCATCAACACCCTGTAAGACCAGGAATTCTTTTACAGAGCTACCGCGACGCTCACCCAGAGCCATGTTGTATTCACGGGTGCCACGCTCATCGGCGTGACCTTCGAGGCGCACACTAGCGGGGTTGGCGATCAAGCGTTGCGCATGAATACGCAGAGCCACCAGAGATTCAGGCTTCAGCGTTGCTTTATCAAAGTCAAAATAGAAGACGGTTTCAATACTGCCATCAGCATCAATATCGCTACCACTAATACCTGCACCGCCGACGCTACCCGTCGACACGCCATTATTGGTAGACAATGTTGATGAACCACTATCAGTACCGTTGGATGATGAAGAAGAGGAAGACGGTGTGCTCGAACAAGCAACCAAAAAACTCGACAACAAGGCGCAGGCCAAAATAGGTTTTAATGCTTCAAACTTCATAATATTTTCCTTGTAGATGGGAACAATAACAAACGGGCGTACTTTAAACGATTCTCTTTAAAAGGGCGACCACGCTGGCTCGCGAACATCACCTCGTCGTGCGGGTAATAAGAAACGACTGCCCGCATCAATCGACACCGCGGCCAGTACACCCTTATTACCGCGCTTGGTGGCATACATTAGCATCGCCCCGTTGGGTGCCACCGTGGGAGATTCATCGAGGCGGGTCTGGGTCAAAATACGCAGATCCCCCGTCACCAAATCCTGCGAGGCAATATGAAAAATACCTTGCGAACGATGCACCATGACCAGGGTGCGATTATCTGCCGCCAGGCGAGGCCGGGCATTGTACGAACCATTAAAAGTAAGGCGCTCTATCTTGCGACTGATAATATTTAATTTATAAATTTGCGGCGACCCACCCCGGTCAGAGGTGAAAATCAACGACTTGCCGTCACGCATCCAGTTCGGCTCGGTATCGATTGAAAAATGGCGCGTCAGCCGGGTAAAGGCTTTCGTTGCAAAACTGTAGAGGTAGATTTCAGGGTTACCATCTTTCGACAGTACCAGCGCCATGCTCTTGCCATCGGGCGACCAGGCAGGCGCACCGTTTAAGCCTTTAAAGTTAGTTAATTGCTCACGTTTAGCATTATCGAGGCGCTGACGAAAAATCGCTGGGCGACCGGTTTCGAAAGACACATAAGCCAATTCTTTTCCATCCGGTGACCAGGCGGGCGACATTATCGGCTCTTTTGATTTCAGCATCAGCCGCTCGCGCGCGCCATCGGCATCGGACACCATCAGCCGAAACACTTGCCGCCCGCCCTCGTTAATTGCCGTCACATACGCCAGGCGCGTTGAAAAAGCGCCTTTAATACCGGTGATGGTATAAAACACTTTGTCGCTAATATAGTGGGCGATATCGCGCAATTCACTATCGCGCCCCTTCACTACATGGGTAAACAATACGCGTTCACCTGTCACTTCTACCAAACTAAACGTAGCGCTGAGTCGACCATCACCCTGGCGCAGCACACTGCCCACCACCAAATACTGCATGCCAACAATACGCCAGTCGCGGTAATACACCTCTGACATCGTGCGAGGGTTTGACAGCATATTCGCTCGTGACATGGCGGCAAACAGGCCACTCCTGTCGAGGTCAGCACTCACAATCGCGCTAATATCCTCGGTCAGTGACGCGCCCTTCATCATAATTGGAGATATGGCAATATTGGTTGGGTTATCAACCCCACTGGTAATTTCTATGCTCAGCTCAGCCAGAGCCGACAGGGGCAAGAAAAAAACCAGACAAAGAATTCTACGAAACCTTTTCACGAGAGCCCTTTTGCTCTCATGCGGCGTTAAAAAAGTGCTCAATCGGTCATTTACACTTGTAAACTCTCTCTCTGCGCGGAGCCTGCCCCGCGAGCGGAGCGAGTGCTTTGGGTACATTTTTGCCTTGCCTGAAAGCGAAATCATCTCTCGTGCAAAAGTTTCTCTACAAATCTTGTTTAACACCGCTTACCTCTGAAAGCTTAAAAAGCCAAAAATATCGCCCAGCGGGCATCTAAAGCCGCAAATCATCCGGTCTATAAACCAGCTGAAACTGACGAAAATTCTGTTCAAACACTCGCGGCGATTCTCTTGACAACTCTTGTAATCTGTCAAAGCGTCCCACCTTTTTTACCGCCTGCAAAGCTGACAAATCAAACGCGTCATCGCCGCTCGATTTAAGTACCGACACGCCAACCACTTGACCAGTAGGCACTAGCTGTATCGACAAAATCGTTTCCATACCACGTCGGGCACTGAGCGGACGCGTCCAATTAGCAATAATCCGTTGCTGAATATAGGTCGTGTAACCCTGAGCCAGCTGCTCACTTTGCTCGTCGGCAAGAAACTCATCTTCACTACTCAGCGCACTGGCCAGCGCTTGCGCTCGCGCCTGGCGTTGTAATTCCTGCTGGCGTTCGGCTTCTTTAGCCTGCTTTTCCCGCTCCGCCTTTTTCTGCTCAGCGGCTTTGCGCGCCTTTTCCTCAGCTTGTTTTTTCTTCAAGGCTTTATCACGGCGTGTTTTTTCGTCACGTGCTTGTTTCTGTTCTGCCTTTTTACGCTCGGCTTTTTTCCGTTCCGCAACCCTCTTCTTGTACGCTTTTTCCTGGCGTTTTTTCTCTGCCCTCTTTTTCGCAGCAGCAGCCGCTTTTTTATTGGCAGCCTGCTTGTCCTGCACTTTTGCTTTCGGTGCTATTTGTATCAAAGTGGCTTGCACGAAATTGGGGCGTTTAGGTTTGTGCGGCGGCGTTTCCCCCGTCCAGTCAGACAGCAATAAAAGCAGCACCAAAGCATGCAGAGCTACACTGAACAGGACCGCCAGGCTATAAATGCCATACTTCTTCAAGTCTTTGCTAATCCGCATCAACGCGCCGAAGTAGGAGGTTCTGTCACCAAGCCGACACTGGGTGCCCCAGCAGCTTGTAGTTGCGTCATTAAACTCACCACCACGCCGTAATCAACGCGAGCATCGCCCCAGACTAATACCGGGGTATCAGGCTTCTGACGTAGCACCTTGGCGACTTTGTCTACAATTTCTGGCAAAGGTTCCTGACGATTTTTGCCGCTGCCCAGGTCGAGGTAATAACTGCCATCGGCCTTTACCGAGACAATTAAGGGTTCTTTGTCTTTATCATCAAGGGGGCTGGATGGTGCCTGGGGCAAGTCAACTTTTACGCCCTGCATCAACAGGGGTGCTGTCACCATAAACACGATTAACAGCACCAACATCACGTCGATGTAGGGCACGACATTAATTTCTGCGACAAAGCGGCGTTTGGTGATTTTCCGTGTCATCAGCCTATCCGCTATGAACGCGACGGTGAAGAATACTGGTGAACTCGTCGGAGAAGGTGTCGTAACGACTATAGAGTGCGTCGGCATCTGCAGAGAAACGGTTGTAAGCAAGCACCGCCGGTATCGCCGCAAACAAGCCCATAGCCGTGGCAATCAAAGCCTCGGAAATACCCGGCGCAACCACGGCGAGCGTCGCCTGCTGCATGGTCGCCAAACCTCGAAACGATTGCATAATGCCCCACACCGTGCCGAACAGACCAATATAGGGACTAACGGAAGCGACACTAGCAAGAAAGGGCAGATGGGTATTTAACTTTTCTTCTTCGCGGGACAAGGCAACACGCATCGCCCGCTCGGTTCCCTCCATCACCGCATCAGGGTCGGTACCCTCGTTTTTGGTGAGGCGATTAAACTCTCTAAAACCCGAGCGAAAAACATTTTCAACACCATCAACGGTTTCATTATCGTTAAGGCGCATACTACCGTCGCGGAATAATTCGTTGAGGTCGATACCCGACCAAAAGGTGGTTTCAAAAGCTTTAAAGCCACCCTTCATTTCTCGCAAATACCACCAACGCTGGCCAATCATCAACCATGAAATCATGGAGCCAATTAGGAGAATAAACATCACCAGCTGTACGGGTACGCTTGCCCCTATCACCAGAGATAGAATTGAAAGTTGTTGTTCGGGCACGCATTACTCCACTGTTTTACTATTCACTTATGATTTGACGCTAAGAAACTATTCACCGGAATGAATAAATATTCTCTCTATCATCTCTTTCGGCATCGCCGCCGGGCGACCACTGGCCTGATTAACACAAGCCACTTTGATACTTCCTTCGCAAAGTAGTTCATCGTCACGAAAAACTTTTTGCTCGACCACGAAATAGGCTCTGCCGTAGTCAGTCGTCCGCGCCGTAACAACAATTTGGTCATCCAGTTTTGCGGGTTTGCGGTAATTGGTCGTTAGTGAATGAACCACGTAAATTTGACCTTCACCACCAAAAGCTGGGCGATTAAACCCGTAACTGCGCAGCCACTCGGAACGCGCGCGCTCCATGTATTTAAGGTAATTAACGTAGTAGACAATGCCCTGGGCATCAGTATCTTCAATATAAACACGGATCGGCAAACGGAATTCTGTCATTCCTCACCCTCGCCCTGCATTTCCTGTGGTTCAAGCCCTTGCAGCTCAAGTAAAGCCTTCGGCATTTTAAAGCCAAAGTGTTCGTAACACTGGCGCGTAACCACTCGCCCCCGGGTAGTGCGCATTAAATAACCCTGTTGAATCAGGTAGGGTTCGACCACATCTTCAATGGTGCCCCGCTCTTCACTGATCGTCGCGGCGAGACTGTCAACACCGACCGGGCCGCCATCAAACTTTTCCATCACGCTGAGCAGTAAGCGCCTGTCCATGTGATCGAGGCCGAGCTGGTCAATATTGAGCATCGACAGAGCAGCGTCAGCGACCGAGGCACTAATGCGCCCATCGGATTTCACTTCGGCGTAATCCCGCACGCGGCGCAATAGACGGTTGGCAATGCGCGGCGTGCCCCGCGAGCGACGTGCCACTTCAACCGCACCCTCAGGCTCCAGAGTCACACCGAGAATATTCGCGGCGCGACTAACAATGGTGGCCAGCTCGTCGACAGAATAAAACTCGAGGCGCTGCACAATGCCGAAGCGGTCGCGCAGTGGCGAGGTCAATAAGCCTGCTCGTGTAGTCGCACCAACTAATGTAAAAGGCGGCAAATCCAATTTGATAGAGCGAGCCGCAGGGCCTTCGCCGATCATAATATCGAGCTGAAAGTCTTCCATTGCCGGGTAGAGAATTTCTTCGATCACCGGGCTTAAGCGATGAATTTCGTCGATAAACAGCACATCACCGGGTTCAAGGCTGGTCATAATCGCCGCCAGATCACCGGCCTTTTCCAGCACCGGCCCAGAGGTCGACTTCAAGCTGGTCGCCATTTCATTGGCAATAATATTGGCCAGTGTGGTTTTACCCAAACCCGGCGGGCCAAAAACGAGGGTGTGGTCGAGGGGTTCACCACGACCCTGGGCGGCGCGAATGAAAATATCCATCTGCTCGCACACCACTTGCTGGCCAATGTAGTCACTGAGTTTCTCGGGACGAATAGCCCTGTCCATGCGCTCTTCAACTAAGGTGGGTTCTGCCGCCACCAGGCGGTCTGTCTCTATCATTTCAGCTCTGTTTTTCCCGTGTTCAACAAATGTATTTTATCTGTAACTGCAAGCCAGATTATTATTTAGCGGCTTTATTTTTCAGCGCGGCGCGAATTAACTCCGCACTGCTTCCCTCTTTATTGTCCACACTGACGGCGGCAATCATTTTCGCCGCTTCCGGCTCTTTATAGCCGAGGGAAATCAGTGCGCTCTCTGCCTCTTGCACGGCGCTACTGCCCTGCTCACTGCTAACAGCCCCCGTACTATCGCTGGCAAGGGCCCATTTCTCGACGCGATCATGCATCTCAACCACCAGACGTTCGGCGGTTTTCTTGCCGACACCCGGCAGGCGCACCAGGGTCGCGATATCTTTACTCTTCACGCAATTAACGAATTCCGCCGCATTCATCCCCGACAAAATCGCCAGCGCCATTTTCGGGCCAACGCCGTTGACTTTAATCAGCTCGCGAAATAACTGTCGTTCAGAAAGACTACTAAAGCCGTAAAGTAGCTGGGCATCTTCCCGCACCACAAAGTGGGTATGCAGGGTCGCCGGCTGATCGATATCGGGCAATTCGAAAAAGGTGGTTAACGAGGCCTGTATTTCATAGCCCACACCTTGCACATCGAGCAGTAAATGGGGTGCCTGCTTCTCGAGCAAGATACCGCGTATTCGTCCAATCATTTTTGTTTCCGCTTTTTACTATCTGAGCAAGCCTTAGCGCTTCACTCGCATCAATTACGTTTTAACCAAGACCTTTGCACGAGAGCTATTTTAAGCGACCACGGGCATAGCCCGTAACCCCTTTTAGGGCTATTTGGTGGTTCATACTATGGGCGTGACAAATGGCAACAGCCAGTGCATCGGCAGCGTCTTCCTGAGGTGGAGCGGGTAGCTTTAACAAACGCATAATCATTTGCTGCACCTGATCTTTCTTCGCCCCGCCATTACCGACTACTGCCTGCTTAACGGTTTTGGCACTGTACTCCGCCACCGGCAGGTTCGCTGTCACCCCGGCAACAATGGCTGCCCCCCGAGCCTGCCCCAGTTTCAGGGCCGCTCGTGGATCGCGGGCAAAAAACACATCTTCAATGGCCATTTCAACGGGCTGGTATTCGCCGATCAGCTCACTGATATTTTCGAAAATAACTTTTAAACGCGCCGGTAGCTCGCCCGTTGGCAAGCGGATAACCCCGCTGGCCACATACTGCGTTTTGCTGCCAATAACATCGACAATACCAAAACCCGTACGCCGCGAACCGGGGTCAATGCCGAGTATTCGAATCATCAATCGAGTCCGCGTTTAAAGGTTGAATTCAAGATATCGCCAGTGTTGCAACGGCGGGGATGCCCGTCAAGCCAAACAAGGTTTTTGCCCCGCTTTTTTCGCGGCCAATAAAAAGGGCAGCTTTCGCCACCCTTCTCAACAACCTTCTAAAACGCTAGCTTATTCAGCAGCGGCTTCTTCTGCAGGTGCTTCTTCAGCTTCAGGCTCCGCAGGCTTCGGCGCAGTCAATTTAATCAGCTCTTCAGCCAATAAAATTTTGGCTTTCTCTTCGCCATTGATCGGGCTGCCATCAGCAGCGACGACAGCATAACGACCCGAACGCTTTTGGCTAACAATATATTCTGCAGTTTGTTTAATGACTTTCATCTTCATTTTCCTTTCGTTGATAAGTATGACTACTCGTTAAAATTAAAGTATTAGAGAAACTATTCGCTCAGTTGCTCTAATACTTCGGTGGGGATTTCAGCATTCGTGTAAACATTTTGTACGTCGTCGAGATCTTCTAAACTATCGACCAGGGCGATGACTTTCTCAGCGCCCTCTTTATCGAGTTCGACCATTAGTGAGGCAATCATCGTTACTTCGGCATCTTCTGGTTCAAGTCCCGCGTCAATCAGACCTGCCTTTACAGTGAGGTAGTCTTCCCGACTCGTCATCACATCAATGGAACCGTCATCGTGGGTGACGACATCATCGGCACCCAGCTCCAGTGCGGCATCCATGATTTTCTCTTCATCGCCACCGGGCGCATAACTCATTTGCCCGGTTCGCGTGAATAAATAGGCGACAGAACCGTCTGTACCAAGATTACCGCTGCGCTTGGTAAAGGCATGGCGCACATCGCCCACGGTGCGGTTGCGGTTGTCTGTCAGGCACTCAACGAGCACCGCGATACCACCGTGGCCGTAACCTTCGTAGGTCACTTCTTCGTAGTTTTCACCTTCACCGGTACCGGCGCCACGGGCAATCGCCTTATCGACAGTGTCCTTTTTCATGTTGGCGCCGAGGGATTTATCGACAGCGGCACGCAGGCGGGGGTTGTCATCAGGATTGGGGCCACCGGCTTTCGCCGCTACCACTAACTCTCGAATTAACTTGGTAAAAACCTTACCTCGCTTGGCATCCTGAGCTGCTTTGCGATGCTTGATATTCGCCCATTTACTGTGGCCTGCCATGACTGACTCCTACTCGCTTTTCTCACTTTTTTCGCTTTTTGTTTTTTCTCGCAAGCGAATATTTAGCTCGCGCAATTGTTTACTATCAACCAGGCCCGGCGCATCTGTCATCAAACACTGTGCCGATTGAGTTTTCGGGAAGGCGATAACGTCACGTATCGACGCCGCGCCCACCATCAACATAATCAATCGGTCGAGACCAAAGGCCAAACCGGCATGGGGTGGGCAACCGTATTTCAGCGCTTCAATCAGGAAGCCAAACTTTTCCTGCTGGTCTTCTTCATTAATATCCAGCACTTCAAATACCGCTTGCTGCATAGCACTATCGTGAATACGCATGGAACCACCACCGAGCTCAGTACCATTGAGCACCATGTCGTAGGCCTTCGATAGTGCAGTACCCGGATCAGCACGCAATTCTTCAACCGAGCACGAAGGCTGAGTAAAGGGATGGTGCAGAGGCGTCCAGCTGCCGCTATCGGTTTTTTCAAACATGGGGAAGTCAACCACCCACAGCGGTGCCCATTCACAGGTGTAAAGGTCGAGATCAGCACCGAGCTTACAGCGCAGTGCGCCCAGAGCTTCGGAAACGATTTTGCCTTTGTCAGCACCGAAGAAGATTAGATCACCGTCTTCCGCCTGCAGCGTATCAAGTAATTGCTGACGCACTTCGTTGGGCAGGAATTTAACAATGGGCGATTGCAGGCCTTCTTCAATGTCGCTCTTGTCGTTGACCTTTATATAGGCCAGCCCGCGAGCACCGTAGATGCTGACGAACTTGGTGTAAGCATCAATCTTCTTGCGACTGAGTGAGTTTCCACCCGGTACTTTCAGTGCGGTAACGCGACCATCGGGGTCGTTAGCCGGAGCTGAGAATACTTTAAAGTCGACATCCTTCATCAGGTCTTTGACTTCAACCAGCTCTAAAGGGATACGCAAATCGGGCTTATCACTACCGAAGCGATGCATCGCTTCAGCGTGGGTCATTATCGGGAAGGTGCCGAGATCAACTTTGTGCAGCGACGAAAAGATCTGGGTGATCATGTCTTCAGCGATAGCCATCACTTCCGTATCGCTAACGAACGATGCCTCGATATCAATCTGAGTAAATTCAGGCTGACGGTCAGCACGCAGATCTTCATCGCGGAAACACTTCGCCACCTGATAGTAACGATCAAAACCCGAAACCATTAGCAATTGCTTAAAGAGCTGGGGCGACTGAGGCAAAGCAAAGAACTTGCCTTCGTGGGTGCGGCTTGGCACCAGATAATCGCGGGCACCTTCGGGTGTTGCGCGTGTGAGAATAGGCGTTTCAATATCGAGAAAGCCGGCATCATCGAGAAAGTTGCGAATCGCCGACGTGACCTTCGAGCGGAAGTACAAGTGCTCCTGCATCTCCGGACGACGCAGGTCGAGAAAGCGATGCAACAAACGGACTTCTTCACCCACCTTGGTGTGCTCGTCGAGCTGAAAAGGTGGTGTTTCGGAGGCATTGAGAACTTCCACGTCAGTGGCGTAAATTTCAATTTCACCGGTCTTCATTTGCGGGTTAATGGTTTCGGCACTGCGCGCCCGGACGCGGCCCGTGATTTTCAGTACATATTCACCGCGTACGCTGTCGGCGGTATTAAAGTGCTCGCCACTGTCGGGGTCGCAAACGATCTGCACAATGCCCTCGCGATCACGCAGGTCAATAAAAATCACACCGCCATGGTCACGACGACGATCAACCCAGCCGCACAAAGTCACTTCTTGATCTAAAAAAGTAGTATCGAGTAAACCGCAATAGCTCGAACGCATAATGTTTCTGATCCCTAAATATCGATAGTTCAATGAATAACGTAAATTAATAAAACTCGAAAAGCCCTACTGCTTAGCTGCTGCTAGCCGATGTCGACTTTTTGTCACCACCACTGGTCTTTTTAGAGCTCGCACCGTCACTGGCCTTCTTGCTGGTACTGCTCTCACTGGAACCGCCACCCGCGAGGTTTTTCTTTTTGCCACCGGTTTTAAAATCAGTCTCATACCAGCCGCTACCACTAAGGCGGAAGGCGCTAGCGGTCACCTGCTTCTTTAATGCCTGCGCACCACAATTAGGGCACTCGGTTAACAGGGCATCGCTAAGCTTTTGCAGGGCCTCGTGGGTCTCTTTGCAGGACTCACATTGGTATTCATAAATAGGCATCGTCTATTACTCCACTTCACAAGCCGGACACGGCGACCACAACTACCTCACTGCATTAGAAAAATAGCTGACAACCGAGCACCTGGAAAGCAAAGATCCAGAGAGAGGCTGGTCCAAAAAAGGCGCGCATTATACCCCAGCTAGGCAAGCCGCTTAAAGCCGCCAGAGCATGATCCCGAGCGAGCGACAACAGACGAAAGTAACAGAAGTCATGTTTTTTACTAAAAAACACTGTTTTATAAGGTTTTCTATTGCCTGAGCCCAGCAGATACTATATATATTGCATCCCGAGGGGCCATAAAGATTTTGTTGATGTACTCAGGCCCTCCACGCTGAAATTCATCAAACAATAAACGAAAGGGAAATACCATGGCCGTCAAAAAAGCGCCTGTAAGAAAGAAAGCCCCCGCAAAGAAAGCACCCGTTAAAGCAGCACCTGTTCGCAAAATTGTCGCGGTCTCTGAGCGCTACACCAAAACACAACTGCTCAATGAACTTGCAGAGAAAACAGAGCTGTCTCGCAAGCAAGTGGGTACAGTACTCGACGAGCTGGGCATCGTTATTGAGCGCCATATAAAGAAACGTGCTGTTGGCGAGTTCACTCTGCCCGGTCTGTTAAAAATTAAAACCGTTAAAAAGCCAGCGCGTCGCGCTCGTAAAGGTATTAACCCTTTCACTGGCGAAGAAACCACTTTCGCAGCCAAGCCCGCTAGCACTGCCGTTAAAGTGACTGCGCTTAAAGGTCTGAAAGATATGGCGAATTAATTCAGGCTCGCTGAGTTTAGGTAAAGCCTTTACCTAAAAAGCCTGATCGTCTAAAAAAGCCCCTAATAAAGGGGCTTTTTTGATTCTACGATAAAACGATAGCACTCTTCGCTACGAGCCGCTTATTCATCAATCGTTATCTTTCCTATCAACTGCTGCCGCATATTATCTATCCTTTGATCGAAGACTAAAGCCTTGTATTCGCCCGCCGGTGCAGCACCCCAGATTGGCCCCGGCCAGCTAATATCACCTTTAAACCGAGCAACATGATGAATGTGCAACTGAGCAACAATATTGCCCAGCATGGCGATATTCAGCTTATCGGGCGAAAACATAGCCTCTAAAGCCTCCGCTACCAGCGCCGACTCCCCTAGCAATAATTGCTGATCGGCCGCTGACAAATGGTGTATTTCTGTTAGCCCCTCGCGCTGAGGCACCAGAATAAACCAGGGATAATTGCTATCACGATGCAGCAATAACAGGCACAGTTCAAAGCAGCCCACCACCTGCGTATCTTTCTGTAAACGTTCATCAAGTGTAAACATCATCACCTCTTTGCTGTTGCTTTTCTACGGCTACGCTGTACCCAGCGTCGGCAGCACCGTAAAATAGCCGCCCAAATACATCAACCTCTATCTCTATACGCGGAAAAATTCATATGCGCGCCAGCCGTTTTCTTATTGCCACCCAGAAAGAAACCCCAGCCGATGCCGAGGTTATCAGCCACCAGCTGATGCTCCGTGCGGGCATGATCCGTAAACTCGCCTCCGGCCTTTACACATGGCTACCGCTGGGCCTGCGCGTGTTACGTAAAGTGGAAGCCATTGTGCGCGAGGAAATGGACAACGCAGAAGCGCAAGAGGTATTAATGCCCGTCGTCCAGCCCTCAGAACTATGGAAAGAGTCCGGACGCTGGCAAGAATACGGCGGCGAGCTACTGCGCATTGCTGACCGTCACGGCAGAGATTTTTGCCTCGGCCCCACCCATGAAGAAATCATCACTGATTTAATTCGCGGCGAAATCCGCAGCTACAAACAGCTGCCCGCCAATTTCTATCAGATTCAAACCAAGTTTCGCGATGAAACGCGCCCCCGCTTTGGCGTTATGCGCGCCCGCGAATTCATTATGAAAGATGCCTATTCCTTTCACGCGACGCCAGAGAGCCTGCAACAAACCTACGATGTGATGCACGCCGCTTACTGCAAGATTTTCCAGCGCCTCGGTCTCGACTTCCGTCCCGTACTCGCCGACACCGGCAGCATCGGCGGTAGTGTCTCTCACGAATTTCACGTGCTGGCTGATTCCGGCGAAGACGACATCGCCTTTTCCAACGGCAGTAATTACGCGGCCAATGTGGAAATGGCCGAGGCCGTCGCCCCCAAAGGCGATCGCCCGGTAGCAACACAAGAGATGGCCGAAATAGCCACCCCCGGCCAGCACAGCATCGACGACATTTGCAATTTCCTCGACTGCGCGGCTAACAACACCGTTAAAACACTCATCGTCAATGGCGAAGAAGAAGGCAGTTTGATCGCACTGGTACTACGCGGCGACCATGAATTAAACGCTATTAAAGCGGAGAAAATCGAGGGTGTTGCCAACCCACTAACCTTCGCTAATGAGCAAGCCGTACTCGCAGCCACAGGCTGTAATGTCGGCTCCCTCGGCCCCGTCGGCTTGAGCATCCCGGTGATTATTGATCGCAGTGCCGCCCACCTCAGTGACTTTGTCTGCGGTGCCAATAAAGACGGCATACATTTAACCGGCGTTAACTGGCAGCGCGACTGTACTGCGGAACGCATCGAAGACCTTCGCAATGTGGTTGCTGGCGACCTCAGCCCCGATGGCCAGGGCACACTGGACATTAAACGCGGCATTGAAGTGGGCCACATTTTCCAGCTCGGCACCAAATACAGCGATGCCATGAACGCTAAAATTCTCGACGAAAATGGTAAAGAAAAAGCCATGCTGATGGGCTGTTACGGCATTGGTGTTAGCCGTATCGTCGCCTCGGCCATTGAACAAAACAACGATGACAAAGGCATTATCTGGCCCGAATCACTGGCACCCTTCCAGCTCGCCATTATCCCCATCAACCCCCACAAGTCCGAGGCCGTGCGCGAAGCCAGCGAGAACCTCTACACAAAACTGCGGGAAGCCGGTCACGACGTGCTACTGATGGACGAAAAGAAGGCCAGACTCGGTGTTATGCTCGCCGATGTTGAACTAATGGGCATTCCCCACCGCCTGGTTATCGGCGATCGAGGTCTGGAAAACAATGCTATTGAATACAAATACCGTCGCGATGCTGAAAGCTCAGATATTAAAGTGTCTGAACTCGATGCCTTTTTGGCAAACGCCCTTACCAGCGACTAATCAACAGCGATCGCTAACGCGGGCTTCTGCCTGCTCGACAAACTAAACAATGCTGTCATTTAAACGCACCAAGCCACGGCGCTATCCAAGGTACCACCTCAGCCTGTTATCACTGCTGTTAACAGGCCTGTTGGTAGCGCCGTCGGCATTTAGCGCGCAGACGAGTGATCCGGAATTATTGCGAATATTGCGTAACACCGTCAACCAGGCTGATAGCTTCGATGACCGCTACGATGCCGAGGTCTGGTTGCTAACAAAATCCAATAGCCTGGCGCGCTTTTTACCCGACAAAAATCGCCGTCTTGAATTGCTACGTAAAATACATCGCGCCGCAACCAAAGCTGATCTACAACCCGAAATCGTGCTCGCGCTAATTGAAGTGGAAAGCCATTTCGATCCCTACGCCGTGTCCTATGCCGGTGCCCAAGGTTTAATGCAAATTATGCCTTTCTGGAAAAAAGAAATCGGCAGACCGGATGACAATCTCATCGATACCGACACCAACCTGTTCTACGGCTGTACCATTCTCAAGCACTATTTAAAACGAGAAAAAGGCCGACTGGCCGATGCCCTGGCGCGCTACAACGGCAGCTACGGTCAGTACTGGTATTCCGAACGGGTACTGCTGGCGTGGGAAAAACGCTGGCGCTAAATCGCTTCCGCTATCCATTACCAGTAATAGCCGCAATACCGAAACAACATCCACACACAAACTCATATCGCCGTAATACAAACCCGCCTCTCCCAATGTATTACCCTCAGCGCCCAAACCATCTCGTACACCCCACATATATCGACTCGCACCGGCACTTTTGTCATAGCGTAAATCAGACATTTACGCGACAAAGCTATGCTTAGTGGCCCTTACCTGTTCTGCCACAATACCGCTGACAAACCAGTGAAAGGCTTTTCCCGCCCGCATATTGCCCAGTGCATCGACGGCCTGACATTCAATTTTTGTTTGCACATCACAGGCAATATCACAGGATAAAACACACCAGGCGATCACCCCCTTAAATCCAGCCCCCCCCCATGCCGTACCAAAACAAAGCCCGGTCACTTCGCTGGATAGCCCCAGACCTATTTCAATTCAAGCATAATCGTTACTGAAAAATGACTGCACTAAGCGTCGCTGAATAAGCCCAGGCACCCAGGTAAACTCCGTCTATTGTGAACCTTAACGTCCTATGCAGAACCGGACATTCCTTGTGGCATTGCCAGGCCCTCCCCCCGGGAACATTTTGGAGTAAGATAACGCCAAAGTTGAGCAAGCCACCAGCAGGTCATTCGCAAAAAACAATAAAGCCCGCAAGGGGTTACGGCAAACGCTATGATTAATAACAAGCTGACAAACAATGCCCCAACACCCACTCTATTCTCTAGCCTACTGCTGCCGGGCCTGTTACTGATAACAGTGAGCTCAATGACTATGGCTGAACCTAGCCGTTCAAACTCATCTGCTTCTGCCGAAAAATCAGCTCCACTTGCCTCTTACTATTCCACCTTGCAAGTCTACGAAACGGAAGGCCCCTACCACCAAAATTCCTCCGAGGTGCTGTACAGCCTCGGGCTCGAATTACAAAAGGGCGGGCAACACGGTAAAGCCTTAAAAGCACTGCGCCGAGCCATGCACATTAATCGAGTCAATGACGGCCTCAATAGTTTTTCGCAAGCACCTATGCTGCGCAGTATTATTAACAGTCAAAAATCCATGGCCCGTATCGAACCCGTCACCAATAGTTACAACCAACTATTGCGTATACATATTGCGACCTATGGCAGAAATGCCCCTCGTATAGGCCTTCTTTTAAACGAAGTGGGTTTGTGGCATATCGATGCCTATCAATTTGATGAGAGCGAAACTCGGATCGACCACCTGACGTCGGCCTATAGCCTGATAATATCGGCGCTGAAATTGAGTGAAACAAACCCTGACGTTGCTCCCTCTGAGCAAATTCAATTCTTACGTAGTGCTGCTTTGGCTAACTTTCACCTTTCGCGCCATCAGGGTGACGAGTGGTCATCATCTACCAACTCACACTACAGTCGTAGTGCCGATGGCTTTGCCACCACTAACCCCCAGCGCACGAAGATACTTTCTGGCGCCAGTTTTCGTCGAGGCCTGGCTTGTCACCAGCGAATTATTGAACTCACAGCAGCCAACCCCGATGCCTCTCTGGAAGAAAAAACCCGCGCGCAAACAGAACTTGCCGACTGGTATTTACTCTTCAATCACAGAACAGAGGCGATGATTCAATATCAGCAAGTACTGGCAGAAATTGAATCATCTGATCAAGCCGACGCCTTATATAAACAATTTTTTGCCACACCACGCCTGCTCCCTGCCCTCCGCATGGAGCAGAAACAGGGTGCAATGACCGGCCTTTTCATGACAGCAAACGTCGACATTTCAGACAAAGGCTGGGGTAGTGGGATCGATAATATCGAGGAAGCTCTACGGCCCGGCCAAAGCCCTGCGACGAATAAAAATCTTCGCTATAAGATGCTCAATGCTATAAAAGGCGCTCGCTTTCGCCCCCAGTTTGTCGATAATAAACCTGCCGATGTCAGTGATGTCACACTAACATTGCCTTTAATACACTAGGGGTCTGCGAAGAAAACTCATGTTCCAAACCATCACTTTTACCCGCCACCCAGAGCCTAAGTATTCAAGCCCGCACTTTACGCTCACGCTATTAACATGCCTTTTGTTACTTCTTTTTCTGAGCAGCTGTAAAAGCGCCAGTACGCCCACTCAGCCACAGGCCCAGCCGCAAAGCCAGCCTATCGAGTCAAGCGCACAGCAAGCCAGCCAGCAAAACCCCAACACCACGACAAGTCATACCCAGAGCAGCAGCTCGACACCCGGTGGTGCCCGCAGTGATGAAGAAATTATTGGCGATTTTGACGCTGAGCTCGACGCATCCATTGCCGTGTTCGACGGCATGATTCTGGAAGAGCGCGCCAAAGCCGAGGCCATTGAAGCCAGTCTCGGGGGTAGTGGCGATGAAGGCGGAGGGCAAAGTGGCGGCGGTGGCACTGGTGGTAGCGAGGGCGATCTCTTTGAAGACGGCGATATTTATGAGGGCGTTCCCGGCTACGGCGAGTTCCCCGGTGACGAGGAAGGTGGTGAAGGCGAAGACCAACAGGCTGGCGCAGAGAACACAGGCAGCACTGATGGCAGCGACAGTGAAGGCGGTGCCGACAGCCCCAGCGGGCCTGAAACAATACGACGCGGCGGCATACCCGAAGACATTAAAGGTGGTAGCGACGACGACATTGTCGCCCGGCAAATACGTGAAGCCGCCCTCAAAGAAAAAGACCCGGTGTTGCGTGAGAAGCTCTGGGACGAATATCGCAAATACAAAAATCAACAATGAGCGAATTAATGCCCTTAATTAAGAGCTTAACAACAATGCATGAAACTCTGTCCAAAGCAGTCCGCTGCCTTAGTCTCTGTCTGTTTTCATGTTTATTGCTAACGGCCTGCAATGCCCCCATTCAGGTTAAGTCCACCACCTACACACCCCTGCAACTCGAGAATGAAGATATTGCCGAAGCTGAGTTGCTCGACCTTGGGGTGATGGCTTTTGATCCCGGGCTGGATGAATTGAGCGACAAGCAGGCAGACATTGTGCTGCCTGCCGTGCGCGTTGCCGAGGGCCACTACCTTGCCAACCAGCTCGCCCGCACCATTCAGGACAGCACCGCCTGGGGTGCCGTGCGTGTGCTGCCGAGCAGCGATGTCATCACCGATGTCTATGTCGAGGGCATCATCCTCCACTCTGACGGTGAGAAAATCGAACTGGGCATTACGGTCAGCGATACCTCAGGCCAACAGTGGTACCAAAGAAGCTACAAGCAGGAAGCCAGCAAGTACGCCTATGACCGCCGTAATACCCTGCACCGCGACCCGTTTCAAGGCTTATTTAACCGCATAGCCAACGACCTTGTGGAATACCGCAAAACCCTGAGCAGCAAAGAGGCGACGAGTCTGCGTAATATTTCTACGCTGCGTTTTGCTAAAGATTTCAGCCCCGACGCTTTTGACCAGCACATAGAGGCCGACCGCAAGGGCGTACTTAAAATCAAGCGTCTGCCCGCCACTAACGACCCCATCCTGCAACGCATACAGCGTATTCGCGAACGCGACTATCTGTTCGTCGATACCACTCAGGAATATTACGATGCCTTTTCACTGCAAATGGAAGCACCTTACCAAAGCTGGCGCGCACAAAATTACGATGAAGTACTCGTCACTCGCCACCTGAAGCGTCAATCGCGGGAGCGCACCATTGGCGGCATCGTCACCGTTATTGCCGGCATCGTTGCCGCTGGTAGCAGTAGCAGTGCGACACGAGCCGCTGGTGCAGTGGCTATCGGCAGTGGCGCACTGTTAGTTAAAAGTGGGCTGGCAAAGAAAGGCGAGGTGCAAATACACATTGAAGCCCTGGCCGAGCTGGGTGAATCCCTGCAAACGGAAGTGGAGCCGCGCACCGTAACGCTGGAAGATCAAACCATCACCCTTAACGGCAATGTTCAGGCGCAGTATTCCCAGTGGAAAGAATTGTTACAAAAAATCTACGCGGCTGAGCGAGGCACAACGCTACAAAGTGCCGCGCCCGCAACAGGCAACGCGGAGCAAAACCTTTAGTAATGCCCGACAATAATGACGACAACAATACCGACCGTACTCCCGACATCAACAATAATTTTGAGCCTATCAAGCCCACTGATATTCAGCTCACCCAAGCGCCCAAACCCGCCGCCAATACTGAACCGGCCGATGGTTTTTCTATCGGTTCTTCAAGCACAGAGAGCGATAGCGCTGAGTTTGAGAGCTCTGATCTTAAGAACATCGGGATTAATAACCCCTCCCGCCGCTGGATTTATATTGCGATACTGGTCGCCGTAGCCTGCGTATTGTTACTACTTGTCATCACGGTTTTTGATCCCCGGTCGACCGATAGCAAAACGCGCCTCACCACTGCCGAACAGAGCACGGCCACACCACTGCTCGAAAAAAGTCCCTTTGAGAAAGCCCAGCTCGCTGCCGCCCGGCGCACTGCCCAGGATATTCTCGCCAGAGTGCTGGCAAAGCAACAAACACTAGAAGCCATTAATATTCAGCAGTGGGCGGACGAGGAATATCAGCAAGCACTGGCAGTCGCCGCTGAGGGCGACAAGCTTTACCGCGAGCGCGAATTCAAAGCGGCTATTGAACACTACGCAAGTGCCGAGACCCAGCTCGACAAACTCGAAGCCGAGCGTGAGCCACGTATCGATTTACTGCTCACCCAGGGTTTGGCGGCAATTAATCAGGGGCAGGCCGAACTTGCGGAACAGGCATTTGATCAAGTACTGCTGATTGACCCGAACCACCCCCAGGCTTTACAGGGCAAACAACGCGGCACTAGTCTGCCCGACGTTTTCGCTGCCACCGAACGCGGTAAGGCTCTGCAAATTAACGGCGATTATGCCGCTGCACTGACTGAATACACGCAAGCCTTGAATCTCGACCCGCTATTCGAAGCCGCCCTTGCGGGGCAGGAAGAGGCTCAGAAGTTACTCAGTGACGAGCAGTTCCAGGCGGCGATTAATCGAGGTTTTCAGCACCTGCACAGTGGCGAACTCAGTACTGCCCGCAAACATTTTACGCAAGCCTTACGCATCAAACCCCAGTCGGCTGTCGCACAAAGTGCGCTGGCACAGGTCGATAATGAAATCGCTCAACGAGCCATTGCCCGCTTGCTCAACAAGGCTCAACACGCAGAAAGCAAAGAACAGTGGCAGGCTGCCCTCGATACTTATAATAAAATCCTTGCTCGCGATTCCGCTGTTACTGCGGCCACTGTGGGTAAAATTCGCAGTACTGCCAGGGCGCAGCTTGATACCAAATTGGAAACGTTTATTCACCAGCCCCTGCGTCTCGCCAGCCCAGCCGTCTTCCGTGAGGCCCAGCAAAATCTTGCCGATGCGCAACAAATTTCCCAGGGCGGCCAGCGGCTCAAACAACAAATTAATTCACTGCGCCAAATACTGGTCAATGCACAAAAACCACAAACCGTGGTGCTGCGCTCTGACAACCTCACCCGTGTCAGTATTTTCAAGCTGGGTGAATTCCCACCCTTCACAGAAAAGACGCTGCAATTAAAACCCGGCAAATATATCGCTGAAGGGATACGCTCTGGCTACCGCGATGTGCGGGTAGAATTTACGGTACTGGGCGCCAACACCGCACCCGTCGTCGTACAATGTGGTGAAACGATTTAATGACGGATAATAATACTGGCAATAATACGGAAAGCTACTCGTCTGAAACGCCCAGCCCCCAAACGCCCAGTCTTGAAACTCCTAGTCCAGAAATAACACCCATCGACTTTACCCCGGTGGGTGGCAGCCAAAAAAGTCGACGCCCACAACTGCGTCCACTACCGACACTCATCGCCGTCTCACTGTGTATTGCCGCGGCCCTGCTCTGGTTTTTACTCACGGCCCGTTCGGTGGAGTTAAAGCCCTCTCCACCCACAGCTACGGTTGAAGTTTCCGGCGGCCTGTCCTTTCATCTCGGTGGGCGCTATTTACTGCGTCCCGGCGAGTTTCAGGTGCTGCTCAATGCCCCGGGTTATTTTCAATCACAACAACCATTATTGGTTAACAAAGGAGATCAGCAAACTTACTCGCTGACGCTGGAAAAAATGCCTGGCCATCTGGCCATTAGCTCTCTAGTCACCCCTGCGAAAATCAATCTGCAATATGCCACGCCAGCACTTGCTGAAAGCAGTGGCACCCCGCCCGTTACCCTTAATTGGCAGGGCGAAACACCCCTCACCCTGCGAGATATTCCTGCGGGCAGCTATATCTTGCAAGCCGAAGCGGAGCGCTACTTCTCCCAAAGCATCCCCATCGATGTGGAGGGGCTGGATATTACCCAGCAAATCTCGATTGATTTACAGCCCGCCTGGGGTCAGCTGCACATCAACTCAAAGCCCGCCGGGGCCGACATTCTAGTCAACGGTAAAAGTCAGGGACGCACACCTCTGCAAATAGAACTTCTTGAAAGTGGCGAAGGCGTAACACTGCAACTGTCCGGCCACAAAGAGTGGCAACAAATCTTGAGTGTGCCTGCGGGCGAACAGCGGGAATGGCCCTTAATTAAACTGCAGCCAGCGGATGGTGTTTTGGTCTTCGACTCTCAACCTCAAGGTGCAGGCATTACCCATAACGGTAATTATCTGGGGACGACCCCTTTACAGATAGCGCTAGCGCCCGACAGCCCGCAGCAATTACAGCTCACTCTCAATGGCTACTACCCCGCCACTCGCAGCTTGAGCATTGCCTCGGGTGAGCAGCGCGAACTAAAAATCACTCTCAAACCGAAGCTCGGAAAACTGAAAATTAGCGCGCAACCCGCTGATGCCAGGCTTTATATTAACGGCGTCGCAAAGGGCCGCGCCAACCAAAGCCTCAAACTACTGGCCCGACCCCAGCGTATCGAAATTCGCAAAGCTGGTTACACCAGCCACTTCGCAACGCTCACACCGCAACCGGGTGTAGAGCGCACACTGCGCGTTCATTTAAATACAGTGGCACAAACCCGCTCCGCCAGTATTCCCAACACGATCACTGCCCCCAGTGGACAAACATTAAAACTGTTTCGCCCCAATACAACGTTTACCCTCGGTGCATCACGCCGTGAGCAGGGCCGCCGCGCCAATGAAATTCAGCGACAGGTAAAACTGCAGCGGCCTTTTTATCTGGCCAGCACCGAAGTAACGAACCAGCAGTATCACCAGTTTCAGCGGGAGCACAGCTCCAATCACGCCAGTGGTAACACCCTCAACCAACTGAACCAGCCCGTGGTTAGCGTCACCTGGGCCAGTGCCGCACGCTTTTGTAACTGGCTGAGTCAGCAACAGGGTTTAGCGCCTTTTTATCTTGAAGAAAAGGGCGACATCACCAGCTACGCGACGGGCTCGACGGGTTATCGACTACCCACAGAGGCCGAATGGGCCTGGGCCGCACGCTGGCAAAAAGGCAGCATGGCAAAATTCCCCTGGGGCCAAAAACGTTTGCCGACAAAAAAGACCAGCAATATTGCCGATAGAAGTGCTGCGAAAATTCTGCCCCGCGTACTCAAGGGCTACAATGATGGCTTTGCCGTCTCCGCCCCAGTGGCTAGTCTAATTGCCAATAACAAAGGTCTGTACGATATGGGCGGCAATGTCGCGGAGTGGGTTAACGACTATTACAGTATTGCAGCGAGCGCTGCTGGTGGCGTAGCAAGCGACCCCGTTGGCCCAACTAAAGGCCAATTTAAAATTGTTCGCGGTGCCAGCTGGCGACACAGTGGCCTGACAGAATTGCGTTTGTCCTATCGCGACTACAGCGATAGTGCCCGAGACGACCTGGGTTTTCGCATTGCCCGTTACGCTGAATAAGGCAGAAACTAAACATTATGCGAACAAAAATAAGTAATGCATTTTTTAAATATTATTCATCGGCAATAATAAAACTGTTTTTATTAATCGCTTTGACACTATTTATAAACACTCTAGCTATAAACACCCTAGCCTCAGACGAAGAAAAGCCACAGACTGAAACCAACAGTAGTAAAGATAGCAGTAGTGAAGATAGCAGCAGCGAAGATAACAAAGTATCAAGCCCAGAAAAAAAACCAGAGCCTAAAAAACAGTCTGCTAAAACACAACCTTCTAAAACCAGGAAGATCTCTGGCTTTAAACCCAGCGAAGAAATATCGGAAGATTATTCCGTGCCCTTTCCGGTCGACATTTAATCCTTTATGGATTTTATTAATAACTAGATTTAAGGACTATTTCAACTTAATTATTATCCGGGCCAAAGCCCACTGGATTTAACATGAGCACGAACAGTAAAAATATTAACAGCCAGCTCTCCAGCGAATTTCTTTACCAGGTTTTCGCCCTGCTCGCGGCGGTCATTGTCGTACACACCATCTATCTAACACTGATTCGCCCCAATGCCGCAGCGATTATGGAAGAGCAACTCGCCCGCGAAGCGGCTGGGCAAACCATCGTTGCAGAGCGTTCGTTTTATACAGTGGTCAAAGATTACGAGCAGGAAACCTGCTTTATTCTGCTGATCTGGTCGACGGCCATTATGGGTTTTAAAGCCCGGCGCGCATTGGGCGAACGACAATTATTACAGCAGTCCCTGCTGCAAATTGGTGAGGGTAACCGGGTACTGCCCGAAGATGCCCGGCAATTATCTCGCCCGCTGGAGGCCCTGCCCCAACAGCAGCGCGGATTTCTACTGGCGCGAGCACTGCTCGCCGGTCTGCAACGCTTTGGCGCAACGCGCAATATTCAGGACGTATCCAGTGCCATCAGCGATGTTTGCGATAGCGAGTCTGATCGGCTCGACTCCGAGCTTTCCATGGTGCGCTACATCGCCTGGGCGATTCCCTCCATTGGCTTTATCGGCACAGTCCGCGGTATTGGTGAAGCCCTCAGCCAGGCTCACCGCGCAGTGCAGGGCGATATTGTCGGCGTAACGTCAAGCCTGGGCGTGGCGTTTAACTCCACCTACATCGCACTGGTGATCAGTATCGTGGTGATGTTTTGCATGCACCAATTACAGTTGTTACAGGAGAGGCAAGTACTGGATATTCACAATTACTGTGATCAAAATTTACTGCGCCATTTAAAGGCTGACTAGCCGATGCATAAATGCCAACGGTAAAGGAGGAAACCTTGAGTACAGCGATTATTGAATTAAACGACAGCGGTATTCTTTGCCATGCCTCCGGTCGCGTAGAGGCCACGCCCTCAAGCCCGGGTTATGCCCTGCTACAAAACCACGGCGTGCTCACTGGCGAGCAGGCGCTGCAACAAGCCTGGTTGCAGCCCCAGCAAAGTTTTAATCAGTTCTGGTACCAGCTCAGCCTGTCACCATTGAGTATGAGTAATCAGCACGCCCGCCACCATGCGGATCTGGCCTATGCCCAGCTACAGCAGCTTTATGCCGATGCGGGGCAACCCCAGCAAGTCATTTTTGCCATGCCCAGCAATACCACGGCGGAGCATCTGGGTATTTTACTCGGCCTGGTTAAGGCCTCACCGTTTAATGCGACGGGCCTGGTCGACGCCGCCGTTGCCGCTGCCAGCCAGTCGGGCCTGAAAGGCAAATTGTTACATGCCGACATTCAGTTACACACCACCGTATTAAGCACCTTAAACAGCGCCGAGCAGGTACAGCGACAAACGGCCAGCCAATACCCCGATATTCCTTTAAAGGGGATTCACGATACCTGGGCACAATTTATTGCCGATCGTTTTATACGTGAATATCGCTACGACCCTTTGCACACCGCTGCTGGTGAACAGCAATTACACGACCGACTGCCGGGCTGGATAAACCAGCTCAACACGCAACCCGAAATCGAAGCCGAACTCAGCGCGCCCCAGGGGGACTTCCACCTGCGCATACAACGCAGTGAATTTATTGCCGCCAACCAACGGCGTTGGCAACGCCTGGTAGAAGCGCTGGCCAGCACACCTTATGACAGCCTCTTGCTCAGCCATCGCCTCGCCAGCCTACCGGGTGTACTCGACAGCCTGGCAGCTGCCGGGCACGACAACATTGTCACCCTCGCCGCCGATGCCACCATTGCCGCCTGTTTGGCACAGGGTGAGGCCATCGCCGGCGCAGCCGATAGCAACAGTTCAGATTCACAATTGCGCTTTATTACGGCTCTACCGGCTTTATCGTCGATTGGCGAGAAGCAGGGGTCTGCGCTCACATCACAGGAACAAGGCGCGGCAAGTCATCTGCTCTGGGGCCATCGTGCCTACGCACTGGACCAGGGCTTACTACTACTCAGTGATGTCACACCCGTAATCGCTGCAGAAGCCACTGAGGATTTAACCAAACAGGCTGCAGCCGAAATCACGCTTAACGAGGGGACTATCAGTTTAAAGCAAAGACATAACGCAGTCGCTATCACCTGCGACGGCGACTGGCACAACTTACGCAGCGGCGATGCCATTCATATCGCCGGGCAAACATTAACGCTGATTGAAGTCGGCTAATGTCCCGTAAACGTCGTGAGCTCAATACCTTTAGCCTGTCTTTTCTGGACATTATGGCCTGTGGTTTTGGTGCGGTGACTTTACTGTTTCTCATCCTCAAACATGACCCCACCACTTCTAGCAGCGAAGGCGACGGGGGCACGCAGTGGGAGGCCGCACAATTGCAGGCAGATATTTCAGACGGCGAACGCCAACGCACAATACTGCGCAACAGCCTGGCTGAAGTGGAGGAAAGGCTGGTTGAAACAAAGGGTTTATCGGACCGCGTACTGGACGATATTAACGACAGCCGACGCGAACTCAGCGCCCAAAGTGACCCCGAGCAACAACTCGCCCTGTTGCGTAAGCAGGTCGAAACACTGGAACAACAAACAGCGGAATTAGAGGACGCTGGCGCCAGCCAGGATACCCGCCAGTTTATCGGCGACGGTGATCGACAGTATTTAACCGGGCTCAAACTCGGCGGTAGTCGAGTGCTGATACTGGTTGATGCCTCTGCCAGCATGCTCGCCGAAACCATTATTAATGTCGTGCGGCGGCGCAATATGAGCGATGCGGTGAAACGCCAGTCACCCAAATGGCAGCGGACACTGCGCACCGTCGAATGGCTGGTGGCTCAGCTCCCGGCTCGCAGCCAGTACCAGCTTTATACCTTTAATACCAAAGCGACACCGGCCCTGAAGAATAGTCACCGACAATGGCAGGATGCCGCCGACAATATCACCATGGATACCGCCATTGCCCAGTTGAAAACGACCCTGCCCGCAGGTGGCACCAGCTTAATTAACGCCTTTGCGGTGGCTAATACATTTACTCAGCGCCCGGATAATATCTTCCTCATTACCGACGGGTTGCCCACTCAGGGCGAACATAAACCCAGTCAATCCACCGTGTCGGGCAAAGCGCGCGCCAAGCTCTTTGAAAGCGCGGTCAACACCCTGCCCAAAGGCGTGCCGGTCAATATTATTTTATTCCCCATGGAAGGTGACCCCAAAGCCGCCGCCCTGTTCTGGCAGCTCGGCCTGCTCAGCAGGGGCGCTTTTTTAAGCCCCTCACGCGATTGGCCCTAATGGAATTAAAACAATGAAGCGAGCCCGCCGCCAAACTGTCGAAATCAGCATTTCATTTCTCGATGTTATTAGCTGCGGCTTTGGCGCTATCGTACTGCTGTTATTAATCGCCAAAACAGTCGAGTTCACGGCCTCTGATGAAAGCCAAACAACCCCGAATAATCAAGGGGTCACCGTGCTGCAGGAGCAACTCTTTAGCCTGCGCGGCGAAACTCAGAAAATGGCGGAAATACTTAACAGCAAGCAGGAACAACTGTCAGAGCTAGATAAAAGTATCGCCCGACTGCGCGAACAACTGGCCAGTGTGAATCGTCAATTACAGGCGTCCGCTCAGGTTGATACCACGGAGCGCGATGAACTCATCCTCGCCCAACAAATACTCACCGAAGAAATGCAACGCCTGCAACAACGGGGCAGCCCCAACGCTAATCAACTGATTGGCGGCATTCCCGTGGACAGTGAATACCTGGTTTTTATTATCGATACATCGGGCAGTATGGTGGATTTCGCCTGGCCCAAGGTGCGTGAAGAACTGATTAATATTCTCGATATTTATCCCACGGTAAAAGGCATTCAGGTGATGAACGATATGGGCGATTACATGTTCCCCAGTTATCGCGGCAAGTGGCTACCTGATACCCCGGGCCGCCGCCGGGCTATTATTCAACAAATGACCTACTGGCGGCCCTTTAGTAATTCCAGCCCGGTAGAGGGAATACAGCGCGCAATACAGGCTTTTTATGCATCGGATAAAAAAATTAGTCTCTATGTATTTGGTGATGACTTCACTGGCGGCTCGATTCATCGCGTGCTCAATACCGTTGATAAAAGCAACCGACGGCGCGGCCGTAAAACCCCACGGGTGCGCATTCACACCATCGGCTTTCCTGTCCACTTTTTAGCCCCCGGTGGAAGAATGGAAACCGCCAGCCGTTTCGCTGCGTTAATGCGTGAGTTAAGCTATCGTAACGGTGGAACCTTTGTTGGCTTGAACAGCCTCAGTGAGACACGATAAATACCTTTAATAATAATGATAAAAAACCAGCTATGAACCTTTGTCATTTAATGAGACTTAACTTTGTACGAGCAAGCCTTGTATTGACCGGCCTGGCGCTCAGCGCCTGCGCTACCCATGTCGACGTGAAGGGCAATTTCCCCCCAGCACTTACCCACCAGCTGCCACTTAACACCGTGGTGGTTTTTAACCCAGACTTTGCCAGCCACCGTTTTGAAAGTACCGAGGGGCCGGAGGTCAGTATTTCCGTCGGCCAAATTCAAGTCGAATTGTTTACCGGCCTCGCCGCCAGCCTGTTTGAACAGAGTTCAAGCACCCGCACCATGCCGTCAGATACTGAGGCTGATTTGATTTTGATCCCCAGCGTTGAAGATGTGCAAATTTCCATGCCCAACGAATCCCAGTTAAAAGTTTTTGAAGTGTGGATAAAATATAATTTGCAGGTTTTTAATAGTCATAGCGAGCCCATCGCCGACTGGATTATGACGGCCTATGGCAAAACCCCTACCCGCTTTTTAAAGTCTGACACAGAAGCTTTACATCAGGCATCTATGGTCGCCCTGCGCGATGCTGGCGCGCACTTTATTACCGGCTTTGCTCGCGTGCCAGAAATACAGCAATGGCTGCGTAATCACCGGCCAATAGTAACGGCCTCAAAAGGCAGTGCTGATTTATGAAAAGTCTGGCTATTACTGCCGCTCTTATTCTATTTTTCACGATAAGCGCCTGCACAACCACCACCGTTGATGAGTACCGCGAAAATAGCACTTCACTCGTACTTGCCAGTGGCGAGCGCGTTGTTGTACTGGGCCGTCGTCATTATGCCGACTATGAAACGGAGCCCGACTTTATCGACTGTATTGGCGACAAACTCAATGCGGACAAAGAAATTTCAGTGCTGCCTGAAAGGGAGTTTGTCGACCTGCTCTATCCCTGGTTCGAACCTCGCACGGCACCACTGGGCCTAAAACGACTCGCTAAAATGCTTGATGAACCAATAATTGCCCAGCGCTTTAAAGAGCAAGGTTTGCACTACATGATCTGGATTGATGGCAGCACGGAAACAACTGACCGAGGTGGTTCCGTGAGTTGTGCCATTGGCCCCGGGGGCGGTGGCTGCTTTGGTTTTACCACCTGGGAAAAAACCAGTACCTACGAAGCTATTATCTGGGATTTACAGAAACTCAGTGAGAGCGGACGCGTCAAAGTTGAAGCCCGTGGATCCTCTTATATGATCGCTGTTATTCTGCCCATTCCCATTGTCGCCCAGGTGCAGAACCAGGCCTGCGACGGTATCGGCCTACAACTGCGTACCTTTTTTATTGGCCATAGAAGCAGTGAAGAGTCTTAATTTAATGCTGTCACCACGCAGGAAGCGCCTATTAACGAACATACTATTCAGCGTACTACTCGCAAGCTCTTTTCCTGTTCAAGCTGAACAACCACTGATGATGTCTGATAAAAAGGCAGCGAAAATTGGCCAGCAAATGTACGAAGAGGTCACCACACAAATCCCCATAGTTAGCGATAAAAAAATCACCGCCTATGTTAATAAAGTAGGGCAAAACATTGCTCGCCATAGCGATGAGCCTGACGAAAAATACACCTTCACCGTACTCGACAGCCCCGATATTAATGCCTTCGCAACACCGGGCGGCTACGTTTATATTTATCGGGGCCTGTTGAGTTATATGAATTCAGAGAGCCAGCTCGCCGCCGTGCTCGGCCATGAAGTGGCTCACATTACCGCCGATCACGCATCCCAGCAGCAGCTCGCGCAAACCAGCTCCAACGTCGTCGCTGGCGTGTTGGCCATACTCACCCGCAGCGCCGAAGTCGGCGATGCAACAGCGCAGTGGGGGGCCGCATCCGTAAAGGGCTACGGTCGCGATATGGAGCTGGAGGCGGATGCGCTGGGTAACAAGTTCCTGAACCGTGCGGGGTACGACCCCGATGCCATGATCACCATTATCAGCCAGCTCAAAGCCCATGAGCGTTACACAAAAAAACGCAGTGCTGATGCCGGGAAAAAAGCACAAACCTATCACGGGCTATTTGCCTCCCATCCGCGCAATGACAAAAGACTGCGGCAGATGCTGAAAGCCTCTTCTTCCAAAGAGGATAAAACGACTCAACAAATTACGGCGAACGCCGATAGAGGTAATTTCCGCGTCGCCACTAACGGCCTGGTTTGGGGCAACAATTCAGCTCAAAAAGAAAAAAAGGACAACCGTTTTTACCACGACAAATTACGCTTTCAATTTGATTATCCCAAAGGTTGGGCGTTTACAGATCAGGGACTTGCCATTAATGGTCACGACGAAAAGCAATCGGCAACGCTGACTGTCACTATAAAATCCCGCACCCTCGACAGCCCGGCTGACTACCTTAAAAATAAGCTTGGCATTGCTTTTATCAAAAAATCTGAAAGCTTAATGATTAATGGTTTAAAAGCGCACACCGGTATCATTCCCGCTAAAAACGGCAGTAAAGAACAACGTATTATTGTGATTTATTATGGGCGAAGAGCCTATGTTTTCCGTGGGGAAGTGAACAAGGGGCGTCTCGATGACAAGACCGACACGACGGCTAAACAAAGTTACGATCGGGATTTTCTCGGTATTGCTTCCAGCTTTAAACCCCGTTCAATACGCGAGTTGCAAAACCAGAAGCCCCAGACTATTCACTATGTAAAAGCAAAATCTGGCGCAACCTACGCACGGCTGGCCAAACACTTGGTCCTTGGTCGCTACGGTGTTGACCACCTACGACTGATTAATGGCGATTACCCTGGTGGCGAGCCAACAGTAGGGCAATGGATAAAAATTATTCGTTAATGTCCAGACCCGGCATCCCGCTTTATTCAGAGGCAGGGCCAGCGAGAGATTGGGTAAAATCGAAAAATATAATACCTTCAAAAATATGTGACTGGCTCGTTTTACAGACATTTTTATTAATTATTTTATGCTTATAACTGCATAAGACTCTTTTATAGGCGATTGCTAGAAAAGGGTTTTCGCCCCATCAAAGCGCCAATTACAGCACTGTAAAACTACAGTTTATTGGCACTAAGAAAGAGACACCTCTGAATGGATTAACGCAGTGTGTGGCAAACGCGATACCCTAGGCCCATCGATATTCGCACTGCGTAAAATCAATTAATCACTGATGCCACGCTTAAACCAGGTTCTCTTCCACCGTGCCAAAAAAGCCACCCAATCACCTAGCCGAGCAGCGCTATCAGCTTCAGATTAAAAATAATCTGAAGCGCAATTTTACAGCCCATCTCGCCCATGGCTTGCTGGGGCAGACAGGCTTTCGTCTCCTCACAGCACCCACCTTCTTGCCCGCTTATGTACTGCTACTTTCAAATGGCTCCACTGTAGCCGTGGGCATTGCCCTGGCGATGCAGTCCCTGGGCATGGCCATCACTCCCTTGTTGGGTGCCAACCTTATTGAACATAGAACGCGCGTTTTGCCGATGGGTTTTCTTATCGGTGCGGGTATGCGGGCGATGGTGCTGTGTATAGCGCTTGCAGGGCTACTGCTCTCACCCTCTTCAGCCCTGCTTGCCATTTATCTATTTTTGGCACTACTGGGTCTTTTTCAGGGCATGCAAGGCGTTGTCTTTAATGTGCTGATGAGCAAGGTCATACCGATTAACAAGCGCGGCTGGCTCACGGGAATGCGAAATTTTCTCGCCGGCATTACCGCCGCTGGTGTCGCCTATCTAGGGGGATATTATCTGATCGGCGATACACCGGATCCCTTCGGTTACTCGATGACTTTTTTACTCGCCTTTGTACTTACCACCATCGGCCTGGCGATGTTGCTCTTTGTGCGCGAGCCAGAGCCACCCACCGTAGCTGCCGATGTCAGCCTCAAAGAACGCTTATCCCACATACCTTCTCTACTGCGCAACGACCCGGCGTTTACCCATTATTTTCTGGCCCGCTCACTCGCCACTATGGGGCGTATGGCAATGCCTTTTTATATTCTCTACGCTGGGCAAACCCTCGGGTTAAGCGGTGCGATACTGGGCACATTAACCGTCGCCTTCACCCTGGCGGGTACGGTTTCAAATCTTGTCTGGGGCTTTATTGCCGACCACCGAGGTTTTCGCCTCGCCTTCCTCACCTCCATCGCCCTATGGATTGCCTCCACTTTATTACTACTGTTTAGCCAAGGGCTGTTATTCAATATTTTAGTGTTTATTGGCATTGGTGCCGCGACACAAGGTTTCCAAAGTACGGCAATTAATTTAACACTGGAATTTGGCCACCGGGATGATGTTCCCTTGCGTATTGCTATTGCTAATTCAAGTTCAGAAGTCGCTGGCGCAATCGGCCCCTTACTCGGTGGCTTACTAGCCGCTTATTTAGGTTATGAAGCCGTATTCATTTGCTCTGTCGCCTTTCTATTTTTTGGCGGTGCAATGGTCAACGCCTATGTGCCAGAACCTCGCTGGGCCAAAACAAAGGGTAGCTAATTCAAAACTAATATGCCGTAAATAAGAACAGTCAAAGAATTAAATAAATTCAGAAAATTTGGCAATATTAAACGTCAAGCCCTGGGCAATATGCGCGTTGTAACGGAAAAGAAACGCCCCAATCCTTATTTCCATTAACCAAATAATAGCTATTATCATTAACAGCTCGTCATCAACAATCCCCTTTGAGCAGAAAAACCAGATCAATTGTGACTCTAGTTCACATATTTTACTTAACAGTCTTAAAACTGTCGCAAAACCCTACGTCGTACAGAGAAGAACTATTCAGTTCCACTAAACTCCCCCACGTACTCAATCATAAGTAATTGTAGGCACACATGGAGTTGTGCAAAAACGTTCAACCTATCATTCATACTAGCAAAGCGGAGGGCCACCGTGCCTATACACATAAAAAAGTACGACGTAGATTACAGCCGCCGATTCTTTTTAGAAAAAATGAGCAAAGGAATAATGGGGGCCGGAGTATTAACCTCTCTATGGCCTCTCATTGGTGAAACGGCGGATATCACCAAAGCCTATCCTGAGGAGTTACTTTCAATTGAAGCCTTCACCCAGGGCAAACTGAAAGACGGTGATATTATCGATGCGAGCAATGTCGAGATTGTTAAAGATCTAATCGACCCCATTGCCTATCTACAAGTTTCCCAGCAGGGGCGACGTATTAAGCTAGTACCGACAACCACTGATGCCACACAACTCTTCCCACACGACTACCTAAAAGCTACATTGGCCAACCAGGGTAAGGCAGCTCTTGATCAGGACGGCAATGTCGTTGTCAAAGGTAGTACTAATCAATGGATTGGTGGCACACCTTTTGTCGACCCGCAAAATGGCCTTGAAGCCTTTGCCAATATCACCCTGAGCTGGGGAAGGCATGACACTTCGATCTATGCCGTTGACGATTACGACATTGGACCCAGCGGCAATATCGAGTACCAATATCAAATTGCCTGGTGTGAGAAAAACTTCAGCACATTAGTCAGCAACCCTAGCGGACCTTATCTGGAAGGATTTAATGGCAAACTACGCCACCAATCCATTTGGTTTACAGCACCTGACGATACGCGTGGTACGTCCTTTTTAAATATCTGGAAATACGACCAGCGCGAATTCCCCGATCTCTTTGGTTACCTGCCTGCCTTTAAACGCGTTAGACGCTTTCCAACAAACCAGCGTTTTGAGCCCCTGGTGCCCGGCATTACCTTCTTCCTTTCTGACGCCTGGGCTGCCGGTGACCCCATGCTGACCTGGGGTAAGCATAAAATTGTTGGCCGTGGCCCTTTCCTCGGTTGTCAGTCTGGCATGTGGCATGGCGACAAAGAGAATTGGTCCAAAGAACACCTGGTACACGGTGGTAAAAAAGGCAATACCTTTTACGAAGCCAATTTCCAGCTTTGCCCTGAGGTGATTGTTGTTGAAGCAGAGCCGACAGGTTTCCCAAGAGCCCCCGTTAGTAAAAAACGTATCTGGCTAGACGCTCGAAATATGGTACCCATCGCCTATGTTACCTATGACCGTAACGGTGACATTTGGCGCTCTTACGAAATGGGCTTCAGCCAAATGAAGCAAGGCAACAAGGCCAATCTCGACGCCAATGGCAATCCCGAGTGGGCATGGTCTTACATTCACTCCCACGATATACAAGGGGATCGTTTTACACGATTTAACCTGGCCGAAAAAATAAAAGGTGGTATTAGAACTCAGTTTGATTCTGAAAATGCTTATGAAAAATACCTGACCGTGCAAGCAATTCGAAAACTCGGCAGTTAATCACCAACTCGTGACCGGTGTATTTCAGAAAATCGCCAAACTGAGCAATTAATTGAGAAGGATATGGCAATGAAAAAAACAACAACTCTCACCAAACTACCAGCGATATTTTCGGCAGGCTTACTCGCCATGCCCGCTGCCCACGCAGTCGATGTCGATGTATCAGGGTTTATCCGCCAGGAAATGGCCTACAGTATCAGCGATGACCAAAATCCGATGAATCGTGGCACAGCCGCAGTATCGGGAACAGTCCCTAATACCACCGGGGGCGCTGATTTTATCAAGAAAGATTTTGATTACGACAATGACTGGAACATGATGGCCACCCGTGCCGAAGTGAACTTCACTATCGGCATCAGCGAAAATGTTAAAGCCTTTGTAAAAGTACGTGGCTTTTATTCTGCCGATGTTTTTAACGACGTCAGCGTTGAAAATGGCGCAAAAGACGTCAACCAGTTTCGAGTCGACCAGCACGGTAAATGCGCCAGCATTTTCGAAGTGTGCGACGACGACTTTATGATCGATCTACCCTCAGCCTACATTGACTACTCCGAAGGCGACCTTTGGGTACGATTCGGCGTACAGCAAATTGCCTGGGGCGAAGCGATTTTCTTCCGAGTAATGGATGTCCCCAATGGACTCGATTTACGCCGGCACACCTTCCTTGATTTAGCATCAGAGGAATATGCCGATGAGCGCATTTCATCCCCCGCGATACGTGTTAGCTACAATTTAAACAGTAACTGGGAAGTTGAAACCTTTGCGCAAATGTTTCAACCCTCGGTACTCCCGCAATCGGGCACTGCCTATAGCATCATCAACTCACCCTTCCGAGTGAGAAACGATATTGGCTTCGATAAAGTAGATGACAAAATCAACGTCGGCGTAAGGCTAGTCGGTCAACTGGGTGATCTTGGCCTGCAATTTATGGCGACCGCACGACATAACCCTGACCCCATTTTCAAGTGGGGCCCCGGTGGTCAAACGGCATTAGATCCCGCTTTTGCGGCTTTAGGTACTTTCTCTGACCAGCCTTTCCGTAGTACGGGTTCACCCGGTGCTGTTGGCGCACTCAATTCAGGTACTTACGGTGGACTCGACTGGATGACTTCTGCCCATTTAATGGGGGTCAATGGCGTTGAGGCGATTAATGTTCTTGGTCAGGAGTTTGCTTTAATTGGCAATTTTCTTACCGCCTCAGGATATAGCGGGCCAGACTATGTTAATTCGGTCGCCGAAGGTAGCTTAGCGCTAGATGGGTTTTTCACGCAACTGGGGGATCTTGAAGCCGATATCATTCCCATCTACGCGGCTGAAAATGTCTTCGGTTTTGGTGCCAACTATATTTTTTATTCAGAACCCGATACCTGGCTTGACCAACTGGTCGTGCGCTTTGAAATGACCTACACCCCCGACAAAAAATTCTCCAATAATATGTCGAGAAACTTTATTGAAGAAGATGAGTGGGTAACAGGTTTAGTGCTTGAGAAGTACCGTCGCTTCAGTGATGCATTCCCTGCCACCTTTCTAGTGTTCCAGTGGATGCACAAATCGGAGAGTGATCTATCAGGTCGTCACTTGAGCAACCTCGGTGGCTCACCCACAAAGGCACCCAGCGGTGGTGAAGAGTCAGGTGGTTGGGATGCCGTATCTTTTGCGATTCAGCAACCTCTGCCCGGCCTTATCTGGCGACTCGACATGAACGTGCTGTACGATCTCAACGGCAGCTATCTGATTCAACCGGGCGTACGCTATAAGCCCAACAGAAGCTGGACCATTGAAGGCTTTGCCAGCTTCCTTGATAGCAAAGACAACGCCGGTGCTTTACAGCCTCTAGCCTGGGCTGACGAAGTCTCATTACGACTGACCTATCAATTCTAACCAGACAGTAGTCTAAGTAATTCTTAGACCTAAACTGCAGTATTAAAAAACCCGGCAATTGCCGGGTTTTTTAATACCAAAAAATAAATCAATCGTTAGGCTGTACTTTCACCAAATACTTTATCGAGATGCGCTTTGGGCAAAGGTGCGCTAAACAGTGACACCACAACAGTCGTCAATACAGAAACACCTTCACCGACGGTTGCACAAGCAAAAGGATTATTCGCCTGGCTATTCATCCAGAATAAACCCTGCTGAAGTACGTTGCCGCCAGCATCACCGACAGGCAACCAGGCATTACGCAACACCGTAAACAAAACGGCCCCGATCACGAAGCCCCAGATTGCGCCCTGCTTAGTCACACCCCGCCAAAATACGCCGAGGATTAAAGGCCCCGCAAGTGCCGCCATCATGCCACCCAGGCCCGCCCAAACCATTAGGGCAATATTCTGCCCGATAGAGTGCCAGGCGAGCACTCCCGCACCGAGCAAAACGACGACGATGCCCCAACGGCTTATTTTCAGCACATGATGATCAACCTCTTCTTCGCTGGCATTGGGGTGCAGCACTTTGGACAGTGAGCGTCGATAAATATCGTTGGCAAACACTTGCGAGGTGGAAATCACCAATCCATCAGCCGTGGACATAATTGCTGATAAAATAGCGACGCCCAACAATGCGGCTAACCACTGGGGAAATAGCGCTATAAACAAGGCCGGTATCGCCTGATTAGGGCCACCAGGACTAGTGAGCAATTCATCACCCAACACGGCACGTGCCAATACGCCACCAAAGATCATCGCGGACAATACAACACCAAAGATCAAACAGAGTAGTAGAAAACGAGTACGCCCTACCCCTTCTTTTAAAGCCCAGACTTTATTGCCAATATGGGGCAACATGCCTAAAGATAAATGCGCGAGAAAAATAGCCACGAAATCCCAGGTAGAATCGAGAATGCCTGAACCTTCATAATAGACACCCACCATTTTTGGATCTAAATTCTGCAGGCGTGCCAATACCCCATCCAGGCCACCATCCACCCCAAAACCGTTAACAAACATCACGACAATGGCAATGGCCACGCCCAGCATCATCGCGCCCTGTACACCATCGGTGAGAATGTCGGCGTGGGCACCACCCAACACCACGTAAACCAGCAACACTAAAATGGTTACCGTCAGGGCCCAAAAAGCATCGAGACCAAGCATTTGCTCAAACATCACCAGACCGGCCAATAGCTGAGCGGCAAGGTAGAACAACAGCACAATGGAGAATACGGCGACAATGATGCGCAAAACATCAGACTGATAACGATCGCCAATAAACTCAGGAATAGAACGATTGCCAAAGGCATTGCCCGCTTTTTGCACCTGTCTGAAACACAACCAGACACCCAGATAAACGGCGAAGGGGTAAACCAGCGCATAGCCGAGGGCTGGTAGGCCAAACTTATAACCCAGGCCGGGAATACCCAGAAAGGTCGCCCCCGATGCGGTTGTCGCCGTCATCGCAAAGGCCAGAAACCACATGCCGTACCCACCACGTGCCGTGGAAAAGTCGTCACTGTTTTGCACCTGCCGCATACCGAGATAACCAAAACCAATCATCGCGCCGACATAAAGAAACAAAAACACCCAGGCCCATATTTGTAATGAGTCCATAAAAAACTCCAGCTCTTAAAGATTAATATTTACCAAGCCCGTACAAACAACGAAACCTAAGGCATCACCCATTAGACCTCGAGCGTTTTAGACTGAATTTACGCTTACTGTTTCGTATTTAACAGGTTATTGAAATTCTCTGAGCCAAGCCAAATACAAGGCAACACCAAGCGAAAAAGCGGAGTTCCTCTCATGAGACCTATTTTTGGTACTCGTATAAATGAGCAGTGCCTGCCCCGCAAAGTGCGGCGGGTACTTTGATCTTGGTTTTACCAAAAATAGGCGCTTTAGGCGACGCAATAGATGACCGAGGCAGCAGAATTTCAACAGCCTGTTAATAAATGGCAATCGGATCAATCATCGCCTGCACGGCACCGCGTACCCGAGGTACACCCAGCACAAAGAAAAACTCGTGGGCATTATCGCGCACTAATACACCCGTATTCATCGTTTCGAGCAAATAAATACCGTTGTGTAGTAGCAAGGTAATGTGGCCTGCAAAGAGGTTGCCTTCCACCTCAGGCGGTACCGGGTCGACACCCCAGGTATCGGCACCCACGGCAACAACATTTTTCTGCGCCAGATATTTTGCGGTGGCTTCAGAAATACCAGGTTCTTTACTACCCCAGGTACTCGGGTCTTTTGCCATCATCGCGTCAGTCCAGCCAGTGTGAAAAAGTACAACGTCGCCTTCACGAATGGGCGTACTCTGCTTTATTGCAACAGCCTTAACATCCTCTACCTTAATTAGCTCCCCGGCTTTCATATATTCGACACCGTGGTAAGCGGCCATATCGAGCACGATACCGCGAGCAACAATAGGCGGTACTTTTTCGATACCCATTTTCGTCACGCCGGTAGTGGTGACAAAATCAGGGCCCTTGTGGCAGTTATAAAACACTTGGTGTTGTCCAACGTGACCAAGACCATCGAGCTGAGAACCAATGCCAAACCAGCCCTGAAACACGTCATCGTTGTAGTTGAAACCATTGGGGAACGCTTCGCGGCCCCACTCCTGACCCGGCTGCACAATTTGCAAATTAAGTGAACGCGGGCCAAAGGCAGGCGTGTCTTTGTCAATAATAATACCCAAATGTTGGGTCTTACCTTTTTTAATGAGCTGCGAGGCCAACAAAACACTTTTCGGTGTTACCAGGTTAGCCGAACCAATCTCATCATCCGCACCCCACTTAACAGGCTTACATTCCTCAGCATGAAGCTGAGTATCCAGCACACCTATGCTTAAAAACACCGCCATTGCGGCCTTTCTGAAACACTGCAGTTTATTTTTCATACTGATCACCTTATTTATTATTCAGCTTATTTTAAAGTGTTATTCGTTTTTCAGATGCCATTGAATTATTGACTAGAAAAAATAAGCCCCGCAAGTACGGGGCTTATAATTAATAAAATGTCAGATAATTTACCTTTGTTCAGGCAGCATTATTGAGAGCATCAATATCAGGTAGTTTTTTCAACCTGGGCAATACTTCTTTACTGAAGAGTTTAAAGCTATCCTCGGCCATATCAAAAGGCATATCAGCATAACTAAATACACCATTAAAACCGTTGTTACCAATCTTACTTTGGATATCGACAATTTTCTGATAGCACTGCTCGGGCGTTCCCCAAACCTGCAAGCTCATAAACATTTCGGCAATGGTATCGCGACCGACATCATTAATCACATCCGACATATCACCGTAATATTCATAGCCTTTACGTTTTTTGAAGTAATCCTGATTCATTTCGTAATGGTCGATCACGCTTTGCCAGTAGCCGGTCATGTATTTATAGGCGGCTTCTTTTGCAACATTTTCGTCTTCGTGGCAATAGGTCCAGCACGCTGCCAGTGGTGCCGGTGGATTGGTACCATGTACTTTATTAAATAATTCACTGTAGCGCGCTATATCAACGGCAACTTCTTCCCAGGGCTTGTGGGGAATCAGCAGTAAGCCCAAACCCAGCTCAGCCATGCCGAGAATGGAGTCGGGCGACATGGAAGCCGCATAGCTTCGGCCTTTAAAGCTTTTGATCGGTGCTGGACGAATGGGTGCTTTGGGTTGCTTAACCAGTTCACCGTCGAGCTCGCAATAACCTTTCTCAAGGCCTTCCAGCACCATTTTTGCCGATTCCATAAAGGTCTCGCGGGCATCACTTTGATTAAGCCCGAAGGTATCAAACTCAACACGCGCCAGGCCGCGACCAAAACCAATAATCGAGCGGCCATTCGACAAGTTATCGAGCATAGAAAACTGTTCGGCGACCCGCACCGGGTCGTGCCAGGGCAGGATGACCGCCATTGATCCAAGTTCAACTTTCTCAGTTTTACCGGCCATAAACGACAACCACTGAATAACATCGGGGCACATGGTATAGCCGGTAAAGTGATGCTCTACTCCCCAGATGGAATCGTAGCCTAGGGCCTCCGCCTGAGAGGCAATACGTACTTCGTGCTGGTACACGTCGTGGTCATTAAGATTATTCCAGGGGTTTTGAAAAATACAGGACAGTCCTACTTTCATGTTTATCTCCTCGCTAAGTCAAATGTTGTTATTTATTCGAGAACTTTGCGTTCAGTACAGTTTTTATATCAATCTCGACCCGAGGGTATAGCCTGGCTACTGCCAAGTAAAGCCGAGCTATGAAGGGTCTCAATTCTAGAGAGAGAAATAATAGGCAGCACTACGAGTGAAAAACAATCTGGCGAAAATCCGCCTCAAGAATTAGAGGCTATAGAATTTGTGGTAATAGATGAACAACGAGGAGCGGGCGGGGTAGCTCAGGAGAGGTGTAAAGTTGCTCTAAGTTACATATCAGGCAAAAAACAAACGACGCGATTACGTCCCTGTTTCTTTGCCATATAAAGTGCTTGGTCGCTCTGGTCTAATAGCGCGTCATAGCTTTCGACACCCTCGCAATATTCACTTAACCCCAAACTGGCCGTTACCGGTATGACATGCTCGCCAAAGTGTACGGGCGTTTTTTCGATCACTTCCCTGATCCGATTTGCAAAAATTAAACCGCCAGTAGTATCAGTCTCCGGTAGAATAATTGCGAACTCTTCACCGCCATAACGAGCCAGATAATCTGTCGTTCTAACGATATCATTTATTCTTTGTGTTACCTCAATCAAGACCTGATCCCCCGCCTGATGACCGTAGGTATCATTTACCTTCTTGAAAAAATCCAGGTCAAGAAACAACACTGATAACTTGCCACCGTAACGCGCTACACGCTTAAATTCCTTGTCGAGTTCAGCTTCCATAAAACGTCGGTTGTAGATGCCTGTTAGTGGGTCCCTATGGCTAAGCTCCTCAAGATCGGCATGGGCTTGTTGCACTTCTTGATGAGAAATTGCCGTATCAGTAACATCAAATAAGGTGATACATACCAGGCTTTCTCCGTCGGAACCCTCAAAAGGTATAAACGTACAATTCTGGTACATATGGGTCACACCGCCGGTAATGGGCCGATGGTGTTTGAAGTGGAAAAGATAGGGCCGCTGCTGCCAGGAAGTAAAGGCGAAATTTTTTAGTAACTGAACGCTTCTGACCTTTTTTTCAAGCCACTTGCCCGGCAGGTCGGGAAACGATTCCAGCAGATTATTACCGACTATCGACTCTGTAGACACCTTACTATTGGCCTCCATAAAGCGATTCCATAAAACCACTTCGAGATTTTCGGTGACCACCAAAATACCCACATCCACACGATCAATAATGAAACCCAGACTAGAATCACCGAGTGCGCCTGTCATTTAATAACTTTCCATAAAACTGATCAAACCACTGCGTAACTGTTCAATAGATGCCTCTGACATTAGCATCACCAAATGGCAGGAAAAATTACTTTCTTCTAAATGAAAATTCACCTCGATAAGCAGGCATTGATCCCACTCCCGATCTCTACTGTAAAGGAGTTCTTTAATAGGCTTGTCAATCCCCACCAGGCTTGGGGCGGCAAAATCCAGCTGCTTGCCAATTTGCTTGGCAACGCCCATCAAACAGGCACCAATCAAAATATTAGTGACATCAAGTAGCAACTCCTCCTGGGCCATATCCTCACTCTCGTCATAGCCCATCAAACCTGATAACTGATTACAGCCATTGGCCCCGTAGATAGCAAAAGCCTCGCCTTCCAGCTGATTATAAAAAGCCTGGCGCACACCAGACCAACTGTCATCGCTACCTTCAACCAGCTGGCCGACTTTCGATACAAAGTCATCGTCATTGACCCAGCTCACCCGAGGAACGGATAAGTTAACAAAGGTATCTAGTAGCTTGGCCAAGGATGCTCCCGCCTGGCCCATACCAATATTGATAACTTCCTGGAGGATTTCATTCTCTTCTTCATTTAAGGGTTCAATCTTCACTGTAAACCCCACATTCAGCCAGGGTGGCTGCCAATGATTCTTTATTAAAGGGTTTTTGCAGAAAGGCCAGAGCACCGAGTGTAATTACTCTTAATTTGGCCTTGGGCTGGATATCCGCAGATACCACCACCACCTTTGCCGTCAGCCCCTCATCGCGAATGCCTTCTAGCACACCAAATCCATCGAGTACCGGCATAGTGAGGTCAAGTAGTACCACCTCACCCAAGCCCTTCCGTAAAGCCTCTAAAGCCTCTTCACCATTGGTCGCTTGGGTAATATCCACATCCCAGGCTTCCGGCAAGGATTTCAACATCGCCTTGCGAGAAAAGCCAGAATCATCAACGATTAGTAACGCAACACTCATTAACACTGCCCATAAATTATGAAGCTATTATTATCGTGGCGATCAAGCTAGAGCTTTTTTCACACTGACACCACATGAGGCAAGAAGAATAGCCCCGCGCCAGAAACACGTCTCGGACTCAAGTCACAAGTCAGCTTATTTTTATATGCCAGTTGCATTTAATGCCCGATAGTAGCGACGACTGAAGATAATGGTTAGACAAAAAAACGGTGGCCTAGGCCACCGTTTGTCTACGAGAATCAGTGTCAGTTAAGCTACTTTATGATTCTCTGTATCCCACTTCTGTACAACAGGAACAACTTCTTCCGCAAAGAGGGTCATGCTCTTCTTGGCATAGTCATAAGGCATGCCAGCAAAGCTAAAGGAGGCGTTCATATTCATAGCGCCAATATGATCCTGAATACCCTGTATCTTTTCCAGGCACTGCTCAGGTGTACCCCAAATTTGCAGATCAGCAAAGCCCTTGCCCATCGCATCATCACCGGCAGCACGCGCCGATTTTGCCGCTTCATGGTAGAAGTCATAAGCACCGCCACCTTTCGAAGCAAAGTGCTCGCCGGTAATTTCATAGTGAGCCATGGCTGAAATCCAGTAGTCAGACATGTACTTATAGGCCATTTCTTCAGCTTTCTTGGGGTCCTTATCGCAGATCACAAACAGGTTTGCACTGGTGGGTGGCGCTTTACAGCCTTGCTCGCGCTGGTAGTGCTCACGCCAGATATCAATTTCCTTGGCACGGCTTTCCCAGGGACCAATGGCGAAGGTCATGATGGCACCGCCAAGCTTGGCCGCATGCGGTGCTGTGTCGGGAGACATGGAAACAATCAAGGTGCGATCTTTAAAAGACTTGAAAGGACGCGGACGAATTTCACGACGCGGCTGTTTAAAGTAGGGGCCGTCACCTTCCATAAAGCCGGTATCAAGTGCTTCAATAATCAGCGCTGCTGATTCGTTCATACGGTCACGTGACTCGGCCATATCAATGCCAAATCCATCATATTCGATTTGCGCCAAACCACGACCCAGACCCATCATTGCACGGCCTTTTGAGACGTTATCCAGCATCGACATACTCGTCGCCAAACGAATGGGGTCTTTATGCCAGGGCAAGATCAGCGCCGCCGTACCCAGACTAATACGCGAAGTCTGACCCGCCATAAAGGCCAAGAACTGGGGGATATCAGGGCTGACAGTGTAATCAGTAAAGTGATGCTCTACCGCCCAAATGGAGTCCAGCCCGAGAGGCTCAGTCATCAGCGCGATTTCCAGCTCATTCTGATACATATCGTAATCAGTTTGAGGCAGGTTAGGATGATTTTGGAACAACATTAAATGTCCGACTTTCATAGAGTATTCTCCGAGTAGTTATAAAATGTAGTGATAATTTTTGAACGTGCATTCTGCCTGCATCACTGTCAGAACTAACGTTCAATATTCGCTCCCCTTGATCCAAGACAACAAAAAAGGCCGACAAGAAAAATTGTCGGCCTTATGTACTGATTAGATAAGCTTAAGTAACGTTCGTCTACACCGAGTTATTCCTCAGTACAGCCAAGCTATCTCCGTTAAACTAAGCTCGCTAAAAAGACGACATTAACGCTTCCCACTCGCTTACCAGCGTCTCACGGAAGTCCGGATGAGCAATAGCGATCAGTGCTTCAGCACGCTTATCGACGGAAAGATTCGACAAACGTGCAACCCCGTACTCCGTCACCACATAATCCACGTCATTGCGAATGGCCGTCACTGGCGCTGTTTTCAACAGAGGTGCAATCTTCGAAATACTGCCGCCCTTAGCTGTAGATTGCAGAGCAATAATACTGCGCCCACCACGGGACGAACGCGCGCCGCGTAAAAAGTCCACCAGCCCACCGCCGCCACCGATTTGCTTACCTTTAATGATTTCGCTGTTGATTTGCCCGAAGAGGTCAATTTCAAGCGTGGTGTTAATCGCCACCAAATTATCGATCTGCGCCAGCACACCCGCACTATGCGTGTACGAAACAGGCCGCATCGACAAGTCAGGATAATCCGCGCACCACCGGTAAAACTCACGGCTACCGGCAATAACGCCCGTCGTTATCTTGCCTTTATCGATGCTTTTCTTGCTGCCGTTGACGACACCAGCCTCAACCAAGGGCACAAAAGCCTCCGTCAGTAAGCCGGTGTGAACGCCAAGGTTTTGTTTATCTCCGAGGGTCTGCAGTATAGAGACAGGCAATGCACCAATACCCAGCTGAATGCAGTCACCGTCATCAACCAATGCCGCGATATGCTTGGCAATCACCAGATCCAGGTCGCTACCCGCTGCAACACTGTATTCCCGTAGCGGGCCATTTGCTGCCACGGTGTAGTCGATGTCCGTCAGCGGTATTTGCAAGGCATCGCTAATAAACGGCATATTAGGATTAATTTCAGCAATCAATATATCCGTTTTATTAAGTAACTCTCGGGAATAATCAGCATGCAAGCTAGCACTGCAAACACCGTGCTCATTCGGCTCTGACAGCTTAATCACAACAATATTGATATTGTAATCTTCTTCTATCGCCCGGTAGCGCGCCGAGTGATAGGCCGGCACATATTCCAGTCGGCCCTGCTCGTAGAAAGGTCGATAAGCACCGAGGAAAAAACCGGTATTTAAAATAGCCTGGCTCGACAAGCGGTCAAGATCCGTTGTCGTCATACCCGGTACCGAACAGTCGATAATACGAATTTGGCTACTCAGTGCCGCCTCTGCCACCCTATCCAATACTGCATCGGGCTGACCACAGCCACCACTGATAAGGACTGTCGCCCCATCCACAAAATACTGACGAATTAATTCAACGCTTAACGCAGCCGGTTGCTTTGTCGCTACCATTACCTTTCACCCTCTTTAGTCTGAATAAACTATGTACTTATGATTTAAATCTAAGGGGCAGCAATTTATCACAGCGCAACGACAGCAAGCTAGATTAAGACCGCCGGACTTTTACCCCTCCCCTATATTCGGCCCCTTACAAAAAGCCCCACTAAAGAGCGACCCGCACAATTATGATGCTTTTCACACGCAGCCATAAGTAGCGTTAAAGCTGTATATACCCTGTTTATTGAGGAAAACTCACTGTTTTGCAAAACTGGCACACGATTTGTATTACCAATATTGGCGCTCATCAGCGCCTTGAAATTAATGGTCGGAGATTTACATGTTAAATCGAGTAAGAAATATTACCCCTGCAGTAGCCCTCAGCATCGCCGCTCTAGGCTTAAGCACCCCGCTGCTTATCAATGCCGCACCAGTAGCGGACGGCATCAACAAAGCCTTTAGTGAAGGTGATATTTCCTTAAACCTGCGCTACCGCTATGAATACGTTGACCAAGATGGCAAGCCCGAAGACGCTAACGCCTCAACCTTAAGATCAAGAATCACGATGAAGTCCGGCACTGTTGGTGGCTTTATGGGCCTGGTTGAAGTCGATAATGTTAGCTATATCGGCAGCGATCGCTTTAACAATACCGAAAATGGGAAAACCGACTACCCCGTCGTTGCCGACCCCGACTACACCGAAATCAACCAACTCTTTTTCAGCTACGCCTATGATGATAAAAACAAAGCCACCATCGGCCGCCAGCGTATTAACCACAGCGGACAGCGCTTTATTGGTGGCGTCGCCTGGCGTCAAAATGAACAGACCTTTGATGCCGCTCGATTACAATTTTCCCCCGTCGACAAACTAACGGTCGACTACAGCTACATTTGGCGTGTGAATAGAATTTTTGGGCCCAATGGCGATGACAACAACTTCACGGGGGACAACCACGTTGCCATAGCTTCTTATAAATTTAACGCAGCACACTCGCTCTCTGGCTTCGCTTATTTACTCGACATGAATGAAAGCCCTGCGCTTTCCAGTAGCACCTACGGTCTTGAATATAAGGGCGGCTTTACTATCAATGACGGTATCAGTCTGGGACTCAACTTATCCTACGCGGAACAGAGCGACTATAAAGATAGTCCTTTAAATTATGACGCTGGTTACTACTTTGGTGAAATCACCGCCAAATTGAAGCCGATCACTATTGCCCTGGGCCACGAAGTGCTTGAGAGTGACAATGGTGTTAGCTTCAAAACACCACTGGCAACACTGCATAAGTTCCAGGGTTTCGCCGATAAGTTTCTGGTCACGCCCGCTGATGGTATTGAAGATTCCTACCTTAAGATTACCGGCAAAGTCGGCGATGTAAAACTCATCGCTTTTTATCACGACTTTCAGGCCGAAACCGGCGGTGCGGACTACGGCACTGAAATTGATTTCGTTGCCATCTATAAATTCGCTAAAAACTACAGCGTGCTGTTTAAATATGCCGCCTACGATGCCGACGATTATTCGAGTGATACTGACAAAGCCTGGTTGATGGTGACCGCGGCGTTTTAAACACAAAAAGATAGGGCTGATCAACAGGCGGCTCTGCTATTTACACCTTGATAAATAGGGCCGCCTTAGCTTAATCAACGATAATTCATCCTGATAATTAGCCCCAGACTTTTACACATTTCACTATATTACTGACCCTGTTGCCACAGTCATATATTATTGATCCGGCATATAGAGATCAATAATGGGTAAGCAGCTTTATCGGATGGAAAGATGGAATTTACGTTTGTTGTTCTACATCGGTTTTTTTATGGCGTTTATTATGCGCTGCCGATACTGACACCTCTGCTACTCATCATCCTTGCTTTAGGACAGTGGGCTGGCCGCATTGAAAAATGGGATAAATTCACAGCGTTCTATTGGTCTCTCATCACCGCTTTAACGATTGGCTTTGGCGATGTTCGGCCGGTGGAAAAAACCCCACGGATGCTATCTATTTTAATTGGCATGCTCGGCATTATGTTCACCGGTATTATCGTCGCACTGATTCTCTCTGCTACAGGGCATGCCTTTAAAACCGTTATTGGCATCCAATAATTGCCAAACCAATAGACTGGCGCACACTGTTTGCACTACGGCACCGGCGTTACCGCAGGGGGCTTCTCCAGTATCCAGCCACCACCCAGTGATTGATATAACTCAACGAAGGCACTCATCGCCGCCTGATAAGACTGGCTTTCATTGAGCTCTGCGCTAAACAGGCTGCGGCTCGCATCCTGCACTTCCAAATAATCAACGACACCGGCATCGTAACGCGCCTGAGATAGACGTTTCGCATTACGGGCCGCAACAGCCTGGCGCTGATAAGCCTCATGCTCCTGCCGATAAGTCCGTACGGTAACCAGGGCATCCGCCACTTCACGGAAGGCCTGTTGCAGGGTCGCCTCATAGGCATATAGTGCCTGTTCTGCGCGCGCACGTTGAGCTTCGCTTTGCGCCTTTAATTGCCCCCAATTAAATATCGGTGCTAAAAGGCTACCCGATACACCCCAGCTCTGCGCATCACCATCATTGAGGTCATGTAAATCATCACTCACCACACCAAAGCTGCCGGTCAGAGACAATGAGGGATAGCGCAATGCTTCGGCAACACCGATTAGAGCGGTCTCAGAGTGCAGCGTTTGCTCCGCGGCCACCACATCGGGCCGACGCTGCAATAATTCAGAGGGTAAGCCGGTGGGGATTTCCGGCAATAATTGCTGCTCTTTAAGTGACAAACCGCGCTTAATCGAGCCCGGATTGCGCCCCAATAGAATTGCCAACGCATGTTCGGTCTGCGCTATTTGCCGCTGAAAAGTCGCTATTGCCACTTCCGCAACGGCAAGTTCTATTTGCGCCTGATTAACATCAAGCTCGGGGGTCACGCCCTTGTCAAAACGCGCCTGAATAATCGCCAGACTCTCTTTGCGACTATCTACCGTACGCTGCGCGATCACTAAACGCTCATCAAGATCGAGAAGTAAAAGGTAGCCACTCGCCACACTGGCAACAACGTTCAAAGATACATGGCGCTGCACAGCTTCACTCGCCAGCAATGAAGCCCGAGCACTCTCCGTCGAGCGGCTCAACTTGCGCCATAAATCGAGTTCAAAGGAAAGGTTACCCATGATTGAGAAACTTTCCTCAATGCTCGCATTGGGCATAATTAACCGGCTTTGTTTGCCGCGCTGGGCGCCCGCACTAATATCTAGAAAGGGGTACTGATTGGCACTGGTGCTGGTCAACTGCGCATTCGCCTGAGCAATACGGCTCAGAGCAACACTGATGTCTTTATTCTCCACCAGGGCAGTGCGAATTAACGATTGTAATTGTGCGTCTTTAAAGACTTCCCACCACGCCAGATTGGCAATACTCTCACCCTGCTCATTGACCGAGGGTTGTTCGTTATCAGGAAAATAGGTACTGGGCACATCCAGTTCTGGCCGCTCGTAATCGGGCGTTAAGGCACAACTGCTCAGTAATACACTGCACATCAGGCCTGCACACAAAGGGTGTAAATTAAAACGTCTCATTACAGGTCTCCTTTACTGGCAGCATCTGCGCCAGGTTCAGTAGGAGACGGGCTTTTACTACTGCCAAAAAAGCGTTCAACAGCAACGAACATCGCTGGCACCAATAAAACACCGACCAACGTTGCCACCAACATGCCACTAAAGACCGTCATTCCCATTACTTTTCGTGCTTCGGCACCGGCACCACTCGCGACCAATAGCGGTAACACGCCCAAAATAAATGACAGGGCCGTCATAAGAATCGGGCGAAAACGTTTATGTGCAGCTTCCATCGCAGCTTCAAAAGCGGGCTTGCCTTTCTCCATTTCCAGCTTCGCAAATTCGACAATAAGAATGGCATTTTTAGCCGCCATGCCGATTAACATCACCAGGCCGATCTGGGCGTAGACATTATTTTCGTAGGTATCGCTCATCAAGCGCGCTAGCGACAAACCCAGCATAGCGCCAAATATAGCAATAGGTGTTCCCGCCAGCACTGACAAGGGCAATGACCAGCTTTCATAAAGTGCCGCGAGAATAAGGAATACGAACACCAGCGCCATTATGAAGACAATACTACCGCTACCCGACGCAGCATCTTCCTGAAAAGACATATCACTCCAGCTATACGACATGTCATCAGGCAGCACCTTGGCGGCCACTTCTTTCAAAGCGGCCTGAGCCTGGGCAGAGGTGTAGCCTTGCGCCGCCTGGCCAGAAATCTCTGCCGAACGATAAAGATTGAAGCGATTCGTAAACTCAGTACCACTCGTGCGGCTCACATCAATCAGCGTCGACAAGGGCACCATACCGCCCTCATTATTACGCACATAGAAAAAACGCAGGCCGTCGGGGTCGGCGCGATATTCCGGCTCCGCTTGCACAAACACCTTGTAAAGCCGACCAAAGCGATTGAAGTCATTCACATAGGCACCACCGAGAAAAGCACCTATCGAGGTCTGTAAATCCTGCAGGGGCACACCCAGCTTAAGTGCCTTACTGTCATCTATGGCCAGCATAAGTTGTGGCACATCCACCCTGAAGAAAGTACGCGCACTGCCAATCGCAGGGTGCTCATTCGCCGCTTTGATAAAAGCCGTACTTTGTTCTGCCAGGTACTCCGGTGGATTGCCGCCCCTGTCCTGCAACATCATAGTAAAACCGGAACCCGTACCGAGCCCGGGAATAGCCGGGGGGCCGAAGGCAAAAGCCACCGCACCCTTCACTCGCTGGGCAAGCTGCCCGTTGAGACGCCGTAGAACATTATTGGCATGATCCTTTTTATCTGGGCGCTCATCCCAATCTTTAAGCTGAATAAAAACAAAGCCAGCATTCGATTGAACCGTGCCCGTCAACATACTGAAACCGGAAACCACTGATGCATTTTCTACTGCATCAATTTCGGCAACGATCTCTTCCACTGTCAGCATTATTTCCTGGGTACGCTGTAATGAAGCCGCATCGGGCAACATCACACTGGCCATAATGTAACCCTGGTCTTCACCCGGCACAAAGCCCCCGGGCAGCGTTTGAAATAGTACAACCATGCCGACAATCAGTGACGCAATCAGGATGCCCGCTCGATATAAGCGCTCGGTGAAAAACCTGACCATCTTCATAAATTGTTCGGTGGCTTTTTCAAACCAGCGATTGAAGGCATCAAAATAGCGCTGGAAATAGTTTTTCTCTTCCCCCGGCGGCCGTAAAAGCATGGCAGCTAGTGCCGGACTCAGCGTGAGTGCATTAAGGGAAGAAATAGCCACGGCCACCGCAATGGTTATCGCGAACTGTTGATAGAGCTGACCCGTAATACCGGCCATTGAGGCCACGGGCAGAAACACCGCAATCAGTGCCAGCGATGTACCAACAATGGGGCCAGACACTTCACGCATCGCTGCAATAGTCGCCTCATGAGACGTCATGCCCTCTTCCATTTTGGTGGTGACCGCTTCGACCACCACAATCGCATCATCGACCACAATGCCAATGGCCAGTACCAACCCAAGCAGTGACAATGTATTAACCGAAAACCCCAATAGTGGAAAGACAGCAAAGGCACCCACCAAAGACACGGGGACTGCCAGGGCCGGAATAAAGGTTGCGCGACTGCTTTGCAAAAAGATATAAACCACTAATATCACCAGCGCTAGCGCCTGAAAAAGGGTGATAACAATCTCATTAATACCCGCAGTGATCGGCTTGGTTGTATCCAGAGAAATAACGTATTCAATGTCATCTGGGAAATCCTCAGCAATCCGCTCCATGGTGGCAATGACCTGCTCTGCCACCTCAAGACCGTTGGCATCGGGTAGCTGAAACACCTGTAGTAAGGCCTGATCTGAGCCGTCCAAACGCGCTCTTATCTGATAAGCCATGGTACCCAGCTCTATACGGGCAACATCTTTCAAAAGAACATGTGAGCCGTCGGAATTAGCGCGAACAATCACCTTGCCAAACTCTTCAGCCGTGGAAAAACGGCCACCCGTTTGCACAGTGTAAGTGTGCTCCGTACCTGGCGGGGCTGGCGGGCCACCAATTTGCCCAGCCGGTACCAATACATTTTGCTGTTGAATAGCCCGCGTAATATCTGGCACTGTAAGGGCGAGTTTGGAAAGCTGATCGGGTTTGATCCACACCCGCATAGAATATTCAGTGGTACTACTGCCCAACACCTCAGCCAGGCCAACACCACGGATGCGCGCCAACTCATCAATAATATTGATGGTGCCGTAGTTCATTAAAAAGGTATCGTCATAGGTGCCTTTGGGAGACACCAGAGAGATCAACAGCAAGGGAAAAGAAAGCTTCTTTTTTACGGTGACGCCCTGACGGGTGACCTCCTCAGGTAATACAGCCATGGCTTCCGACACCCGGTTTTGCACCAGCACATTGGCCATATCGAGATCCGTACCCACCTCGAAGGAAACCGACAAGGTCATGGCACCATTACTGGCATTGGTCGATTTCATGTAAAGCATGTCCTCGACACCATTGACCTTCTGCTCAATGGGTGTCGCAACAGATTGTTCGACATCAACTGAGTTAGCGCCCTGGTACGTTGCCGAAACAGTCACCACCGGCGGGGTGATTTCAGGGTACTGGGCAACCGGTAGACTACCTAAGGAAATGACTCCCAGGAGGACAATAAAAATGGCGATGACTATCGCCACGATGGGACGTCGTACAAAAAACTCAGCCATGGTCTAGGCCTTCGGCACGTTATTGGAGGGTGGCGCTACGACCTCTTCAAACTCGGTCGGCATGGCTTTAATCGTCATGCCAGCTCTAATCTTTTGCACACCCTCAAGTACGACCCTTTCACCAGGCTTCAAGCCACTAGAGATAACTTGCAGCCGGTTAATTTTCGGGCCGACGGTCACTTTGCGTTGCTCTACCTTACCTCCTGCATCCACCACAAACAGGCTGAAAGCACCCTGTAGCTCGACAAGACTTCTCTGGGGTACTAGCAGGGCTGCTTTGCGAACTTCTACTTTGGCACGGACTCTTGCGAACTGGCCAGCGATAACCAAACCATCGGAATTGGGAAAATCAGCTTCGAGAGTGAATGTCCCGGTGGTCGGATCAATAGCCGCATTCGTGGTAACAATATGACCTAAATGGCCCAGTACAGAACCATCGGCCAAAATTAATTCTAAGGCCGCTTTTTCTCTGCGCTGCTGACCTTCAGCGCGTATTGCAATCAAGCGTCGAGCGATTCTCAAATAGCTTTGTTCATCAATAGAAAAGCGGACGCGAATCGGATCGACCCGCGAAACAAAGTTAAGGGCACCACTTCCAGCGCCCCCGACATACTCCCCTACCTCTACTTTGGAAATCCCGATACGGCCATCTATCGGCGCATAAATACGGCAATACCCCAGGGTTATTTTGGCCTGCTCGACCTGTGCCTTTGCTGCCTGAACAGCACCTTTAGCCGCTTCGTGCTGGGCTACAGCGCTATCGAGATCCATCTGGCTCATCGCATTAATAGCAGCCAGGGGGCGAATTCGATCGAGGTCGGACTTTGTTTTTACCAGTGCTGTATCAGCCTCTGACAAGCCCCCTTCAGCTTCCGCCACACCCGTCTGAAATTGCACGTCGTCGATGGTATACAGCAAATCGCCCTGTTGAACGTTACCGCCCTCAGCAAAGTCCATGCTCGTCAGAAAACCATCGACACGCGCGCGAATCGGAATATCAGACGAACCTATCGTCTGCCCCACCATTTCGATTTCAATCGGCTGATCACGCTGAATTACTTCGACAACGGGGAGTTCTAGCGGCGGGCGTGGGGGCGCTTCCTGCTCTGAGCAGGCTCCAAGTAACATCAGTGAGGTGAGTAGTGAAACCAACAAACAGGGGTTCAAAAAACGAGCCCTTAAGGAAAAACTGAGAGGAGAAAAAACCAGTAACACATGACACTCCATTTTCATGAATAATACTTAAAATCCGTTCGGGACTTTAGCACAGGTCACTTAACTGAGATCCCGTTTATTAACTATTCAAATGACAGCCAGCACTACAATATGGCAGTGCGCCCAACAATAGAGCATAAATACGTGAAGGATTTGAAATAACATCCGACACCAAGCCCTTTCAAATGGCATGGCTATTGCTTTATTCATCGGTGAAACTCGCACCTGTAAAACAGATCGACAAGCAAGATCTCAATTCTCTAAACCTGATGGCCTAACCCCAATGATCAACAACGAGAAAAAACTATGTCTTATTTAGTCCCCGCTGAGTTTGTCACCAAAATGGTGGATGCCGGCGAATCAAAAATCTTTATGTCGACCCGAGATACATTAATTCGGGCCTTTATGGCCGGGGCGATTCTCGCGCTGGCAGCGGTCTTCGCTATTAACACCGCAGTGCAGACTGGCTCACCTTTAATCGGCGCCATACTTTTCCCCGTCGGCTTTTGCATGCTGTATTTAATGGGCTTTGATCTGCTCACCGGGGTTTTTGTACTCGCCCCACTGGCCCTGCTCGACAAAAGACCGGGCGTTACCGTCAATGGTGTACTGAGAAACTGGGGCCTGGTTTTTGTCGGCAACTTCGGTGGCGCACTCACCGTCGCCTTTATGATGGCCTACGTTTATACCTACGGCTTTTCCATTGATCCCGGTCCCGTTGGGCAAAAGATTGCCGCCATTGGCGAGTCCCGAACCGTCGGTTACGCCGAATACGGTACAGCAGGCTGGATCACCATCTTTATTCGCGGCATGCTGTGTAACTGGATGGTATCAATGGGTGTGGTTGGTGCGATGATCTCCACCACAGTCAGCGGTAAAGTGATCGCCATGTGGATGCCCATTATGCTGTTCTTCGCCATGGGCTTTGAGCACTCAGTAGTGAATATGTTTCTGTTCCCATCAGGCATGATTATGGGCGGCGACTTCTCCATCATGGACTACCTGGTCTGGAATGAAATTCCCACCGTGCTCGGCAATCTGGTTGGCGGACTATCACTAACCGGCCTGACCCTGTACACCACTCACATACGCACCGGTGCAAAACGTAACTTTGATTAAGCGATAAAGCAGTCGTCATAAAATAACAACGCCCTGCCCCTGAGAGGGCTGGGCGTTGTTATGTAACGATTAAACAGATTATTTAAATTCGCTGAGCTGAGCCAGCTACAAGCCATCTTGTTTTTTTATTATCCGTACGACTGCCCACGCCAACGATTGACAATCATCAAGCTGGCTGAGCTTCCCCCCCTTTCTGATATTGAGTTTTACACGGCTTACTCTGCCAAATATTCAACAATATCTATCCGCTGATGAGGTATTCCAAGAATATCAACTTGCTTGTCTTTTAGGGTATAGAAGATAAGGTGCATTCCTTCAGGAAAGCAATAATATCCTTTTTTTATATCATCTCTTGGTTTGCCCATCTTGGCGTTTTCAGCCAACCATTCAAAGCGATTAATAAGCGCCTCAAGGTAAGTGTCGGCCTGTGCGACACCCCAATGTTCAACGGTGTGCAACCAGATAGATTCCAGGTCATCTTGAGCAAGAGATCTCAAGTGGTAGTGAGCTGTCATTTAAGATGCTTGCCGTGTAACCCTGAGATAAACTTTGTGCCATTAAAGCCTTCTACTAATGGACTATCCTCACCTGCCTGGAGCTTGTCCCTAAGTACTTGAAGTTTTGTTTCATCTTCTTCTAATTTACGTAGCCCTGCACGTACAACTTCACTGACCGATTGGAATCGACCAGCATTAATTTTTTCATGAACAAATTTATCAAAATGCTCGCCCAATGTTACTGATGTATTTCTAGCGATAACCTCACCTTTGCAAGTGCCTGTATTAAATATTAATATAGCATGTGACGTTATATTAGCAATACATTCGAGCTATGAGTGAGCTCATGATCTTTTCCTTTTAGTAGGTAGTACCAGGCGCAACCCATCGCCCTTCCAATCACACCAGAGCAGATGTGGTATTTGAACAAAAGGCAAGGAAAGAAAAAAGTGTTGTCATACAGCTTTCTTGCATCGTTCATTGCTGTAGTGATCCCATAGCAATCGACCAGCCAATCATTGACAGGGGGCAAACGTTTATTGTTATGCTTTGGCGCTAACACAGAAATTTTTAGCACGATACTTTTCTACATTTTGCCAAGAGCCTGTCTAACGTAGAGAGGCTGAAACCGGTGTCACCAACGTGAGAGGCAAAATTGTCCCTACAACCAACACCACAGCTAAAAGTCTCTGTCGGCCAATACTCGGATAAAGGTCGAAAAGAAATCAATCAGGATTTCCACGGCGTTCACATACCGGAAGAACCCCTGCTCAGCTCAAAGGGCATTGCCATTGCTCTGGCCGACGGCATCAGCAGTAGTGACGTTAGCCAAATTGCCAGCAAGGCCGCCGTTAGTGGGTTTCTGAACGACTACTTCGACACGTCAGAAGCCTGGGCAGTAAAGACCTCTGCGCAACGGGTACTAATTGCCAGCAACTCCTGGCTCTATTCCCAAAGCCGCCAAAGCCAATACCGCTATGACGCAGATAAAGGCTACGTTTGCACCCTCAGCGCCATGGTTATCAAATCGACCACCGCACATATTTTCCACGTCGGCGATGCGCGTATTTACCGTGTGCAAGGCACTGCACTGGAACAACTCACTGAAGACCATCGGCTTTGGGTGTCACAAACCGAAAGCCACCTTAGCCGCGCACTGGGTATTAGTCAGCAACTTGAAATTGACTATCAGTCTCTCTCGGTCGAAAAGGGCGATGTCTTTTTCTTGGCTACTGACGGGGTTTATGAATTTGCCAAAGCCGCGTTTATTACGCAAGCCATCGGCGAACATGTCGACGATTTAAATACTGCGGCAAAAGCCATCGTCACCGAAGCCTATGCCCAGGGTAGTGATGACAATTTAAGCGCACAGATTATTCGCATTGACGACCTGCCCTCGCAGAATGCCGATGAGCTTTATCAGCATTTAACCGAGCTGCCCTTCCCGCCTATTTTAGAAGCTCGAATGGATTTCGATGGCTACAAAATACTGCGCGAAGTTCACGCCAGTAGTCGCAGCCATGTTTATCTGGCACTCGACGAAGAAACCAACACCCAGGTTATATTAAAAGCCCCGTCAATTGATCTGCGTGGTGAACCCGCTTATCTCGAACGCTTCCTGATGGAAGAATGGGTCGGTCGGCGCATCGATAGCGCCTATGTATTAAAGTCTTGCGAGCAGACCCGCAAGCGCAACTATCTCTACATTGTCACCGAATTCATTGAAGGGCAAACCCTTGAACAGTGGATGCAGGACAACCCCCGGCCCAATATGGAAATGGTGCGCGGCATTGTTGAGCAAATCGCCAAAGGCCTGAATAGTTTCCATCGTCAGGAGATGCTGCATCAGGATTTAAGGCCCGCCAACATCATGATCGACAGCACGGGCACGGTGAAAATCATCGACTTTGGTTCAACCAAAGTGGCCGGCATTACAGAAATTGCCAAGCCCATTGATCAGGACGATATTCTCGGCACCGCGCAGTACAGTGCCCCGGAATATTTCCTCGGCGAAAGCCCGACCACCCGTTCAGACCTGTTTTCACTGGGCGTTATTATCTATCAAATGCTCACTGGCAAATTGCCCTACGGCATTAAAGTGTCGCAGGCCAGAACCCGGCTCGCGCAAAATAAATTGAAATATGACTCAGCGCTGGCGGTTGACCGAGAGATTCCCGCCTGGATTGACGAGGTGATTAAAAAGGCCGTGCAACCCAATCCGCAAAAGCGCTACCAGGAATTGTCAGAGTTTATCTTTGACCTACGCCAGCCGAATAAAGCATTTCTGAATAGAACCCGCCCGCCACTCATAGAGCGTAATCCACTGGTTTTCTGGAAGAGTGTTTCCTTTGCTCTCGCCCTTGCAGTGGTGGCCTTACTAATCAAGTAATGCGCTGAGGGAACACTAATTCGGACACCCATTTATAATTCTAGTAAAGATAGATTTACAGCAAGAGAGGCAAGTTTTATTCTATGCGGATATAAATATTGGCATCCTAAGTATGCAGGCTTTTATTAATGAATATATCTCAGAAGATAGTTTAGAAAAATATAATATGGGCGCGATTGATAAACGAACAAGCTATGGCTCAATTGCCACCAATTTCTGGGTGGTTAATAAAGAACAACATATTTGGTTACGAGAGCTTTATGTGGAATCTGATCACACCGCTCATGGTGGTGGTTATTCCGGTATTTCTTACTGGAATTTCTACTGGGAAGGTCATTTGATGACAGCCAAAATAAAACTTCTGAAAGCAGGTGGTAAGCGTGGCGAACATCGTTGGGCAAGAAAAAAATTATTGGACCTATCGTTACCCGCTGAGCTTGAGGATAAGCACGATCTTGTTCTGAAAGATCTAGAAGCTGCGCTAACTGAATATAAAGAAGCTGGCGTTTTATCAAAAAGTACAAGCTATAAACTTACATTTGAAGTATAAATCACTAATTAGGACACCCATCTATAATTCTGACGAAAACCTCGGATATGCCGAATTCTCCTTGAGGCTCTTTCGTTTTTATCATCATTGAACGGGTTTTGTGTTCGCGGTGCAGCGTTCTCGCCACTACAACCCCATCAAACAGCAACTTGCAGTTGGCCATGCCGGGTGTGCGGCGATAGTGCAGGCAGGTCAGTATCGGCGGTGATACGCCCCGTCCAGTCGACCAGCTCGAGACAATCACTGAATCGACAGGGCAGCCTACGGTCATAGCTTGTCGGGGGATTCCCGGCAAAACGCAACCCGCTGGTTTTCTGGAAAAGTGTTTCCTTTGTGCTTGCCCTTACTGTGGTGGCCTTACTCTTAAAATAAGCACTCAGCTAAGAACTCAAATAAGCTGGCTAGCAGCCAGCCCAATGAACTATCGGTTGAGCTTCTCAAAATCCTCCAGCCCTGACATGCTCACATCCATGTCATGAATTAACCCGTCTTTAATCGCATAAATCCAGCCGTGAACAGACAACTCATTGCCATTCGCCCAGGCGTTTTGCACCACCGTACTGCTGCAAACATTGAATGCCTGCTCAATCACATTTTTTTCACAGAGTCGTTCGAAGCGAGCCTCTTCGCTGCTGCAACTGTCGATTTCGCTGCGATAAAAACGGTGGATGTCACGGATATGTAGCAGCCAGTTATCGATGAGGCCGTGCTTCTTCTTGCCCATGGCAGCCTTTACACCGCCACAGCCATAGTGGCCGCAAACGATGATGTGCTTCACCTTCAAAACCTCAACCGCATACTGCACCACCGACAGGCAATTCAGGTCAGAATGCACCACCACATTGGCGATATTGCGGTGTACAAAAACCTCACCCGGGGCCAGGCCGGTAATTTGATTGGCGGGCACTCGGCTATCGGAACAGCCTATCCACAAATACTCCGGCGCCTGCTGCTGCGACAAATCGGTAAAAAAACCAGGTTTGTCACTCGTGAGCTCCTTCGCCCAGCGTTTATTACTCGCTAACAGGTGTTCCAATTCACTCATTACACTTACCACCTATTCTGGTTTTATCTCTTTGGAAGAGCCCGTAATTTGAAAGAGCCCCTAATGTCTGAGCCCGAATGCGTGCATTGTGCCCGATTAAAAGGCTTTCTCAAAATCATCCTCCACCACGTAAGCACCATAACAATCATCCCACCATTGCGTAACGGCTGATGAGAAAACGCCCCCTTATAAAGCGCTTGCACCAAAAACACCCGCCATAAATAAGAGCGGTACCCTATTGCTCAAAAGCGGCGTATTATCCGCGCCTGAAAAAAGGCCCTGTCTCTCAGGTTCTATCACTATTAAGTAGAGTCCCTACACCGCTCACCCTTATAATGACGCATTCACAGATCGGGCCAACCAAAGGGTTTATGGCGCAAACAAGTCTGGCACATTCTATGCATAGCTCATACCTTATAGGCCTGGCGCAACAGCATCGGATTTATCTTTAAACAGCACTCTAAACGGACGACAAAATATCATGAGTAACAAGCAGCGAATTATCGTTATCGGCAACGGCATGGTCGGCCACAAGTTCCTCGAAGCCATGGTCAATAGCCCGCAGTACTCGGCCTTTGAAGTGACCACCTTCTGTGAAGAGAGCCGCGTCGCCTATGATCGCGTCCACCTCACTGAGTTTTTCGGTGGCCGCAGTGCTGACGACCTGTCGCTGGTTGAGCCGGGCTACTACGAGCAACACGGTATTCGCGTACTTCTCGGCGATAAAGCGGTAAGCATTGATCGCAGCGCCAAAACGGTTACCTCTGAAAAAGGTGAAGTGCTGAGCTACGACAAACTAGTACTGGCTACCGGCTCTTTCCCCTTCGTGCCGCCTATTCCCGGCCACCAGCGTGACAACTGCTTTGTTTACCGCACCATTGACGATCTTGAAGCGATGCAAGCCGCTGCTAAAAACGCTAAAGTCGGCGCCGTGATTGGCGGTGGCTTGCTCGGCCTTGAAGCGGCGAAAGCCCTGGTTGACCTGGGTCTTGAAACTCACGTTATCGAATTCGCCCCACGCCTGATGGCGGTACAGGTCGACGATGGCGGCGGCGCAATGCTACGCCATAAAATTGAAGCGCTGGGTGTAAAAGTCCACCTCGGCATGAACACCCAAAATATCGGTGACGGTGACAAATGTTTCCACAAAATGAGCTTTGCCGACGGTTCAGAAATCGAAACCGATATGCTGCTATTTTCTGCCGGTATTCGCCCCCAGGATGCCTTGGCTCGCGATAGCGAATTAGAGCTAGGTGAACGCGGCGGTATCGTCGTCAACGACCAGTGCCTGACGTCTGACCCCGACATTTACGCCATCGGCGAATGTGCCCTGTGGAATGGCCGCATCTACGGTCTGGTTGCCCCCGGCTATAAAATGGCTCAGGTTGCCTGCGACCACATCAACGCTGAAGACAACGCTTTCCCCGGCGCTGATATGAGCACCAAGTTAAAGCTGATGGGCATTGACGTTGCCAGTATTGGCGATGCCCATGCCAACACCCCCGGCGCGAAAGAATTCACCTACGTGAATGGCACGGAAGAGATCTACAAAAAGATTGTCGTCAACGAAGACAGCTCGCGCTTACTCGGCGCCGTACTGGTTGGCGATGCCGCCGACTACGGCACCCTGCTGCAAATGACGTTGAACGACATTCCCCTACCAGAATTCCCCGACTCCCTGATCTTGCCCCAGCGCGATGGCAACGGTGCTACGGGTATGGGTGTCGACATGCTGCCCGACGGCGCACAAATCTGTTCCTGTAACGATGTCACCAAAGGTCAGCTCTGCCAGGCGGTTTCCGATGGCGCAACGACGCTGGGCGACTTAATGTTAGCCACCGATGCGGGCACCAGTTGTGGCGGTTGTAAAGCCCTGGTCGGCCAGGTGATGAACAGCGAACTGGAAAAAATGGGTGTCGAAGTCAACACCGACCTCTGCGAACATTTCCCCCACACTCGCCAGGAGCTTTACCATCTGGTGCGCGTTGGCGAAATCAAAACCTTCAGCGATTTATTAGCCCAGCACGGCACGGGCCACGGCTGCGAAATTTGCAAGCCAACGGTTGGCTCCATCCTAGCCTCCTGCTGGAATGACTATGTGCTCGAACCCGAGCATCTCGCCCTGCAGGACACCAATGACCGCTATCTCGGCAACATGCAGAAAGATGGCACCTACTCCATTGTGCCGCGTATTGCCGGTGGTGAAATCACCCCCGAAAAGCTCACCATCCTCGGTGAAATCGGCACGAAATATAAGCTTTATACCAAGGTCACGGGCGGACAACGCATTGACTTCTTTGGCGCTCGACTCGAACAACTCCCCGCCATTTGGAAGGAGTTAGTCGATGCCGGCTTTGAAACCGGCCATGCCTATGGTAAATCTCTGCGCACCGTTAAATCCTGTGTTGGCAGCACCTGGTGTCGCTATGGGCAGAATGACAGTGTCGCGCTGGCATTAGAGATTGAGCACCGCTACAAAGGTCTACGCTCGCCGCACAAACTGAAATCGGGTGTATCCGGCTGTACGCGTGAATGTGCTGAAGCACAAAGCAAAGATGTCGGTATTATTGCCACCGAAAGCGGCTGGAACCTCTACGTCTGCGGCAACGGCGGCATGCGTCCACGCCACGCCGATCTGTTTGCCACCGACCTCGATACTGAAACGCTGATCAAATACGTCGATCGTTTTATGATGTTTTACGTGCAGACAGCTGATCGCCTGCAGCGCACTTCCACCTGGATGGATAACCTGGAAGGCGGCATCGACTACTTGCGCGAAGTCATCATCGACGACTCCCTCGGCATTTGTGAAAAACTCGAAGCCGAGATGGCCAAAGTCATCGACACTTACCAGTGCGAGTGGAAGACCACCATTGACGATGAAGAAAAACTGCTGATGTTCCGCCCCTTCATTAACAGCGACAAAGCCGATAGCAATGTTGTTTTTGTTGAAGAGCGCGAGCAAATTCGCCCCGCCCGTAAAGACGAACGCGAGCTGGTCAACTAGAACTGGCCTACTAGAATTGGCCAACCCAGCAACCCGCTCACGACGAATTTGAGGAAAAAATAATGACAGCCGACCAGAACTGGACCAACATTTGCGCCCTGCAAGACCTGCCTTGTGATGCCGGTGTTGCCGCACTTTTACACGCCGACACCCCCGAAGAAACACAAATCGCCCTGTTTCGCACCCGTGACGATGCCGTGTATGCGATCAGCAACTTCGACCCCTTTAGTGAAGCCAATGTACTGGCTCGAGGCATACTCTGCAGCATCGGTGAACAACTTGCCGTTGCATCGCCGGTCTTAAAAGAGCACTTTGACCTGAGCACCGGGCAGTGTTTTGAAGACGAGAACGTCTCCATCGCCACCTTTCCCGTCAAAATTGCTGACGGCAACGTACTGATTGCCGCTTAAGTCAAGGATACTGCTATGAGCTTTACTTATTACACGGCCGATGTTTTTACCGAAACTGTTTTTCAAGGTGCTCAGATTGCTGTATTCCCCGCAGCGACGGGCATGAGCGATGAGCAAATGTCACTGATTGCTCGGGAACTCAATTTATCTGAAACGGTTTTTGTCAGCCCCGGTGAACAGGACAATCACTTTAAGCTGCGTATATTTACGCCGCTTAAAGAAATCAGCTTTGCGGGTCACCCGGTACTCGCCACCGCCAAAGCGTTGGTTGAAGACGGGCTGATTACGCTCACCGATGGCAAAGCCAGTGTTTGCTTCCAGCAAAAGGCCGGCGATTTAAGCATTAACATCGAACAGCGCGAAGACGAGCCTCTGTTTGTACAGTTCAGCTTAACCAGCGACCCGGTGGTCGACCGCTACACGCCTCGCACTAGCGAGCTCGCCGCCCTGCTATCCATCGACGAAAGTGATATCGACACCCACACTTTCCAGACACGTCTTGTGTCCATTAATCTGCCCTACTTAATTTTGCCGCTGGCTTCCCAGGCAGCTGTACGTAAGGCCCGTTTTGATATGAAAGCCTGGAGCCAATCTAGCGCCCCAGCCATGGCCGCTCAGGAAATACTGGTGTTCAGTAATAAAACGGACAACGACGATACGGACTTCCATGCCCGCCTGTTGGGGCCCAGCATTGGTGTTCACGAAGATCCCCCCATTGGCTCTGCCATGCCCTGTTTTACCGGCTACCTCGGCTGCCACGATGCTATTCGTAAAGGCACTTACACCTTTATTATTGATCGCGGTACGCTTGAAACACGCCGCAGTGTGCTGTCTATCGAAATGGACAATCATGCCGATAAAGCCACCGCTCTACGGGTCGGCGGCAATGTGGTACTGGTTAGCAAGAACACGCTGCTGCCCTGATTCAGCGATATTCAGATCAACGATGACCGAGGCGGATTGAGGGTCTACACTCTCAATTGCCCGGCACGTTTTTAAGCCTTATTCCGGCACACTGTCGGAGTGTTTTTCACTCTTTCAGTTTCACTTTAGATTCATAGGTCTACACTATGCTCTTCGGTCGCAATTCAAAAAATGCCATTAACATGGTCGACAAAAAAATCACAGACTGGACATATTCCACCTGTGGTTATTGCTCAGTTGGCTGCTCTATTGAAATTGGCAAAAATGCCGAGGGCAAAATTGTTGGCTCCCGCGGCGTCGGCAGTGCCGATGTTAATCGCGGCAAGCTCTGCGTTAAAGGCATCTTCGAGCACGAACTGTTCGACTCCGCCGGCCGGGGTGACAAACCGATTATTCGCGAACAAATTGGTGAAAGTTACAAAGAAACCAGCTGGGATAATGCCCTCGACACGATGGCCGATAAAATCCGCGACATTCAGCAAAAACATGGCCGTGATTCCTTTGCCATTGTCTCTACGGGACAATTATTAACTGAAGAGTTTTACACGCTGGGCAAACTCACCCGTGGCGTGATTGGCACTAACAACTATGACGGCAACACCACCTTGTGTATGGCCTCGGCAGTATCGGGCTATAAGCGCTCGTTCGGTTCCGACGGCCCGCCCGGTAGTTACGAAGATTTTGACCACACCGATGTCTTAATGGCCTGGGGTTCGAACCTGCCCGAGCAGCACCCCATCATTTACTGGCGCATGAAGCAAGCCCAGGAAAAGCGCCACTTCCCCCTTATCGTCATCGACCCCCGTGTCACCATGTTGGCGCAAAATGCAGACATCCATCTCGCCGTCACCCCCGGCACCGATGTGGTACTACAGAATGCACTGATTCACGTCATCCTCGATGAAGGCTTGGAAGATCGCGCCTATATTGAAGCCAATACCACAGGGCTTGAACAACTCGAGCGCGAAGTCGCCAAGTTTGACCCCGACAGCGCATCGAAGGTTTGTGGCATCGACGCCGATACGATTCGTAACGTGGCGCGCCTGTACGCCAAGGCCGATCGCGGCATGAGTATCTGGACCATGGGCATCAATCAGAGCATGCATGGCTCCGATGGCGTGGTCGGCATTAACAATATCAATCTGGTGACCGGCAATATCGGCAAGCCCGGTGCCACCAGCCTGTCGATTACCGGCCAGTGCAACGCCATGGGTACACGCGAGTGGTCATCCTGCTCCGGCCTGCCCGGCTACCGCGCCCTGGAAAACCCCCAGGACAGAGAAGACATCGCCAAATACTGGAATGTTGACCCGGAGTTTTTCCCCAAAAAACGCGGCCTCGCCGAAACCGACATTTTCCCCGCCATCGAGCTGGGTGAAATTAAAGGCCTGTGGCTGGTCGCAACAAACCCGATGACCTCGCTACCCAATACCGCACGTATTCGCAAAACACTTGAGAAACTCGACTTCCTCGTGGTGCAAGATTCCTACGCCGATGTTGAGACTGTGCAATACGCCCATTTGTATTTACCGGCGGCAACCTGGGCCGAGAAAGAAGGCGTATTCACCAATACCGAGCGCCGGATCAATATCGTACGCAAGGCGACCGATGCCCCCGGCGAATCAAAATCTGATTTAGCCATTTTCAACGAACTGGCGAAGCGCTTTGAACAGTCGGCCAAGATGAGTTTTCCCGACAAGCCCGCCGATGTCTTCGAGGAAATGAAGCCTCTCTCAAAGGGCCGCCTGCTGGATATGACCGGCATGAATCACGATCTGATTGAAGAAAATCGCGGTATTCAATGGCCCTACACCGCCGAAGAAGCCGAGCGCGGCGAAGGGCCGGTAAAAGGCGGCAAACGCCTGTACACCGAAGACGGTACTTTCAGTTTTGCCGACGGCATGGCCAAACTCGTGCCCCTTCCCTTTATCGACAACAATGAAGTACCCGATGAGAAATACCCCTATTGGTTGAATACCGGGCGTTTGGTTGAGCACTTTCATACGCGCACAAAAACCGGAAAAATCGGTAACAACAACAAATACAGCCCCATCCCCTTTATGGAAATTAACCCCGATGCCGCCCGCGACCTGGGCATTCAGCATCAGGATTATGTGCGCTGTGTTTCCCGTCGTGGTGACGCCATCGTAATGGCGATGTGTACCCAGCGCGTACCAAAAGACATGGTGTTTATCCCCTTTCACTTTTTCGACTGTGTTAACCGCTTAACCCTTGGCTTACTCGACCCCTATTCTCGCCAGCCTGCCTTTAAGCAGTCTGCCGTCACAATAGAGCCGATTGCCGACCAAGAAGCGGCGGCGAAGATGAGCCGTGATCGCCGGGCATTTTAATCAGCACTTGCTGCCGTAAACACACCGCCTTAAATACCGAATGCCCAAAACAGGCAATAAAATCAGGGTCTTATAGCCAATATGTTAAAAGTACGTAGTGACGAACCCGAATACAGCTTCCTTTGGGATAAAGAAACCAAAGCCGTTAACCAGCATGGCAATTTGATTGATCTGGTCAATGAAGACAGCGACCTGCACTGCCAGAGTCTGAATATTAACAACGACCCTGGCATTGGCGACAACCCTAATCGCTATAAGCAGCATGGTTTTTTTCTCAATGCCGACAACTGTATTGGCTGCCACGCCTGCGAAGCGGCCTGTAGCGAGAAGAACGATAACCCCGCACATATTGCTTTCCGTTCCGTCGGTTTTGTCGAGGGCGGCACTTATCCTGACTACCAGCGCATCAACATCTCCATGGCCTGTAACCACTGCGATGACCCGGTGTGTTTAAAAGGTTGCCCCACCCGCGCCTACACCAAGTACGCAGAATACGGTGCCGTGCTACAAGACCCCGATATTTGCTTTGGCTGTGGCTACTGCACCTGGGTTTGCCCCTACAACGCACCTCAGCTCGACCCGGTAAAAGGCCAGGTCACCAAGTGTAATATGTGTGTTGACCGTCTTGAAGTCGGTTTAAAGCCCGCCTGCGTGTCAGCCTGTTTGGGTAACGCACTGGACTTCGGTGTAGTCGAAAATATTCCCGAAAATCGTATCGAAGCGAAGATCTCTATCCCTGGCTTCCCCACCCCCGATATCACTCAACCGAACATTCGCTTCCAGCAAACCCGCTCAACGCAACTGGAAATGACTCGCACCGATTCCATGCCGCTGAAATATCAGAAAGATGACAGTGGCAGTACCTTTAAGCCTAAGGTCGATAAGAAACACGGCGAAAAGAAAGAGTGGAACTGGGCCAAGTTACTCACGTCTCACGAAAGTGCTCACGTTATTTTCACCCTCAGTACGCAGGCCGTGCTCGGTGCTTTTTTGATAATCGTCACTGCAGGTCTATTTACTGTCGACAGTTTGGCCACACTTAACACCGCTGCGGTTAAGCTGCCCCTGCTCGGTATTATGTTTGTGATGCTAACTTACGGCCTGTTCAAACTGAATATGCACCTGGGCAAACCCCACCGTTTTTATCGGGGCTTTAATAACCTGCGGCTATCACCGTTGAGTCGGGAAATTGCCGGGGTCTCCGGGTTTTATACTTTCTTAATGGCCTATGGTTTTTTCTCAATATTCGACAATGATATTTTCAACTTTCTGGCCAATGCCTCGGGTGCCCTCGGTGCTATTAGCGGCTTGATTGGCCTCTACTACATGTACAAGATTTACCGTATTAAGGCGCGCCCATTTTGGGATCACTGGCAAACGGGTTCTGCCTTCTTTGGCAACACCATCAGTTTTGGCGCCTTGCTAACGGGTCTTATCAGCTTACCCTTGCTCAGTAGTGAACATGCGCTACTCACGCTGGCGACGCCATTAATGGCGTTGATTAGCCTCGGTCTGGCGCTTGAGCTTATCGGGCATCTGGTACACAGTCGCGCCATGGCAAACCTCGAGAACGAAGGTGCTGCCTCCTGGTATTTACAGACCACGCGATACGGTAAAGCCTGGATCACCCGCAACGTATTGCTCGGCTTGAGTTTTGCCTTTGCCCTGCTTCTGTTAACGATGAACCCCAGTGGTGTTGCAGCCTTTATCGGCTGGTCACTATTGGCCATTTTGATGATTAGCGCGGGCGCCATTAGCCGCTCATTGTTCTTTGTACTAGTGATACCCACCACCATGCCTGGCGCCTTCTTCTGGAAGAACAAAGCCTTTGAAGAACACGCCCGCGAATCGGGCCTGGTCGACATGGAACAAGTTGGCGTCGTGCGCGAACTGCACGGCAAGTTCAAACTCGACGAATTACTCGAGACTATTCGTACCACCAGCCCAGCAACTCTTTTCAAGAACATTAAGGATATTGTGGTTTGGAAGAAAATCGATTGAATACGCCGCCCCCAATGGACTTAAAGCCTCGCCTTCTTCGTCTACTGGGCTGCATGGAAAGCGGGCTCATCGAGCGCGAGATAGCGGCCCGCCTGACCTTGCTCGGTGCATTGAGTGGTGAGCACACCCTATTGATCGGCCCACCAGGCACGGCAAAGAGTGTCCTCGCCCGCCGCCTGCATCTCGCCTTTGAACCCGGTCATTATTTCGAACGCCTGTTAACGCGCTTTTCAGTGCCCGAAGAGTTGTTCGGCCCGCTGTCGATCAAAGCCCTTGAAAATGACAGCTACCAACGCTTAACCGAGCGCTACCTGCCCACCGCCAACATTGCCTTTCTCGACGAAGTCTTTAAGGCCAATAGCGCCATCCTCAATACCTTGCTAACGCTGCTTAACGAAGGTGAGTTTGATAACGGCGACTGTCGCGTCAAGGTACCGCTCATTTCCGTGGTGGGTGCTAGCAACGAGCTACCCGAAGACGATGATCTGCAAGCCCTCTACGACCGTTTTATCTGTCGCTACAATGTGCAATCGATTGCCGATGAAAACTTCACGGCACTGCTTGAACTCGACGACCAAAACCCCGAACCCCTGTCAGCTGACCGCCTAAGTCATGGTGACGTCGACCATATCCAGCAAGCCGCCAGAGCAATACCTTTATCGGAAGACGCCCTCACGCTCATTAAAGCCCTGCGCCCTTACCTTGCCACACAGAACATTGTGGTCTCAGACCGACGCTGGCGGAAAGTCGTCAAGCTGCTCAAAGTGGCCGCTTATACCAATGATCAAGCAGAGGTTTCGCTCTGGGATTGCTGTCTGTTACAACATTGTTTATGGAATACGCCCGCCGAAAAAGAAATCATTCAACAGTGGCTAAGCACACAAATTGGCACGGGTAGAGGCTTTAAAACCGAGCGATTGGAAAAGCTCATCATCACCTGGGAAAACACCCTGCAAACCGACCAAAATAGCCAAACTCAAATCCGCAACGACAAGAACGAACCGCTGTACCTGGGCCGTGATGGCAAGCAAACCTCAGAGAAGAGTGAGCAAGAGTGGGTTCGGCGTGACGGTTTAGCCCTGTATTTATCGCCTCCCGACCAGGATGATCGCAGTAACGACAACCAGGGTTACACCGAGCGGGAATTGACTGAAGATTTCTTTGATCAGCATTATCAGCAGTGCCATATTAACGGCCACTGGCAGCATATTGACCAGTATATTGCTGACTCTAGCAATCGCCTGATTCACCATCACAAAAACCCACCCTGTATGGAAGCAACCCTACACCCCGAGAGCTTTATTCAGGGTCGCCTCGAAGAAACCTCGAAACTCGCGAGTGATATCGAAGCCCTGCACCAAACCATAGCGCAAGGCTACGATGCCATCGACCAGGCACTGAAGCAGCACCTGTGGATTACCGCTTGTTTTATTGCCAGCGCGAAGCAAACCTTGAATGACAACTTACAAAAAATTTCAGTCTATGAAAGCCGACTGCTCACGGTAACGACAGCCTATCAGCACCTGAGTGAGCATCAACACCCAGCCAATAGCGCAAGTAAGACCGCCTGACAGGGCCAGTCTGAACATGAGTATGAACCTGGGTCTCATTGAACAAGAATTTTCTGCCCTCGATGCCCTGCCCGATACGCTTTACGATGTCATCATCACCCATACCCACGGTAACTTACTGACCCGTGCCCGGGGCATAATGCAATGGCGTGAAGCGCTCCTCGCCGGTCAATTACCGGAAATGGACGAACTCTGCTGGCCAGAAAAAAGTATCCGTAAAACGATATTAATGCGTATTGAAACCCTGGAAATCCCCGGCTTTTGCCAGAGGCAGGAAACCCTGACCGACAGCGTGCTGAAAGATATCTGTGAAGGTATCAGCAGTGCCGAAGACTACCTTGATAAAACAGCCAATAAATTTAATGACAAACTGGCACAGCGGCAAAAAATTAAGGAAAAGGATTCATCCTTCCGCGATGAAGAAGGAATCGCCGACCATGTAAAAAGTCAGGGTTCAGGCGGTCAGTCTCAGCAGTCTCAGCAGTCTCAGCAGTCTCAGCAGTCTCAGCAGTCTCAGCAGTCTCAGCAGTCTCAGAGCAGTCTCAGCAGTCTCAGCAGTCTCAGCAGTCTCAGCAGTCTCAGCAGTCTCAGCAGTCTCAGCAGTCTCAGCAGTCTCAGCAGTCTCAGCAGTCTCAGCAGTCTCAGCAGTCTCAGTCGAATAAATCTCAACCCACAGATAGCCCGCAGCAAAGTAAAACATCGGATAAAACCAGACAACAACCACTCGCCGCCAATAGGGATACAGGCAAGGACTCACCCCTTCAAAATCACAGCTCTGGTAGCACCTCAAATAGCATTAAAAGTGCCCCTACAAACAAGACGGCCGAAAAGCCAATAGAACAAAGCACCCCCGACCAGGAGACGCTGAATAGACTCCAGCAACGTTGGCAAAATCTCGCCGACAACTGGCGAGAACTTAGCGACATTGATCAACAGATAGACCGGCAACTTAAGGCATCGACATTCGGCGCGCCACTCACCTCATCGAAGCAGGTGACGAAAAAAAACCTGCCGGGTAGAGGCTGGGATTTAAGCACTGGCCTACTCACGTCTCAGGGCTGGCGCGATATTATTCGCTACCGTCAGCGCATCAAAGAGCTGCCTGAATTAATCCACTTTATCGATGCCATTGGCCGTAATAAAAAACACCAGGGCAACGATTCTGCCGCGCCGGTTGATAAAAGCCAACAGCACAAAGCACCGTCGCCCAGCGTAAAAGGTAAGCCTAGCGGCAATAAAAACGTCCATCGAAAAGCCCTTGAAATGGATGGTATCGAACACGGCGATGATATCAATCGCATGTTACCCGCAGAGCTGGCCCTACTCTGCAACCCCATTTTAAAAACGCTGTGGCATGCCAAACGTGCTGAGCGTTTACTGCTGCTCTACCAGCATCAGGGCAAGCACGGGTTGGGTAAAAAACATCAAGGTGCGAACACATTAAAAGGCAGGCCCTGTGAACAGGGTAGGAAAGGAAAGGCTAGCCTGGGTCGAGGCCCTATTATCGTCTGCCTCGACACCTCCGGATCAATGCATGGCGAGCCAGAACATATTGCTAAAGCCACTGTACTCGGAGCACTACAAATGGCACTCCGTGAACAACGTCCCTGCTATCTCCTTGCCTTTAGCGGCCCGGGGCAAACTGCATTTCACCATCTCGACTTGCAAAAGGGAGGGCTGGTCGAACTTCTTAAATTCTTACAGTTTTCTTTTCACGGCGGCACTGATTTTTTTCAGGTTTTAAAGTTAGCACTCGCAAAACAAAGCGAAGAAGGCTGGGGGAAAGCTGACATACTGCTTGTCTCTGACGGCCGTTTTCCTATTGAAAAAGATATTCTCGAAGAAATAGAAAAACACAAAAAAAACAATACGCTAAGGATCTTTGGCATTTTGACCGGCAACTGGCAGCATGACGGGATGCAAGACTTTTGTAACGACACCCTGCGCATACGTGTCTAACAAAAAGACACACAACTCTATTTCAAGCGCCTTTAATTGCTGACGGCGATATGCTCGGCTCCAAAAACCTTCTTCGGTATAACCTCCATCGCCGTATTGTAACCCTGTAAAAACAGCTGCTCTTTGTCTGCATCGCTAAGATTAAATTCAACAGGCGATATTGCGCCGGTATTAACGACAACCGTATGATCCCAGAATTTATCGTTAATATACTCGCGAGAAATTGTATTCATAAAAGTACGAATAAGCAGCGTTAAATAACTTTTTAAGGGAAACAAACCTTCGACAGAAACATTATTCGACAGCTCAACACTACGCATACGAAAACAGATTACAGGTGTACCACAACCCGACCAGTCTCGATGCAAAGCATCTTCAGCGAGAATACTGCCATCAACCAATATATGATTATTATATTGATTAAAGGTAAACAGCAGAGGAATGGACATGGAGTAGCGCACAGCCTTTGACACTTTAATATCAGGCGTCAGGGTTTTATTAAAAATAACCGGGCTACCCGTCAATACATCCGTAGCAACAATATGGAGATTACGCGACAAATCCTTAAAACGACGCCCGTCCAGTAAGCCCTCGACCCATTGCTCAAAAGCAGCGCCTGTACTCAGCCCTCCCGCTTTCAGTAACTGAATAAGCGAGTAACCCTTAAATTTTGAAAAGTTCGTTTCCATGGCCAATTTTTTAATATCAGACAGAGAATAATCGGCTGCGTATAGCGCGCCAATAATACTTCCACCGGAAACCCCTACAAGGTGGTCAAACTTTACACCCAGTGTTTCAAGGGCTTGAAGAATACCAATGTGTGCCGAGAGCCGGGTACCACCCCCTGCAAAAATCGGTACAAAATCACAGCCCTTTTCTTTATCCATAAAGCCCTCCGCACAATCTTGAGTTAAGTTCTTGAATTAAGCTCTTGAGTTAAATTAATGCCCTTTAATTTCTGCAAATGCTGTTAACAAATGCTCTACTCGCTGATCCCAGCTATTATTTTTTGCATATGCAATGATCTCATCCCGCTGCCAATTTTTATTTAAAGCAGCAGCAATTGCCTCTCGTAAGGCCTCGGAATGACCGAAGGGCACTATAGTGCCTAACTCGTCATGACAAACCACTTCAGGGTTGCCCCCCACGTCACTCGTAACAACGGGAAGGCCACAAGCCATTGCTTCTAAAAACACATTTGCCCACCCTTCATTAGACGTTGGCAGCACAAAAATGTCCGCAGCAGAGAGTGGCCAACGCAACTCATCCGGTGCCACAGCACCTGTAAATAGCACTCGCTCAGCCACACCCAATTCTTTTGCCTGAGCTTCCAAACGTTCACCCCAATCACCCTCTGCGCACGGGCCGCCTACGACTACGTAGTACAAATGAGGGAATGCTTTCAGCAAGGCAGGCATCAACTCGATCACGCGATGAAAGCCCTTCCGTTCAACCAGACCACCGACGGTCACCAGCACCTGTGCATCAGCAGGCAGGCCAAGACGCTCGCGAGCATCATGCTTACTTTGCGGATAAAAGCGTTCAGTATCGACGCCATTTCCCACAACTTGTATTTTGTCGGCATCAGCACCCAAAGCGACAACATGGCGCTTGAGTGAATCTGCTACGGAAAACACGCGGGCCGCCCTGCTTAGGGCGAGTAAAACTTTACTGCGTTTCACCGCCTCTTTGCAGTGTGGGACTTCCGTACCACGCATGGTGATAGTCACGGGAACCGCCAACCAACGGCCTAGTAAAGTTGCCGCATAACCATCGGGCCAGGCAAAATGAGAATCAATTAATGTGAATTTAAAACTGCGCTTTAAACGCAACATAAGAAACAAACTACACAGCGCCATCGACAAGCCATCAAGACGGCGCAATAAGCCAGGAACAGCGAGAAACCGTGGATGATAAACCTGTACGCCTTGTTGCTCTTCAAGTTTTGGTGGTTGCAGGCGATAACCGGGTTTGAAATAACGAATCAAGCTTTGAAAAGGAAACCACGGCACGGGTGATACTACGACCAGAGGCAGATGTTTTCCAACGCGAAACATACGCTCGCGAATAAACAACCCCGCCCCCGGCTGCACCTTGCTGGGAAAGAGGGACGAAAATACCAGTAGCTTTGTTGCGTGCTCAGCCACCCTCTAATTACCCGACACCAACCCGGGATAAACCGACTGATAGTTGGCCACGCTTACCTGCCAGTTACGCTCTGTCTCAACATATTCACGACCAGCGCGTTTCAAATCGGGCCAATTTGATTCTGTTGATAATAGCCCAACAACGGTGTCGGCAAGGTCTTCAGCATCACCGGCTTTGAATAGACAGCCGTTCTCACGGTCACGTATTAATTCTTTGTGCCCACCGACATCAGAAGCAACAACCAGACGACCTTGAGCCATAGCTTCGAGAGGTTTTAATGGCGTCACCAACTCGGTCAAACGCATAGCCAGTCGAGGGTATACAAAAATTTCAACTTGATTGTAGTAAGCCTGTACCTGGTCGTGGGGCACTCGCCCGGTAAATACAACCTCTTGCTCTAAGCCAAGCTCTTTTACCTTTCTTTTAATTAAGGCTTCCTGCGGCCCACCACCCACTAGTAATAATCGAATATCTGCTGAATACTGCAACATCTTTGGCATGGCATCGAGCAGTAATGGCAGCCCTTCGTAAGCGTAAAAAGATCCGATAAAGCCCAGTACTTTTTTACCCTCAAGACCCAGTTCTTTACGCAAAGCTGGATCTGCCTTAAGGCCAAAACTAAAACGCTCAATATCCACGGCATTGGCAATAACTGTCACTTTTTCGGCTGGAATACCGCGGCTAATAATGTCATTGCGTAAACCCTGGCAGATGGTTGTGACCGCATCGGCATGGCGAAACACATAACTCTCCATTGCCTTTGTCAATCGATAGCGCAACCCACCTTCGTTACTGGTACCGTGATCAACCGCCGCATCTTCCCAAAAGGCACGGCATTCATAGACCACAGGAATATTATTGCGGCGCCCTGCCCTGACGGCAGCCAAACCATTGAGTGCCGGTGAGTGGGCATGAAGGACATCAGGTTTTATTTCTTTGATCACCTGGTCAATACGTTTTTCAAGACTGCGAACAATAGCCAACTGGTTAAGAAAGGGTAGCCTTGATAAAAGCCCCATTTTTTCTCGAGTACGATAAAACTGGAAGCCATCGACCTCTTCAATATCTTGAGTCGCGCCCTGATGTTTGGCTGATGTCAGGTGGTAAGTTTCCCAACCCATTGCCCGTTGTTGCTCAAGAATAGCCCGCGTTCGAAAGGTGTAGCCACTGTGCAGAGGAATGGAATGATCGAGAATGTGAAGGATTTTCATTACGATAAAGGGCCCAGGACTAGAGTTGCTTCAGACTTTCATTAAACATCAGCAGTGACCACAGAGAGGCGCTGTTATCCCGTTGCCCGGATTGATGCTGATTAAATAATTGTTCAAGGTACTTATTATTAAACATGCCTGTTTCTGACAGCCCACCATCGAGCAAGCTAGTACGTAACTTCTCTTTTAATGGGCCACGAAACCATTGCGCCAGTGGGACGGCAAAGCCCATTTTATCGCGATAAAGAATATTATTATTGAGATGGGGTTCGAGAGAAGACTTGAAAATTGCCTTGCCCTGCTGACCTTTCAGTTTCAGATGAGAAGGCAGACCAGATACCCATTCAACAAACTTATGATCGAGAAGAGGAACGCGTACTTCTAGGGAATGGGCCATGCTGGCGCGATCGACCTTGGTGAGAATATCGCCTGTCAGATAGGTTTTCATATCAATATATTGCACGACTGACAAAGGGTCATCGGTCGGCGCTTTAGCGGCGTAATGATGAAAGACTTCAGAGGCTTTATAGCCCTGTAGTTCTTTTTTAAAAGAGTCACTAAAAAGTTGTTCACGCTGCTCGTCAATAAGAATAGAAAAATTATGGAAATAACCTTCAACAGGGTTTCTGGCCATTGACTGAAAAGTGGTTTTAGCGCGAAATACGCGAGGTGCCCAACCGAGCTTAGGGTAAAGCTTTCCGGCCAAACCAAAGAGAGGTTGGCGAATCGAGTCTGGAACAAGGCCGCGCAGTTTTTCTTCGTTCATATGCCAGCGATAACGTCGGTAACCCGCAAAATGTTCATCTCCTCCATCACCAGAGAGAGCAACGGTAACCCGCTGCTTGGCTAGCTGACAAACTCGATAAGTTGGCAGCGCAGAACTATCGGCAAAGGGTTCATCGTAAAGCCCGGCCAGTTCGTCAATTAAATCAAAGTCATCGGGATCGACAATATTGACATGATGCTCAGTATTGAATTGCTCGGCAACCTCCTGGGCGTAGACTGACTCATCATAGCCTTTAACATCAAAACCGATTGAGCAGGTATTCACCGGCTTTTCTTGCAAACCCGCCATCATCGCCACTACGGCGCTGGAGTCGACACCACCGGATAAAAACGCCCCGAGGGGAACTTCGGCGACCATGCGTATATCCACTGCTTCTCGCAGGCGATGGATTAATTCTTCTTCTAAATCTTTTTCTGAGCTGTAAGCAACGGGGGTAAAAGGAATATCCCAGTATTCATTAGAACGTAATTCACTCTGCCCCTGTTTAACGGTGAGGGTATGTCCGGGATCGAGTTTATAGACATCCTGATAAATCGTTTTTGGTTCAGGGATATAACCAAGGGCAAAATAATCCTCCACCGCCTGAGGGTTCAACTTTGTCGGCATGCCCGGGTGACATTTAAGAACTTTAAGTTCCGAACCAAAGATAAATTGCCCATCGGGTAACAAGGAATAAAACAGGGGTTTGATACCGAGACGATCCCGCGCCAGAAACAAACTGCGTTGTTTTCTGTCCCAGATAGCAAAGGCAAACATGCCTCTGAATTTTTCGACACAGGCCTCACCCCAGGCGCTCCAGCCATGGACGATGACTTCAGTGTCACAATGACTTTTAAAAACATAACCTTCGGCTTCGAGTTCTTTTCTCAAAGTGGGGAAGTTATAAATCTCGCCGTTGAAGACCACACAAACACTTTGATCCTGGTTAAACATTGGCTGCTGACCGGAGGACAGGTCAATAATCGATAAGCGCCGGTGGGCGAGACCTAATCCCGACTCAAAATGTTGCCCACCTTCATCCGGACCTCGATGAAACTGTGACTGATTCATTCGCCCCAGCAGCTCTTGATCGATATCGCGCTGTCCCCGGGTATCTAATATTCCTGCAATGCCACACATTATTTAACTAAACGCTCCCGCTGGTAGACTGTTTATCGCTCATTGTTTCAGTAATGACTGGTGCTTGTTTCGTGCGGCCCAGCAACTGGTCGTACACCGTGAGATATTCCTCGACTGTGCGATTCCAGTCAAAACTTTGCCGAACTTTATTTAAGCTTTTTTCACCATAAAGGGACAGGGTTTGAGGCTCTTCAAGCAGGGCTTTCAAGCTATGCGCCAAAGCCAGAGGGTCAGCAACAGGCACCAGGCAACCATTAACACCTTCTTCAATTAATTCTGGATTACCGCCCACTCGCGTAGCAACAAGCGGCAAGCCCGTCGCCATGGCCTCGAGCAGGGTATTAGAAACCCCCTCCCCTAGAGAGGGCAAGACAAAGACATCCATCAGGCGTAGTAACTCAGGGATATCCTCTCTATCACCGGGCATCCAGATATATTCACTCAAGTCCAGATCTTCAATTTTATCGCACAAAGTCTGATGCATTGGCCCGTCACCGACAATCAGCAAACGCAGCTGAGTATTCAACAAAGGATCTTTTATCAGCTGATGAAAAGCCTGGATCAAGGTCAGTTGATCTTTCACTTCGGCAAGACGACCCACTGTACCAATAACCTGTACATCATCCGCAACAAAACCCGCTGGCATAGATACATTCGCCGGGCCTGGGGAAAACCTTTGCTGATCAACCCCATTATAAATCTGCCTTACCTTTGCCGTTGGCACCTCAATAACGTCAATCAACCACTGCGCTAAATCTTGACTAACGGCTATGTAGCGGTGAACCAGAAAGCGAAGGGCTTTGCGTAAAAAGTTATATTTTTTATTCGAGCCATCAATGTCGTGAATATCTCGACCGTGCTCGCCGTGAACACGCTTTACGCCGGGTATTAAGGCGGCAATCGCCTGCATTTCAAGCGCTGCCAAATTGCGCGTGTGCACAATAGCCGGGCGCAAGCTCAATAAAGTTCGCCATAGTCGCCAGTACACAGCCAGGTCATGACCGGGGCGTTTGTGCAGGGAGATGACTTCAACATTCGGCGCAGTAATACGGCTTTCAAAGCCCTCGGCACGAGTCAGACAGATAATTACATGGTGATAGCGTTCCGGTGCAGCCCGATTGATAATATTCACAAGACCGTTTTCCAGACCTCCCGTACCCAGTGCATAAATCACATGGGCGACTAGTGGCGGAGCCTGTTTAACTGGCAGAATAACTTTCTCACTCAAGCTCAGTGCCTTCAACCCCGATACCAATAACGCGGTCGAATTTGCGTTCCAAACTAGGAAGCATGATGTTAATAAAGCTCTGCAGGGTTTCGTAAGGCATACTCGCCTCATCGACAATAGGCGTGGTGACAGTAATATAGACGCCATCGCGACGCCCGAAAGTCAGCTTTGCCAAGCCACCCAGTAATTTACCAATGTAGGGGTTAGCGGTATATTTGTCACCGATGCGATACCAGCGCAGGGTTAATAAATCAGCCCCAGCCCCTTTAATACGCGCCTGATCAACCTCAATGGTCTTGCCCGCAAGATTTAAGCTCACATTCGATCGACCGACAACGCGCCAATCAGGGGACTTTTGTACAGCAAATACATTCTGACTATTAATCAGCTCTCTGTTTTGATTCTGCGTTAAAAATTGACCCGCATAAACACTCACAACAATGCCATCGCGACTATAAAACTGAATCAGCTCACCATCAGCACCTTTCACAACAGGACGCCACTGCCACGCTTCATTGTCTGTGGAAACCCACCCATCGTGGCCTTGCGGTGCTTCAAGAGGCACCACTGCCGTAGGCGTTTTCTGATTTTCGATAAGGTAGGCACTGAAAGGCCAGACACAAGCCAATAACAGAACAACGACAACCGGTGTATAGGGGCTTGCTACAACAATTGGGCCTGACGTTTTATCTTGTGTTGTTGTCAACACCTCATTAGCCGTAGCGTCAGAATCACGCCAAATAGAACCTACTGCGAAGAGGACAAACATCACCAGGCCAAAAAACACCCAGCCGTAAATTAGGTGATCGACACCAGTAGCCAATTTCATGCTGCTGAGATGGCCGATCATCACGATCATATAAGCTCGTAGGCCGTTGGCAATCACCGGAACAATGAAGGATGCCGCAATAAAAAGCCCTCTTTTGGTCAGGCTTTGGTAACTAAGATAGGCAAACAGGCAACCCAATGTCACTGAAGCAATTAAATACCGAACACCACTACAGCCTTCAACGACCGACCAGTTGCCACTGGGTAATGTAAAGAACAGGCCCTCTCTATAAACAGGAATGCCCGTTAACTTCAGCAGGCCCACGGTAAAGTCAGCGGTAAACTCCATCAGTACAGGAATAAGCCCCTCACCCACCGGCACTGCTAAAAACAAAAAGGCTAGCGGGAAGGCTATCGCCCAAACTATCGATGTACCCAAAATGACCCACAGCCCGCTGACCAGGATGCCAATCAGTGCAATTTGCTGTACCACTGCGGCATCCATCACTTGGCCAAAAAGCCACAGGAAGCCAAATACCGATAAAGGTATCAAGGCCAGATACTGGGGAGCCGGTATCAATCGAGCCAGCTCTTGCCGCTTCTCCCAAACGAGCCAAATAACAATCGGCGCAATCAAGAAACCGTGGGTGAAGGTTTCCGAGCGCCACCATATCGAAACCATTGACTCAACTGTTTGATAAAAAACCAGTGCAATAGCAATACAATACGCTACCGCAACAAACACATAGCGTTTATCGAAGTGATCTTTTTTGTTATCCATTAAATTTTGCACATCATCCCTATATGTCATGTTTTAAGCGCTAAGCTGATGGCTGTTCAAGTAATTCCCCGACTACAGGCAAATTATTTTCCCAGCTAAAATCTTGCTTTACTCTGTGCCGAGCTGAAGCCCCCAGAGTGTCATAATCGCTTGCGAGTACACCTTCTATATAACGAGCGTAGTCACTTGTTTGACTAGCAACGAGAACATCCTCCTCGTGAATAGCTTTAATTCCCTCGATACCCGCTTCGCTAACAATGACGGAGCGAGCCATCGCCATCGCCTCAAGCACTTTATTTTGAATCCCCCGGGCGATACGCATCGGCGCAATGGCTGCAGTGGCGTGGGCCAGGTAGGGGCGAACATCTTCCACGCGACCTGTTACAACAACCCCTGGTAAGTCTGCCAGTTTACGTACCTGGGCAGCAGGGTTACTACCGACAATATAAAATCGAATCTGCGGATTACTGGCTAAAACTGCAGGAAAAACCTCACGAGTAAACCAGTTCACCGCATCAATATTCGGCCAGTAGTCCATTGCCCCAGTAAAGACCAGTGCACGTTCATTCTCTTTGTAGGGCGAGGAGAAGTCCCGTTGCGGACAAAAGTATTCTGTATCAACGCCATTACTATAGCTTCCCACGCAGGCAGCCACATCAGGTGCCAATTCTTTAAATTTGTCCGCTTCGGCTGTTGAAACAAATAAGCTGTGATCAAAGCTTTCGGCGACGTGACACTCAAATTTAAGTAGGCATTTTGCTTCACGCTGATAGACCCAGCTCATGGGAAAAGTTTTCTGTAGTGAATACTCGCGCCATTTTTCAGAATCGACATCAACCATATCGGCAATTCTTTTACTTCCACCGTATTTTTCACCCATGACGTATTGAGCCATAACTGCCGAGTAAACAACCACTCTTTGTATATCGTTCTTGCTCTGCAATTGATTAACCCAGCGGCTCATTTCCCCATTCAAATAATAGGGTAGTGATAGCGCCTGGCCCTTGCACAAAGCCCGCAAACTTTTTATCCGTGCCAATATTGGGTTGAGCTTAACCAGGTGCACCTCTTCACACAGCTCTGCAAGCTTATCTGCATAGGCCCAATCTTGCGGATCATCAACAAAGGCACCGAGATACACACGGTAGTGGACACTGAGATAACGCAGTAAATGATAAGAACGAATCTTATCGCCTTTATTGGGGGGGAAAGGGATTCTATGGCACAGAAAAAGCAGGGGTGGTTTAGCTAATGCTGCTCCCGACACCGATCTTAACCCAGGCTTTTCGATAACATTGGGCCAATGAAGTTAGCGACGGGTAAGGGCAGCTTCTTCCAGTTATTGACAAAAAACCGGTATTTGGGGTTTAAAGGATTAATATCGGGCATCGCCTTAGATTTCACTAAAAAATACTCATAGGACAGAGGTTCAGGCGTAAAGCCCCAGTTCTTTTTGAAGCTATAGGGGCCCGTACCCTCTTTGCTTCTACCGTAATCAAAAATACGGATACCCTGCTCTCCTGACCGGCGCATCAGCTCCCAGTACATAAAGTCGTTGCCTTTTAAAGCACGGGCCTGAGTAACACTGCCACCGTAGTAGGGCAGCACTTGATCTTTGAAATAGAAGCTCATTACTCCAGCAATATCCTGCCCCTGGTGAGTAATCATTAACACATCGCAATCTTTCGCAAAAACTTCGCGCAATATACGAAAATAATTGCTGGAGAAAACTGGCGTACCCAGGTTTCGAACACTCTCAGAGTAAATCCTGTAGAGGCGTTGCCAGCCCGTATCTATTTCGCCAACCAGACCCGCTTTAATGCCTTTGCGAACCACTGCACGTTGCTTGCGCGGGATCGCCTTCATATTCACATCAGGGTCGGCATCAATTTCTTTTCGAAAGGTTGAATAAAGGTGTTTTGTCGGCCAGTCTTGCCCCGATGCCTGCGTATTTCTCATCTCCAGAGCATCGACTTTTAGCTGCTGGGCAAGCTCACAGGCAGCCTCACGCAAAGCGACTCTCGCCTCATCATTATTCGCGATGATTCCACCGTAAACGCAAAACGGTAGTGAAGCCAGGGTATTACCAAACAATACGCTTTTGACCTGGGCCAAAGGTAACAAGCCCTGTATTTCCCCATTCTGCTCGACGTATAAATAATGCGTCTGGTGCCCAAAAGCACGTTCCAATACTGTTTTCCAACCTGCACGATGGAAAAAGGTAGCCTCCGAGCAGTACTCGACAAACGCATCCCAGCGAGAAAAATCAGCTTCACTTAAGTGACATACCTTAAGCTCCATTTGAGCTCCTTACACAGACATTCATTGTTCTGTCCCTAGGAAAATTTCATCCATCCGTCCCCAACTAAAATCATCGAGTAAGCGATCTAAGCGCGGATGAGTTTTATGTAAATTAATATAGTGACGGAAGCGAGTTTTGTGCCCCAGGTTTTTTATTCTTGGCTGCCCCTCATCAATTTCCCAGGGGTGAAAATAAAAAATACAGGAGCGCTGCTCCTTGTCATTTACTTGCTTAAGAGCCCAACGTGTAAACGCATACGGGAAAAACCGAAACCAGCCCCCGCCCCCGCAATTGATATTACGGCGCATAATAGGCACCGTACTTATGGGGATTTCCAGGATCCGATCACTAGCGGCCCGAAAAGCGAACCGTGGCGCATCAGGCATACCGTAATGGTCATGACTGATTGGGGCAATACTTGAACTGTATTCATACCCAGCTTCAGCAAGAACATCGAGAGCCCAAAGGTTTTCTTTGCCGATGGAATAGCTGGGGGCACGGTAGCCCCTCACGACTTGCCCGGAAATATCTTCCAGCAGTGCTCTTGTTCTAAGCACGTCATCCTTAAAGCAGCCTGGTTTTTGTGATGTCACACGCCGATGATCCCAGCCATGGCTAGCTAACTCATGGCCATTCGCGACTATTTTCCTTACCATTTCAGGATGGCGCTCTGCTACCCAACCCAGAGTAAAGAAGGTCGCCTTTACTGATTTTTTATCAAAAAGTTGGAGTATTCGCTCAACATTAGCTTCAATCCGGCAATCGAAATCAGCCCACGTTGTTCTACAAATATGCTTTTCGAAGGCAGATACTTGATAGTAGTCTTCTACATCGACCGTCATCGCATTGAGAACCGGGGCAGTACCCGCATTCAAGTTACTTATCATTGCTTTGCCACAAATTCGAGCCGCTCTTACTTTCATGTTCTATCATAAAAGCCAGCCATCTATATTTTATGCAACCAATCGCCAATGACTTCAGCAATGCGTTCCGCTGCCTTGCCATCCCAATATTCAGGTGTGCAGCCAGACTTTCCGCCCGATTGCATAATATCATCGAAACATGACTTAATTTTTTCAGGGCTCGAGCCAACGATAGTATTGCTTCCCTCTGCCACGGTAATCGGTCGTTCGGTATTTTCACGCAGTGTTATACAAGGCACGCCAAGGGCCGTTGTCTCTTCCTGAATACCGCCAGAATCTGTCAGCACCAGGCGAGCATCTTTCATCAAGCCAAGCATATTGAGATAAGCCTGAGGGGGAATTAAGTGCAACTGACTATCGGCCACCAACTGATTTAAACCAGCATTCTCAATGCACTGAGTGGTTCTTGGATGTACTGGAAATAGCAGGGGTAGATGCTCAGCAAGTTTAACAAGTGTACGCAGCAAGCGCTCTAATACCACAGGGTCGTCAACATTCGCGGGGCGATGCAGGGTTAGCAAACCGTAGCCCGAACTAGTATCGACAGAACCCTGACAACTACTTATTGTCTCTTCCGCAGAAACGGCATTACTGAGGTTATAGCGTAGAGTGTCAATCATCACATTGCCGACAAAATGTACGTTATCGGTACTTATACCCTCACGAAGAAGGTTTTCCTCAGCACTACGCTCCGTGGTGAGCAGTAAGTCAGAGATTTGATCCGTCAACACGCGATTTATTTCTTCCGGCATGCTGCGATCACCACTGCGCAAACCCGCCTCGACATGAATAACGGGCACACCCTTTTTGACCGCTACCAGTGCGCAGGCAATCGTTGAATTCACATCACCGACAACCAGAATAGTATCGGGCTTTAGCTCATCCATCACCGGCTCAAAGCGCTTCATAATCTCGGCTGTCTGTACAGCGTGAGAACCCGAACCCACACCCAAATCAACATCAGGTTCAGGAATATGAAGCTGATCAAAGAAGGACTGCTTCATTGCCGTATCGTAATGTTGGCCAGTATGCAGTAGACGAACATTGAAGGAGTACCGAGCGTTATTGAGCGCCCTGATAACTGGCGCTATCTTCATAAAGTTTGGCCTTGCACCAACGATACAAAGGATTTTTTTTTCTGACAATCTAGACAAGCTTTACACCTCCCTGGCAGGTGATTTTAAAAATTAATTCTGTAATTTAAAATCACTCGGTTCTCTTCATAGCCGTCATCAGGCAAGTCAGAGTCCCTGTCTGTGTAGGTGTAACGTAAACTAACATTACTTTTACTACCAAGAGGCCGACTTAAGCCCATATTAAAGCGCCATGTTTCAAATTCTTCGTCGAGCTCATTTTCCTGATTTTCCCAATCAACACTTGTATCAAAACTTAACTTGCTAGTAAGGCTTCGCGACAGTTCTAGACTGGAAGAAATAAAAACCACCTCATCCCTTGAGCTTTGGGGCTGTTGAGTTGAATGGTCACCACGCCAGGTCAACCTCGTTCGCTTACCCTGACGAGACCAGGAAAAAGAAACCCTTTCATCGACAATTTGACCATCATCCGGATAGGCAAAAATTGGATCGCCCGTTATTGGGTCTATGGGATTACCGAAGGGATCCACGTCGAAAATGCCTTGCTCGCTGCGTAGTGTGCGGGCATCAGTCAGCTCTTTGACATAACTGGCGGTAAAAACACTCTTTTTCCTTCGGTAGGAAATATCCACTGTGGGGGTATCTCCAAAGAACCTTTCACCGTAGCCAATATCGATTGTTGTCCTTTTGTTGGGTGTCCAGGTTGCACCAAAATCCCATCGCTTACCATCCACGTCCGAGTGTACAGAATCAAAATCATTCCATTCCCTACCCACAGAACCTCTTAAACGTAGTTTTCGATTAACCCTATAGCCCAAACGCAGATCGGCAGATTTTAATTCGTCGTCATTGCGCTGCCCATTAGCACCATCATCTGCATCCGTCTTACTGTAATTACCCGCAAGTCCCCAATCAAATATAGCGAAATCACGACCACTATTTAAATTAAAAGAAACAGCCTGACGGCTGCTATCGCCCACATCACTTTCAGAGTTCCACTGCTCATCGTAGCTGTAGCGCAATTCCATATCAGCAAAACTATTGATCCGCCCAACAAGATAGGGACTTAGAGTATAGCTATACGTGGTGGTAACATTATCGGAGCGGGAACGAGAAACATCATCATCCCCAGAAGATCGGAATGGATCTACAAGGTTTTGGTTAATGACTGAACTAACATCAAAAAAGAATACTTGGTCAATCAGCTCTGCATTAGCATTTGCACTAAGCCGCGGATTTGTGGAATCTTCCCCATCACTGGACTCATTGTGAGAGAGAGCAGCCAGAACATCATAATCGACTTTCCCTCCACCACTGCCAGCCAAACTAATATCAGGCGATACTACTGTAACAAATTTACTCTTTTTATCGGTTGCAGAAAGATTGTCATTATCGCTATAACGCTCACTAACATTCATGCCAGAGTTGACACGCCACTGAGCAGCAAGTGCAATACTAGGCAAGCCCACTATGCTGCTGACGACAAAACACCCTATTACTCTGTTCCACTGCTTGTGCATTGTTCATCCCTAACAGCTATTTAATTTGTCTCGCGGGTATTTCCGTAACCATAGCCGTAACCATAGCCGTAACCATATTTACTGGTAAACGTATGCTTAGTTTTATTTAAAATCATACCTACCATCACCTCGTCATCCAGCATATCAAGAGCTTCGGAAACAGCGCGTTGAGACGTTTGCTCAGCGGCAATCACAAATACAACCTGCCCGACAAGGCTGGCCACTACCTGAGCCTCATTCGTCAACAACAAGGGGGGGGAGTCAAAGATAACTACCCGGTCTGCATACCTTTGCGCCAACTCCTCAGCCACCTGATACATACTCTGGCTAGCCAGTAATTCTGTTGACCTATCATGCGAACGCCCAGCCGGGACAATACGCAAATTGGGGATATTGGTATGCAGAATCACATCACCTACATGTAAGTTTTCATCTTCAAGAACATCAGTCAGACCCGGACTACTATCAGGCACGCCCAGTAGTCTTGCTGCACTGGCTTTGGAAATATCTGCATCAACAAGCAAAACTGTTTTGTCTTGCTCCATGGCAATACTCATGGCCAAATTAATAGCAGAAAACGTCTTACCCTCACCCTGTAGCGCACTCGTCACCATAATCAAGTTGGGATGACGAAGAATGACAGCCCCCTTACCTTCAATATTTGTAAGTAAGGGTCGCTTTATTGAGCGATATTCTTCTGCAATAGGGCTGCGAGGAGAGTCAGGCGTGACCATTCCTCGTTCAGCAAGATCCGCAAAGCTAATCTCAATATCTACTGATTTAGAAACATTAGGTGCTATTGAAGGTTTAGATACCGGCGACTGATCTCGACCTACCAAACGAGCCGGCTCTAAACTACTACGCCCAGACTCACTTACAACTCCCGATTCGCAATTAGGGTTAACGGGCCTATGATCAGCCTCAGTCGAATTGAGTTTTTCCACAGCTTTTTCAATAATACTCATCTGATATCCTCGTCCCGCACCATAATCCGATTCAAGTTGAGAGCAAACTCTGCCCGAGGTTAACTCCAGCAAAAGCCAAAAACAAGAACAAGACCATAGATGCAAAAATGAGCTTTTCGTGCAATGCTTTTTTCTTTTCACCCGACGAGGCAACGAAAGACACACTGCCTAGCACAGGCAAACCGGCCAAACGTTCGAGACTTCTGCGATTACATACAACCGGACGCAATAACGATAAAAGTAACGCTAGACCCCCACCCATACCAATTGCCGCAATGAAAGCACCCGAGTGCAATAACAACTTGTCAGGCTCAGTGGGCTCCAACGGCACAAAAGGTGGATCAATAACTCGGAACTTTACGCCACTGGCGTTTTGCTCAACATCACCAGAAAGGCGAGCCGACTCTCTTCTTTGTAATAAAGTATTATGCTGTCCGGAAATAACACCGTAATCACGATTTAACTCTTTAAACTCTGCTTCAACTCGAGGAATGCTATCAACCATTTCTTCCAGAGTAGCGACACGTTTTTTGTACTCGCCAACCCGGACTTTGAGCTCAGCAGCACGCGCTTCAGTTTCCGACAACATTGCCCTCATCTGCTGGTATACTGGGCTCGTTTGCAAACCCATACTCGGCGAATCATCCATTTCTTCAGCCAGCTCATCCAGCTCTGCTTGTTTGTCCGCTTCAAGCTCAGTAATTAAAGACCGTGTTTGAATTACCGCTGGATGACGTTCGGTATAGCGCATTAATAAGTCGTCGCGCTTACTCTCCAAGGATAATATTCTAGTATCGTAAGAAGACGAAATTTCTGGAGAATCAAACTCCCCGAAACCGAACTCATCATCATCCTCTTCAAGGTCGTCCAATTGGCGCTGCATCTCTCGACGACGGTTACCAATTTCGTCAAGCTGTAACTGCGCCTCACGAAGTTGGTTTTTTGCATTGCCGAGGTTCTCATAATAGCCACCCGTTTGGCCCGGCATCGCGCCAGCATGCCGGTGTTTAAACTCAGCCAGGCGTGCCTCTGCCTCTGCCATACGGCTTGCATAATCTGCTATCTTTTCATCGAGAAACGCTTGTGCTCCAGCACTATCTTTACGCTTGTCACCCAGAGTATTTTCCACAATCACTGTAATAACCGACTGCACAACCTTCTTCGCGACATCTCTATCTTCATGCTGAAAAGAGATCGAATAAATATCACTACTGCCGCGTCCGCCACTCGACAGCCTAAGTGAACTGCGTAAACGATTGAGCAAGGCCTCTTTTTCCAGGTCATTAGTCACCTGCAAATCGAGATCCGTCATCCGCATCAATTTTTCCATATTTGGCCGGCTAAAGAGGGTCTTGCTCATCAACGCAACCTGCCGGCTAACATCAGACTGAATGGCTAGCCCTCTCAGCAATGGCCGAAGGATACTACTACTATCAATATGAATTCTTGCTTTAGCCACATACTGTTCCGGCATTTGGGCAACCCACACCCAGCCCAGCACCGCTATAACCCAGGCACATACAAGCCCTGACCAACGATAGCGCCAAATGCCCCACAGATATTCGTAGAATTGATCCAGTAAATCATGCATACATTATTCTCAGTCCCAAAAAGCAAGGCAAGGTTTAGAACCAGGACTCAGGAATGATAACAATGTCGCCAGGATACAAAGCAATATTAGCAGAGATATCACCCTCTTCGAGCATATCGTCAAGACGAAGTGTGTAGGACTCCTGCTTGCCATTAAAGTAGCGAACTAGAATAGCGCGATTGCCATCGGCGTAATCAGTTAAGCCGCCAACCTCGATCATCAAGTCGAGTAAAGTCATGTGCTTACTGAAGGGAATATTTAACGGACTAGCCGCCTCGCCAACGACACGAATCTGCTGTGAGGGAATACTACTGAATTCTTGCACGATAACACTGACAACCGCACTTCTCACATACTCTGAATAGGCCTCTTCAATATCACGAGCCAGCACCGTAGGTGTTTTACCACTGGCGACAATATCTTCCACCAGACGCGTAGTGATTTTTCCATCCGGCCTAACGTCAACAGTCGTACTGAGCTCTTCATTACCCCAAACAAAGATCTCGATCTCATCTCCCGGCCCGATAATGTAATCAAAATCTTGCAACGGGTTGATTTGATCGGCCGTTAGCGGTGGATGAGGCGTCACACCACAGGCAGAAAGAACTAAAATCAAACTCAGTGCAAAAGCACTTTTTGTAGACAGCCAGGTAATTATTCGCACCGACACATACTCCTTTATTTTTCCAATTTTACTAGTACACCACGCGGCGCGAAGTGTACCACGCAATTTTTTCCAAGGGCTACCAACAATCGGCAGCTAACCGCGTTTCGTCGACAATTTGGACGCGACATCGCTCACATATTCTAGCCCCGCACACACTAACTGTCTAAATATTCACAGCCCTCACCTTGCTCAGACTTACATCAAGCTCATTCAATAGGGTTTTGGTAAACCGAGAACATATTCACCCATATAATTCAAAGTCATTTTTCGATTAATCCGTGCCGCTTAAAATGCGGTATCAGTGTCCACCATGTCACCCGTATTGGCACAATCACTAACCACCTTTGAATGCTCGCCACTGTCTTGTAACCAGGCAGCTTTTTGAATCATTAATGAAGCCGACTTGAGTAAGGCTTTCGATTCAGCCGTAGGATTTTGCAAGTATCGATAGGGCCGATGGGGCCCGGAATATATCTCGTTAACGTAATCGGCACCCCGCTGCAGCGCGTGACGCTCACTACCAATGGCCTGAGCGGCAACAACCATACGCTCGGGGTTTAAGACCTCAAACCGTACGTTTATACCGCCATCAATCTTGCCGAGGATATTCCCCTTCGACACGTTAATATCATCAAAATAAACAAAATATTGATACTCAACATGGCGCCCATAACTTCCCAGGTAAGACCTTCTGGGCCAGTATCGACAACCAACCAAGTGCAATCAGGCCACCTGCCATCGTCACTTGAACTCGTTCGCAACAGCCTGTATTTTGAAGATATTGCCCTCGCATTCGGCTCGATAATCGCAAAACAGCGGAGCAATACCGTGCTCCGCAAGGCGCTCCAGCACCCCCAAACCCGCACCGCCGTATTCTACCGAGGCATTGATCCCAAGGAATCCAACATCCGATAAAGCCGCCCACTGTTCTTTTTGGAAGGTTTTTGCCTTTGCGCCCTCAACGCAATAATCACACGAAAAGACGCCGGCAATTTCATTAGCACTACCCAGTAGCATTTAGCGCTCTTCAGACAACGTAAAACCCATAATCCAGCCTAAATTATTAATATTTTTAGAGGCTCTGATGCCTCCGCCGGATACACACCCCTCAACAACAAGCCTTATTCAACAGCAACATCGCCCCCTATAAGCGCGGCAATAAACGCATGGGATCAACAGGCTTGCCATTCTTGCGAATCTCAAAATACAGGCGCCCACTGTTTTCAGGGTCGCCACCCACTTCTGATATTTTTTGCCCAGCCGCCACCTTCTGCCCCTCCTTTACATACATTTTGCGGTTGTGGGCATAGGCACTGAGATAGGTTTCGCTATGCTTTACAATCAACAACTGACCATAACCTCTCAGCCCTCGGCCCGCATAAACCACCACACCCGGAGCTGCCGCCCCGACTTTTCGACCTTTGGCAGACTGTATATTCAAACCTTTAAATACGCGATTGGTATCGTAGCGCCGCGAAATCGCCCCCTTCACTGGCCATTGCCAATGCCACTTGCCTTTTGGCAAAGCATAAACCTTCGGCTGTACAACGCGCTTCGCTGGTTTACTACTTGAACGAACAGTCTTTTCCGGAGCCACCGCACCCCCGTTTACGGTTCGCGAAGAACGCGTACGACTCACATCCAACGTCAAACGCTGGCCTGCATAAATATTATAGGGTCGCGATAAGCCATTAGCCCGAGCCAAGGAGTCCACACTTAATTCATAACGCCAGGCGATAGCAAAAAGCGTATCCCCCTGACCAACAATGTGATGGTTGATTTTCTGGCTGGGTGGCGGTGTACGACTACTCACTGGCGCAGGCGTTGAGCCACACCCCGCAAGCAATAAGCAACACACTAATATGAGAGTTAGAGGTGAAATGGCAACACAGCCTCGGCGCAAGGAACAAGCCATTACAACGGCTATCTTCTCATCCCTGGCACAAGGTCTAGCAAGGCGTTGTTCGTCTGCCGCCAACATATTCAAGTAACAAAACCAGCATGAAACCAACTAGCATCAAGCCAAGCACTGCAGGCAGCTGAGCATCACCAAGCACTTGCGCATATTGCGAAGGGGCCAACAAATGCAAGCCAGTAGCATGCCCTTCGCCTACTGCCATCGTTGACTCCCGCCAAGGCCAAACCATCACTAAAGAACCTGTCAAAAACCCTGTTAGCGCTGACAATGTGAGCCCATGAAAGCGACTTAGTAACCAGGATAGCAAGCGCGAAAAAACCATAAGCCCAGCCACACAACCGAGAGCAAAGATGGCTAACAAAGAAAAATCTGCAGCGCTGACGGCTCCGAGTATCACCGAATACATACCCAACAACAAAAGAATAAAACTGCCGGAAATACCGGGCAATATCATCGCGCAAATTGCCAGCATACCCGCGCCAAAAACAATGGGCATTGTCGGCTCAAGATGAACAGTGGGAGAAAAGGCAGACGCTAAGGCGGCGCACAGGCCCAGCAACAAAAACACATACTCCCAAACACCCTTACGCCGCAATTGCCGCCAGATAAAGAGAATAGACGCAACAATAAGACCAAAGAAAAATGACCAGAGTAATAACGGCTGATGCTCGAGGAGATAGACTATTAAACGCGCCAGAGTGGCAACGCTAAACAAAATACCGCTGAACAATACGCTCAGGAAAGCGCCATTAATACGCTGCCAGAATACCCGAGGGCCATCACGAAATAAGCTCACAAGTGCAAGGGGCGTGCAGGCGCGAATGGAGCTCAGTAATTCTTCGTAAATACCGGAAATAAACGCGATGGTACCGCCGGACACACCGGGCACAACGTCTGCCGCACCCATCGCCATGCCCTTCAAAAACAGTACGAAATAAGCGCGTAAACCTCTCATACTATGCCTCCATCAACGGGATGTACCACTGAGCAGCGGTACAAAACGCACGCGCTCAATCACCTCCTCTTCAAACTTCTGCGTATCGCCCAGGCGCGATATCACCCGCAACTCCTGATGCTCGCCGGTGCCCACGGGGATCACCAGCAAGCCATCGGGCGCCAATTGATAGAGCAGCTCATCAGGGATCTGCTCGGGAGCCGCTGTGGCAATGATGCCATTGTAAGGGGCATGCTCGGGCCAACCGACACCACCATCGCTGTGAGTAGTGACAATATTACGCAGCCGCAGCTGACGAAATAAATTCCGCGCTTTAATCAGCAGGGGTTTAATACGCTCAACCGAATAAACCTCATCTACTAGTTGAGCCAATACCGCAGCCTGATAACCGGAGCCGGTACCAATTTCAAGCACACGTTTTAAAGGCCCGCGGGACAATAAAATCTGCGTCATTAAGGCGACAATATAAGGCTGAGAAATGGTCTGGGCATGACCAATGGGCAAAGCTGTATCTTCGTAAGCTCTATGGGAAAGAGCTTCATCGAGGAATAAATGGCGGGGCGTAACGCGTATCACGTCGAGTACTTTTTGATCGGTAAGACCCTGATCTCTGAGCCGCTGAACAAGACGTTCGCGTGTGCGCTGCGAGGTCATACCTACCCCGTCGAAATCCACTGAACCCACCGTGCTCCCCCCTTCCCCTCAACAAGAATTCAATAAGAATTCAGCACAAAAAAACAGCCGGGACTATAGCACAGCGCCTGGCAGCGGCGTATTCACTTCGAGCAACTCACGCAACACACTCGTCGCATACGTACCGACGGGCAAGGCGAAAGACAAATACAGATCTCGACCCTGCCAATGCCACTCAAACCGGCTCGGTCGCAGCAACAAGTCCCGCCGTTGCTGATCGAGACCCAGGTGCTCCATCGCATTACACCAAGCCTGAAAATCGGCCAACGCCTGGCTTTCCAGCTCTGCCAACTCACCCCTTGAGCTATTTCGACCACGACCCCACAAAGGCCCCTGAGGCTCGATCTCACCTTCTAACATTTGCGACCAGTTTTCTTGTTTCACCCGCGCCGACAACACGCGATTGAACAAATAAGATCTTGCCGCCGAGAGGAAGATCCCCTGTCGCCCGCCCAACTTGCGCTGACGGCCACGACGCAGTAAGCGGTCAGCTTCAAGCAAATTCTGCCCCGCTATGCCGAAGCGTTGCTCGCCAAAGTAATTCGGTACGCCATTTACTGCTATTAGAGACAGGCGTTCATCCACCAGCTTGTCATCAACAGACGAACTCACGTTGCGTAAACGGATGGTGAAATGGTTACCCCGGTGACTGCCCCGCCGCAATTTGCGCTGATGTCGGGTCACCTGTAGAACCTCGCAATCGGGTATCGCCGATGCAGGCATTCGCCACTCGTCTGTATGGGCAACACTGAACCACTGAGTCGTTACTGCACGCCGATCCTTCATCCCACAAAAACCAATATCGCGCTCGGCAACGCCTGTGAACTCTGCCAATGCCGCCGCTATCCAGCGGGTGTTTTGCCCCCGCTTACGAATTTTCAAACAAACATGCTCGCCGCTACCGCTAAAACTCGCCTCATCGAATTCTTCAACAACGACAAAATCTTCAGGCGCTGTCTTTAGGTCAGCAGAACCCTCCAGTTGCGGATAGGCACGGGGGAAATCAAGAGGAAATACAGAATCAGTTACGGCCATTACTTTATTTCAATACCCCGTATTTTCTCTGCCACCGCTTCAAGTATCAGACTCAAGCAGCACAGTGGCCATGCAGGCAATACCTTCACCTCGACCGGTAAAACCCAAGGTTTCTGTGGTTGTCGCTTTGACATTCACCTGCTCACGCTGGCAAGACAAATCTGCGGCAATATTTTCTACCATTAAATCCCGATGAGGTGCCATACGCGGTGCCTGGGCAATAATGGTCAGATCTGCATTACCCAACTGCCAGCCCTTCTGCGTCAATAACACCATCACTTCGCGCAACAAATGCCGGCTACTAATATTTTGATATTGCGAATCGGTATCGGGAAAGTGACGACCAATGTCACCCAGTCCCGCCGCACCGAGCAAGGCATCGCAGAGCGCGTGAAGCAGCACATCGCCATCGGAATGGGCAAGCAAAGGTCGGCCATGAGGAATATTGACGCCACCGAGCACAATGGTCGCAGCAGACTCAGCCCCATCACTGGAAGCCGGGTCAGCAAAAGCGTGCACATCAAAACCCTGACCGACACGAATCATCTGGCTATTCCTCTGTTTGATGCTGTTGTTGATAAGCGAGAATGGCCTCTGCCAAAGCAAGGTCAGCCCCATGGGTGATTTTCAAATTATCGCTGTGGCCTTCAATAATCTCTGGCTGTAGACCCAGACACTCGATAGCCCCTGCCTCATCGGTCGGGCTGACACCGCCATCGCGGCACTGTTGCAGAGCCTTCATCAATAAGCCAAAGCGAAACATTTGTGGCGTAGCTGCCGCCCATAAGTTATCCCGCGATACCGTTTCAAGCACTGCACCTGCTGCATTCATCGTTGCAGTACCAGCATGTTGTGAATTGCCGACACGTTTTAATGTGGCACTAACTGGGGTCGCCAGTAAGCCGCCGACCGGATGAGCTGACAGGGAATTCATTAATAAACGGATGTCCGCCACACGTACGCAGGGTCGAGCAACATCGTGGACTAGCACCCAGTCCAGCTCATCGGCTTCGCTGGCGATACTCTGTAAAGCGAGATAAACCGAATCGGCCCGCTCAGCGCCACCAGCACAGGTACGGATTTTTTGATGCTGTGAAATGTCCAGAGATGGCCAATAGCTGTCGTCAGGGCTGATCGCCAAAATTATTGCCTGAGCCTCTAATTCCAGTAGCCTGTCGAGAGTATTTTCGATCACCGTACTACCCGCGAGCGGGGCATATTGCTTGGGCTTTTCGCTGCCAAAACGGGAGCCACTACCGGCAGCGGGCACGATGAGCCAGCACTTCATCGCAAGAGCTTCATAGAGGGTGGTTCACGAAGGGGGAAGCCACAAAGGAGCGAGTCACGACGGGAGAGTCACTGCACACTGTCATTTTCAAGCGACATATAAAAGGTCTCGCCTTCTTTGATCATCCCGAGGTCATGGCGGGCGCGCTCTTCAATACCTTCGAGGCCATCTTTGAGATACCTGACCCTGGCTTCCAGTGCGGCGTTACGCTCTTGCAACACACGATTTTCCTGCCGCTGTTCGAGCACCTGTTTTTCAAGGGCAGACTGTTTTAGCAAGCCACCCTCGCCCAACCAGAACCAATACTGGAAAAGCCCCAGAATGGCAATAAGGACGAGCAGCAACCAGCGCATTCAATCACCCCCGCCGCTCATACCCCCTATCTAACGACGGAATTCAGCCAAACCCCGGTAGGCAGCCGTGCCATCAAGCTCAGCTTCAATACGCAGCAAGCGGTTGTACTTGGCCACGCGGTCGGAACGGCACAGCGAACCGGTTTTGATTTGCCCGGCGGAGGTCGCCACGGCCAAATCGGCAATAGTGGTGTCTTCAGTTTCACCGGAACGGTGAGAGATAACGACACTGTAGCCAGCATCTTTTGCCATCTGAATGGCATCCAGAGTCTCAGACAAGGTGCCGATCTGGTTAAACTTGATCAGAATAGAATTGGCGATATTTTCGTCGATACCGCGCTGTAAAATCTTGGTGTTGGTGACAAACAAATCATCACCAACTAGCTGTACGGTACTGCCCGTTTTACGGGTCAAATCAGCCCAGCCTTCCCAGTCACTTTCGTCCATGCCATCTTCAATCGACAAAATGGGGTAGCGCTTCGCTAAGTCGGCCAGATAGTTGGCAAACTCAACGGCAGAAAACACCTTGCCCTCACCCGAGAGGTGGTACTCGCCGTCGCTATAAAACTCGGATGACGCACAATCCAGCGCCAGCATAATGTCTTCACCCAGCGTATAACCAGCATTAGCAACCGCTTCGGCAATCACTTCAATGGCGGCTTCATTCGATGGCAGATTAGGGGCAAAACCACCTTCATCACCGACCGCTGTATTCAGGCCGCGCGCTGAAAGTACTTTTTTCAGGCTGTGAAAAATCTCAGCACCCTGACGCAGTGCTTCGCTAAAAGACGTTGCCAGAACGGGCAAGATCATAAATTCCTGAATATCGACATTGTTGTCGGCGTGCTCGCCACCATTGATGATATTCATCATTGGCACCGGCATGGTGTACTTTAACGGCGTACCGTTAATATCGGCAATGTGCTGATAAAGGGGGATGTTTTTCGCTTGGGCCGCCGCTTTTGCTGCCGCCAGAGAAACGGCCAATATGGCATTGGCACCGTATTTGGCTTTGTTGTCCGTGCCATCGGCTTCAATCATCAGACGATCAAGTTCACGCTGATCGCAGGCATCTTTACCTAACAGCAACTCGCGAAGAGGACGATTAACATGGCTGACGGCGGTCAATACGCCCTTACCCAGGTAACGGCTCTCATCGCCATCGCGCAATTCCAGAGCTTCACGTGTGCCCGTAGAGGCTCCCGAGGGCGCACAGGCACTGCCCACGGCACCACATTCGAGAATCACATCGGCATTAATGGTTGGGTTGCCCCGCGAATCCAGCACTTCATAGGCCCTGATATCAGCAATTTTGGTCATTGTATTTCCTTGTTTGTACTTACTTTTGAGCTACTCAATCTTAGCTCTTAAATTGTTGGGACTTTATTTTTAAACAGTTATTGATCAGCGAGGCTTCAAGAGAAACGTACTGCTATCAAGCCGTATCAAGTGGCGGCATCTGCTTAATCAAATCATCAACCGCCTTTACCTGCTGTAAAAAAGGTTCGAGCAACGATAGCTTGAGAGCACTGGGGCCATCGCACAAAGCGTTGTCCGGGGCGGGGTGGGTTTCTAAAAACAAACCAGCCAAACCCGTGGCCATACCCGCCCGTGCCAATTCGGGCAGTTGCGCACGACGTCCACCTGAAGCCGCTCCGCCAGTATCTCGACACTGCAGAGAATGGGTCACGTCAAAAATGATAGGCACATTGTCACTCACTTGCTTCATCACACTGAAGCCAAGCATATCAACCACCAGATTGTCATAGCCGAAGCTGCTACCGCGCTCGCACAACATGACATCTGACTTGCCGCACTCACGAAACTTATCGACCAAATTGCCGACCTGCGAGGGACTCATAAACTGTGGTTTTTTAATATTCACCGCGGCATCGGTTGCCGCCATCGCTGCGACCAGATCAGTCTGGCGTGCGAGAAAAGCCGGCAACTGAATCACATCGCAAACTTCGGCCACGACACTGGCCTGTTCGATTTCATGCACATCGGTAATTAGCGGCACATTAAATGTCGCTTTAACCTCGGCGAGGATTTTCAAACCTTCTGCTAAACCCGGGCCACGGAAGGAGTGAATAGAGCTGCGATTAGCCTTGTCAAAAGACGCTTTAAATATATAGGGGATAGCCAGTCGCTCAGCCACCTCGGCGCAATGCTCGGCGACCTGCAGAGCAAAATCCCGTGACTCCAGCACGTTAACCCCAGCAAACAATACAAAGGGCTGGTCGTTGCCGACTTTTATATCACCGATGGTGACGATCTTTGCGCTCATTACTCAGGACTCCTGACTGTAATCCAGGGCCGCTTTAACAAAGCCGGTAAACAGGGGATGGCCGCCACGGGGGGTGGACGTAAATTCGGGGTGGAACTGACAGGCAAAAAACCAGCGATGCTCGGGCAACTCAACCGTCTCTACCAAAGAGTCATCCCCCGACCAGCCACCAATTTTCAAACCGGCCTCCTGAATCTGGCCAATCAGATTATTGTTGACCTCATAACGATGGCGGTGGCGCTCACAAATCACATCAGCACCGTAAATTTCCCGTGCCATTGAATCTGATGCCAGGCGGCTTTCCTGAGCACCGAGACGCATGGTGCCGCCAAGGTCAGAGTCTTCGGAGCGAAGCTCGCGCTTACCACTATTGTCGAGCCATTCAGTAATCAAACCAATCACCGGGTAGGGCGTATTCGAATCAAACTCGGTGCTATTGGCATTTTCAAGCCCGGCCACATTGCGCGCATATTCAATCACCGCGACCTGCATACCCAGACAAATACCCAGATAGGGAATATTTTGTTCGCGAGCATATTTCACCGCTTTAATCTTGCCCTCGACGCCACGCTCACCAAAACCACCGGGTACCAGAATACCGTGGCAATCGTCGAGCAAAGCCATGTTGTCACAGAGGTCTTCGGAATCGATGTAGCGAATATTCACCTTAGAAAAATTCTGGATGCCGGCGTGAGACAGTGCCTCGTTAAGAGACTTATAGGCGTCGAGCAGCTCCATGTACTTGCCGACCATGGCGATGGTCACTGGCGTTGTCGACTGTCGCTGGTTTTCGACCACCTGATCCCACTCACTGAGATCCGCAGGCGGACAGTCGAGCAGGAAGCGTTCGATAACAAACTGGTCGAGCTTCCAGTCGGAGAGATAGCGCGGAATTTTGTAAATACTGTCAGCGTCCATCAGCGGCACAACGGCACGCTCTTCAACACTGGTAAATAGTGCAATTTTACGCCGTGAACCCGCGTCTATAGCCACCTCTGAGCGACAGATCAGCACATCGGGCTGCAGGCCGATGGAGCGCAATTCTTTAACCGAGTGTTGGGTGGGCTTCGTTTTTGTTTCACCCGCGGTGGCGATATAGGGCACTAATGTCAGATGAATTAATAAAGCCTGAGCACTGCCAAGCTCCACTTTTAACTGGCGAATCGCTTCGAGAAAGGGCTGGGATTCAATATCACCCACCGTACCGCCGATCTCGACGAGGGCGATATCATTGCCCTCACCGCCTTTAATAATCCGCCGCTTGATCTCATCAGTGACGTGGGGAATCACCTGAACAGTGCCGCCCAGATATTCACCCCGACGCTCGCGGCGCAGAATGGTTTCGTACACCTGCCCAGTGGTGAAATTGTTATTGCGGGTCATGCGCGAATTAAGAAAACGTTCGTAGTGACCCAGGTCGAGATCGGTTTCGGCACCGTCTTCGGTAACGAAAACCTCACCGTGCTGGAACGGGCTCATGGTGCCCGGATCAACGTTCAGATAGGGGTCGAGTTTGAGCAGGGTAACTTTCAGCCCCCGCGACTCGAGTAAGGCGCCTAAAGAGGCGGCGGCAATGCCTTTACCAAGCGACGAAACAACGCCACCTGTCACAAAAATAAATCGCGTCATGCTTACCCTGTAAGGTAATGATTGTGGATGATTACATTGCAGGCCCGGCGAATTTATCGCTTTTTACGCGACACTTCTACGGGCTGTAGAAGGGGCGTCAGATTAGCAGAAAAGAGCCCTCGTCACAATCCGGACAAGGTGCAATTAGCTTCTTTCTTCACCGACAATTCACCCTTATATGCCATGAGGTTAAAGCGACAAATCCCAGTGTAAACTATAGGCACAATCACCACTCTCAACGGTAAAGCCCTGACAAATCCAGAGATCACCGACAGCTATCAGCTCCGCGCCCTTTCCTCCCGTCGTCGAATGCTTATAAATCAGAGGAATTCTATCCCGCAACCAGGGCTCTAGCTGATATTCCTGCAGCAGCTTCTTCAAGCTACTGCTTCCCACCCTGCCCGCCGGACGACAGCGCTCACCGCCACTGCGAAACTTGACCAACAATTGCTCATCTGGCAACAGCTTCAATCCCACCCCGCTAATCGGCGCGGCACTCAGAGTACTGACATCCGTTAGCTGTAAAGGTAATTCAGGCTGCCACTCGCATGCCTCTGGTACTTGCTTATTCCAGCCGCCGGGCAGTAAAAACAAGCGGCCATTAAAGCGCCGCCACTCACCACCGGGCCAGCTCACCAACGGCGCTCTGTCCTGCCCCGCAGGTAATACGCTATCGAGCACCGCCATCACGCTGTGATAACCCGGCGGCAACGGGCAATGCAGGCTCGCCCAGTAGCGCAGGACATTGGCCTGGCGCAAAGTAGAAAACGCGGCAAAACCGGAGAGATCAATACTCCAGCCCAGCCTTGCTTTCTTTTCTGCCAGTGTATTGAGATCAATTTCTGCCAGGTCATTATTCAGCTCATCGGCCTGTTGGCAGAGGCTGGCACTGGCGGCAATGCGGGCCGCGAAATCAGGCCAACGCTGGGCCAGTGCCGGCGTTACCTGATGACGCAAATAGTTACGGTCATGTATCAAATCAATATTGGACGGATCTTCAATCCAGCTCAGCTGATGTTCACGGGCATAACGGTCTAGCTCAGCGCGCGGTAATTGCAGTAAAGGCCGAAGCAAGCTACCTCGACCCACCGTTCGACTCACAGGAATACCCGCCAAACCCCGAGGGCCCGAGTTGCGCAGCAAACGATAAAGCACCGTTTCAGCCTGGTCGTCCTGATGATGGGCGAGCAAGAGAACATCGCCCTTACCAAGCACCTGCTCGAACACCTGATAACGCGCCTCGCGGGCAGTATTTTCAGTACTCGATGTTTGCTGGCACACGTCAACAGCATGCACTTGCAATGCGACACCCAGCGCCTGACTCACAGCAGCACAGTGCTCAGCCCAGTCCGCGGCCTGCGCATTCAATTGATGGTTAATATGAATGGCAGTGACCCGTTCCGCCCCCAGCATGGCCATCACACTGTGTAATAGAACATGGGAATCAAGGCCGCCGCTGTAGCCAACATAGACCTGCCGCGCTCGATCGAGCACAGCGCTATGCGTCTGTAGTTGTTGCTGTACTGCAGCGGTCAGGCGAGACACCGAGTCTTCAATACGCCCGTCAGCGCGCCCCCTAGTGCGGCAATAGCAGCGGCAAAATCAAACACCCGATTTAGAAACAATCAGCGTGTTACCGGAGAAGTCTTTGATAAACACTTTGTCGCCCTCAACAACCTCCTCCACACAAATAAAGTCCCACTCATCTTCACCCAGCACCGGCATGGTAAAACGCACTACGCCGCGCCCTTCGCCATGGGGGGCTTTAACGACTTGACCGGTCTCGCCGAGGGCCGCATCGCGAGATATACCCGCTTTGGTTTTATCCACCATGCTCGGCTTGAAGACTTTAAACCAGAGAATCACAAAGGAGCCGGAGGCAAGCACCCAGATAAACACCGCCCAAGAGACGTCCATTTGCGGAAAGAGCCAAACGACCAAGCCGACGACAATGGCCCCCAAGCCAAACCAGAGCGCAATAAAACTCGGTAAAAACATCTCCAGTATCATCAGGCCCATGCCCAGCAATACCCACTGCCACCAAAGCATCTGTATATCCATTCTTCACCTCTCTATTTGAACTACAAAAACCCACACAGCAATTGCCAGCCAACCCTCACACCAACATAACCCTGCGTTCTGCAGGGTTAAAAAGATTTTGCCCCTGTGCTTCTGCCGGTTAAACTGTCGCGCCGAAACTACTAACTGGAGTTATCAAATCCTCCTTGGCACGTATAACCTCCACAAAAAATAGGATTAAAACATGACAGAGAAGCAACAACTTGCCGATGCAATCGCCATCGCAAATATACCGACCTTGCTTATGGTACTGGTACAACTCACCGGCGACAAACGCTGGATCGCAGATCCCTACCGCCCCAAACGCGGCAGCGGTACCGGCGACAACGATAGCGGTGGCTTTGACGAGACCATTCAACAAGAAATCCGTGACGCATCACTGGCTGCCATTCTAGCCTGGAAAGCGGGCGAGCCCCTTGCTATAGAAGCACCCAGCGATGAAGACCTGGTTGAAATGCTCACCTCTTCTATGGGCGAGAAAGTACCGCCTGAGTACGGTGAAATGACCAATGCTCAGCTTGGCCAAACGCCCATGAAGTGGGAAAACAAAATTGACGTACCCGAAGGCTTTAACGTTATCGTTATTGGTGCCGGTGTTTCTGGTCTAGCCACAGCTGTTAGCCTGCAAGGTGCTGGCGTGCCTTTCACCGTTCTCGAACGTCGCTCCACTGTTGCCGGTGTTTGGCAGGATAACCGCTATCCCGGTGCCGGTGTTGATACCCCTAGCCATCTCTATTCTTTCTCATTCGCCCCCTACGACTGGTCTGCCTACTTTGCACTACGTGGTGAATTAGGCGACTACTTCGAAGGCGTTGCCGAAGATTTTGACCTGAAAAAATCAATCAACTTTGAAACGAATGTCATCAGCACTGAATATCAGGCAGACACGCAAAGCTGGAAGGTTAACGTTTCTCACGCTGATGGCAGTGAAGAAACGCTGGAAGCAAATGTTGTTATTAGCTGCGCGGGTATCTTCAACCCACCCGCCTTCCCAAATATTCAAGGTCTCGATAGCTTTACCGGTGAAAGCTGGCATACCGCCGAATGGCCAGAAGGCAAGTCTCTCGATGGCAAGAAAGTCGTGATGATCGGCAATGGCGCGACTGCGATGCAGTTAGGGCCAGAGATTCAAAATCAGGTCGAGTCGCTGACTATCTTCCAGCGCGGCCCTCACTGGGTATCACCCTTCGAGCAGTTTCGCGTCAATGTGCCTGAGGAGATTCGCTACCTGTTTAAAGAAGTGCCCCTCTACCGTATGTGGTATCGCATGCGTCTGGGTTGGATCTACAATGACCGTGTTTATGATTCCCTGCACAAAGACCCAAGCTGGGAGCACCCCGAGCGCTCACTGAATGCCACCAACGACAGCCACCGCGCCTATTTCACTAGCTACATGAAGAAACAGCTGGGTGATCGCGCTGACGACTTAATGGACAAAACGCTGCCGACTTTCCCTCCTTTCGGTAAGCGCATGCTGATGGATAACGGCTGGTTCCGCATGCTGCGCAACCCCAAAGTTGAACTGGTTGATAACGGCATTGATCGTATCGAAGGCAATAAGGTCATCACCAAAGACGGCAGCGAATACGAAGCTGACATCATCCTTATTTCTACCGGCTTCGACGTGTTGAAGTTTTTGTCGACCTACGAAATCATCGGTCGCGATGGCAAGAACTTGCGTGATGTTTGGGGCGACGACAATGCCTCTGCTCACCTCGGCACCAACGTACCCGGCTTCCCCAACTTTTTCACACTCTACGGCCCCAACCTTCAACCGGGTCACGGCGGCAGCTTCGTCTTCGTTTGTGAAATGCAGGTACGCTATGTGATGCAGATGATCAACAACATGGCGAATGACAACATCGGCGCAGTTGAGTGCAAACAAGAAGTGCACGATAACTACATCGAAAAGGTCAATGCCATCCACGAAAACATGGTCTGGACTCACCCTGGCGTGAGCAGTTATTACCGTAACTCAACAGGCCGCGTGGTCGTCAATTCACCTTATCGCAATGTCGACTTCTTCAAGTTGACACGTCATGTTGATATGGATGACTTTATTACCGAACCTAAATAGCCGAGCCTAAATAAGCGGACGTTTAACGTTTGAAAAATTACTGGCCCCATCATCATACTTGACGATGGGGCCAGTATTTAAGCTAACGCGAGACATCAAACTAGCAAGTGCCCGAGTAAACACCCCCGTCCAGCAAAATATTCTGCCCGCTCATATAGCCATTCATAGCACTGCACAAAAATGCACAGGTCGCGCCAAATTCATCGGGATCACCCATTCGCCCCGCGGGGCTAGATTCATTGAATTGCTGGGTATAAACCTCAGCACTGACACCCTCCTGAGCCGCTCGATAAGCCAGATAACCTCGCCCTCTATCCGTAGCAAACAGCCCCGGCAGTAAATTATTGATGGTGACATTGTCCCGAACTTTCTCCCGGGCAACACCCGCAACAAAACCACTCAGGCCCGCCCGCGCACCATTCGACAGACCAAGACCCGGCATCGGCGACTTTACAGACGTGCTGGTGATATTAACAATGCGCCCAAAACCCCGCGCAGCCATGCCGTCGAGGGTACGACGAATCATATCGATCGCCGAATACATATTGCTATTCACCGCATCGAACCACTCCTTTTGCCGCCAGTCGCGAAAGTCCCCCGGTGGTGGGCCACCGGCATTATTGATTAATATATCTGGTTCAGGGCAGGCCTGAAGTACTGCATCACGCCCCTCATCAGTAGTGATATCACCGACTACAGCCTGTATTTTTGCTGTGCTCAGCTGACTTAAGCTCTCGACAGCGGCTTGCAATGGCTCAGGGTTACGGGCGACAAGGATCAAATTGACACCCTCCTGCGCCAGCGCACGTGCACAAGCCAAACCCAAACCCTGGCTAGCACCACAGACAATCCCCTGCTTACCACTAATCCCTAGATCCATAATTCTTTCCCCCGTCAGTACTCTGCTAGCGCTAATGCGCTTCAAGCGTTATTTTGGCCCGCGATAATAGACAGGTACACAACACCTGCCCCACCACTATAACGCCAATGACGGTTTGCACTAACGAAAATGAGAATTACAGGATAAGCAGGGAGGACTGAAGAGTGCGCTGAAAGAAAAGGCTTAACTAGCGGGGTAAAGGGAGGGTGAAAAACCGCTTAAATAAAAACGCCCTCTTACCGGAGAAGTAAAAGGGCGTCAAAGTAGTACTAGCAAAGTGCATCCAGCCTTGGAGTGACCAGAACCTAAATCCCTATAAGCTTCCGATCCAATTCCTTACAATCGATGGTCATCCCGACCTCTTCCTTGTAAGCGAGCCATCCTGGCCCGTCTTCATCGCTCATCCTGAGCCGGTCATCCTGACCACTTCCCTGTACGTAATATCCTTTTACGTAACATCCTTGTGCAACACATCCGTGTAGAAAGCATAATGCACCCAAGGCCGCGAGTAGGCTATTCGTCGATATCTGCAATGCATGTAGGATATATCCTACTCTGGCGCGACATTCACCATCAATCGACACTGCATTGGCTCACATTGTATTGACCTGAAAGGCAGCACTCAGTTAGGGTTAGCCCCGTTTTAGCAATAGCGATCACAAGTATGGCAACACGAAAACGCGGAATTAATTTTGAGCAAAGCCTCAAGCAACTCGAAACCCTGGTTGAGTCTCTGGAAACCGGCAATCTCAATCTCGACGAGTCGCTAAAATCCTTTGAAAAAGGCATTAAAATCACTCGCGACTGCCAGTCAGCTCTCAGCGATGCCGAGCAGCGGGTACGTATTTTAACCAGCGACAGTGACGGCGACGTTCAAACTGCCGATTTTTTTGCTGAGGAAAAGGAGTGAAACAAAGCGTCGACGACTTTCTTAGCGAATGCCGCGAGCGTATAGAACGGCAGCTTGAAAGCAGCCTGCCCTCCCCGAATAACTCCCCTTTAAACGCAGCACTGCGTTATACCACCCTCGACCAGGGCAAGCGTATTCGCCCCTGCCTGGCTTACGCCGCCGCCCTCAGCCTTGGGCCCATTAATAGTGACACCGACCGCATTGCCAGCGCTCTGGAACTGATTCACTGCTATTCGCTGATCCACGATGACCTGCCGGCAATGGATGACGACGATCTCCGTCGGGGTCGCCCCACATGCCATATTGCCTATGACGAAGCCACGGCCATTCTCGCTGGAGACGGCCTGCAAACCCTGGCTTTTGAGCAGCTCACTCAACTGACTCACGTTACGCCAACGCTAGCCTTAGTACTCATTCGTGAACTCGCCGAGGCCTCAGGTGCCGCCGGCATGGTTAAGGGTCAGGCAATGGATTTATACGCGACCGATACCCCTGTCGATCTCCAATACCTGGAGACCATGCACGCCCATAAAACCGGCGACCTGATCGTCGCCAGCATTTCCATGGGGGCTCAAAGTAGTGGCCGTGCTGATACACAAACACTGGAGAAACTGCGCGCCTACGGTCGAGCCATTGGTCTCGCCTTTCAGGTCAAAGATGACATTCTCGACACCGAGGGCAGCACTGCCGTGCTCGGTAAACAGGCGGGTGCTGACCAATTACACAACAAATCGACCTATACCTCTCTGCTCGGCCACGATGGCGCGAAAACAAAACTCAAGCAACTGCATCAGCAGGCCATGGACACCCTCAGCCAGCTCGATGAGCGCGCCAATCACCTGCGAGATATCGCCGACTTTATCGTCAACCGAAACCACTGAGCCACCCAATCCACGGTGATATCGTGTAAGATTGCCGCCTCAAAATTAGCCCTTTGATAACCCACATAATAGTCGCCCTACAATAATAGCCGCCCTACATGACCGCTACTTACACCGACATTCCACTCACCCGGCCCGTGACACCCCTGCTGGATCGCATCGATTCTCCGGCACAATTACGCGACCTCCCGGAAAGCGAGCTGGAACAGGTCGCCGATGAATTACGTGCTTATTTACTCTATTCCGTAGGTCAGTCGGGCGGCCACTTTGGCGCAGGACTTGGCGTTGTCGAACTGACCATCGCTTTGCATTATGCCTTTAACACCCCGAACGACAGATTGGTATGGGATGTCGGCCACCAGACCTATCCCCATAAAATTCTCACCGGGCGGCGCGAACAACTATCGACCATTCGCCATCGCAACGGGCTTGCTGGCTTCCCCAATCGAGAAGAGAGCGAGTACGATCCCTTCGGCGTCGGTCACTCCAGCACCTCCTTAAGTGCCGCCCTGGGCATGGCCATCGGCTCTGCCCTTGAGCAACCGGAAGATTCACAGCCCAAGCGACGCTGCGTCGCGGTGATTGGCGATGGTGCGATGACGGCTGGCATGGCTTTCGAAGCGCTCAACCATATCGCCCATGTCGATCTCGATATGCTGGTGGTGCTCAACGACAACAACATGTCGATATCAAAGAGTGTCGGCGGGCTCGCCACTTACTTTTCCAAATTATGGTCGAGCAAGCTGTACAACCTGTTTCGCGAAAGCACCAAAAGTCTGCTAAAAGCCTTCCCTTCAACTTCAGGTATTATTCGTAAAACTGAAGAGCTATTAAAATCAATGGTTGCCCCCGGCATCGTTTTTGAAGAACTTGGCTTTACCTACATTGGCCCTATCGATGGCCACAACATCCCGCTATTAGTACACACCCTGGAAAACCTCAAACAGGTTACCGGCCCCGTACTTCTCCACGTTGCCACCCAGAAAGGCAAAGGCTTTTTACCCGCCGAAGAAGACCCCATTGGCTATCACGCACTGAACAAAATCCCCACCCCCGGTGGCGAAACATCCGCCTCAGAATTAAAGCCCGCACCAAAGCTCCCCAAGTACCAGCAAATTTTCGGTGACTGGCTGTGTGATATGGCTGGCGACCACCCCGAGTTAGTCGCGATCACACCCGCGATGAGTGAAGGCTCGGGCATGGTTGAATTTGCCGAGCGCTTCCCCAAACAGTTTCACGACGTCGCCATTGCCGAACAACACGCCGTGACCCTCGCCGCCGGTATTGCCTGCGAGGGCAAAAAGCCTGTCGTTGCGATTTACTCCACTTTTTTACAGCGCGCCTACGACCAGTTAGTTCATGACGTCGCCCTGCAAAACCTCGACGTTTTGTTTGCCATCGACCGCGCCGGTCTAGTCGGCGAAGACGGTGCCACCCACGCCGGCAGCTTTGATATTAGCTTTATGCGCTGCATCCCCAACATGGTAATTATGGCCCCGGCCGATGAAAACGAAGCCCGGCAAATGCTCTACACCGGCTATAGGCACCAGGGCCCCGCCGCCGTACGCTACCCGCGTGGCACCGGCCCCGGTACGAAAATAGAACACACCATGACAGCCCTGCCCATCGGCAAAGGCAGACTAAGCCGCCAGGGCCAACAAGTGGCCATCCTTAATTTTGGCGCTCTGCTGCCGACGGCACTCAGCGTTGCGGAAGGGGTTGACGCCAGTGTCGCCGATATGCGTTTTATCAAACCCCTCGACACCGAGCTACTCGACCAGCTGGCTGCTGAGCATCAATTGATTGTCACCCTCGAAGAAAATGCCATCGCCGGTGGCGCAGGTGCAGGCGTGAGCGAGTATTTCGCCCAGCAGGGCATCGTCGTTGCCGTATTACACCTTGGCTTACCCGATGTATTTATCGATCACGACACCCACGGCGCGCAGATCACTACAGCAGGGCTGGATGTCGGTATCATTAGCGAAAGAATCAAAACACGGCTGCTAAAAATAAACCCTTAACATCTGAAAATAATATGAAAGCTAAAGGAAAAATAGCCTCATGGAATCAGGGTAAAAGATTTGGTTTTATTACACCCGATGATGGCGGGAAAAGGATTTTCACCCATATCACTGCATTCAGTCATCGGCAGAAAAAACCTCAGATCAATCAGCCTGTAACCTACAGCATATCGACGGATAAACAAGGTAGGCCCTGTGCTATTAAAGTAAGCCGGGCAGGAGAAAAGCCAGTACAAAGTAACGTTATTGAGAAGCGACCAAAGCTTATTATCGCTGCCACTTTATTTTTTATCATCCTTGGCATTTTAACGTTGATGGCAAAGATAACTTTTTTAGTGTTGCCTCTTTACCTATTAGCCAGCATGTTGACTTTCGTCGTGTATGCAAAGGACAAATCAGCAGCAAAAAAAGGCACATGGCGAACCCCAGAGAGCACTTTACATTTTTTAGCCCTGACTTGTGGTTGGCCCGGCGCACTGATTGCCCAGGAAAAGTTACGCCATAAATCTCAAAAACAAGCATTTCGTCTGGTTTTCTGGTTAACCGTAATAACCAATATCACCACCCTGATTTGGCTCAATACACCCGCTGGAACTTCTGTCTTAACGACAGGGTTAAGCAACATGCTGTAATACAAACTAGGGATTTAAACCCGCCGGCTCGAAGGCTTTTAAACCCCTTCAATAACCTGCTTAAAAGGCGGCAGTGAAGCCAGCAGCTGACGGCCATAGCTTTTCGTCACCAGTCGCCGGTCTAAAATCGTCACCCGCCCCCGATCACTTTCATGGCGCAATAAACGCCCACAGGCCTGTATCAAACGCAGCGCAGCGTCGGGCAGGGTGATTTCCCGAAAAGCATTACCCCCTTTGCTTTCTACCCATTCTGCCAGCGCTGCCTGCAGCGGATCATCCGGCACGGCAAAGGGTAGCTTGGCGATAATCACGTGTTCGCAGTAGGCGCCGGGTAAATCCATGCCCTCGGCGAAACTGGCGAGGCCAAAAATAATACTGCGCTCGCCCCCGTCAATCGTAGCCCGATGGCGGCTAACAATTTCAGCGGTACTTAACTCACCCTGCACCAGTAGCTGCCAGGGTAGGTCAGTGGCCAGTGCATCGACCAACTCCTCCATCTGACGGCGCGAGGCAAAAAGCACCAGCACGCCACCGTTAGAGGATTTCTCATTCTTCTCCGCCGATTCCGCTCCCAATTGCGTTAACGAGTCGGGATACAGTAAATCGGGTAAATATTCGATCAAGGCCTGTGTGTGAGCGCGGGCGTCACTGGCTTCAGCGCCGATATCAGGCACCACTAACAAGCCCGCATTGGCGTAGTCGAAAGCACCGGCCACTACTTCACACTGGGTTTGGGGCGCCATACCACTATCACTTTTAAAACGCTCAAAATCGCCGAGTACCCGCAGCGTGGCCGATGTCGTAACCGCCCCATAACAACGTTGCCAAAGCAATTCGTAGAGACGTAGTCCCGCCGATATTGGGCTAACCGACAAACGAATATCACCGTTGTCTTCGTGGGTTAGCCAGCGCGCCATGGGTGGCTGGCCTTCAGGGTCGGGATAAGACATGGCCGACCACAGTTCAGTCGCCCCACTGGCTCGGCCCAGCCATTGCCCGGCGACCTGAAAATACTGTTCAATATCGACCCGGGGCACGGGCTGGTGGGCATTTTCCAAGGCCTCTTCCAGCACGCTGTGGAGGTTTTCCATACGGCCACTCAAGCGTACAAAGACAGCGGTTAAGTCTTCGCTCAAGGAGCGGCAAGCTTCGTCAACACGCCCCTCGGGGTAGCGATACTGCACCTGACTATTCCCAAAACCCTGGCCGTAACCCTGCTTGCTTTCACTGTTTTCCAGTGTGCTTTGAAACAGAGGCGTAGCCTGATGCAAGAGCTGGCGGGCCAGCAGAGAAATTTCGCCCAGCTCGGCACCCCGGTTAATAATATCGGGCATTTCCGCAAAAGGTGTCGCCATCGCTTTCAAGGTTTTTTGCATTTGCTCCAGCCATTGGGTCGTCGCATTTAAACGACATTGGCTGGCAAAGTGATTGAGTGCCGTATTGCCCAATCGGTGGGCTTCGTCAAAAATATAAATGGTATCTTCGGGTGCCGAGAGTATCGCCCCGCCCCCCAGTGCCAGATCAGCCATTACTAAATCATGGTTGGCGACAATGCAATCAGCCCCTTCAAGGGATTCACGCGCCTGAAAAAAGCAGCACTCTGAAATCAGCCGACAGCGCCGACCGGCACACTGATTGCGATCGACCGTTAAAGCCTGCCAGGTTTGGGCGGGCACGGCGTCGGGCCAGGCATCTCGATCACCATCCCAACTACCTGTCTGCAAGGCCTCATCCATTGCCTGTAGGGTTTCACCACTTTGTCGGTCGGGCTGAAAAGCCAGTTCATCTTCAAACAGGAAAAGCCCGGCATCCTGCGCTTTGGCCGTTTCAGTACACTGTTGTAGGCGCAGCGGACAGAGGTAGCGACCTCGCCCTTTGGCCAATGCCAATTTATAGTCCCAGCCGGTCGCGGCCATGACATCGGGAATATCACGATCTAAGAGCTGCCCCTGTAGGGCCACGGTGCCGGTAGCGACAACCACCTTTTTACCGGCCGACTTCGCCAGCGATAGCACTGACAATAAATAAGCGACGGTTTTACCCGTGCCGGTGCCCGCTTCAATGGCGATGACATTATTGTCGGACACACGTAAGCCTTCATCATCACGCTCAATAGCGCCAAGAAAGGAGGCGATATGACCAATCATCTGCCGCTGGCCCAGCCGAGGGCGCAACGAACGCGCCGCCAGAAAGTCGCGGTACGCTGTTTGAATGGTGGCTTTGTCTTTCTCAGATAATGAAATGGGGGCTTATCTCGCTACGGTTATTAACGACTGGCTTATAAATAATGGAAGGCGAATACGGACTGGCCGCTAGGCACTGCACTGTAAAAATTGCACCACTGGGTTGGCGTAAGCGGCAAGTAGAGTCTCGCGGTGTTCCTCGGGAACCGCCGCCAGTCTTTCGTCAAAGGTCTGAGCAACTGCTTGCCAATCCGCATCAAGACTTTGCTTTACTTGCTCAGCTTGTTCAGACAAGCCGTGCAAACGCTCATAGGCGATCCAGTGGGTCGCTTGCAGGCGGTAGTTACCGACAATTTGACGATCAATTTCAGCCGCCAAACTCGCGGCATCTTCAAAAGGCTCGCTGAGTAAGTCACCAAAGGTGACATAAATATGGCCTTTATTGCCAACGATGCCCCGGTAAATACTGGCAAAATCTTCGTGCTCGGCTTTTTCGTAAGCACCGTCGTTTTGTAGAGCATAAAGTTCTTTTGCTTTTGCCCCGTCGCAGGGGTCCCATTCATAGGACAGCGATACCGGCACCACATTGAGGCCTTGTATTAGCTCGCCGAAACTCTGGCTTTTACTTTTACACAGCGCGAGCATTTTCAGCAACGCCGTTTCGGTACCGTCGAGGCCATCTTTGGCGCGGCCTTCACGCTGAGCAATCCAGATAGACTGCTGCTCTTCCTGTAGTGAAAAACGAATATAAGCTGATAAGTGTTTAAGGGCTGCCAGCTTCTCGCGACGACCCACGACGGAACGGCGCACAATAAAACTTTTATTCAAACGCATTAAGTCAGAAACGAAGGGCTTGGTCAGCAAATTATCGCCGATGGCAATACGCAGCGAATCCAGCCCTTTCTGATGAAGAGCAAGAATTGTCAGGGACGGGTCCATAGCAATGTCGCGATGATTGCTAATAAATAAATATGACTGCCTGGGGTCAAGTTTTTCGATCCCCCTGACAGTGAACTGGCTATTATCTCGCGTCAGCAATTTTCGTAATTGCACGTCCATCAGTGCCTGAAAATCACCCACACTGGTCACGTCAGCAAATGCACGTTTCATGGTGGCTCGAATCAGCGGGCGTAAAAGCCAAGGCACCCAGCGGGACAGCCGTGAAAACTTCATGCTTGCCAGGGTGTCGACGAACTCCCTCTCTCCTAGCAGACGGGTGAATACTTCTTCAAACTCGTCGTCATTGTAGGGTCGAATATCATCGAAATGAGAAGCCTCGATAGCTTTTACCTTCTCATCTGTTGGTGCTGCCAATCCTTGCTCGCTCACTTGGCCAAATCCCGAGAATTATGCCAAGGCACATCTTTGGCGTGCCGGTCGACCAAGTGCGCAACGTCGAGCACCAGTGCAAATAGCGCCATGCGCACCAGTAAACCGTTATCGGCCTGGCGGAAAATGGCCAGATTGGGATTATTATCTAAATCGACATCAAGCTCATTGGCCTCGACCCGAGAGTCCCGTGGCAAGGGATGCATAATCACGGTATTGGGTTCGCAGTGCTCAGTGTAAATGGCCTGGTTGAGACGAAAGCGGCCCCGGTACAAATCGGCCTGCTCTCGATCGCTAAAGCGCTCTTCCTGAATACGCGTTGAATAAACGATATCGACGCTGGAGATACTCCCCTCCAGTTGATCTGTCACGCTGACCTGATGGCCCGCTTGACGCAAACCTTCCACATACTGTTCTGGCATTGCCAGCTCGGTGGGGGACACCAGCGTGACCTGAATATTATTGTAGAGTGATAATAATTTGCACAAGGAGTGTACTGTGCGGCCGTGTTTGAGGTCACCCACCATGGCGATGCGCAGACCATCAATACTGCGCCCCAAGCCTTGTAATTCTTTAGCGATGGTATACAGGTCGAGCAGCGCCTGGCTGGGGTGCTCATTGCTACCGTCACCGCCATTCATCACCGGCACCCGACTCGCCGCCGCAAACTGAGCCACCGAACCTGCTTCGGGGTGGCGCATGCAAATCACATCGCTAAAGCCAGAGAGCACCCGGGCCGTATCCTGCAAAGATTCACCTTTGATTAACGAAGAGCTATCCATGCCAACGGACTCTCGCACATCCCCCCCCAGTAAATTAAAAGCCGAACCAAAACTAATGCGCGTACGGGTACTGGCCTCAAAAAACATATTGCCGAGAATGGCACCTTCCAGCACCCGCGTGATGCGACGGCGCTGGGCGTAAGGCTCCATATTGTCGGCCGTACTAAAAAGCACCTCGATATCAGCCCGCTCAAACTGCTCAATAGAAAGGATGTGTGCACCGGTAAAATTCACGCTTTCGCTTATCCTGTATAAAAGTACAGACTGTGTAAAAGTACAGCCCGTGTAAAAGTTTATTGTGTCGCGACGGCACATTCAGTACGCCGTTCTGACTTAAGGAGACTCTAATTAAGTATCGCTATGATTTAGCCAACTCGATCACCAGCTGCTTGCCCCAGGCCCGTAACGCTTTAAGCACTTCAACCTTTTGCGGCTCAAGATTGTGCGCTTTTTCCAGTGTATCAAGCTCTTCAAAATAGGCGGCCATACTCAAATAGCCCTCTTCGCCGTCGATCAAACGCGCTTGTTTCATCTGCTTCCAGGCCTTGCGCTCGGCACTGGTAAGCGTTCCATTGGCATAGCGGGCACGATAATTAAAGAGCAGGCCATTATAGCGCTCATCACGGAACAACAGGGACTCATCACCGAGACTTTCAACGGGCGTACGGCGAATATGCGTCAGTAGGGCTTTGTCATCATTGGGTAAAAAGCCCTGGTACAAAGCCTGTTCGGGGTCTTCTATTTCAGGGTAATCCGGCGCGGCAAAAATGGCTGCAATTTTGTCACCGAGATCAGCAGCGCAGAGTGTTTGCCAGTGCCGATAACAACGATCGAGATCAATACCCAGGCGTTCAGCCGTAGGCTTGTCGAGCAACTTGGGTGTGGCGATAACCGGGCAACGATTCAGGTGAATGCCTTTTAGCGCCACGCGCTCTACACCTTCGGGCAAATCTGGCGTCGCCGTAAAAAGGCGCTCACCAATCTGCTCCGCGGTGAGGTTCAACAAAGGCTCAGGATCGGCCATTAAGTTAACGCTAATCACGGCATTTTTATTTGTTGGATGCGGGGCGAGGGGCATCATCATTGCCGTGTAGCCATTCTCTCGAGGCAAGCGCGACGACACGTGAAGAAAGGGTTTACGCGACACCCTATCCACCAGACCTGCCGCCTTATGCTTAAGGCGATGACTGTAAACATAGTCATAAAGGCGTGGCTGTTTTTCTTTCACCAGGCGCGCCATGGCGATGGTCGCGGTGACATCCGACAGCGCATCGTGAGCAGCGGCGTGTTCAATATTGTTAGCGGCGGTCAGTTCTTCAAGTCGAAAGCTGGGAGAGCCATCGGGCTTATTGGGCCAGACAATGCCCTCGGGGCGCAGGGCGCGGGTCAGGCGCAGCATATCGATAATGTCCCAGCGAGAGTTACCCTGCTTCCACTCCCGTTCATAAGGGTCGTAAAAATTGCGATACAGGGTGAAACGTGTGACTTCATCGTCGAAACGCAGGCTATTGTAGCCAACACCGCAAGTACCCGGCTGGGATAATTCACGGTGAATCGCTGCGATAAATTGCGGCTCGGGGACACCTTCGTCCCGTGCCTTTTGCGGCGTAATGCCGGTAATCAAGCAGGCTTGGGGATGGGGCAGACAATCGTCGGCAAGCTGACAATACTGCACCAGGGGTTCGCCAATAATATTGAGGTCTTCATCGGTGCGCAGACCGGCAAATTGCACCGGGCGATCTCGTGTGGGATCAACACCAGTGGTTTCGTAGTCGTGCCAGTATAGAGTCGGTTTCATTCTTTCAGGGGCCTTATCGCCGATTTCCTATCTTGAGAAAAGGCCCAACGGACAAGCCTCATTAAATCCCACCCAAGGGAGGACGCTAGCATAGGTATATAGGCGCATAAAAAACAGCGGGCAAAAAAATAGCGCCCTAAGGCGCTATTTTCAATCATCACGCACAATTAATCGCCGAACACTTCTGAATAAGAGAGTTCACCAATTACGCGACGGTTACGTGCCCGACCCTCTTTCGTGCTGTTATCAGCAATAGGCCGTGCTTCGCCGTAACCTACTGTTGAAACACGTGCAGGATCAAGGCCATACATTTCAGCCAATTTGGCTTCAACGGCTATTACACGACGCTCTGAAAGGCTCTGGTTATAGTCATCAGAACCCGCTGAATCCGTGTGTCCCTCAAGAACCAGATCAATATCACCGTGGGCTTTCATCGCATTAGCGATGGCTTCCAGCTCATCACCATAAATGGCGCGAACAACAGCTTTATCGAATTCAAACTCAACATTCAGGCGCACAGTGATTGTACGAACTTCAGGCTCTTCTGCGGGAGCCGGAGGGGGCGGTGGCGCTACCGGCTCGGGTGTTGGCTCAACCACCGCGACAGGCTTAGGTGGATTGAAATAATAGTTCACCGCAAAATTCAGCGCAAGGTCGTCAACACCATCCTGAGAATCACTCACTTTATGAAGACCACGTATATCTGAACGGAATTCCCACTGGCGATCTAACATTTTTGACAAGCCAAAACCGAGTGATACTTGCTCAGTGTATTCCTGATTCACTTCACTAAAGTTGTAATCACTGTCATTCAAGTCATAGTATGCATACCCACCAACAAGATAGGGCCGCCAGCCTTTAGTGCCTTCATTTAAATAATAAAGGGCATCTATCCTGGCTGTGTCCATCGCATTGCCACCAATTTCAGTACCAACACCGGCTTCCAAAGCCCAGCGATCAGAAAAGCGGTAACCCAGATTTAAACCACCGACATAAGCTTCATCGCCACCACCAACAAAGCGCTCACTATCCAGATAATATCCGGTGACAGAGCCACCCAAATACAAACCTTCGTTCGCACTGACATTTACTGTTAATGTTGAAGCCAGCAACGTGGCTCCTGCTATCCCTATAGCACTGAATCTAGCCATTTCCATCCCCTCATTTGTAAAATAAAATCCAGTGGCACAATCCTAAAAATTCTAAAATTCAAGAACTCAAGCCACAAATCGTGCCGACATTGTCTCATATTCTTGCGGCAGTTAGCATTATAAGCCAAGCCAAACGATCCTCTTTAAGATATATCAATCGTCCTCTGCTCAATAATCGCCTGCCACTGCGCAGGACCGCTGCGATGCACGGAGTCACCTTTGCTATCAACCGCCACCGTCACCGGCATATCAACGACTTCAAACTCATAAATAGCTTCCATACCCAACTCGGGGAAAGCGACTACCTTCGCAGCTGTAATCGCTTTCGACACCAAATAAGCTGCGCCACCAACGGCCATTAAATACACCGCTTTATTATCGCGAATCGCATCGATGGCAAGACCACCCCGCTCGGCCTTACCCACCATGCCGATAAGGCCGGTTTCTTCAAGCATAGTGCGAGTGAACTTATCCATTCTCGTCGCAGTAGTCGGGCCTGCTGGACCAACCACCTCGTCATCGACGGGATCAACCGGGCCGACGTAGTAAATAAAGCGATGGGTAAAGTCGACCGGCAAGGCTTCACCATTGGCTAGCATGTCGGTAATTTTTTTGTGGGCGGCATCGCGGCCGGTCAGCAATTTGCCCGAGAGCAGTACAGTCTCGCCACTCTGCCACTCTTGAATCGATTCCGGCGTAACCTCATCAAGATTAACCCGACGTACACTGTCGCCGACTTCCCAGGCAATATCGGGCCAGTCGTCAATATTAGGCGGCGTCAACGCTGCAGGCCCACTGCCATCCAGCGTAAAATGGGTGTGTCGTGTTGCTGCGCAATTGGGAATCATCGCCACGGCTTTGTTAGCCGCATGGGTTGGGTAGTCCTTTACTTTGACATCAAGCACGGTTGTCAAACCACCGAGACCCTGAGCACCGATACCCAGCGCATTCACCTTTTTCATCAATTCCAGGCGCAGTTCTTCGCTACGATTTTCAGCACCGCGAGCTTCTAATTCATGAATATCAATCGGATCGAGCAACACCTCTTTCGCCAACAACATCGCTTTTTCAGCCGTACCACCAATGCCAATACCGAGCATACCGGGTGGGCACCAGCCAGCACCCATCTTCGGCACTTGCTCCAGTACCCAGTCGACAACGGAGTCAGAAGGGTTAAGCATTGCAAATTTGGCCTTGGCCTCTGAGCCGCCGCCTTTTGCCGCGACATAGACTTCAACCTTGTCACCAGCAACGATTTCATAATGGATAACCGCCGGGGTATTGTCGCCGGTATTCTTGCGAGCACCATCGGGGTCATCGAGAATAGAAGCGCGCAAAATGTTGTCGGGATTCATATAGGCCTGACGCACGCCCTCATTCACCATGTCGGTGACATTCATTTCACTCTGCCACTGCACATTCATGCCGACTTTCAAAAACACCGTAACGATGCCGGTATCCTGACAAATCGGGCGATGCCCCATGGCACACATGCGGGAATTAACCAGGATTTGCGCCATCGCATCTTTCGCTGCCTGGGATTCCTCGCGCTGATAAGCCTCGTCCACAGCCTTAATAAAGTCGACCGGGTGATAGTAGGAAATAAACTGCAGCGCATCGGCCACACCTTGAATTAAGTCTTGCTGACGGATGACGGTCATAAATTCTCGCTTATTGGCTGAGTCATTGAATTATTAGCGGGTAAAACCTACTAAATAGGATTAAGGCGCGGTGGGCGCTGCCTGTAATCGGCTAAATTTTTCGTTGGTTTGCTTTCTAAAGGCATCCATAGATTTCACTGCCTGCTCAAGTTCTGCTAGTTGACGACTTTGGCCCTGGCGATTCTTTTCGATCAGCTTTTGCAGACTCGCCGCCTCGCTGCCAGCACCCTGGAGTTTCTTTTCAAGGCCTTTTAGCTGCGCATAAAAATCATCAGTTTGCGCATTGGCGACCAGTGAAGCACTACTCACCTTTTTGATTTCATTTTGTAGGCTTTTCAGGCGATTCTGCAAAGATACCTGAGCTTGTAGAGCCTTCTTTAATTCCTTTTTAGCACCCGTATCGGCGAGCTGTAGAGCCTTAATAGCCTTTTTATTGCGGTCATTAGCGACACCCCAGAGCTTCCTTATCTCCGACCAATGTTTGGTCAGTGTTTCTTCCTGCTTGCTGAGTTTTATAGCCAAGCTAGCACCCGATTGGGCTACAGATTCATCGCTGGATTCCAGACGTTGAACGAGGTCATCAAAACGCTGTTGTAGATACAGCTGGGACTGGCTCTGTTTCCAGGAAAAAACAGACAAAGCGGCAAGGCTAATAAGTAGCAGACCAACAACAATACAAAGTGCAATAAAACCTAGCTTACTGGGTTCAACAACAGACGGAGAGCTAATAGGCCGTGCCTTTTTTTTCTGCACAGGTAAATCAGTTCGCGAGGAAGCGGGTTCATCACGCCGGGCAATAAAGGGCTCTCGGCGACTCGGCTTATCTTTTGTCATTCTCAGTCACTGTATTGGTGGTAAAACAGCCGGAATTATCCTGGAAACGGAAGTTGGGTACGAAAAAGATGTGCAAGATATTGGTGTGCATAGGGGATTTTAAAAAGTCGCTGTCACCTTATTGGTGATGAGAATTTTTTAAACTTTTCTAGGTGCGCCAAGAGCTTGTGCAGACTTTCGTGATCCGACTACTGTTTTTAGGATTATACACTTTTGTCGAACTGGCCCCATAAAAAAACCGGCCAACAAGGGCCGGTTTTTTTATGCATTTACGCTTTAAACATATTGAAAAATCAAAGCCATAACGACAGTCAAACCGAGACTCGAATGAATCACGCCTTTAACCGTTGTCATTGGGCCTTGCTTGCCAACAATCGCATTCACTTCAAGTGCTGCAATTAAAGCCAGAACTGCATACAGAGCTGCACCACCGCCGTTGACGCTGAGCAAGCTGTCTGCACCGTAGCCAATATGTGGAGAAGCCAACATGCAGTAAGCCATGGGCGCAGAGAATAAAGTATTGGTACGCGAGGCCAACAACGCTTTACCAGCGGCGGTAGGGCCATCACCCTCAACCATGCCCAAAGCAATCTTCTGGTTAGGCCAGATAATCAACCAGACATTGAGGAACATCAAAGTGCCAAACAGTGCGCCGGCAACAATATATTCATTCATCACGCCCTGCTTTTGCACGCCCATCAACAAAAATAGGCCGGTGATGAAGGTGAACATGGCGCCCCAACGGAACCACCACAAAGCACTGGGTGCCAGCTTGGCTTTCGCATCGGACAAGGCTTCTGGTGTCGCCTGCTTAAAATAGCCACCCTGAATAAAGTTGAAATAGTACAAAAGGCCTATCCAGGTAATACCGAAGAGCAAGTGCCCCCAGCGAAACAGGAAGTTGATAAATTCCATCGTCGAAAGATTTTCCATAGTCGTAACCTCAGCTCTGTCAGTTTTAGTGTAGTTTTATAATCACAGCTACCCGTCATTTACACACGTGTGAATTATGTAGACAGACAGCCATAAATTTATCAGGCGCTATTCTAGTCATATCGGCGTGTGAATAAAACCATTGATCTACATTAAGAAGACATAAAAAAACCCCGCAAAAAGCGAGGTTTTTTTATGTGGAGGAGCTTGGCTTACATCATGCCGCCCATACCGCCCATGCCACCCATACCGCCCATGCCACCCATATCGGGCATAGCAGGCATGCCACCGGCATCATCGCCAGCTGCATCAGTGATCATGGCTTCAGTGGTAATCATCAAGCCAGCAATAGAGGCCGCGCCCTGCAGAGCAGTACGTGTCACTTTTGCGGGATCGAGAATACCCAGCGCAATCATATCGCCGTATTCGCCATTTGCAGCGTTGTAGCCGTTGCTGCCTTTGAGGTTCTTAACTTTGTCGAGAACAACAGAGCCTTCTTCACCCGCGTTTTCAACGATCTGGCGCAGAGGTGCTTCCATGGCACGACGTGCAATGCGAATACCAACAGTTTGCTCGTTGTTTTCACCTTCGAGACCTTCGAGAGCCGCCTGAGCGCGAACCAGTGCAACACCACCACCGGCAACAACGCCTTCTTCAACAGCCGCACGAGTTGAGTGCAGAGCATCTTCAACGCGAGCTTTCTTCTCTTTCATTTCAACTTCAGTTGCAGCGCCAACCTTGATGACAGCAACACCACCAGCCAACTTGGCCAGGCGCTCTTGCAGTTTTTCACGATCGTAATCGGAAGACGTATCTTCGATTTCGGCGCGAATCTGGTTAACACGACCTTTGATGTCGTCAACAGTGCCAGCACCGTCAACAATAACGGTGTTTTCTTTGCTCAGGCTAACGCGCTTGGCCTGACCGAGGTGCTCGAGAGTAGCAGACTCAAGATCGAGACCTACTTCTTCAGAGATAACAGTTGCGCCAGTCAGGATAGCGATATCCTGCAGCATCGCTTTACGACGATCGCCGAAACCAGGTGCTTTACAAGCAGCAACTTTAACGATACCGCGCAGGTTGTTAACAACCAGAGTTGCCAGCGCTTCGCCGTCAACGTCTTCAGCAATGATCAACAATGGCTTGCCAGACTTAGCAACGCCTTCGAGCAGGCCGAGCAGATCGCGGATGTTGGAGATCTTCTTGTCAGCAACCAGAATGTAAGGCGCTTCTAACTCAGCACTCATGCTTTCCTGGTTATTGATGAAGTAAGGCGAGAGGTAACCACGGTCAAACTGCATACCTTCAACCAGGTCCAGCTCATTCTCGAGACCAGTACCTTCTTCAACGGTGATAACACCCTCTTTACCAACCTTGTCCATGGCTTCAGCGATAATTTCGCCAACCTGGGTATCACTGTTAGCAGAGATAGTACCGACCTGAGCAATTTCTTTGTTGTCGGTGCAAGGCTTGGCGAAGCCTTCGATCGCGTCAACAGCAGCAACAACTGCCTGGTCGATGCCGCGTTTCAAATCCATTGGGTTCATACCAGCAGCAACAGCTTTTAAGCCTTCGCTAACGATGGCCTGAGCCAAAACAGTTGCAGTGGTAGTACCGTCGCCCGCTTCGTCAGAAGACTTGCTGGCCACTTCTTTGAGCATTTGCGCGCCCATGTTTTCAAACTTATCTGTCAGTTCGATCTCTTTGGCAACCGAAACACCATCTTTAGTGATGGTCGGCGCACCAAAGGCTTTGTCGATTACTACGTTACGACCCTTGGGGCCGAGAGTAACTTTAACGGCATCTGCCAGAATGTTAACGCCTGCTAACATTCTTTGGCGAGCATTGTCGCCGAATTTCACGTCTTTTCCAGCCATGACTTCTTTCCTTTAATCTATATCTTAATTTCTAGTGGAATACCGGGGAGCTGATATTAGTCTTCAAGAACACCGAAGATTTCAGCTTCACTCATAATAATGAGCTCATCGTCACCATCTTTAATGATGTTGTTATTGCTGGGGAAACCACCAAAAATAACCTGATCGCCAACTTTTACGCTGAGCGGGCTAATTTCGCCGCTATTCAACAGACGACCTTGACCAACGGCAACAACTTCACCTTCATTGGATTTCTCTTTTGCAGAACCTGACAGAATAATACCGCCAGCTGTTGTTGCTTCTTCTTCCTTGCGGCGCACGACAACACGGTCGTGCAAGGGACGAATTTTCATCTAACTCCACCTCTTATATGCATTTAAAGTAACTGTGTTCGGACACAGAGAGTCCGAAGCTGACAACTATCTGGAGGCAGCCAAACGGAAATCAAGGGCTGAATCATAAAATTATCCATTTCATTCACCGCCAATAACAAACAGCCAATCTACCAACCCAATCATGGCTCATCTTTACGCGACTCACCTTCACGTTGCCCGTCCTCATTCCAGTATTCACCTTCAAGTGTATTGCCCTTGATTTCCTGACGGAAACCGGCCCCACCGACAACGCCACCCTGAAACATCGCCACTCGCCCCACCAAACGGCGCACCAACCACTGACGCAGCACCGGGGTCAAGCCGGCAAAGCCGATGACATCGGTGAAAAAGCCAGGCGTCAGCAAGAGCGCCCCGGAAACAGCCAGCACGATACCTTCGAGCATTTCCTGGGCTGGAAGCTCACCGCTTTCCATGCGCTGATTGACGCGCAGCAAAGTGCTCAGCCCCTGGCGGCGTAACATGGCCAAACCAATCACGGCGGTCAACAACACGGCACCAATGGTTGGTACGGCACCAATAACACCGCCGACTTGAATGAGTAGCCACATTTCAACGATGGGCACGATAATAAAAATAAGTAAGAGAAAACGCACAGCAACTCCTATAACAGTAATGTATTTGGTGGTAGTAGCTTATTAGTAGACCATTGGGTTTATACACGTAAATTCAAGCACTGGCGCGCAGCCAATAAAACGTGCCAACACGCTAGGCGACAAGACCCTATTTGTTTTAAGGTAGCGCCTGATTCGCATTCAGGCATACCATGACTAGTCAGACTCTGCGCGACATACTCTTTAACCGACGCATGCTGATCTGTATTTTTACCGGCTTCGCTTCCGGCCTGCCGCTTTATATTCTTATATCACTGGTACCTGCCTGGCTGCGCACGGAAGGTGTTGGGCTTAAAGAAATTGGCCTCTTTACGCTGATTGGCCTGCCCTATACCTGGAAGTTTTTCTGGTCACCGCTGCTAGAACGCTACCCTCTACCGCTGCTCGGCCGCCGCAGAGGCTGGATGCTACTCACCCAGGTCGGCCTACTATTTAGCATCGCCGCCCTGCCACAATTCGACACCGCCACTCAGCTGTGGCCCCTTGCCGCACTCTGCGCTTTAATCGCTTTTTTCAGTGCCAGCCAGGATATTGTTATCGATGCCTACCGGCGCGAATTATTACCCGACATTGAACTCGGCCTGGGTAACTCTATTCACGTTAATGCCTACCGTATCGCCGGACTGGTGCCGGGCTCGCTGTCATTGATTCTCGCTGATTTCCTACCCTGGGATACGGTATTTTTAATTACCGCTGCCTTTATGTCGGTGGCCATAGTATTAACGCTTTCGATCAAAGAACCCAGCCACCCGACACCTGCCCCCGCAACACTACAGGCTGCCATTATTGAACCCTTTCGTGAATTTTTTCAACGCCTTGGGCTTTCACAAGCGCTGCTGGTACTGAGCTTTATGTTCCTCTACAAACTCGGTGACAATATGGCGACGGCGCTGGCCACCCCTTTTTATATCGACATGGGCTTTGAGCTATCGCAAATTGGTGTGATCGCCAAACATGCCGCCCTATGGCCGATGATTGTCGGCGGTCTGCTCGGCGGTTTGATGATGGTGAAAATCGGTATCAACCGCGCCCTGTGGGTTTTTGGCGTGGTGCAGTTAATCTCTATTTTCGGTTTTGCGCTAATGGCCCACGTCGGCGAAGGGTTATGGCTACTGGCACTCGTGATCGGCTTTGAATATCTCGGTGTCGGGCTCGGCGCGGCGGCCTTTATCGCTTTTATTGCCCGCACCACCAGCCGTGCCCACAGCGCCACCCAGCTGGCACTGTTTACCGCGCTGACCGCCGTGCCCCGCACCGTCGCCAATGCGGGCACCGGCTATTTGGTGGAAGCCGTCGGTTGGGAGCAATTTTTCTACTTTTGTGCCCTGCTCGCCCTGCCTGGCATGCTACTACTGACCAAAGTTGCGCCCTGGAATGGGTCGAATGAAAGTAAAGACTCCGCCTAACGCCCATGTAACCAGCAGTTTTTTGTGGAGGGCTTTGCGACAAAATGTAGAGTAGCGAAATTCGCAAAAGGTCGGGGCAAAAAAATATCCGATTGACATGTTTGTTACATCTATGAGACCTGATACAACGATGATGTCATCATACATAACAGCGGAAAATTATTGCCTGCGCGGCAATAATTTTCCGGAATAGTTGCGTTATGCCGGTTTCTTTATTCCCAATATCCCCATTAGTTCAAGCATCCGCGGATCACCCTTTAGCTTATCTTCAAAATCTTGCTGAAATTCAGTATTTCCACCTTTTAAACTTATAACCTTTTCGTAATGATCATCTGCCGTAAAGATGTCATGATCGATTTTGGTTTCTTCGTAAAACCCCTTAAACTTATCGCCATATTCACTTAGTTCATTTTTATAAGTATTCTGGAAGCTTTCTGCCCAAGCCCCGTACCCTATTTTATGAGAGTCAGAGTTGTTCAACACTGTAACTTTTGGTAAGTACTCTGCAGTCTGCTCCGTGTACATTGCCATCTTTTCAAGTTCAGCCATAGCTTCCGGTGAGATCCTGACATCAAGCTCACGAGTAGACACACTTCCTGTATTAATTGACTGCTTAGACTGAGGAGATATCGAAGTGTTAATCGATTCATAAAAGTTATTAGGCATTCCAGAAATTTGCATAGCCTGATTCCATAATAGTTATCCTTAACTATGCACAGCAAACAGTATGCCAACCCGCCATATAAACTAAGCATTTTATACTTTGAGCCTCCAGTATGCGGAACATGTAACAATCTGTTAAAAGCACTTACAAAACCAAGCCCAGTGCTAGCAGGCAGAGCCAGAAAATCAGCACGCGCTTAAAGAGTTGCCTTATTTCCCCACAGTCAGCGGCAATGTTTTCGGCAGAGGTGATTTCAAGCCCACCCACAGAAACTATCTTGTCAGTACCCAGCGCATCATCCACACAGTCCTGCAAAACCTCTGCGCTGGGGCGGCCACTAAACCAACGCGTCAGCCAGCAAGAAAGTCCTGCACCAAATTGGCCGACAAAAGCCAGCGTAAAACTGGCCAATCCGAGTGGTAGCCACTCTAGCAAAGCCAGCCAGCGGCTCGCTGTGCGCAGCTGTAAATACCCGTCGAAACTGGACTCCCCCGCGTCGGACTGTGCGAGCTGCTGCACTAAAGACACGCGATAAAGCACGGACAAACGATAGAGCAAGGCGCCAGCGACACCGCCCAGTAAACTCCAGAAAACAACCGCCAAATAACGCTCAAGATAAGCATAAGAGACACGCTGGCGCAGCGCCTGTGCCAGCGCGGGCAGGTCAAAGGCAACTATTTTGCGCTTATCTGTACTTAAGATTTCACCCGCATGAAAAGCCGCCTGGCTATCACCGCGCTGTAAATCGCCCTGCAGAGTGTTTAATTCTGCCTGCAAATCACCACGACCAAAGCTATACAGCAAAACCCAAAGCTCAAGCACCAATAGTAATAAAACCGGGATGCCTTCGAGTAAATCGCGCAATAGGTACAAACCGACGACGGGCAGAGCTAACGATAACAGCAGTTGCCCTGCTGGAAGCTTTGTCACCAAGGCCCAGCCAGAAACCCTTTGTAACCAGGTAAAAAACCAGCGGTCATTTTGAAAGCCTGTCAGCGGTGCCCGAAAATAGGCAACCACCAGGGCCAGAACAATGGTGACTAATATCATTCTTTTTCTCCTTTTATTACGCCTTTCGTATTTTCCAGCAGAGTAAAAAAAAGCGGCCAGTCAAAAGCTGGACCAGGGTCTGTTTTACGCCCCGGCGAAATATCACTGTGACCGACGATTCGCTCAACACTCAACGCCGGGTAGTTGACTAATAACTGCTGGCAAACTTGCACCAAGGATTGGTACTGCTTATCGCTATAGGGCTCAGTATCTGTGCCCTCAAGCTCGATGCCAATAGAGTAGTCGTTGCAATTGGCACAACCGGCAAAGCTAGAATCACCGGCGTGCCAGGCGCGCTGACTGAATGGCACAAACTGCACTACCTCGCCCTGGCGATCAATTAACAGATGCGAAGACACGTGCAGACCGGCAATTTCCGCGAAGTAACTGTGTTCATCCGCGCTTAAAGTATTGGTGAAAAACTGTTCGATGTAGCCCCCACCAAACTGCCCCGGCGGCAGGCTAATATTATGAATCACCAGCAATGATATCTCGCCACCCGCAGGCCGCTCACCCTGATTGGGCGACGGGCATTGGCGCGCATAAACCAGTAAGCCCTCATCGCAAATCACCGTACAGGCCACTTCAAACGACTGCTGTACACATCAATACACTTATTATCCATCTTGCTTGCCTCACTTATATTCCCGCAGCTTAACTGCATTGCTATAATCGCCGCAAAATTTATCGAGGAAACTCCGTGGAAATAAATTCGGCACTGGCCGCAAATATCACCGCCAGCGTGCAGCTGGCTCTGGCCGAAGATATTGGCAGTGGTGATATCACCGCCCAGCTAATCCCCGCAGACAAGCAATCCAGCGCCACCATTATCACTCGTGAGGACGCCGTCATTTGCGGCATCGCCTGGGTTAATGCGGTTTTTCAACAACTCGACCCAGACCTGAAAGTGAACTGGTCAGTGGCAGACGGCGATACGATCAGTGTCGACCAGACCGTCTGCACGTTGCAGGGCAATGCCCGTGCACTACTGACCGGCGAGCGAGCGGCCTTGAATTTTCTGCAAACTTTATCGGGCACCGCTACCACCTCGCGACACTATGCACACTTGATGGCCAATGCTGGCGGGGACAGTCAAAAGATACGGGTACTCGATACGCGAAAGACACTGCCCGGCCTGCGCCTGGCGCAAAAATATGCGGTGAAAGTCGGCGGCTGTGACAATCACAGAATGGGCCTCTACGATGCATTCCTGATTAAAGAAAATCATATTGCCGCCTGTGGCGGTATCGCCAAAGCTGTGGCTCAAGCCCGTATTATCGCTCCGCAAAAACCGGTTGAAGTGGAAGTTGAAAACCTCGAGGAATATCAGCAAGCCCTCAGCGCCGGTGCTGACCGCATTATGCTCGATAATTTTTCCCACCAGGATATTCAGCAGGCGCGACAAATTAGTCAGGCTCAAGACCCATCATCCGTAGTGGAGCTAGAGGTGTCGGGTAATATCGCTGCTGACAATATCGAGCAATATCAAGACCTCGATATTGACTTCGTCTCAACGGGGGCGCTGACCAAGCATTGCCAGGCAGTGGATTATTCAATGCGTATTCAGTGAGCCTACTTTCAGATCACTGAATAACAGCCACTAAAAAGCCCGGTACGTTTAAAACGTCCGGGCTTTTTAGATGATAGAGCTACTTACATTAAGGCTACTTACCGCCGCCCATAATGCCTCTCACCGCAGCGGGAATATCCGCAGGCAATATCAGCAGCTTACTATTCTCAGACTTCGCCATATCCCTGACGGCATCGACATAGCGCTCACCCAGTAGATACATTACCGGCAAATCATTGTCACCCACTGCCGAGGTGACTTTTTCAATCGCCTCTTTGGTGGCTTCCGCAATAACGATTTTTGCTTCCGCATCGCGACGAGATGCCTCGAGGCGACCATCGGCCTGTAATATCGCCGCCGACTTTTCACCGTCAGCACGAGTAACAGTGGCACGGCGCTCACGCTCGGCAGCGGCCTGCTCTTCCATCGCTGACTGCATGGTTGATGAAGGATTAATATCCTGAATCTCAACCGTTTTCAGGGTAATACCCCAGTCGGCAATGTCATCAGAAATAGCGGCTTTTAGAGCAACCTTAATTTTATCCCGCGACGACAGCGCATCATCAAGCTTCATTTCACCGACGATAGAACGCAGCGCCGTTTGCACCAACGTACGAATCGCAATCTCGTAATCTTCAACCCCGTAAACCGCTTTTTCCGGCGACAGAATATTAATGTAGGCAACCGCGTTGGCAATGATCACCACGTTGTCGAGAGTAATCACTTCCTGAGAGGGAATATCGAGAACGATGTCCTTGGTCGTCACCTTGTAAGACACATTGTCCATATAAGGAATAATAAACTGCAGGCCGGGGGGCAACGAACGGTGATACTTGCCCAAACGTTGTATCACCCACTTACTGCCCTGGGGAACCTGCTTGACCCCCTTGAATAAAGTAACAACGGCAAGGGCCAATAAACCCCAAATAATAATCGAGCCATTCAATAACATGCGTACGTCCTCCAAAAGTTGTTTTGGCTGGAGCGATAAATATCGCAAGCCAGGCAGCGCGAAGAGTATCAGTTACAAGAGAGGAGTATCTACATTTGTCTTTAGCGATTAACAGCACAGATTCTAGCGGCTGCCGATCCATTGCGGGGGCGTGAAGCCTGAAAGAACGCAATCACAGCTAACACTATCATTTCAAAAAATCTTGGTATTTATTTTCTTTTTTTTAGCCATTTTAGTTGACAGTACTTACCCACAAAATCTGTGGATAAGTCTGTGGACTGAGAGCCCGTAACTATCAGAAAGCCCCGGAATCGTTGACCATGTCACAAAATGGTCACTTTTTAGTCATAAAAAAATAGCTATAAAAATCAGCGGCTTACATATTCTGAAATAAAATATCAATGGCTTACAGATGTATTGAAAAAGCAGCTTTAAGTTAAACGACTAACTGTGGAAAAGACTCAGTATCCGTCACGTAAAACCGCAAAAACAACTAGTCGAAACTAAGGCCCAACCGGCGGCCAACTAACTCATAAGACTCAACAACGTCACCTAAACCCTGTCTAAACCTATCTTTATCTAGCTTTTCTCGGGTATCCACATCCCATAAACGGCAGCCATCCGGGGTAAACTCATCACCGAGCACCACCTCTCCTCCCGTCGCAATGCCGAACTCCAGCTTATAGTCGACTAACAGAATGTTGCTGTCGAGAAACAGGGCCTTGAGCACATCGTTAACGGCGAAAGTTAAGACTTTCATTTTCTCTACATGCTCAGGCTCTGCCCAGCCGAAAGAGCTGATGTGGTAGTCGTTAATCATCGGGTCGCCGAGATCGTCGTTCTTTAAGAAAAACTCAAAGGTCGGCGGATTCAACTCAAGCCCTTCCTCAACACCCAGCCGACGACAGATACTGCCAGCAGAAATATTGCGTACTACGCACTCTACCGGGATCATATCCAGCCGGGCCACCAGTGACTCCTGGTCGCTGAGTAAGGATTTAAAATGGGTTGGAATACCCGCAGCCTCTAACTTCTCCATAATAAAGGCATTGAACTTATTGTTGACCATGCCTTTACGATCCAGCTGCTCGATTTTTTTACCATCAAAGGCAGAGGTATCATTGCGATAAAAGAGAATTAATGACTCCGCGTCATCCGTAGTAAAAACTGATTTAGCCTTACCTTTGTATAACTCTTCACGTCTTTCCATTGTCAGCCTGTCTCCTAAACATGTGTTCTAAATAGAAACTCTCAATATGGCAACTTATCAAAACGCAATGTCAGCGTCTGGAATAGTAATGAGAGTTTATTGATTTTTCCGTAATTTTACTGGCGGCCTTACTCTAGCGCCAACCAATCCACACAGTCATCCTGACTGGCGTATTTTATCTGATGAACCAAAGCGGCAACCGGCTCTATCGCCTCTTGTACCCGACTCAGGGCATTATTTTGCTGGCTAATATGGCCAACGAGCAGCCTCTGTAATGAACGGGGCTCCAGAGCACTTAACAAGGTCGCCGTTTGAGTATTATTCAAGTGACCCCAGTCACCCCCTACCCGCTGTTTCAAGGTGTAAGGATACGGCCCGTCCGCCAACATTACCGAGTCATGATTGGCCTCAACCAACAAGCCATCGCACTGCTGATAACACGCCAGAACGTGAGGGCTGATGTGCCCCAAATCGGTGAGCACGCCCAACTTGAGCCCGGCATAATTAAACACAAATTGTACCGGCTCACGAGCATCGTGGGGAACAGCAACCGGTAACACGTCAACACCGCCAACCTGGAAGTTTTGTTGCGGCGTTATCAGATGTAAATCAATATCAGCCGGGGCAGATGCAACCTTTGCCGTGCCGCCCGTCATATAAACCGGCAACTTATGACGCCTGGCCAATGGCCAAACCCCTTTAATATGATCACCGTGTTCGTGAGTCACCAGGATGCCAGATAGCTGTGGGCCATCAAGCTGCACCAGAGCCAATCGTCGCTCCAGCTCACGGGCAGAAAAACCACAATCGACCAACAAGCAGGCGTCACCTGCTCTCACCAGCGTAGCATTACCCTTACTACCGCTACCGAGGGAGGCAAAAGCCATCACCAAAAGCGCACACCAGAAGTACCGCTCATGACGAAAAACAAAGTATCAATAGCCCACGTGAAACTCGCATCAGCACCCGCGATTATGAAAGGTTGGCGCGAATTTTTTTCAGTAAGCGCAGCGTCTCTATACGCTCGGCAGGCTTACCCTCACTGTCGACAAGGCTGATCGCCACACCGTCTTCACTACGCGTAAGCCGAATCAAATAGCTGACTGTTAAACGCTGCTCTTCCTCACTTTTACTGAATAAACGCGCAAAAAAGCCCGGCTTCTCCGCATCAGGATCGCCATAAAATACATAGAAAACCCCCTCGCTTCGATCCTGATCAACCAGGAAGAAACCATCGCGGCCGGTGGCGTAACCCACTGACGCCCAGGAGCGATCATAGTCGAGTCGCATCAATATATAGGGCTCGGCATCTTTCGGCGTGACGATATCGACCTTAGATTCACCACCAATCGACTGGGCCAACAAAGAGACCGTGCCGCTCGATTCATCACCCGCGAGTGCGCTGGCCAACATGTTAGCCATGGCCTTTTCACGCTCATCATCATCAGACACCAGAGGCCAGGCTCCCGGCGTGCCGTCTTTTTCAATCCGCATATGGACTATCGCCACTTCCGTACTATCGACCTGCACACCCGGCTCGATACGAAACTGGAAGCGATGCTTATAGACATCGTCACTTTTCAATTCAAGCCATACCGTCTCCAGCACACCCGCTGAAGCATCTGCAAAACCGGTGGGCAGAGCATTGCGATTCAATATATTTCTAACTCGCGGCCACACCTCACTCGGTGCACGGTTGGTCAAAACCCAGCGCTTACCACTCAGCGTTTGAATTTTGACTTCTTCATCGAGTAAATTCCCACTAAGCGGCTGAGGCCTGGGCGCACCAATAGTCTCTTCGAGTAACAGACTGGTATCGGGAATTTCAGCAACGACATAAAGCTCACCCAGAGCATCGCTATCAGCACCTTCGGGCACAGCCATGACCGGCATATTCTGGGCGAGCTGGTAGTCTTTTTGGCGATCACGGAAGATGCCATCATCATCCATCATCTGACAACCCGACAACAGGCTTAAGCCGAGCACTACTAACAATGGCCGAGCGTAAGCCAACAATCGCGTATGTAAGTTAACTAGCCGAACTTTATTCATTGAATTCCCAGAAAGTACTGCGCTCAAGCGCAAACATATAGCGACAACTATAATTACAACAGAGCTGCAGCCTGCATCGCTGTTTTTATTTCAGACCGGCAAGCGGCAGAAAGTGGCGTTAAGGGCAAACGGATAGTGTCCTGTGTCATCAAGCCCAACTCGGCGACAGCCCACTTAACGGGTATCGGGTTGGACTCAACAAACAGCACTTCATGCAACGTTGCCATTTCACTATTTAAAGCCCGCGCCTGATCGGTATTCCCGGCCAGGGCAGCAGCACAAAGCAAATGCATTTGCTGCGGGGCGATGTTGGCAGTGACCGAAATATTGCCCTTGCCACCGAGCAGAATTAGCTCGACTGCTGTGGCGTCATCACCGGAGTAAACGGCGAAATCATCGGGCGTGCCGGTAATAATGTCACGGGCGCGATCAAGATCACCTGTCGCTTCTTTGATACCGACAATATTGTCCAGCTGCGCCAGTCGACACACCGTCTCAGCCAACATGTCGCAGGCCGTACGACCGGGCACGTTGTAAAGAATTTGCGGTATTGCCACGGCTTCTGCGATGGCTTTGTAATGTAAATACAGACCTTCTTGCGTCGGCTTGTTGTAATAAGGCGTGACCAGCAAGCAGGCATCGGCACCGCACTCTTTCGCGGCAGCGGTGAGCTCGATAGCTTCACTCGTGCTGTTAGCCCCAGTACCGGCGATAATGGCGATGCGCCCAGCAGCCTGCCGTACACAGACTTTAACCACCTCAAGGTGCTCATCGACATTCAAGGTCGCCGATTCGCCCGTGGTGCCGACGGCAACAATAGCATCGGTACCGGCGTCAATATGCCAGTCCACCAGTTTCTTCAAGGCAGGCCAATCGACCGCTAAAGTTTCGGTGACCATCGGGGTCACCATCGCCACTATACTGCCGGTGATCATAGCCTTGCTCCAAAAAAGGCGTCATGTTACTGAGCTACTCATGCCGACACAAGCACCACTCGCCGATTCACGCTCAGGCAGAGAAGTAAAAGAGAAGCAGGCTCTTATCATCGAGAGGCCACAAGGTTTATGACTCAACCTTTTAGCCATCAGTTATCGACGTAAAAAGGCATCGAGATGTTCGACCATTTCCGTCCAATCAGAATCTTCCGCCCTCGCCTCCATCAGGAAGGAGCGCTGTCCCGGATTCCAGAATGAAGCCTCCTCCAACGTCAACTGGGGGTCGAGAGGGCTGTGCTGGTCGATAAATTCATTAATCGCCGATTCCGATGACGGCAAGCCGAGCTGTTCGAACAAAGTCGCCAATGTATGGGCTGACAGATCCATTTTTATTCTCCTTTACGGGGCCGATTGCCCAGTAATGTTAAAACACCTTATTCGCAAAGCACCCAGCATTCCTGGTCAAACTCGTCATTGGTCGACGTCCGCTTAGCCTTGCCGTCGCGCTCCAGCTTGAGCAAATGCGCCCACAGGGAAAAACGCGCGTAGTAGTAAACCTTCTTATCGACATCATCGTAAATCGTCGACAGCATGCCCAGCACACTCGACTCACCGCGTTTTTTCATTCCAGCGATCACTTTTTGTTCACGCATCATGCGGTGGCGATAAAGGGTATCGATAACTCTCTGCGGCTCGGCCATCAAGTTACCGTGACCTGGCGCAATATGTTGCAAGGGCAGCTCTCTCAAAATATCGAGAGAATCCAGGTAGTCCTTCATATCGCCACTGGGCGGAATGATCACGACCGTAGAGCCATCCATAATATGGTCGCCGGCAAACAGCAGGCCGTCTTCGTGTAAAAAGAAGCAGAAGTGGTTGCCCACATGACCGGGGGTATGGAGGGCTTCAAGGGTGAACTCATCGGTTTTGAATAGCTCGCCGTGGCGAATATTCTCTTCCACTGTGAAAGTTACGTCCTGAAAACTATCCGGATCCTCCATCACACAACCAATCAATTGGGCTCCGGTTTTCTCGGCGAGAACTTTCGCTGCCGGGGAGTGATCTTTGTGGGTGTGAGTAACAATAATCCAGCGGATTTTGTCGCCGCCCGCCGCTAGAATTGCATCAATATGGCTATCGTAAATGGGGCCGGGGTCGAGTACCGCAATTTCTTCTTTGCCGATTAAATAAGCATTGGTACCCGGCCCCGTCATAGCGCTGCCATTGGGCGCGCTAATGCGTCGTACCAAAGGGGTAAATTGATCCACTGTACTCATAAGACTTTCACCTTAAGTTCTCACCCTACATCATCACTTTATTGCTTTGTCGCCGTACTGATTTCAGACACGACGAGCAAGCACTTTTTATTATCGTTTTATCAACACAAGCGTTGCGCTTAAAGATCAACCAGAGGACTCGTATCCGCCTCATAATCGACACCATCGATACCAAAACCAAAGAGGCGTAAAAACTCTTGATGGTAGCCTTTAAAGTCAGTCAGCTCACCGATAGTTTCGGTATTAACACTATCCCACAACGCCGCCACCTGCGCCTGAACACTCTCTTTTAACTCCTCGCCGTCCATGCGCCAGCGGCCATCTTCATCAATATCGGCCTGCCCAGCGGTGTAGATCTGACGATCGAACAGACCCTGTATCTGTTCAATACAGCCTTCGTGAGTGCCCTCTTCCTTCATCACTTTATACAGCGTAGAAATATACAAAGGCATAATGGGAATAGCAGAACTGGCCTGAGTAACGAGCGCTTTCAACACCGAAACCCGAGATTCACCGCCGAGGGGTGCGAGTTTTTCGTTAATAGCCGTACTCGCCCGGTCGAGGTCTTTCTTTGCCATGCCAATAGTGGCGTGACCATACAGCGGCCAGGTCAAAGCCTTGCCAATATAGGTATAGGCAGTGGTCTTGCAACCCTCGGCCAGTAAGCCCGCGTCACTCAAAGCGTCAATCCACCACTCCCAGTCTTCGCCACCCATAACTTTAATCGTGTTATCAATTTCTTCCTGCGTCGCCTCTTCAACCGTCACCTCATCAACTGCCAGGGTGTCGGTATTCACGCCCTTCATCGTGAAGGCACCACCAATGGGTTTAAGTGAAGACGTATATGTAGTGCCCGTCCTGGGGTCCGTACGACGCGGTGATGCCAGGGAATAAACCACCAAATCAACCGGCCCCATATCGCGTTTCAATGTTGCAATCACTTCGGCTTTAATTTCATCGGAAAAGGCATCGCCATTAATACTTTCAGCGTAGAGGCCTTCCGCACGCGCCGCCGCCTGCATCGCCGCAGAATTGTAATAGCCAGCCGAACCCGTACGGCGCTCAGTCGGTGGCTTTTCAAAGAACACACCCAGCGTATCGGCACCACAACCAAAGGCAGCCGTAATGCGCGACGCCATGCCATAGCCCGTGGACGAGCCAATCACCAATACCCTTTTTGGCCCGCCGGCAATCGGCCCCTTGGCTTTAACGTAGTCAATTTGTTGATTGATCGATGCCGCACAGCCCTGTGGATGGGCATTGGTACAAATAAATCCACGAACTTTTGGTTTTATAATCATTTAACTCTCTCAATTGACTGGACTAAAATTCCCCGACGAGGGCGTTTCATCTGCGATAATCGCCCATAATAACCCGAAGCCCTATGTGACTCCACGATGTTTAAACTGCGCTACCAAACCCCGCCAGACTGGACGAAAACTGTACTCGACGATTTTGATGCCTTTCTTATCGACCACGCCGGTGCCGAAAAGAAAGCCTCCGGCATGGCCATGTCGATGGCTCTACACTACGCCGACAAGCCCGACATTGTCAGCGCGATGATCGACCTGAGCATCGAAGAACTCGAACACTTCCGCGAAGTCGTCAAACTGATGGCATCTCGCCAATTGCAGCTACAGAAAGACGAGAAAGACCCCTACGTCAATCAGCTGCGCAAGCAAGTTCGCAATGGTCGCGACGACTACTTTCTCGACCGGCTACTGCTCGGCGGCGTGATTGAGGCTCGCGGTGCGGAGCGCTTTGGTCTAGTGGCTACCGCTCTACCCTCAGGAGAGTCCGCTGAAGGGGATGAGCTAAAGCAGTTTTACGATGCCATCACTCGTTCGGAAGACCGCCATCAAAACTTATTTATCGAGCTGGCAGAGAATTATTTCCCCACTGACATCATCAATACCCGCCTCGACCAGCTACTCGATTTTGAGGCCCAACTGGTTAGCAGCCTGCCCTTTCGACCCGCCCTGCATTAGACCCGCCGTAACCACAAAAAATGAAGAGCACCCGCAAATACCTGACCCGCTATGCCGAACCCGAAGCCGCTTTAGCACTGGAGCACTGTCGCGCCACGGCTAACAATAGCTGGCAATACTGCCTGGTGATCCCCGCTTATAAAGAAAGCCCCGCCTTTTATCAGCGACTCAGCACCACCTTACTCAAGCAACACGCCGTACTGCTAATACTCGTCATCAACCAACCGGACAGCCTTACCAGCCCCCACCGCGACAATAGTGATTTATGGCAAAGCCTGGTCGACGCTACCGATGAGAGGCAATCCCGCGACAAGCTACAGCTTCGCAACATTCCCTCCACCAATAGCGCTTTGTTGCTAATTGATCGCTTTAGTGCAACACGGCAAATACCCGAGAAACAGGGTGTTGGTCTCGCCAGAAAAATCGGTGCCGACATTGCCCTTGCGCTGATAAACAGTGGGTATATCGAACACCCCTGGATATACACCAGCGATGCTGATGCCCGCCTACCCAGCGGCTATTTTGTCGCACTGGATAACGACAAGGGTAAAGCCCAGTCTGCAGCTGCCATTTACCCCTTCAAACACCGCTGTGACGACAGCCCCGTTGGCAAAGCAACCCGGCTCTACGAACAGCGCATGCAACAATATGTCGATGGGCTACACAGCGCAGGCTCACCCTATGCTTTTCAAACTATTGGCAGCACCATCGCCGTTTCGGCATTGCACTACGCCCAGGTTCGAGGTTTCCCCAAGCGTAGTGGCGGCGAAGATTTCTATTTATTAAATAAACTGGCAAAAACCGGACAAGTTAACTGTTTGCAAAAGCCCGAAATCATCATCGAAGCAAGGCAATCAGACCGAGTACCCTTCGGTACAGGCCCTGCAATCAGTAAATTACTGCTTGAAAAAAACCTTGAAGCTGCAAAGATTTTCTACCATCCACAAATCTTTATTGAATTGAAAGCGTGGATAGACCTCATGCCAACGACTCAAGAGCAAGACATCAATCATCTATCTCTGCCAGAGACCACCTTAAGCGCATTGCAGAACATCGGTGCAGATCAGGCCATAGAATCAGCACGCAAAACCAGCACATCGACTCAAAGCTATAACAAACATATGAACATCTGGTTTGATGCCTTTCAAACACTAAAGTTTGTCCATTATTTGAGAGAACACAGCCACTCGAATAAAGACCTTGCCACACTCGCGCAACACTGAAACCGCCTCACATTGATGTATCTATAACACTCACAACCAGCTTCTTATAGGCCAGAAAAACATTAGCCCCATACTGAGCCATAACAAGCCCACCCCATATACCCAACAAAACCCTCATCAATGTGACGCCCTTCTACTTTGGAAGGTTTTTAATTGCGCAGAATATAAATATATTTTAATGTCCGCTCATCCATAAACGGACAGGGAAATACCCTTTAATTGGAAAAGGAAATGGAGCCTCCAACGGAAAATCTAAGATCAGATGTTGAGACCTGCAATCTGCAGGAAGAAGCTCACTTCGCATTCTCCAGTAGCAACTGGCTACTCAATAAATCGAATATATCTGAAGACGTTTTTTTACGTTACATCGATTACTCAATAAGGCATAACGAAAACGACTTATTGAGTCATGTAAGAAAAATCTTCTTTTGTCAGAAAAACAGAAGATCCGACATTATAGGCAGCGCCATTAAGGCTTTATTTTCATCTTTAGGAAATAATGGTCAACAGCTAAAAACCAGTATTCTCACCTCCTCTAAGCATTTAATTTCGAAAGAAGAATACCTCCACCTCAGAACAATGATTGACAGTACAACAGCGGACACCAAAGAACAGAAGCCCAAACCACAGAACCTTGAAAGCACCAAAAACACAGACACAACACTGGGTACAGCTAGCGCAATCGCCGAATCTTTTATTGAAAATGGTCAATTAAATGAGGCTATGGATTATCTCGAAGACCATCTACTAAAGAACTATGAAAACCTGGAACTTAGTAAAACACTTGCCTCAATCTACACTTTATGCAACGAAAAAAAGCGACTTAAACACTTTTCCCGCAAGCTATCAAACAATGGAAAAGTTGTGCCCAACTGCTTCAATATCGACGAAAAACCCCATCACTCGTAAGTGCCAACTGCCAAAATATAGAAAGGAAAACTAGTGAAGGACAACACAACAAACATATCAGCTATAGGTCTGAATTTAAGATCGATAAAAACTTTTGAGTTTTTCTTCAAAAAAACCTGCAAAGGTCGCTATGTGTTATGTGAAAGCCACAACGATGCCAACATAACATTGGTGGATATTGACGTTCCTGGAAGCAACAATGCACTAAAAGAACAGCAGCTAATAAACCCGAAAAACAAATTTGTCTGCCTATCAATTGCAGACAATAACAAGCTAAACCTCCCCCATATTAAAAAACCAATCAATAGCGCCTCACTTATAGCAATACTAGACAGCTTCGCCAAAGTAGAACCTAGCAAAGAAAGCAAAGATATCGTAGCGGACAACACAAATAAGACAAACGATTTAATAGCGAGAGAAAACAGCAGGCAGTTCAACAAGAATAGAAGCGCGCTAGCAGGCAGGCATATTGGAGCAAATGACGACACCGGATTTTTTGGCGACAACGAAGATATAAGCACCAAAAACAGTAAAGATATTACCAAAGTAACCTATCACCCAAAAAAGATGTTTCAGGGTGCTGTTATAGAGGGCTACCACATTGCCAAACAAAACAATTGCGCAATACAGGTAACCGCTCTTGGCATAAGCATTATTATTGACCCGAGTAATTCCAAAGTCTATACGACAACACCTGAGCGCATTTTTCGCCCCATCTGCTTGCTTGAAACCAACAACAAAGCGCAATTTAAACATCTGGGTGTTGAGCACCTAAAGGACAAGGTGTCACATTTCCAGTCCAACAAAGACACAGATGATAACTGCAGCGACATCGATACTTTCCTATGGAAAATAACGCTTTGGTCTTCACGAGGTCGCATACCTGAAGACACCGATCTATCCGTACCTGTTTACCTTGCTCATTGGCCAAATTTAACCCGATTAGACAACATTCCCCACGCACCTCGAATCGCAGCCCTGTTAATTTCAGCGCCAGATACGCTATGCCATGTCGCCGAAAAACTACAGATTCCTCAACGCTACGTGTTCGGTTTTTACAGCGCCGCCCATACTTTGAATTTATCATCTAATGCGCGACGCCAGGTCGACAGCCTGTTTAAACCCGTCGACAAACCGGTTAGCCAATCTCGTTCCATTTTACGCAAGATATTCAAGCACATCACGCGGAAGTCGCAAGCCGATAACTCTATTCAAAAACAAAATAATGCTCAATAAAAGTATCTCAGAGAGTTCTTATGGTCAGTAACAATTTAAAAATTATTTTTAGTGGACCCGTGGGTGCTGGAAAAACAACGGCTATACAGACCCTGAGTGATACACCGCCGATTTCAACCAATGAGTCGGCCTCAGATATGACAAAGAAGAGGAAGCGTGAAACAACTGTCGCCATGGACTACGGCACCATGAATCTCGATGGCAATGAAAAAATACATCTTTATGGTACACCCGGGCAGGAACGTTTTAATTTCATGTGGGACATTCTCACTAGTGGCGGACTGGGTTTAGTTATGTTGATAGACAATACCCGCAAAGATCCCATTAAAGACCTACTGTTTTTCATTAATAGCTTCAAAGACTACATTGATAAAACCGCGCTTAGTATCGGCATTACTCGAACCGACTTGCGATCCTACCCTCGCATTTCCAATTATCACCAAGCATTGAAAGACATCAATATTAACGTCCCTGTTTTTCAGGTGGATGCCCGTGAATACAGTGATGTTGCAATGCTAGTGCAGGCCCTTCTTTTCTCAATTGACCCCGGGGTAGGTACAGATAATGAATAGCCCCTCTTTCGAAGGAAAGCACCTGCATATCACCCCAGCGGGGGCCTACCATTGCATCACAAGCGATGGTAGCGATCCTGCTAGCAAGATTTTAAAAAGCGTACTGGGTTACCACTCATGCCCTGCCATCAGCGCCGAATTAATCGACGAATGGGCTGCAATAGATATGCCTGCAGCCAATAAAATTATCACACGCATGGAAAGCCTTCACTGGCTAGAATGTCTTGAAACAGCACCCTCTATTGATACGGGTAAACTCGAAGATATTTTACCCGACATACTTCAACCCCTATCTGCAAACAGCAAAATTCTACTTGCCGATGGCCTGGGCTTTTATATCTCTGCCGTCGGCATTCCCCACGAAACAGCCGAAGAGCTTTCTGCATTAAGCGCCGATCTATCCCTTCTTTCTGATCGACACCAGGGTTTGCTGCAGGGCAATCTTAAATTCAACGCCAGCAACTGGGCCCTGGTTGATGCTGGCGGTTTCGGCCAGATATCTTTCTGGCCACTACGTATCGACAAAGAGACATTCAACCTCATCATTATCGGCATGCCGCAATTTGAACGCCCTGAATTTGCCCAACTTGTCTGGTTATTACACACCCGTTATGCATCAAGAACCAACAGCACTGACCTCAGTGCATTTTCAATGCAACACAAAACCACGGGCTAAATTGCCCAACTTAAGGAGATACACCTAATGCGCGACAATATGCTTACTTCGATTTTATCCGAGCTCAACGGCACTTCAGCCGATATTGATGCCTCGGCAGTCATCTCTACCGACGGTCTAACCATTGCTTCTATGCTGCCCCAGGAAATGGATGAAGACCGCGTTGGCGCTATGAGTGCAGCCATGCTTTCACTCGGCGATCGCAGTGCCGAAGAACTCGGCAGGGGCAAGCTCGACCAAGTACTCATTAAAGGTGACAAAGGTTTTGTACTAATGACTTACGCCGGACCCGATGCCGTAGTCACCGTACTGGCAAAACCCAAAGCCAAATTAGGGCTCATCTTTCTCGATGTAAAACGCGCGGCTGAAAGCATCTCTGAAATGCTCTAACCCAGCCCATACGATGACCATCAGCGAGGTTTCCCCATGCAAGATATGCAAATAGATGACATTGTCGGCGACTACGAAGAGATCAACCAATCTCTTTCCGATGGATCTTCTCGAAAAGTACTGGTCACCCAGCAAGAAACCGACTTTCCTGCTGGCTGCCTGGTCGTTTCACAAACCGATATCAATGGTACGATCACTGCGGCAAATGAGTCTTTTGTCACCATGTCCGGTTACAGTCTGGATGAAATTATCGGCTCACCCCACGCCCTTTTACGCCACCCCGATATGCCTGCTGCCGCTTTTGCCGATCTATGGCAAACCTTGCAAGCAGGTAATAAGTGGTACGGCTACGTTAAAAACCTCAGGAAAGATGGCGGCTTTTACTGGGTCTATGCTACCGCTATCCCCAACATTCGCGAAGGCGTTGTGCAGGGCTACACCTCTGTACGCCGCGAACCGTCAAAGACAAAAATCGAAGAGTGTAAAAAGCTCTACCGTGAAATGCTCAACTAACTTAACAGCGATAGTTTCAGGAGAAATCCATGACCTATAATTTAGCGGTCAGCCCAGACTTCAAACCAGACCTCTTATCCGGCTGGTTTATTTTCAACACCTGGTTACAACACCAGCTCGACACAGGCATACACTTTGAAATACACCAGGGCTTTGATGAGCAACTAGAGGCGATTGATGCCGATAAAGTTGACATTATTTACGCTAATCCCTACGACATCTCGCGTTTAGTACGTGACAAAGGCTTTATCCCCGTAGCGAAACCCCATGCCAAACCCGATGAAGCTATCGTTGTCACCGCTGCCGAAGGGGGGATCAATGTCATACCCGATCTTGACGTATCGGCAACCATCGCCAAAACTCACGCTAGAGATGTCGACAATATCGGCATGATTCTGCTTGAACCGGCTGACATCACACCTCAATCAGCCCAAACACTTGAATGTGACACCTATATTTGTGTCGCCAAAGCTCTTATCAACGGCAAGGCCGATGTCGGCTTTATGCTCACCGAGGCTTTTAACGAACTATCTCCCTTGGTGGCAAAACAGCTAAAGCCACTGGTCAGCAGTCAAATCCAGCTCATTCACCACGCCATACTTCTCGGCCCACAATTAGCGGAACACCACGACGCACTTGCCGCTTTTCTTACCGATATGCACAACACAGAGAAAGGTAAAAAAATACTCGATGACCTGGGCATTAGCCACTGGGAGCCGATGGACAAGGAGGAAGCGGAGTTTATGATTGACCTAATGGACACCCTTGCACCAAAAGAATAGCGCCATTGAAGGTAGCCAACCTGTCAAACCACAAAGAAAAATAATCGTAGATATACCCACGTAATAAAGGGGCTTGCCTGAATCTGGCAAGCCCCTTTATTGTTAGCCCCGGGTCATTTTGCTAGACTCAGCCTCAAATTGTAGCGAGTCAGTACGCCTCTCGCCCCCCAGTAGCAAGCCTACATAAGCCAGTCACCGCCTGTACCAGCTCTCATTCATAACGATAATCCAGCCGACAGCTTTACAGCTACAGGACGGAAAACCATCGTATGAAAAAAATTCTTAACGGGAAGCAAGCGGCTTTCCGACACCCACTTTACTCACTCTTACTATCAGGAATACTCAATGAAAATTATCGACGTAAAATATGAAGCTAGCGATGGCCTTGTCAGCCGAGGCGTTGCCTACGGCGACCCCACTCACCCGCCCATTATCTTTTTACACGGCGGCGGACAAACACGGCACTCATGGGGTGAAACAGCACATAAAGTGGCCAGTGAAGGCTGGCACGTCATCAATATTGACTCCCGTGGCCACGGTGACTCCGACTGGTGCCCTGAAGGTGATTACACCACTGACGGTTTTGTTCGCGACCTTACCGCTATCGCAGAACAACTCGACCGACCCCCTGTCGTTGTCGGCGCATCCAAGGGCGGCATTACAGCTCTGGCAGCGGAAGGAGAAAACCCCGGCCTTCTACGCTCGCTAATTTTGGTCGATGTCACCCCAAAGGTTGAACAAAAAGGCGTATCACGCATCGTTAATTTTATGACCGCCAAGCCCGAAGGCTATGACACTCTGGAAGAGATTGCCGAAGCCATTGCGGCATACACAGGACGCGAGCGCACCACCAACCTTGAAGGCATTCGTAAAAATGTTCGCCAAAATGACAGTGGCCGTTATATCTGGCACTGGGATCCAAAAATGGTAAGCAGCGCACTGGGGGAAGGTTTAGAGCAACGCTCCGTACGCCTTCTCGCCGCAGCCGAAAACCTAAAAGTCCCAACTCTGTTGGTACGCGGTGAGAAATCGGATGTCGTCAGTGCAGAAGGCGTACAGCAGTTTCGCGAGGCCGTTAGTCACGCTGAATTTATCGACGTAAAAGAAGCCTCGCATATGGTTGCCGGTGATCAGAACACGGTTTTTTCTGATGCAGTTATCGACTTTATTAATCGCCTCGATTAATAAAGTCAAACGGGGTTTATGCATAAAGGCCTTATAAAAAAGGCCCGATGCTTAAACCCCGCTATTCAGAGCGGCCCGTATTCAGAACAGTCCTACTTTAAATAAAACCTAGTAGTCGTGATAAACCGCCAGTCCCTTTTCCACCAACTCGTCGTTGATACACACATCGTCCATCAAAACATCCGCTAGCCAACGCCCGTACTTTCCCTTTTTATCTTTGTAGGTTCTAAGGACAATCTCTTTATCTAAAACCCGCTCTCGCAGCCAGTCTCTAGAAATAAGCCCCTGCTCCCTTTCCGGGCCGCGCACTTCTGGGGTATTAATACGAAAAAGTCGAATTTTTTCACTTTTCAGCCCGACATGAAAACCCAAATCAATATCAACCGTAATGGTATCGCCATCATAAACCTTGGTCACGCGCGCGCGATAATAATACAAATTATCCATTATTCTTTTCCCTCAGAAAAACCTATCCATTATTTAAAATTAAACACAGCTAATTAAACAGGCCGCTATCCCTCTACAAACCCAGCTCACTTAAACTGGCGTGGTCATCAGGACGTCGACCCTCGGCCCAGCGAAACAGACGATCCGCCTCAGTAATAGCCAGGTCATTAATACTCGCGTGGCGGAATTCCATCAGGCCTGCAGCACTAAACTGCCAGTTTTCATTGCCATAGGAACGAAACCAGTTGTTGTCGCCATCGTGCCATTCATAGGCAAAGCGCACGGCAATGCGGTTGCCGTCATAGGACCAGAGCTCTTTAATCAAACGATACTCTAACTCCCGCGCCCACTTGCCCTGTAAAAAAGCCACTATTTGCTGGCGACCCTCGATAAATTCATCGCGGTTACGCCAGCGACTATTTTCGGTATAGGCCAGAGCAATTTTCTCCGGCGTACGCGAGTTCCATGCGTCCTCCGCCATTCTCACCTTTTGCTCTGCCTCCTCGCGGCTAAAGGGTGGCACCGGTTTTTTTATTTCCTGGTTTATAGTCATTCTCAATTCCTCTCAATGTTGCTACAAAGTTTAAACTAAAATCTGTTGTTAAAAGGCCGTATTAAAATAATGAGTGACACGCCCATCTCACTAAAATTGTAGCGCTAATTTCACTACACCCTCGCCCGCAACGGCAGCAGGCACGGCGCAACACAGCAGTACCTCGTTATCAGCCACCGCCGCCGATGGCTCACTTTGATAACTCACGCTGCCGGCAAGCAGCGGCACTTTACACGCGCCGCACTGGCCGCTGCGACAACCAAATTCGGGGTTCAGGCCGTGAGCTTCGGCAAAGTCTAATAAACTGCCATCACCTGTCGACCAGGCTTGCTCGACTTTCGCATCGACAAACTCAACCACGGCTTCACCCGCTGCCGCCTGAGGCACAAATACCGTGCTGGGCTGATCACTCGCACGCACCAGTGCGGCGGGCCCAAAGGCTTCGGCAAAGATACGCCCATCTTGCACTCCCAGAGCGCGCAGCTGGTCATACAGGGTTTGCATAAACGCGCCGGGGCCACACAGGTAAAAATCATAATCGTCCAGCGGCAGTACGGCCTGCAATAGCTCTTCGGTCACACGGCCCCGATGATGATAGTCACGCCCCGGCCGTGATGCTTTACCGGGCTGCGTTAGGGCCCAGTAATTGCGAATCTGCCCATTTGACTGCTCAGTAATGTCATCGAATTCGGCAAAAAAACCGCGCTGGCTTTGATCCCGTGCCGTATTAATGAGTGTCAGCTGGCGCATGCTGCGGGTGCGAATACCTTCGTTCAGAGTATGCCGGGCCATCGACAACATGGGCGTTATACCAATGCCCGCCGATAGTAATACCGCCGGCCGCGACTCGCTGGCATCAAAACTAAAACCACCCCGCGGCGACTTCGCTTCCAGCACATCACCAACCGCCAAATGACGATGTAAATAATTCGACATTAAGCCCTCCGGCCTATCGCTGCTACCCACTTCGCGCTTTACACTGATGCGATAGCACTCATCCCCCGGCGCACTCGACAACGTATAGGTACGGATAAGTGGCTTACCCTCTACCATCGCCCGCAGGGTTAAAAACTGGCCGGGCTCGAAGGTCAATTGCTGATGACCCTGGGCCTGTAAATAGAAGGAGCGAATATCGCAACTTTCATCCACCACTCGTTGCACCTTATAGAGCCGCCACTGCTCGCGCTGTTGCTCCGCCTGCTCCAAGGCCTTTGCCTCAGGCCAGGTGCCGGTCAGCAAGGTATTGGGCGAGTAGTCATGCAGATGCCAGCGCAGTGGCAGGACATTTTTCTGATAAAAACCGTGGTCGAGGTGGAATTTCCACAGGCGTTCGGCACCGGCAAAATGTTGCGCTTCGTCACTATCCCACAGCAGTTCAACCCTGCCGGTCAAGGTCAATAGATGGCCGCCTTCGAAATCAACAAAGAGCAAGCCCGCCTTCGGGGTCTCGTGAAAATTCCCCAGCGTATTAAAGTGATTGTTGCCGAGATAATCGGGAATAATCAGAGTATTGCCATCGACACGAATAAAGCCCGGCTTGCCACCGCGGTGCGACACATCGGCACCATCACTGCTCTGGCCACTATCGGCTTCTTTATAGCTAGCGACAAAAAAGGTGTCGCTATTTTCTATCAGTGCACGGGCCTCGGCGGACAAACTATTAATACCTTCAATGTCAGGGGCCGGTAGAGCCTGCGGCTCTAGTGCCAACAACTCACGGTGTTGAATGTACTGGGGGCAATTGCCAAAGGCCTGATCGACACCCAGCTCAATGCCTTCATTCGTTACCCCGGTAATGTGTGCCGCCAGACGATTGCGACGACGCGTTGTTAGCTCTATCCCCAAAAGCCCCAGATGCGTTCCCGCCTGCCATGCAGCGGCCAGGGGATCACCCGCCACCGGCGCGGCTTTAATTTGCAGCTTGCGGGCATCATTGCTGGCAATAAAACCTGGGGCATTAAACAGAATGGAAGCCCAGGGCCAGCCCTCGTTATCGGCATGGCCGGCAAAGATAAAGGGCAACTCCGCGTAAAAGTCGCGATGCTGCGCCGGCAGTTGATCGCGAATGACCTGGCGTCCAAAGCGCTCCATTTTGTCCCGCACACCCAGTCGCTGCTGCAAAATTTGTTCACCGCGATGAAAGGGGGATTCGGTGCTTATCGTCGTCATATTGCAGGCCTCCGGTTTTCCATTAAACCTGATGTGCGTATCAGGCCGCCAAACCCACCGCCGTGGCTTGCATGGGTATAAACCCGGGTAAATTTTCAATGCGATGCAACCAGGCCAGTACATGAGGGTAGTCATCCAGTGCGACATTACCCTCCGGCGCGTGGGCAATATAGGTGTAATTCGCGACATCGGCCAGGGTAGGCTGATCACCGACGAGCCAATATCTGCCGTCGAGCTCAGCGTCGAGCATCGCTAATAATCCATGGGCCATGGCGATGGCTTTTTCCGTATCGACAGCCGCGCCAAACACAGTGGCGAGGCGTGCCGTGGCCGGGCCAAAGGCGACTAAACCGGCGGCTATCGAAAGATAGCGTTGCACTTGTGCGGCCGCTAAACCATCGACGGGCAACCAACGGTGCGCACCATCATAGCGACTGGCCAGATAGGTAATAATGGCATTGGAGTCTGACAAGGTGATATCGCCATCCTCAAGAACAGGCACCTGACCGAAACTATTTAATTGTAAAAACGCTGGCGTTTTGTGAGCGCCATTGGCCAGATCGACGGTAGTGATTTCAGCATCAAGATCAAGCAAGGACAAAAATAACTCGACGCGATGTGAATGGCCGGAGAGGGGAAAACCGTGGAGTTTGATAGTAGACATAGTGAACTTCCTTTTACAGTAATGAAGGCTTTTACAAGCCGGGTTTAAAATGGGATTAATGGTTTTTTTCACGGCGCTGTTTTAAGCGTGTTAATTGGGCATTTAAGCGCCAGGATTTTTCAGCCTGTTTTGTAAGGCTCAAGCCTGTCGTTGACTGGCAAGCGGTTTTCTTTTTCCAGGGCAAGCAATTCTTCAAAGCCACCCACAGACAGGTCATTAATAAATATCTGCGGATAGGTACGCTTGTCAGTACGCCCCCGTAAGGCATAAACCTGCTGTGGGTTTTGATAGACATCGTATTCAACAAAGGGCAAACCTTTACTGTGCAACAAGTGTCTGGCGTGGCTGCAGTAGCCACAGCCGGGGCGGGTATAAATTTCTATCGTAGCCATGCTTCTCTCCTTTTCCGCCAGAGCCTTTCGCTGCCCGGTGCGGTCTGTGTTGTCGATGGAGTGAAGTATGGGAGCGCGCCTAATATTGATAAACAGGGCTACTGTTGAATCATTGTCAATGCTATATTGACAATCAATGGATACACTCGATGGCATGAAAACCGTAGTCGCCGTGGTAGAGACTGGCTCTTTTACTGCGGCCAGCGAACGCCTGAATATCTCTAAAGCACTGGTCAGTAAATATATCGGGGAAGTTGAAAAAGGCTTAAATACACGCCTATTCCACCGCTCCACGCGCAAACTGGCGATGACAGAAGCCGGCAAAACCTACTACCAGCGCGTACTGCCTCTGCTGGCGGAATTTACAGAATTAGTCGATACCGTCAGCGGTGGTAAATCATCACCCCAGGGGCTACTGCGAATTAGTGTGCCCGTCGCCTTTGGCGAAATGAAACTGGCCCCACTGATCCCGGGATTTCTACAGCGCTACCCCGATATTCGCCTTGAACTGATCTTGCGCAACAGCGTGATCGACATGGTCGAAGAGGGAATCGACGTGCGGCTGCTGATTGGCGGTGTCGACGACTCCAGCCTGGTAGCGCGCCACATCAAAACCCTGCCCTTAATCCTCTGCGCCTCACCCGACTATTTACGCCAACAAGGTGAACCGCAAACCCCCCAGGACATCACTGCGCACGCATGCATTATCGACAGCAATTTTCGTATCGGTAAACAGTGGCCAATGATTTCGCCCGCCGGTAAAACAGAATCAATTAAAGTTAACTCGCGCATCGCCGCCAGCAGCCCCAGCGCGGTCAAGGAAATCGCCATCGCCGGTGGCGGCATCGGCATGGTGCCACGCTTTATTGTCGAACCGGCGCTGGAACAAGGCTTATTAAAAGAAGTGCTACCCGGCTACACCACCCTTGAATTTGGTTTATTTGCCCTCTACCCCCACCGCCGTTATTTACCCAAAAAGGTGCGCTGTTTTATTGATTTTATGTTGGTGGAGTTTGGTGATACATAGCCTAAAACAGCCATATTTTGCAGCATTCCCAGAGACAGCAGGTAGCTGTATATACGAGTGGTTTATGAATCTTGCGCCAAGAGTCTTGCATGTTATTATTCTTGGGCTTGCGCAATATCATTCCGCTGTTTCCGGAGGAATATAATAATCAATGGCTTATGGGTGCTTGCCGAATATCAGACTCGGCAAAGTGCGCATGCGCAGTATACAAATATTAGGCACACACAAGGATCATAGAAAAGATGGAATTCCCAAGTAAATTTGAGATTCACTATTACTTTTCCGACAACAGTCATTCTATGAATGCCTTAGTTAGAAATAAGTGTGAAGCTGAATTTCTTGCTGTTGCTATCGAGGTCGCGGAAACTCTTGGAATCCATTTAGAACTGGACTGCGAGGCTCTTCAGGAAGGAGGATTACGTGAAGTATGGAAGGCTCTTGGAGAGAATAGTGCCCAAATCGCGTTGGTTATATCTACGCTTGCCTTGATCTTCTCAGTCATTCCAAAAACAGACCAAGAGCTAGTTGACTTGCAGAAAGAGGATTTACGACTTTCCATCGAACAGCGTAAGAACGCGTTAGGAAAAATAAAAGGAGATATAGAAAACGATAATGTCACTTCAGAAACAATTGATTCTGCATCAAAAATTGCTTCTATAAATTATAAGGTTGTTACTAGAAAATCAAATTTTTACAAAACACTATCTACCTACGAGAAAGTATCTCAAGTAGGTTATAGCGAATTGAGCATTGAGGGCAAACCACTTTCAGATGAGAGAATTATTGTCCGAGAGGAATTTCCTCGATTTATTCTCATCTATCAAGACCTAAAGCCGTTAAAAGACAGCTCCGCTTATATAGAAATCGTGGCACCGGTCCTAATAGATGGAAAAGCAAAGTGGAAAGGTATTTATGATGGCCAACCTATAAGTTTTGCTATGAACGACAAAGAGTTCAAAATGGCCGTGGTTTCTAAGCAACTGTCATTTAAGAATGGCGATGGGATTGTTTGTGTATTGCTAATACATAAAAAGGTAGATGAGCTCGGCGAAGTTGTAACCTCTGGCTATTCTGTGGACGTTGTGCTGGAGAATGTGCATTCAGGTGTATCTGGCGAAACTACTCAAGGAAAGAGGCATCGCCACACAAAGAAAATGAAGGATGGACAAGATGATATGTTCGGCTCTGATAATGCCTAACAAACCAATCAACTTCGCGCCTGCGGCGCCAGTTATTGAAGCGTCATGCTGACTACTGAGCAACTCAAAGAATGAAATCAACAGGGTGAGACTCGATTGATTAGCCCCCTTGATTTTTCAAAATAGTTCTTCTAAGTTCCTTTTCTTTTCATCTCCCCCAGTATTGTCGAACTTGCCAAGCTTATTTAAACAAGCACTTCTCAATCTGCTTGATACACCCAGAGTGATAGTATAGTGTCACTTTATGAAAACTGAACTGGTTACCACGTTAAAACGGCAAGCGACCAAAATCTTGGCTGAGCTGCATGAATCGAAAGAGCCCATCCTCATTACCGAGCATGGCCAGCCTTCAGCCTATCTTGTTGATGTCGACGATTATGAGTTAATGCAGGCAAGAATGCGTCTACTTGAGGGCTTATCCCGAGGGGAACGGGCGATTCACGAAGGTAGAACGCTGACCCAAAGCGATGCCAAAACGGCAATGGCCCATTGGCTTGATAAGTAAGCGGCTTAAGGAAGTGGCTCAAATAATATGGACAGAGCCAGCGCTATCAGACCTCAACGAAATAGCTGAATACATCGCGCTCGATAATCTTGACGCAGCAGCGCGCCTGGTAAAAGAGGTTTTTTCAGCGGTAGAGCGTTTGGAAAAGCACCCAAAATCAGGTCGTATTCCCCCGGAGCTTGAGAAGAAAGCACGTTACCGGGAAATTATCATTGGGCCCTGCCGGGTTTTCTATCGCTTAGACAGCGATAAAGTCTATATTCTGTATGTGATGCGAAGCGAGCAGGCGCTACGTGTGTTTCTGCTTAAGGATCGGGCTAAATAAAAAAGCCAACAAATTGCTATTTCTTGGATTCAAGTCGGGCAAATTACAGTTGGCTTTTTGTTCGCGCCTCACTTATTTTAGCCAACTGCAATTTGCCGCTTAAAACGGCGTTATACCTTATCTGAGACATCATCATGAATTTAGAAAAATCTAAAAAGAGAATTGCCAAAAAGGTAAAGATGGGGTTTCAAGGATACCCAGAAATAACCATTTCGTATTTTGGTGGCACCGCAGATATAGCAGAACACGTGGCTGTGTCATTTGTAGCCGAGGAGGGAGCAGCACCAATGGAAGAGCGCTTGCAAAGTAAGTCTGACGCTAGAGAAGACCAGGTAATTCAGTCTGCAATTGTCAAAATAATTGAGCGTTCAGAGGCAAAAACAGTCAAGCAAGCAGAGAATGTTGGTGTCGTTAAATAGTATGTATAGTTTTTTATTTGACGTTTTTTAACTTCTGTATGTCTAATGCATAACAAGTGCCGCCATTTTCGGAAAGCCTGCCAGGACGAGTAATAAAAACAACTATAATGAGGCTAAACACCATGACCAATCTGCACTTAAGCCCTTTTATTGACGACTTTGTTTTTCTGGAAGGCCCTCGTTGGCGCAACGGCCTGTTGTGGGTTTCCGACGTTAACGACAAAAAGGTTTACACCATTACGCCCGAAGGTGAACGCAAGGTCATGGCGGAAGTTAGCAACCGCCCTTCGGGTATCGGCTTTCTGCCCGACGGCACACCGCTGGTGGTGTCGATGCGCGACAACACCCTGCGCCGCATCAAGGGCGACGAGCTACCCATTCACGGCGATGTTAGTGCATTGGTGAAAGGCGAAATCAACGATATGGTCGTCGACAAAAAGGGCAATGCCTATGTCGGCAGCATGGGTTACGATTTATTTCGTGGCGAAAAGTTTGCCCCCGGTACTCTCGTGCTGGTGAAACCCGACGGTTCGGTACGTGAAGTCGCCGATGATTTGCACTTCCCTAATGGCCCGGTGGTGTCACCCGACGGCAAAATGCTGGTAGTGGCCGAAAGCTGGGGCAAGCGCCTCAGCGCCTTTACTATTGAAGACGACGGTTTACTCAGTAATCGCCGCGTGTTCGCCGACCTGGGCGACTACACCCCCGATGGTATTACTCTGGATGAAGAAGGCGGTATTTGGCTGGCAGCCTTTGCCAATGACGCCTTCGTGCGCGTTAAAGACGGCGGCGAAATCACCGATGTTATCGAAGTGCCCGACCGCCGTGCGGTGGCCTGCACCCTGGGTGGCGATGATATGAAGACCCTGTACTGCCTGACCTTCGACGGGCAGATGAGTGATATTGGTAAGGGCAAGCGGGCTTCACGTATCGAAACTGTTCGCGTTGACGTAGCGGGTAGTGGTTCGCCCTAAATTAATATCAAGCTATTAATAACACTGCTAAAGAAAAGAATACCCTTTGTTCATGACCGTAGGAGGCAAGGATGCCGACAACGAGCGTACAGGGACGTATTTACAGCGCGTCATGGACAGAGGGTGTTCTTTGTAACACTGCAAAGGTAGTACGTCAGCCCGATAGCGATTGACCATTCATACTACAATGGCCAATCGAGCCGCTCGGAGTTTTACAGTGAACACCTCCATCACCACTAGCATCAAAATCATGGACACCCCCTTTGACCCGGGCGAACTGACCCGCCAATTGAGTGAGTCGACCACCACTTGTGGTGCACTGGTGAGCTTTACCGGCCTGGTTCGCGATCAGGCCGATGATCCGGTAAATACGTTGTTTCTCGAGCACTACCCAGGCATGACAGAAAAAGCTCTGGAAGATATTGTCGTCGAGGCTCGAGATCGCTGGAGCCTCGGCCCGCTAATTATCGTCCATCGCGTTGGTGCCCTGCAGCCCGGTGAGCCTATTGTTTTTGTCGGTGTCACCGCCGCCCACCGGGGCGAGGCTTTTCAGGCCTGCGAATTTTTAATGGATTATTTAAAAATTAAAGCCCCGCTGTGGAAAAAGGAAAGCACCCCCGACGGCGAACGCTGGGTGGCATCGCGCTGTAGCGACGAGCAAGCCGCCGAGCGTTGGCAGAAAAACAGTTGAGCGCAGACCAAACACCGATCATTGGCGTACTGCTCGCCGGCGGCCAGTCATCCCGCATGGGGCAGGACAAAGCTAACCTGGCCATCGCCGATACTACCCTGCTCGAGTTTATGCGCGCCAAACTGCAGCAAGCCGGTTTTGATGAGATTGTTATTTGCCGCAATGCACCGGGCTATTTAAATGACATTATTCCCCAGCTCGGCCCCCTGGGTGCCCTCCACACGTTGGGGCAGCACTACCCCGGTCGGCGCGCGCTAATTATTCCCGTCGACATGCCCTTGCTCAGTGTTGCCAGCCTAAAAGCCTTTGCAGCGGCGACAAGGGACTCAAGCTTACCGGCGACTTCCGGCCAACAGATGTTCCCGCTGTATTTAGCGTTTACGCCTGCTGTTATTAAAGCGCTTCACCAACGCACCCAGCAGGGTGACGACCTGTCCATCGCTGCATTTCTGCGTGACACCCATGGCCAGACACTCAGCAGTGTTGAGCTGCACGATGACGAATGCCTCAACGCCAACACACCCGCGCAGTGGCAAACGATTTTAGCCAAAGTGAGCACAGCGCATTAAAAGCCGCACCCTTCGATAAAAGTCCGCAGCAAATACAGAAGTCTCTATAATCGCCACCATGATTAATAATGCCCAGACCGTCCTAGAAAAAACCTTTGGCTACGCCCAGTTTCGCGGCGACCAGCAAGCCATTATTGGCGAAATTGTCGAGGGCCGTGATGCCCTGGTGTTAATGCCCACCGGGGGCGGTAAGTCCCTGTGCTATCAACTACCCGCCCTGTTGCGGCCCGGTGTTGCCATTGTTATTTCACCACTGATTGCCTTGATGCAGGACCAGGTCGACGCCCTCACCCAGCTCGGCGTGCGTGCGGGCTTTCTCAACTCCACCCTCGACTACCAAAGCCAGCAAGCAATCGAACAACAGCTACTCAATGGCGAGTTAGATTTACTCTATGTCGCCCCCGAGCGCTTAATTCAACCCGCGACTCTCGCGCTGTTTGAACGCATAGAGCTTGCCCTGTTCGCCATTGATGAAGCGCACTGTGTGTCTCAATGGGGTCACGATTTTCGTTCTGACTATTTACAGCTCAGCTTGCTGCACGAGCGTTTTCCCCAGATACCTCGCATCGCCCTCACGGCAACTGCCGACCAGCGCACCCGCGAAGAAATTATCACCCGCCTGCAACTCAACGAGGCTCGGCATTTTATTAGCCGCTTTGACCGGCCCAATATTCAGTACCGCATTGCCACTAAGCAAAACCCCCGTCAGCAGTTATTGCGTTTTTTACGCCGCGAGCACGAACACGACAGTGGCATTGTTTACTGCCTGTCGCGAAAGAAGGTCGAAGCCATCGCCGAGTGGTTGTGTGACGAGGGTTTTAAGGCCCTGCCCTATCACGCCGGTATTAGCGCTGATAAACGCCAGGAAAATCAGCGACGTTTTTTGCGCGAAGAAAAAGTCATTATCGTCGCCACCATTGCGTTCGGCATGGGCATCGACAAACCGGACGTGCGCTTTATCGCCCACCTCGACCTGCCGAAAAGTCTCGAAGCCTACTATCAGGAAACCGGCCGCGCCGGGCGCGATGGCCAGCCCGCGACTGCGTGGATGGTCTACGGCCTGCAAGATGTCATCAAGCTGCGGCAAATGCTCGACGACTCCAACGGCAACGACGAACACAAACGCATTGAGCGCCATCGCCTCGACGCCATGCTCGGCCTGTGTGAAATTACCAGCTGTCGCCGCCATGCCCTGCTGCATTATTTTGGTGACGATGCCCCGGAACACTGTGGTAATTGCGATACCTGTTTAACGCCACCCGAACTGTGGGACGGCACCGTCGCCGCGCAAAAGGCCTTATCAACGGTGTACCGCACCGAGCAGCGCTTTGGCGTTAATTACCTGGTTGATGTGCTGCTCGGTAAAGACAACGACAGAATGAAGCAATTCGGCCACCACAATGTGTCCACCTATGGCATTGGTAAAGAGCTCGACGCTAATCAGTGGCGCTCAGTGTTTCGTCAGTTGGTTGCCCGTGGCTTTCTCAGTGTTGATGTCAGCGGCTTCGGCGGCTTAAAACTGGCAGAAAAAGCCCGACCACTACTACAGGGCAAAGAAACAATCTCTCTGCGTCGTGAAGCCAAAGAAAGTGCTACGCAACAAAGCGGCACACGCAAAGCCCGCAATAAACACAACATTGCCGAAGAAGATAAAGCCCTGTGGGAAGCCCTGCGCCAGTGTCGCAAAGAGTTGGCCGACGAACAGTCAGTGCCACCCTATGTAATTTTCCACGACGCGACGCTAATGGAGATGCTGCGCTATCGCCCGCTGGACGGCACACAAATGCTCGCGATTAGTGGTGTCGGTGCCGCCAAAATGGAGCGCTACGGGGACGCCTTTATTGAGGTGATTCGCCAGCAGGAAGAGGGTGACAGCGCCTCCCCTGCCCAGGCGGCAGAAAATGAACAGTTCGAAATTCTCGCCCTCTGCCGTGCCGGTATGAATGCCACACAAATGACTCAGCAACGCGGCTTATCGGAACAACAGCTCTACCACCATCTTGCCCAGTTAATTGAAGCGGGCAGTATTGATGCTGACGAAGTACTCGCCGGACTCGCTGAACTCAGCCCCGGGGACATTGCCAATATTGAAGACGCCCTACTAGCCCAGGATGATTTGGCAGAGCAGCGTTTTTCCTATCGCGCCAGCAGTGAATTGTTAGACGGGGCCTATGCCAAGGGCCTATTACAGTGTGTAAGAGCTGCCATTTTACTTAGCACCTAGCACCGCCCCCAACGAGAAATTATTGAGGGGAGCTTTGCGACAATGGCGCGAATGCCTTAACACTGTCTTAGAGGAAAATCTCGTTATTTATTTTCTTTATTTCCAGTTTTGTTATTGACAGCACTTACTCACAGACACGGTGGATAAGTCTGTGGATTGGCTGCCAACAACTGCCAGTAAGCCCCGTATTCATTAACTCCCTCAAAAATGGTTACTTTTTAAGCATAAAATATTACCATTAAAATCAATAACTTACGAAGTCAAGCTCATCGTCCCATGATATTACAGTGATCCAAAGAAACAGACTTCGGCAAAAAAGGCACTTGTGGAAAAAGCCCGTACCCAAGTATAAAAAACGGGGTAAAAGCGGCATAAAATGCGGGGCAAGCAGACCATAAAGTGCAACAACACCCCATCAACCCTGTCTACATAAGGCTTTATCCAGTATTTCAAAAACACCCGGCCCTCTGACCAGCCGTCATTATTGCTAGAAAACACGTTTCTTTAAGCATAGCCAAGGGACAAAAAAACCAATAAGCGGAATAAAAGCTCAGGAAAAACAGTGAGTTATTACAACACTCCCACCCCATCAACGAAAAAGGCGAGCCCTAAAGCTCGCCTTTTTTAAAAGCACTGCATATAAATTATATGCACAGTGTCCCACTCAAACCCTTCAATTCCGATTTAAGCACTCGCTCTCACAACACGACCTAACGTTTGGCTACCGAGAGCATCAGTAAAGTTACCCGCATTTTCCCAGGCGCGCACACCATGAATATAAACCTGCTCGACCACGCCATCGGTGCGGTTAACCAATACATCCTGACCAAACAGCTCGTGGTAAATTTTCTGACGACTGTCGTTCATATCATGCTTTTTCAACTCTTCCGGGTTAATGAGCACGATGTCCGCCTGGTCACCGGGCTCAATGCGGCCGACATCCAGATTAAAGAACTCAGCAGCTTCGCGAGTTAAACGATGTACCGCATGGGCAACACGCATATCGCCACGTTTTTGTGCAATGCGCAGGGTGCCGAGGTTACCGTCGTAGAAAGACAGGTTGGTCAGGTGAGCACCGGAGTCGTTAAAACCCGGCAATGCATTGGGATCAAAGAGGATTTCCTCAACGATATCTTCGTCAGTATTGGCAAGGTCAAACCACCAGCGAAAGCCCATATCGTAGAGACGCATACTCTGTAACCAGAACTCTTTGGGCTCGTCGGTCTCAGGGGGGTACTTGGCAAACTCCTCAGCTTCGGCGGCATCCTTCGCGCCCTCTTTACCGTCGGTAGCATGAAACTTGGCCAAGCGGCGCATCACGGTCGCCAGCGAATCACCATCCCAGGTGGGTACGGCACAATCGGAAAAGAACATTCTTTCAAAGTCCATCTGAAAGGTTGCCGCATCTTTATTGCCACCCAGCTTGGTCAGGTCAACGTCTGTTGCGGTCATGCGCTTCCAGTCACCATCAAAGCGGACTAACCAACCGGGATCGTTAAACAGCTTCTGACGCGCTTCCGGCTGATCAACTTCACAGGCAATAATTTCGCGGGTTGATTCCAGTTCTTCAAAAACGGGGGAAATCATGCCGTCGGAATACATACGAAAGCCACCACCAAGAGCCTGAAAATGAATTTTACCGCCCAGCAATTTCGAGTTAATCACCTTGCCCAGCTTGAGCATTTTCTTCCAAACACCGGGAATAGAGACAAAATCAACAGCGGTTAACGCTGATATTTTCAAAGGCTTGCCACGGAAGCGTGCACAGGACCAGAAGAAGCGCTTCAAGGTACGCACCATTTTCTCGCCGTCGGGATTAGTCTGCCAAATACCGCCCTTCTTACGAACGATTTCCAGCATCGGGCGCAGCTCGTCATCTTCGGCAAAGTGAGTCGGTATGCGCTTGTTTTTATTCGGCTCGTTGGCCATGTAGTGGAATACGATCTGATCTGTCGACAGCCCCATGTAACCCTGACTCATGCAGTCAGACATAATGGTCTGCATTTGCTTCTTTTCGGTATCCGTAGAGGGCCGATTAATAGACGCATTCGTGCCCATGACTTCGATTCGCAGCATGGAATTAGGCACAAAAGCCGCTACGTTCGGGCCGAGGGGCAGGTCGGCGAAGTGATCCATATAGTCTGCAGTGTTGTCCCAGGTGATCTTTTCGATGCACTGACGCAAAACCTTCTTCGGCATATTTTCCACGCGGGTAAAACAGTCGATGATGGGGCTTTCACCCTTTTTCTCCTGGGAGCCAAAAGCCACACCCAGCGAACAGTTACCCAGTAATACGGTTGTCGTGCCATGCCTGACGGCCTCACCCAAACCGGGGTTCACCTCAACCTCTAAATCAAGGTGAGTGTGGATGTCGAGCAAACCGGGCGTAAGCCACATACCCGTTGCATCCACTGTTTCGCCCACGCTTTCGAACTGCAAGTTGGCACCGCGCTGGAGTACCTTGCCATCGAGGATGGCAAGGTCTTCATTTATCGGTGCATTACCACTTCCGTCAAAAACGAGGGCATTTTTTATCAATACATCACAATTATTTTGTTGTGCCATGGTATTTCTGCCGTCGCTGATATAAAGACCTGATTTTGCCGCAACACCTTGACATAAATCAATAGCTCAATGGTATCAAACATCGATTTATTACGAGTTAGTGCTAACAGAAACAGAAACCATCAGGCGTGGACACACTTTAAAAAACACCATAACCCTATAATAATTAAGCATTAATCGATCTAACAGGAAGAGGGGCACACAGATAGTCTGCGCTAAAACAGTCACCCTAATTAATCGTGACCAGCTTTAAAAAAGCTATCGGCAGATAGGGAATAAAGGGTAATTTAAGGTTTTAAAGCAGCCGAAAGAAGACGGCCATTCGAGGGGGTACGAAGGGGATGAAGGGAAATCACCTGAGCAAAGGAACACTCAGGTGATTAACTTAACTCAGGAGAAACGCACCACAGCATGACCGGGGATGGTCACCTCGCCTTCACCATTTTGCAAATACAGACTGACTTTAACCTCTTTGGTCTCGTCATTTTTTTCTTCAACCTTACCGCCAGCCGTCATGGTTTCACCCAACATAGCCGCACGGCGGTTGGTGTAACCAAAAGAAACCAGCGTGGCATCTTCGCCAATCCAGTCGGTCACGACCTGGCCAATCCAGTCACCCTGCAGGGGGCCATCGAGGACGATGCCCGGATAACCCTCTTCTTCCGTCGCATAGGCGTGGTCGAAGTGAATGCGGTGGGGGTTCCAGATCGCCGCGTTGTACATAAATAATTGCACAATGTTTGCCGTGTGGTCACGGCTGGGCAGTGCGTCACCCACGTTTATAGCGTCAAAATTCAACATAGCTCACCTCGCAATCAAAGATGTGGTTTCGTTCAACACCGGTTCACCGGCTTGCGTTTCAACCACTGTTTCGGTGACCACAAAAATAAGCGGCCCAGAACGACCCTCTTTTTCGTAGAGGTCTTTGAGCTTGCGGGTGACCACCAATTTATCACCAGCACAAATGGGGCGGTGATAAACCGTGTCTGAGCTGCCCGCCATCAAACGCTTGAGGGGCAGTTCGGGAATCAGCTTGTCTTCGGCAATACCATCTTTACGCAATTCATCAACGGGCAGTATTTCCATCGCATAACCAAAGTGGAACAGTGGCGGCGCGACATCACCATCAAGATATTTCTTTGCCTTTTGGCCGGTGGATACCGCGTATTTACGCAGATCCCGGCGCGTGACTTCAACGTGAATGGAAGGGCTAGCCTGACCAATACACGCTTTAATTTCCGGAGTTAATAATTCAGCCATCGTACTTTCCTGTTTATTATGTTGTTCGATAAATCACGGTGACGAACATAATAGTCCGACACCGTAATTCCAGGCATCTACAAAATTAACTCACACCCTGCATGATTTTAATATCGGGCGCGGCGGCGAGAAACTCACCCAAACGGCCGCCTAACTCCTGAAAGTGCGGTGTTTTACCATGGGCATCGAAAGCTGCCTGGTCAGTGTACTGCTCCATCATCACGTAAACAGTCGCGTCGTCAGTTTTGTTTAATTCGTAGAAAGTACAATCTGCTTCTTTAGCTTTAACCTGCACTGACAGCTCGCGTATCAATGCTTCAAAACCTTCCTGCTTACCATCCTGTATTGTTAATGTTGCGATAACTCCCAACATATTTATCTCCTCTTATAAGTGTTTTAGTGGCCGATCACTATACGACAAGCTGGCGGCCGTGAGTATCACTGCGCTAAAAAATGCATGACCCCCGTGGTCATTACTCAATAAACTCTCAATAAATAACCGCCGGCCCTCGCGTAAAACTTGGCAGCACCGAGCCAGCTCGTTAATCTGTCATTAATAATAAATATAGAAAAAGGAGCAAGGCCATGCCTGTCTTTAATTCTCAAGGTGTAGAAATTTCTTACGAGCGCTGGGGCACTGGCGACCCGGTAATACTCGCCCACGGCTTTGCCGCCAACCGTCGCCAGGCCTGGTTGGCGGCCGACTGGCAAGGCACCTTAATGCAGGCCGGGTGTGAAGCCATATTATTTGACCAACGTGGCCACGGTGAAAGCCAGAAATGCTACGACGCCGAAAACTATGCGATTGAAACCATGGCCGGTGACTTGCTGCGTTTAATGGATCACCTCGACATCGCCAAAGCCCCCATCATCAGCCACTCGATGGGAGCACGCATTACTCTGTATTTAATTTTGCACCACAGCGACAGGGTTTCAGCAGCGGTGCTAATAGGTGTGGGCGAAAGCCTATTACTGGAACGAATGGACCCTGCGATCATGTCCCAGGCCCTGCTCAGCGATGAGCCCTGGAATATTGAAAATCAGGCTGCTGCTTCCTTCCGTGCCTTTGTCGATTCGACTCGCAGTGACCACAAAGCGCTGGCCGCCTGTACCAACGGCATCAACCGTGAATTAGAGAAAGACTTACTGGCTAGCGTTACCGTGCCGACGCTGGTGCTTGGCGCTCAGCACGATGAATTTAGCGGCCCGGTCGAGCCGCTGGCCGAAGCCATTGCCGGTGCGAAGTGCGCCACCCTGCCGCGCACTACCCACCATTCAATATTGGCCGACCCCGCCGCCAAAGATATCGCCTTTGAGTTTCTGGGCCTGCCTCCGCCGGTGCATTACGAGCATTCCTGGTAGCCGGCAATTAAGGCAGCATTAACCGTTTATTTAAGGAGCGGAATAACCTCTTTGGCAAAGCGTTCGATCTGTTCGTTGCGCTCATCGGGCGGGCTAACCGCATCGAGAATAATGTGGCGCACACCGGCTTCACGAAAAGCATTAATCTTTTCCGCCACATCTTCGGCACATCCCAGGGCGCAGTATTTTTTCGCGGGGCCACGAAAGTCGCTGGCGTAGCGTTCACTCAAATGCTCGGTGGCGATATCCCAGGATTTTTCGAAGGTATCGTCGATGCGGAAAAACAATAAATGCGCCGTACCAAAATGCTCAACCTCTCTATTCGCAGCTTCGGCGGCCGCAGACATTACGTCGAGGGATTCCTTATACATTTCAGGCGTAACGACATAAGACACGTAGCCATCGGCCATACGTCCGGCACGGGTTAAAGCGGCTTTTGAGCGACCGCCACACCAGATGGGCGGCCCACCTTTTTGTATTGGCGCAGGCAGCATCTGCACATCGTTAAACGGGTAGAAGCGGCCGTCGTGGGACACCGAGTCACCCGTCCACAATTTGCGCAACACCTCCATGCCTTCGGTCAAACGTGCGCCGCGCTCTTTAACCGGCACACCGCAGGCGGCATATTCATTGGGGAATTCACCGCCGATACCGACACCGAAGGTCAGGCGACCATCGCAAAGTCTATCCAGTGTCGCGACTTGCTTGGCCACCGGCGTGGGGTGGCGCAGGGGCAATAAATACACCGAGGTGCCAAAACTCAGGCGATCGCTGATGGCTGCCGCCTGCGCCAGTTGCAGTAAAGGGTCCATTATCGGCACTGCAAAAGAAACGTGGTCGCCAACCCACAATGAATCGAGGCCAATGCGATCGGCTAATAACGTGCTCTCGCGCACGGCGGCGGAGCTGTCCATTGAAGTCATCCAGCCAAATTGCATTTTTGTATCGAGGGGTAACGACATGCTGTCTCCTTTATAAAATCATGATTACCGGCAGATTAATTACCGGAAAAGCCTGTAAATTTAACGGGGATACGCTGTATATCCTGTATCAGCCCCGGCGGCAAATCTGCCGGTACGGCAGTGGCAACACTGGCAAATAGGGCATCCGAACCCTTGCCAAAACGCTGTTCGATAACAGCGGTAATTTCATCGTGACGACCAATGGCGGCAAACAAATGCACCATGTCATCGGGGATTTCGGCGGCGAGCTTATCCCATTCACCCGCCTTGGTCATAGTATTGAGTTTTTGACCGAGATCTTCCAGACCGTGCTGAGCCAATACGGGCCAGTAAGCAGGCGTTGAGGCATAAAAGGCCAGGCGATAACGCACCCACTCGACCATTTTATCAACAGCCTGCTGATCGGGGCCGGTGGCAATAAAACCACCCCCGGCAATTTCGAAATTCTCACGCACACGGCCAGAGCGGGCCATGCCCTCTTCCAGATTTGGCATCACTACGTTATCGAGATAGGCACGGGTACAGAAGGGATGCAGACGCACGCCATCGCACACCTCCCCGGCGACACGCAGCATTGCCGGGCCGACGGCGGCGATGGTCACCGCAGGCGCGGGTGCCTCGTAGTTTTCGGGGATAAAGTTCGGTGTCATCAAGGTGAACTGGTAATGTTCACCGCAAAAATTCAGTTTGCCGTCGCCTTTCCAGCAAGCCCAAATAGCGCGCAAAGCTTGCACATATTCACGCATACGCGGTGCGGGGGGCGACCAGGGCACACTAAAGCGGCGTAAATTGTGGGCTTTAATTTGACTACCCAGGCCCATCACAAAGCGTCCGCCGGAGGCAGCCTGTAAATCCCAGCCGATATTCGCTGCCGACATGGGGCTACGGGCAAAAGCAATGGCGATGCCGGTAATCAGCTCGACTTTCTCCGTTGCCGTCGCGGCAACAGCCAAAGGAAGAAAAGGATCGTGGGCATTTTCCATGGTCATAATGCCGTCGTAACCATCGGCCTCAATCGCCCGAGCAGCGGCAGGTACTTTGCCCAAATTATCCTGGGGAATGGTGGTAAATACTTTCATAAAATAGCGCCGAATTATTTTTCCTTATTAAACGAACCTTGCCTTAGCTCAACGGGAATGTCCAAAAAACTTCCCCCAGAGAGCCCAATAGCCATCCATAAAAAAACCGGAGCCTAAACTCCGGTTTTTTTATACGCTTGTAATAAGCACTTTAGCTGACGTGGTTTAAAACCAGCGACTTAAACTAAGCCACTTTAGCGGCTTCCCGAGCTTGCCCATGGCGCAGTAATTGCCCCGGGGTAGCACCGGTACATTCACCGTCAATAAAGATCGGCTCACCATTAACAATAACGTAGCGATAACCTTCTGCGTGGTTAACATAACGCCACTCGTTGCCGGGCAGGTCGTGAACAATTTCACAAGGAAGTACTTTGAGGTTTTCATAATCATAAATCACGATATCCGCTGCACGACCCACTTCCAGGGTGCCGCGATCATGGAAGCCCGCAGCCATTGCAGGGACAGCCGCAAGGCGGTAATGCGCCTCTTCCAACGTGTAAGAGCCACGCTCACGCACAATAGTCTCGATCATATTGGTCGGATAACGACCGTAATTCAGGAACTTGGTGTGAGCGCCACCGTCGGATAAGCCCGGCACTGTCCACTCATTCTCAAGAATTTCATTCAGCAGACCTTCGTCGTAATTGAAGGGCACCACGTAGAAGACGGTTTTGAGTTTTTCACTAATCGATAAATCGAGCATAGCGTCCGAGGGGTGCTTGCCCATTGAGGCGCCAAGTTCAGCAACGGTCATACCGACATAGACCTGGTTTTCTTCATTCACCACAGAGTCAACCAGCAGTTCAGCAACCGGGCCAGTCACAAAAGGCGCGCTACCGTGGTCGTAGTCTTCCCGAACGGCGGCACGTAATTCAGGGTCTTTCATTTTTTCCATGCGGGTTTCAACATCACCGATGGTCACATTGCGCCATGCACCATTGCCGTCAAAGAGGTTAAAGTCGTCGAGCATAAAGCGCAGCTCATTCGGCGTAGTAATCGCCTGCATCCAGATTTCGTGGCCTTTTTCACGCTGCTCATTTACCCAGCGCAGCATGCGACGATGCTGGTGAGGATGGCGTTCATTGACCTGTACGGCGTTCCACAATACCGGGCAGCCACTGGCTTCAGCCAAATCGGCACCAAAGTCGAGATCAGACACCACATCATCTTTCGCCTGGGTGAGCTGAATAATGCCTTCACCACGACCTTTCAATACTTTGGCAAACTCCAGCACCAGCTCGTCAGACATAGTGTCTGTCGGCATGGGCGTACCGTCGTAATCGCGCTGTACTGAGGTGAAACCGTCACCCAGACGCTGCATGGTGTAACCCACACCGCCGGCGTCGAGAGACTCTTCCATCATGCGCAGCATTTCAGCCAGTTCTTCTTTAGTGGGTTCGCGAGTTTTCGCGCCTTCCATGCCCATGACGTAAACCATCAATGGGTTGAGCGGCACAAAGCTCATCACGTTAACGCCTTTCGGGCGACGCTCAAGGGAGTCGAGCCATTCGGGGAATGTTTCCCAGTCCCAGTCCATACCCGCTTTCATGGTCGCCAAGGGAATCGCTTCAACGCGCTCCATCGACAGCATTAAACGCTCTTGCTCGTGGGGGCGGGCCGGGGCAAAACCGAAACCACAGTTACCAATGGCCATAGACGTCACACCGTGCCAGCTTGAGCAGCTCAGGTAAGGGTCCCATAACAGCTGGCCATCGTAGTGAGTGTGCAAGTCAACGTAGCCCGGCACGACATTCATGCCCGTGGCTTCAATGACGTTGTCAGCGCGACCGGCATCGAGTCCATCGACAGCAATTTCGGCGATTAAGCCGTCTTTAATGCCAATATCGCCCACAAATCGTTCGCGATGGCGCGTGCCATCAATAATAGTGCCGCCTTTAATTATCGTATCGAAGTCAGACATAAGTCCTCCATCCTTTAGTGAGAAATCTTCAGTAGGTCGTATTAAATAAGTCGGTTTATAAATTTTATTCATTAAGTATATAGCTTTTGGAAATGATAAATAGACACAACCGAGAACCAAACTTGGCTAACGAGTTCTGGAAGAATCGGTCAAAAACCCTTACCAAACGACTTAAATCGAAATTAGAAAAATAATTGCACCGCGCAAGCACCACGAGTAGCATCAACTTTCAATTTTTCGCAGGGTAGCTCACTAATACAGCGTAGTGATTAATCAGAGGGCAAGCAGCAAATAAAGGCTGTAACACCAACCTTTTAAATACCTATAAAAGTAATGCCTCCCTCAGCACCCCGACATCAACCTTTTACTTCCGATTTACACCTATCACTTATTAAAATTAACAGGAATTTTTACGATGACTAGAAAACACGTTCTGGACGGCATTAAAGTCCTCGACTTTACCCACGTTCTCGCCGGCCCCACTTGCACCCGTTTAATGGTCGAAACCGGCGCCGAGGTCATTAAAGTCGAAGCCGCACCCGGTGGCGATATGGTGCGCGGCATGCCCGCACTGAAAGATGGCCGCAGTGGCTACTATATTCAGCAAAATCGCGGTAAAAAATCGATCTGCCTGGATTTACGTGACCCCCGTGCCCAGGAGGTCATCCACAAACTCGTGGCCGATGTTGATGTGGTGGTCGAAAACTTCACCCCCGGTGTGATGAAGCGCCTGGGCATCGACTACGACACCCTCAGCGCCATTAACCCCAAGCTGGTGATGTGCTCGATTTCCGCCTTCGGCCAAACTGGTGAGCTATCTCACCTGCCCGGTTTTGACTACATTGCCCAGGCTTACGCCGGTGTGATCGATATGATCGGCGAGGAGCACGGCTCACCCTATTTTGCCGGCCTCGGTCTTGGCGACGTGTCCACCGGTGCCCACGCCTACGGCGCTATTACTGCAGCCCTGTTTCACCGCGAGCGCGGCGGCAGCGGCCAGCACCTCGACATTACTCTGCTCGACTGCCTCTTCCACTGTCACGAAATTAACGTGCAGGGCTACGATGGTAGCGATGGCGCACTCGTACCCCACCGCTCCGGCGCCCACCATTTTGCCGTCGCACCACTGGGCATGTTTAAAGGTAAAGAGAAATACCTGGTGATTATTGCCATCGGCAACCAGTGGAAAAATCTACTCAAGGTCATCGGCAAAGAAGAATTTGACGACGACCCCCGTTTTGTCGATAACGCCGGGCGCACCGAGCACAAACAAGTGCTGGTCGACGCTATTGAAGCCTGGCTAGCCACCACCGAGAGCGACGACGAAGCGGTGCGTATTCTGCAAGAAAATCACGTACCGGTAGCCCCCGTACTCAGCGTGCCCGAAGCCATGGCCCACCCCCACCTCATCGCCCGTCAAACGGTACGCACGGTGACTGACCGCGCCTTTGGCGACATTAAAGTACCCGGTATGCCACTGCGCTTTTCCGCCTTTCCCGAGTTTCCCGACCTGCAAGCGGCCTTTCTCGGCGAGCACAATAACGAGGTGTTAAATAGCCTGGGTTATGCCGACGGTGATATTCAGACCCTGCGCGATGAAGGCGTACTCGCCGACGAGCCTGTGGTTAACAAGGCCGGTTAACTCACCCTCTAAAATTGACAGTGCCCCGGCCCCTGTAAAAAGGGTCGGGGATTAACCCAACAATTATTATCACGCTTGCTCTGCATTTATCAATAATGCGCGCAGTGCGACCCACGGAGTAAAAGCATGTCCTCCCAACCCATTCTCGATGGCTATAAAATCATCGACTTCACCCAATACCTCGCCGGGCCAACCGCAACACGGCTGATGGCTGAGATGGGTGCTGAAATTATTAAAGTTGAAATGTCGCCCTACGGTGACCCCAGCCGCTCCTTTCCCTATCGCAGTAAAGAGAAGCGCAGCGCCTATTTCGTGCAGCAAAATCGCGGCAAAAAAAGCCTCTGCATCGACATTAAAAATGAGCAGAGCAAACAGGTGCTAGCCGACCTGATTAAAGAGTGCGATGTACTGATAGAGAACTTCGCCCCCGGCGTGATCGGACGTATCGGCTTCAGCTGGGAAGAGGTTCACAAACTCAACCCCAAATTGGTGATGTGCTCAATTTCCGCCTTCGGCCAAACCGGCCCCCTCAGCCACTTGCCCGGTTTTGACTACATCGCCCAGGCCTACGCTGGCGTGACCTCGGTGATTGGTGAGCCCGACTCCCCGCCCAGCCTGCCCATGCTCGGCATTGGCGATGTCACCACCGGCGTACACGCAGCAGGGGCTCTGAGCTTTGCTCTGCTCGACGCCCACCGTACCGGCGTTGGTCAACACCTCGATATCAGCCTGCTCGACTGCTACTTCCATCAGCACGAAGTCAACGTGCAGGCCTACTCTGCCAGTAAGGGCAAAATCGTGCCGCGCCGCAATGGTTCCCACCACTACGCCGTAGCACCCACCGGTATTTTTCAGGGGCCTCAAGGCTACATTATGATTCTCGCCCTGCTCCACCAGTGGCCCGTACTGTGCAAAGCCATGGGCCGTGAAGACCTGACCGACGACCCGCTATTTGGCACTAACGAAGCGCGACTGGAAAACCTCAAGCAACTGATCGTTGTCATCGAAGGCTGGCTGCAGCGCTTTGCCACCGATGAAGACGCCATCGCCGCCCTACAGGCCGTGCGTGTGCCGGTCGCCCCGGTACTTACCGTGCCCCAGGCCATCGACCACCCCCACCACCGCGCGCGCGGTACGGTGCGTACTGTAAAAGATCGCTTGCTCGGTGAGTTTGACATGCCCGGCATGCCGCTGAAGTTTTCGAATCACCCCGACCTGCTGCCCCTTGAAGCACCTTTTCTCGGCGAGCAAAACCGTGAAATTCTCAGTGAGTGGTTGTCCTACAGTGATGATCAAATTAGCGCGCTGGAAGACGCTGGCATACTGACCAGCAAGCCCCATTAAAGCAGCGCACTAAGTCAGCACTATAGAATCAACCCGAAAAAACGGTTGAACGACACATTAAAAAATTAAAGAGAACACAATGAAACCTACACATGTAATGGACGGCTACCGGGTACTGGACTTGTCCCAATACCTGGCCGGCCCCGCCGCCACCAACCTGATGGTACAAATGGGCGCGGAAGTGATTAAAGTCGAGGGCGGCCCCCACGGCGACCCGGTGCGGACTTTTCCTTTTTCAAATAAAGAACGCCGCAGTGCTTATTTTATTCAGCAAAATCGCGGCAAAAAAAGTATTTGTCTGGATTTAAAAAGCCCCGAAGGTATTGAAATTGTCAAAGCGCTGATTAAAGAATGTGACGTAATAATTCAGAACTTCGCCCCCGGTGTTATCGAGCGCATGGGCCTGGGTTGGGACGTAGTAAAAGACATTAACCCGAATATTATTATGTGTGCCATTTCCGCCTTTGGGCAAGAAGGCCCGCTGGCTGCCCACCCCGGTTTTGACTACATTGCCCAGGCCTACGCGGCGGTGACCGATTTGATCGGCGAGCCCGATAAAGCCCCTTCAATGACCATGCTCGCCTTTGGCGATATCGGCACCGGCGTGCATGCACTGACCGCCATTGGCTACGCCCTGCTCGAAAGGGAGCGCCGCAACAACGGTGGCCAGTACCTCGACATCTCTTTACTCGACACCTATTTCCATCACCACGAAGTGAGTATTCAGGCCTACTCTGCCAGCAAGGGAAAAATTGTCCCCCGCCGCAATGGCTCGCAGCATTACGCAGTGGCACCGACGGGCATCTTCAAATCCAAAGAAAGTCATTTGGTGATTCTCGCGCTGCTCCATCAATGGCCAGTGCTGTGCCGAGCGATGGACAGAGAAGACATGATCGAAGATCCGCGTTTTAAAGAAAACGAAGATCGCATCGAAAACCTGCCCGCTATGGTTGCCGAAATTGAACAATGGCTGCAGGCGCAAGACAGCGATGCCGCCGCACTGGCGAAGCTGGAAAAGGCGCGTATTCCCGTAGCACCCCTGCTCACCGTGCCCCAGGCCATGGAGCACCCCCACATGATTGAACGGGAGGTAATTCGCACTATTGAAGACCCGATTCTCGGCGAGTTTCAAATCCCCGGCATGCCACTGCGTTTTTCGAAGTATGAGGTGCCGAAAGATATCATCGCGCCGACGCTGGGCCAGCACAATGATGAACTGCTCACCACTTTCCTTAAATACGATGCGGCTAAAATCGCTGAATTAAAAGAAAAGAAGGTGCTGTTTCAAAAAGCTGTTTAACGAGATGAACATGTGAGCGAGTTGCTTTGTGCGCTCGCTCAACTTCGGCACTTTAAATAATAAAACGGGAAAAAAGACGACTCTTCACACATGACACGCTGTAAATACATCCTTGTACGCTCGGCTTTGGCATCCTGCGTTGCCTAAAGCACCTACTCTTGGCGCTCTACCTTCTGCATCGCCTCACAGCGCCTACTGTTGGCCGTGCAGTCGTCGTTATCGGCATCCATGCCTCCGACGGTCATGAGTAAAGGGTAGCCTTTTCCTCTACCCCAGCAGTTTATTTAAAAATAATATTTGGGTCTCTGACAAAACAAAGACAAAAGCAATACCCCAGAGCCCCTGACTCATACCAACAATAATCAAAATCAAGGGCTGATTCCATGGAACAGAATGACGCACCAAAACACATACTCGACGGTTATCGCATCCTCGACTTTACCCAGTTTCTCGCCGGGCCAACCACCACCCGCCTAATGGCCGAAATGGGTGCCGAGGTCATTAAGGTTGAACTGATGCCCGAAGGTGACCCCGTGCGCCTTTTACCCTATCGCCGTAAAGGCCGCAGTGGTTATTTTATTCAGCAGAGTCGCGGTAAGAAAAGTATCTGCGTCGACATCCGCAACCCGAAGGGTTTGGCCTTAATTAAAGACGTAATTAAAGATTGCGATATCGTCCTCGAAAATTTTTCCCCCGGTGCCATCTCACGCATGGGCCTGGGCTACGACGTTATTAAAGCGATTAAGCCCGACATTATTATGTGTTCGATTTCCGCCTTCGGGCAGACAGGGCCCTTGTCGAGCCTCCCCGGCTTCGACTATATCGCCATGGCCGTCTCCGGCGTGATGGATATGATCGGCGACCCCGAACAGCCACCTTACTTTCCACTGCTCGGCATAGGCGATGTCAGTGCCGGTGTCCACGCCCTCGCCGCTATTAACGCGGCATTACTCTACCGCTATAAAACGGGCAAAGGGCAATACATTGATATTTCACTGCTCGACGCCTATTTTCACGCCCACGAAATTAACGTCCAGGCCTACTCCGGCAGCAAGGGAAAAATCGTTCCCAAGCGCGGCGGGCACCACCACTATGCTGCCGCACCACTGGGTTTATTTAAATGT